>Ga0208813_1000001_pt1 | contig 730458 bp, 659 predicted proteins | sample MalvireepMed_904_FD_184250 | JGI IMG/M metagenome (GOLD analysis project Ga0208813, IMG submission 184250) | Marine viral communities from the Global Malaspina Expedition - Malaspina viral metaG DeepMed_904 (SPAdes) (version 2) | ecosystem: Environmental > Aquatic > Marine > Oceanic | place... | reverse complement strand
GCCGAACTCAGTAGTGAAACGAAACAGCGCCGATGATAGTGTGGCATTTGCCATGTGAAAGTAGGACATCGCCAGGCTCCAAATTAGAGAAAGCCCGATTCGAAAGAGTCGGGCTTTTTTGCGTTTAAGCTATCCACTTCAGATGCCCTGTTCAACCTACGTCAGGCTTTAAACGTTACTCTCGCTACTCGCTAACTAACTCATCACTCACTCATCTCCCGTTCATTAAATTAACTTTGCTTTGTTTATGGCTTTGATTTAGGATCAAACCAGTTTAAAAGCAAGAATTAATGGCCTGTGTCTAGATTACTTATTTGTTTATTATTATTTTTTTCTAGTGTTTCAACTTTTGCAGTTGAGGTGACTAATCTATACCAAGATACTCTGAAAGTTGCTGATAAATCGCGAGATGCTCGATTAGCTGCTAGTCGTGAAGCACTTCTTAATGTATTGGTTAAAGTGACGGGTGATACATCAGCAGATCAAAACCCTGTTGCCAAAGAGCGTACCCGCGATATTTCAGACTATATGCTTAAGTTTGAATATGATGAAAAGCCAGATGGTACTTTAAACTTGGTTGTTAAGTTTGAAGCTAATAAAATTAATGCATTAATAAAGGATTTAAATCTGCCTTTATGGGGAACACGACGTCCGCTAGTAGCTATCTGGTTAGCTATAGAAGATAATTGGCGACGTGAGCTCGTTACGCAAGAAAGTTACCCACAACTTGAGCAATTAATCTATGATAAGGCAGACAGACGTGGCTTGCCTGTGGTTGTGCCATTACTTGATTTGCAAGATCGTTCTATTGTTGGCATACCCGAAGTATGGGGAAATTTTTCTGAACCAGTAGAGCAAGCATCAAGTCGTTACAGTGCAGAGCGTAGTATCACAGCTCGAATGTATCAGCAGCAAGATTCTGAAACTTGGGTGCTTGATTGGCGTTTTACAAATGCAGAATTATTTGAAACAAATCGATTAGTTGGTGATAAGCAACAAATTGTTGCAGATATGGTCGATAATTTAGCGGGCGGTTTAGCACAAGAGTATGCTATTGACCCTACCATGATTGGCCAGCTTGCAACTGCAACATTTTACCTAAAGGGTATTGATAACTTTGTAGATATTGAAGTTGCAAAACGTCGTTTAGAAAGTTTAAGTGTTGTAACTCGAGCTGAAATCACTATCCGAAAACCTGATACTGTACAGTTTACTGTAAATCATACTGGCAGTATGAATGATTTCAGAAAAGCTCTCGAGTTAGACAGTGCGTTTAAAGCTTATCAAGATCCTCGTGATTTTTATCAGGTGGTAACAGGTGATGAGTTAGAATATCAGTGGCAAGGGCTTTAAAACACGTGCAAGAACCTATGCAAATGGCATTACCGGTTACATTACCCGATGATGAAACATTTACATCTTACTTTGGTGGTGAGAACTCGCTTGAAGTCAGTCATCTTAAAGATGCGTTCACAAAGCTCAATAATAAGTTTCAATATACCTACTTATGCGGCTTAGGTGATTCTGGTAAATCCCATCTCTTATACGCGACTTGTATTCATGCTCAAGAGCATGGTTTATCGACGATGTTACTGTCGATGCGCGAGGTGATTGATTTTGGCCCTGTGGTACTCGAAGGCCTCGAAAACCTTGACGTTTTATGTATCGATGACGTGCACTTAGTGGCAGGTAATGATGCATGGGAGAAGGGGCTATTTAACTTTTTTAATCGCTTTAACGAGCCTGGTAAATATCTTGTTGTAACAGCCGATCTATTGCCTGATATGTTGCATATAAACTTACCAGACTTAGTATCTCGACTAAAATGGGGTACCACATTACAAATTCGCTCAATGAGTGATGATGATAAAGCAGAGGCACTTGTACGCCGCGCACACATGCGTGGTCTTGAACTGACCGATGAATGCGCGCGCTTTTTATTAACGCGATTAAGCCGTGATATGCGCGCTTTACTCGATGTTTTAGACAAACTTGACCATGCCTCGATGGCCGCACAAAGAAAATTAACAATTCCCTTTATAAAATCAACGTTAAAATTATGACCAAATAGTAATTATTTTTCATGTTCGGCTTTAAATAGCCGAACATGACTTTAATTTACTTTCTAAAAACCTTAAGGTTAATTTTTTTGCATGTATAAAGTGCAGCCAAAATAAGGAACAACAGAATCCCTATTGAGCCACCAGAACTATTTTTGGGTTCTTCAATAATAGTGTTGTTACTTGCCTTTATATCAATACTAAAATTCCATGTGTATGTGTCAAAACCATTATCAACAACCAACTTTATATTACTAAACAATCCTATATCTTTATCGCTTGGAGTTCCAAAGAGTACCCCAGACTCTTTATTTACTTTTAACCATTCAGGGTTATTCATTATAGTAAAGCTTAGTGGAAGAGAGGTTGGTTGCTCTATTGTTGGAATAAACTCAAACTCTTCATCAGTAGAAAGTTCAAATTCCTCTGGCATTTCATTAACAAAATCAGCAAGTTTATACGTGTATAGGTTCAGAATAGCTAATTCTCTTCCTATATAGGTGTTATTAACCTTAGCATCTTCTGCATTCAGAACTAGCTTAGAAATATTATTTACAACTGAGTCTATAGAACTTAAGCTAACTTCTAGAAAGTTATTGTTTGAATAAACTTCAGAAATTTTTGAGAAGTCCTCAGAAATATCATAGGTTTTTATATTTCGATTATGAAAAGATATTACTTTAAGTGTTGAACTGAAAGGAATTGAAATTATTTTGTCGCCATTAATATTTTGCAAAGGAAGGTTACTTACTTCATCAGTATCATTTTCTAACTTGTAAATACTGTTGAACGAATGTGGGATGAAGTATAAGTCTTCGTTATGACTAAAAGCATTCGTAATTGGCTCTTTTTTCTCACCAGAGCCATAAAAGTTAATCTCCCCATTATCTGTTGATGAAAAATTGTAATACCACTGTGCACCGAAAATGTAGACTCTATCTTTATGTTTATAAATGCAATTTTCACATCTAAAGTTGTCAGTTATACCTTGGTTTTCAGCAGAGAAAACAGTATTGATATTGCCATCAATTAATTCATAAAGAGTCAAATCGTTTTTGCTGTACGCATATATCGTTTCACTTTGCATAAACCAAACGTAATCTATTGAAGCGTATCTGATTTTATTATTATTGTAAGTTTCTAGCTCGTCTAATTCTTTAGTATCCCAATCGTACTTCCATTTTTTAATTAAGCCATCTGAGCTTTCAGAGATAAAAGTGAAATTTTCGCTGAAATGAACTGGAGAAATTTGTTTTAATCCAGTCAATACTTCATGTTGTATGAATGCTTTTGTATTAACGTCAAACGTTGTAAATTGATTCCTGTTTTTTAGGATAAGAAGGTTATTTTGACTTTGTTCTGGTAAAGCATCAGTAAACACGGCATCGCTAAGTTTGTTTACAGTATTTGCTACAGAATCATAGTACCACAAATTGTAATTAGGGTTATCCGTCGCTATGAGAAAGAATTTTTCACCTGCAAAATCAAATGGTACTATATTTTCTAAACTCGAGTTTCTGTCACTTGAGGTTTCTTCTCCTTTTAACTCAATTTGTGACAAGGTTTCTGAGTTTCTATCAAATTCCCAATAATATCCATTTTGTGAAAACAAAATTGAATTTGAATCGGTATCTAAAATATTTATTGCGTAGTTTGATGAGGCGGGAAGTTTAAATAGATGCTGTATAGTGCCATCTAAAGAAAGAAGATTTAGGCCTCTTGTGCCGTCAGAATGGATATCGATGATAAATGCTTCATTATTAGAAATTTTAGAGTTAGCATCAATGATGTTATTTGTAGCAACCTTCGTACTTATTAAAGATTGACTTTCATCGTCAAAAGTCGCTAATTCTAATATTGTTTCACCTAACTGTGTATCTGTAGATATATTTAGCAGCCTAAATTTATTGTCCATTACTCCAGCACTGATTATATTTGATGTTCTGGCGGGTTTTGTATCTTCAATAATATCGAAAGAAGACTCGTTTTTTGACACTATTAGCCGATTATTACCATATAATTTGTTTTCATCATATATATAAACTGAGTCAGCTGTGGGGTTTGAAGCAATGTGAAGTAAATTGTCGCCGTTTTGACGTGAAAGAGTCAGCTCCGAAGTAAAGTCATTGCTATATCTGTTAAAAGCACCATAATTCCCATTCTTACAGCCTGATTTCACTTGACACTGGAATGTATATACATAAGAGCCTGAAGTAATTACTTCCGAAACATAAGGTAGGGATGATCTTCCAATATTAGTGTAGATGACTTCTTGAGACTCGTTTGTAGAAAAGTTGTAATGAATCAAAAGCCCATCAATATTGTATCCTTTTCTATCATACAATTCATAAGTGTCGAAGCTTCTTAGTCTGTCATAATAAAAGCGTGTTTTTGCAATGTATAAATTGTTCCCATTAACTTCTAAACTACCTGAGTTACAACTTACGTCTCTTAGTAAATTTTTAGTGTTATTTTCTTCAAGTAATATGAGCTCACACTGGTCATTTTCACTTAACTCGTTAAATATAAACTTCTTACCATTTATATTAACGTAACCTACAACCCTAGGTGCATAGTTTTTAAACTTCTCTCCTATCGGAGTAGACTGCTGATTATTTCTGTTGTAAAACCATATGTCTTCGCGAAATGTATCTCCATCGCCTTGTTGTGAAACAGAATAAACAATTGAATCTTCGTATATACCAATTATTTTCGTATTGCTGTTTTTTGTTACTGAAGTTGTATTTACATCAAAAACTGACAAGTTTTTACTATCTGTGGTTTTATCGTAAGAAGTGCCTATATTAGCGGCGTTGGATGTAGTAGTTATTAGTAGTGGTAGTATTAATAATGGATTGAATTTAGTAATGATATTCATAACAAAGTTCCTTTTTAGTATCTTTTTCTTAACCTAACATCAAGCTGTGTAAAATTCTATGCATACTTGATGAAGAAATTAATTTTTAGTTCAAATTTATAAATTTTAATCATTACCTCGATGGCCGCACAAAGAAAATTAACAATTCCCTTTATAAAATCAACGTTAAAGCTTTAGTAGGGCTAGAATCTAGTCCTTGCTTTCAGTTATCATTAGCTATTACAAAATCCTTCTGTGAAAGACCAGGTACTCAATGAACTTAGAAAATATTTTAGCGCAAGCACTTGAGGCAGTTGCCAGTGCGAATGAAATCGCGCAGTTAGAAGATATCAGGGTTAATTACCTTGGTAAAAAAGGTGAAATCACCAACTTACTTAAAACGCTAGGTAAGATTGCCCCTGAAGAGCGTAAAGAAGCGGGTCAAGTGATTAACCAAGCAAAACAAGAAGTACAAACAGCCATTAACGAAAAGCGTGAGTTACTAGCAAGTAAGGCTCTTGAAGAGAAACTAGCTGCAGAAACGATCGACGTAACTTTACCGGGTCGTGTTATGCCAACAGGTGGCTTACACCCAGTAACTCGTACAATTGAACGTATTGAAAGCTTTTTTGGTGAGTTAGGTTTTGCGGTTAAATCAGGCCCAGAAGTTGAGGATGATTTTCATAACTTCGATGCGCTAAATATTCCTGAGCACCATCCTGCGCGTGCTGATCACGATACTTTCTATTTCAACCCTAAGCTTGTGCTTCGTACACAAACCAGTGGTGTACAAATCCGTACTATGGAAACTGAGCAGCCACCATTGCGCATCATTTCTCCAGGTCGTGTTTATCGTAACGATTATGACCAAACTCACACGCCAATGTTCCACCAAGTGGAAGGCTTAATGGTTGATACAGATGTAAGCTTCACTGAGTTAAAAGGTATTTTGCACGATTTCTTACGTAACTTCTTTGAAGAAGATATGGAAATCCGTTTCCGTCCTTCATATTTCCCGTTTACTGAGCCATCAGCTGAGGTTGATGTTATGGGTAAAAACGGCAAGTGGTTAGAGGTATTAGGCTGTGGCATGGTTCACCCTAACGTTCTTAAATCAGTGGGTATTGATCCAGAAAAATACACAGGCTTCGCATTTGGTATGGGTGTTGAGCGCTTGACTATGTTGCGTTACGGCGTAAACGACTTACGTGCATTTTTCGAAAACGATTTAAAATTCCTAAACCAGTTCCGTTAAGAGTGAAGATATAAAATGAAATTTAGTGAAAAGTGGTTAAGAGAGTGGGTTAACCCAGCAATCGACACACAGGCTCTTTCGGAACAGTTATCAATGGCTGGTCTTGAAGTTGACGGTGTTGAGCCTGCAGCGGCTGAGTTCACAGGCGTTGTAGTTGGTGAAGTGGTTGAGTGTGGTCAACACCCTGATGCTGATAAATTACGTGTAACTAAAGTAAACGTAGGTGGTGATGAGCTACTTGATATCGTTTGTGGTGCACCTAATTGTCGTCAAGGTTTAAAAGTAGCTGTTGCGACAGTTGGCGCTGTATTACCGGGTGACTTCAAAATCAAAAAAGCCAAGCTTCGTGGGCAACCATCTCACGGTATGCTGTGCGCATTCGTTGAGTTAGGTATCAGCGAAGAAGGTGATGGCATCATGGAACTACCAAGTGATGCACCAATCGGCACTGACTTACGCGAGTATTTAAGCCTAGACGACAACATTATTGATGTTGACCTAACACCAAACCGTGGTGACTGTTTAGGTATTAAAGGTCTAGCGCGTGAGGTAGGTGTACTGAACAGTATTGATGTTAACAATCTTGAGATTGCCCCTGTTGCGGCGACGATTGAAGATAAAGTATCCATTGAACTTGTTAATGATGATGCCTGTCCTCGTTATCTAGGTCGTGTAATTAAAAGTATTAACCTTGATGCAGAAACACCGCTTTGGATGGTAGAAAAACTTCGTCGCAGTGGTATTCGTTCAATTGATCCAGTAGTTGATGTTACAAACTACGTGTTATTAGAGCTTGGTCACCCAATGCACGCATTTGATTTAAATGCGATTGAAGGTGGTATTAAAGTTCGCAGCGCTAATGCTGGCGAAGAAATCGTTCTTCTTGATGGCAATACTGCGAAACTAAATGAATCTACACTTGTTATTGCTGATCACAATAAAGCACTTGCTATTGCGGGTATTTTTGGTGGTGAAAAGTCAGGTGTGACTGAGTCAACGTCAGATATTTTATTAGAAAGTGCCTTCTTTAACCCGGTAGCGATTGCTGGTCAAGCACGTAGCTACGGCTTACACACGGATGCATCACACCGCTACGAGCGTGGTGTAGATTTTGCGCTACAAAAAGATGCGATGGAACGTGCTACAGCATTACTTCTAGAGATTGTTGGCGGTGAAGCAGGCCCTGTTGTTGAAGCAGTAGCAACTGATAAATTACCAAAAGTGACAGAAGTGCGTTTACGTCGTGAGCGTTTAGACCGTGTAATTGGTCATCATATTGATGATGCAAAAGTCACTGACATCCTAACGCGCTTGGGTCTAGATGTGAAAATTGTTGATGGTGTATGGAGCGCTGACGTACCTAGCTATCGTTTTGATATTCGTATCGAAGAAGACTTAATTGAAGAAGTTGCACGTGTTTACGGCTATAACAGCATTCCAAACGTTGCACCAACAGCTAAATTAAAAATGACTAACCATGACGAGTCACATGTTGCGGTAACTAAATTCCGCAATACGCTTGTAACACGTGGTTACCAAGAAGCAATTACCTACAGCTTCGTTGATCCAAAAGCACAAGCAATTTTACATCCACAATGTGATGCGCTTGTATTACCACACCCAATTTCAGTTGAAATGTCAGCAATGCGTGTGAGCTTAATGCCGGGTCTATTAGCATCGTTAGTGTACAACCAAAACCGTCAACAACCACGTGTACGTTTATTTGAGCATGGCTTAAAATTCTTACGTGACGAGAATGCTGAAAACGGCGTAAACCAAGTTGCTGTGATTGGTGGTGTAATCTCTGGACTTGCACACGGCGAACATTGGGTTCAAGAAAAGCGTAGCGTTGATTTTTATGACTTAAAAGGCGATGTTGAAGCACTTTTAGCAATTAGCAACGATATTGCACGTTTTGAGATAAAAGCAGAGCAGTCTGATGGCTTACACCCAGGTCAATCAGCAGTTATTTATGTTGATGGTAAAAAAGTAGGATTTTTTGGTGCTGTGCACCCACAAGTGCAAAAGTTACTAGATATCAATAACACAGCCTTTGTATTTGAAATCGAAATGTCAGCCCTTGAAAAAAGAAAATTACCAGAAGCGGTAACGGTCTCGAAATTCCCGTCAAACCGCCGTGATATCGCGATTTTAGTGAAAGATCACGTAAAATCTGGTGATATTTTAAATGTAATAGAAAAAGTTGGCGGAAATCAATTGGTTGACCTAAACTTATTCGATGTGTATAAGGGCAAAGGTATTGAGCCAAATTATAAGAGTTTGGCGATTGCTCTAACACTGCAAGCGGTTGATAGAACGCTCGAAGAGAAAGATATCAATCAAGTAGTTGATAATGTGGTGGCCGCATTGGCCGAACAATTTAACGCATCGTTGAGGGACTAGATATGGCGCTTACTAAAGCCGACATAGCTGAACACCTATTTGAAAAACTCGGGATCAATAAAAAAGATGCCAAAGATTTAGTTGAAGCGTTTTTTGAAGAAATCCGCTCAGCGCTAGAAAAAGGCGAGCAAGTAAAGCTCTCTGGATTTGGTAACTTTGATCTTCGAGATAAGAAAGAACGTCCAGGTCGCAATCCGAAAACAGGTGAAGACATCCCTATTTCGGCACGCCGAGTAGTGACTTTTAGACCAGGTCAAAAGCTAAAAACTCGTGTAGAAGTTGGCACAAGCAAAGCAAAATAAGAAAAGGCAGCGTTAGCTGCCTTTTTTATTTGTCTAAGCACTGCACTAGCGAATTTATTAAAACCCGCGTGGTGATACGAAGCTACCCGCTTGGATGCTATCGTAGGTTTTTTGCGCTAAATCATCTAAGCTGTCCAGGCTTTTACCTGCGGCAGCGAGTTGATGCTCGATAGGTAAAATATCGACATCTTCATACCCAGATAATTGTGCTACACGTGCAAAGGTGTAGGCATGCTTATACTTTTCATGTTTGTAGAATAAGCTCACAAGAGTAGGGTAGATTTCAGGGTTGGGTGTTTCACCTGCTTTATTCAGTTCTAGCGTTTTGTAAAGCAAGTCTATGGTTTTTTCATCATCAAACTTAACGTAGTAGCTTGCTAAGAAAAACTGCATTTCTGCATCTTCAGTTACGCGCTTATCTTGTTTTTCTTCAAGGGCGAGAAGTTTCGTTAACGCTGATTGATCGTTATTACGTGACCAATGGTAATACAACAAACCTGGATGGTTTGTGTCTTTTGTATCTTGGAAGATACGTGTCATCTCTTTAATACTGGTTAAATGACCTTCAACACGAGACGTCGTTTTTTCTTTTAGTTTTATATGCTCAATTTTGGCAGCGAGCGATACACACTGATCGTATTTCTCGAAATCTTTTAATAACTGGTATTTGTTTTCGTCTGTTGGTGACTTATATTCAACATATCGCTGAATGATGACCTCGGCACGTTGCTCTTTACAGTGACTGTCTTTATTTAAATCACTGCAAAAGCCAGGAGTCTCTTCGCATACCTTTGCCAGTGTAAGCGGATCTTCACACCCCGTTAACGCCAATAAACCAAGCAACACGCTTGCTCTTAATAACATTCCTTAACCTCGACTTAATAATTACGACTTTATTCTAGCGCAATGAATTGTTCTGTAACAGTGGAGAATCATTTGAGTTTAAATTAGAATAGCCGTGCCTAAGATGTGTTGCTCTCAAATCACAACACATTTTCAAAGGCTATCCGTTCAAAATTGTTTAATTAGGTAAAAAAAATGACCTCATCTCACGAGTTAGAATACACAAGCAGCTGGCAAGAACGTCAAGATTACGCAGAAAGTATGCAACCAATCATTGGTAGACTTTACCGTAATCGTGGTATCGAAATCGCTGTATATGGCCGTCCTCTCGTTAATGCCAGTACAATCGATATCATCAAAGCGCACAAAACAGTTGCTCAGTTTGAAGGTACAAAACTACGTTTACGTGAAAGCTTCCCTTTCTTAGAAGCAATTAGCAAAATGGATTTAAATTCTGCACGTATCGATATTGGTAAACTAGCGTATGGTTATTTGTTTAACGATGCTGCAAAAGGTCGTTCAGTTGAAGAGTACTTAACTGACGAACTTGCAGAAATCGCAAACTCAGAGCGTAAAGAACCACGTGATGTTGTGTTGTACGGTTTTGGTCGTATTGGTCGTTTATTAGCGCGTCTATTAATCGAAAAGTCAGGTCCTTATGCAGACCTACGTTTACGTGCAATCGTTGTGCGTGGCGGTAAAGACGGCGACCTAGAAAAGCGTGCAAGCTTACTTCGTCGTGACTCTATCCACGGTCCATTCAATGGCTCAATCACAATTGATAAAGAGCGTAATGCAATTAAAGCTAACGGTAGCTACATTCAAGTTATCTACGCTAACTCACCAAGTGAAGTTGATTACACAGCTTACGGCATCGAGAATGCACTTGTTGTTGATAACACAGGTATCTGGAAAGACGAAGCAGGCCTTGGTCAGCACTTAGAAGCAAAAGGCGCAGCAAAAGTATTATTAACTGCACCAGCTAAAGGCAACATCAAGAACATCGTTTACGGTGTAAATAACCAAGATATCAAACCTGAAGATAAAATTGTCTGTGCAGCAAGCTGTACAACCAATGCTATTACCCCAACGTTAAAAGCGCTTAACGATAAGTTCGGTATCAAGAATGGTCACGTTGAAACTGTTCACTCGTATACCAATGACCAAAACTTAATTGATAACTACCACAAAGCTGAACGCCGTGGTCGTGCTGCTGCACTTAACATGGTTATCACGTCTACGGGTGCTGCAAAAGCGGTTTCTAAAGCTTTACCTGAGCTTGAAGGTAAACTTACAGGTAACGCTATCCGTGTTCCTACACCAAACGTATCAATGGCAATCTTGAACTTAAACCTTGAAAAAGGCACTACAGTTGAAGAGCTAAATGCGTTCTTACGTGAAACAGCACTTTACTCAGACCTTCGTGACCAAATCGATTACACAGCGTCTACAGAAATCGTATCTACTGACTTAGTGGGTAGCCGTTACGCTGGTGTTGTTGACTCACAAGCGACTATCGTAGATGACAACCGTGTTGTTCTTTATGTTTGGTACGATAATGAGTTTGGTTATAGCTGTCAGGTAGTACGTTGTATGCGTGATATGGCTGAAGTAACTTTCCCAAGTTTACCTCGCTAATACCTAAGCTATAAAGAATCTAGAAGCCAGCATTATGCTGGCTTTTTTAGTCGTGAAAGTTTTTGCAAATTTTCAGCATGTGGTAGGCTGTTAAGGGTCTACACCATATTACTAACGAAACGTTCTAACGGTAGGGCGTTGACTTAATTCTTAACTTACAAACGAATAGCTAAGAATTATTTTTAACCAATAGGTTTATAGAATGAAAATCACCAGCAATTTTGATAGTGGTAATATCAAGGTTATTGAAGCCGTTGATCCACTGAATATTCAATTAGAAATTAATAAAGACAATCAGTCTGATTTTTTCCAGTGGTTTCACTTTCGTCTTGAAACAACCGCGTTTCAAAACCATAAATTACACATTAATAACCTAGAAAACTCAGCGTATCCTGATGGCTGGGATGGTTATCATGCGGTTGCATCATACGATCGTCAAACTTGGTTCCGTGTTCCATCTGAATATGCAAACGGTACATTATCATTTGAAGTTGAGCCTGAGTGCAGCAGCATGTATTTTGCTTATTTCGCACCATATAGCTATGACCGTCACCTTGATTTATTAGCATGGGCACAAAGCCAGCATGCGTGTGAACTAGAAACTTTAGGTGAAACTCTTGATGGTCGTGACATGAGTGTATTACGTCTCGGTATTCCTAGCAGTGAAAAGAAAAAAATCTGGATCACGGCACGTCAGCACCCAGGTGAAACAATGGCTGAGTGGTATGTTGAAGGTTTACTTCATAAATTACTTGATGACGAAGACCCACATGCAGCGGCACTATTATCTAAAGCAGTGTTCTATATTGTGCCAAACATGAACCCTGATGGCAGTGTGCGTGGTCACTTACGTACTAACGCTAAAGGCGTTAACTTGAACCGTGAATGGCAAACACCAAGCATGGAAAATAGCCCTGAAGTATTTTTAGTGCTTAACAAAATGCGTGAAACGGGCCTTGATATGCACTTAGATATTCATGGTGACGAAGCTATTCCTTATAACTTTGTTGCGGGTAGCGAAGGTATTCCAGGTTACGATGATCGTTTAAAAGAGTTAGAAGATAGCTTTAAAGCTGCGCTTTTAACTGTAACGCCTGAGTTCCAAGACGAACACGGTTATCCAAAAGATGAGCCAGGTCAGGCTAATCTAACGGTAGGTTCTTCAGCTGTAGCGCATGAGTTTAATGCATTAGCGTATACGGTAGAGATGCCATTTAAAGATAACGATGATTTACCAGACCCTGATTACGGCTGGTCTGACCGTCGTTCATATCAGTTTGGTCAAGATACGTTAGCGGCTATTGTTAACGTTGTTGATAAATTAAGATAACAACATTAAGCAAATTTTGCGGGTATCAATCAGATTGATGCCCGTTTTTTTTGGTTGACTAATACAAAGCACATTTGTCATATTGAAAATTAACTGTTAACAAAGTTAGGTTGTTTAAGTTAATATTCAGTACATCTAGCTGAGAGAAGATTATTTTTGATTAATTCTCAGATCATTATGTCGCGCATTCTCATTCGCTAACGCAGAGCATCGTAACTATCAATAAAAAATATAATTATAGAGGATATCCATGGAAGCTTTTGTAAGCGCCGTCAATGACGTAATTTGGAGTAGTGCACTCATTTACTTATGTCTAGGTGCAGGCCTGTTTTATTCCGTTTTAACCCGTTTCGCGCAAGTTCGACATTTCAAAGAAATGTGTAAGTTATTGCTAAGTTCTAATAACTCAGATACAGGAATTTCATCATTCCAAGCTCTGGCTGTTTCATTATCGGGCCGTGTTGGTGTTGGTAATATTGCCGGGGTTGCTGCTGCGATCGGCTTTGGTGGTCCAGGTGCGATTTTTTGGATGTGGATTGTCGCATTTTTAGGCGCAAGTACTGCATATGCAGAATCAACGCTAGGTCAAATTTATAAGTCAGAAGAAGATGGTCAGTATCGAGGTGGCCCTGCTTATTACTTCGACAGATGTTTACAACAAAAGTGGCTTGCAGTGTTATTTGCTCTATCCGCTATTATTGCTTGTGGTGTTTTCTTACCTGGCGTACAAGCAAACGCAGTGGGTAATGCATTCACACAAGTCTTCGGTGAAGGCACATTGGTTAGCACCAGCTTTGGTGAAGTAGGTAGCTTTAAGCTAGTTGCCCTTGCAATCATTTTAATTGTACTTGCGTTTATCATCTTCGGTGGCATTAAACGTATCGCAAACTTCACACAAATTGTGGTGCCATTTATGGCGCTAGGTTACATCGTGTTAGCTTTAATCGTGGTGTTCTTAAACTTAGATAAAGTGCCAGGCATTTTCTCAATGATCTTATCTGATGCATTCACTGCGCAAGCAGGTTTTGGTGCTGCGATTGGTTGGGGTGTTAAACGTGGTATCTATTCAAACGAAGCAGGCCAAGGTACGGGTCCGCATGCAGCATCTGCAGCTGAAGTAGACCACCCGGCTCAACAAGGCTTAGTGCAAGCATTCTCTGTTTATGTTGATACTATTTTCGTTTGTACAGCAACAGCGCTAATGATTCTAATCACTAAACAATACAATATTGTGGGTGAGTTACCTGCAGGTCAATTTATTGTACAAAATGTTGATGCTGCAACTGAAGTAGGCTCAGCAGCATTTACTCAGATGGCACTGTTTAGTGTATTTGGCGGTTTTGGTGAAGCGTTTGTTGGTATTGCTTTATTCTTCTTTGCATTTACAACCATTCTTGCTTATTACTATATTGCTGAAACTAACGTTGCTTATTTAAACCGTTATTTTAAAGGTAATATTCCACTGGTTGTTGTGAAGTTCGTCATTATGTTTATGGTGGCTTACGGTATGGTAAATAGCTCAGGTTATATCTGGAATATCGGTGACATTGGTGTTGGTTTAATGGCGTGGATCAACATCGTGGGTATTTTAGCTATTTTCTTTGTTGCCAAACCTGCTCTTAATTGTCTACGAGATTATGAAGACCAAAAGAAAGCGGGTGGTGAAATCATCTTTGACCCAGTTAAATTAGGCATTAAAAATGCGACTTTCTGGGAAAAGCGTCTAGCTGAAAAGGCGAAACAGAAACAATAAATCAGCTTTTTGAGTATTTGTCGTGAATTTAGTTGTATAGGTTTTCGAATCTTCACAAATGAATGAAATTCAAATAAGACATCGACTCATAAAACAAGTACAATAAAGGGCGCCTAAAGGCGCCTTTTTTATGCGTAGTATGGAGAAAGATATGGCGATTATTAGTTGCCCGCAATGTGCAAAATCAATATCTGACAAACATAAACAATGCCCGCATTGTGAATGCCAAGTCACCGATCTAAGCAATGAGCAGTTGCAGCAAATGCAAAAAGAAACGCGTATTCGTAGACAGCAAAAGTTTATGAATCAGTCTTTCCTCGCACTGATATTATTTTTAGGTGGCTTTTTCTGTTATTACTTTATGCATCCAGAAACAGAGTCTATTGAGTGGTATGCCTATTCGACAGCAATGGCAGTAGGTTTTGTATGGTATATAGTGTGCCGTATCTATTTAGTTGTTTTAAAAAAGAAAAAGTAGCATGAATATTGATCATATTGTTAAAAATATCACCCCGGAAGTATTTGAACGTCTTCAGTATGGTGCGTCTACAGGTAAATGGCCTGATGGCACTCCATTATCAGAAGAGCAAAAACAACAAACAGTTCAACTCGTGATGCTTTACCAAGCTAAAGTTTCGCAAACCAATGAGCAGTTTACCATTGGCGCAAATGGTGAAATGGTGCAAAAGAGTAAAGCTCAATTGCAAAAAGAATTCGCATCAGAAAATGAAATAGCTAGGTTTAGTGAAAATGATCTTTAAACACCTGTTTACTCCAAAATGGAAACACCCTAAAAGTCAGGTTCGTTTAGCAGCAGTTGAACGCCTTGATACAGAACGTGATCTTAGCATCTTAAATAGTATTGCCCTTGAAGATAGCTCCGCTGAGATCCGTAAAAAAGCCTTGAATAAAGTGAACGATCTTGTTTTATGGTGGCAAGTATACAAGCAAGACCAAGCACTTAAAGAAATTGCAGAGCAGCACATTAATCAAGCTGTTTTGAATACTGATAGCAAACTTGACGCGAGTATTAAAAACGAGTTTATTGAGCGTTATGCGCCAGTGAAAACCCTTGAAAAGCTAGCATTTGCAGAAAAAGAAATTCAAGTTCGTGTTAAATTATTAAAGCGTTTAGCAAACCCAAGCCTAATTGATAAAGCCTTTAAAGAAGGCCGCGAAGAGCTACAATTGCAACTTGTTGAGCTTGTCATTAACCACCAACTTGCCAAGCCACTACTAAAACATGCAAAAGGTGAAGCGCATACACAACTTGCGGCTCATCTTGAGAATGAACGTTTAGCAGTAGAAATGCCTGCAAAAGTCGAAGCTGATACTCGCGTTATATTGGCGAAATTGAATGCGCTTCGTGATAAAAATGATTTTCAGCTAGTATCGCTGCAACATGCTGAGCTATTACAACAGTGGCAAGCAATCGAGTTAAAATGGCTCAGTGATGAGCAAGTAAGCGTACTTGATAAAAAATACTCTACGATTACCCAAAAGCTTGAAGCTCACATTGCAACACTAAGCAAAGAGCATGAAGCAATGCAGCAAGCATTAGCTGAGCAACAGCGTCAGGTACTAGCCCTTGCAACCCTTGAAGCTATTGGCGAAGAAATTGAAAACGCATTGCAATTAGGTTTAGAAACGCCAGAGCAAATTCAGCAAGATTGGCTTGAGGCTAAAGTTGCAGAAGCAAAAGATACCTTGGCTGAAGCAAACTTAGTTGATAATCAAAATGTTCGTGATGTTAAACAGCACTTGTCAAATCTATTTAAGCAAGTTGAGCAATTACCACAACTTGTTACCGCGATTGCAGAGTTTAAAGCTGCGTTTGATGCTTTAAAAGCGATTACCACGACTGAAGACGAAAATGAGTTTGATGGCTTAAAGCAGCAGTTTGAACAACAGCAAAAAGTGGCTCGCAAAAAACTAGCAAGTATTCCGAGTCGTTTACAAGGTCGCTTTAAAGCAAATTTAGCTGAAGCAGTAAACAGCTGGCAGCAAGCAATGGCACCGCTGACAAATAAGTTTGAAAAGAATCAACAAACAGCAAAACGCAAAGCCCGTGATGTGAAGCGTTTGATTGAACAAGGCCGTTTCAATGTGGCGTTTGGAGTGTTTAAAGGCTTTGAAGAGTTATACGACACACTTACAGATTACTATAAACAGCCTTTAAATAGTCTAAAAGCTGATTTAGAAGCCCAATTAGCAGAAGCAAAAGATTGGCAAAAATATGCATCAGCGCCAAAGCGTGATGCATTACTTGCTGAAGTCAATGAACTTGCTGCAATCGAGTGTACAGACCCTAAACAACGTGCTGAACAAGTTAAACAGTTACGTCGTCGTTGGAATGAATTAGGTCGTTTAGATACGGATGCAGAGAAACAACAAGGTGAGTTATTCGATCAACAGATTGAACTATTGTTTGCCCCATGTCGCGAGTATTTTGCAGAGCAAGAGCAGCAACGTGAGCAAGCTAAAGCACAGCGTGTTGATATTATTGCGCAAATGCAGCAACTCAATGAACTTGATACTGAATCTGGTGAATTTGATTGGAAACAGTTTGAAAGTAAGTTTAACCGTGTTGTTAAAGCATGGCGTTCTGCGGGTAATGTTGACCCTAAAACATACCGTGAACTACAAGCGCAATTCAAAGCTGCGCAATCACAAGTACAAGGCCAATTAGTTGCGTTTCATAAAGCAAATGCTGAGCAAAAAGCCGCACTTGTAGAACAAGCAACACTGTTATCTCAAAGTGATGATTTGGCTGCTGCGTGTCAAGAGCTCAAAGCATTGCAACAAACTTGGCAAACAATTGGCTTTGCGGGAATGAAAGCTGAAAACAACTTATGGCAACAATTCAGACGTGTTAACGACGACACATTTGCCAAGCGTAGTGCTGAGTTTGAACAGCAAAAACAAGTACAACAGCAAAATGATGAAGTTGTAGCTGAGCAGTTAACTGAACTTGAAACTGCCCTTGAGAGTGTAGTGCATCTTGCACAGCTTAAAGATTTAACGGTGAAATTGGCAGGACTTGAGTACTCAAAAGCGTTGTCTGCTCGAGTGGCTCAGTTAGAGTCAGCAATTAGCGAAAAAACGAAGGTTATTAGTAAGCAAGCAGAGCAGTCTAAGTTAACGGCTTTGTTTGCAGCTCTTGAGAGCAGCAGTGAGCTTCCGTCGCAATTCCAAGCTTCATTAACGACTAGCTTAACTGCTGAGCAGCTCTTAACACGTATCGAGATTCTTGCAGGTGTTGAGTCTGCTGATAGTCAGTTACGTATGACAGAACAAGTTGCGATGTTAGATGATAAACACCGTGGTGAAAAAGCCGATGTTTATTATTACTTAAAGCAATTACTTGCAGTCAGTGAGGGTTCAGTTTCTGCTGACACACTAGCAAGGCTTAAAGCAATATTTGCAATTTAACGAATAAAACCGCTTTTTATAGCGGTTTTTTTCCGTGTTTTTTGAGGGAAACAATGAGAATTTTATTATTACTTACCTGCTTATTTTTAGGTGCATGTAAAAGTACAAATCAAGGTATGTCTGTGTACTCGTTTACCAATTCAGAAATTGAAGCAGCCCTTGCTGATCAATTACCAAAATTGAGTGAGCAAATTAAATTAATGGGCTTACCTGTTGATTTTGCGGTAAATGACCTAAGTGTAAATGTAGGCCCAGATAAGCGTGATGTGGTAGTGTTAGGAGCCGATTCAAGCGCTGTTATTAAAGCCTTTGCGCTTAAATATCCAGTACGCTTGAAGCTGCAAATTGAAGGTAGCCCATTTTATGACAGTGAGAAAAAAGCGGTTTTTTTACGTAATGTAAAACTGGTTGATACAACAATCGATACAGCAGGTTTTAAGGGAAGCTTAAACTTATTAGATGATCAGGCAATGCAAGTGATCAACGGATTTTTAGCTGTTAACCCTGTCTATAAGTTAAATATGAACGATCCTAAGTTAGCATTACTGAGTAAATTGCCATTAGATATGAAAGTATCTCAGGACGAAATTATCTTAGTGCCTAACTTATAATAGTATTAAAATATCTAAAGCGGCATTAAGCCGCTTTTTTTGTAATTGCTTGTTAAGCAAGTTTAACCTTGTCATAATTACTCGTGATATTTAGCGAGTTGAGTGACTGCTATGATCAAGGAATTTTTAAACGACCCCACATTATTGCTCAATGCAGTTGGCGAAGGGATTTATGGCTTTGACTTATCGGGCAATGCGGTCTTTGTAAATCCTGCTGCTGAGCGCATGACTGGCTGGAAAGCTGAAGAACTGCTTGGTAAAAAAATACATCAATATCATCATCATACTCGTAAAGACGGCTCACCATATCCCGCAGATGAATGTCAGATATATTGCACTATGTTCGATGGTAAACATCGCCACGTAAACGATGAAGTATTCTGGCGTAAAGATGGTAGCTATTTTGCTGTTGAGTATACTTCTACACCCGTTTATAAAAATGGGGCCTTAATTGGTGCAGTCGCGATTTTTCGCGATGTATCAAAACAGCAGCAAACAGAAGTCGCATTGCGTGATGCCTTAGCGCAAGTCCAGCACTTATCTGAACAGCTACAAGCTGAGAATGCTTATCTTATTTCAGAGTTAAACGAAGATTGGCAAGATTCAGGTTTAGTGGGGCAAAGTCATTCTTTTCAAACGATGTTAGAACAAATTACTTTAGTTAGCCAAACTAACAGCACTGTTCTAATTTTAGGTGAAAACGGCACAGGCAAAGAGCTCGTGGCACGAAACTTACATCGTTTGAGTAGCCGAGCTAAGCAACCATTTATTAGGGTTAATTGTGCTGCTTTTTCTGCAAACTTAATTGAGTCTGAGTTATTTGGCCATGAGAAAGGGGCGTTTACAGGGGCCAATGAGCGCAGAAAAGGGCGTTTTGAACTGGCCGATAAAGGCACATTATTTTTAGATGAAGTGGCAGAATTGCCATTAGAAGCACAAAGTAAATTACTTCGCGTGCTGCAAGAACAAGAGTTTGAGCGCGTGGGTGGCAGTCAAACCTTAAAAGTCGATATTCGAGTACTGGCTGCAACAAATCGTAATTTGTGGCAAATGGTCGAGCAGGGTAGCTTTAGAATGGACTTGTACTATCGCTTAAATGTCTTTCCTATTCGTGTGCCTGCGCTTCGTGAGCGAAAAGAAGATATCCCGCTCCTTGCTGCAAACATAATTACACAGCTTAACAAGCGCTTAGGTAAACAGTTAAAGGGGCTTAGCAAAGCTACACTCACTAAACTGGCTAATTATGATTGGCCAGGCAATATTCGTGAACTACAAAATATCCTAGAGCGTGAAGCTATTTTGTCTAAGCAAACTGTATTACAGCTCTCTGCGCCGTTGAATAACGAGCAACCGAATGAGCAAGTTGTTTCCCTTGATTCTGTACAAAAGCAGCATATTTGTGAGGTACTTAAGCGATGCAACGGACAAATATCAGGTGAAAATGGCGCTGCAACTTTGCTGGGTCTTCCTGAGAGTACCCTTAGATCAAAAATGAAAAAGTTAGGTATACAACGCAGTTTCGCGAAATAACGCGCGCTTTCGTGATATTTCGCGATTTATGGTGCGGTAAAATTAAATTAATCATTTAATATCAGTAGCTTATATTTTATTTGTGTTGGCCTGATAGTTGCTCTGTCAGGCTATTACCGACACAAAAGTAAGTAGCAAAATGAAATTTGATATTAAAGAACAAGACTTAATCATCAAGCCCTACAACCAAGAAGGGCCAATTTATATTCGAGAGCAAAAAGGGCATTTTCAACGTATCCGTCGTTACTTAGGCTGGGTGCTGATGCTGACGTTTATCGCCATACCATGGATCCCATATGATGGTCGCCAAGCTGTATTACTCGATGTAGCGAGCCAAAAATTTACCCTGTTTGGATTAACGCTGTTACCACAAGATTTTATGATCTTAGCCATGCTATTTATGACTGGCGCGTTTGCTTTGTTCTTCGTCACTAATTGGTTAGGGCGTGTTTGGTGTGGTTACATTTGCCCACAAACAATTTGGATGCTGATGTTTACTTGGGTCGAGCATAAAGTCGAAGGTAACCGAAACCAGCGTATTAAACTTGATAAAGCTGATTGGTCAGTAAGTAAATGGCAAAAGAAAATCACTAAGCATGCAGCTTGGCTGGTGATCTCTTTGCTTACATCTATGTCATTTATGGCTTATTTCATCCCTGCTAAGTCTCTTTACATGAGTTTATTTACCCTAGAAATGTCTGGGATCGTCAGCTTTTGGGTATTCCTGTTCGCTTTTTGTACCTATGGTAATGCGGGCTTTCTACGCGAAAAAATGTGTACTGTCGCATGCCCTTATTCACGTTTTCAATCAGTGATGTTTGATAAAGACACGTTAGTGGTTACCTACGATCAAGCGCGAGGGGAGTCTCGTGGTGCGCGTAAACGTAAAGCCGATCCTAGAGAGTTAGGTTTAGGTGACTGCGTAGACTGTAACTTATGTGTTGAAGTATGTCCGGCCGGTATCGATATTCGTAATGGCTTGCAGTATGAATGCATAAACTGCGGCTTATGTATCGATGCGTGTGATAGCACTATGGAAAAATTCAATTATCAAAAAGGCCTGATCAAGTACGCCTCTGAAAAACAAATGGAAGGCAAAACGACCAACCCGTTTAGATTAAAACTGCTTGGCTATGGTGGTTTAACGGCGTTGTTTGTTGTTGGTATGGTTGTATGGATGGCAATGCGTACACCTATTGAAGCCTCTGTCATTCGTGATCGTAATGCCCTGTATCGTGTTAATTTTGAAGGCTTAGTAGAAAACCCATATACCTTATCAATTATCAACAAAACACAGCATAGTTTGAGCTATTCAATCGGTATCAGTGGTATTGAAGAAGCAAGCTTACAGGTGCCCGAAAATATTACAGTTGAGGCGGGTCAGATGAAGCGTGTGCCTGTTACTGTGGTTGCTGATGGCTATGAATTGAAATCAAAGGTAACGCCTATCAGTTTTCACATTCAAGCATTAGAAGATGCTGATATCGCAATTACCAAAGAAACTAAGTTTTACCGAGATTGATCCTGACCTAAAAGTGAAAATGGCTTGTAGTTAACAAGCCATCTTTGCAAATTCGAGCTGCTTTTGCACATAAGCTTTAGCGCTGTCTAAATCATCAAATAAACAGTCCATTATTTGAATCGGAGATTGCGCTTGCGCAATGATGCGTTTCATTTGGTTAAGCACAATGGATGAGCTAAACATATAAGCGGTTGCTACACAGTTTGTGCCTTGCAGGGCACGAAATAATTGGGTAAAACCACGTTCTGCATCAGGGGTGGTAGCAAGTAATTGGGTAGAATGACTAATATATGCCCACGGCTTTCCAGCTAAAGCAGTAATATGCTTTTTTAAATCGACTGCAAAGTCATTGACTAAACGTGCGTTAATATTACCAGAAAATTGTCCAATAATAATTGGACCATCAGTGATGATACTGACACTGCCATAGTGATTCTTAAATTCCAATTTGCTTCCCTTTTGAATTAAAAAGAGCGCGAATTTTATACAATTGTATGTATGTGTCTAGTTATTTAGTATGTAAAAAAGAAAAAACATATTTTTTTCTTTATTTGGATTTAGGTGAGGTTTTTATTTGTATAATTGCATTCAGAGCGAATAAATAAGTCGCTCTGAATTTAAAATATAGCTAACTATTTGTTAACAATGTAGTTCAAAGCACCAGTAATTGAGGCTACTTGTGCATCAATACAAATTTTATCATTTGCTTGTGGGCTGTCAGGGTAAACCTCTGTTGTTGTGACATATTCTGCATCGGTTAAGCCCATACATAACCCCAGCTTTTTGGCTTGGTAATTAATAACGCCAAATTGAGTTTGTGGTACACCAATCAACTGGTTATTCTCATCACTTGGTGCGATGTGGGTTACTTTCTCAACTGATTTTATAATCGCTGTTTGAAATGCATCATGCGGACGTTCGCTATCAGCAACAAGATAAAAGCCGTCTGGAATGTTCCAGTTATCGTGAGTCGTTGCATCACGTGCTGCCAGAGCAGGGCGAAATTCACTATTGTCAGTATCAGTTGTTTCATGAAGGTCAATATGCACATAGGGTGCAATAGCGTTGTCGGCTAAATATTGCATGATTGCGGCAGACTCTTCAGCTGGACTACCTGCATAGAATGAGCGATTTGGATCCGTGGCATTAGGGTTCCAGCGGTTAATTGTTTCATAACCCCAAGGGCTGATACACGGTGCCACTAAGATATTAAATTCTGCAAAATAGTCTTTGGCCTTGTCTTTAGCAAACGCTAATGCACCATGCACACCGCTTGTTTCGTAACCATGTACACCACCTGTGACTAAAACAGTTGGTTTGTCTGCTTGCCATTGTTTGCTTTTTAAAATGTAAAGAGGATACTTATCGCTGTCATAGCTCAGTGCACCATACTGCTCAATTTCAAAGAGTGTAGACAGAGCATCAAGTTGTGAGACAACATCTTCACGGTAACTGCGTTTTACTGATTGTAATTCAAGCCACGCTTTTTTGTCGGCGTCGGTCCATGGCTTACCAGGCGTTCCGATTGGGTAACTCATAAAAATACCTTGTTGTGTTGAGGTGCAAAATGCCAAGCTTATCGAAGCTTAGCATTACCTGCAACTAGATAAGGTCAGTGCTTATATTGGCATGTTCGTATAGCTGGGCATGTTGCTTTTTATGAGTCTCGAAAAGGTATTGACGAAGAGCAATTTCGCCCTCGTGTACCGTAATAATTTTTGCTGCAATACCATTGCTGGTAACACGAACAGGTTTAGCAGACAGAACAATACGCTCTTTTTTTGGCAGCTCAAATGCTAATAACAGCTCTTTTGAAAAGTCTGGCTTATTTTGTTTTGGTTTTAACAAAACTCCCGTACTTGATAGTGACAGAATAATGTAGTGGTCAGTTTGCAGATTTAGATGAGGTGCTCGCCAACTCCGCTCAATGCCTTTCGTATCTATAACCTCAGGAGCACTGAGTAGAGGAATAACCTGGCCATTTTCATCATTAACAAACTCCAGCGGGAACCATAATTGATAAACACCCACTTCAGCAAGTAAGGTCAATTTAGCGTTCTTTAATAATCCGTTGAGTTTATCGGGTAAGTTTAGTTTTACAGACATTTTGGTGTTTGTGACTTCATCACTGCCATCATCTGCATTTTCAAAGAGTTGGTTAAAAAATGAGAGTTCTTGTTCTGTTAAATGCGCCATCCTTAGCTCCTTTTACAATACGACTGGCCAATAATATCACAAATTGTATGAATTATGAGCATTTATTGTGCCAGATGTTTTTCGATTTTCTTTTACTACTTATTTGACATACACTGATGGGAAAAAGTTTACAAGGATTTTATTTTGTCGAGCCTGACTGGTGTTAATAAGAGTTTAGTTATATTTGCGGCTTTAGTGATTGTTTTAGCAGGTATAAAAGCTGCAAGTGTGATTGTTATTCCTTTTGTTTTGGCTGCCTTTATTGCCATTATATGTAATCCCCTTATACGTTTTTTTGCCGGGTATAAAATTCCCAAGGGCGTTGCAGTGGTGTTAGTAATGCTCATTATTGTTGGCGTTGGGATTAGCCTTGCCGGTTTAGTTGGGCAATCGATGACCGATTTCTCTGAAAAACTACCCGAGTATAAAACACAACTAAAAGAAGAGTTTGTTTGGGTGGTTAATGTTGCTGCAAGTTATAATATTTTGATTGATAAAGAGCAGATTATTTCTTTATTCGATCCGGGCAAAATGATCGATGTTGCAACAAATATGCTAACGGGATTAGGGGGAGTAATGGCCAACCTGTTCCTAATTATATTAACCGTGGTGTTTATGCTGTTTGAAGGGCCGATGCTGAATAAAAAAATTCATTTAGCACTCGATGACCCAGAAATGAAAATGCAACAAATTGATCGCTTTCTAGGGTCAATAAACTCTTACCTCGCAATAAAAACCATGGTTAGCTTGGCGACAGGTCTTTTAGCTGGGTTTATGCTTTGGGCACTGGACGTTGATTATTTTGTATTGTGGGGTGTTGTTGCTTTTATGCTTAACTACATTCCTAATATTGGTTCTATCATTGCAGCGGTACCTCCTGTATTACTTGCTTTGATAACGCAAGGGCCGCTAGTTGCAGGGATCATTGCAGGTGGCTATTTAGTGATTAATACAGTGATGGGTAATATCGTCGAGCCAAAGTTCATGGGCAAAGGCTTAGGTTTATCAACGCTGGTGGTTTTTTTATCGTTAATTTTTTGGGGCTGGTTGATGGGAACAGTAGGTATGTTGCTGTCAGTTCCACTGACCATGATAGTAAAAATTGCTTTAGAAACCAGCCAAGAAGGGCGGTGGCTTGCAACTTTACTTGGTAACGGTGAAGAGTTAACAATTGATCAATAGCAATTTGCTAGATTAAGCAAAATTTAAATAATAAGGCGCTAACGCGCCTTTTATTTAAGAGGTTGTTTTAGAATATTTAAGTGATTACCAAGGATATTTATTTCACAAAGCTTATAGGTAATGGCTGCCTTGGTTGCGTTTGGCATTTCATTTAAGTATCGCCAACGACAGCTGTCTTCTAGATAGCGCTCTTGATTCACTAAGCTTCTTTTAAAGATAGGCAGTAATTGACTATTTCCCGTGTCTTCTTTGATTTTTTCAATATCCATAGTGAGTTTATTTACCCACATTTTTTGATCGCGTTGCAAATCGCTAATCACTTGGTCAAGACATTGAATATAACGCTTAGTTTCTTCGGTATTGTTGCTTGCTAACTGGCAATCATGTGGCGCTTGTGAAGCCTGTGATGCCAGTGTTACAAGAGCAGCGCACAAAGTGAGTGTTATAGTGAATTGTTTATTTTTTATCATGATAATTAAACTCTAATATAAACTCAGCACCACCCAGTTTTTCTGCATCTCGGATAGTCAATGTGCCATTATATGAGTTTACTAAATCTGATACGATGGCCATACCAACACCATGCCCACTCTCATATGTATCGAGTCGGGTGCCGCGGGTTAGTAGCGATTCACGTTTTTGCTCTGGGACACCTGGTCCATCATCACAAATGCTGAGAGTTAATTGCTTATTTTGCTTAACCTTTATATCGACCTGCGAACGGCAAGCTTTACAAGCATTATCGATTAAATTACCAAGCAGTTCCATTAAATCTGTTTTATCACCTAAAAAATAATCTTTTTCACTGACCTCAGAAGTGAAAATAATATCTTTATCGCGATACACTTTACTCATTGCACTTAAAATTGACTCGATAACCGGCTTAATATGGGTTTGCTTTTTCCATGTATCAGAGGCACCCGTAGCGGCACGTTTTAATTGATGTTCGATCATCACATTAATACGATCCAATTGCTCTTGTGCATCAGCATCATTGGCTAATGGGCTTGACTTAAGCACTGCCAATGGCGTTTTTAATGCATGAGCAAGATCGCTTAATGATGCGCGGTAACGCTCTTTTTGGCGCTGCTGCGATTCAAGCAATAAGTTTAAATCGGCTTTAATAGTTTGCAACTCAACCGGGTAAAGACCTTTTATTTGCTGGTTATCGCCCGATTCAATGGCTTTAATTTCTTTATCGAGACGCTGCAGTGGTCTTGCACTCCACACAAAACCAATTGCCATCAGCGCAGCAATGGCCACACCCATCACATACATCCAATTAACCAGTGTTTGTTTAAAGCCATCCATCAGCCTAAGTAGAGCATCATTACGTTTTAATAAGATAAAACGGGCATGCTCCGATTGGTCAATGTTTTCTAAAATAACGGTAAGTGTTAATTGCCAATAGACGGTATTGTTGTATTCAACACGGCGAAAGTCAGCAGAGCCTGCTGGAGCTTCAAAGTTATCAGGAATAAAGTTGATGTTGGTGGCTGATTCAGAATACCAAACAGGTAAGTCGCCGCGATAAATCATCGCATAGGTATCTGAGTTTAATCTATTTAGCTCTGGAGTTAAGATGGTACTTGGCATAACAATGCCGCGTTCAGTGAAATCGACTTCAGAGATTAATGAATATAAGTGAGCTTCAAGGGTTTTTTCGGTCGCTTCGACTAAAGAGGCGTAGTAAGCCTTACCAATTGAGAAAAACAGAATTGGTAGGGCTACTAATAAAACAAAGACAAGGATAAATCCTTGCCTTACTTTAAGCGGTATTTGTGATGCTACCACTGACTTTTAAGCCTATAACCACGGCCGCGTAATGTTTCAACTGGGTTAAGGGTGCCATCAGGGTCAAGCTTTTTACGTAAACGCAATACGAATACTTCGATTACGTTTGAATCAAGGTCGAAGTCTTGATCGTAAATGTGCTCTGTTAGCTCAGATTTAGAAATTACCTTCTGAGGATTAACCATGAGGTATTCTAATACTTTGTATTCGTATGCAGTTAAGCTAAGTTCTTTATCGTTAACCCACACTTGCTGTGAGCGAGTATGAATTTTGATAGGACCAGCTGTCATCTCTGGGTTTGCTTTACCTGCGCTTCTACGGATAAGGGCATTACAGCGGGCAATTAGCTCTTCAACATGAAACGGTTTTGTAAGGTAATCATCAGCACCTGCATCGAGGCCTTCTACTTTGTCTTGCCAACGGTCGCGCGCCGTCAAAATCAAAATAGGGATGGTAATGCCTTGAGCGCGAGCTTTGGTAATTAATTCGATACCGTCTACTTTTGGAAGGCCTAAATCTACCACCGCCATATCAAGCGGGTACTCAGTAATGTGGAATAAACCAGCTTCACCATCGTGACAAAGGTCAACGCTATAACGCTCTTTTTCTAGAGCATTACGAAGGTTATCTGCTAAGTGTAAATCATCTTCAATAACTAAAATTCGCATTCTTAATCCTTTTTCACTTCGCCAGTCTTTTTGTTCACATGGACGTCAACCACATGGCCGTTCGTTTTTAAAATTCTTACGGTAAATACTTTGTCTTGCTCTGTGATTTTTAGGGTTCGGCCATCTTCAGACTTTTTGGCAATCATCACAGCTTGCTTTTTAGTCACCTCAGGTGCTTGGTTTTTATTGGCATCAGCATGAAAGCTTGATAATGCAAATAAAAGACTAAAACTGAAGGCTAATAATGTGCGCATGACGGGGAACTCCTAAACCAGACCCATTTAGTTTAATTAACCAATTAACTAAAATTCAAGTAATTACGTTAAATTCTGTAATTTGATAGCCAGATCTTAGTTAATAAGCCGTGAACAAACACTGAATTATTGATTCAGTTGAGTTCAGGCTTTAACCAAACACCTTTTTAAATGGTTTTACTACTGAGTTGTCATAAACGCCTGCAGCAATATAAGGGTCGTTTGCTGCCCATTCGCGTGCTGCTTCTAATGAATCAAATTGCGCGACCACTAATGAGCCTGTAAAACCAGCCTCAGCTGGGTCTTCGCTATCAATTGCAGGAAGAGGGCCTGCTGTGAATAAACGATTTTGATCGTCTAACTCTTGAAGGCGAGCTAAGTGAGCTGGGCGTGCAGATTTACGGGCTTCTAAACTATTTTCAACATCAGTTGAATAAATCATATACAGCATAGTGAGTTCTCAATGTTATTTTTAGAAAATAGTAGCATATTGTTACCAATAGACGAGAGATTATTGTGTCATACATATGTGTTCAGTCGCTAAATAATCTTTACAGCTTTGCTTATAGCTTTCACTTATAAAGCTTGAAATACGCGGTGTAACACTGGTAGAGTCGCTGGGTTGAGAAAATAATAATAAGGTTTTTAAATGAGCGAAAAACGCGAGCACTTTAGCTCCCGCCTCGGTTTTATTTTAGCGGCAGCCGGTTCTGCTGTAGGTATCGGAAACTTAGTAGGTTTTCCTGTTTCAGCTACAAAAAACGGTGGTGGTGCTTTTCTTTTAGTTTATGCACTGTTTGTGATTTTTATCTGTTTGCCTGTGATGATGGCCGAAATGGCGATGGGCCGAAAAGCACAGAAAGATCCGCTTGGTTCATACAAAATCTTAGCGGGTAATGATCCAAAATGGAACTTTGCTGGCTTTTTAGCGGTATTAACGCCGTTTATGATTGCCGTTTTTTACATGGTGATCACCGTATGGATTTTCGGTTATTTATCGCAAACTGCATTCGGTAATCTAGATGCCTTGGCACAGCCTGATAATTTTGGCACTTTTATCAATAGCTACACAGTGTTTGGCTATATGGCCGTTGTTGCAATCATTGTTAACTTGATTCTGGTTGGTGGTGTAAAAGAAGGTATCGAGAAAGCGGCTAAGTTTATGATGCCAGCTTTATTTGTACTACTCACTGCGCTGGTTGTTTACGTTTTAACACTGGATAATGCCATGGCAGGTGTGAAGTACTACATCGTTCCTGATTTCAGTAAAATGGATGCGAGCGTTTTAAATGGTGCATTAGCTCAAGCGTTTTTCTCATTGTCACTGGGTATGGGTATTTTAATGACCTATGCATCTTATATCTCTAAGAAAGACGATATAGTTGGCAGTGCTAAAATGGTTGCTGTAACAGACTCTCTTGTTGCCTTTATTGCGGGTCTTATGGTGCTACCGGCTATTTTTAGTTTTAACCCGAATACAGATCCAAGTACGTTATCTGACTCATCAGTGTCGATGATTTTTGTATACCTACCGAAAATTTTATTAGCGCTTCAAGCTGATATTGGTTACGTGGGTGCATCAATTGTAGCGTTTGTATTCTTCTTATTAGTCTTTTTTGCTGCAATTACATCGCTTGTATCGATTGTTGAGGTACCGACAGCTTCATTAAGTGATCGCAAAGGCATTAGCCGTAAAAAAGCGTTAGCTATTTTAACTCTATCAACCGGTGTTTTAACTGTGCTGTGTACAATGTCGTTTGGTATGGTTGAATCATTAACAAATTTTGTTAGTTACGGCGGTGCGGATAAGAGCTTATTCGATATTGTTTATGATGTGTTTTACGACACGATTTTACCTCTTAATGGTTTAATGGTGTGTTTATTCGTTATGTATCGTTGGAAAAAAGCGAATCTTTCTGAAGAGTTAAGCCAAGGCTCTGAAGGCTATATCGGTAGTTTTACAGAGAAGTATGTGAACTTTTCGCTATCAACGTTTATTCCGGCAATTTTATTACTTATCTTTGTAAATACGGTCGCAACAAAGTTTTTTGCATTTAGTATTTTCGGATTTTAAAAGCCAGCTCAATACTCAGCCGCGCACTTGCGCGGCTTTTTTATAGCCCTAGAATGCCCCTGCATCAAGCACATCACCTAAGCCAAGCGTAAACATCCATAACCCCCATAAGCTGTGCTCTATAACACACACGAAGGTAGAACGGCTTTGCGCATAGGTGTAAGAAAACAGCAGCCCACCTAAAAATGCCAGCAGTACTGCGAGTACATTCGCATAGACAATGTGAGCCAACGCAAACACCGATGCACTGACGATGATACGCACGGTTTTACTTGGCATAATCCGTTTATAGCGGTGAAAAAAGTAGGTTCTAAAAATAAGCTCTTGCGGCATCACCGATAAAATGGGGTAGAGCAATAACAACATTAGCCAATCGTTAAATGAATTTCTTGGCAGTGAAAACCAGTTTTCTTGATTCATGATGCCGTAAAACATCCCTGAGAATAGCGCTCCTAAAAAGAAAAAACTAAATAAGCGACGTTTTACCGCACTAAATTGCCCAAGGCTAGTTAAACGAAAACGCTTAAAATGGGGGTCTGATAACAGCAACATGCCGCAAACAGTCATTAAAATAATAAGTGCAGGAATAAGCCAGTTCGCGAGATAGGCACGCAGAAAAAAGCCTAATAGCGGTAAAGAAACAAATATGAGGGTAAATTCAAACCAGCGGTATTGGTTAGCGTTCAATGTCGTCTCAGCGTGTTTTTTATTTACGCTAACAAGCTAAGACGACAGATTTATGACATTAAGATCGCTTAGGATCTTTCTTTTCGTCATCTTCAGGTAAGTATTTGAAAAGGGCAATGATCGTTGCTAACACGCAAACAAAGGTAATACCCATTAAACCAAACACTTTAAAGTTAACCCAAAAATCGAGCGAGAAGTTATAGGCAATGTAGATATTTAGCGCAGAGATACCTGCGGTCACTGCAACCCAAAACAGGTTAAGTTTATTCCATAGTGCTTCTGGTACATCAATTTCTTGTTTACTTTCAGAGGCATTTTCTAAAACTGAGCTAAGTGCTTTTTTCACAAGATTTTTGCCAAGCACATAGCGGCTTACTAACAAAGTGACACTGAAAATGGCATAAACAATGGTGGCTTTCCATTTTACAAACTGCTCGTCGTGGAATACTAAGGTCAGCGTACCTAATACCACCGCTATAGCAAAAAACACCCAGTGACGGGTTGGTACTTTGCCATCTTTAAAATAACAATAAGCAACTTGAATTAAGGTGGTTAGCATCAGCAAGGCTGTTGCCCAATAAATATCAACTAACTTGAAAACCGCAAAAAATAAAATCAGCGGGATGTATTCAATAATCGCATGCATAAATTTATAAATGCTCTAATTTAAAAAGATACTGGGTTGTATCAAGTTATTGCGCAAGATACAAGGTTGACTTAGTTGCCCTGAAAGCTTAGCCTCCCGAGCCAATCTGGCCTAAACCTGCGTTTAGGTTGTTTTACCTTATCTTTTTCCGCTTAACCTCAGATGATTAAGCGGCGTATTTTGGAGCATTTTTATGAATAAAGCCGCACTAGTATCTCAAATGGCTGCCTACAGCGAATTAACAAAAAAAGACACACAAGCAGCTTTAACGAGCATGTTAAATGCTATCGAAAAGTCTCTTTCTGAGGGTGACCAAGTGCAAATTAATGGCTTTGGTACGTTTGCCTTGAGTTATTACCCTGCACGAAAAGGGCGCAACCCGCAAACTGGTGAAGAAATTGAAATTGAAGGCGCCAACAAACCTGTTTTTAAACCTGCAAAAGCCCTAAAAGACGCCCTATAAGCAGGATTTGCAAAGGTCTTGTAGCTTTTACAGGGTGTGTCGCTTTGAATTTTCAATAAATGCAATATTTTCAGTTGGTTATATTTGGCATGGTGTCTGCTGTATTAGTGTGAGTTTTCACAAATAAGGAGATAGCATGTCAAATCTAAATAGCCAACTAAACGGTAAGAAAGTAGCGATATTAGCAACAAATGGTTTTGAGCAGAGTGAGCTGCTATCACCGCGCAGTGCGTTGCTTGAAGCAGGAGCTGAAGTCGAAGTTGTTTCGCTTGAAAGAGATGACATTACTGGTTGGGATGAAAATCAATGGGGAAAACGTGTAAGCGTTGACCGCATAGTCAGTGAGACAGATTCAAGTGAATATGATGCTCTATTACTACCGGGCGGTTTATTTAATCCAGATACTTTACGCCAAAACAGTGAAGCTAAAGCCTTTGTTGATGGCTTTTTTAGTGCAGGCAAAAACAAACCTATTGCCGCGATTTGCCACGGCCCATGGTTACTAGCCGAAATTAACAAACTACGCGACCGCAAAGTGACGTCATACCCAAGTATCAAAACTGATTTAATCAATGCTGGTGCAAATTGGGTTGATCAAGAGGTGTGTGTTGATGATGGCATAGTCACAAGCCGAAGCCCAGCCGACTTAGAGGCTTTTAATCGTAAGTTTATCGAAGAGATTAAAGAGGGTGTGCACCGCCACCATTAAAAATTAATGAGTAGATACATAAAAGGGCCTTTAAGGCCCTTTTTTAAGTAATAAAACAACTTACTTTGTAGCGGCTTTCATACTGGCTACAAACTCTTTTAAACCAGTTAGCATTGCTGCTTGGTCATCAAGGTTCGCCTCGATGATTTTAACAACCGCAGAGCCTGAAATCGCACCAGCAGCCCCTGAATCGAGTGCTGATTTAACATCTTCCGGTGTTGATACGCCAAAGCCTAATAATGCCGGTGCAGCATGGTAATCTTTTAGCTTTTTAACTAATGAATCTGCTGGCATTTGTGCTTTGGTTTCTGTACCTGTTACACCTGCGCGTGAAAGAAGGTATGTATAACCACGACCATATGACGCACATTCTCGAAGAGTGTCATCATCTGCATTCGGTGTTGCAATAAAAATTGGATCAATACCATTTTTCATTGCTGTTTGGCGAAATAGCTTTGACTCATGCAGCGGTACGTCAGCCACTAAAATTGAATCAACGCCTGCTTCTTTAGCATCTTGATAGAACTTTTCAAGGCCACGCTTAAACACAAGGTTTGAATACAATAACAGGCCAATTGGAATATCGGCATTGTACTGGCGCACTTGTTTGATGATATCAAAGCAATCTTGGGTATTAATGTTTTCATCAAGCGCGCGAATGTTGGCAGCTTGGATCACCGGGCCATCTGCAATCGGATCTGAAAACGGAATACCAAGCTCAAGGGCATCAGCACCGCCATCAATTAAGCTTTTAATGATTTCTACACTGAGTGCTTTATTAGGATCACCAATAGTAACAAACGGTACAAAGGCACCTTGATTCGTTTCATTTAATGTGGCGAACATTTGTCCGTAACGGTTGGTCTGGCTCATAGCGCGCCTCCTTCTGATAAAACACTGTGTACGTGAGCCAAATCTTTATCGCCTCGGCCACTTAGGTTTACTACTAAAATAGTGTCTTCGGTTTGTTGTTCGGCATATTTAAGGGCGTATGCAAGGGCATGGCTTGATTCAAGCGCTGGAATAATCCCTTCGTTTTTAGCCAGTAGTTGGAACGCTTCAAGCGCTTCAGTATCGCTAATACCAACGTACTCTGCACGGCCAGTTTCATGCAAATGAGCATGCTGTGGGCCTACAGCTGGGTAATCAAGACCTGCTGATACAGAATAAGACTCTTCAATTTGGCCATCGTCATTTTGCATAATATAAGTATAGGTACCGTGTAAAATGCCTTTTGTGCCTTTACATAGCGTAGCACCGTGTTGATGGGTATCTAAGCCTTTACCAGCGGGTTCTACACCAATTAGTTTTACGCTTGGCTCATCAATAAAGTCTGTGAACATACCAATGGCGTTAGAACCACCACCTACACAAGCCAGCACCGCATCCGGTAAGCGACCTTCAGCTTTAAGCACTTGTTGTTTTGCTTCTTCACCAATCATTTTTTGGAACTCACGCACCATGGTTGGGAATGGGTGAGGGCCTGCTGCAGTGCCTAGTAAATAGTGAGCATCTTTATAATTTGCTGACCAGTCACGCAGTGCTTCGTTTACTGCGTCTTTTAAAGTACCAGAGCCTGCTGTGACAGGAATAACCTCTGCACCCATTAGTTTCATACGAAATACGTTTGGTTGCTGACGTTCAACGTCTTTTGCACCCATGTAAACACGGCATTTTAAGCCAAGTAGGGCACACGCAAGGGCCGTTGCAACACCGTGTTGGCCGGCACCTGTTTCTGCAATCACTTCTTTTTTACCCATACGCTTGGTGAGCAATGCCTGACCAAGTACTTGGTTGGTTTTGTGCGCACCACCATGGAGTAAATCTTCACGCTTTAAATACAGTTTTACCTTAGGATTTTTAACTAAGTTACGTGTCAGAGTTAATGGCGTAGGACGACCTGCGTATTCATTTAATAGTTTTTCAAACTCAGCCTGAAAAGCTGGATCGTTTTGTGATTTATTAAACTCTGCTTCTAGTTGCTTGAGTGCTGGCACAAGCAGCTGTGGTACAAACATACCACCGAATTCACCGAAATAAGCTGGATTTTGCATTCTAACCTCAATAATTTCTGATATGCGAAAACGCATTTTGTAATTTTGTTTGGCACTTTTTGCCCGCTGACGCTTCAACGCCAGAATTTAGGTCAAGGCCATTAGCACCGCGATAAAGCGCTGCATGAATATTTTCTGGGTTTAAACCCCCGGCTAACATAAAAGGTACCGTTGCCGTCTCTAGCACTGACCAATCAAATGCTTCGCCTGTGCCGCCTTTTTGGTTTTTGCTGTAAGTGTCGTATAAATGGCGGTCAACCCCTTCAAGCGGTTTAGGTAATTCACCTTTAACGGCTTGGGCTTTCCAAATTTCACAGCCAAGCGGTAATTGCTTTCTGAGGCTTTGAATATATTCGCTATTCTCATCGCCATGTAATTGCACTGCAGCTAGTTTCAAGCTTTGTGCATAATCGACCACTTGTTCAAGCGGTGCATTGACAAACACACCTACATACGCGAGTGGGGCACTTTGCGTAACTTGCTTGGCGCAGTCGATATCGACATAACGTGGCGATTTAGGATAAAAAATTAAGCCACCATACACAGCACCACTGGCATAGGCTGCCATCGCATCTTGTGAGCGAGTTAAACCGCACACTTTGTTTTCACCTAAAATGACTTTACGACATGCGGCTTCTAAGTCGCGCTCAGCCATTAGTGAGCTGCCAATTAAAAAGCCATCGCACAGTGGCGCAAGGCGTTTTACATCTTTATGGGTATAAATGCCCGACTCTGAAATAACCACTTTGTCATTTGGGATAAGCTGGCGTAATCGCTCTGTTGTTGCAAGATCAGTACTTAAATCACGAAGGTCGCGGTTATTAATACCAATTAGGCTGGCATTAAGTGCAAGTGCACGACTTACTTCTTGCTCATTACTGACTTCTGTTAGTACCGACATGTTTAAAGAGTCAGCCACTTTGTGAAGCGCTAAATATTGCTCGTCATCAAGGACTGAGAGCATTAATAAAATGGCATCACCACCAGATAAGCGTGCTAAGTAAACTTGGTACTCATCAATAAAGAAGTCTTTACAAATAAGTGGCTGCTCCACTTGGCTGCGCACGTATTCAAGGTACTGATAGCTGCCTTGGAAATATTTTTCGTCAGTTAGTACGCTCATACAGGTTGCGTACTTTTTATAAACAGATGTAATTTCGTCTAAATTGAATGGTTCGCGAATAAGCCCTTTTGACGGTGAGGCCTTTTTACACTCTAAAATAAATTGTGTGCCTGTTGCTGCTAACGCCGCTTCAAAGTCTCGCTTGGTTGGCACAACATCGCCAATGAATGACTCAAGCGGGCGCTGTGCTTTTCTTTGTTCTAATTCAATGCGTTTGTCGGCAACAATTTTGTCTAACACGTTAGCCATGACTTACCTCAATAATTGCGTTCAATGTGTCCATCGCTTTGCCTGATGCTAATAATTCGCTTACTTGATCTGCGGCTGCTTTTAAATCACTTGCTTTATCGGTTAAATAAAGAAGGGCGGCAACGTTGGCTATAATGGCTGCGTTATGCGCCATCTCACCTTGACCATGTAAAATTGCTAAGCTTGCTTTTGCGTTATATTCTGGCCCTTGGCCTGCAAGTTGTTCAAGTGAATAGTTTGCAAGACCAAAATCGCTCGCTGTTAGCGTGTATTCGCTCAGTTCACCGTTATTTAGCTCAACCACTTTGGTTGTCCCGTGCAAGGCAATTTCGTCAGTGCCTGCACCGTGAACCACCATGGCGCGTTTTGTGCCAAGGGTTTTTAAGGTTTCGGCCATTGGTAAACACAGCGAAGGGTTATAAACACCAAGCAATTGCACCTCAGGGGCTGCAGGGTTTGCCAGCGGCCCTAAAATATTAAAAATTGTGCGGCTTTTAAGGGCTGTTCGCACGCCCATCGCATGGCGTACACCACTGTGATAATGCGGTGCGAATAAAAATGCAAACCCCGTATTTTCTAAACAATAGGCCGCTTGCTCAGGGCTCATATCGATATTGATACCCAAGGCTTTTAGTAAATCCGCTGAGCCAGAATTACTCGATACACTGCGATTACCATGCTTGACCATGTTGATGCCCGCAGCGGCGGCTACAATAGCAGCAGTAGTACTAATATTAATGGTGTTTGAGCCATCGCCACCGGTACCACAGCTATCAGCAAGCAAGGTTTTGCTGGTTTTAAATGGCACTGCATTGGCGCGCATTGATGCTGCCGCACCGGCGATTTCATCACTTGTTTCGCCTTTTAGTTTTAGGGCGATAAGTGCAGCAGTTAATTCAATATCATTAAGCTGGCCATTCATGATGGCATCAAACAATGCAGTTGCTTGCGAAAACGATAAATCTTGCTTTGCTAATAATTGGTTTAACTGGGTTTGAGTTGTTGCTTCCATGTTATTCCTCTACTGCACGCGTGCGGTTAAAAATTCAATGCTTTGCTGTAATAGCAATGCGCCATTTGGCGTTAAAATTGACTCAGGATGAAACTGATAGCCAAGGGCATTATCTTGTTGATGGTAAATTGCCATTGGAATATTTTCATAACAAGCAATTACTTCAACATCATCAGGGACTTTAGTTGCCATTAATGAATGATAACGAGCAACTGGCATTTTATCGCCCATACCTGCGAATACTGGGTGCTCAGTCAACGTAATAATTGATGACTTGCCATGCACAGTTTCGCCTGCATGACCAATAACCCCGCCGTAGCTTTGTGTTAGAGCTTGCTGTCCTAAACAGATACCCAGCATCGGGAAGCGGCCTTTACATAGTTCAATGAGTTCCATTAAACAACCCGCATCAGATGGCGCGCCAGGGCCGGGTGAAAGCACTAATAACACCGGTACTGTCTCTTGGCACATTTTCTCAAAGATGCTTTGTGCACTGATGTTATTACGGTATACCACTAACTGGCACCCTAACATAGAAAGTTCATCGACTAAGTTATAACTAAATGAATCAAAGTTATCTAAAAAGTAGATTTTATAGGCTGATGTTGTCGTCATTATTGTGCCTCGTAAGTCGATTGAATCGCAGTGATCACAGCTTGTGCTTTAGCGCGGGTTTCATTGGCTTCTGATTGTGGATCTGAATCAAACACCACACCTGCACCTGCTTGCACATAGGCTGTACCGTTTTTAACAAAGGCAGAGCGAATAACAATACAGCTATCCATAGCGCCATCGCCAGTTAAATAACCCACTGCACCTCCATAGCTGCCACGGCGTTTTTGTTCGGTTTGACGAACTAATTCAGCGGCGCGAACTTTAGGCGCGCCCACTAAGGTGCCCATGTTCATACAGGCTTGGTAGGCATGCAGCGCATCGAGTTCAGGCTTTAAAGTGCCAACAACGCGTGAAACTAAGTGCATCACTTGTGAGTAGCGGTCTACTTTTAATAATTCTTTCGCGTGACGTGTGCCTGGTACGCTAATACGGGCAACATCATTTCGCGCTAAATCAACTAGCATAAGGTGCTCAGCACGCTCTTTTTGGTCGTTGCGAAGTTCAAGCTCAATGCGGCTGTCTAGGTCTGGATTAATTTGCCCGTTAGCAAACTTGCCTCGAGGGCGAGTGCCGGCAATAGGGTATACCTCAACTTGTTTACTCTCTGGGCAATATTTGAGGGCTGACTCGGGCGATGCGCCAAATAACACAAATTCTTCATCGCGCATATAAAACATATATGGGCTTGGGTTTTGTAGTTTTAATTGGCTGTAAGCATGAAGTGAGTCAGGGCAGGCGAGAGAAAAAGTACGTGACGGAACAACTTGGAAAATATCGCCATCAACGATGTTCTTTTTCAACTTGATGACATGTTCGCAGTATTGCTCGTCACTTACATCCACAGAGATTGGGTTTGAGCCTGCTTGCTTTTGCCCTTGGTAGCTTTGTGCATTGTCGCAAACAGTATTTAAACGCTCTAACTGTTGACCAACCTCAAAGCAGTTAGCATGGACTTGTGGCCCGTTAAACACATTGCCAATTAGCTCAGTTGTTTTTGCTTGGTGGTCAATGACAACTAACGTTTCGGCTAGGTAGAAAACATAATCAGGGCAACTGTTTTCGCCGTCAGGCACATCAGAAAGAGTTTCGAAATTAGCAACCATATCGTAGGCAAACACACCACCTAAAAACACAGAAAACGGATTGTCTGTGGTGCTTTTAATACTATTTATGCAGCTGCGTAGTGCACTAAATGCGTTATCTGCAACTAGTTTACTGGCTTCATCAATATCGCTGGCAATCTCGTTGTAGGTTAAGGTTAATGTGTCTTCTACAAGCTCAGCAGAGCAATTTTGCACATGAGTTTGTAAATAAGGCAGTAATTGTTTGCCGTTATTTGACTGTGCAGTGAGTGTGACCTGTTTGCCTTGGCAAACAATACGTAGCGCTGAGTCAACCAAAATTAGACTTTTTACACTGTCTTTAGAATCAATTTCAGCAGACTCTAACAGCAGTGAGTTAGGCTTATCGAGTAAACTGTATAACGCAAGTGGGCTACTTATGTAATCGCGCACTTGAGTGATACTGGTTACTTCACCCGGTGTCGTTGTTATATGACTAAAAATCAAACCTCATTCTCCCTCATTCCCAAAAACTCTCTAAAAAACAAAACCCCGCAAAGCGATGCTTGGCGGGGTTCGTATAAAGATGCCTATAAATTAGATAGACCCTTACCGTCCCGCTAAGCCAGGCGCCACCACCAATGATGTGTAAGAGTTGCTATGTAATTCATTATAAAACCTTAAAATTTAGATATAAAAAAACCCGCTACATGAGCGGGTTTAGAAATCGTTAGACACGACAATTCGTCACCCGCTTGTTACGAGTGCCACCACCAAATTGTGATTTGAATTGTTTTGTTCATTATTGTTTCTTATTTAACGTGTCTGAAAGTGCATACAGTAAAGCGTACCTGAGCCGATACTGTCAAGCATTAATTTACATATTAATACGTGTTGTGTATTTACCTATCGAAATTGCCCATTTATGTGACTAGTACACACAGCTATATGTCTAACATAAAAAGATAATCACGCCCTCGCAGTAAATTTTTGTTATACTCACATCATTGATTCAAGAACTTACGTAAAGCAGTCTTTCCCTTTGATAAAATACGATTTACATAGCCACACCACATACTCTGATGGTCAGCTATCAGTCGAGCAATTGTTACACCGCGCGGTTGAGAAAAACATAGATGTGTTTGCAATTACCGATCACGACACGTTAAGTGCCATAAAACCAGCTCGCCAAGTCATAGCTGATGATAATTTACCGCTTAAATTAATTGCTGGTGTTGAAGTATCAACAAAATGGGAAAGCTTCGAAATTCATATTGTTGGCTTAAATGTTGATGATGAAAATGACTCACTGTTGTCATTATTACAAGCGCAACAAGCCAAACGTGAAGAGCGAGCAACCGAGATTGGTCGCCGCCTTGCTAAAAATGGTTTTGAAGGCATTTACGACCAAGCAAAAACATTTGCTGAAAACGCACAAATCACACGCGCGCATTTTGCCCGTGCACTGATTGAGCGTGGTGTAGCTAAAAACTTCCCAGGCGTATTTAAAAAATACTTAGGGCGAGGAAAAACAGGCTATGTGCCAAGTAGTTGGTGCGATATGCAAACAGCAATTGCTGCTATTCATCAAGCTGGTGGAGTTGCTGTACTTGCACATCCTGGGCGTTATCAAATGTCGAACAAGTGGCTGCGTAAGTTAATTATTGAATTTAAAGACGCGGGTGGCGATGCTATGGAAGTGGCACAACCACAGCAAGCGCCGAGTGAGCGCCAGTTTTTAGGTGAATTGAGTCGTGAATACGGGTTACTTGCATCGCAAGGCTCAGATTTTCATTTTCCGACAAGTTGGTTAGAGCTGGGTAAAAATTTATACTTACCAAAAGATTGCCAAGGGGTTTGGCAAGCATGGGAAGGGCAATAGGAGCGTATAATGAGTCAGTTTTTTCATATTCATCCAGATAATCCGCAACCACGTTTGATCAGCCAAGCGGTTGATATAATTAAACAAGGTGGTGTGATTGTTTATCCAACCGATTCAGGCTACGCAATTGGTTGTAGTATTGGTAATAAGCAAGCAAAAGAGCGCATTGAGCGTATCCGTGGTGTTGAAAAACATCATAACTTTACTTTGGTATGTCGCGACTTATCGGAGCTATCAACCTATGCTCGCGTCGATAATCAGTTATTCAGATTAATTAAAAATAACACTCCAGGGCCTTATACTTTTATCTTCAAAGGCACTAAAGAAGTACCAAAGCGTTTATTGAACGAGAAGAAAAAAACCATTGGTATTCGTGTTATAGAACATCCGATCACTTGTGCTTTATTGGCTGAGTTAGGTGAGCCTTTAATGTCGTGTTCTTTAATTTTACCGGGTGAGCAATTTACAGAAGCTGATCCTGATGAAATTCGCGATCGCATTGAAAAGCAAGTTGATTTAATTATTCATGGTGGTTATCTTCCTGAACAGGCAACCACAGTGATTGATTTGTCGGATGATGATATCGAAATTTTACGTGTGGGTTGTGGTGATACTAAACCATTTGAACTGTAGAGATTTCATTGACTAGCCAAGAGCTTGATGCCCAAGATAACTTACAAGAGCCAGTACAGCAAAAGCTGCCACTGGCTTTTTTGCATGGCAAAGCGGTGGTCGACAAACCTGAAGACTTATATATTCCTCCCGATGCGTTGGAGATCATTTTAGAGACCTTTGAAGGCCCTCTTGATTTACTTCTGTATTTAATCAAAAAACACAAACTAGATGTGCTAGAGCTCTCTATTTTTAGCATTACTGAGCAATACGTTAGTTATGTTGAAATGATGAGTGAGTTTCAGCTTGAACTGGCTGGTGAATACCTTGTCATGGCAGCGTTATTAGCACAAATTAAATCTAGATTATTGCTACCAAAACATGAAGAGCTTGAAGAGGAAGAAGACCCACGAGCTGAGCTTGTAAGACGTTTACAGGAATACGAACAATTTAAAAAAGCTGCCGAAAATCTTGACGAAATTCCTCGCGAAGGCCGCGATATCTTTGTAGCCGAAGCAATGGTGCCAGAATTTGGTGAGCGTGAGTCACTGTTACCTGACGTTGACATGAAAGACTTGTTAGTTGCACTAAGCGACGTTATGGCCCGAGCTAAAACATTTGAGCACCATCATATTACTGCAGAGGCTTTATCGACCCGTGAACGTATGAGCTTAATCTTAGATAAGCTCTCAGAAGCGCAATCACAGTTGCCTTTTAGTACTCTTTTTACGGTAGAAGAGGGCAGAAGCGGTGTTGTAGTTAGCTTTATCGCCATGTTAGAACTGGTGAAAGAAAACCTGATCAGCTGCTTTCAGGTAGATGCCAATAGCCAGATATATGTTGGTTTAGTGGAAGAAAGCGAATAGCTGGAAGCTAAAATTTTTCTATTTAAAGCTTTAAGTGGTTAGATTTAAGTTTCAAAATCTGTGACTTCTTCATGGCAAGTAGGTCATCACCAGTCAAGATAAAGATAATCACTAAAGTGTGCTTTGTATTCTAATAAAACACTTAACTTACAAAGTGTTAAACAATTGCGCCAAGACTCAGTAGCTGATAAGTTAGTTTTTCCCATTTTGGGGTAAGCCTACTATTAAGGAAAATATAATGAAAAAGTTAGGAATGCTACTGTTATCTCTCGCTGCATTTGGTGCCTCAGCTGCAGAAAGTTTGCAATTAGACCTTAACCTTTATTTGAATAATCAACTTGTAAAAACGCACGTTGTTAAAACTGAAGAAGACAAAACTCAAACAGTGACCGCAGATGATATTCTTAAATTTGATGTAACCCCTACATTGAACGACCAAACTGTGACACTAACGTCAGCACTCTATAAATTTGAAAATGGCGCTTACAATAAATTTCAAGAACCTAAGTTAATGGTAAACCTTAACGAACCTGCAACGATTGAGGTTGGTACTGAGGGGGTTGAAGTGTACAGGATTGAAATAACAGCAAGTAAAATATAAAACTTAATTTTCTTAAGCTACTCAAAGTTAAAAGTTAAATGACCTTTGCCTTTTAACTTTCCTCTTTACTCTGAAGTGTGCATATACGCACAGAAGCTGTTCGTTTTACGCTATTTTCATTATATAAATCCTAAGCTAAGCTGTACTTAGTTTCGTAATTCTCATAGGAAATGAGTATGTTAAAGAATTCAAAGTCAAGTTATGGCTGGGTGGCCATCTTAGTGCACTGGTTAATGGCACTTGGGGTGTTTGGTTTGTTTGGCTTAGGCGTGTATATGGTTGAGTTAACCTATTATGATGCATGGTACAAAGGCTCTTTGGATTTACATAAAAGCGTGGGTATTACCTTAGCGGCATTATTGTTGTTTCGTTTTGGTTGGCGCTTGTTAGGTACTCAACCTGAGCCTGTTGCTGGTAGCTCAAAGGCAATGAATCATGTTGCTCACTCAGTACATAAACTGATTTATTTAGCTCTAATCGTTATTGTGACATCGGGCTATTTAATTTCTACGGCTGATGGCCGTGCAATTGAAGTATTTAATTTATTTGCTGTACCGGCATTACCAGAGTCGGTCGCAAACCAAGAAGATATTGCAGGTAAAATTCACTTTTATGCCGCGTATGGGCTAATAGCTGTGGTTGTTTTACATGCTTTAGGGGCACTAAAACATCATTTTATCGATAAAGATAAAACCTTAATTAGAATGATCAAACCATTGAAGGATGATTAATATGAAAAAATTACTATTAGGCACAGCACTAAGTGCTGCACTTTTCTCAACAGCAAACGCAAATGCAGCTGACTACGTTATTGATACAGACGGTGCACACGCATTTGTAACTTTTAAAATTAAGCACCTAGGTTACAGCTGGTTACATGGTCGCTTTAATACTTTCTCAGGTGATTTTAGCTATGACGATAAAGCGCCTAATGCATCTAAAATCAATGTAACGATTGATACTAAAAGCATCGACTCAAACCATGCTGAGCGTGACAAGCACTTACGCAGCAAAGACTTCTTAAATGTTGATAAATACCCAACTGCAACATTTAAAAGTACCTCAATCAAGTTTGATGAAGACGGTGATGAAGCAGATGTAACAGGTGAATTTACCTTAAATGGTGTTACTAAAACCATTACTTTTGAAATTGATAAAATTGGTGAAGGTAAAGATCCATGGGGTGGTTACCGTGTTGGTTTTGAAGGTGAAACAAGCCTAAAACTAGCTGACTATGGTATTGACTACAACCTTGGCCCAGCATCAACACATGTTGATATTGGTTTATTTATTGAAGGTATTCGTAAGTAACAACAGTTTAAATCAGTGCCGCTTAATGGGCGGCACTTTCATTTCTTTTAATTAATCTCTTTTCCAAAATAGGCTGCAAATTATCGGGTAGCCACCTTATCATCACATCGTGAAAAGCCTGAGTATGGGCTATTTTTTCAAGCGTAATATCTAACTGTTTTATATGCTCACTACCTTGTTCGTTATTCGTACAGCCAATATAACCAAGGCTTAAATCGGGCGCCTCTGACAGTGTCAATTGTGTGAGCTCATCTTCAAATCCCATTGAACGAGCTAAATAGTAGTGCTCGCTGGGGTAGCCAAGCAATATATCAATTCGTTTCTTATTAAGCATGTATGTCAAACTTGCTAAAGTGTCGCGACCGGGTCTTGAGATAATATTGGCATCATGGCTGGTGTTTATAACATTATCTATGTCTTTGCCAAATGAGCGACTCATAGACACTCCAAGAGCAAGGTGTTTATCTGCAAGTAATGTTTTTAATGAAACAGGCTTTGCTGTGTTCAGATCTAGAGTGTTCACTAACTCTTTTCTAATTGCTATAGAAGGGGATAACCCAACTGTTGATGTATGTTTAGAAAAAACAATATGCTGACGGCGGTGCTCACTTTGGTACAAAGATAGCATACAGTAATTATTATATGGATTTGATAGCTCATGCACTGCGCGACTTGCAGGAAACAGGGAGCGCTTAAAAGTGTAATCAGGCATCGCTTGTTCAAGCAGTTTGATTACGCTCTCATCTCGCCCTGTACCTTCATACTTGTCATTCATGATGTAGTAGGGAGCAAAATCAACCATGACCCACTCAATGACTTTTGGTTGTTCAGTTGCCTGTGAAACAGCACTGCAAAAAAATAACAAAAGCAACCAGAAACGACGCATTGTTACTACCTATAATTAAGTATTGTTAAATCTAAGTTTAGCAGGGATTTAGGTTTGTGATAGTAGGTATGTAGACTATAACGCCAGCATTGTAGCTGGCGTTAATCGGTTGGTTTTAGTTGGCTTTTAACCACTTAACAAATTGACGGGCATCACTCGCCTTTTGGAAAATGGCATTTTTCAAGCCCTGCGTGTCACTAAAGATTACACGCTGTTTGTTAACCGAAATTGATTGCACTGGATGTGCGATTTGGATCAAAGATCCATTGTATTTATATGACATAATAAAACTCACTCTTTCTTTTTGTCTGTGTCTGTAGAGCTTTAAAAGGCATTAAAAAATACAGACCGACATTTGTTGTCTTGCATACAGTGTTGACTAAGTTTGTGACAGTTTAGTGATGATTTATAAATTCATCTAAATGTCATTTAGCAACTCGGGTTGCAAGTGTTTATACGAATATGCGGGAATTACTGGATCAAGGTAAGGGGTTAACCGCGAGGTTTTTTAAAACCAGAGGACTAGATTACGTTAAGATTTTTCATAGTGCAAGGTTTATTTTTTAAACACAGCAATTAATTTCTGGATATTTTTTCGAAACAAGTGTAGTGTGAATTGGCACAAAAACAACAATAAATAGGTATGACCATGAATTACCTGTTAGTAACGGATATTTTTGGGAAAACTGCGCATTTAACCCAGCTTGCTCAGCAGCTTCGTGGCAAAACGTGCCTATGTGATCCATATTCGGGTCAAATTCAACTTCCTATTAATGAACAGTTTCAATATCAACACTTTCTGACTCATTGTGGCCATGACGGTTATCTCGAAAAAGTGCATCTGAAGATGTCATCCCTGCGTGAGCCTACAACAATTATCGCGTTTAGTGCTGGAGCAACAGCCGTTTGGCGTGCTCAAGCAGAGTTGAAAAATACAGCGATAAAACGGGTTATTGCTTTTTATCCATCACAAGTGAGAAATCACCTTGAGCTTGAAGCGTCTATTCCTTTTAGGTTCATTTTTCCTAAAAAAGAAACGCATTTTGAGCTTGCTCCGGTGGTGTCTGCTTTAAAAGCCAAAGCAGGTGTTCAATGTGATATTACACAATATGAGCATGGGTTTATGAACCCTTTATCAGATAACTTTAATCAACGCGCTTTTCAGTACTTTACAAAACAACTTTTGCTCAGCCATGATTGCGAACAACTCGTGACTAATGCATAAATACTAGTCTATAGTTATTACTAAACAATATTATAAGTAATAACTATGTCGGACCATTCAAATTACAGCCACTTTTTATCGAACCCTGTTGCTAAACCTCCCTGTCGCATGACGAATGCGCAAATGTATGGTTTTTTTGTCTCAGCATGTGAGCAAAAGATGCAGGCTTATGTTGATACCACATTGAATTTACTGGCTACAGATTCAGTCTCTTTTAATGTATTAGGTAGCAGTTGCTTGCTCACCTTCACTGACATAGAAAAAATCTCCTCTTTGACACCTCCCTTTTCAGAGCATGGGTGGATGCAAGAAACGGATATCATTATTTGGCTTCCCGTAGCAAAAATGGTCAAGGGAGATATTAATCACCTCTATTGGTATCCGGCGTTTATCAGCGTAAATAACATTTATGCTTTAATTAATGGCAGAGAGGCGTGGGGTTACAATAAATATTTATGTGAATATCAAATGCCATCTGCGTTAGATGACGCTGGTCGGTTTGCTATATCCCTTGAATGCTTTGATGTGTTTAAACCTGATTCTAAATTAGCAATGCATGAGTTACTAACTATTGAACAAACGGACGCGAGCATCTCTGAATATTTGCTCGACAACGTTTCACGATTTTCAAAACGCGTTGCTGATTTATTTGACCCTCAAGTTAAAGGTATTGACTTAGCACTGCTAAAACAATTGTTAGAGGGTTTCATTCATCCCCAGATGGATCAAATTTTGTTTAAGCAATTTCCCGATGGAGAGGGTGATAAAGCAGTTTATCAGAGCGTGGTTCATTCACCGTCTGTAATCAAAAAAGTCCATCAGTTAACACTTTTACATAATGATTTTAAGCTTAATGTTAAATCTCTGGCGAGTTTTCCGCTTAATGACATGTTCGGCATAGCACTTGGCAAACAATCTGTTCACTTACCGTTTTACGTCAATATGGATTTTGACCAACTTGGCGCAACTCAAGTTTTACCAGAGTAAAGGATAACCATGCAAAAAGAAAAAATTACTATTGTCGGTGGCGGTGTAGCAGCAATGACCGCAGCAGTTTATCTGACAGAGCAGTCAGACTGGCAGCAACATCGTGAAATAACCGTGTATCAACAGGGCTGGCGCTTAGGAGGCAAGGGCGCAAGTGGTCGTAATAGCCATTTTGGTCAGCGTATTGAAGAGCATGGTTTACACGTGTGGTTTGGTGCTTATGTAAATAGTTTTCGTACCCTTGAAGGAGTATATAACTCACTCAACCGACCTGCTAGTTGTTCGCTGGCAACCTGGCAGCAGGCATTCAAACCGCATAGTTTTATTGCTTTGCAAGAATTCATTGATAACGAATGGCAAACTTGGCCTATTGATTTTCCAACTGTTGCTGGAAATCCTGCTGATGGCAGCCTTGATTTTTCGGTGTGGGATTTTATCACCATGACATTAGCATGGCTCAAAAAATGGACAGAAGGCATTGAACTAGTGTGTCAGCAGCACCAAGCTAAAACAAAATTGGTGACCAAAAAATCACGAGATCAGTCTTTACTTAAGTATATGTACCAAGAGATCAAAACGGATATTGATACGCAGCTTAGTGGGGCAAGGCAATTTATCGATGATATTGAGGCAGGAGCGGCAGAAGTAGTATCAAGCCCTCGCTCATTACTGACGCACTTATTGCAGTTTACTTCGCAGCAAACAACCCACACAAGTAAACAAGCTGATCGCCTCGTTATTTGGTATATCGTTCGCAAGATAAAGCGTTGGTTCAAAGAGCAGATAATTGACTTACTGGATGAAAACGCAGAACTAAGACGACTTTATATCTGCGCTGACTTAGCCATTGCTATGCTCACAGGGCTGATAAAAGATAAAGTCTACCGAGATGGCTTTGGTGTCATTAATTGCTACGATTTTCGTCAGTGGCTTGAAAAAAATGGAGCTAATAAAACTTACAGTGTGAATTCAGCACCGATACGCGGTTTTTATGATTTAGTGTTTGCTTATCCAAATGGTGATTTTAACAAGCCGAATGTTGAAGCCGGTGTGGCTGCGCTTGCTATGTTACGTATTGGCCTTTGCTATAAAGGCGGTGTAATGTGGAAAATGCAAGCGGGTATGGGCGATGTTATTTTTGCGCCAATTTATGAATTATTAAAACAGCGTGGCGTTAAGTTTAAGTTCTTCCATCAGTTAACTAACTTATCTGCTGGGCAAACTGACCAAGGTGAGCCGCTGGTAAGTGAAATAGAGCTTTGTCAGCAAGTGAGCCTAAAAAATGAAGACTATGCGCCGTTAATTGATGTTAAACAATTACCTTGTTGGCCAAGTGAGCCAATTTACTCACAAATTAATTCTGAACAAGCACACCTTCTGCAAGAGTATCAAATAAACCTTGAGTCTTTTTGGAGTAACTGGCCAGAAGTTTATCAAGAGCATTTTAATACAGCACTGCCATCTATCACTCTTCGTCATGGTATCGACTTTGATACGCTTATTTTAGGTGTGTCGGTTGCTTCACTTGAGCATGTAGCCCCAGAATTACTTGCTGTTGATTATGCGCTCTCTCTGCAAGCAACAAAAGTTCAAAGTGTGGCTACGCAAGCTTGCCAAGTCTGGTTGAATAAAACTAACCAGCAACTGGGTTTTAAAGACACAGTGCCAAGCAATGAGGGGCCTATTTTAAGTGGTTTTGTTGAGCCGTTTGATACCTGGGCTGCGATGGGTAATTTAGTCGATAAAGAAGATTGGCCAAGCGACAGTGGCCCACAAAATATTGCTTATTTTTGTAGTGCATTTAGTTGTGATAGTTACCCTCCTGCAACTGCGCATCAGTTTCCAGAGCAAATGAAGGCAGAAGTCAAACGCAATATACATAATTTGTTTAGTTCAGATATGCAGGCACTTTGGCCTGATGCGTATGTTGATAACAAATTTGATTGGCAGGTTTTTTATAGTGATCCTCACAGTATTTTACCAGTATCAGAACAGCAGTACTGGCGCGTTAATATAGACCCCAGTGAGCGCTATGTGTTATCTGTGGTTGATTCGAGTAAATACCGCCTTGCGACTGATGGTAGTCAGTTTGTCAATTTACGGATCACTGGCGATTGGATAAAAACCGGAGTTAATGCGGGCTGTGTTGAAGCTGCTGTAATGGCTGGTATGCAAACGGCACGTTCTATTTGCGGTCTACCCAAAACGATTAGCGGTGAACATGCGTTTGAAAAAGAATGATCATGCTGATGGCAATTATGGTGTTGATTACAAATAACTAGTCTTTGTTATTTGTATGCGACTTTAATCTTTGTTTTGGTCTATACTAAGCTGGAAATTACAAGAATTTAACAGGTTTCCCTCTTTTAAGGTCAAAATGCGAATGAAGCGTCCTTTTCTTATTGATCCAAAGCTGAAGACACTATCTTGTTCAAGCTTGGTACTCTGTGTCATTGCAAGCGCTGTTGCGCAGGCTGCAGAGACTAGAAAAGACATGGAAGTCATTAGTGTATACGCACAAAAGCGTCCTCAAGCAATTGAAGACGTTAGCGTGGCGGTGAGCCAAGTGAAAGGACAATTACTCAAGAATCAACATATTAAAGATTCAACTGAGGTTGGTTTATTCTCACCTAATGTAAAAATAACGCAAAACGCCGCAGAGGGGACACCCCCCGCAGTAAGTATTCGTGGGGTGGGCCTTCTTGACTACAACACCGCAAATACGTCACCTGTTGCCATGTATCTTGATGGTGTGGCCGTTGGCTCCGCCAATAACCAAATTGTGAATTTGTATGATATTGAGCAACTCGAAATTTTACGCGGCCCACAAGGGACTTTATTTGGTCGTAATTCAACGGGTGGTGCTATCCTTATTCGCTCAAACCGGCCTGAGCTTGATAGCTATGGATCATTGAGCTTAGGAGTAGCCAATAACAATGGCACGAGCCTCGATGGCGTGTGGAATCAGCAATTAACTGACTCTAGTGCATTACGTGTTGCTGTTAACTATCAAGACTACCAATACTCAACAAAAAATACCTTTGCAGACTCGCCAACGGCAGGCATGGAGCAAAAAAATGCCCGTGTATCTTTTTCGTCTGAATGGGATGAGGTTGATCTTTACCTGCAAGCGCATATTGAAGATTGGGACGGTATTGTCCAGCCTGTAGGGAGTATTGGTGTTGTAGCGAACCCTTTAACCGGTGAACTTTGTTCACCAGCAGATGCGGGGTCAACACGCTGTTCTGATAACTTTGGCTTTAATGATGGTAGTGATGACTTTTTTGAGGTAAGCGTAAATAATGACTCACCTCATAAATCTGATGGCTATGGCTTTATCGCTGAAGTAAATTGGCATGTAAACGAGCAAACTACATTTACTTCATTGTCGAGCTTTAATGATCTTCAAAGAAGCCATGCCTTTAATTGCGATGGTTCACCAGCTCGCTTATGCGAAGGGGTACTTGGGTTAGATACCCAAATGTTTAGCCAAGAATTTAGATTGTTAAATGAATTTGCAGATTACACGCTAACGAGTGGTGTTTATTTCGCGGATGAAACCATTGAGCAAGATAATTTAAATGATATTTTACGCGATTTTCGCGGCATTTTACCAACAAACTTAACTGCTACCTTTATCTACGATAATGAAATCAAGATGCAGAATTTGGCCGTGTTTAGCCAAATTGAAGTGCCTGTCGCAGAACAGTGGATGATTACAGCAGGCCTTAGATATGACTATGAATCACTAGAGTATGACTCAATCGCCACATTAAATACCGTGGTTGATGTGAACGATTTAACTGGTGTGCTGGTGCCATTTTACCGCGTTACTGATGAGCAATCAGATAACGGTTTTACAGGGCAAATTGCGATTAATTACCGTTATTCTGATGCAAGCAATGTTTATTATCGATTTGCAAATGGCAGTAAAAGTGGCGGCTACAATGGCGGCTTCTTATCATCTGAAGAACAAGCAATTTTAGCGAATTACGGTAAAGAGCGCTTGAATGCCCATGAAATTGGCTTAAAGTCGTACTGGCCTAAGCAACAATTAAGAATGAACTGGGCGGCGTTTTATTATGATTACAACGACCAACAAGTGTTTATGAACCAAGCGTCAGAAACACCGCAAATGCCGCCTGTGCAATTACTTGAAAATGTTGCTGATTCAATAATCTATGGCCTTGAAACTGAAATTAACTATCAAGCAACTAAGCAATTAGCCATGTTACTTGCAGTGGGTTATATCCCCCATGCAGAATTTGAGGACTATGTTGACCCACTTGGTAATAGCATTACCGATAATCAACTGCCTTTTACCTCTAAATGGAATGTATCAGCGGGATTAAAATACGATACCAGCTTGGCGTCGTATCCGTTATCGGCCAACATTATTTACGATTATCAGTCTGAGTTTTATTTTGACCAGAACATGAATCCCTATGCCCGCCAAGAAGGTTTTAGTATTGTTAATGCGCATCTAAAATACGATGTTGATAATTGGTCATTTACTTTGTGGGGCAAAAATTTATTTGATACTGAATACAGTCAGTTAAAGTTCGATTTAAGCTCGTTCCTAGGCATGCTTGAAGACTTTAAAGGAGAAGGGAGACGATATGGTTTTGACGTTTCTTTTCAATTTTAATTACCAGCAGGCTTGTTGTAGTGAAGGAGTCTAGTGAATGCGGTTAAAGCTGTGTATTTGTGGTCTGCTTTTTCTATTATTATGTTCTTCGGTCTTTGCACAAGAGACATTTGTATACACGAATGTCTCAGCGGAGCAAAACCTGCATGATGTTGGGCAAGTTTTAAGCGCAAATGATAATATGTTTCCGTCGTCAGTGGCTGAGATCTCTAAATGGCGCGCAAATAAAAAGCCACAATCTCGTATTAGCTCAGTCGGAGGCAGTTATTGGCTAATCGTTGAAATAGAAAATCAAAGTGAATTTGAAGATTTAGTACTTTATCCCTACAACACTCTTGTATCAAAAATAGAAAGTCGAATCTACGACATGACTGATCCAAACTCACCGGTTCAGCAGTTTGTTACAGGCGGTGTAAAACCAAATCAATTTGCCTTTCACTATGGTAACCGCTTATCTCTTGAAAAAGATAAACACTATACGCTAATCACTTATTTTGAAAGTGATTACTTTTATACCCCAGCAAAACTGGTACTAACACCTTATCAAGATTATTTTGAAACCATTACTCTTGAAAATATGATCATGATGCTCTGTTTTGGAGTGGGGATTGCGTTAGGACTTTATAACTTATTAATTTATTTAGTCTCACGTGATGTTACTCACCTTTACTATGCGTTATTTACGGCATCTTGGGTGTTTGCATGGAGTCATTTTTTTCATATATCAGACCAATTGTTTGGCTACTATAACCCGCACCTTCATTGGCTAGGTTTTGCCTTAACACCATTAACCAATATTCTGTTTTACAATAATTTACTCAAATTAAAAGAAACGTTCCCTAAGCTCGCTCAATTATCCTTAACGGTAGGGGTTATTGCGACTTTAGGCATCCCTTTTTGTGTTTTATGGCCAAGCTTTGGTTTTTATTGGGCGACATTAGTTACCGGTGTTGCTTTGTGTTTAGGCTTGTACATTGGTATTCGTTGTATGCTGATTGGCTTTAAGCCGGCACGTTATTTTGTGCTTGCCTATATTGCCATGATGCTACCGAACATGGTCGGGAATTTAACTAATTTAGGCTTGTTGCCAGCCACCTCAATTAATTTGTATTTATTGGGTTTGATAGGCACGGCAATGGACGCTATGTTGCTAGCATTTGCTGTTGCTGACAAGTTTAGGTTATTACATGATGACAACGTAGAGCTAAACAAAAACTTAGAAGAAAAAGTACAATTAAGAACCTTAGAGCTTGAAGAGTTGGCTGATGAATTACGAGATGCCAATGAAGCCAAAAGTCGCTTTTTGGCAAATATCAGCCACGAAATTCGTACCCCAATGACCTCAATAATTGGCTATGCAGACGGCATAATGCTTGGTGATATCAAGCCACATGAGCGTAATCATGGTATTGGCGTTATTTTACAAAATAGTCGCCATGTTCTTGGGTTAATAAACGATATACTCGATATGTCAAAAATTGAGGCAAACAAGCTAGAGATTGATTTAGTCGAAACAGATTTGTTTGCCACCATTGCCAATATTGAGTCGTTGATCGGTAAGCAAATACGCGATAAAGGCTTAAAATTCAGTGTGGATTATCAGTTTCCACTACCAGATTATATTATTACTGACCCAAGTCGTTTACGACAAATTCTGTTAAATTTAACTACCAATGCACTTAAATTCACACAAGTCGGCAGAATAACACTTACGGTTAGTTGTGAAAATGACGTGCTTTCGATCAGTGTAAAAGACACAGGTATCGGCATGACAGATAAAGAGCAGCAAGCTTTATTTAGTGCTTTTTATCAGGCTGATTCAAGTATTTCTCGCCAGTATGGTGGCACCGGGCTTGGTTTAAATATTTCAAAAAGTCTTGCTAAGAAGCTTGATGGGGATATCTTTGTTAAAAGCAATGTCGGTTCTGGCAGTGAGTTTATTTTTTCTATGTCAGTATACATTACCGATAATACTCGCTGGCTTAATGATATGAGTGAAGTTAGGCTCGTTGAAACCTCACCATTTAGTAAACTCGATGCGCCAGAAAATCTAAAAGGGCGCGTGCTACTTGCTGAAGACCACCCAGATAACCGACGTTTAATTGCAAGAATATTAGAGCGAATGGGCCTAACAGTGACCACAGTCGAAAATGGCAAAGACGCTGTGCAAGCGACCTTAGAAGACAGCTTTGATCTTATTTTACTTGATATTCAAATGCCGATTATGGACGGTCAAGAAGCATTAAAAATGATGCAGGCAACAGGTGTTACTGCACCTATCATTGCCCTAACAGCCAATACTATGAAACATGAAGTCACCCGTTATATGAAACAAGGTTTTAATGATTTAATAGCCAAACCAATTGACAGAAATGGTTTTAGCCACAAAATTGCCAGCTATTTAGATTGTGATGAATTGGCAGACATCAAGTTGCCCGAAAAAGAGTTTCAGGCCCTCAAAGATGACTATATTAAAGGCCTTGAAAGCCAGTATGTAGAAATGCGTGAACAGTACAAAAACATGGATATCGATGGTTTAAGTAGAAATGTGCATATGTTAAAAGGCGCAGCCAATATGTTCGAATGTGAAAAGCTTTATGTTAAGGCCGTTGCTGTAGATACTGCGCTCAAAAACGACACCGTCACGATTGATACACAACTTATCGCCTCGTTGTTCTGCGCGATGGAAGATGAGATAGCCAATGTCATTCACTAATAATTGATACATCAATTAGTTGAATGCTCGTTATTTCGCTATGAGCACAGACAAATTAGCTATTTCTTGATACTAATAATGTTAAAACATATTGCTTGGAAAGTTTGATGCAGTATCAACACATTTCGGTGCCAGCAAAGGGCGCACAAATTACTATCGATAGTAAAGGGCGATGGCATATTCCTGACAATCCGGTTATTGCTTATATTGAAGGCGATGGTGTTGGTCAAGATATCAGCCCAGTGATGCGTGATATTGTCGACGCTGCGGTGAGTCATGCTTATCAAGGTGATAAACAAATACATTGGATGGAAGTGTTCAATGGCGAAAAAGCTGCCGCGCTTTACGATGGTGATTGGTTCCCGCAAGAAACCTTACATGCTGTCAGGCAATATAAAATTGCTATCAAAGGGCCGTTAACAACTCCTCTTGGTGGTGGTTTTCGTTCTTTAAATGTGGCTCTTCGTCATGAGATGGATTTATTCGTAAACATGCGGCCCATTCGCAGTTACCCACACTTACCATCACCTTTAAAAGAACCTGAAAAAACCAATATCACTGTAATACGCGACAGCTCTGAAGACGTTTACTCGGGCATTGAGTGGCAGGCTGGCAGTATTGATAACGAGCGTATGCTTGATTTTTTGTGTCAAGAAATGGGTGTTACCCGACTTCGTTTTGATAACCAATGCGGCATTGGCATTAAAAATAGCTCGAAAGAGGCGGCAGAACGCTTGATGCGTTACGCTCTCAACTTTGCCCTTAAAGAGCACAGTGAATCCCTTACTGTGGTGCACAAAGGCAATGTACTCAAATTTACCGATGGCGCGTTTAAACGCTGGGCATTTGCACTTGCTGAGCAAGAGTTTAACGCTGTAGCGCATGAAAATGGTCGTTGGTTAGTGATCAAACGAGACGATCAAGATGATTTAATCATCAAAGAAGTGATTGCCGATAACATGCTTCAACAAGCGCTGCTCACCCCAGAGCAGTTCGATGTGGTGGTGACAACAAATCAAAACGGTGATTACTTGGCTGATATGCTTACAGCTCAGGTGGGTGGCGTGGGTATTATGCCTGCAGCAAATTTGAATAATGAAGTGGCTTTTTTTGAACCGACTCATGGTACATTTAATCGCATCGCCGGTGAAGACAGTGCAAATCCAACAAGCAGTATTTTAAGTGCGGTCATGATGCTACGTTTTATGGGCTGGCATCAAGCTGCGGATAGCATTGAAAAAGCGCTTGAACAGACGCTTAGCGCAAATGAAATGACGTTTGATTTAGCTAACCTAGTAGCCGGTGCGACGATGCTTAGTTGCAGTGATTTTGCAAAAAGCATCATCGCTCGAATAAGTAACCCAAATAATTAACCATATTAAGCGGCATTGGCATTTTTAACAGCGTAGACACATGGTTTACCTGTTAATTGTGCTGCACGTTGGTAAATGTGCTCTGCACCTGGTTCGTTACTTGTTATGCCTGTTAATGTGTCCATTAACGCTACCACTAAAATTGCCGGTACTTGGCAACAGTATTCATCGAGCACTGCGGTTGTAGTTTGCGCATCTACATGACAATGCGGGTGAGAACATACAGAGCTATATGCTTTTAACAGTGTGTCTGCTTGTAAAACATCATCATCTTGATGTTTGGTTTTACGGCATTGGCAGCCAAACTCATCAACCATCGTTGCCAGTGTTTGGTAAATTTCTTCGCAAGCTAAATCGCTTTTTTTACAAAGCTGCTGCTCGATGAATGAGTGTAATTGACCATTGATGTAAAGGCCGTCCTGTTGAGTGAATTGCGCTGAAGTTTCCATAATCATTTTCTCTTTGTTTATGTGCTTAACTTCACTCTAGCCCTTCACTCATTATTTATGAAATTGTTGTTTTCAATAACTGATATTGATTTAATCAATATTATGTTGTTTTTAGCGATCAGCCACCGTACCGGCAAAGGCAAGTAGCTCTCTGCGCAGCCACTGGTGCGGGTTTGCGTGATGTAACAAAGGGCTCCATAACATTTTCACTTCAATAGGAACTATTTGAAATGGCACTGGACTTATCACCAAATCAGTGTGTTTTGCTAATAACATGGCTTGGCGGCGAGGGAGTGTGGCGATAAGTTTTGGTGATTGGCACAGCAAGCTTGCCACCATGTAATGGCGGGTGAATACACGAATATTGCGGGTTTGTTCTAGTTGCCATAAGGCCTCATCGACCCAGCCGAGTTTTTGGCTGCCTGATTTATTCGTCACGGCCGCTTCTACGCCCCAACCAGCCCGATTCACCCAAATGTGCTCTTGTGCAAGGTAGCCTTCAAGGTTTTGCTGCTGTAAATAAGGGTTGTCTGGGTGTGTTAAGCAGCAGTAATTGTCGCGCCACACACTGGCTTGATGGAATGAGCGGGGTAGGCCGTTAAAGCGATTAATTGCAAGGTCGATGGTGCCTTTTTCCATATCCTGAAGGTTAACATCGCTTGGGCTCAAAATATCAAAATTAAGCCCCGGATTTTTTGCTAGTTGCTGGGTGATAAACGGCGCAATAAGCGTTGATTCAAGGTAGTCGTTTGCCATGATCCGAAACGTAATATTTGCTGTGCTCGGGTCGAATATTTCACTTGGCTGAGTAATTTCTTCGGCCATTTTTAACAGTGATTCTATTTCAGGTTTGAGGCTGAGTGCTTTTGCAGTTGGCGTCATTGTGCCTGCGGCTCTCACTAATAATGGATCATCAAATAAATCACGCAAACGTTTAAGTGCGTTACTCATTGCAGGTTGAGTCAAAGCCAGTTTATTGGCGGCTTTAGACACACTTTGTTCATCAATGAGGACATTTAAATACACCAATAGGTTGAGGTCGACGTGCCTAATATTCATTTGATCAATCTTATTTATTATCTTTATTAATTACCTAAATTAAAGCGCGCTTGCTATTGTGTGTAAACAAGGCAACTAAAATAATCAGCATAAGCGATAAAAATAATGCCACAGCAGAGTTCACATTTGGCTGTTAAATCACACAGCGAACAGTTAAATCAGGTCGTAGCGACTAAGCTTGCCCGTGCGGTGTATGCTGGCTTTGAGGCTATGTTTGCAGAATTTTTAAATATTACCCTCGGTGCGCAAAGTCGCTTTGAACAGCGCCAGTGGCATCAAGTTCAAGGGGCTATGAAATCGCGATTGCAGGTTTACGAGGGGCAAGTCAAAAAGGTAAGCCAAGCGGTAAAAATTATTGCTTATAGTGAAGTGGACGACCCAGCGCTTTGGCTATTAGCCAAACAAATATACGCAGAGATGGTGCAAAGCCACGAAAATCAGCCCATTGCTCATACGTTTTTTAATTCAACCTTCGGTGCAATCTGGGACTCTCGAAAAATCCGCAATGTGCACTTGTTTGTACTAAAAGCGCGCTATCAATTGGGGCCAAGGCCCTTTGATTCATTGGTTAGCCGTATTTCCCTGCAAAATGGCTTTGAAACTGCGATCAGCAGCTTGATCAAACGTCATGTGTTTCGCTCACAATACGCTAACTTTGCTGATGATGTTGCCATGTTACAGCGCACCTTGATTGCCGGAGCAAAACAGCAATGCCCACAAGTTTATGAGCTGCTTGCTCTTAACGATGGCTATATTGAATACGCTAATTCATTGTTTTTCAGAAATAAAGCGTGCTACATCATAGGTCGTTGTATTGCTAAAAATGGCGATAACATGCCATTTGCGATTGCGCTATTAAACAGTGAAAAAGGTCTTCATATTGATGCTGTAATGATGGGAGCTGATCAACTCAGCTTGTTGTTTGGCTTTGCGCGTACTTATTTTATGGTCGACACTGACCAACCCGCCCGATATGTTGATTACCTCAGTGTTTTAATGCCTCATAAGCAACGTTTTGAGCTGTTTAATGCCATAGGCTTTATCAAACACGCGAAAACCGAGTTTTATCGTTATAAAGTTGATACCACGCGTAATAGCCCCGTTGACGATAAATACATACTTGCGCCGGGTACGCCGGGCATGGTGATGCTGGTATTTACCACCCCAGGCTCAGATTATGTGTACAAGGTAATAAAGGATAAATTTAGTGCGCCAAAAACGGCCACCAAACAACAAGTAATGGCCAAGTACGACTTTGTTAAACAAGCCGACCGAGTAGGACGGCTAGTCGATACCCATGAATTTCGCTATTTAGCGTTTGATTTAAGCCGATTTAGTGATGAGCTTATAGAAACTATGCAGCAGCAAATTGCTGATAGCCTAGTGATTTCGGGAAATGCACTTATTTTGCGCCATGTGTATGTAGAGCGCAAAATGACACCGCTTAATTTGTACATCAACGACTGTGATGAGCGAAAACTGCAGCAAGTTATGGTTGATTACGGTAAGGCAATAAAAGAGCTCGCGGGGGCTAATATCTTTCCCGGTGATATGCTGATGAAAAACTTTGGTGTTACACGTTGGGGAAGAGTGGTGTTCTATGACTACGATGAAATTTGCCCTTTGACAGAGTGTCAATTTAGAGAGCTGCCAAAAACAGAGGATTCATTGGATGAACTCAGTAGCGAGAGCTACTTCGATATTGCCGAAAACGACGTATTTCCGAGCCAGTTTAAAGTGTTTTTTAGTGCCAATAAGCGGGCCTTTGAGCACTTTAATGCAGCCCATCAAGATATATTTACAGCTACTATGTGGCAGCAACTCCAAGCGGCTATAAACGATGGGCAATTGCTTGATGTATATCCTTATAAACAGTCTTGGCGTTTTTCTTCGATGAGAGCTCAAATGAAAAAATCTCATCCTACAACTGTTTAATAGGAACATAGTGTTAGCGTATGCTATTGAAAAATTGCTAAGGAACGCACTATGAAAAACACACTGTTATTATCGAGTTTATTTATTTCGTCTATGGTAAGCGCCAATCCGTTATTAGGTAGCTGGCAATTTGTTGAAGGCAAATATGCAACCAATGACGGCTATGTGACGGCAAAAGCGCCAGAAATTACCTCTGTTAAACTGATTACACCCAGTCATTTTAGCTATATCACCCAAAAGCAAGGCAACTTTCATTATGCTGGTGGCGGCAAATATGTTTTGCAAGACCAGCAATTTATCGAAACTTTTTCCTATGGTAATGTACCTTCATTACTTGGTAAGACCATGGCATTTGATTACAAAATAGAAGGTGATTTGTGGCACCACACCTTGTATGAAAATGGCAAATTAGTCGAAGCTGAGGTCTGGCAACGAATTAAATAGAAGGTGATATGCGTTATATTAAGCACGAAGACTCACAGTTACATTTTGCGCAAACAGATAAACCAACTCTAAAAGATAACGAAGTTCTTATTGCTGTAGCGGCGATCGGCGTTAATCGCGCAGATTGTTTACAGCGACAGGGCAAATATCCAGCACCCAAAGGTGACAGTGAAATATTAGGTTTAGAATGCGCCGGAACCATTGTTGAGCAAGGTAGTGCAGTATCGGGTGACCTGCTTAATAAGCGCGTTTTTGCCTTGTGTGCGGGTGGTGCTTATAGTGAATATGTTGCCGTTGATGCTGCGCAAGTGATGCCTTTACCAGATGCAATGAGCATGGCACAGGGCGCAGCTATCAGCGAAGTATACTTAACGGCTTTTTCTGCCTTATTTCAATTTGGTCAGCTTAAAGCAGGGCAAACGGCACTGATCCATGCGGGAGCCAGTGGTGTAGGTGGTGCGGCAATTCAAATGGCAAAGCGCGCAGGCGCTCAAGTAGTGATTACCGCGGGCAGCGATGAAAAGTGCGAGCATGCCAAGCAGCTTGGCGCAGACCATACTATCAATTATAAAACCACCGACTTTGTAGAATATTTTAAAGCTAATAATTTACAGGCCAATACCATTGTTGATCCTGTATCAGGAAGCTATTTAAATAAAAATGCTGCTGTTGCAGCCATGGATTGCCAAATTGTGATGTTAGCATTTTTAGATGCACGCTTTGCTGAGGTTGACTTTGCAAGGCTGCTTAGTAAGCGGATTTCATTTCATGCATCAACGTTACGGAACCGTTCAATTGAATTTAAGCGCGATTTAAAAGAGCAGTTTATATCGCGCTTTTATGATGATTTGGCTAAAGGGTTGTTCGATTGCAATATCTATAAAACCTTAAATTGGCAAGAGGCAAATGAGGCGCACCGCATTTTAGATAACAACGAAAATTCGGGAAAAGTGGTTCTGTTAGTTGAATAACAGCAATTTGCCCATATTATTGGTTTTATTAGTAGTTAAAAGTAAAGGTTAGTATGAACCCAATTATTGCAATGCTCAAAGAGCACAATGTCAGTGATGAAAAAGTGCGTGAGCTGTTCCAAGCGTTTATGGAAAACCCAATGATGGCAATGGGTTTGGTTCAACAGTTAGGTATTCCACCAGAGAAGCTTCAACAATTGATGGCATTAGTGATGACTCAGCCACATCTTATTAAAGAAGCGGCTGAATCAGTTGGCATCAGTGATGATGAAGTTGAACAAGCCAAAGCGCAGTTCAAAAATCAGCAGTCATAAAATTGAATGATTCGAATTGAAAAAAGGTTAGCTATTTGGCTAACCTTTTTTGTTAGTATTATTGATACGAAAACACGTCGTCCAGTTTTTTATCAAACAACTGTGCAATCTTAAAAGCCACCTCAAGAGAGGGGGAATATTTACCTTTTTCAATCGCTACAATGGTTTGCCTTGAAACACCAACAGCCTCTGCTAATGCTTGCTGAGTCATTTCATTGTGATGAAATCGAAGTTCTCGAATGGTATTACTGAGCTGTTTTGTCATTTAGCTGTCTCTTCGATATAAATACGCTTTGCTAGCAATAGTAATAATTTCACTCACTAAAAAACCAATAATAAGAAAGTGCATAATATTATATAGATCAGAGACCTCAGGTAACAGCATACGTCCAGACACACGCTCAATTTGCGTTGTTAAAAATACACACATTAAAATAATTGCAGAGCAAAACCAATGACCAAGTTTGGTGCTTTTTAGCTCAATAAGCTTATCGCGCTCATCATCTCCTAAGTCTGCTTCTTTGTGTTTAATAGCCGCAAGCAGAGATTGCATAATGATCTCTAAGATCACCGCTACTACAACAACCTTATACAAATAAGACACCATGGTATCTTGGTTAAGCTCACCTGCAGCTTGAAGTGAATTAATCCCTAAAAGGTAATAGCTTAAAAGGCCAATGGTTACCACTAAGGTGCCCCAAATTGTCATTTCTTTGTAGCTCATCGTTATTATCCAATGTAAAAAATATTTGACTTGATGTTAAGTAAACTACTCATTACTTGTGGTGTCAAATAATTTTGACATCATGTATGGTATTTTTATCATTGACGTATTTCGTTACATTTAGTTAAGAACTAATTCGAACCGCAGTGGCTCTTATGAAAACAAACAACAAATAAGGAACGAATATGAACTGGCTTTTGAAAGTATGGAAAAATAACCGCTCTTTGATTTTATTTATCTGCTTGATGAGTGTTTTTAGAAGTGCGGTGGCTGATTGGTATGAAGTGCCAACAGGTTCAATGAACCCGACCATCGTTGAAGGGGATCGAATTTTAACGGATAAAATGGCTTATGATCTGCGTGTGCCATTTAGTCATATTTCTCTAATGCGCACAGATGAGCCAAAAGCCGGTGATATCATTGTATTTGACTCTAAAGCTGCAAATAATCGCTTAATAAAGCGTGTCGTTGGCGTGTCGGGAGATACAGTGACATTAGTAGATAATAAATTGATCATTAACGGCAAAGCGCTTGATTACGAACTAGATAATGATGAGCAACAGCAGCAGACACTTATTGAAAACCTTGCTGGTGTTCAACACGCTATTCAAGTATCAAAAACGCCTTCGGTGATGCAGCATTTTGCCCCTGTCGTTATCCCCAAGGACATGTATTTAGCGATGGGCGATAACCGCGATAATAGTGCAGACTCGCGAGTAATTGGCTTAGTGCCTCGCAGTGAGTTATTAGGTAAAGCTAAAAGAGTGCTTGTATCACTCGATTATGATGATTATTACTTACCTCGAAAAGAGCGGGTTTTGCATGATTTATACTTAGCACCTTAGCTAAACAAAAAAACCGTTGTGCCTAGACACAACGGTTCATTTATAAGCTAGTAATTGTGTAATTACATTACACGCATACCAGGCTCTGAGCCTTCATCTGGGTTAAGAATATAAATTTCTTTACCGCCAGGGCCTGCTGCTAATACCATGCCTTCAGACATACCAAAACGCATCTTACGAGGCTTAAGGTTCGCTACCATAACCGTTAGCTTGCCTTCGATGTCTTCTGGTGCATACGCAGATTTAATACCTGCAAATACTTGGCGCGTTTCGCCACCTAAATCTAAAGTTAGTTTTAATAACTTATCTGCGCCTTCAACATGTTCTGCTTTCGCAATTTTCGCTACACGTAAATCAACTTTAGCAAAGTCGTCAAATTCGATTTCAGGGCTGATTGGCTCTTTAGCTAGTGGGCTGTTTGGATCAATCTTGTCTTTTTCAGCAACTAGGCTTTCTTTTGATTCTTCAATCATTTTGTTTACTTTATCCATTTCAACACGTTGCATTAACGGTTTGAATTTATTGATTGCGTGACCAACAAGCGCTGTTTGCGCGCCTTGCCATGTTAAACCGTCGTTTAAGAAGGCTTCAACGTTTGCTGCCATACCTGGCAGAACAGGCTTTAAGTAAGTGATAAGTACACGGAACATATTCAAACCAAGTGAGCATACATCGTGTGCTTCTTGTTGTTTTGTTTCGTCTTTAATTAACACCCACGGCGCTTTAGCATCGATGAATTGGTTTGCTTTATCAGCAAGGGCCATGATTTCACGAATTGCACGGCTGTAATCACGGTTTTCATAGTGATTTGCGATGCTTGCAGAAGCTGCTTGGAACTCACCTAATAGCGCTTCGTCCATTACGGTGTCGCTAAGCTTGCCATCAAACTTCTTCGTGATGAAGCTTGCACAGCGGCTTGCGATATTAACCACTTTACCTACTAAGTCTGAGTTTACACGCAGTGCAAAGTCTTCAAGGTTTAAGTCAAGGTCTGTGATGCCGTTGTTTAGTTTTGCTGCGTAGTAATAACGAAGATATTCAGGATCTAGGTTATCAAGATAAGTACGTGCTTTTACAAAGGTGCCTTTTGATTTAGACATCTTCGCGCCATTTACAGTCACAAAACCGTGTGCAAAAACGTTAGTAGGTTTTCTGAATTTTGCACCATCTAACATTGCCGGCCAGAATAGGCTGTGGAAATAGATAATGTCTTTACCAATGAAGTGGTAAAGCTCTGCATCTGAGTCTTCGCGCCAGAATGCATCAAAATCAATCCCTTTTTTGTCGCACAGGTTTTTAAAGCTCGCCATGTAGCCAATTGGCGCATCTAACCATACATAGAAATATTTACCCGGTGCGCCAGGGATTTCAAAACCGAAGTAAGGTGCATCACGGCTGATATCCCACTGCTGTAAGCCATCAGCAAACCATTCATCAAGCTTGTTCGCCATTTCTTGTTGAATCGTACCTGAGTGTAACCACTCTTTAAGCATGTCTTCAAAAGCAGGAAGGTCGAAGAAGTAATGCTCCGAATCTTTTAAGATTGGCTCAGCGCCCGACATTACAGAGCGTGGGTTGATAAGTTCAGTTGGGCTGTATGTAGCACCACAAGAATCACAGCTGTCGCCGTTTTGATCTTCAGACTTACACGTTGGGCAAGTGCCTGTTACAAAGCGATCAGGTAAGAAGATACCTTTTTCTGGGTCGAAAAGTTGAGAAATAGTGTGCTTTTTAATGTGACCCGCTTCATTTAAACAGTTGTAGATTAACTCGCTAAAGTGACGGTTTTCTTCACTGTGCGTGCTGTGATAGTTATCAAACTCAATGTTGAAATCAGCAAAGTCACGTTGACGTTCAACACTGACATTTTTAACCATCTCTTCTGGCGTGATCCCTTGCTTTTGCGCATTAAGCATAATTGGTGTGCCGTGAGCATCATCCGCGCAAACGTAGTAGGTTTCATGACCTTGTTGTTTTTGGAAACGCGCCCAAATATCAGTTTGGATGTATTCTAGTAAATGACCTAAGTGAGTCGGGCCATTGGCATAAGGTAATGCGCTAGTAATCAGGATCTTTCGCTGTGCCATAATCATTCCGAATTGAGATTAGTTCGATGCAAACATGCACGAATATCATTATTTAATCCATTGCCAGTTGTTTATATACAAGCTAAAGCAATGATATTATCTAATTGTCTGGTTTTAATGCCTTGAATGTTACATAATTCCGCAGCACTTTTCATCAAAGAAACGCTAATTTATTGCTATGTTTGGACTGTCAAAACTATTCTCAAGTAAATCGGCTGAAAAAGCGCCTATCATTGCTGCCTTAGCCGCCTATCGTAGTAGCGCATTTGCTATTGGCATTGAGCAAGACTGGCTCGAAGAGCTAAATCAAAACAGCGATAAAAGCTGGCAAGTCAAATTAAGCCTACCTTTTGCTGGCTGTGGCGAAATCAACGAAATTGAAAAGTTTGTCAGTGATAAACTATCTGTGCCTGTGTCAATTACTGCTCAGGTCAGGTTACCGAACGTATATAGTTTTAAGCAAATAAAACATATTGTACTCGTTGCGTCAGGCAAAGGTGGAGTAGGAAAATCAACGACGGCAGTGAATCTTGCTTCGGCTTTACAGCAAGAGGGGGCACAGGTTGGTATTTTAGATGCCGATATTTATGGTCCGTCTATTCCTCTGCTATTGGGTCTACAAGGGGCTGAGCCTAAAACAGAGGATAATAAAAACTTACTTCCTTTTGAGGCACATAACCTCAAAGCGCAGTCGATCGGCTTTTTAGTACCAAGTGATGATGCAACCGTTTGGCGTGGTCCTATGGCATCAGGAGCACTTAATCAATTAATGAACGAAACTGCTTGGGGAGAGCTTGATTATCTAATCGTTGATATGCCACCAGGCACGGGTGATATTCAATTGACTATGAGCCAAAAAGTACCTGCTAGTGGTGCGGTTATCATTACTACTCCTCAAGATTTAGCCTTAGCCGATGCGCAAAAGGGCATTGCTATGTTCAATAAAGTGAACGTCCCCGTGCTTGGCTTAATTGAAAACATGAGTTACTTCTTATGTGGTCATTGTGGGCAACCAAACCATGTTTTTGGCAAAGATGGCGCTGTAACATTGGCTCATCGCCATGGTGTGCCTGTGCTGGCTAATATCCCATTGGCAATTGAAATTCGTGAGAGCTCAGAGCAAGGTGATCTGATAGCGCAGGATAGTGCGGCTGAAATAAGTTGTACTTATAAAACGGCAGCTAGGGTCCTTGCTAGTAGTTTATATTATCAACAAGCCCAGACCAGCAAAGTAGATATTGTTATTACAGAAGACTAATTATTGAAATTTAGTCATTAATTAGTGTGTATTTTGCATTATTTTTTAATGAAATAATCTTATTTTATTTGGCATCCTCCTGTATTTACGCATTACTGAAGCATGATTGATAAATTTAGGAATAAACTCGGTTTATTTGTTAATAATTTATTGACGTTTTAGTAACCTTGTCATACTCTATGTAAGCGCTTACATTTTTGTTCTTTTTTATTTGACCTCAATTGTAAGCGCTTACAAATTGGCTGAAACTAATATTTGCTATTAATATCAGCTGTAAACTAACAAACACAGAATGTTAGGGTTCAATGCAATGAACAAAATAAAAACACACTTAACGCAACTCGCTATGGCACTATCTGTGGCGACGTTAGCAGGCTGCGGTGGCTCTGCCACAGACACAAAAATCGATACCATTGACCCAAGTGAGCCCGTTTCAGATTGGGTTATGGTATGGGAAGACAACTTTGATGGCGATTCCATTGATGAGGGCAAATGGAATTTTGAAATAGATTGCGCTGGCGGTGGTAACAATGAAAAGCAATGTTATACCGACAGTGAAGAAAATGCATTCGTAGCTGATGGTATTCTAAACATCGTTGCATTACCTGCAGAAGAGGGTGCTGCAAAACCTTATACCTCTGCGCGCATTAACACACGTTACAAAGCTGATTTTAAATATGGACGCTTCGAAGTCCGTGCCAAACTTCCAAGTGGTCAAGGCTCATGGCCTGCATTTTGGATGATGCCAACAGATGAAGTGTATGGTGGTTGGCCACGCTCTGGTGAAATTGATATCGTTGAGTCGGTTAACTTGAAAGTCCCAACAGATGACGGTGTTGAGTCAAATATCTACGGTACGCTTCACTATGGTAAAGAGTGGCCGAATAATGATCAAAGCGGTAAGGCTTATACGTTTGATCAAGGCACTAACCCAGCGGATGATTTTCATACCTATGCAATTGAATGGCAAGAAGGTGAAATTCGTTGGTATGTAGACGACTATCTATATGCAACACAGCGCAAATCAGAGTTACTTTACAATGCTAAAGGCGAAGCTCTGGCACTTAAACACAAAGGTTGGTACACAGAGTACTTTGATCAAACAACCGGTGAGTTAACAACTTTCTGGGATGCATCTCCTTATGATCAAGAGTTTTATTTAATCTTAAACTTTGCTGTAGGCGGTGACTGGCCAGAAAACGTTAATGCAACGGGCATTGACGCAAGTGCATTTGAAAATGGTCAAACTTTTGAAGTTGACTATGTTCGTGTTTACGAATGTGCACAAGACCCTGATACAGGCAAAGGCTGTGAAACAGTTCGTCCTGGTTACGATAATTTAGAAGATGCATTAGTACAAGGTAAAGCTCCTGCACCTACACCACCTAGTGATGGTACAGTAACGCCGCTTACTATTTTTGATAGCAGCTTTAATCCTAACTGGCCTGCATGGGATTGTTGTGGTGGTTCAACTCCTGCACTTGTTGAAGATGCTGAGCGCGGTGATGTTGTTGAATTTGTTGTGGGGGCATCACCAACGGTAAATGGTTTCATTAGCCGTGATGCATTTATTACCGATGAAAACGGCCAAGCCACTCCTTATGACGCAAGCGCTATGCTAGAAGACGGTTATGTGCGTTTTGATATGCAAGTGACTTCATTACCTTCTACTCCTGATGCACCTTGGCTTTTCAAAATTGAAAGTGATGAAGGCGCAACAGCCGTTGAACTAAACCTAAGTGCTAGCACTGAAGGTGTTAGTCCTGTAGCTGGTGAGTGGCAAACATATACCTTCCCATTACAAACATTAGCTGACGCAGGCTTAAATGTATCTTTGATTGATGTTGTAATGATTTTCCCTGCATGGGGTCAAGGTGAAGGCGCAGTATACCGTGTTGATAATGTTGAAATTACTAACGGTGGTTCAACAACATTACCTTCACTAACACTGTTCACTGATGAGGCTAACCTAGACTGGCCTCTGTGGGATTGCTGTGCGGGCTCAACACCTATTGAAGTAGTTGATGACGAAGAGCATGGTGTAACTGCTGAGTTTTCTATTGGTGCAACGCCAACAGTAATGGGCTTTATTAACCGCACCTCATCAGGTGGTAGTGGTACTCAATTTGATGCGACTTCGCTTGTTGATGACGGTATGTTGCAATTTGAGATGAAAATAACATCGCTACCATCAACTCCTGATGCACCATGGATGTTAAAGGTAGAGTCAAATGAAGGGGCAACAGCGGTTGAAGTTAACCTTAATACGAGTACTGAAGGTGTTGATCCGGTTGCGGGTGAGTGGCAAACCTACACATTCCCTGTAAGCACACTACTACAAGCTGGTTTAGATGTGAGTGCTATTGATGTCATCATGATTTTCCCTGCTTGGGGTCAAGGTGAGGGTGCTGTGTACCGCATAGATAATGCACGTATTTATGCACCGCAGCCGCAATCAGATCTCACTTTATTTGCAGATAGCGTAGCAGACCAATGGAGCATTTGGGATTGTTGTGCTGGTAGTACACCAACTGTAGAAACAGACGACGAAGCACACGGCTCAGTTGCTGAGTTTCAAATTGGTGCTCAACCAACTGTAATGGGTTTCTTAGCAGCAGATGGCGTGAGTTTTGATGCATCACACATGTTATCTCAAGGTGTAGTTCGTTTTGAAATGAAAATCGTTTCAAACGCAAGTAACCAAGATGCGCAGTGGTTATTTAAAATCGAATCAAACGATGCAGGGCAAGCTGTGGAGCTTCCACTAAGTGCAAGCCAAGAAGGTGTCGAGCCAGTGGTTGGTGAATGGCAAACATACACATATACACTTGCCGATTTACTAAGTGCAGGCCTTGATATTAGTGCAATCGACGTTGTTATGGTGTTCCCTTCATGGGGCATGGGTGAAGGTGCGGTTTACCGTATCGATAATGCAGTCATTGCGAATCCTTAATTAACACTGGCAACAATGGTGGGTGCCAAACTGGCACCTACATACCATGGCAACAAATTGCAAAAGCAGGTAAATCATGAAAAGCACAAAATTTATTAAAACGCCTCTTGCAGCTTCAGTGGCGATGATCTTAACCGCAGGGTTTGGCACTATGCCGATGGCTTACGCGCAAGATGAGCAAGCTGACAAAGAAATAGAAATTATTGAAGTAAAAGGTATTCGTGGCAGTTTGATCCGCGCCATGGATATGAAACGCGATGCTACAGGTGTAGTTGATGCGATTTCGGCAGAAGAAATGGGTAAATTCCCAGATACTAACTTAGCCGAGTCACTGCAACGTATTACCGGTGTATCTGTTAGTCGTTCAAACGGCGAAGGCAGCGAAATCACAGTGCGTGGTTTTGGCCCTGAGTTTAACCTGGTAATGCTTAACGGCCGTCAAATGCCGGGTACTGGTTATACACGTTCTTACGCCCTTGAAAATATCGCCGCTGACGGTGTAAGTGCACTTGAAGTTGCAAAATCTGGTCAAGCAGATGTACCAAGTGGTGGTCTTGGGGCAACAGTAAACATTATTACGACTCGCCCTTTAAATAGCCCAGGTGAAAAATTTAGTTCGTCTATTAAGGCTATTCACGACTCGTCAAATGAAAAAGGGGATGATGTAACTCCTGAATTCTCAGCGATGTACAGTAATACATATGTTGATAATTCAGTTGGCTTTGCCGTTTCATTCTCACATCAAGAGCGTGATTTCCAACAACAAAGCGCAAACATTCAAGGCTGGCAAGCAAATGTAGATTTACCATCATTAGATGAAGGTGACTACATTGACCCACGTCCAGTAGATAGTGAAGGCAACCGTGTTGGTAACCATTTCTTTCCAAAAGATATGAACTACAGCATTGCTGATGTTGAACGTGAGCGTACTAACGGCCAAGTGACTTTACAATATGCACCAGTTGAAAACTTCACTGCAACGGTTGATTACACGGCAAGCCGTGCAATTACAGGCGTTGAAACAACAGGTTGGGGTATTTGGAATGAGTTTGGCAGCAACATTAATAGCTATGAGCTAGATGAAAATGGTACTGCACTTTATGCCGATATTAGTGGTAACGATGGTTCATTTACTGCAAGCCGTGGCACTACAGAAGTAAAAGCACGCTCAATTGGTTTAAATTTAGAGTGGCAAATCAACGATGCGTGGGAAGTTGAGTTCGATTATCACGATTCGAAGAATGAAACAGACAATGGTGCAGATGACGGTTTAGGTTCTGACGGCCAGATCATTCTTGGTTCTGACCAACTCCGTAGCAAGGTGTATGACTATCGTACTGGTGAAATCCCGCATGCATATGTTAATTGGAATAATGGCACAACGGTACTTGATCCAAGTGAAATTGATTCGAACTTCAGCCAGTTTATTTATTCGCCGGGTGAGTCTAATGTAGAGCAAGCGCAGCTTCATGCTACGTGGTTAAATGACAGCTTTGAAATTCCACTTGTTAAAGTGAAATTTGGTGCTGCCAATACCAAGCAAACTATGGGTGGTTTTACTGCGTGGAGTGGCTTACGTGGTGGTCCTGGCTTTAACCCATCATTTACAGATATCTTCCCAGACGGTATGTTCACTTATAATGATACTGGTGACATGCTAGATCAGTTCGCTGGTGGTGGTAGTGCCCTTGAACCAAATTACTATTACACCTATAGCTTTGAAGAAGCTTTGGCTCGTCAGCTTGCTTTTTTAAACGAAGGTTTATTGGGCGATAACCAATACTCAATTGACCCATTTTTTGATGGTATCGACAGTGAAAGCTATGTAGAAGAAAAAACGCAAAGCTTCTACGTCAATACACTTTGGGAGTTTGAGTTATCTGACTACTTTGTTCAAATTAATGCAGGCTTACGTTACGAAGAGACTGATGTAACCAGTACGGTTCGCCAACGTGTTGAAAGCCAAGTTAACTGGGTGAGTGCATCTGAATGGATCATGCAATACGAAACTGGTGGTACAGATAACTTTTACCAAGAAGAAGGTAATTATGATATCTGGTTACCGAATATCGACGTAAAAGTTGAGATTACAGATGAGCTTGTTGGTCGTGTTTCGTGGGGTAAAACCATGGCACGTGCACCGCTTGGTAACCTTGCTGGTGGTCGAAGCTTAACTGGTAGTCCAAAACCAGGTTCGCGTACAGGTGGTCAAGGTAATACTAACTTATTGCCTTTCGAATCAACTAACTTAGACTTATCGCTTGAGTATTACTATGGCGAAGGCAGCTATGCATCAGTTGGTTACTTCAAAAAAGACGTTGATAACTTTATTCAAACGCAAATTACTGAAACAACGATAGAAGGTCTACATGACATTCTAAATGGTCCACGTTATCAAGATGCCGTAGCTTCAGTTGAAGCACGCGGTGAGCAAGCAACGAGTGATGCAATCTTCAATGAAATGCTGGCACTTGGTTATGGGAATGCGGATGGTGCTATTGAACCAACTAGTGCAGACCCACTAATGGTATGGAATATTTCTCAGCCACAGAATACTGATAGCAAATCGGTAGATGGCTTTGAAGTTGCTGTACAGCACTTGTTTGGTGAAAGTGGTTTCGGTTTAGGTGTTAACGCTACATTTGTAGATGGTGATGTTGAATTTGATGTTAATAGTTTAACACAGCAAGCGCCTTTATCAGGTTTGAGTGATTCTGCTAACTTCCAAGCATTCTACGATAAAGACGGCTTGTCAGTTAAAGTTACTTACGCTTGGCGTGATTCGTACTTGATTGGTGTTGGTCAAGCGCAAGGCTCATCTGATGCACCGCCACAATTTGGCGATACGTTTGGTCAATGGGACTTAAGCGTTAACTACGACATTAATGAAAACATGACAGTTTTCTTTGAAGGTATAAACCTTAACAACGAAACTGAACGTGGTTATGGCCGTTATGAAGAGCAGTTCTTATTTGCTCGTCAATACGGACCTCGTTACACAATCGGTGCACGTTATAGCTTTTAATCTCATATGAACCCTAATGAGAACCAAAGCCGCTCAATGAGCGGCTTTTTATTTTAGTAAATATAAAAAGGATACACAGCGCTTAAATAAGTTTATTGCGACTGAAAAAGTAAGCTGAAAAATAGCAGAAAATAGCAATGCCGGGGTTAATTAATAAATTGGGCATAAACACAATGTCGGTTTCACCATAACAATAAAGATAAAAGACCATGGTGAGTAATGAAGGTAGCGGGAAAAAGAAAGTTTCGTTTGCGACTAGGCCAACCACCGACCAGCTTGTTAGTAACAATGAGCCAATGAAGACGAGAAAGCCGTGCCAAATTTCTTGTTTTTTAGCGTAGTGTTTGGCGATTAAAATAGCAACAACACATGCTGGCAATGTTATTACGGATAAAATAACGTAATCCATAACAACTTATCCTCACTCTCCCTATAATTCGGTAATTAGAACAAAACTCATGACTTCAGATAAATCAGAAACAGCTGATGTTGTTACCTGAGAAGACTTATTTAATCGAGATTTATTAGCGCAACACGCTGCTGATTTGTGTAATATATGTCACACTATGTCCATTCCATTTTGCTTAACTGCTACACAATAAACTCTTTGTGTTTTTAAGTTTAAGCTTAGCGTGTTTTTTCAGCTTAAAATCATATGTTTAAGTTGTTTTAGGTAGAATAATAAATGAGATTATCAGATACCCATATTCAGCAGTATATTGACCAAGGCCGTATAGTTATTGAGCCTACACCGAGTAAAGAAATGATTTCAGGTGTGACGGTGGACTTGCGTTTGGGCAATAAATTTCGAGTTTTCCAAGATCATACCGCAGCTTATGTTGACTTAAGTGGTCCAAAAGATCAGCTAAACAAGGCGATGGAATCCATTATGAGTGATGAAATTGTGCTTGCTGAAGAAGAAGCTTTTTTCCTTCATCCAGGTGAATTAGCTTTGGCAATTACCTATGAAAAAGTAACTTTACCTGCTGATATTGTAGGTTGGTTAGATGGTCGTTCATCGTTAGCACGACTTGGCTTGATGGTACATGTAACTGCACATCGTATTGATCCCGGTTGGTCAGGAAATATTGTTTTGGAGTTTTATAACTCAGGTAAATTGCCATTAGCGCTACGCCCAATGATGAAGATTGGCGCTATGAGTTTTGAAACCATGACAAGTCCTGCTGAGAACCCTTACAACACACGTAAAGATGCAAAATATAAGGATCAAAACTCAGCTGTTGCAAGTCGAATAAGTGATGATAATAAGTAAAGTATTGTGTGGCTTTTAGTGCCACACGCCCATACACCTAAACTTTTTACCTAATTAAAGTCTGCATAATTGGCAATTTAAGCGTATTACCCCCATACTTTTAGCTGGTGTTTAAAGCACGGAGCTAAAATGCATTTTATTGGCAAGCACATCCATCGGGTTGTTAGAACGCTGCTCATAACAATGTGTTGTGTATTTTTACACAGCTTTAGTACCTTTGCTGCCAATGAGAGTTCATCGATTTGGCTGCTTGACTCTGCCGAGCCTCTTGCCAAATTAAGTCAATCGCTGGAACAATCACTTCAAAATGCAGAATAGCTAAATGCTCTCGAAAGCAGTTCAATCCGCCTTGCCCCGCAAACATCCCACTGGTTAATAATCGATTTATTGCAACTACCCGACAATAAAAATTACGTTGTTTATCTAGGTGAGCCAAATTTAACCTGGGTAAAGTTTTATCTGTTAGATGAAAATTCTCAGGCTACCAATAATCAGCGGCTCGCCTCACTTGAAAGCTTATCGAATGTGCGACCACATTGGTTAATAGAGCATAGTCAAGGTCATCGCTGGGCACTGGTTAACTTTGAGCACGATAGGGCGCTGACTATAGAAGTTGGGGTAGTTGCTGCAAAAACCTTTGAAATAAACTTACATCAAATCATTTTAAGCTATGGCGCTATTTTAGGTGTGCTGATTATATGCATGTTTGTGTGCGCTATTTATTTTGTGGTATCGCAGCAACCAAAATACCTGCTGCTGAATGCTTACTTCGTACTGGTTAGTATCGGATTTTTGATTGATAACGGGCTAATAAGCTATTTCGTTAATGGCATAGATTGGGAAGCAAAATGGCCTGTTAATGAGTTTGCATTATATTTTGCGAGCTATTTCTTATATCACTTTCTGGCAATCCATACCTATAAACCCCGCTTTAAAAAAGCGTGGCAAGTAATGATGGCCTGTTTAGTCAGCGCGGCCGTGTTGTCATCACTATTGCCTCAGTTTAATCATCAATGGTTATTTATAGTTTCATGTATTGGGTTTTTAAGTTTTGCAGCTGCTGTATTTTTTAGTGTAATGCAGCGAAAAAATAGCCGCACCTATCTACGTGTATTTATGTTAATGACGATTGTGACTCAGGTGCTTAGTTTATTCATTTGGAATGGCTTTGGTATTGGTTACCATGGTGTTCATAACACCATTTTGCTTATCACATCACTGGCGATATGTTCCGTGCTGTTACTTAAAGATCGTCAGCAAATAGCGGCATTTAATTATTCGATGCTGCATGATGCGGAGACTAAACTGCCTAATAAGCAATTTTTGCTCGCACAAATGATGAAAAAAGTATCGCAGAAACAGCACTTTTCTGTCTTATTATTTAAACCACATGTTCTTTCAAATGCGCGTTCTACGTTTGGTTTTGAGCAAGCAAATATTTGTATCAATGAAAGATTAAGTATCTTAAATACTCAGCTACAGACCATGAATGCATTAAAGCTTGAAATTCAAGCCAGTAGAAGCGCATGGCTTGCTCATGTTGATGACAGTACGTTTGGTTGCTTAGTGATAGGTGAATTAGAACTCAGTCATATAGAGCAGTTTGCATGTTTGATCCATGGGGTATTTGAAGAAGGGCTCACCCATGAAGATATTAATTTAGTCGATAGTGTTGATATTGGTGTTGCTTATTATCCGATGCACGGCAATACCGCGAAGCAAATTTTACAATGTGCCATACAAGCAATGTCTGAAAAACGTTTACAAGGTGAGCGTTGGCGAATGTTCGACTCTGAGAGTGCGCGGCTTTCTGAACAAAGATTATCGATTGCCGCAGGACTTAAAATGGCGATAGATGAAAATCAGTTAAGCTTACACTTTCAACCACAGGTTTGTTTGAAAACAGGCAAAGTAGTGGGCTGTGAAGCTCTCTTACGCTGGCATCATCCAGTATTTGGTGCAGTGAGCCCTGATGTGTTTATTCCAATTGCAGAGTCTGCGGGGGTGATCAATCAGCTCACTGAATGGGTGGTCGAAAATGGAATTCAGTGGCAAGCGAAGTTTTGCACACTGATACCCGATCACGTTATTTCCATTAATATTTCGGCTAAAGATCTATTAAATAAAGACTTACCTGTGCTGTTAATCACCATTTTAAATGAACAAAATGTGCGTGCCGAGTCGGTTATGCTGGAGCTGACTGAGTCAGCTACATTAGAGGAGAGTAAAAAGATTAAAGCCACACTCGATGACTATCGTTTAATTGGCTTAAAACTCGCGATTGATGATTTTGGAACAGGCTATTCTTCACTTGCTTATTTAAGCCAACTTGGCTTTGATGAAGTGAAAATAGATAAACAATTTGTGTTAAATCTACCGTTTTCAGTAAATGATCAGAGTATCTGTCGGGCAACTTGCGACATTGCTGCCACACTAGGCGCGCAGGTGGTTGCAGAAGGAATTGAAGATCAGCAAAGCCTAACTATGCTGCAAAGTTATGGCTGCCAGTTTGGACAAGGGTATTATTTTTCAAAGCCGCTTTGTGCTGATGATTATTTAGCTTGGATTAGTGAGGTGCAGAAAGTTGAACTTAGTTTTGATGCAACAGCGAACCTAGTTGATTAAAGTAATTTAGCAGTGCTGCAAAGCAGCGCATTGCATGCTGCTCATCTGGATAGATTAAGCCACTTGTTGATAAACCACTTACTAAAAAGCTATTTTTTATATCAGGGTGCATGGCAATGCACTTTTCAAAACAGCGAGCTGCGAGTTCCTCAGGCATGCTCATATATAGCTGTTTTACTTGCTGATCAAAAGCAATAGATTGTTTTACATACTCATTTGGGTTTGCACCTGAGTTATCTAAAAAAACCTGATGATAAAAATCATTTAAGCGCTGATTAAGTGGGTGACTTAAATCTGGTGACTGTTCGAGCCATAAGGCAGAACAAAACTGCATGCGTTTTCTATTCGCAAATAAATGTTGGCAGATATGATGATCAAAGGCATGAAACCATTCGTGTGCAAGTGCACCACCCCCGGCATTTTTAGCCAGTGCTAACGTTTGGCTATGGGCATTATAATGTGCTTGTACGCCTTTTTGGCCGCCATGGCCAAAAGCGAAATTAAGCTTACCCCGCAGACCAATAGCTGTTGGCGGTAAGCTCAATATTTGAGCAAGATCGGCTAGGGCGTCATAAATTAAATTAGCCGCGAGAAGACGCTCTTGTTTGTTCACCCAGCTACCCACTAACATAGTACGAAACCCAAACGTGTCACGAATGTCATTGAAATCAACTTGATCATCAAAGCGGTAGTCGGGGCCTTGGCGATTAAAACCTGCACTCAATCGTTTAGAAACACGCATTAAAGATATCGAGTCCTTACATCTTCTGGCATGTGCTTAGTTTGCTTTTCAACTAATGCTGCGAGTAATTTATACAATGGCGTAACGTCAAGCTGTTCAATTAAGTGAAGACTATGGGCTACAGCCTCCAATGTTGACAAGCTATCTTCGCGAGGAGCTTTTCGTATTAAATACTGATTTTGAGGTAGTTGCTTAAAACTAACGGTCTTAAACTCTTGTAAACTAGGGGTAAGTTGGCGCATTTTAAATGCTTTTTTCCACGTTCCATCTATAACAATCAGATGTGTTAGTGTTTGTTTAAATATATTCACTTCTGAGCTTTGCTCATCAAGACACCATGCATCATGGCTTGGGTATAAAACAGCAGTGCTAGATTTTGGCAAAGTTTGCAGCGAAACAAAGTCTTGCTCAGATTCTCCAGCAATAATTTGGCAATTGGCTAAGCCTAAATTCAATAAATGCGCCGTGTTTTTAGTAATTTTTTCCTCACTTGGGTGGCGTAATATAATGATTTTTAGTCTATTATTGATTATGTTTATAGAATCACATAAGCAAGTTTTAGTAGAAAAGCCACAGTGGGAGCATAATTCTCTAGCCATATAAACTCGGAATACGGTAAAAGTATCCATAGTATACATGAGCTTAACCTACAAAGCAGGTTTGCTTTTTGACTAAGAACAGCTAAAGTTGCGGTTCTAGTTTTATGTTTTTGATTGAGGGATAAAAATGACGACAATCACCATAGACGAAAGTGCACTTGAAGGAATGGAATCGCTTTTAGGTGATCAGTTTGCAGATACCTTGAGCTTTTGTTGTAGTGAGTTTCAGCGACTAGGTTCAGAGGTGTTAGCTAACATAGGCACCGATACAGAAGCTGCAGCACGCCATGCACATAGCTTAAAGTCAAATGCGGCACAATTTGGCGCGCAAAGTTTGTCAGAAGTTGCTCAAGCGATTGAACATGCTTTAAACGAAAGTGATTTCGCAACGGCTGAGCAAAAAGCTGGCTATTTAGATGAGCAAGTTATAGGTTCAGTTGAAAAATTACAGGCTTGGTTTACTGGCCGTTAAAAACTTGAATTTATTTCAGTTGTAACTTCAAAAATCCACTAGCATGGTGGCCCTTTACTGGGGTAGTCTAAAGGCTCATTAGTAGAGGTAACCATGTCACAAATAAAAAAGAGTCACAAACTAGACGGTGTCTGTTATGACATCCGTGGGCCTGTGCTTGCACAAGCTCGAAAAATGGAAGATGAAGGCCAAAAAGTATTAAAGTTAAATATCGGTAATCCTGCCGCCTTTGGCTTTGATATGCCTGAAGATATGCATAAAGATATCATCCGTAATTTATATTCAGCCCAAGGCTACTGTGACTCTAAAGGCCTCTACTCAGCCCGTGTGGCTGTCTATCAACACTATCAGCAACGTGGCTTACACAATCTTGATGTCGATAATATTTATATTGGCAACGGGGTAAGTGAATTAATTCAAATGACCACACAAGCATTACTCGATAATGACGATGAGGTCTTGATCCCTGCACCTGATTATCCATTATGGACTGCATCAGTTAAGTTGGCTGGCGGTAACCCAGTGCATTACTTATGTGATGAAGAGCAGGATTGGTTTCCTGATATTGCTGATATAAAAAGTAAAATCACATCGAAAACAAAAGCTTTGGTACTTATTAACCCAAATAACCCAACAGGTGCAGTTTACAGCGATGATTTGCTTATGGAGCTTATTACCATTGCTCGCGAACATAAGTTGCTGTTATTGAGCGATGAAATTTACGAGAAGATTTTATACGATGGTGCAACTCACAGCTCAATTGGAGCCTTATGCGATGACGTGCCAATTATCACCTTTAATGGTTTAGCTAAAACATACCGCGCAGCAGGTTTGCGAATGGGGTGGATGGTGTTAAGCGGCCGCACTAGCATGATGGACGATTTAAGCCGTGGCTTGGATATGCTGGCATCAATGCGTTTATGTGCCAATGTACCGGCACAATATGCTATTCAGCAAGCCTTAGGTGGTGTGCAGTCAATTGACAATTTGATTAACCCTGGTGGTCGCTTGTATGTGCAACGCGACATAGCTTGGCGTGGATTGAATGCTATTGATGGCATTAGCTGTAAAAAGCCTAAAGGGGCACTCTACGCATTTGCGAAAGTAGATACGGCGCACTTTAATATTATAGACGATGAACGCATGATTTTAGATTTACTCAAAGCCGAGAAAATCTTACTTGTGCATGGTCGTGCTTTTAATTGGCCAGATCCTGATCATTTCAGATTGGTGTTTTTACCAAACAAAGATGATTTAACAGAAGCGATGAGTAAGATGCAGCGATTCTTCGCTGATTATCGACAAAGCTAAAAAAAGCGAGCCGAGGCTCGCTTTTTTAATAAGCTTTATCAACACGCACCGTGTTATCGGTGAGATACACAAGGCGAACTTTATCGCCTTGATTAAACAGCATCTGGTTGTCTTTATCTTGAACAACCATGTATTGTTCACCGTTTTCTACTTTTATCATTAATTCAACGAGTTGATATTGTATAACGCGACTGTTTTGTTGACGGTTGTGAGCAACAGAGCCACCAATCATTGAACCTAAAATAGTTGCGACGGTACGACCACTGCCGCCGCCAAACTGATTACCAATAACACCCCCGAGTAATGCACCGCCAAAGGTTTCCCAGCCATTAGTTTTGTCTCTAACTAGCTCTTGATCAGTAATCGTTCGTACCGATTGCACAGATCCAAATAACACCTGCTGTACTGGCACTGCTTTATTACGCTGATAATCAGCGTAACTAGGCGAGCTGAGTAATAAACAGCTTACCAGGATTGTTACTAAGTATTTCATACATCCTCCTGACTACCAGCCAAAAGTTGATTTCTCGCGTGTTTTACGGATTTCAGTTTCATCAGCCCATTCAACTAGGCCACTTTTTAAATCCATTAAACGCATAGTAAATTTGTAATACACATCAGCCTTATCAGCATTTGACTTAACAATGCTCGATAAGTTGCCGTATAACATGTACTGAGCCCCAACTTGTTGACCAAATGCAATCGCTGTACTTGGGTTAACTAGCGGGTCATCGTTTTGAAAATTAAGTTGCTCACGTACCGCTTCAACGCGTGTCATATCAACAAAGCGAAACTTACCACTGCGTAGTAATTGTGTTGAGATTGAATCGGTGATTGATTCTGTATCAATGTGTTCACTGGTTTTATTCTTAATACGCTCTACAAACACGACTGGGCGACTATTTGCTGTCATTGTGCCAACCACAGGTGAAGCAAGTAACGAGTCTGTCATTTGGCTTGCTACTTTTTGTAGATCGGTTGATCCAAAGTTGATATCAGTTGTTTCAACAGCCTGAGCATCGCCGTAGCTAACCACCGCTTTATTGGCACAACCAGAAAGCAGCAAAGTGCTAGTTATCGCAATGGCCGCAGCCGATTTAACAGAAAGTAATTTCATCATGGTTTCCTTAATCTTCAAATTCTTGTGCTTCTGTTGACACTTCACGCACTGCAAGCGAGAAGGTGACAGCATTTGCTGTCGGGGCTAAGCCCGGTAACTGTGTTTTAGCAAATCCAAATAAGGTAATGGGTTGCCAAGGAGAGTGATTGCCGCGTATAACAAAACCATCAGCGTCATACCAAGTAAATTGGTACTGTAAATACTGTGATTTTTTATATTGGCTTGCCAATGTTACAACCACATCTGTTAAGCCGTTTGTTTGGCGTGTTTTTACATCTGTAATTGCAAGTTTTTGCCCTAGTTCTGGGTTATTAACGATCAATTGTTGGTTATATTGTTTTGCAGTTTGCTCAACACCAATGCCAGAAGTGGTCGGGCGTGAGGAGCAGGCCGCAACAAGTAAAATGGTTAATAGTGGCACTAAATATTTCATCATTGCTCCTAAAGTTGAACGACATGTGTGTCATAGTAGCTATTAATAGAGGTTAGGAAAATTAAGGTTAACCCTTGCTTACTAACCGAAAAGTTTATTTCGCCACGACCTGGTACAGATAAAACATGTTCACCAGTTGTCATGGTATTTTGGGCAATACTTAATTGACTTGGTAAGGTAAGCCAACTTCTTGTATCTGCTTGTTCAGAGGCCATGTTATATATATTGGCTAAAATATTACCCACATCGCCGCCGCTTCTTGCCAGTTCAGCACGCATCTTTTCTTTTGCAACCAAGCGCATTACTTGTCTGGTAATTCTTCCTGTACTTTGATCTTTAAGTGTTTTCGCTGCTAGTGCCTCGAGCCTAACGATTGGTTTAAGGATGAAGTTGTCGCCATCCAATGTAATGTTCTTGTCGTTATTTGCATAAGGTGCGCCGCGGTATACAGGCATAGCGATACTATAAAAACGCGCATCTCCACGGGACGAATAAATAGGCAAGCGTAATTGAAACTCTTGTCTTGCTGGTATTAAACCTTGCTCTGCAATTACAATTACTTGGCCTGTGTTTGGCTTATGCTGCTTAAGTTCACCAAAGCGTTTACTAAATTCTTCAAAGTCTTGCTCAAAGCCTTGTTTTTTAGCAAGTCGTAAAACAGTTTGTTGTAGGTAGCTATTATCGCTATTTATTTCGAGCGCTTTTTTATAGTCGATATAGGCATCATCAAACTGTTTATCCGCCTCATAAAGCAGGCCCGACAAATAGAACGTAAAGGCATTTTGAAAACCATTTTTAACATTGCCAATTAACTCGGCCATATCGGGATAACCCTCAGCTGCATTTTCTGCTTGTTCATCAAGTACAGCTTGGTTGTCTTTTAATGCATCTTCTTGCACTTTATTTGCGCGTCTAACTTCAACTAATGCTGATTCAAGTTGGTTATCAAATACGTAGCTCAGTGCTTTGTAACTATGTAACATGGTCATTTCATAGGCTGCAGGCTCATAACCAATCACTGAATCATTTGTTAATAATGAATTTGTTTGTTCAAGACTTGTGCTTAGTTGTATTTTGGCTGCTTGACGCTTTTTTTCCATGTTTTGATAAACAGTTTCAAAGGTCTCATTGGCCTGAGAATTCTGTTTCGCTAAAAATTCAAGACGAGCAGTTTCAAGCTGATTCAATAAATAGTTACTGTGGCCACGGCTATTGCTCGGCAACAATTGCTGCGCATTTTCTATATTATTTTGAGATACAGCTTGGCGCACAGGTCTTAGCTGCGTCGCATAATCTTGGAATAGATCAGTAATACCTATGGTACTGCAGCCTGATAACAGTAAAACAGCGCCAATAAATAAACGTCGATGCACTGAACACTCCTTTTAAACAATGTACTCAGATTAGCATACGCGGCTTAACCTTCTATGATAAATTATGTAAAAAATCGTAAGTTAATAGACAACTTACTGGTCTAGTGTTTTTTAATGTTAAAGGAACACCACATTTGTTAAGTACTGTACTCTATACTTTAATTGCACTGTGTGCGTTTGCAGCTAACTCCTTGCTGTGTCGTATGGCATTACAAAGTGGTGATATCGACCCATTAAGTTTCACTGCCTTACGCTTGGTAAGTGGGGCATTGATGCTGCTTATACTGTTGCAGTGGCAATTAAAATCGCAAAGAGCTAAGCCTTTAACCGATAAAGGTAACAATATTAGTGCGCTTAGTTTATTTGTTTACGCGCTCTGCTTTTCAGTTGCCTACGTTGAGTTAAATACCGGCACGGGCGCACTTATTTTATTTTCTGCGGTGCAACTGACTATGATAGGCCACAGTGTTTTTAACAAAGAGCCGCTTAGTAAAGTGCAGTGGGGGGCGTTGTTTGTAGCCTTTGCTGGCTTTATTTATTTAATGTTGCCCTCTGCAACAGTGCCCTCTTTTTTACCCGCTATGCTTATGGCAATAAGTGGCGTAGCGTGGGGAATTTACAGCATTCGTGGAAAATCATGCAGATCACCGCTGCAAGCAACTAGTTTTAACTTTTTAAGAAGTTTAATACTTGTGCCGATTTTAGTCCTTGTAGCTGCTTTAGATTGGCAAGCAGTCTCAGCCACAGGGATTTGCTTAGCTATAGCCTCAGGAGCACTTGCATCAGGAGTCGGTTACAGTATTTGGTATGTTGCACTACCAAAACTAAAAAGTAGCCAAGCGGGTGTGGTACAACTAACAGTCCCAGTGCTTGCTACAATAGCGGGGGTGCTATTTTTAGATGAGCAACTGACAACGCGTTTAATAATAGCCAGCGCCTTAATTCTTGGCGCTGTTTTGGTGTTTTTAATGGCTAAAAAGCGCAGTCTTTAGATTTAGGGTCATTGATATTTAATACGTAGCGCTCATAAAGCGTGTTAAGTTCAGCTAACATCGCTTGTTTGCCGCTAAGCTCACTTTGTTCAATACATTGCTGTAATGTTTCAACTGACAAATACTGCATCATCTTTGCTGAAGCTCTGATATGGCTAATATGCCAAGGCTCAGGGGCAACCCCGCCTTTATATTCTTGGTAGGGGCGATAAAAACCATACTTTTCAAGGTTATTATCAAGCCATACAGCAAGCTTAGTAAATGGTCCTGTGGTCGAATACTCATCAGGTGTTAATTGCAGTTGATAATCATCGTCAATAGGGCGGGTATCGTAGATGTCGAGGTCGGTACCAAAGTGATGCCTGCTTGCCCCCGGTAGTGCAGAGTAAAGCATAATCGCGTGACACTTTTCAGTATCAGTTAAACGTTGTAAGTCTACCGTTTTTTGCTCAAGAGTATAAACTGGGCGAAGACCCTGAAATTTAGCATTCCAAATAGCACTTTGACGCTGAAAATCGCGAAAGCTTGAGGCTATCGCCAAATCAATACCTGCTTCTTTCGCGCCTTGTTGAAGGGCTAAAAAGTCATCGACAATATCACCATGCAAGCGGTGGTTTTGTAGCCCAACTAAATGTGAGCTACTTAACCCTGTGGCGCATTGTTTAAGCTCGGTTTGGTTCATGTAAGCAGTTGCTCTAAAATGATTTCATAAATATCTGCAAGCTGAATTAAATCATCTGTGCTAACACATTCGTTTACTTTATGAATGGTTTCATTACGAGGGCCCAGCTCAATAACTTTGGCACCTGTTTGCGCAATAAAACGGCCATCAGATGTACCACCGGTGGTTTCAAGCGCTGTGTCGCGTCCGGTTACCTGCTTAATAGCGTGTACCGTAGCATCAACTAACGGACCGTGATCGGTTAAAAACGGTAGTCCATTAACAATCCAACTTAGTTCATAATCAAGGTTATGTTTTTCAACAATATCAACAACTCTTTGTTGTAGCTGTTGATAGGTTACTTCGGTACTAAAGCGAAAGTTGAATTGAATGTCGAGCTCGCCTGGGATCACATTGCCAGCTCCGGTGCCACCATTTATATTTGAAACTTGAAAGCTTGTTGCAGGGAAAAACTCGTTACCCTGATCCCACTCGGTTTGGCTAAGTTCAGTTAACGCCGGTGCAGCTAAGTGAATTGGGTTTTGTGCTAAATGTGGATAAGCAACGTGACCTTGTACACCTTTAACGGTTAAAAAGCCTGTTAATGAGCCGCGACGACCATTTTTTACTACATCACCCAGTTTATCTCGCGACGATGGTTCGCCAACTAAGCATAAATCAATCTTCTCACCACGGGCTTCAAGGGTATCGATAACACGGGTTGTCCCGTTGATAAACGGGCCTTCTTCATCTGATGTAATTAAAAATGAAATAGACCCTTTATGATCTGGGTGTTTTGCAATAAAGCGCTCAGTGGCAACAACCATAGCTGCTAAGGAGCCTTTCATATCGGCTGCACCGCGTCCGTGTAGCATGCCGTCTTTTACCAGTGCCGAAAAAGGCGGGTGCTGCCAATTTTTTTCAGGACCTGTTGGTACAACATCTGTGTGACCAGCAAAACAAAAATGCGGTGACGCATCTCCCTTACGAGCCCAGGTATTTAGCGTATCGGTGAAAAACAGTGATTCAATATTAAAGCCAAGTTTTTCAAGGCGCTCGTTCATTAACGCTTGGCAACCAGCATCTTCAGGGGTCACTGATTCACGCTGGATAAGTGCTTGAGCAAGTTCAATAACAGCGTGAGTCATTAGGCAAAAATCTCATCGTATTGAGCTGCTTTAAAACCTAAGTGGTATTGGCCATTATGCACAAGTACCGGGCGCTTGATCATCGCAGGTTGCTCAACTAATAATGCTAATGCTGATTCTTTATCGAGATTTTGTTTTTGTTCATCAGATAACTGGCGATAAGTTGTGCCGCGTTTATTAACTAAATCTTGCCAATCAATATGCGCTGCAAATTCATTAACTAGCTCTGCACTGATGCCGTCTTTACGGTAATCATGGAAAGTAAACTCTTGATTATTATCAGATAAATATTTTTTCGCTTTTTTAATTGTATCGCAATTGCTGATACCATACATGATAGTCATAAATTCTACTTTTTAGTTACAGTGAGTAAAGTATCTACCCCAGCAATGACCTGAGATAGTGAATAATAAAGGGGGCCAAGATTATGGCTGTTGAGCACGCAAACTGTGCCTAGCATAGGGCTGCTTAGCTCGCGTAGGTCAAAATAGGCTAATCGCTCACCTTGGCTAATTTTACTGCCATTTAGCTTAGCAATGTTGGTGTGGCTAATATGCTCTTCTATAGATGAAAACGATAAATTTAATAATATTTTCAAACCATTTTTGGCCTGTAAAATATATTCTTTTCCTGCATTTTTAACTTGTAATAGTGTGCCATCGAAAGGGGCAATAATATTGTGGCTCGTTAGTTCTACACAAATCCCAGGACCAACGGTGGCATACCTAAAAAAAGGCTCTGGGTGTTCAGCCATACTTTTAACACGACCTGTAAAAGGGCTTTTGATTGCCATACAACGCGCTTTTCTTAGGCTGCGCTCAGGCAAATATTGAACGTCGATACTCATGGCTTATTTAACGTCACCTATCACATGGTAACCGTCTTTTCGAAGTGCTGTAATGGCTTTTGCCATGCTTTGCTTTTTCACCAAGACATAATCGGTATCGTACGTTGATAAAGCAAAAATCGAAATTGACGCTTTAGCAAGCACACCAGAAATGTTCGCCATAATACCCGTTAAAGAAAAGCCAAGAGGGCCAATCACTTCAAGTGCTAGCCAATCAGTTTCTTGATCTAAACTGTCTATTGCAAAGGTACTTGGGCATACAATTGATAGCTCATCGGCGGTTTTAGCAATAAAGAAAATAGCTTGTTGGAGTAGGGCAGGATCAATCGTTGCATCAACATCTAAACTATGAATGGTAAGTTCTTCACTATGAAGTTGTAACGTTTGTTTTGACATCTGTGATCCTATCTTTGAAGCCTTTGAATTTATAGTATAGGTAAACAAAGTTAAGATAAAGCGCAATAATTTTGATTGCTGGGGATTTGCTCAGTTTAGCCTTTAAATATTGTCCACAGATTCTGTGGATAAATATGGGAATAGCTCAGTATAAAGAAGGTAATAGGCTAATTTATAAAGAATTTATAAATTAGCCTAATTTTTGAAGGGTTAATTTTCTAAGCTTTCAACTTGCTTAGCTTGAATCGCCGTAAGGGCAATGGTGTAAACAATATCGTCTACTAATGCACCACGGCTCAAGTCATTTACTGGCTTACGCATACCTTGCAGCATTGGGCCAATACTAATTAAGTCAGCACTACGTTGCACGGCTTTATAGGTTGTATTACCGGTATTTAAATCTGGGAATACGAACACCGTCGCTTTACCTGCTACAGGGCTGCCAGGAGCTTTCTTAATCGCAACGTTTTCCATAATTGCAGCGTCGTACTGAAGTGGGCCATCAATCACTAAATCAGGGCGCTTTTGCTGGGCAAGCTTAGTGGCTTCACGCACTTTTTCTACGTCAGCACCTGAACCCGAAGTACCCGTACTGTAGCTGATCATTGCAACACGAGGCTCAATACCAAACGCGGCGGCTGAGTCTGCTGATTGAATTGCAATATCGGCTAGCTGCTCTGCGGTTGGGTCTGGGTTAATTGCACAGTCACCATAAACCAGTACTTGATCAGGTAACAGCATAAAGAATACCGATGAGACTAACGACGAGCCCGGTGCAGTTTTAATTAACTGTAACGGTGGGCGAATGGTGTTTGCAGTGGTGTTAACAGCGCCCGAAACTAAGCCATCAACTTTACCTTGCTCAAGCATCATGGTACCAAGTACCACATTGTCGAGTAGTTGCTCTTGGGCAATAACTTCAGTTAAGCCTTTGTTTTTACGAATTTCGACCATCGGCGCAACGTAATCGTTAATTACATCACTCGGTTCAATAATTGTAACGTTATCGTTGAGCTCTACACCTTGTTGCTCTGCAATACGTAAAATCTCTTCTTTGTCACCAAGCAGGATTGTTTTAGCAATACCACGTTGGCCACAAATTGCCGCAGCTTTAATCGTACGCGGCTCATTACCTTCAGGTAAAACTACGGTTTTATTCGCTTGACGAGCTTTGTCCGTTAGTAAGAAACGAAACGCAGGCGGTGACATTTTACGAGTACGGCCAACACTTTTCGCAAGGCTGTCTAACCAATCAGAGTCGATATGGCTGGCGTTATGATCTTTCACCTTATCGATACGTTGGTCATCATCACATGGTACTTCCATATTGAAGTTGTGCAGCAAGAGTGACGTGCGCCAAGTATCTTCCTCTGTTGCAAGAATTGGCAGGCCTGTGTCCATGGCTTGCTCGCACAATTTCATAATGCGATCTTCAGGCTTAAAGCCACCGGTTAATAAAATCGCCCCAAGTTTGGTGCCATTCATGGCCGATAAACAAGCCGCAACTAATACATCAGAGCGATCGCCTGGTGTTACCAGTAATGCACCCGGGGTAAAGTGGCTTAAAATGTTTGAAACCGTTCGCGCACAGAAAGTGACACGACGTAAACGACGGTGAGCCATGTCGCCTTCGTTAATGACTTCGGCTTTTAAGTATTCACATAAATCGCGCACACGCGGCGCTACTAGGTCGAAATCCCACGGAATTGAACCTAATAACTTAAATGGGTGCTTTCTGAAAATCGGCAGTGATGCTAAACGGTTTAATTCGTTTTCAAGTTGCTCAGGCTCATGGGCCTCAACAAGGTCTGCACGTGCGCGACCTTCGTCATCTAAAGGAGCATTTACTTTGTTGAAAATACAACCTAGCACGCGAGGGTGGTTAACACCGCCATAGTTGCCAGAGGCGATTTCTAAACGGTCTTCAATTTGGTCATTGCTATCGTTGCTTGGTGTTAATACAAAAACAATATCAGCACCCAGTGTTTGCGCGATTTCGCGGTTTACACGGCCAGCATAAGGCTGACGACGTGTTGGCACCATACCTTCGATAATCGCAATTTCGTCTTCTTTAATAGTGCTTTCAAAGCGCTCTACGATTTCTTCTAGTAAGTCGTCGCCTTTACCATCACCAATCATTTGCTCTGCATAGCTCAGCTCAAATGGTGTAGGTGGATTAATTGGCGAGCCATGGGTGACAATTTGCGTTGACTTTTCTGGGCCTGTATCGCCAGAACGAGGCTGTGCGATTGGCTTAAAAAAGTTTACCTTTAGCGCTTTTTGCTCAAGCGCGCGGACTAAACCAACAGAAACAGACGTTAAACCAACCCCCGTTGAAATAGGGATCAACATAATTCTATGTGCCATTTACTTAAGCCTCCTGTGCAATACGGGCTGCATCGTTTGCAATAACCCATTCTTCGTTGGTTGGGATCACAAACGCTTTCGCATGCGCTTGGCCTTTTGAAATTAGACCTTCTTTACCAAAACGTGCCGCTAAGTTTGCATCTTCATCACACTCAAGGCCTAAAAAGCCTAATTGAGTGATGACTTTGTCACGAATAATATCTGAGTTTTCACCGATACCGCCGGTAAAAATAAGTGCATCTAAACGTTGTAGAGGAACTAAAAAAGCAGCTATTTGTTTAGCTAAGCGGTAACAGAAGATATCGAGTGCAAGGTTTGCTTGCGGGTGGCCTTCAACGGCGGCTTCTTCGATAGTGCGGCAGTCATTTGATAATTCACTAATACCTAGCAAGCCACTTTGCTTATTGAGTAAATCATCAATTTCTTGAGCAGTGTAATTAAGTTGCTGCGTTAAGAAAGTGAATAAACCCGGATCGATGCTACCACTGCGAGTACCCATCACTAAGCCTTCAAGCGGCGTAAGACCCATACTGGTATCTACGCTCTTGCCATCTTTAATCGCACACACTGAGCAACCATTACCTAAATGTGCACTGATCACATTAGTTTGCTCGCGCACTTTGCCTAATAATTTTGCTGCTTCACCAGCAACGTAGTAATGACTGGTACCATGAAAACCATAGCGTCTTACGCCATGCTCTTTATAAAGCGAGTAAGGCAAAGCATATAAGTAAGCAATATTTGGCATGGTTTGGTGAAACGCAGTATCAAACACGGCAATTTGTGGCAGCGCTGAGAACGCTTGCTTTGCAGTGCAAATACCCAATAAGTTTGCTGGGTTATGAAGTGGTGCAAGTGCCGCTGTTTTTTCAATAGCTGCAAGTACATCATCGTCGATAAGTACAGATTCAGTGAAATGCTCGCCACCGTGCACAACACGATGACCTACAGCGATTAAATTATTTGCAAGACCTAAGTTATTGACTAGCTTAACTAATTCAGCAATCGCCGCATCGTGGGCTTGACCTTTAGCAAGTTCAATCAGCTTTTTTTCACCATTATATTTATATTTGATTGAAGGCGTGTCTGAGCCAAGGCGCTCAGCTAAACCTGAAATAACTTCGTCAGAAGTGGTGGCATCTAAAATGGCAAATTTTAAACTTGAACTACCACAGTTCAGTACTAAAACATGGTGTGGTGGGTAAAGGGGCGTTGGCATAGCTAGGTCCTAAAAGTACGATATCAGTCAGTGTATATTAAGGCTTGATAATTAGAATTCTTTGCCAGTATAGTAAATAAGTATTTTGTTGCTACACTTAACAAAGGTGGGCTGTAATTATACTAAAGTCTCGTTGACTTAAGCCGATAACATTTTATCTCATTTAGACTATTAACGTTAGTGTCATTGACATAAATTGTTATAAAAACGAGGACAGGTTTTGCAGGGATTGTATCCGGGAGTGTGTTACACTCAGTTGTGAAACAGTATGAAAACCCGAGGAGTGATGATGCAAAAAGGTGTCATGTCACAAGTGCAAACAGGTCGTCAGTACGCGAAAAAATGGCCAATGCGACAAGAGCTAGCTCCAATGTTTGCTGAATTCAGAGTGATCAAAGCCACTGACTTGGCGATCACAGTCATGCCTATTCTGGCTATGTTCACAGTGTTCATGCAAGTAAACTATTTAGGTAGTGATTACTTCCCTCAAGCTATTACTATCGCTTTATTTTTTCTGTCGTTACCTTTTCAAGGCTTGCTGTGGTTAGGTCGTCGCGCTCAAACCCGTTTAGAACCAGCTATGTTAAGTTGGTATACCGAGCTGCATAGTAAAATGAAGGCACATGGCTATCAGTCACAACTCACAACTGAAAAACCATGCTACACAGATTTAGCTCAACTTTTAAAAGATATGTTCGAAAAGATGGATAAAGCGTTCACAAAAGAACACTTTTAATCACGAATAAACTGGCTCACATAAAACGATAACGTTACTTTTTGTGGGCCTTGTTGCTCTATCTGCTGCCAATGCTCTGGGCGAAACTTCCAAGCAAACGGTGTCATCATAATTAAATGTTTAATCTCATCAATAGGCAATAGCACCTGTTGCTCTAGTAAGTTTATTGACTCTTTACTAAATCCTGCTGGTGGCTCTATCTCTGTATGTGGTTTTACATCCGCATAAATAAACGCTTTTAATTCTTTAAGATGCCAAGGTCCTGGGCTTGCAACAATTAGACTGCCTTGCGATTTGGCAAGTCGAGCAAGTTCTTGTGCAAATAAGGGGGCAAACACACTGACAAGCACATCGGCAGATGCGTCAGCAAAAGGGGCTTGACTAATCGAGGCAACACTAAAGTTTGCATTTTCATAACGCTTAGCCGCGTATTTTACCGCCGGCTTCGAAATATCAACACCATATACTTCGGCACTCGATTGCGCTGCTATTGCTTGGGTATAAAAGCCTTCGCCACATCCTAAATCAATTACTGTATTTGGTTTCAGTGATGCCACTAACTCAGCTAAAGCTTGCTGTAAAAAAAGGTAGTGCCCCGCACTTAAAAAAGCTCGGCGTGCTTGCACCATTTCAAGGTTATCACCCGGTTGTTTCGACTTTTTATTTTGCACGGGTAGTAAATTGACATAACCCTCTTTGGCGATATCAAAACTATGGTTGTTGTCACAGCGGTAAGTTTTATCGGTTAGCGTAAGTTCAAGTTTGCAAAGCGGGCAGTGATAGTGAAGACTCATGAGTCTAAATAGTCCTTATCATAAAAGGTTTTAACCCAGTGCGGGCGATAGGTGATCAACAAGGTAATAGCCATGCCATTGAGCATTGCTTCAGGAAACCAAATTATGGCACATAGAATGAGATAGTTTTCTGAAATCTCAATAAAACTGTAATCACCCAATAAGTAATAAAACACACCACTGGTAAGTATTTTGATACAAGCGATAACAGCCGCGGTTAGAAATGCGCATAAAAAGATATAAATAAAAAAGTGTCTTGGTAAATAGCTATAGCAAAGTACAAAACACAAGTAACTCAGCGTGATAGGTATAAATGCCGTAAATAGTAAATGCACAGGTAATAAGGGCAGTGGTAACTGAGCGACTAACACCAGCAGTAGACTTGCAAGGCTGCTTGCAAAAATAGCTAGTCGCCAACCTAAAATCAGGGTCACTGCGGTGACCCCTAATATATGCAATTCGAGGCCCGGCAATATTCCCGCTTTAATGCGCCATAATATTGCAAGTACTAAAGCACACGCGAGCACACCCACTTGTCTTATTGGTGTTGCCAATAATTGGGATGCGCTTTGCTTATCAAAGCTTAGCCAAAGTACTAAAGCCACACAGCTCCACAAAGGGAGCTGCCATTGCATCGTCTCTATCATGCGTTAAATGTTGACCAAATTGGCGCATGATCAGATGGTTTTTCGATACCACGTAATTCGTAATCGATACCTGAATCAACACAACGCTCAGCAAGCGCTGGGGTTGCTAAAATCACATCAATACGTAAACCGCGATTGTCATCAAAACCTTTTGAGCGGTAATCAAACCACGAATATTGTTCGGTTTTTTCTGGGTATAGTTCACGGAAGGTATCTTTAAAGCCCCAGTTTAATAACGTGCTTAACCATTCACGCTCTTCTGGTTGAAAAGAACATTTACCCGTTTTTAACCAGCGCTTACGGTTAGGCTCTCCAATACCAATGTCGAGATCGGTTGGTGAAATATTAATGTCGCCCATCACAATAACATCTTGCTCTGGTGTGTGATTATCTTCTAAGTGGGTCATTAGATCTTTATAGAATTGACGCTTATATGGGAACTTGGTTTCATGGGCAATATTATCGCCTTGTGGGAAATAGCCATTCATTACAGTAAGATCGCGACCATTTTCTTGGGTCACTGTTACGCTGATCATTCGACGCTGTGATTCATCTGTATCGGTTGCAAAACCTTTTACAACCGATTTAGGTTCTTGCTTACATAGCATTGCCACGCCGTAATGCGCTTTTTGACCATGGAAATAAACGTGATAACCCATTTTTTGTACATCCTCAAGCGGGAAGGCTTCATCATGCACTTTGATTTCTTGTAAGCCAATGATATCTGGTTGATGTTTATCAATCACCGCTTGCAACTGGTGTAAACGGGCGCGCAGGCCGTTAATGTTAAATGAGATTACCTTCATGGATTACCTATCTGAATTTTTGTTTATTCGTTTAGCGCAATTCTACCATCAAAATAGGGCTTATTCATGAGCAAATTACGAAAATCAAATTGAATAAATGTTGAACAATTGCTGCTTATTTTAAAAACATTGTTAACTCAGTATTAATAATTAAATTAAATAAATAATTCAGTTGATCTACTTATTTTTGGTTATATAATGCGCGCAAATCACCCGTTCATATTATGTACTATTTAAAGGTAAACCATGAAAAAACAATTAGTGATGCTTTCTCTTGCATGTATCTCATTTGGCTCATTAGCAAGCAACCCGCACTACTTTTCAGCTGATAACCGTATTGAATCAAAGTTATGTAGCTTAAGTGCGAACGAAGGGTTTACCGCTGCACGTAAAGAAGCAGCAAAGCATGGCATTTCAATGTCACGTTTTTCAAAGAGCATTTTATGTAACGGTACTGACATCCGTGAAATTGCTAAAAAAGCACAATCACAAGAAGCTGCAACAAAGGCAGCTGTTGAAGTGTTTGCTAAAAATGAGCAAAAAGAGACTCAACTTTGTATCACTGCACTTAAAAAAGGTTTAACACCTGTGCGTGAAAAAATTGGTAACTTAAATACTTTAAAATGTAATGGCGAAGCAGTAACAGATTTCGTTAAGCGTTACCAAAACGCAGCTATCTAATAGCAACATTATAGTTAGATTGAAAAAGCGCTCTTTAGAGCGCTTTTTTTATGAAAAAATTACAGTAATTAATGAAAAGCTTGCTAAATTATAGGCTTAACCTTAACTTAACTAGGTTGTAAGTGCTTGATTTTAGCCAATAAGGCATTTTGGCATTCAACTTGTAACAGTCGAAGTGAATCTAATCGACTACAAGGAAATGTCTTATGAAAAAGTTAACTTTAGCATCAACAATTTTAGCAGCATTAAGCCTATCAGCCTGTTCTGCGAGTAACTCTTTAGCAAAAATCGACAGCGATTTTGGCAGCCTAGATAATGACAACGACGGTTATATCTCTAAAGTAGAAGCTGACGACGGTGCTATTTGGGAGCACTTTTCAAATATCGATACCAATATGGATGAGCAAATCAGCCGTACTGAATTTAATGCTTACATGCAGTTAAATACAGGTAAGGTGGCAACTGATAGTGAGGTATCTGAATCAGCATTTAAAGCTGAAATCGCTAAATTTGACCCAATCGAAAATGACTTTAAATCGTTAGATAACGATAAAAATGGCTATATTTCTATTGAAGAAGCGGATGACGACGACATTGCAAATCACTTTGGCTATATGGATAGCAACAAAGATAAGCGTGTAAGCCGCAATGAGTTTATTAGTTACATTAATAAATATGGCAGTGAAGTTGCCGAAGACGATGCGTTAGAGATGCTTAACAAGAGCTAATTTTATAAAGCAGCTATTAAATACCCCAAAAGCCAGTGTTTTACGCTGGCTTTTTTATAATAATTTTTCCAACCTTGGTCGACTTCTGTCATAATAGAGCGTTAGTGAGTAAAAATGACCTTTAGTAGCAATGGCCGCAAAACGTATCAGTGACGAACAATTAGTCGAAATCATAGAAGCCGCGATTTTTGTTGCCGGAAAGCCCGTGTCTAAGCGTCATTTAAAAGAGACAGTATTAGCTGATTTAAGCGTATCTATGCCACGCATAAATAATGCAATTGACCAAATTCAAACGCATTATCAAACTCGAGGCATTAAGCTTGTTGCCGTTGGCAGCGGTTATCGGTTTCAAGCATGTGCAAGTTTAGCACCTTGGCTTGCAAACTTATGGCAAGAGCGAGCACCGAAATACTCAAGAGCACTATTAGAAACTTTATCCTTGATTGCCTATAGACAACCCATAACCCGTGGTGAGATTGAACAAGTACGGGGGGTTACAGTTGGCTCAGGGATAATTAAAACATTATTAGAAAGAGAGTGGATAAGAGTTGTTGGCCACAAAGAAGTGCCGGGGCGTCCTGCTTTGTACGCCACCACTGCTGCTTTCTTAGACTATTTTTCATTAGCTGGTTTAGATGAATTACCACCACTGCCTGAGCTTCAGGAAAGTAAAATCAACCAGTTATTGAGCGATCCTTCTGTGAGAGAACTATCTGAATGAGTAATTTAGAAACTGAAAAGTTACAAAAAGTATTAGCCCGTGCTGGTGTGGGTTCACGTCGTGAAATGGAAAAATACATTGATGCCAACCGCGTAAGTGTTAACGGTAAAGTTGCCCGTTTAGGTGACCGTGTAGAGGCAAGCGATGTAATCCGTGTTGATGGTCACGTTGTGAAAATTGAAGACAAAGCTGAGCGTATTTGTCGTGTGCTTATGTACAACAAACCCGAAGGTGAATTATGTACACGTAAAGACCCAGAAGGTCGTCGTACCGTATTTGACCGTTTACCACGCGTTGATGGCGAACGTTGGATTGCGGTGGGTCGATTAGATATCAACACTGCAGGTTTAATGCTTTTTACTAACGATGGTGAACTTGCTAACCGTTTAATGCACCCAAGTTACGAAGTTGAGCGTGAATACTCAGCGCGAGTGTTTGGGGAAGTAACAAACGAGACTTTACGAACATTAACCAAAGGTGTTGAACTTGAAGATGGTCCAGCAAAATTTTTAAATATTAAACCGCTTGGTGGTGAAGGTATCAATCGTTGGTTTAATGTTACGTTGACTGAGGGACGTAACCGCGAAGTACGTCGTTTATGGCAATCGCAAGATGTAGAAGTTTCTCGTCTTATTCGTATTCGCTACGGTAAGTTAGAGCTTGATAAGCGTTTACCACAAGGTGGTTGGGCTGAGCTTGATTTAGATACCGTTAACTATTTACGTAAAACAGTACAGTTAGGTCGAGAAACACAAACTAAGTTGTCGGCTATTCCTGAAAAACGTAAAGACAAGCGTGCTAAAATTAACCAAATCCGTAAGGCGGTTAAAAAGCACAATCAACGCGCTAAACAAACTAAGCGTCGTTAATCAGCAATATCATTGTTTGCAGATAAACAGATTTATTTGTAAACAGGCATAAAAAAAGCAGCGATTCGCTGCTTTTTTTGTTTCACAATGCTAATTAAGCATTTTCAACTGCTGTACGCGGGTCAACATATTCCATGTTGAAAGCTTCTGCTACTTCTTTATAAGTAACTTGGCCTTTGATCACGTTTAAGCCTTTTAAGAAATGTGCATCATCAAGAAGCGCTTTCTTATAGCCTTTGTTAGCAAGGTTGATGATATACGGTAATGTTGCGTTGTTAAGTGCAAACGTAGAAGTACGTGGTACAGCACCTGGCATGTTAGCAACACAGTAGTGAACAACGTCATCAACGATGTAAGTAGGATCTGCGTGAGTTGTTGCTTTAGAAGTAGCGATACAACCACCTTGGTCGATCGCAACGTCAACGATAGCAGAACCAGGCTTCATTGCTTTGATGTGCTCAGCTGTCACTAGTTTAGGCGCTGCTGCACCTGGGATTAGTACGCCACCGATCACAAGGTCAGCTTCTAGTACGTGTTTTTCTAACGCATCAGCAGTAGAGTAAATAGCTTTAACTTTGTTACCGAACTGTGCGTCTAATGCACGTAATACGTCGATGTTACGGTCAAGAACAACAACATCAGCACCTAGGCCAACTGCCATTTGCGCTGCGCTACGACCAACCATGCCGCCACCGATAACAACAACTTTAGCTGGCTCAACACCAGGTACACCACCCAATAACATACCACGGCCGTGGTTTGATTTTTCAAGCGCTTGTGCACCAGCTTGGATAGACATACGACCAGCAACTTCACTCATAGGAGCAAGAAGAGGTAAACCGCCACGAGCGTCAGTTACAGTTTCGTAAGCGATACAGATTGCGCCGCTTTTAACTAGGTCTTCAGTTTGTGGAAGATCCGGTGCTAAGTGAAGGTAAGTAAATAGAATTTGGTCTTCGCGTAACATTGCACGCTCAACAGCTTGAGGCTCTTTTACTTTAACGATCATTTCAGCTTTAGCAAAAACGTCAGCAGCGGTTGGTAAAATTTCAGCACCAGCTGCAACATAATCTTCGTTAGTGAAGCCAATGCCCATACCTGCATCAGTTTCAACAAACACTTGGTGGCCATGGTTTACTAGTTCACGAACACTCGCAGGAACCATACCTACACGGTATTCATGGTTTTTAATTTCTTTAGGTACACCAATAATCATAGTTTTTCGCCTTAATAGAACGGGATAAAATTTTTGACTATTATATTCATGACATGCCAGTGTGTCTCACCTTTTTTAAGTTGTATTCTAGTGATATAATCTAAAAAATTAATTTTAACAGTTTAAAACTCTGGTTTGTCTTATGCACCAATTACTCGACCGAATTGACCGTAAAATTTTAATGGAATTACAGCTCGATGGTCGGATCTCTAACGTAGAGCTGGCAAGGCGTGTAGGCCTAAGTGCAACACCCTGTTTAGAGCGGGTAAAAAAGCTCGAAAGGGAAGGGTACATACTCGGTTATAAAGCCGTGGTAGATCCAGCAAAACTCGGGCAAGGATTGTCGGTTTATGTGGAAGTGACTATCACTAAAACATCACCCGATGTATTTGAAGAATTTAACGCTGCAGTTAAAAAGCACGATGAAATTATTGAATGCCATTTAGTATCAGGTAATTTCGACTTTCTATTAAAAACGCGGGTAAACGACATGTCGGAATATCGAAATGTTTTAGGGGATATTCTACTAAAACTTCCTAATGTCAGTGAAAGCCGAACCTATGTGGTAATGGAAGAAGTAAAAGGTGAGCAAGGGGTCATTATTCGCCCATATATTGCCTAAACTGTTAAAATACACATTGAGTAACAAAAACTTGTTCATTATCAGTCCATCAAGGTTAAGATAAAGTGCATCAAACGGCATTTCCTGCTAAGGTATTTCACTGCTAATCGATGAGTAAAGAATAATAAGGAATAGGGAGCTATGCGCCTAAATGGTGTTCAAAGACTGTTAGAAACGGGGCTAATTATTAGTACCTTTGCAGCAGTATTTATTTTATGTGCATTAATCAGTTTTGATCCAGCCGATCCTTCTTGGTCGCAAACCGGTGAATTTGTTAATGTTAAGAATATTACCGGCACCGCAGGTGCATGGATTGCGGATATCCTTTTGCTTAGTTTTGGCTGGCTAGCTTATCTTGTGCCAGTAGCCATTCAGCTGTTTGGCTATTTACTGTTTAAACAACCTCATCGTATTTTACAGCTTGACTACACCACGCTTGCTCTAAGAGTCATTGGCTTTGCGTTATTCATTACCTCAGCCACGGCAATTAGTAGCATCAATTTTGATGACATATATAATTTTTCATCGGGCGGGGTAGTAGGTGATGTGATTGCCACAGCCATGATGCCTACTTTTAATTTCACTGGCACCTCTATTTTATTGTTGTGTTTCTTTTTTGCCGGCCTAACGCTACTAACAGGAGTTTCTTGGGTTCAGTTTGTTGACTTTGTTGGTAAGTGGGTGATGAAAATATTCTACTTCTTACGCGCGCAGTTTTCTGCATGGTTAAATCGCGAAAGAGAAGCGGTTAAACCAACGTCAGCCGAGCCAGACGCTAACTTTGAACAGCAAGATAGCAACCCAGCTATAGGTTTCAATGACATAGACGAGCCAGCAACAAAGCCATCACAAACACAGAAAAAACAGCCAAGCAGTAGTGATGATGAATTTGAAGGTTTTGATGAGCTTGACGATATTCTTGACCAAGAAATTGGCTTTAGTGCGCTTGATGACGAATCATTCGATACTGTATCGGCACTTAATGCGCTTGATCAAAGCCCAGTCGTTGAGCCAGAAAAACCTGTAACAACGGTTGTATCGCCTGCGCGCCCAATGCCAAAGGCAAAACCTGCGTACCAGCCACCGCCAACGGCAAAAGAAAAGTTTGAAGCCTTACTAGATGAGCAACCGCCTACAAACCCATTACCATCGCTAGATTTACTCGATCGCCCAGATAAAGCGAAAAATCCATTATCACAAGAAGAGCTCGATGGTATCTCACGTTTAGTTGAAACCAAACTACTTGATTTTAATATTCAAGCTGCGGTTGTGGGTGTTTATCCAGGTCCGGTTGTAACTCGCTTTGAGCTTGATTTAGCGCCGGGTATCAAAGTAGCCAAAATCACTGGCCTAGCGAAAGATTTAGCGCGTTCACTGTCTGCTGTGAGTGTTCGTGTTGTAGAGGTTATTCCGGGTAAAACCTATGTTGGTTTAGAGCTACCTAACAAACACCGTGAAATCGTGCGTCTAAGTGAAGTTATTAACGCACCTAAATTTGAATCAAACCCATCACCACTCACCATGGTGTTAGGCAAAGACATTGCTGGTGAGCCAGTATGTGCTGACCTTGGCAAAATGCCGCATTTACTCGTTGCAGGTACCACAGGTTCAGGTAAGTCAGTGGGCGTTAATGTAATGATATTAAGCTTACTGTACAAATCGGGCCCTGATGATGTTCGTATGATCATGATTGACCCGAAAATGCTTGAACTTTCGGTGTACGAAGGCATCCCACATTTATTATGTGAAGTTGTTACCGACATGAAAGAAGCAGCCAACGCTTTACGTTGGTGTGTAGGCGAAATGGAACGTCGTTATAAGCTAATGTCGGCGCTTGGGGTGCGTAACTTAAAAGGTTACAACCAAAAAGTGCTTGATGCGAAAGAAGCGGGTCACCCTATTTTAGACCCACTTTTTAAAGACACAGATGGCATGGCCGATGGCCCTGAAGAGCTTGGTAAATTGCCAAGTATTGTGGTGGTGATAGACGAATTTGCCGACATGATGATGATCGTGGGTAAAAAAGTGGAAGAGCTGATTGCTCGTATTGCACAAAAAGCTCGTGCTGCAGGTATTCATTTAGTGCTAGCAACACAGCGCCCATCGGTTGACGTTATTACAGGTTTAATTAAAGCGAATATTCCAACGCGTATGGCGTTCCAAGTTTCAAGTAAAATTGACTCGCGTACCATTTTAGATCAGCAAGGTGCCGAAAACTTACTGGGTATGGGTGACATGCTTTACTTACCGCCGGGTACCAGTGTGCCAGTGCGTGTACATGGCGCGTTTGTCGACGACCACGAAGTTCACGCGGTTGTAGATGATTGGAAAAAACGTGGTAAACCAAATTATATAGATGAAATTTTAAGTGGTGATGCCACAGAAGAAATTTTACTACCTGGAGAAACCAGTGAAGACGGTGATGAAGAGTCAGATCCGCTTTACGATGAAGCAGTATCATTTGTAATTGAAACCGGCAAAGTGTCGGTATCGAGTGTGCAGCGTAAGCTTCGCGTAGGTTATAACCGCGCAGCTCGCTTAGTTGAACAAATGGAAACATCAGGCATTGTTAGCGCACCGGGTCATAACGGTGCTCGCGAAGTCTTAGTGCCAAATGGTGGAGCAAATTAATGAAAAAAATTAAATACCTAGCCCTAATTATGGGTTGTTTATTAAGCGGTCAAAGTTTTGCAGACGACAGCGAAGCGTTGCAACAACAACTGGCTGCGATTAAAAGTTTTAAAGCACAGTTTTCGCAACAAGTGACCGATTCTCAAGGTGAAGCTATCATGCAAGGTGAGGGGAACATTGCCCTTCAACAGCCTATGATGATCCGCTGGCAACAACAAAGCCCAGATGACACCTTGTTTGTATCAAATGGCGACAAAACTTATTACTTCGACAGCTTTGCTGAACAAGTAACCATTATGAATACCCACAGCCTAATTGATTCAACACCGTTTGTATTGTTAACCTCAAAAGATCCAGAGCAGTGGGCTAAATACCAAGTTGTGGCAACCGATGCTGGCTTTAGTGTCACGCCAAACAAAGGCGTTGAGAGCCAAGTTGAAAAGCTAGACATTCGCTTTAATGCTAAAGAGCAAGGCCTCTCATCACTAACGGTATTAGATACCTCAGGTCAGCAGTCTTTATTTACCTTTAAAGATGCCAAGGTAAACGAAGCACTGGCAGCTCAAACCTTTGAATTTACGATTCCTGAGGGCGTTGAAGTTGACGACCAAAGCCAAGGTGATTAAGGCTTGAGTAACCTCGGATTTAATTTTGGTCCTGATGTGCGTCCACTAGCGGCGCGCATGCGACCTGAAACACTTAATGACTACATTGGTCAGCAGCACCTTTTAAGCCCCGATAAACCTCTTTACCAAGCGATTCTTGCAGGCCGATGCCACAGTCTTATTTTGTGGGGGCCGCCAGGCGTTGGTAAAACTACATTAGCGCAAATTATTGCAAACCATGCCGATGCCAGCCTTATTCAAATGTCGGCGGTCACAGCGGGTGTTAAAGACATTCGTGAGGCAGTAAGCGAAGCAAAAGCAAACCTTGCCGGGCGAGGGCAACGCACCTTATTGTTTGTTGACGAAGTACACCGCTTTAATAAATCTCAGCAAGATGCATTTTTACCGCATATTGAAGATGGTACCTTTATTTTCGTAGGCGCAACCACCGAAAACCCATCATTCGCACTTAATAACGCGATACTGTCTCGTGCTCGTGTGTATGTTTTAAAAGCGCTTGAACAAGCCGACTTATTTACCGTGATTGAGCGTGCTTTACGTGAAGACGTAGAGCTTAGCCAAAAACACATAGACATTGCCGATAACGCTAAACAAGCGCTTTGCCAAGCAAGTGATGGCGATGCGCGTAAAGTGCTGAACCTGTTAGAACAAGCGGTTGATTTAACTACGGAGCAGCAGGGCAAATACCTTGTTGATCAACATGTGTTAAGCCAAGTTTTACCAACTCACTTAGCCAAGTACGACAAAGGCGGTGATGAGTTTTATGACTTGATTTCAGCGTTCCATAAGTCAGTACGAGGTAGTTCACCTGATGGCGCCTTATATTGGTACTGCCGTATTTTAGCCGGTGGCGGCGATCCACTTTATGTTGCAAGGCGCTTATTAGCGATTGCTACAGAAGATATTGGCAATGCCGACCCGCGAGCAATGGAAGTGGCACTCAACGCGTGGGATATTTTTCAACGTGTTGGCCCAAGTGAAGGTGAGCGTGCTATCGCACAAGCCACCATTTACTTAGCCAGTGCCCCGAAAAGTAATGCCGTGTATATGGCGTTTAATCAAGCGCTGCAAGATGCTAAAAATGAGCCGAGTTATCCGGTGCCTGAGCATTTACGTAATGCGCCAACCAACTTAATGAAAGACTTAGGTTATGGTGCTGAATATCGTTATGCACACAATGAAGAGGGGGCATTTGCTGCAGGTGAAAAGTATTTCCCTGAGGCAATTAATGATCGCCAGTATTACTTCCCAAGTGACCGTGGGCTTGAACAAAAAATAAAACAAAAGCTGGACTATTTAAGCCAGCGCAACGAGCAAAGTGATATTAAACGGTATGAATAGTTTGAAACTTTACATGATGATTGCGCTAGGTGGTGCATCGGGAGCGTGTTTACGCTATTTTCTTAGCGAAACCATGCTAAAACTGCTCGGTAGGGGATTCCCTTTTGGCACGTTGACAGTTAATATTCTTGGTTCATTGTTAATGGGCATTTTATACGGCTTGATTGAAAAAGAAATAATCGCTGTTAGCCCCGCTAAAACCTTAATTGGTATTGGCTTTTTAGGTGCATTGACCACCTTTTCAACATTCTCAATGGATTCGTTGTTGCTCTTGCAACAAGGTCACTTTTTTAAAATGGCCCTCAATATCACCTTAAACGTGGTGGTGTGTATATTTATGGCTTGGCTGGGCCTTCAGCTGGTAATGCAAAAAGGTTAAAAATCAAACATGTTAGATTCTAAATATTTACGTCAAGATATCGAACAAGCGGCTGCACGTTTAGCAACTCGCGGTTTCGAACTTGATATTGCAGCGGTAACTGCACTTGAAGAAAAACGCAAAACATTACAAGTACAAACGCAAGAACTTCAAAGCGAGCGTAATGCAAGTTCCAAAGCTATCGGCCAAGCAAAAGCGAAAGGCGAGCACGAAAAAGCACAACAGCTGCTTGATTCAGTAAGTAACCTTGGTGATCAACTAGACAGCGTTAAAGCTGAGCAAGACGCAGTACTTGAAGAGCTTAAGCAAATTGCACTTGCTATTCCAAACCTACCTGATGAGTCAGTACCAGTAGGTGAAGACGAAGACCAAAACGTTGAAATTTCAACCTGGGGTACGCCTAAGTCATACGACTTTGAAGTAAAAGATCACGTTGATGTTGGTCAAGATGTAAACGGCCTAGACTTTGAAATGGGCGTTAAAATCAGTGGTGCACGCTTTACTGTTATGCGTGGTCAAGTTGCACGTATGCACCGCGCTCTTACGCAATTCATGCTTGATACGCACACAGACAAAAACGGCTATACAGAAATGTATGTGCCTTACCTTGTTAATAGCGCAAGCTTATACGGTACAAGCCAATTACCTAAATTTGCTGGTGACTTATTCCACACATTAGGTTTAGTGGATGACGACGGTCAGCAACAGCCTGGTTTTAGCTTAATTCCTACAGCAGAAGTGCCACTTACGAACAGTGCTCGTGACGAAATTTACGACGAAAGCGACTTACCAATTCGTTTAACAGCGCATACGCCTTGTTTCCGTAGTGAAGCGGGTAGCTATGGCCGTGATACACGTGGTCTTATTCGTCAGCACCAATTCGACAAAGTTGAATTAGTACAACTAGTAAAACCAGAAGATTCAATGCAAGCGCTAGAAGAGCTAACAGGTCACGCTGAGCAAATCTTACAAGCATTAGAACTTCCATACCGTAAAGTGATTTTATGTACGGGTGATATGGGCTTTGGCGCTGCTAAAACTTACGATTTAGAAGTATGGTTACCTGCACAAAACACTTATCGTGAAATCTCATCATGTTCAAACATGGTTGATTTCCAAGCTCGTCGTATGCAAGCGCGTTTCCGTCGTCAAGGCGAGAAAAAGCCAGAGCTACTTCATACACTAAATGGTTCAGGTTTAGCGGTTGGTCGTACATTGGTAGCAATCTTAGAGAACTACCAGCAAGCTGACGGCTCGATTGTTGTACCAGAAGTATTACGCCCTTACATGGGTGGCTTAGAAGTTATTAAATAACATTTAAGTTCATAACGTTTAAAAACCGTATTTGTGTAAGCAAATACGGTTTTTTTATGCCTAGCAATAATAATTAATTGCGGTACAGAGAAATTTTAGTAGACTGAAAAACGTACAATAAATTTTATTAGTACTCACTCACAATACACGAAGGACTGCTGTTATGAAAAAACTACTCGCCGTAGCATCTGCTGCTTTGTATTTAGCAAGCTCTGTCGCTTTTGCTAAAGACAAACCTAATATTTTAATCATATTCCCCGACGATGTTGGCTGGCAAAACGTAAGTGCTTATGGACTAGGTACCATGGGTTACAAAACGCCAAACATCGATAAACTCGCCCACGAAGGCACAATGTTTACCGATCATTATGCGCAGCCATCATGTACTGCAGGGCGCGCAGCACTTATCACAGGCCAATATCCAATTCGTAGCGGCATGACCACGGTAGGCCGACCTGGCGCAGAGCTTGGTTTAAAAGCGGGTTCTTATACGCTTGCTGAGGTTTTAAAAGAGCAGGGTTATGCAACAGGACAATTTGGTAAAAACCACTTAGGTGATCGCAACGAGCACTTACCAACCGTCCATGGTTTTGATGAGTTTTTCGGGAATTTATATCACTTAAATACTCAAGAAGAGTTTGAGCAACGTGATTACCCAAAAGATCCAGAGTTTTTCAAAAAGTATGGTACCCGAGGTGTTTTACATACTTACGCAACTAATGTAGATGATAAAACGGTTGATCCACGTTTTGGTAAAGTAGGTAAACAAAAAATTGAAGATACCGGCCAGCTTTCTCGCGAACGTATGAAAAACGTAGATAAAGAGTTTATGGCTGCGAGCCTAGATTTTATCAAGCGTGCAAAAAAAGCTGATAAACCTTTCTTTGTTTGGTTTAATCCAAGTCGTATGCACATGTATACGCGTTTAAGTGACGAAAGTCGTTATTTAGCTGAAGAGTACACCACAGAGCATGATTTATACGGCAGTGGCCTAATTGAACATGACCAGCAAGTGGGTGAGTTAATGGCTGCGCTAGATGATATGGGTGTACTTGATAACACTATCGTTATTTACTCAACAGATAATGGTCCAGAGCACAGCGCTCGATTACACGGCGGTACAACACCTTTCCGTGGTGAAAAGATGACAACTTACGAAGGCGGCGTACGCGTTCCTATGATTGTTCGTTGGCCAGGTAAAGTCCCTGCAAATACGATACTAACGGGTATTCAATCGCACATGGATATTTACACAACCCTTGCAGCAGCAGCGGGTGAACCAAATATCGTGAAAAAAGCGCTTAAAGAACACAAGCAACCGATTGATGGCGTAAACAACTTAGATTACTGGTTAGGTAAAACAGACGAAAGTGCGCGTGATAGTTTTCTGTATTATTACGAATCAAGCATTAAAGCCGTACGTTACAAACAGTGGAAGCTTCATTTCGAAACAAGCGAAAACTATTACGCTCAGTACGAAAAGCAAAAGTTCCCGATCATCTATAACTTACGTATGGACCCATTTGAAAGCTTTGATGGCTTAACAGACCGTTCAGACATTGTGCAAGCTAAGCAATGGCTAAATGAGCCTGTGCAACATCTACTTGGTGAACACATTAAGTCATTGACTGAATATCCACCACTGCAAAAAGCAGCGAGCTTTGACTTTAGCCAACTGATGGAACAGTTGATGTCTGGTAAGCAGTAACACTCAATAAAACGATTTATTAAGTTGTTAATCTAAATAAATAGCCGCATCGGGAAACCATGCGGCTTTTTTAGTTTTATGCTAATGGGCAAAAGATTGTAAAAGCTAAAGTGGATCTAAAACCGAGCAATCAACGTATTCAAAGCATTAAGTTAATAGTGTGAAACATTATGAGTAATAAACAAAAGTCTGTGCCAACATCACGGTTTTCACGCGCTGTTCGGCTTGGCTCTTTAGCTAGTAAAGTGGCGGGTAATATGTTGTTTGAAGGCACAAAAGCATGGGCGACGGGCAAGCAAACATCACGACAAGAGTTACTGTTACAGCCCAAAAATATTCAGCGCTTTGCCGAACAGCTTGCAAACCTGCGTGGTGCCGCAATGAAATTGGGCCAGCTGTTATCCATGGATAGTGGCGAATTACTTACTCCTGAGCTATCTGCAATTTTAGCAAGGCTGCGTTCAGAAGCGACACCTATGCCGCAAAAGCAGCTAGTTAAAGTAATGCGTGAGCATTGGGGTGATGCGTGGTTAGAGCAATTATCGCATTTTGAACTCAGACCATTTGCTGCGGCATCAATAGGGCAAGTGCATATTGCTTATCGAGAATCGGGCGAAAAGTTAGCAGTTAAAGTGCAATACCCAGGTATTGCAAAAGGCATTGCTAGTGATGTTGATAACTTAGCTTACCTTCTGAAGCTCAGTGGCTTATTACCCAAAGAGGTAGAAATACAGCCTCTTATCGATGAAGCAAAACAACAGCTTATAAACGAAGCTGACTACGAATTAGAAGCAAATTATTTAAAACGCTACAGCGAGTGTTTAAAGGGTGACGACAATTACCTTATTCCAACTGTGGTAGATTCGCTTAGTTCTTCTCAAGTTTTAGTCATGAGTTTTGTTGAAGGACAAGAGCTCGATGAACTGGTAAACACAGAGCAAGCGCTACGTAATAAAGCTGCTCAGCAGTTAGTAAGCTTGTTTTTACAGGAGCTATTTAGCTTTAAATTAGTTCAAACAGATCCAAACTTTGCCAACTATCAATATCAAGTCGACAATCAACGCTTAGTACTTTTAGACTTTGGCGCCACCCGCGAACTACCTCAGCATATTAGTGCTGGTTACTTACAGTTATTATCTGCCGCGATTAGTAACGACAGAGCAGGTGTTGCAACAGCAGCACAGCAAATTGGCTATTTTCAACAAGGGCTTGCGCAAGAATATATAGATAATGTCGTTGATATATTTCTCCTTGCCTGCGAGCCACTGCGTCACCAAGGTGAGTATGACTTTGCAAATAGCGACTTACCAAAACGAATCAAAGAGCTCGGCCTAAAAATGAGCACCGCTTCAGAGCATTGGCACGCACCACCCGTAGATGCCTTATTCGTACACAGAAAACTAGCAGGCCTGTTTTTAATCGCTGCAAAGCTAGGCGCAAAAGTGAATGTGAACAGTATTTTTAAGGAGTTTAAAGCACAGAGGGATAAATAATAGAGCGGGAGTTTGGGGTGTAGAAAAAATGGTCGGCATAGCAGGATTTGAACCTGCGACCCCTGACACCCCATGATTTACCTCAATAATTCAATAAAGTATTGAAATTAATTGTTATTTTTAAGTTTTCACTGATGCTTTATACAGTAAAAAATGCACTTTTTATCATTTTTATAATTTAGAAAAATCAAGATGTTAGAGTGATTATTACAAATGCAATTTTCAGGCTTTTTATAAATCCCTTACTAAACAATACATTAGAAAATCTAATAATGTAAGCCCAAGTTCAAGCTACTTCAAAATTCACTTTCAGATACTCAATACTTTCACTATACTGTATATGTGTACAGTATTTTGGTTTTGTTACTTATGTTCGTTATTCCTATTTATATCGAAGCTGGTATTACAGGTTTTGAATCCCCAGCTGCTCAATACAAAGAGCTCGGGTTGTCGCTTGATCAGCTCTTAATTAAGCATCCTGATGCTACCTTTATCGGTATGGCTTCGGGGCAGTCTATGCAGGGAGTAGGGATATATGATGGTGACTTACTGTTAGTTGATAGGGCGGTTGATGCCAGTAATGGTGATATTGTTGTTGCAAGTTACAATGGGTGCTTTGTATGTAAGATCATAGATAAAGATAACCGGTTACTGTTATCAGCTTCTGATGAATTTAAACCTGTTTATGTTTCCCCTGAGGATGACTTTTGTTTGGAAGGGGTAGTAACAAGGAGTATAAGACTTCATAAGCCTTGTATGGAGTTTGCTAGTAGGTAAGGTGCTTAAAATTTAGTAATACTAAAGTTTGTTGATGTTTATCATTTTAATGTGATTTAACTTACTGCATAATCACTTACGGAAGTATTAAAACAACAAAGGGATATTATGAAAACATCAATTCTAAAAACTGCATTAATCGTCGGCGCACTATCAGTTGTCGCAGGTTGTCAATCTACTCAATATAAACCAGTAGAAGTTACAGACGTTGTAAACATTCCAAACCAAAGCCAAGAAGAAATTTACAATAAAACTCGTCAATGGTTTTCACAGTATTTTGTTTCTGGTGAGTCTGTTGTTGATTACGAAGATCCAAAAACAGGCACGATTATTGGGAATGGTATCGCTGAAAACGGCACTGACTTTATGGGAGTAATTCGATATAGCTTTAAATATAACGTTCGTATCGATACTAAAGACGGTAAATTTCGCGCTATTACTAAAATAGTAGAGCATACAAATACAGACCATAAAAGTAGCTATACGGTTTCGTATGTAACCGATGAGAGAAGTGCAGCAGCTGAGCAAAAAGTCAAAGAGATTGTTAGTGATATTGAAAGCTATGTAACTAGTGAAAGACATAATACAAAATCTAGCTGGTAGCTAAAGTTAAAGAAAAACCCGCTTGATTAGCGGGTTTTTTGTACCTTAGTATTTATGGATTAGCCGGCTAAGTTTCTCGTTGGCGGCTTTGGCAATTTCGAGAAGCTGGTAGGGTTGTATTGCCATACTCTCGCGGATGACATTGGGTAGTTTATCGAATGATGTCACCATATCATCAAGTGCGAGTGCTTGGGTTCGGGTTGTTTGGCCGTTTTCTATGGTGAGTAGAATTCGTTGGTAGTCGAGTGCGTCGGGCGCTTTGCTAATGGCCATTTGTTGCTGGGCGTCAAATGCGCGGATAACTTTTAAGTGAAATTGTGGGCTTATCCACATGGCGTAGGCGTAAACCAGTTCTTTGCATGCATATGTGCCAATACGCTGCTTTTTACTAATAGCCGGAATTCCGTCTTTTTCTAACTCGTTAATTAATTCTTGGATTTGTTGACCGGCTAAAAAATATTGAGGGCGGTGCTTAAGGTTATTACCTGCAGCTTTATGTAAATCGTTTAAGAGATATTTACCGTCAAAATTACGAACCGGTTTCGATAGTATTGTTAAGTTAGTCATTGCTGACTCCTGTTGAATAGTGATTTAACATCACCACCAAAGTCGCCAAACAGATGGTGGTGACACGAGCAGGGTTGGCGAACCGGCTTCAACAGATACCGGCAGACCCGAAGGTCTCCCCACCCGTGCCACCATAATGTAGGTACACGAATGCACTGACACAAAAAAACACGCAAAGGTCAGAAGCGTGTTGTGTCTCTGCTGAATATTTCAGGTCGCCAAACCCGATACCAGATTTTGCTGGTACGTGCTCAGTATGGGCTGGCTGTTGTTTTTTGTCAATATCATGGCTTCTATGTGCATTGATGATTTAGTTAAGGTTCACAGTCAAATTAGGCACTTGTACCCATTCAATCTGTTTACCAAATTCGGTATACACCTTAGTTGATTTGCTGTCTGAATGACCCATACGTGTTTGTGGATCCCAGCCTTGGGCTTTTATTAGCCTTGCAGATAAACCACGTATCTCGTGGTAAGTGGGACGCTCTTCAGGTTTTAGGTGTTTGTATACACCTAGCTTGTCTCTTACTTTTGAAAACTCTCGGCTTATGTTTTTACTTACAATTTGAGTTACGTGATTTACTAAAGCGCTAGTAGGGTTGGAGTTTTTCTTAGGTAGTCGGTGAACAACATAAGGCGACACAATTCTATCGCGGCTGTTGTCAATGATTGTTTTAATGGTTTCGTTGATTGGGATGATCACATGCGAAGCTTCGCTTTTATGTGTTTTCTGGCGGTGAATTGCTAGTTCACCGTAAATGGTACCAAATTGGTCTTGTTGTGGTTGTTTATACCAAATACAACCACAGCGCCCAGGCTCTGCTTTTCTTAATTTATATTCAATACGTGATATTTCTAAAACTGCATGTGTAGTTTGCATGGTTAAATCCATTGCAGTTCTGAGCCATAATGGGGCAGCTGCACGTATTTTTTCGAATGCATCAACATCTAACGCTTTACGTTTTTTACGTTCGGTGGGTTTTTTGATCTTAAGAGCAGCAGGGTTGGTTGTCATATGGCCGCTGTCTTTTACATAATCGAAAACCAGTTCTAAAAAGCTGAGTTTTCGGTTATACACGTTGTTACTTGCACCTTTATGATAGTGCTCCATGTATTCAGTTACATCACTAAGCGTGATATCTTCGCCTGGCATCGTGAAATAACTTTTCATACGTTCGGCATCATTAGTCCAGGTAGATAGTAAATTTTTACCTGGGGATTTGTCGGCAGTCATTCGCTCAATAATAGAGTCAACTATTAGGTTTAAACCACCTTGAGAGCCAGTGCCTGTAAGCAGTTCATCCAGCTTAGAATTACTTCGCTTAATACGGTTGTACTCATTGGCTATAATGATAGCTTCAGTTCTATTTTGACTGACGATTTTACGCTTACCATTAACAAGTTTAAGTTGATAGCCGGCGTTTTTAACAAAATATAAAAACGGCGGCAGGTCACGGTTTTTGTTCAGACGTTTTCTTGGTGCCATGTTAGCTATTCGCTGCTAGTTTTAATGCTATTTCTTTTGCTTTCGCGTTAGTGCCAGGTTGCTGATCATCATAAATATACACTTGTTGACCAGGCCCCACTAACTCTCCTTGAACATATCCAGTTGCTACCCAATCTCGCAGAGAGTTATAGCTAGGTAGTGAGTCTTCATGGAAATACATTTTAGCCCAGCAACGGGCTTTCATTAATTTAGGCTTCTTCATTTGGCACCTCTTGTAGTTCGTCTAAGTGGGGGAGTATTTCTAGTGCTTCGTCTAGGTCTTCACACTCATACTTTACGTGACGGCCATTGGTGCGAATTTCGATAACTACACCATCGGCCTCTTCTAAAATAGTGATTACTTTCTTAGCCATAGTTTTACCTCAAAATAAGAGTCGTTCTTGCCTTGGCTGTTTAGCCTCAGGCCTATTATCAGCATCAACCACTTCTATAAATGGCTCTTGCTGATATTGGTTACAAAGCTCTGTGATGAACACTTGGGTTTTGTGTACTTGGCATTGGCCATAGCGCGTTTTAGTTTGCTGCTGGCCGTATCTATCTATGTGAGGGCAGTGTTTATCGTCTGCCTTACCAATGTGCTTATAGGCCTGACAGCTAATACAGGCCTTTGGCATGGTGATAGCGTTCATTTAACTGAATCCACGTTTTGTTTAATTAACACCAGATTTGGCATAGAGCAAATCCACTTAAGAGCCTCTTCGGTGGTATCGATTTCATTTACTGTACTGATATTGGAAAAGCCAGCTTCAAACAGTCTATCCTCTGTTGCTTCGCTTATTTCTATATCCCAACCGTTAGCATATCCGCTAGGAGTAGGGCATCCGCGTACATACTCAACCCTTACAAAAGGAATATTTTTTCTTTTTAATGCTGAAACAATTTTTCTTTTGCTCATTGCTAAATACCACACAATTCATTAAGTTCACGTTCTAGGCGGTGTTGGTCTAGTCGGTCTTCTAGTTGTTCGCGTGGCGATTTGGTTCGTTCTTCATAAGCAACGGGTACGGCTTTTTTTAGTGCCGCTGGTTTTTGCTTGGGTACTTTAGCCGGCTGTTTTTTTACTTTGCGTGGTGTATTGCTGGCTTGGTAGCTTTTACGTACACAACCACAGCCGGTAACTTTGCCTAAGTTACCTTTTTTAACTGAACGCTCAGTGCCACAAATACAGCGACATAAAAAGTATTGGCCACATGCTTCCTCAGATAGCACTGTCCAATTGTTAAATACATCGCCGGCTGTTATTTTTCCTGTAGCCATTTTATTGCTCCTTAGCCTTCTTGAATCGTTCTGATAAGTAGAGGTCGCCATTAGCCCTGCCACCTGTAGGAATTTGCCAGCCCCATGAACCAACGGGTTTAGCTCCACGCTTCAAAACCAAACCCCTCTTTTTTGCCGCTGTTCTAGTCATCACTGGGACTGGAACATAATCAATCTCGCTATCACTAACGCAGAACACTTTGCCCTCGAGGAGACATTGTGAAATTTCAATAGTTTTTTGTAGTCGCTTTTTAAGCTTTTGGTTCATGCTGCTTCCTTTTTCTGTTTAGGTTGCTTTGATTTCTCAGTCTGATTCTTACATTGATAATATTGACGTATGCGGGCCCTTTGCTGAGCCACGCAGTTGCGTTTAAATTTGTGCATAAGTTACTGTTTCAAATAGATTGAATGGCAATGTGATATCTGTTTGTAGATATCGCTAATATATTTAGCCTGGTGCTTGGCATCATCTAATGCGTTGTGTGGGTTGCCTTTAAATTCATTTGATTTTTTAGGGTCAATACCGAATACTCGACGGCCAACATCAACCATGGTGCGAACATCGCGATCATTTCTAAAGTGCCATGGTTTAGTCATATTGGTGGCTTTGTAGGCATTGGTTAGAATGGTGTTGTCGAATGTGGCGCCATTCCCCCACACAATGCGCTTTTTGTAGCCCTCGATTTGGTATATCCAGTCGTTGAATTCGAGCAAGGCATCTTTAAGTAGCATGGTGTCGTTTGCATTAAAGACAGAGCGGGCTTCATCGTTTTTTTTCATCCACCATTTAAGTGTTGAGCCATCTACCTCGCCGTATTTCATAGCATCTTCTATGTCGATGACTTGGTAAAATTCTGCACCAATATTGCCTGTAAGTGGGTTAAAGAATACGGCACCAATTGATACGATCACCGCATTTGAATGTTGGCCAATAGTCTCTAGGTCGAGCATGACATCGTTGAGTTCTGTATTCATGGTGTTTCCTGTTATGTCCAAGGGGCTAAGCCCAGTTGTTGACGTTTATCGTTCCACTTTTTAACTAGTTGGCAGGCTTCTTTTTGAAGCTTTTTGCTAGTTAGTAAGCGGCTGATCTCTTTTTGGTCTTTAGCTTTAAAGCTGACCAAGGTTTCAAGCGTGGCCTGCTCAAAGCTGTTCATTTTCATTGCTTAAAGTAAGTAGGTCTGTGGCTGTTAGTTCCCAGTTGTTGGCTTTAACGCGGCGTAACCAGTTACCACAGTGCTCTAAGGTATCTTTTTTAGGGCGTAAGCCACCTTTAGGGGCTTCTACTAATTCGGCTTCATCATCTTTGTTGAGGATGATTAAACCACCACGGCCACTTTGGTGTAGGTAGAGTAGTGGGGTTTGTCTTGCATCGTGGCCCTCAACCATTCCACCAATGTGATACGGGTAGGTTTGTACAATGTCGGTATCACCGCGATAGATTTGCACAATGTCAGCGGCTGCTAAACGATTTTTAAGTTCGCTTATTTCAGTTTTAAGCTGGGCTGTTGTTTTGCGTTCGCTTTGATAAAGGCGCTTTTGTTGCTCAGTCGCTAAGCGCTGGCCTTCGAGCTTGTCTTTGTAGCTTTTTATTTTGTCGCGTAGCTTTTTAGGTGTGCCGGCTATTTCTTTATACGCGGTTAGCGTAATCGTTAAGTCTTTTACTTTAGCTAATGCTTGATCGCGTTCTCTGTTTGCTTGCGCCAGCTGTTGATCGGCACTTTTTGCATTTTTAAGTACAACTGCAGCACCTTGCTCATAGTCTTTTACCAAAGCAGTAAGCTTGTCATTTTGTACTTGTAGCTGCTGTTCGTTTTCAACCAGTTGGTCAAACTCAGCAACTTCTTGGTTATAAGCTGCAACTAAGTTATCGATTGCATCTACGACTGATATAGGGTGATTACTCATGGTATTTATCCTGGTGTTGTAATAACTTCAATTCAGCCCACTTTTTAAATGAGCTGTCAGAAACTACTGCTTACCAATCAGTATCTGGGTGTAAGCGAAGCTCTAAGAGGTCTTCATCAAAGTCAGCTAAACCAGTAATGACCATTGAGGAAGCGTAAGCTTTAATAATTAGGCTATCTTCGCCGTGAAGAATGGTAGGGTTCCATGTGTGTCGAAGCCTGATATCACCGCCCTCACCGATGTACAAACTTACTTCAGAGCAGTTTTTTGATTTTGAGTAATAACCAGATTCAAGCTGTTTCCAAATTTGTAAATTGTAACCACCCAGTACGCTGTCATTCTTTTTAAGTTCAACTGTGGCGTATTCATCGGTGTTATCTATGTCGTAGTGATCTTCTGCTTTCCAGTGCGCTACTATTTTGTTTATGAATTCGTGAATATCCATTGATTCAGGCAGTGGGGCGAATAGCTTGTTCATGCCTTCCATGAGTTTGGAGGCAGCTTTACTTTCAAAAAACTCACTAATTTTTTGTTCAATAGCTTTTAGCATTACATCGTTGTAAGTAGGTATATCTAATTGTGATGCATTGATTTTTAACTTGTCATCGAGCAATTCGTTTAGCTGCTTAGTGATATTGCCATATGACTCAAATTGGCGACGTATTGATTCGTTGATTGATTTCTCAATTCCTAATTCAATAGACTTCTCAATTTCGCCACTTTGAATCAAGTCAGCGACTTTTTTGTCAACAAGTGCGTGTAATTCTTGCATTGATTTCTTCCTGTGTTGTTATACCCAGTTCTCTAGGTTCTGTTCAAAAATCAGCAATGCGATTAATAACGTGATGAATAGCATTGCTGATAGGGCTTTCTTAAGGGGTTTCATGCTGCCAAAACTGTTTTTGGAATGCGGGTGTTTTCAATTAGGCTTAAAAAGGCTTTAGTCATGCACAAATCACGGCGGGCGCTAGCATTTAAGGCGATTGAGCCAAGCATTACTTGATTGTTGATATCAAATAAAATGATTATGCAATATTTGGTACCTGACTCGTAAATATGTAGCTCTTCACCATGCATGCGTTGGTTCATGAAATTAATGCGTTGTTTGAGCTGGTTGATCACCAGTGATGTGAATACGTTTAACATAGCTTTTTCCTTTTCCTGTTGTGTTGTTTTAGTTGCTTACGGCAACCACTCGGCTGGTTTGGTTGGGCAAGTGCGTACCAGCGAACTGTGAAACCTTGCTTTAGGCCGCTTGTGGCGGTGGCTCTGGCGGCGGGTTGTTTGCCGCTGTTAGCTCTGGCACCACTAATTCAAAAGGGCTAATGCGCTGAGCTTGTTTTAGCTTGTGTAATAACGGGGCTGTTGCTGCGTTATTGCGTGCTGTTGGGAATATAAATACTTTGGTCATATTCACTCTCCTTGGCCTTAGGCTGCTAGTAAGTCGTTTTGCAGTTCACGCAGTCGGCGTAAACGGGTGGTGCGAACAGTTCGGGTTACTCGAATCGTTCTAAAACTGCGCTCAACGTCACTATTGGTTGCACTTAACAACACAAGCACTAGGCACATGGTGTAACGCAACACACCTTGCTTAATTGCTTGGTGTACCGTTTGGCGCATTGAATGGGTGTTAAATTTAAAGCTGAGTTCATTACAGGCTTGTCGAACTGTGGTGGGTTTTACACCCAATGATTCAGCAATAGACTTTTGTGTTAGGCCTTTTGCTACAAGCAGCAGCGTACGTGCTTGCTGTGCAGGTAAGCGAGAATGGGGCTTTGCACTTACGTGCATATCGTCAAGCTGGTATCCAGTTTCTGTGCGTAATGGGTTCATAGCAGTAAATAACAAATTTATTTGTTATTTAAATTGCGCATACATTTGTTTTTAGTCAACACATAAAAACAAAAATATTTGTTATTTTGTTTTTTGACTTATTTGTAGACATAAAAAAACCGCCTTTTGAAGGCGGTTTAAGAGGGTTGTTAAGTTATCTAATTATTTATTGTATACATCACCTTGGATTGTAAAAGCTTGCTCTACTGAATCTGTTACCACCGCGTTGAAGCTATTAGTCCCTCTATATGTCGTTTTTACTAATATGTAATTTCCCTTGTCCCAGTAAACTGTTTTAACGTGCTCATAACTATCGGGGTTCTTTAAACTTCTCTTGATCATTTTTTCTAGCAAAGTATGTGAACCATCAAATTGACTAAATTGCTTTTCTATAGAGCGAACCCGTTCCATTTTTTCATTATAAAACGTGTACTTGTCTTTATAAGTCTTATTTTCCGGCGCTAACTTTATAAGCTGTTCATAAATTTCAAAGTTCTTTTTTGTTTCAGCGGTTGGTATTTTCGCAACTTTTTCTACCAATTCGAGCTCAGTAGCTTTATTTTTTAGTTTGACTAATTCGGGGTCTGTAACGGTGTTATATGCGCCAGCTAATCTTTTTGCTTTTAGGTATTCACCTTGATCAATTAGCTGTTTCATTTGCTCGAGTAGTTTAGCCTTATTTTGATTGTATTGGGCTAGTTGGGAAGAACGAACTTGCTGCTTGGCTGACTCTTCACGTGAGTCTTGGATAGTAGAGTAGAAATAAAACAATACGATTAATACAACGATTAAACCACCACAGCCAATATTACCTCTTTTTTTCTTAAGTACAGCACCACAGTTAGGGCAGCTTTCTGCCTTTTTACTTATTTGGTGACCACATTCCTTACATTTTATTAGTGCCATATCATTTCCTATGTATGTTTTTAATGGGTTATAAGTTAGTTTCTTTTTCTGTAACTACCAATTACGACACCGCAAATAGTTGCATCTGGTAACATTTCTATTATAGGTGAAGGCCAGTTTGGATTTAGTGCTTTTAAATATTTTTGACTTCCATCAATGATAAGTTGTTTAAATGTTGCTTCAGAATTGCCGTTTTGTCTAACTACTACACATGAACCGTTTCTTGCTTCAACTTCAGGATCAACAAATATTATTTCACCGTTGATGTAATCAGGTGACATAGATTCGCCTTTAACTTCTAAGGCATAAGTGTACTGACTATGATTCTCAGGGCATGGATAAAACTGCTCAATTTCTCCAAGCTGGATATCTGCCCACTGGCCAGCTTGCACCCAGCTAATCAATGGGATGCTCGATAAAACTTTGTATGTAGGTAAAGCATTGTCAATATCAACCTCCATTTGACCAATCCCTTTTTCTAGCCAATCAACAGAAATATTTAAGGCCCTTGCTATCGAGGCTGTATGCCCTGATTTGCGAGCTTTACCTGATGATAAATACTGAATAGATTGTTGGCTAACCCCAATCTCTTTAGCTAATTTACTTTGAGTTATACCTCTAGATGCTAGAGCTTGTTTTAACCTGTTGCCTAAATCACTCATGATAAACCTAACGTTATTCTTATAATTATAATGTTACAAAATAATTTGTAGGGTGTATCTACAAAAATATTAGTTGCAACAAAACAAATACCTTTGTACTCTTGTGCTCTACTATTTTCTTTTAGAGGTAGAGTATGAACTCAAAAAATCCTGCTCTTGAAAAAGCTATAAAAATAGCCGGCGCTCAAACAAAGCTTTCCCAGGCCATTGGTAGTTCCCAACAAAATATTTCTTATTGGTTAAGAACTGGCAAAGTTGCCCCAGACAAAGTTATTTTGATTGAGAGAGTGACGGGTGTTTCTCGTCATGAGTTGAGACCTGACATTTATCCGCCAGAGGATACAAAACAAGCTGCTTGATTGGATTGTTTTCATGGTTTGGTTCCTGTGTTGTTGAGCTTTTAGATTAGCCAATCAATAACTGGGAATTTAGCTAAACGAATATATGTTTTTTTGTACAGGTGATTTATGGAAAACGGAAAATGTGAATGTATTGGTGTTGCAACTTTTAGCATCGATGGCGAAACAAAACAGTTTGGATTAACTCAGGATGACTTTGATTTTCTAAAAGAAAGGGAAGAGCAACTCCAAGAGAATTTAGATGGAACATTAAAACTCTTGGAGCGTATAGCTGAAGAAAAAGCTAATTTAGAAAAAAGACTAGCCGTCATTCGCCAGCCGAAAGCCAATTCTCTGGTAAAAGCTTGAGGGCAGGACCGGTGCATTTCAATTTAGATATACCGAAACCATGTTCATCGTATTTAAAGAAATACTCATCATCAACTTTGGTTCCAAGATATTCCTTAAACCAACCTGGTGGTTGTTTTACTTTGAACTGTGCAGCCTTTAAGCCTTTTTCAGTGATGGTGTATGAGTTTTCATTGTCAACTGCGAGACGAATATACCCTTCATCTTTAAGCCAATTAATCGTTGGTAAAAAGACTTCTTCTAGATTGTCTATAAGCCGGTTGATCCCATGTTCTGACAAAAAAGACACAAGCTTTTCATTAGTTAATTCGACTTCAAAGGGAAAGCCTTTTGCTGTGTGGTGCAGAACAAGTGAACTAATTAATACAAATTTATTTTGTGGGTCTAGTGATATCGACATTTAGCTTCCTTATTTTAGTTTGTTGGTTTGGTCACTAAACATACTAATTTAAGGGAGTGTTTTTTAACAGGAATTTTAATTATGCAGCAGGCAACGTTAGATGATGTAAGGGATGCTTTGCAGTACCTTGACGCTGATTTGGATCGCGATACCTGGGTTAGAATTGCCATGGGCATTAAAAATGAGTTTGCTGATGCGGGCTTTGATATTTTTGATTCATGGAGCGCTAGCGGTAAGCGTTATAAGGCAAGTGATGTTAAAAGTATGTGGCGCAGCGTAAAAGCGAGTGGCGGTGTTACGATTGGTACTGTGATCGGCATGGCTAAAGATAAGGGCTTTACATTTAGCCGAGAACCTATGACGGCAGAGCAACAAGCCAAACTCAACGCTGATTACGCTAAGCGAGCAAAAGAGCGCGAAGCGAAAGAAGCAGAAGAGGAAGCCGCGCGCCAGCGTTGGCATGGGGTAATTAGCGATTTTTCCAAACACATCATTAATAATTTCACTATTTCTATAAAATCCAATAAGTACTTAAGCGATAAAAAAGTGAATGCCTATGGAGTACTGGGTTTTAAGAAGTCGTTTATTTTGATCGTACGGGATAACTTTACGACAGAATTAGTTGAGGGTGGCAAAGCTATCAGTCAATTTTTTGATAGTTTGCCGAGTGATGAAGAGCGTGACTTTTCGTTTTTGCATGTTAAGCGCGGTAGTTTGGCTATTCCCCTGATTGATATTAATAAGCAGATCTGGAACATCCAAATAATTAACAATACCGGTACCAAGTTATTTTTAAAGCATGGTCGTAAGTCGGGATTGTTTCATTTTATTGGTAAAGCAAGCAGCTGCAATATTTTGGCTGTCTGTGAGGGGTATGCAACGGGGGCGAGTATTCATATGGCCACTGGTTGGCCGTGTGCGGTGGCGCTCGATGCGGGTAATTTATTACCTGTGGCTTTGGCATTTGCTGAAAAGTTAAAGGATAAGACCTTTTTATTTTGTGCAGATAACGACGTTAATACAAAGGGTAATCCTGGTATAACTAAAGCGAATGAAGCAGCAGCTGCGGTTAATGGGCTTGTTGCTGTGCCGGACTTTTCTGGTATTTTAAATAAGGAGGCTGCTTGATGGCCTCGTGTTCTTTAACAGATTGGAATGACTTACATGTAAGTGCTGGTTTAGCTGAGGTCAAAAAGCAGCTATCTGCTGTTGTTGATAAGCCTAGCGCGAATGATGGTGATAACCCGCCGCCGAAAAACGCTGACGCGCGGGAGCGTTCACTGGGGGATGAGCCGTGGCAACGGCTTTTCCAAAGAACAAATGCTGGCAACCCGCAAGCAAATATTAGTAATACGAAGTTGGTTTTAGAACATGATCCTGCTTTTGATGGCGTTTTAGGGTATTGCAATTTTAGTTATCGGATCATTAAGCGTAAGTTGCCGCCGTTTAAAATGGCTAAAGTGGGTGAATGGACAGATGCTGATACAGAGCGCTTGCGTATTTACTTATCTGAAAGCTATGGTTTCACACCTAAGCCCAGTGATGTACTTGGCGCTATTTTAGTTCATTCTGAAGAGCATGCTTTTCATCCTGTTCAGGACTATTTAACGTCAATTACGTGGGATGGTAAGCCGCGGGTGGCTATGTGGTTACATGATTACTTAGGTGTAGAGGACTCAGATTATGCGGCCATGGTTGGTACGTTTTTTTTGGTTTCTGCAGTAGTTCGGGTAATGCGGCCACCTGTGAAAGTTGACTCAGTATTGATTTTAGAGGGCTTGCAAGGGTTGGGTAAATCGACAATGTGCCATAACCTCTTTGGTGATTGGTTTACTGATACCCCGATGGCGTTAGGTGAAAAAGATACGTTTCAACAAATGCAAGGGATGTGGGGAATTGAGCTTGCAGAGCTTGATGCGTTTAATAAGGCTGAAAACACCAAAGCGAAGCAGTTTTTTGGTTCGCAGGTTGATAGGTATCGCCCCAGTTATGGGCGCATGGTGCAAGAGTTCCCGCGGCAGTGTGTTTTTATTGGTACCACAAACCAAGATAGGTATTTAAAAGACTCAACGGGGAACCGCCGCTATTGGCCTGTGATGTGTACAAAGATATGCCAAGAGGCCATAAAGCGAGATAGAGATCAGTTATGGGCCGAGGCTGTTCACTTATTAAATGAGGGTACACCTTGGTGGCCTACTGATGAATACAAACACCTGTTTGAAGAGCAACAAGAGGATAGGTTCGACTCCGATGTATGGGAAGGGCTTATTTATGACTGGCTACAAAAGAACAGACGTGTTGATTATTCAATCGCTGATATTATGGGGGAAGCATTGAGTATGGACCCACACGCTATGCGTCCACCTGAGCAAAAACGTGTTGGCCAAATTATGCATCGCCTTGGTTTTGAGAAAAAGAAAAAACGCGTAAATGGTAAGCGGCCAGCCTTTTATTACCCACCGGAGGGCTTTTGGGATGCTAGATAGTGTTTTTACTATGACCATGACCGCAGGGGGTGACCTCTACAAGCCGCGTGTTTACTGGGTTGGTCACGGTGGTCACGGTGGTCACGGTGTTTTCACGCACACATACGCGCGCGCGTGCGAGCGGACGCATCTGATATCTATATTCTATTTAATAATGTTACTTCCTTATGTATGTAAAAACACTATGACCACTATGACCAGTATGACCATAGTAGTATTTATAAGGGTTGTAGCGGTCACGGTGGGTGGTCACGGTAAAAAGCAGGGTGACCAAAACGGTTTTAAAGTTATTAGCAATACGGCGGGGATGTAAGATGCAATTAGATCTAAGAGAACAAGCTGAAAACGATTTAGCACAGTGGGGCCTTTGGGCGAGGGAAAAGAACTTACCAACGCTAAAGTCTCAGACCCTTGTTACATCACGTTCTGTTAAGCTAGACATTAACGGTTGCCCTTTAGTGATTAAAGATGACTATGCGCAAGTACTCGATGCCAGTATTGCGAGAATGCGGCATTTAGATCCTACTTACCCGCTTATTGCCCGCCAGTACTTTAGCTTGGGTTTGAGCTGTAGAGTCATCGCACAGAGCACTAAAATTAATAAAGATAAAGTCTCTTCAATTGTGGGTGAGATAGTGAGCTGGGTTGCTTGCGATCTTATTAAAGCGGCGTAGATCTTTTTTTTCAAAAACTATTGCTTTTGTCTAGACAGAAACTATACTAATTCAGGTAAGCTTAGCAAAGCTACAACATAAAGCCCGAGGTTAACACCTTGGGCTTTTTTGTTTCTGCGTTTTAGCTCACGTTCCTGTTGTTGACCCGCTTTGGCTTTGCCTGAGCGGGTTTTTTCGTTTAGAGGCCATTATGAAAGTAAACAAGCTATTAGCCGCTGGTGTTACCGGTGTTCTTGCGCTTGCTGGTGTTACGATTGCACAGTTTGAGGGTGAGGTAAGAACGGGTTATGTAGATCCTGTTGGTGTGGTTACCGCTTGCTTTGGCCACACAGCGACAGCGGAGCTTGGCAAGAATTACACTGAAAACGAATGCTTAAACCTGTTTGCTCAGGATTTAGGTGATCATAACAAGCAGCTACTTAATGCTGTTAAGGGCAGTATGTCGGTTAGTGAGCATGCGGCCTATCTGTCATTTCATTACAACGTAGGTGCAGGGAACTTCCGAAGCAGTACGTTATTAAAGTTTTTAAACAGTGGCCAACGAGTGAAAGCATGCAATGAGCTACCTCGTTGGGTTTACGCTGATGGTCAAAAATTACCTGGTTTAATTAAGCGCCGTGAAGCAGAGCGCCAGTTATGCTTAAGTGAGCTAAACGATGCTGAGCTTTAACAAAGTCATATTTTCTGCATTGGTGGTGATGTTAGCGATATCAGTGTTTCGATATTTGGGCGTTAGCGCTGAGCTTGATGAAGCGCGTGATAGTAACGAACAGCTACTCGGCACTATTCAGAGCTATAAGAATCAGGTTGAGATGCTGGCTAACAACTTAGTTAATGCTGAGAAGCAAAATAAGCGATTACTGAAAGAACGCGCTCTATTAGAACAAATTCGTGCAAAGCACTTAGCACAACTCACCTCTATCGAAAATAAGCTTCAAACAACTAACTCACAACTTGATGCATTAAGGCAATCGACTAATGAAACAACTAAGAACTGGGCTAATGACTGTGTGCCTAGCGCTGTTATCAGCGTGTTCAAGTACGCCAACGCTAGAGCCTGTAATCAAAACAGTCGTACAAACTGAGTATGTGTTTGTGCAGATGCCTAACGAGTTCATTAAACCTTGTGAGGTTAGTATTCAAACTGTTGGAGATAATACATCCCACAGTAAGTACACAGTGTATTTAGAGACCGTTATTGATACCTGCAATGAGCAGCTACTAAGAGCGCGAGAGTGGAACAATGCGAATAGAAACAAGTGATATAGCTATGCAAAAGGCCGTCAGTGTAACGACCTACAGCGCAAGCTTAGGCACTGCAGCTGGAGGGATATTTAGCTTGAATGAGTGGGCTATATTACTGGGGATTATATTCGCAGCATTAACATTCTTAGTTAATGCGTGGTTTCAACATAAGCGTGACGAACGTGAAGCGCGTAAGCATGAAGATGATAGAGAGTTCCATCGAGCAAGAATGGAAGCGCTACAACAAAGCGACCATGCACAGCTGTTATGTCAGCCTGATTCAGATGGTAATTAATTTCTCTGCTCAATTGAAAAATATATTCACGGGTCCTTTGAGCAATACCCTGTATACGAAGCTAAACTCGCGAATTTTTAACAGCTAGAACTTCCTATAAGGGGGTTCCGGTTTTTCATTGATATTAGATAGTTAGGTTTCAAATTGAATCAAGTTGAAATTGCAGAACATCTGGATATTTCAGAGCGACAACTTCGTGATGTGCTCTCACGTTTGAAGCTAGACCATAAAGTAAATTCATTGGAAGAAATTCGTTTGGCATATATTCGCGACTTGCGCGAAAAAGCCGCTGGGCGCACGCCAACGACTCATCGTCAAAAGCTTGATGAAGCAAAAACGCGCGAAGCAATCGCTAGCGCGCAAATGAAAGAGCTCGAACTTTTCAAAGAACACAAACTTGTTTTAGACCGAACTCAAGTTCGCGATGCAATGGACCAGTGGACCATTATTGCTAAGTCTGAATATGAAAACTCAGTGGATAAAATCATTGCACTTATTGAAGATCAGTATGAGGTATCGATAGAGCGTGAATCTATTAATGGAATCGTTGAGTCTACCTGCCGAGTTATTGGAGATTTCCAGTTCCAATCTTGACGATCTTATCAAAGAGGTAGCTGATGGGTGGTTGCCAGTAGAGCGCTTACCAACCAAAGAGTGGTTAGAAACTTACTTTAGGCTACCAGCTGAAGATTCAGACTTTTCAGGTTTATATAACGCTGACTTTGTTCCTTACTTTTGGGGCGTAATGCATGCTTTAGATAATGAGCATGTTGAATTCATTGGGTTAACTAAAGCCGCTCAAATTGGCTGGACCATGCTGTTATGTGGGTGGTTATCTAAAAATATATGTGTTGAACCAAGTCGTATGTTGGGTCTGTTCCCTAAAGACTCTAAAGCGACTGACTTCATGGAAGAGAAATTTACACCTTGCGTAGAGGCGACGCCTGAGCTAGCAAAGCGTGTTGATGTATCAACAAGCCGTAAGTCGGGTAATCGAAACAATAAAAAGAACTTTCCTGGTGGTTCACTTAAGGTATTTGGTTCTAACTCTGTTTCAAACGTTAAGTCGACACCTTCGCCAGTTGTTGTCGTTGAAGAACCCGATGACACAAATGACAGTGTAGGTGATCAAGGTGATGCTATTCGCTTGGCAAGAGAGCGGAACAAGCGCTTTAGAAAACGTAAGTTTGTGTTAGGTGGAACCCCAAGTGTTGCTGGCCTATCAAAAGTTGAGCACTACGTTAACTTAGGTTCGCAAAGAGTATTACCGATCATATGTCATGAATGTGGCGAATCACACATTCTTGATTGGGAAAATGTGAGTTGGATTGAAAAAGAAGATGGCCCGGTTCATCCCATCTTTGGGCGCCACATACCAGAGTCAGCTTTATATGCGTGTCCTCATTGTGGGTCGGCCTGGTCTGATTGGCAGCGTCAGCAGAATATATTTAACACCTGCAAAAATGCAAAAGAGGCGGGTGATGAGTATTGTGGCTGGGTAGCCACTGTTGAAAATGACGGAGTAGTTGAAACCTTTAAGGATTTGTCTGAGCTGTACGTATGTATTCCAGGCTCATCAATAGCCAGTATTGTTCGTGATTACTTAGAAGCTGAGTACGAAGCGAGGTTAGGGGATGAGAATGGCCGTATTGTTTTTCAAAACTCAAAGCTTGGTAAGCCTTATGAGTACAAGGATAAAGACTCACTTAACCATGAAGAGTTGCAAGAAAAGGCGGAAGACTACCCTGAGTTAGTTTGCCCAAGAGGTGGGCTGATTGTTACTGCTGGTATCGATGTTCAGCATGACAGACTTGCAATTATCATCAGGGCATTTGGCAGGAATGAAGAAAGCTGGCTAATGCTTTGGCGAGAAATAGCCGGCGATACTGCAGATAAGAATGACCCTGTTTGGAAAGAATTGGACGGGATCTTATTTAGTGGTTTTCAGCATGAGTCATTTGCAAACTTACATTTAAGCGCAGTAACTATAGATTCATCAGACGGCTCTACGAACCACTCTGTCTATCATTGGGTAAGAACCCGTAGCGCTAAACATCGCCGCATCTTAATTATGGCAGGCAAGGGCGATAGTCATGATAACGGCAAGCGAGAAATATTTCGTTTGCCACAAAAGCTAGACCATAACAATGCGCGTAAAGCCACTAAAGCTGATAAACATGGCGTGCAGGTTTATATGGTTGGGACGCACAAAGCAAAAGACCTGATCTCTAAACGGCTAAATGGGACAAGTGCTTATATGCACAGCTATTCAGATGCCCGAGTCGATTATTGGGAGCAGGTTACATCGGAAATAAAAGCGCCATCAAGAAACTTACGTGGTGCTCGAATTTGGCAAGTAAAGTCAGGCCGTCGAAATGAAGCGTTAGACTGCGAAGTTTATGCATTGCATGCGGCAATGGCCACAAAAGTTCACACTAAAAAACCTAAAGATTGGGACTTGTTAGAGCAACGCTTGTCTCAAATAGATTTATTTGCACCTCAGCAAGAAGAAACAGAAGTAGTTAAGAAACCAATGAAGCCCAAGCGTTCTAGTCAGCGCGCTGGGCGTGGTTCAGGATTCATTTCAGGTCATTAATTATGTCAGAACCAAAGAGCATCATTGCTGGTACCAAAGTTGTTTGGACAGCTCAATTTACTGGCGATGAAGGCGATGTGTCTCAATTTCAGTATGTTCTCTTATCAGAACAAAACCGAGTATCAATTGATGCAACCTTTGCTGCAGGCGAAGTAATTGTAAGCATGAGCTCAGCTGATAGCGCAGCTATTCAAGCAGGGCATTACACCTGGCATTTAATCCAAACGTTACATGGTGAGAACTATCAGTTAAATGAAGGACGCATAGAAGTTAAAGCTGATCCAACAGCAGCTCAGACAAGCACTGTATTAACTCATAACGAAAAAATGTTAGTTGCAATACGTAAGCGCTTAGAAGGGCGGGTTTTAACTGATCATGAAAACTACAGTATTGACGGTCGTAGCTTGTCGCGCATTCCATTTGAGAGTCTAAAGAAGTTTGAAAATGACTACGCCTGGAAAGTTCATAACGAAAAAGTAGCACGCGGTGAAATCACTCGCCGACGTTCAATTAGGTTTCGGTAAAGATTATGGGTTTATTGGATAAGATACTGGGGCGTGGTGATAACACTCAGCAACAAGCGCCTGAAGTTCGTGACTACGAACAACCAGAGCAAGTTGCACGTAAGTTATCACCTCAACAAATTGCGGCACAAAAACGCTATGCTGCATCTAAATCTGATCGTTTGTTTAAAAACCCTATCGGTTATGGTTTAAGTGTTGATGAAACCTTGCGAAGAGATGTGGAGCGCTTACGAGCTGCAAGTCGATCTGCAGGTGAGGACGTTGGGTATATAAAAAAGTACTTTGGCATGGTGCAAACGCATATTGTCGGGGATAAGGGTTTTCGTCTTCAATCGCAGATACGAAATGCGCAAGGGGAACTTGATAAAGATGCGAATAAATCTGTCGAGTTAGCTTATAAAGAGTTTTGTCGTAAAGGTTTTTGCGAAATATCAGGTCGTATGAATATGACCGAAGCTGACCAATTGATAGCGAAGACCGTCAGCCAAGACGGTGATATGTTGATCAGGCATATAGACAACGCACCTAATAAGTTTGGTTATGCTTTTCAGCTTATAGAAGCTGATTTGCTCGATGTGAATCTCTATAAAGTTCTGTCTAATGGCCACGTTATCAAAATGGGGGTTGAGCAGGACGGTTTTGGTCGTCACCTTGCGTACCATATTCTTACCAATCACCCAGGTGAATATACGTGGTCTACGGGCGGTAGACGATATATTCGGGTACCTGCAGATGAGATTGTATTGCCATTCCCTATGTGGCGCCCAGGTCAAACACGAGGCGTACCCTGGGCCCATGCGTCGCTACTAGATATGCATGACATTCGTGGTTTTCGTGAAGCAACACTTGTTAGTGCACGAGTCGGTGCAAGCAATATGCTTATTTATGAGCGGGACCCGGATCAGCCACCTCCTGAAGATGACGAAAATTGGGAGAATGGCGAGTTTATTCAGGAACTCGAACCAGGTAAAAGTAATGTGGTACCAGATGGTTTCAAAGCCAGAGAAAGCCGCTTTGACATGCCTGATGATTCAACTGGTGATTTTCAAAAAGCAATCTTGCGTGGTGCAGCAAGTGGGGTAGATGCAAATTATAATGTTCTAGCAAACGACTTTGAAGGTGTTAGTTGGTCAACCTTAAGGCAAGCTGTCATTGAAGACCGTGAGCATTGGAAACGCTTGCAAGGTTGGTATATCAGCCAAATCAAGAATGTTATTTATGAGCGCTGGCTTCGTAACGCGCTCATTAGAAATCAAATTAAAGGTTTGTATGCTTATGATCTAGAGCGTGCAAATCATTATCAATTTTATGGCCGTAGGTGGCAGTGGGTTGACCCACTCAAAGACGAACAAGCAATTTCAGAAAGCTATAAAAACTTCACTGTTAACCCTATGGAAGTTCTTCAAGACAAAGGTCTTGATCCGCAAGAACTCGCTGAGGGTTGGCAAAACTTCTTAGAGCTAATGGGCGACAACATTCAATTAGCTCAATCTATCGGCCTGATCAAAGGCTCATCGGTTAAGGCCAACGAACCCCCTCCAAAAGAAGACGAGGAATAATATGAAAGTTAATCAAATTACCCGTGACATGTTGGTCGGCGGTAAGTGTCCTATTGCCTATCGTTTTGCAGAAGTTGAGCAAGACAGCATCAATGTTGAAGAGCGCACAGTCACAATTTCATTTTCAAGTGAGTACGAAGTTGAACGCTGGGGCTGGTTTGAAACATTGGGTCATGAGGTAGATGAAGTTGATTTATCACGAATAGAACAAAATGGCCCATTTTTATGTGATCACAATTGGCAAGACCAACGAGGCGTAATCACTAAGGCTTGGGTAGAAAATGGCCGAGGCTACGCCGAAATAAAACTATCGCGAAATCCGTTAGGTGAACAATTACTGATAGATATGCAAGACAGCATACGAACCAATATCAGTGTTGGTTACCGCATTTTAGAAGCCACGCTAACCAAGCGAGAAGGTGATAACGAGCATTATCGGATCACCAAGTGGCAACCTATGGAAATATCTTCCGTTTCTGTACCAGCCGACCCCACTGTCGGGGTGGGTCGTTCAGATGAAAATAGCAATAATGTCAATATCAGAGAGGCAATCAAAATGGATGAGAACGAAATCCTAGATGACATCACCCCGGCAGAAGATGAAGCTCGTCAAACTCCGGCTCCTAATCAACAAACACAACAGCGCTCACAGCAACAAGCACCATTTAGTGCCCCAGTAAATGATGCTCAGCGTATTGCGCAGACCGGTTCTCAATATGGTGCTGAAACACTTGCGAACGAATGTATCCGTGATGGTAAATCGTTTGAAGAGTTTAATTCAGCCTTATTACGTGAGCTACAAAACAAGCGTAGTGCACCAGATGCGCAGTCAACAGTGTTTGACTTGGGTGTTGAGCAAAAGGACCTGCAGCGTTATAGCGTTCTTAAGTTATTCCGTGCGGTTGCAACTGGGAATTTTAAGCAAGCAGGCCTAGAGCGTGAACTATCAAACGCCATTGCTGAGAGAACAGGTAAAGACCCAGATGGTTGTTATGTAAGCCCTGAAGCATTGGGCTTTGGTATTCGTCAGCAGTTAGAGCGTCAGATGCTAATGCGCCAACAGGCTGCTGGAACCGCTGGTAAGGGTGCCGAGTTAATTGCTACTGAGCTACACAGTGAACTGTTTATTGAAGCTTTACGAGCAAAAGCAATGCTGGGTGGTTTAGGTGCCCGATATATGAGTGGTTTAGTAGGTAACTTAGATATTCCTAAGCATGCTGGCTCAGCGACATTTTATTGGGTGGGTGAAGATGGTGAAGCTACTGATTCAGATCTTAGCTTTACAACGGTTCAAATGTCACCACATACAGTCGCTACTGCAGTGCCAATGACCCGTCGAATGATGATCCAATCTACTCCTGATATCGAAGCGTTGGTTCGTAACGATATTATGGAAGGTTTAGCGCTTGCATTAGATAGCGCTGGTATTAAAGGTACCGGTGCTGCGAATCAGCCAACAGGTATTATCAACACCGCAGGCATTGGCGCAGTTGATTTAACCGGTGGCGTTAACTGGGCAAAAATAGTTGAGTTTGAAACTGATGTAGCAGAAGCAAATGCAGATTCAGAAAGCATGGCTTACTTAATGCGGCCAAGTATGCGTGGCACTTTAAAAACCACAGAAAAGGCAGCAGGTACGGCTAAGTTCTTGTGGGGTGATGATAACCGTGTAAATGGTTATCAAGGTGTCGTTGGTACTCAAATGGATGCAGGTTCAATCTTATTTGGTGATTTCTCACAGCTTATGTTTGGTATGTGGGGAGCGCTTGATGTGGTACCTGACCGCGCCACTAAAGTTAAATCTGGTGGTTTAGTAATGCGTCTTTTCCAAGACGTTGATGTTGCGGTTCGTCACGCCCAAGCATTCAGCTACGGCTCTTAATCTCCCTTTAATAAGGCGCCAATTGGCGCCTTTTACTTTTTAAAAAGGTATAAATCATGGCAAAGCAAACAGTCAAAAAAGTTAACTTCCGCGTTGACCGCGGTATTCGTATCAATGGTGAAAGTATTTATCCTGGCAAAGATAAAAAGAAACCAACGATTATCTCGATTCGTGAAACTCTGGCCAAGGAACTTGTGAATGCAAGTAAAGGCGAAATTGTAAATGATAAAGTCACCACTCAGGTGAAAGAGCCTTCTTCGGAAGATGCAGATCTTGATGCTGCATTTGGTCCAGAGGGTGAAGAATAAATGAACTTTTCCGATGACCTTAATGCAGATCTGACCAATGTATTTTTTGCTGATTTTACTGATGTTAGTGTAATTGATGGCATTGAGGTTATCGGGTTTTTAGATATCAATGCATATCAATGGGCTGATGTTGACTCAAGTCAGCATATTTTTATCACTCCCCAGAGTGCCGGTTTTAATCTGCAGCGTCACGATACACTGACCATTTCAGGGAAGTTATACAAGTATGTTACTAAGCGCCAGCATGGCAACGTTACTCACCTAATAGTGGTACCAGGGTAATTATGACCATTATTAATATAAACCATAAACAGCTTACTTATGGGATGAACGAGTTAAACAGAGATTTAAAGCGCATCACCAAAAAAGGCGATCGTGCTGTCCAATCTGTTCTGAATCGTGGACTAACCTCAATTAGAAAAGAAGCTGTTAAAGAGTCTGCTATTGCCTTAGCTGTGCCTCAGAAGGTGCTGCGAAAGCGTACATCAACACGCCGTGCAAGCCCTAAAAAATTGCGGATTATCATTACTGCAAGGACCCGCGCTATTAACGCTGTCGTTGCCGGCGCAAAAGAAACCGATACCGGTTTTAGCTTAGGGCCCTATGAATGGGATGGTGGATTTATTGTCACAAGCAAATACGGTAAGAGGGTGGGAGTTAAACGTTATGGTAAGAAAAGGTACCCACTTCAACCTACTGAAATTGGTAAAGGCTTTGTACACCGAGAAGTGAAAAGAGGGCTTGAAAATGCTCGAGCGCGCTTTGAACGTCGATATAGCCGTGAGTTGGCTAAAGAAATAAATAAACGTTACACGCGAATATTAAGAAAATAGTTATGGCAACCAGACAACAAATTAGGGCCAGCATCAAGCAATTGATAGCTGGCTTTTTTACAGCAACGTTTGATTTTAGACCAGCCCAATTTTACAAAGAAGAGCTGCCATGCAGTGCGGTGTTTTTTGATAGTGGTGAGTCTGTAAGGGATTTTGATGATGATACTGACACCAATGCTCAGTTATCACTTGAAATAATTATAGATAGCAATGGTAAGCAGGATACAGAGTTAGATGTATTTGCTAGCCAAGTTGAAGCTGCCATTCGAGCTGATAACACCTTAAATGGCTTGGTCGATGCTATTTACAGAGTCGGTTTTCAGTACGACCGAGACCCAGAATCATTAACTGCATCACTTACCTTATTTTTTAAAGTTCAATATGAAGACGAGGACTAAACAATGCTAGGCAATAAAGTAACTTTACATCGTTCAACTGATAACGGTACAGCATATGGCGAAAAGATTGCCAATATTGTTGACCTTCAACCAGGTGCAAAAACAGCTGAGACTCATGAAAACACCACCTATGGCGCTGAGCATGATTACAAAGAATATGACTACGGCTTAAAGGATGGCGGTGAATACACCTTTGTTTTTAAATATGAGCCAGGCAACAGTGATATGGAAGCGATTGCTGATGCATTAGATAACGGCACGAAAGAGTATTTACAGCTTCAGTTTCCTTCGCCAATTAGTAAGTCAAAGTCATTCCGATGTTTGGTTACTGAAGTCGGCGACCAAACACCTGTTGGTGAGCATGTAAAACGCTCAATCAAGGTAAAAGTTGACGGTCCTATCGCCGAATCAGCATTGGCATAATTATGATTGCATGGCTTAAAAGATGGCTTGCAGAGCGCGCAATGCCCGTTGACCCGAACTTTAAACACCGACTAGTGGCCAAGCAAAAGCTTGGTCATTTTTTTATCGTGGAGTTAGGCGCGAGTGATTATGTGATCATTCATGACATGTTAGGCCGTATCCAAGCAGAAGATACTGATGATGCAACTAAGTCTCGTGAATTAATGGGGCTTAGATATATGGCGCTTGCCATGTCATTGAGAACGGGCAATGGTCGTATGCCTTTTGATTGGCAAAATGATGTTGACCTTATGTATTTGGCGACACTACCTCACTCAAAAGTCATACCTGCTTTGGACGAAATAGCAGCTATTTCAGGTATTGATTGGATAACGCCTAGTTTTATTCCTAAAGAAACTGACACCCAGCTAGAAGAGGTTGAGCAACCAAGTCAAGAAGACTTAGATGCAAACCCCTCTTAGGCCAACCGAACCGTAGATTTGCCCTGCGGTTGGCACAAAAGAACGGGGCAACCAATGTTGATGACATGCTTTTTAATATGTCATCAACTCAATTTATAGAGTGGCAGCAATTTGCTCAGCTTGAGCCTTTTGGTGCACAAGTTGATGAATTTCAGTTAGCGGCGCTTAGAGCGCTAGTCACAAACTATCTCAGCTCCAATAAACAAAATATAAAATCCGTAAATGATTTCATGCTTAGCGCTGTTGAACGGCCAAAAGAGCGTGAGAAAACGGTGGAAGAAATTTACCAATTGTTTGGATAAATATCATGGCCAATGAACACAAAGTCATTTTAAGTGCTGATACCCGATCGCACCGTTCAGAGTTTAATAAGTCAGTAGAAGCAAATAAAAAGTTTACGCTCTCTATTCAAAATGTATCTGACCAAACAAAGCTATTTGCAGCTAAGACTCGCACCTATTCAAATATGGCAGGTAAAGCGATTGCCGGATTTGCAACAGTAAGTATTGCAGCATATGCGGCAATTTATAAGAAACAAGCTGAGTTTATTGATCAACAAGCAAAAACGTCAGACCGCTTAGGTATATCAACAGAAGCCTTAATTGGTTTGCAGCATGCTGCAAATCAAACCGGTGCGAGCACAGAAAGCCTCAATATGGGGTTACAGCGAATGACCAGACGTATAGGGCAAGTTGCAGCAACGGGAAGTGGTGAGGCAGCAGTCGCGCTTGAGCAATTGGGGATCTCAATTGATGAGATAAAGGATAAAAGCCCTGATCAACAATTTGCCCTCATTGCAGAAAAAATGAAAGGCATACACGAGCAAGGCCAAAAAGTATTTTTAACTCAAAAGCTATTTGATTCTGAGGGTGTGAAATTACTGAATACTCTTAACTTAGGGGCTGATGGTATTGCTGCCATGATCACTGAAGCAGAAGAGTTAGGTATCACATTTAGTCGAATCGATGCCTCAAAAGTTGAAATGGCCAATGATTCATTTGACCGAGCAGAAAAGCTTTTATCATCGTTTGGTACAAAACTAGCCACTGAAACTGCACCTCTTGTTGGTGCTTTATCAGATCTTTTCGTTGAAACAGCAAAAGAAGCCGGTGGCTTCGGCAAACTCGCCCAGCAGGTCATAGGAAAAGTATCAACTGGTATTGGTATAATGGCTGACGGTGTTCATGGTTTAAACGTTCTTTTTAATGGTGCGAAAGTTGTTGCTATGGGTTTTTCGACAGCACTATGGCAAGGGCTGGCTTTTGTAATAAACAAAGGGATTGTACCTTTTGCTAATAGGGTGACTAATGGCATTTTATTTCCGCTCAGAAAAGTATTAGAGCTTGCTCAGCATATTCCTGGTGTAGGTGATTCTGCGAAAAAGGCATTGGCAGAGTTAAATAAACTCGGAAATGCTGAGGGCTTTAAAACGCTTGATGAAATAGGTGAAACTGCATTCGATAGCCTTATTCAATCGAAAGAAGATCTTCATAACTCTATGATGGAGCCGCTACCCTCAGAGCGTATAAAGGGATGGATTGAGGATGTTCAAGCAAAATTTCAAGCAGCTGCAGCAGAACAAACGAGTAAAGGCGGGAAAACAGGCTTATCCAATTTAATTTCTTCTGATCAACAAGCCCTAGTTGATGCGGCTAAAAAACAATATGAAAAGATTCATGAAGCTCAATTGGCCATGGAAGGTAAAGAAATTGAACTTGAGAATCGTCGCTTTGAACGTCAACAGCAGCAAATGGAAAAAGAGTTCCAGTTGCTACGTGATAAGAACCTAGTAACCGCGGAAATTGAAGCATCTTATAAGCTGGCTAAGGAGCAGGCCGAAGCACAGCACCAACAAAACATAACCAATATTCAAAAAGAGCAGCAAGAAGCTAGAGAAAAGAAAGAAAAAGAACATAAAGAAAAGTTAGACAAAGAAGAAAAGACTCGTATCGATACTATGCAGCAATCATACGACAGTTTGTTTAACGTGATGAGCGGTTACTTTGATGGCATGGACAGTAAAAAAGCGAGCTATGCGAAATCAGCTATGAGTATTGGTGCTGCCATGCTTGATGATGAAAAGAGTAATTCAATACAAAGTATTTGGACGAATACCTATGATACTGCGATGAAAGCATATAACGCGCTTGCTGATATTCCTTACGTTGGGCCTGTACTTGGTGCTGCAGCTGCAGGTGTTGTTATTGCTGCAGGTGGTATGTATGCGGGTAAAGTGAGTGGCTTAGCTTCTTTCGATGGTGGTGGTTATACAGGTAACTTACCACGTTATGGTGGTGTTGATGGTAAAGGTGGTTTCCATGCCATTTTACACGGTAATGAAACAGTTGTTGACCACAGTAAGGGGCAATCACTAGGTGCAAATGTAACTGTGAACTTGTTTGAAGATGCGAGCAGAGCAGGTTCGACAACACGCAGTTCAGGCCCATCAGGTGAAGAAGTTATCAATATATTTGTGACGAGTATTCGCCAAGGTGGTGAAGCTTCAATGGTTCTTGAAAATACTTATGGCCTTCAAAGGCAGGGGGTCTAAGTATGTTAGTCCGATACCCCAAAGACCTTAAACTTCCCCTTGTTTCAACTCACCGTCTATCCCAAAACTCTAATTTATTAAGAACTGAAATGGCAAGCGGTCGCGCTCGGCAGCGCAAGCGCTTTCAATCAGTGCCAACGACAATGGCTGCAACGTGGAAACTCAAGGCTGACCAGGCCGTTATTCTAGAAGGGTTTGTAAAACACGGTACCAACGATGCGGTTAACTGGTTTGTTATGCCAATTCGCACCCCCCAAGGCTTAATTGATCACGATGTACGTTTTAAACAAAGCCCGCTGGAGTCATGCAGTTTCAATGGCGGGTTTTGGAGTTATAGCGCGAATATAGAAATTAAAGAGCGGCAGATAGTGAGTGAGGAAGGGATGATTAAGTTACTTATAGAGCCAGTAACTTATGAAGACTACATCAACTCAATATCGAATACAGTAAACAACTATTTGGAAAGCAACAATGAGTGAATTTTTAGAACTAACCGGTGATTTGAAACAATCAGTTGAGCAGTTGAATCAGGTGCTTCAAGGCGATGAAAATACAACTGTAGAAATTAACGGTGTTCAAAAGCCAAGTATTCAGAAAAAAACAAAGGACACTGTTGATTCTAAAGTTCAATTTGTTTTGGATGCTGCAGCTGATATTGATGCTGTGAAATACAGTAGTAAATCTGCGGGCTTATCGGCAACGTCATCAGGTCAGTTTTTCTCAGTTGTTAGTTCAAATGGTGAAAGCTTTCTTGACCTTTATAAAAATGAAAGCGGTGTTGCTGTTTACCAGAAAACCTACCCTTCAACAAAAAAAATACAGTCACTTTCTAATTCATCCGATCTTGCTATTGGTAGTGTTGTTGAAAATAACTTTGAAAACCTTATCAAAGATCCTTTGTTGAACGAACCAGAGATGTATTGGCCAGCAACTGAGCTTTATTCAGTCGTTGAAGTGAATAGCAAGAAGTGCCTAGAAATGAATGCTGTTGGAAAGGCCAGCACAATTTCAATGTACTCGGAACTAATAAATATAGAGCAATTAAAGTCTAATGGTTTTATATCAGCATCACTATCAATAGAAGATTTATTGATTACCACAGGTTCAGCGGTAAATGGCGGTCGCATTTTATTGCTACAGTACAATGCAAATTCATACAATTCAGTGTATGAAGTTAAACGCAAGGAAGTGTATTTAACACATTTTAATTGGACAGAACCAAAGACATTAAAATTTGAAGCTGAAGAAATACACCCTGATGCAAAATATTGCGCACTGTGGGTATCAATACCAGACGGTCAACGGATTGCTTTTTGTGAGCCGCTAGTAAGTGCTGGGAAAAATGCTGAATTCAGAGTCAGCAAAATGTCACCTAATTTATGGCCATCAAATGATTATGATGTTTTTACAAGAAATGATAATGGTGTAACCGAGCTTTCTGGTACTGAACCAGTGTTAAAGCTTGAATATCCATCGCTGGCCACTTTTGAAATCATCACATTTGCTTGTGATGGTTTGAAGGGGGGCGATATTATTGAATATTCATCAGATATTTATGGATCGCTTGATGGTATCGCAGAGATACAATTTCAAATAATGGATGTTGACTCTAATATTATTAGTGACATGCGGTTGAGCAACACAGAGACTCAACAGTGGCAGAATAGAAAAGGATTTATTACGTTACCAGATGGTTCTTACCGTTTTAATATTCGGTTAAACCTTAGACATGATGGTAATTTTGAAGGCTATCAAACAGCTAAATTTAAAAATACAACACTAAAAACAAGCTCTAAAAATTATAGTAATTTTTTGTCAGGTTTTTCAAAAGCTTTTACTGTTAGTGAAAAATCTAAGATTGAAAACCATACGCTTGAATTAGATTTACTAAATAGGCAAAACAGTGGTCATTTCTCTCAACCAAATCTTGCGCCTGACGTGTTTTTCAATGAATTAGATAACAGCCCTAATTATGAAAAAGTTATTGAGCGAGAACGCGCATGTTTGAAATTAAAAACGGGTACAGCACTTTCAAAAACGATTAAGCGTTCATCAATTTTAGGTAATGAGTTTTCATGTGGCGTAACTTGTTATTACAAGGATAAGGAAGCATGGTCGCGTGTACTAATTATGCAGCTGAATAGTCAAAAAGCGCAGATTAGCTCTAACTACCCAGAGCGTGTGACTTTTTCATTTGATAAGTCAATCAATGATGAATCTGAGCCTTTATCTCGATCTAGTCAGGGCGTGCAAATACATGAAGATTGTGAGTACATTCAAATTTATTATGAGGGTGTAGCTGACGCCACAATATCTTATGGTGAACCTTGGATAAGACCAGGTGTTGCTTCATCTTTCTGTGTTCCTATGCCTGAAATAGCTAATTATTGGCCTGATCCATATTGGCAGGGTAATAAAATGGGCAGCATCAGTGCAGACAGGGGGGGCATCGTAGAGCAAGACAGCAAAGATCCGCAAGGCTCTTTAGTTTTAGCGCTTAGTGTTGATGGCCTTGTTCGCCGTTATTATGTTGATTCGGTAGGAATCTTAAGCCCGAATTCAAAACCTTACCTTCATGGCCTATTTAGCTCTGATATACAAAATGGAGCTGAAATAGGGGTACTTTATTTAGATGTTAACAACGCGGAAATACCGGACACCCGACAAATATTTAAAAATAGTTTAAATAGCTTGTCAAAATGGCAGTCAGTTGATACCCAGTTGGTTATTCCTAACGGCTGCAAAAAAGTTCAATTTCGATTTGTTCTATGGCCAGTTAACGGAAGCGGTTCAGCCAAATTTAAAGACTTAATCTTATCAAGATACCCTGTAACTAGTACATCACAGGTTTTTAATATGGTTGATCCGACTCTTCGTGATGACGAGCTTAATATTGTATATCTATCACCGGACGGTGATGATAATAATGACGGTAGCTTGGGTTCTCCGTTAAAGTCATTTTCTCAAGCATCTAAATTGCTTGGTAAAAATGGCCGAGTTTATTACCTTGATGGTACATATGGGAAAGAGGCAGCAGTTAATTGCTCTAATTTCAATTCACTAGAGGTTATAACCACTCCCTTATCTAATGTTGTTATTAAGATGGGTGAAGAAATCGAAACTGATTTTGTTTTAGCGGATGGCTCAAACAAAATCTGGAGAACTCAACATATAGGTACCGCTCCATCGATATTTATTTATGAAGATGATACACCTGAAGGTTTAATTGATGATAGCGAACGCCATCCATTACATCGGGGTAGAAAGTACAGACTGCCAAGCCACCGGTTATGGAAAGCTAATTCATTAGAACATATGGAATCTTCAGATTCACCAATGTGGTTTTATGACTTTGATAATGACAGCCTATATATAACTACAACAGATGGCGCACCGCCATCCACTCATAGCTATTACATACCTTCTGGTAGAGGGGTTGTATCAGCTACAAATAAGTATTGTAAGCTCTCCATTCAAGGTATTACCGTTAAATATGGTATGGCCGATTTTTCAGATTTAGCGAAGTATGAAGCCACAGATTGTGTAGTTATAGGCTCACCCTCAGATGGGATACGAAGAGATAGCACAACGGGTTTAGAATACCGTTGTGAAGCAGCAGGTTCTGCTAATGACGGAACGAACACGCACAACAGTTTGTTTTCTGAACCGCTTATCCCGGGTGAAAGTGTTCTACCTGCATCAACAATCGTATCTTTTGATAGTTATTCACATGACAACTACGATGATGGTGACTCTTGTCATGAGCGTTGTGAAGGCACTTATATTGGTGGTTTGTGGGAGTATAACGGTGATCGGGGTATAGCCACTTCGTATGGCGCTCATGTTACTGTTTATAACGGTATTACCCGTCAAAATGGTGTTAGGTATAGAAATCTTACATCTCGCACAGCGGGGGAGGGTTTTGCAACCGTCGGCAGCACTGATGTTAAAGAGGGCGGCATAGGAACGCAAATGGTTTGTATAAGCTGCACATCCTATGATGACATTATTGGTTTTGCTGCCTCCCAGCCAGATTGCACAACAACAGCCATTAATTGCCATACAGTTCGGAGTGTTAGAGGTGCTTACAATGCTGAGTATGACTCGTCAGTTGTAAATATTAAAAATTGTACCGATAAAGACTCAGTAATTGTAAAAGGTGCTGGTTCTGGCTCAATTAATGTTGATAACGGAAATTTGGTGGTTTGAATGTCCGAAGTACTCCAACGCATCTACGCAAGCGCCCCAGTTAATGATATTCCTATTCACACACTAGAACTTAAGGCTGCCGATTTATGGGAGCTTAGGATTTGTGATGGCTTTGACGACCAAATCGCCGGCATAGAAAACGGCGACATGGTTACATTTAAAGCCAGCGGCATGGGTGTATCGTTACCGCAGCGAGGTGTAAAAGGGCGGCAGGACTTACAATTTCAAATTGATAATGTATCTGGTGAAGCACTTACACTGATTGATCAGGCAATTGATGCGGGTGTAAAAATCGATGTTATTTATCGTGTCTATGTATCGAGTGACTTAAGCGAGCCTGCTGAGCCGGCAGTTACAATGAAAGCAGCTGACGTTCAAGCTACTGCACAGAGCATCAATGTAGTTGCATCATTTAATGATCTTGTAAATAAAGCTTGGCCTAACAAGCGCTATACACCTTCCATTGCCCCAGGGCTCAAATACTTCAGTTAATAATGTCATACACAATTAATGATTATTTAAGTGTTCCTTATGTGAATGAGGGGCGAGATATGTCTGGGTTTGACTGCTGGGGTCAAACGCGCCATCGCCTCCATCATCATTATGGTCAGCCATTGTTTGAATCGTTTGGTCATATTCATCCTGACGATAAAAGTTTGCTTACTGATGCGTATCAACAAATTGTTTCTAGCTTTAGGCCTTGCGAGCCATCACCAGGTGCAGTGGTGTGTGGTTTTAAGTTTGGTAGCTTAATTCATATCGGCACAGTTGAACTGATCGACGGTAAGCTTGAAATACTGCACACATCCCGCCGTAAAGGGCCATCCATTGACAGCATCGATGACTTCAAAAGGTTATTTAAAGAGGTTAAATTTTATGAATACGTGGGTTAATATCAAGGTTTACCCAAACAAGTTAGACCCGTCTTTAATAGAGCCTTGCAAATGTAAGGTAGGTTCGACACTTCATCAATGGTTGACTGAAAATGTCCCTGCTTATTATGAAAGTGAAGAACCACTTTTTACTGTGCTTATTAATAAGCAGATCTTATTACCTACAAATTGGAAAACTTATCAATTTGAAGCGTCAGATGATGTAAGCATTATTGTTGAGCCAAAAGGCGGAGCAGCAATTGCGTATGCAATCGTGGCTGTTATAGCTGTTGGTTATGCCGTATATACAGCCAACCAAATTCCAGATAATTATAACTCTACAACTCCTGATGGTAGCAGCATTTATGACGTAAACACTCAAGGCAATAAACCAAGGCTGATGGGCGTTATACCTGAGAGCGCAGGGCGCCATCTGATTTATCCTGATTACCTTACAATGCCAAGAAGGGAGTATATCGATAACGAGCAGTGGCTTTATTTAATGTTATGCGTTGGAGTCGGTCGTTATGAAATATTACCAAATGAAATGTATATAGGTAACACACCTGTAAACCGTTATGCGGGTGATATTTATTATGAGGTATTTGAACCAGGTGAAGATGTCACTGGGCATGAAGCGTACCGAAATATATATACATCAAGTGAAGTCGGTTCAACTTCTGGTAGTGCTGGTATCGAGTTAAAAGGTAAAACGACAAATACTGGTGGGGAAAATGGAAGATATATTTACTCATTTTTCGAAGACAAAATTATTGTTCATTATGAGGAGTTTGATGCGGAACTTAACAGACCTATTAAATTTAAAGTTACCCCTCCATTTGATGTTGATACAGTTCTCACTATAACAAACACGTTTGAGGGTCAAAATGATGGATATTTTCAATTGCTTTCTAAGAACTCTTCAGGAAGCGTAGTTAACAAAGTAACGAATGGATTTCCCGTTGATATACCAGAGTGGAATGAGTTTATAGAAGAGACGAACTCTGCAGCTATCGTCAGTGTTGAGTATCTAGGAGGTGATGGTGAGTTCAATGGGCCCTTTTTCGCGTGCCCTGCTGGCGAGAAAACAGATAAAATTTGGCTGGACTTCAAACTACCTCAAGGCTTAGGGGAATTAGATGATGATGGTAATTTTTTAAATAAGGTTGTTGAGATATGGATCGAGTATAAAGATGAAAACATCAGTAACTGGACATCAATGATTCATATATTTTCAAATAGTACAAATGATGAGCTCGGCGAAACTATTCCAATTGATTTACCTTACAAGATGCGTCCAGAAGTCAGAGTTAAGCGTTATACAGCTGCAACAGATGATACAAGAATCTACGATGATGTATATTGGACTGCCCTGAAGGCTGAATTAAACAGTGCGACAACTTACGATGGTTTAACCACAATAGCAATTAAGATCCGTGGCACAAATGCCTTAGCCGGTACAGCTGAAAATAAATTCAATGTTATTGGTACCCGCATTTTGCCAGTGTATGAAAATGGCGGTTGGAGTGCACCAAGGCCAACAACTGATATAGCCCCATTTTTTGCACATGTATTAAAGAGTGCAGGGCATAGCGATGACAAAATAGGGTTAGAAGCATTAAATACTTTACATCCTATTTGGCATAATCGAGCAGATGAGTTTAATGCTGTTTTTGATAGTGAGAGCACTGTTTTTGAGGTTCTTAAACGTGTTTTAGCTGTCGGTTTTGCTGAGCCTACGATTGATTATGGAAAAATTACACCTGTACGTGATCAAAAGCGAACTATCTATCGTCACATGTATCAACCAGATAACTATGTTGGCATGCTTAAGCGCTCTATTAAGCTGATGGATGATGATGAACCTGACGGTATCGAAGTCGAGTACTTCGACCCTGTTACATGGAAGTCAGAAACAATACTTTGTTTGTTACCAGGTGACGAAGGTGCTAACCCAGAAAAAGTCAGAGCCTTTGGAATAACAAACCGCGATAAGGCTTATCAGTTTGGTATGCGAAAACGCCGTATTCGTCGTTTTCGTCGTACTCGGTTTGATTTCAAAACTGAAATGGATGCGTTGAATTCAAATTACCTAGACTATTGCGCAGTCGCTGATGATATACCAGGCTATGAACAAACAGGTACTGTAATAGGGCATGTTGGTCGCTCTATCTACCTTGATAACCCTGAACTGCAATGGCAAACAGGGCAAACACATGTTCTAGCTTTAAGAAAACCAGACGGTACTCTATCAGGCCCTTACAACGTTTCGCCTGGCAGTGCCTCCAATGAAGTCGTCATCGATGCTAATTTAGATTTTACACCCGTACTAGATGGTTCAATAGAACCACCCCTTTATATGTTTGGGATCAGTACACGATGGTGTAATGGTGTACTTATAAAAGATATTAAGCCGTCATCAACGGACCAGGTTTCAGTAACAGCTGAGCTTGATGATGAGCGAGTATACTTAGATGATGATAGCCCAGCGGCTACAACTACAAGCATCACAATACCAAATATTTATTTCTAGACTTATGTATTGAAATTCTTAGTGTCTAAAAAATGAAATTTTGCAGAGAACTCTTTTTGTAATACTGATTCGTATTTAACCGTTACTGTAACTTTTTTCATCAGCTCTAAAAGTGGCTTAAAGTATGTAGTGTTTGGTTCATTAACCTTAAAACTAAAGAAGTTACTCTCATTATTTGGACCTATCGACTCAGGTAATTTCTTTGAATTATCGATGTTTTTATAAAAGCTTACAGTCTTTGCAAGTTCAATTGAAAGTTGATCGAATGTAATTGGCTTATTATCTAAAAATAGTGCAAATTTACAATTAATTGCTGGTCCAGAGCCTAAGTTGTGAATTTTTAACTCATAGGTGTGATTTGTGAAATGAACATCAACAATACAGTCGAGGTACGGGCGAGAAGCTATTTCACTTTGAAACCTACTATGCGACAGCCCTTGATACGCAAAATAAAAGGTAATAGAGCCAACAGCTAAAGCAATAATATCGCTTATTTTAACCTCAGTACTTATACTTATATTTATAAACTTATAGCCTGAACCTATCAAATAGCCTGTAGCAATAAGAAGTACGCATATAAGAAAGTAAAACTTTTTATCTCTCATTCAAGTCATCATCCAAATATCCCTATGAATTAACAGGCATTATATCCATATTTAGTAGCTATTCCATAATTAATAAATTTTGGTATGGAGATGTTTGATAAGCAAAACAGGCTACAGAAGACCATAAATCATCAGTAAACAATATTCCTGTGTAGTCTATGTTTATTCTATCAGGGGTCCAAATCCCTTAAGCAAAATCTATTAATCCTAAAACGAAAGCATTAAATTAGATAATGCGAGATATAAGAAAGAATGTCGCCTACACGGAAAGAGTAATACAAATATAATACAAAAATAATACAAATTAGCAGTTGCTAATATATAAAGTAAATTGGTTTATATCATTGATATTAAAGGGGAAAATATGGTCGGCATAGCAGGATTTGAACCTGCGACCCCTGACACCCCATGACAGTGCGCTACCAAGCTGCGCTATATGCCGACGTTGCAAGCCATAGTACGGCTTTTTTTATAAAAATCAATACACCTGCGGTTTGTTTGGCTGTTTATTGTCCAGCTCTAATTATAAAGTGATCAGGCTAGCAGTTAATCTAGCCAATCGTTGATCGTTTTGTACATAAAGTCGCGTATTAATGGTTGAGCATCGGCGTTAGGGTGTAAGTTATCGTTTTGCATAAGCTCTGGTCGGCCAGCAATATCGATCATAAAAAATGGCATAAGTTCTGAGTTTGTTTCATTGGCAATGGTTTTAAAGCTGTCGGTAAAAAGCTTGGTATAACGCGGGCCATAATTTGGCGGGATCTGTACCTCCATTACGGCGGTTTTCGCCCCAGTTTGTTGGCTTTTTGCTATTAAATCACGTAGGTTAGCTTGTAAGCGCTTGATTGGAAAACCGCGTAAACCATCATTTCCGCCAAGCTCTATAAGCACGTGCGTAGGTTCAAACTCGGTTAGTAATGCATCGAGTCGTCTTAATGCACCGCCTGTGGTTTCACCGCTAATACTGGCGTTTACTAGGTATACTGATTGGTCTTTTTCATCGTACTTATCTTGTAACAATTTAACCCAGCCTTGCTCTTGTTTAAGGCCATAAGCGGCGCTTAAACTGTCACCTAAAATTAAAATTGTGTTGTCAGCTGCTGCCGTAAGTGGTTTGATTACTAACAGTAAAACGAATATAAAACGTAGGATTGGATGCATCATATGTCAGCGCTTTCTCAATTAAACATTATTCAAGTTAAAGGACTTTCTAAAACGGTCACCACGGTTGAGGGCGACCTCACCATCCTCAGTGACATCAGCTTTAATGTCAAGTCAGGAGATTCGGTTGCGGTAGTGGGCACATCTGGTTCGGGTAAGTCTACTTTATTAAGTTTATTAGCCGGCCTTGACCAATCAACCAATGGCAGTATTCATTTAGATGGTGCTGCATTACACGAATTAGATGAGGAAGCACGTGCTGCACTTCGCGCAGAGAAAGTGGGATTTGTATTTCAATCTTTCATGCTCGTGCAAAGTTTAACAGCTCTAGAAAACGTGATGCTACCGGCTGAACTTGCTGGAAGCAAAAATGCTAAACAACAAGCACTTGAGCTACTTGAAAAAGTAGGCTTAAGTCATCGTGTTGGCCATTATCCGTCGCAATTGTCGGGCGGTGAGCAGCAACGTGTAGCGATTGCTCGTGCATTTATTGGTACACCTAAAATTTTATTTGCCGATGAACCTTCAGCCAACCTTGATAGTAAAAACGGTAAGCTCATAGAGTCGTTATTATTTGAACTTAATCAAGAACACGGTACGACACTTATTTTAGTAACCCATGACGAGCAGCTTGCGCAAAAATGCCAGCAAATATTACATATTGAAGCAGGGCAATTAGTAACAGTAAAAGAAAGCGAAGGAGTGCAAGCGAATGTGGGCTAAATTAGCACTAAAACTGTTTTCACGTGAGTTTAAGCGCGGTGAGTTAACAGTGATCAGTGCAGCCATAGCTTTAGCTGTACTGACTGTTTTAACTTTATCTATGGTTACTGACCGTATCGGTCAAAGTATTGAGCAAAAAAGCAGTGCCTTTATTGCTGCAGATCGTGTCTTAGCAAGTAACCATGCTTTACCTGCTGAGTTTTTAGATAAAGCCGCCCAAGATAACATTCGCACCGCAAAAATAACCTATTTCGATACCATGCTATTTGCTGGTGACGAAATGCAGTTGGGTTCGGTTAAAGCGGTATCAAACACTTATCCATTAAAAGGCGAGCTAAAGATAAAATCTAGCTTAACTGCTGAGCCTCAGGTAACTGAAGACATTCCAACTCGCGGTGAAGTTTGGCTCAGTGAGTCGGTGTTCTATGCGCTTAATATTAAAGTTGGCGATAAAGTAGAGTTAGGAGCCGCCACTTTTGTTGCCAGTCATGTTGTAGCTGAAGAGCCCGATGCACCGTTTAATGTGTTTTCTAGTAGCCAACGTATTTTAATTAACGAAGACGATATTGCAAAAACTCAGGTTATTCAGCCGGGTAGTCGAGTGTTTTACCGCCAACTCTATGCTGGGGACGAAAGCGATATCGAAAATTTTTATAGCTGGTTAAAACCTCAAATGAAAGAAAACCAGCGTTGGTATGGCGTTAAAGACCGCCAATCGCCTATTTCTAATAGCTTAAACCGCGCCGAAAGCTACTTATTATTGGCAGGCTTACTTGGCATTATATTAGCTGCTGTGGCTATCGCGGTATCGGCAAAGCGCTATTGTGAACGCCAATACGACCCTGTTGCCATGATGAAAACACTCGGCGGTAGCCGCGCTATGATCCGTAAAATATATTTACTTCATTTGAGCCTTGTTTGTTCAATGTCGGTGATCGTTGGTTTGCTGATTGGTTATGGATTACAAGCCATTGCAACAGATTATCTAGCACAAAGCATGGGCTCAGTACTTCCTAGTGCATCGGCTAAACCGTGGATTATTGCAATTAGCACAGGTTTAATTTGTGCAATTATGTTCTCGATTAAACCATTACTCGATTTATTTGATATTCCGCCGCTGCGCGTACTGCGTCGTAACTTAGGCGATCGTTTATTGGTCAGTAAAATACACCTTGCTATGTCTGCACTTACCGTGTTTTTACTGATGTGGTTATTTAGTAATAATATTAAAATAAGCGCTATTTTGTTTCTCTCTACAGCGTTTTTAATTGCTGTGTTGTTTGGTTTATCAAAGGTTATATTTGGTGGCGGTCGAAAGCTCGGTTTAAGCCCTGGTAATAGCTGGTCTTTGGCAATTGCGTCTATCCAAAAACGCGCCAATGTGAATGCTGTACAATTGATTAGTTTTGCTTTGGCTATCAAACTGTTGCTGTTTTTAATTGTACTTAAAAATGACATGATCTCTGACTGGCAATCGCAATTGCCGGTTGATGCGCCCAATTCATTTTTAGTGAATATAACAGAGCAAGAACTAGAGCCAATAACGAGCTTTTTAGCAGAGCGAGATATGCCAACCTCTGACTTTTACCCGGTTGTCCGTGGCCGCGTAAACGCCGTTAATGGCGAGTTGGTAGCTCGTGAAGTCTCACAAGAAGACAATGAAAAGAAAGATGAAGAAGCCCGTTCCGGTATTGGTCGTGAGCTAAACCTAACTTGGCGTGAAGATTTACCAAGTCAAAATGAGCTTATTGACGGCACATGGTTCACAAAAGATTCTGTCGCAGAAGCTTCAGTTGAAGAGTCTATGCTTGAACGCCTTGATGTTAAATTAGGTGACACATTAACCTTTTTGATTGGTGCACAATCGTTTGATGCCAAAATCACCAGTGTGCGCAAGGTTAATTGGACAACATTAAAGCCGAACTTCTTTATTATTCTAAGTCCTGATGTATTGGCGAGTTTCCCTGCTACTTATATTTCATCGGTAAATGTAAAAGCAGATAAAAAGCGCGAGTTTAATGAGCTAATGCGCCAGTACCCAACGGTTAATGTGATTGATGTTGAAAGCTTTATAAAGCAAATCCGCTCAACCATAGAGCAAGTATCGTTAGCGATAGGGTTTGTGTTGGCAATTGTTGTTGCCTGTGGTGCTCTAGTGCTTATTTCACAAGTACAAGCAAGCCTAGGCGAGCGTATGCAAGAGATTGTTATTTTGCGAACCTTAGGTGCGAAAGGGCGCTTAATTAAAAATGCCACCTTATATGAGTTTTTACTATTAGGGGTCACAGCAGGCTTAGTCGCTGCCATTGTTAGTGATGTTGCATTATTAATAGTACAAAGGCAGATGTTTGAATTAGCAGGCAAACTGCATCCGCATATTTGGTTAATTGGCCCTGCGGTAGGGGGCTTATTTGTGGCATGCTTGGGTTATTTAATGATAGCCAGAACAATGCGCAAAAATACTCAAGGCTTATTGCGCTCGTTGGCATAAGAGAAAGCTGTGTGAAAAATGCTCGCAATTGCGGGCATTTTTTATGAATTGCAATTGGTTACTGGTAATTTATACAGTGCTCTGGCATTATTAACTGCAGATAATAATGATAATAGACGGGTCAGTTAGTTGGCGATTATTTTAGGAATTGATCCTGGTTCACGATTAACAGGGTATGGTGTGATTGCCCATCAAGGTGCAAAGTTTACCTATTTAGGAAGTGGTTGCATTAAATTAGCCGATCACGATTTTCCGGTGCGCTTAAAAATGATTTACCAAGGTATTAGCCAGTTGGTAGAACAATTCTCTCCAGATAGCTTTGCTATCGAAAAAGTGTTTATGGCACATAATCCAGACTCGGCACTTAAACTAGGCCAAGCCCGAGGTGCTGCAATTGTTGGTGCTTCAATGGCTGAGCTGCCAGTTTATGAGTATTCGGCAAGACAAATTAAGCAAGCAGTTGTGGGTAATGGTGGAGCCGATAAGTCACAAGTACAGCATATGGTTAAAAATATATTAAAATTACCGGGCACTCCGCAAGCCGATGCTGCTGATGCCTTGGCTATTGCTATTTGTCATGCTCACTCAGAACAAAATTTAATAAAACTTGCGGGGAGCGCTAGCAAAACCGTAAGAGGACGATTAAGGAAGTAATATGATTGGTCGATTAAATGGCTTACTAGTTGAAAAACAGCCACCAGAAATTCTTATTGAAGTAAGTGGTGTAGGCTACGAAGTACAAATGCCAATGACCTGTTTTTATGATTTACCGGCAGTGGGTGAGCAAGCGATTATTTATACCCACTTTGTAGTTCGTGAAGATGCCCAGCTATTATTTGGTTTTAACAATAAAACCGAACGCGCTTTATTTAGAGAGCTATTAAAAGCCAATGGTGTTGGCCCTAAACTTGGCCTTGCCATTTTATCGGGAATGTCGGCGCAGCAATTTGTAACGTGTGTAAATAATGAAGATGCGACTACTTTGGTTAAACTACCGGGGGTTGGTAAAAAAACCGCTGAGCGTTTAGTGCTTGAAATGAAAGACAGACTTAAAAATTGGGGTAATGACTTATTTACGCCATTTAGCGATAATGCGGTTATTGAGCCTGCAAGTAATAATACACTTGTGGCAAATAATGCTGCCGATGATGCTGTTTCAGCGCTTGAAGCATTAGGTTACAAATTACCGCAAGCACAAAAAGCGGTTAAAGCAGTTAATAAACCAGATATGACGACCGAGGTTCTAATTAAAGAAGCTCTAAAATCAATGTTGTGAGTAAACCATGATTGAAGCAGATCGCTTAATTGATGCATCTGAGCAAAGTAACGAAGACAGTGTTGACCGTGCTATACGGCCAAAGCTTCTTAACGATTACACAGGCCAGCCGCATGTTAAGCAACAAATGGAAATTTTTATTGAGGCCGCACGGCACCGTGGTGAAGCACTCGATCACTTATTAATATTCGGTCCACCGGGTCTTGGTAAAACGACTCTTGCTAACATTGTTGCTAACGAGCTTAACGTAAATATTAAAACTACCTCTGGCCCTGTACTCGAAAAGGCAGGGGACCTTGCTGCACTTTTAACAAACCTTGAAGAAGGTGATGTACTTTTTATTGATGAAATACATCGGCTAAGTCCACAAGTTGAAGAGATTTTATATCCTGCGATGGAAGATTATCAGCTAGATATTATGATTGGTGAAGGCCCTGCTGCGCGCTCAATAAAACTCGATTTACCGCCATTTACATTAATTGGCGCAACAACACGGGCAGGATCACTTACCTCACCGCTAAGAGACCGTTTTGGTATTGTACAGCGCTTAGAGTTTTATTCTGTTGAAGACTTATCAAAAATTGTTGCTCGTTCTGCCAGCTTTTTAAATTTAACCATGTGTGATGAAGGCGCGGCAGAAATAGCCAAGCGCTCGCGTGGTACCCCTCGTATTGCAAATCGTTTGTTGCGCCGTGTGCGTGATTACACCCAAGTACGCTCAGACGGTAAAGTAAATGCTTCGGTGGCTGAGCAAGCACTCGATATGATTGATGTTGATAAAAGTGGCTTTGATTATATGGACCGTAAATACTTGCTTGCTATTATCGAAAAATTTATGGGTGGCCCAGTTGGTCTTGATAACCTCGCTGCTGCCATTGGCGAAGAAAAAGAAACCATAGAAGATGTAATAGAGCCTTTCTTAATACAGCAAGGTTTTATTCAACGCACTCCACGCGGACGACTTGTCTCGGATATTGCCTACCTTCACTTTGGTTTAACACCCGATAAATAATCAAACCTAAAGCTTAGTTACAAGCTTTTTATTTATAAGTTTCGAGCAGCTCAAAAGGGCTGCTTTTTTAATTTAGGTAACTTGGTTTTATTTATTAGCAAGATAGGATTTACCGCTTACCGCTTACCGCTTACCGCTTACCGCTTACCGCTTACCGCTTACCGCTTAGTATCATTTTAACATCTGTAATTCACATGCTGTTAAGTTAGCTGTAGGTATTCTCGTTCACGTTTGCTCAGGCAAAAAAAAGCCCGCATAAGGATGCGGGCAAACAACAAGTTGAAGGAAGTAATCTTGGAAACTATGGTCAATTTGAACGAGGTTTTATCCTGTGCAAATTAACCTGGAGCAATACGAAACATCATAATGCAAAAAACTGAGCTTAATGAAAGACTCTTTCATGAGGTTGCTAGCTCGGTATAAGTAAATAATACGCAATGAAGGATTTTTCTTCAAACTAGAAAAATTTTATTTTCAGATAAAAAAAACTAATGTGAGTGAAAATTTAAGTTGTGTGCTTTTTGTTCGCTTTTTGGTGTTTTTATATTTAAGCTCATGAATAAAGTGGGTTTTAAAAATTTTATGAACTTCATTCAGGATTAGTTTAAGTATTCTGTAGTAGATTTGCAAAACTGCTTTTGGGTGTTTATGCGTGTTTTTTGAATAAAAGCGCTATTTTTTGAGGTTTTATTAGCTTTTTAGGATTTTTGTAATGACTTTTTATTAAGGTAAAAATATGCACAAAAAGACGAGTGAAACTTAATATGACTAAAAAATAGCTAAGCAATTTGCTTTTTACCGTTAATTGCCGCTAATTCACAGCAAGAGCGTTGTCAGTTTATAACTGACTATATACACTAGGCACAACTTTTGGCCTCATTTATGGTCAAACAGTGCGCATGTAAAAAATATAACAAATTATATAGAAATCTATTTTAGGAGTTTAACGTGGGATCAGGGCTTAACTTTTTAGATCTTATTCTAGAAGCCAGTGTACTTGTCCAGCTAGTAATGTTGGCATTAGTCGGTATGTCGGTAATGTCATGGGCAATTATTTTTCAACGTAAAAAAGCGATTTCTGATGCACTTAATGGCGCAAAGCGTTTTGAGCAAAAGTTTTGGTCAGGCGTTGATTTAAGTAAACTATATAATGAAGTGTCAGCCCGTCCTGGAGGCGCTTCTGGTGTTGAGGCACTTTTCGTCGCAGGTTTTAAAGAATTTGCTCGCCATAAGAAAAATTCAATTCAAAGCGCAAGTATTGTGATGGAAGGAACGCATCGTTCTATGCGCGTTGCTTTGTCTCGCGAAGTAGAAAAACTAGAATCAAGTCTTTCATTTTTAGCAACAGTAGGTTCAATTAGCCCATATATCGGCCTATTTGGTACGGTGTGGGGTATCATGAATGCGTTTATCGCGTTAGGCGAAGTTAAGCAAGCTACGTTACAAATGGTTGCACCAGGTATTGCAGAAGCACTCATCGCTACAGCGATGGGCTTATTTGCGGCAATCCCAGCTGTTATCGCTTACAACCGTTTTGCAAACAAAGTAGAAAAGCTTGAAGGTAATTACATTAACTTCATGGAAGAGTTTGCTAATATTTTACACCGCCAAGCAGCTACACAAATAGAGGCTAAAGCGAATGTATCAGCGTAAGAAACGTCGCCCTGTAGGGGAGATAAACGTAGTACCTTACATTGATGTAATGTTAGTACTGCTAATTATATTTATGGCAACAGCACCACTTATCACCCATGGTGTAAAAGTCGACTTACCGAAAATGGAAGAGTCTGATCTTGTTGATACCAAAGATACACCACCGATCATTGCTTCAATTGATGCCGAAGGTAAATATTATGTCAGTATTGGTACTGACCCTGAAGCGCCGATGGAGGCCCTTGATGTGGCGGCGGTTATAAAGCTACAGCTGCAGAAAAATCCAGATACTCCGGTTATGATTAAAGGCTCTGGCCGTGTTTCTTATCAAGAAGTATTGCTATTAATGGACTTTTTGAAAAACGCGGGTGTTCCGTCTGTTGGTTTAATGACTGAATCATTCGAGGAGTAGTATGCGTGCATCAATAATAAAATCGGTTATTTTGCACCTTGCTATCGTTGGTTTTTTAGTAGCGAGTGCAAACTTTCATATGCCAGCTCCTAAAGTCATGGAAGTAAACCTTAATCCAGCGTTACCTGCACCAGAAAAAGCTGTGTCTGCTGTTACCGTTGATCAACAACAGGTTGAGCAGAAAATTGCAGAGCTTAAAAAGCAAGAAGAAGCAAAAAAACAAGCCGAAGCGAAACGTATTCAAGAGCTAGAGCGTCGAGCTAATGAAGCGCGTAAGCAAAGAGAAGCTGAAGACCGTCGTCTTAAAAAGCTAGAGCAGCAGCGCCGTGCTAAGGAAAAAGAAAAAGCAGAAGCTGAAGCACAAGCGAAAAAAGCACGTGAAATTCAAGAGAAAGAACGTGCAAAAGCCAAACAAGCTGAAAAGCAAAAGCAAGAGGCTGAAGCTGCAGCAAAAGCAGCCGCTGATAAACGTAAAGCTGAAGAAGAAGCGTTAAAGAAAGCGGAAGAAGAGCGTAAGCGTAAAGCAGCTGAAGCAGAAGCTGAGCGTAAACGTAAAGCTGAAGAAGCTGAACGTAAGCGTCAACAAGCTTTACAAGAACAAATGCTGCAAGAACAGTTAGCAGCAGAGCAAGCTGCACGTAACAAGGTACGTCAACAACAAGTTCTAGGCGAAGTTGAAAAATACAAAGCGTTAATAATGGCACGCATTCAGCAAAACTTCTTAAAAGATGAGAAGATGAAAGGCAAAGAGTGTCGCCTTAATATACGTCTTGGTTTTAATGGCCTTGTGACTCAAGTAAAATCGCTTGGTGGTGATACCTTAGTGTGTGAAGCTGCAATGCGTGCAGTGCGTATGGCAGATACATTACCAGTATCACCTGATCGTGACGTATTTGAGCAACTAAAAAATATAAACTTAACCATAGCACCTAAATTTTAAAGGAATGATATGTTTAACCAGATAAAAACTGCGTTTTTTATTGTATTACTGGGCTTTCATGGCATTGCCAGTGCTGCCTTAGAAATTGTAATTACCGATGGTATCGATGGCGCTCGCCCAATTGCGGTTGTGCCTTTTAAATATCAAGGTGTTGGTCCTATCCCTGAAGAATTAAATAAAGTGATTGCAGCTGATTTAATGCGCAGTGGTAAGTTTAAGCCAATCGATGTAGCAAACATGCCGCAGTTACCGGGCAAAGATGCTGATGTTGACTATGGCGCATGGGTTAACCAAGGCGTTGAGGCTGTGCTTGTTGGTCAAGTAGAGCAACAGCCAGGCGGTCGCTACCTTGTAAAATATGAACTTATTGATGTTATTCGTGGGCAAATCACTGGCGGACAAACAAAAATGATGGCTAATGGCAAATTAATGCAAAGCCAAGATCATATTTTAGACGCCCGTGAAAGTGTGATTTCTGAAACCGGTTTTCGCCGTTATGCACATCGCATTAGTGATGTGGTTTACGAAGCGCTAACTGGCGAAAAAGGCGCATTTTTAACAAAAATTGCTTACGTTATCGTGCGTGATGATGAGCCAAAACCTTATCAGCTCGTTGTTGCAGATTACGACGGTTATAATGAACAAGTTCTACTTCGCTCTAAAGAACCTCTTATGTCACCAGCGTGGTCACCAGATGGGACTAAGCTTGCGTATGTAACTTTTGAGAATCGTCAAAGCCAAATTTACATCCAAGATCTTTACACTGGTAAGCGCGAGTTAATCACAAGCCATCAAGGTATCAATGGTGCACCACAGTTTTCACCAGATGGTAAAAAGCTACTTTTAGTACTTTCGAAAGACCGCAATGGTGCAACCGAAGTATACCTTTTAGACCTTGCTACGCGTAAAGAAACACGCCTAACAAATCACCGCAGTATCGATACAGAGCCTTCTTGGTTCCCAAATGGTGAAGATATTGTGTTTACGTCTGAAAGGGGTGGTAATGCCCAGATTTATAAGTTAAATTTAAAAACAGGCAGAGCTAAAAGAATGACGTTTGATGGTGATATGAATTTAGCAGGTTCTATTTCACCTGACGGAAAAGAATTAGTGATGGTGAATCGAACAAACGGTCGATACCATCTTGCTAAAAAAGAGCTAGCTACTGGTGCGTTCCAAGTGTTAACGAGAACACGCCTAGATGAATCGCCAAGTATCGCGCCAAACGGTTCGATGATTATCTATAGCACGCTTCATAATAATAAACAGGTATTAGCGTTAGTTTCTATGGATGGTCGCTTTAAAGCACGTTTGCCTGTACTAGACGGACAAGTTAAGGCACCGGCTTGGTCGCCTTATTTACAGTAATTTTACTGGTTTACTCAATATAGGAATCAATTAAATGCAACTTAATAAAACTTTAAAAGGCCTGCTAATTGCTGTGCCAGTGATGACATTAGCAGCATGTAGCTCTTCTTCTGATCTTGATGAAGGTGCTGCAAACCAATCTAACCAAGGTATGGTTGAGCAATCAAACAACAATGATACAGTTGAAGTTGCAACACTTACTCCAGAGCAGCAAGCTGAAGAAGCACTTCGTCAAAAATACGAAGCGTTACGTCAAGAGCAAATCATTTACTTCGGTTTTGATAATGCAAAAATTCAAAGCAAATATGCTGAGCTTTTACAAGCACACGCTGAATTCTTAGTACAAAACCCATCAGTTAAAGTACTAATCGAAGGTCACGCAGATGAGCGCGGTACACCTGAGTACAACATCGCGTTAGGTGAGCACCGTGGTCAAGCAGTAGAAAAATATTTACAAAGCTTAGGTGTTTCTGCTAGCCAAATGTCAGTAGTGAGCTATGGTGAAGAAAAGCCAATGGTTAAGTCTCGCACTGAAGAAGCGTTCGCGAAAAACCGTCGCGCAGTATTAGTTTACTAATAAAGAGTCATTATGAAGCCGAAAATTATTTTGGCAGCAATGATCTTAAGCGGGAGCACCCAGTTATGGGCTGCTCCCGCTCCTGTTTCAGAAGCTGCAAGCTCACAATCGAGCATTGAGAAGCGTTTAGTCGCGTTAGAAAACATGATGAAGTCACGTAATTTATTACAAGCTGAGCTTCAGCAGCAGCTTAATATATTACAAGACGAAGTAAGCCAAGTTCGTGGTATTACGGAAGAGCAAAGCTATAAGCTTGAAAAAGTACTTCAGCGCCAACGCGAGTTGTACCAAGAAATCGAGAATCGTGTAAGCCAAGCATATAGCCAACCTGCTACGCCAGCTCAACCTACAAACAGCTATACCGATGTAGGGGCTACGCAAGCGATTAGTTCAGACTTATCAGAAAACGAGGCTTATGAGCGCGCTGTAGCGTTAATCATGAAAGATAAACGTTATGAGCAAGCGATTCCTGAGTTTCAAACATTCTTAACGACTTATCCTAATTCAGTATATGCATCTAATGCACATTATTGGTTAGGTCAGTTGTTAACAATACAAAATGATCAAGCGGGTGCGACTGAACACTTTAAAAAAGTAGTCAATGAGTATCCTAATTCTAACAAGCGCCCAGATGCGATGCTAAAGTTAGGAAACTTATTAGCTGATCAAGGTTTAAGCGAGCAAGCACTTAAAACCTTTAATGATTTAATTAATCAGTACCCAAGTACGACTGCTGCAAAATTAGCCACAGAACGTCTGTCGCAAATGTAGATTTGACCTGATTAGACTGCTTTTTGACTTAAGCGGTCTAAAATTAGGCATCTAGACATAAAAACTTAAAAAAAGAGATATTTTCTGTTGCACTCAGCATTTAAATAAGTATTATAAGCGCCCGCAGCAGGCGATTGGTAACAACAGCCGAATTGCGGAAAAAAGAGCGGGTCATTAGCTCAGTTGGTAGAGCAGTGGACTTTTAATCCATTGGTCGATGGTTCAAGTCCATCATGACCCACCATTCTATTATAATGGTAATCTTTAATCGACGGATTTACGTATAGCTTTTATAAGCATCAGAGCGGGTCATTAGCTCAGTTGGTAGAGCAGTGGACTTTTAATCCATTGGTCGATGGTTCAAGTCCATCATGACCCACCATTCTTTGAATGGTTCTATATCGGCGGATTTACGTAGCTTTTAATAAGCAGCAGAGCGGGTCATTAGCTCAGTTGGTAGAGCAGTGGACTTTTAATCCATTGGTCGATGGTTCAAGTCCATCATGACCCACCATTCTTTTTGAATGGTCATATCGGCGGATTTACGCAGCTTTTTTACAAGCATCAGAGCGGGTCATTAGCTCAGTTGGTAGAGCAGTGGACTTTTAATCCATTGGTCGATGGTTCAAGTCCATCATGACCCACCATTCTTTTTGAATGGTCTTATATCGGCGGATTTACGCAGCTTTAATTAAGCGACAGAGCGGGTCATTAGCTCAGTTGGTAGAGCAGTGGACTTTTAATCCATTGGTCGATGGTTCAAGTCCATCATGACCCACCATTCTTCGAATGGTCTTATATCGGCGGATTTACGCACTAAATACCAGAGCGGGTCATTAGCTCAGTTGGTAGAGCAGTGGACTTTTAATCCATTGGTCGATGGTTCAAGTCCATCATGACCCACCATTTTAAATGGTATTTTACATCGGCGGATTTACGTATCTAAATATCCAGAGCGGGTCATTAGCTCAGTTGGTAGAGCAGTGGACTTTTAATCCATTGGTCGATGGTTCAAGTCCATCATGACCCACCATTTCTAAAAATGGTATCTCACATCGGCGGATTTACGCATCTAAATATTCAGAGCGGGTCATTAGCTCAGTTGGTAGAGCAGTGGACTTTTAATCCATTGGTCGATGGTTCAAGTCCATCATGACCCACCATCTCTTACTTACCTTTTCTATCTAAGTTATCCTTTATTTATCTTAACAGCGCACAGCAATACTGTTCTTTAGCTTAAGATTCTCGTATAATTCGCGCCATGAATGCACTGTGGACTAAGTGGTCGAGAAATGAGTCTAGCTGAACAAATTATGCCTGAAGATTATATCTTCCCTCCAAAGCCAGCTCCGTTATCAAAAGACGAGCAAGCCGAGTACAAGGCACGTATCAAACAATTATTGAAAGATAAGAACGCCGTTCTTGTTGCCCATTATTACACTGATCCTGAAATTCAAGCGCTTGCTGAAGAAACAGGTGGTTGTGTTGCTGACTCGCTAGAAATGGCGCGTTTTGGCGCTAAGCACGACGCAGATGTAATTGTGGTTGCGGGTGTTCGCTTCATGGGCGAAACAGCAAAAATCCTTACGCCAAATAAAACAGTTGTTATGCCAACACTTGCTGCAACCTGTTCATTAGACGTAGGTTGCCCAATCGAAGAGTTCTCTGCGTTTTGTGATCAGCATCCAGATCGCAAAGTAGTAGTGTATGCAAATACATCAACTGCAGTTAAGGCGCGTGCTGATTGGATAGTGACTTCTTCATGTGCCCTAGAGATCGTAGAGCACTTAGACGAGCAAGGCGAAAAAATCATTTGGGGTCCTGACAAACACTTAGGTTCTTATATTCAAAAGAACACAGGTGCTGACATGATCATGTGGAATGGCGCCTGTATCGTTCATGACGAGTTTAAAACCAAAGCACTTAAGGATATGAAAGCCTTACACCCAGATGCGGCTGTATTGGTTCACCCAGAGTCACCTGCGGAGATTGTAGCCTTAGCAGATGCAGTTGGTTCAACAAGCCAACTTATCAAAGCAGCGCAAACTATGGACAACAAAAAGTTCATCGTCGCGACTGACCGTGGCATTTTCTACAAAATGCAGCAGTTATGCCCAGAGAAAGAATTCTTTGAAGCACCAACAGCAGGTGAAGGTGCAACGTGTAAAAGCTGTGCACATTGCCCGTGGATGGCAATGAATGGCTTAAAAGCGATTGAAGAAGCACTGACAGACCCAGAAGGTAAAGAAGTGTTTGTTGATATGGACTTACGCGAAGGCGCATTAAAGTCGCTTAACCGTATGTTAGAGTTCTCAGCAACGCTTCAGCGTTAATGTTTATACAAAAGGCAAGGTGTTTACCTTGCCTTTTTTGTTTGATTACTAATCACTTAACTACACTATTTTAAAAAGCCCTTGCGTCTGTAGGGTTGTTTTCATACTATAACGCCGCGCTAAACTCTAAGCGCCTTAGGTGACGTGTCCGAGTGGCTGAAGGAGCACGCCTGGAAAGTGTGTATACGGCAACGTATCGAGAGTTCGAATCTCTCCGTCACCGCCATTTCTTTATCTACCAAGCTTACTTTAATTATTCTCAAATGGTTTAAAGGCGTATTTTAGCTAGTCTAATTATCCAAGCTGTTAATTCTTTCACACTCTTTCCAAAAAGACTGTCCTAATACTCTGTTTATTTCTTCTGCTGAAGTGAGGCCTTTTGATAATGCTTCTAAGGCCACTTTATATAAAGACCTCGCACCGCTTTGAGCTGCAACCTCTCTTAACTTACTGGTACTCTCTCCAGCTCTAATTGCATCGGCTAGTTGATAGTCTATAGTGATTATTTCGAACAGAGGGATGCGTCCTTTGTAACCAGTGTGATCGCACTCATCGCAACCTGATGGCGACATAATATTTATATCAGGAAAGATACTTTTAAAGCGTTTGCCATGGGTATCTGTGGCCAATGGGCCACTTAGATTACAACTAGGGCATAGTTTTCTAATTAAGCGCTGTGCTGCAACACCTTTTAAAGAGTCGGCAATAATAGGCCGTGACACACCTAAGCCTATTAATCTTGAAATAGTCGTAATTGCATCACTAGTATGTAAGGTGGTCATCACAAAATGCCCCGTGATTGCAGCGCGAAAGGTCATTTCTGCGGTTTCTTCATCGCGAACTTCACCCATCAATATTACATCAGGGTCTTGTCTTAAAATACTTCTGAGGGCGCTGGAGAAGGTAAGGTTCTGTTGAGGATTAATATTAACTTGGGCAATACCTTCAATTTCATATTCTATAGGGTCTTCAACTGTAACAAGGCACTTTTCGGGTGAGTTTAATTCTTTTAAGGCAGCATAAAGTGTACTTGTTTTTCCTGACCCGGTAGGGCCTGTTATCACAAAGATACCTTCGCTACTTTGCAGTAAGTTTTTAAATGTGTCGAGCTCTTGCTGTTGTAAACCAATATCATCTAACTTGTTTACAACAGATTTGATTAGCAGGCGGATGACTACTTTTTCTCCCCCTTTAACAGGTAATGTCGATACCCGTAGGTCAACATCTTGGCCTTTAAGCTCTAAACTCACACTACCATCTTGTGGGACCATTTTTTTTGCTAAATTAAGGCCAGCTAATGCTTTTATTCTTTGTATTATTGGGATAAAAACTTGTGCAGGTAATTCTGATATGACCCTTAACATGCCATCTACTCTGTAACGAACTATGCCGCCATTATTAAAGGGTTCTATATGGATATCACTGGCTTTAAATATAAATGCCTCTAATAGCATTTCAGATACAATTTTAACGATGGCTGAGTTTGAAGAGTCGGGCTCATTTCGTTTGGTTCGTGTGTTAAGTTGGGTTGTTTTTATAATAATGTCATTTTCAGATAGCATTTGCTCCTGATAAAACATTTCTGTCCATTTTGCTATGAGCTCGGGTGATGCCAATACTGACTTAACATGCAGGGTCGTTAAAAATTCAACCATTGCTTCCATATCAGTATCAAATGGGTGGGGTGAAGCAACTGTTAATAAGCCATCAGCAAAGTCCACAGGAAAAATGCCATACTCTCTGGCTACTTTAAGAGAAACATAATGAAGCAATTCTTCCGGCACATTGGTAGGAGGTTTTGCAACCTCTAACTGGTAACTCTTTGCAATCATTTCAGTTAATATTTTGCTGTCGACTTGCAAAATTGCCTCTGCACTTTTCCATGCTGAAATCGCAGATTCACCGTTATACATTTCTTCAATATTAATATTGCTGTTAGTTGATTTTTCAATGCAAAATCGTTTTAGCCAATTAAAAGTGGCATTACTTCTGTGTACTTCATGTTTATCAGCCATACTCATTCCATATATATTTTGTCGTCTTTGGCATCAAACGTAATTGTTGAATTACCATGTGGAATGGTTAGGCGAAAATGTTCGTTGGTAATTTTTTCATAAGTTACATCCATAACAGATGCAATAGGGCTTGGTAAATCATCTGGCAGTTCTCCGTAAGTTGTGCGGTAATGTTCTACATCTTCTGCAATCATTAATAATGCAACTGAGCTGCCCGTTTGATAATCTCTGTCATAATTTACAGGGTGAGTTTCATGACCGATAACTAGTGCTTTTGCTAACAAAAACCCAAAAGCAATATATGTTGCATAAGGAAGCCAGCTCGGTAAAACAATAAAAGATCGATTTTTATTTCGTTGAGTATTTTGCGTTTCATTCATCGCTTGCGCGATACTTTCTTGCCATCGTTTATTGGTTGAAATCATTTTTATCTTCCTAGTTACTTATTCTTGATGGCCGTGCTGCTGACCTATATGTTGTTCAGGGTGTTTTACCCAGCCCGGAGGCCAATTCAAGTTAGAACCTGCATTACTGCGACTGCCTGATTCTGATTCACTATTTGTACCAGTTTCTGTACTTGTACTCGTTTGGCTACCCGTGTTGCTATCACCAATACTTCTATCTGGAGGTGGGGTGTTACCTGTGTTACTTGCATCAGGAAGTTGGGGGTTACCATTATTACTTGCTTCAGGTTGCTGGCTAGTCCCAGCATTAGCTAATTTAGGTGGTTGATTGATTTTGGGAAGGTTTGAATTTGCAGCTAAAGGCTCTTTATTTGTTTGGTGTGTCTCATAAGGTGTTGCTAACGCAATAATCATCATATTAGGAGTCACGAAAGAGTGTTTTAACTCAGTTATGTGATCTAAGGCATTAAGTACATTTAAACCGTTTTGACTATTTGCTTTTAAAAATAAAACAGGAAAAGCCTCATGACCGGTAAAATTAAAAAACCCAGAATGATTAACTAATTGAGCTGAAAATCCAATATCAAACTCTTCAGAAAACTGACTGGCAAGTCCTGGTAAATAGCTTGGGGCTTGACCAAAACTTGAACTTGAAAGCTCATTTGGCTTTGCCAGTGCATCTGGTGAAGTTGCTATAACATCCTGATATGCAAGCCCTATAGAATGGATTCTATATAACAAGGTAGCTGCTTTAGATTCATTTACATAGCTTTGATAATTAGGTAGAGCGATTAAGGATAAGATCCCTATAATTGATATAGCTACCATAAGCTCTACCAATGTGAACCCATTACTTTTAAAAAAGTTGAGCTTTCCCAAAATCGTTGATTTCATTAATACAATTCACTATTTAAGTTATATCTTCTTAAATATAGACAAAATCATAGGTTTTTCATCTTAGTTTAATTTATATTTTTCGTAACTTAAGGATGGTTAATTAAGTAAATTCAATGTTCTACAGTATAGTTGTTTGAAGGTTTTTCAGAGTTACTTTGCCAAACGATATGAGGAAACGAAAAGTTGTTACATGAATTAAAGTCAATAAGGAAAATTGCGCTTTGGTAGGTTTTATTAACCTATCATAGCAAAGTGCTTTTCGAGATAACATTTAGCGCGCATGGCTATGTGGCTACTGACCTTTCTGGCAAGTTCTATTACTAATAATTCAAGTTGTTCACGGCTATAGCCAAGTATTACACAGCGCTTTAGTTGCTCACTAACTAATCTGCTGACATCGTCTAACGCAAATAATGCACCTAAAGAGGCAAGCTCAAACACGGCGTTGTTTTGCTGCTCTATGCCAAACGGCAGCTGACCCAATGTCAGTGCGGTTTTTAGTTGCTGCTCTGTGCGTTTGATAAGCAGCGAATTTGAACCTTGAATATCATCAAGCGAGTTTAAAATATCTAGCGCCAACAATGCTTTTGGCACCCCAGAATACACACTAATATGCGGTAAAATATCACACAACTCTTGCATTGATACGCCATCATTCAATGCGTGCTGACATGCTCGTTTTAACAAAGGCTTGTCATGAACGGTTACCAAAGCAGCGATCGCGACAAACACAAATAGATCCGTGTTATTTGGGTTCATAATTTCTCTTTTGATTTTAGGTATTGAATATATTGAAGTTTTGTAGCAGTGGCTGATTACATAGAGTATGTAATCGAAAAATTGAAAATACATTATGGTCGATGATGGCGGTTTCTGCTTGCCATAAATGATGTAATTTTTGCCTAAAGCAACGAACTGTTACCTTAAATGGTCCTAACTTCAAATTACGGTGATACACTTAATGGAGTATTTATTAGAGGTAATCTAAATGCGTCAGGCATTATTAGAAGCAGTGAAAGCGATAGCGGTTGCAGATGGTAGTTTTGAAACAGCTATTCCAGAGTTATTGGTGTTCCGACGAAGCGAAGTTTCATTGCCGATGGCCTGCGTGTATGAATTAGGACTGGGCATTAGCTTGCAAGGCGCAAAGCGAGTGGTACTAGGTGAGCATAGTTATGATTACACTGACGGCCAATCACTCGTGACCTCAGTCGATGTGCCTGTTGCCTCACATATTACTCGTGCTAGTAAAGAGCAGCCATTTTACGGCTTATATCTACGCTTAGATGCTCATGAAATAAGCCATATTGTTGCTGAAATGGAGTTTGCAGGGCAAGATAAGTTCCCTAAACATCAAGCTATGTCGGTGGTTGATACTGATAACGGCTTACTTGATGCTTTGCTTAGGCTTATTCAACTCGACAATGAGCCACATTTAAAAGCTAATCTTGCGCCACTAATTAAAAAAGAAATCATATTGCGTTTATTAAATAGTCCTCATAGCCCTTATTTAAGACAGATTGTGATGTCTGGCTCTGCCCATCAAAAAATCGCCAAAACCTTATGTTGGTTAAAAGAAAACTTTACCAGTCAATTTTCAATCGATGATTTGGCTCGTGATGCACACATGAGCCCGTCAACATTCAGGCTGCATTTTCGTGATGTAGTAAAAATGAGCCCATTGCAGTATGTAAAAAACTTACGGCTACAAGCGGCAAGACAACTAATGCTCAATGAGCGAATAGATGTAGGCTCTGCAGCTTTAAAAGTGGGTTATGAAAGCCCATCCCAGTTTAGCCGCGAGTACACTCGCTTTTTTGGTAAGCCACCGATAAAAGATATTTCAGCACTGCGCTTACAACAAATAGCATAAAAAAGGGAGCGCATGGCTCCCTTGTATTTAAAATCGTTTTTTCGGCACTCTCAGTTGTGAGTCAAACTCGTCGGGGAATAAAATGGTGCCGTCGTCTTGATCTGTTGGGAACACCGCAATCAGTAAGTCATCTTGTTCAAGGCCGGGTGTCCAGCGACTTAACCAATCTTTTACTGGAATCGCTTTGGGCTCGCAATCTTGCCATTCACCGGTTGCCCAGCTTTGTGCAAACTCGCGGCTAGGCCATACAGGAACACAGTCGTCGTCTTCGTTAGAGAGCATGACACAGCCATGTTCATCATTGAGGATCCATACTTGTTTAAACTCTTGAACCGTTTCAAACATATAAGCGAGTCGTTTCTTTGCGCCTAAGGCGAGTACAGCATCAAACTCAGTTTCAACACGTTTAGCAGTTGCATTATTCATGACAAGCTCACTCTTTTAGTTATACACAGCTACACCTTAATCATAAGGTGATAAATAAATATGACAAGTAAAGTTAATAGCTAAATTAATTTACTAATGCAGCGAATAGATCGTCAGCAAGTTGTTGCAGAGATTTTGGTTCTTGATTTGTTAGTGCATAGGTACGAATACCGTATATACCCATTACTAAAAAGCGCGCCAACTGTTGAGCTGGCTTGCTACTTTTAAATTCGTTGTTATCAAGGGCTTTTTGAATTTGTTCGGCGAGGGCATTCTCGTAGGCATTAAGGTTACCACGCAGCACACTACAAATTTGTGGATCATTGCCTTCAACCTCAGAAATACTTTTTGTAAGCAAACATACCTTGGCAACTTCACCTTCAATACATTCATCAACAATCACAGTTAAGTAATGTTTGAGGGTCGATAAAATTGATTGTTGGTCATTAAAAAGGGCAGTAAATTGTTGGTTTCTGTCTTTTTGATACTGCTCAGTAGCGGCTAAAAATAAGCCTTTTTTGTTGCCATAAGCCGCGTAAATAGAGCCCGGATGAAGATGAGTCACTTCTTTTAATTTTTGCATACTGGTCTTCGCATAGCCATATTGCATAAAGGCATGCATGGCTTGGCGTAGTACAAATTCAGTATCAAATTCAGCAGTTCTCATTAAAGCTCCTCACGATATATAATACCAATCCGCAATAATACTTAGTCATTTTGAGGGATTAAACCTGTCGCTACCCGCGTTAAAAATTTCTGATTTAGAACAACTAAATAACGAAATTTTTGCCTTGTTATCAACGAGGTTTTCTTGCCTCAAAATAGACCACTTAATTAAGCGAATTGGTATAAACGAAGTTTACGTAATCTTGAACGAATATTCAAAATAAACCTTGAAGTTAGTATGTTTCGCCCTTATCTTGAATGTATGTTCAAGATAAGGATAAAACCATGACAACCGATTTACTTTCTCCATTTAAACTAAACGACAGTATTGAGCTGCAAAACCGTGTACTAATGGCCCCACTTACACGCTGTATGAGCGACGATAACCTCGTTCCAACCCAAGCGATGGTTGATTATTATGCGCGCCGTGCCGATGCCGGTTTAATTATTAGCGAAGCAACGATTATTCGCCCAGATGCTCAAGGTTACCCAAATACACCGGGTCTATTTACCAGTGAACAAATTCAAGGTTGGAAGAAAGTGACCGATGCTGTGCACGCGAAAGGCGGCAAAATGTTTGCTCAGCTTTGGCACGTAGGTCGTGTTGCTCATCCTCACTTTTTTGGTGGTGATGTACTGGCACCATCAGCAATTGGTGTAGAGGGTTCGGTACCAAGAATGCGCGAGTTAACTTACGTGACACCAAAAGCTGCAACCATCGAAGACATCCAAGGTTTAATTGCTGACTACGCAAAAGCGGCTGAAAATGCAATTGAAGCGGGTTTTGACGGCGTTGAAATTCATGGTGCGAATGGTTACTTGATTGATCAATTCTTACACTTTGCTGCCAATCAACGTGAAGACCAATACGGTCAAACACCAGAAAACATGTCACGTTTTGCTCTTGAAGTTGTTGATGCTGTAGTGGCAGCCATTGGTGCAGATAAAACAGCATTACGCTTATCGCCAGGTGCGTATTTTAATATGACTGAAAGCGACGGTGATAAAGCAGTATTTGATTATCTATTACCAGCACTTGAAACACGTAACCTTGCGTACCTACATGTTGGTATCTTTGATGACAGCATGCGCTTTGCAAGTTTAGGTAATAAGTCGGCGTCTGAATATATGCGTGGTGCTTATAAAGGTACCTTGGTAGGGGTAGGTAGCTATAGCTTTGAAACAGCAAATCAAGCTATCGATAACAACCAATTTGATTTAATTGCGATTGGTCGCCCATTCATTGCGAACCCAGATTACATCAGTAAAGTTAAAAATGGTGAAGCGTTAACACCATATAGCGAAGAAATGCTGGCTGAGTTGATTTAAGCAAATCTAATAATATTGTCCAACCAACAAGCGCCCAGTTAATTTAACTGGGCGTTTTTCTAATACTTTCTTATTTATTAAACAGTTGAGTCTTAAATCTGCCATGAAAATGCATTAATTGTTTAACTGTTGTGTCAAAAATTTTGACCCTAAATGTCATACACGCTCTGCATACTGTGCCCGCTTTTATATACGTAACCTTGGAAAAACAATGAGCACAGTAACTAAAAAAACAAAACTAAGCCTTGTAATCGCAACGCTTTTAGCAACATCGGCAAATGCAAACACCAATAACGAAATTGAAGAAATTACCGTTGTTGCAAAGCCAACCAGTTATGCAAATAACGTCATTGAACCTGCCATGCTTGAGCAACAAAGTTCAGTATCAAGTGTGTTAGCCGTGATTGATAACTTACCGGGTATTAGCATCAACGAAGGTGATGCATTTGGTGGTGACGATTGGTCAACCACCATTACTATGCGTGGCTTTAGTATCGATGGTAATCAACAGCAATTAGGTATGACGATTGATGGTATTCCTAATGGCGGTTCTAACTATGGTGGCGGCGCAAAAGCAAACCGTTATCTTGACAGCGAAAACTTAGCAACGGTTGAAGTAGGGCAAGGTACGTCTGATATTGCCTCTGCATCACTCGAAGCGCTAGGCGGTACATTTAATTTTGTGAGTGTACAACCGAGTACTGAGCAAAGCACCACGTTTGCTTATACAACGGGCGATCACAATGCTAGCCGTTACTTTGTTAAGCACGAAACCGGCACTGTGTTTGATAACACGCAAGCCTATATTAGCTATTCGCAAACAGACACTAGCCGCTGGATTGGCGATGGCAGCAATGGTGGTAAAGACAACCAGCATATCGAAGCTAAGTTTGTATCAGACTTTAGCGATTTAACCGTAACGGGTCGTGTTTCGTATGATGATGTTCACGAAATTAACTATAACAGCATCAGCATTAGTGAGTTTGAACAAAACCCTGATTGGGATCGTTTAACTTGGAATTGGACTGGTGTGCCGCATTTTGATCAAATGTTTGCTGAGGGCTGGGGTACACTGCGTGAAAATACCCTTGCGTATGTAAAGTTTGATTACGCATTAGGTGCCACTTCAAACTTAAGCTTGTCGCCTTACTATCATAAAAATTCAGGTCGTGGTGATTGGATCCCGCCTTATTTAACGTCACCAGTTGATGGCGATGGTAACCCAACAACAATTGGTGGTGAAAACGCAGGCAGCTATGGCTTTACAGATAGCGATGGTAATCCACTTGCACCTGCTGCAGGTTGTACGGCAAGTTTAGAGTGGCCATGGTCATCTGGCCCCGGCTTAAACCCAGCCTGTTACCCAGATGATGCTATTCCGGTTATGTCGTATCGTCATACTCACTACAAAAAAGACCGCTTAGGTATGACCGGTGAGTACCAAGTAACGCTTGGCAATCATGATATTGAAGCCGGCTTTTGGTTTGAACAAACAGACCGCGATGAATCACGTGACTGGCATAAAGTTATTGATGCCCGTGTCTATCATCATTTTGACCAAACACCTTATTGGACACAGTATAAAAACACCTTCGAAACAGATACATTCAAATGGTACGTGCAAGACTCAATCAGTTTAGGCGATTTCACACTTAATTTAGGTGCTAAACAGTATCTTGTTGAACTGCAGCGTTATAACCATTTTGAAGATGAATATTCAGATAAGATCGACAGTGATTCAGACGTACTATTCAGCGGCGGGGTGTTGTATCAGCTATCTGCAAGCACAGAGTTATTTACCAGCTACAGCGAAAACTTTGCGGCAATTAAAGATGGCGTACTTGAACGCGATTCATCAACATTGACCGAAATTGAACCTGAAACAGCTGAAAACATCGACCTAGGTGTGCGTTACAGTGATGACCGTTTACGTTTAACGGCAACCGCTTACAGCATCGAATTTGATAACCGTATTACCTTTATTGCTCCGGGCAGTGATACCGATGGTATTGACTACACGATTGGCACGAACGGTTCTTACATCAACGTTGGTGGTATAGAGTCAACGGGTGTGGAGCTTTCTGCAAGCTATATGCTGACTGACAAATGGAACCTTTACACATCGTATACGTACAATAACTCTGAGTATCAATCGAACGATCCAAGTGCTTACAACAGCGAGGGTGAGTTACTTGAGGATGCATCAGCCAGCTTTAAAGCGGGTGATGAAGTGATTGACTCAGCACAAGATTTATTTGTGGTATCGGCAGACTACTACAGTGGTGATTTCCGCTTTGGTTTATCGGCTAAATACACTGGTGAGCGTTTAGGTGCATGGACTGATGAGCAAACCCGTTCGCGTAATGAGGTTGATGGTTACACCTTGGTTGATTTAAACATTGGTTATAACACCAGCCTTGATTCAGGCGTGTTTAAATCAATCGACCTTGCATTTGTGGTGAATAACCTGTTTGATAAATCATATCTCGCAGGTGGCACAGGTAATGGTTCTACCTACTTTATTGGTGCACCACGTACCGCAGCTTTAACACTTACAGCGCAGTTTTAAGTAATAAACTAACGTTTTAAATAGCCCATCGTTGATGGGCTTTTTTGCAGGTGATATATGAAAAAATTAATTTTAGCCTCGGTGGTGGTAGCGGCATCACTATTAAGCTTAAACAGTAAAGCTGCCGACAATGTTGTGCTCGTTACTCTTGATGGCCTTCGCTGGCAAGAAGTGTTCTTTGGTGCAGACAAAAACTTAATTGATAACACTGATTTTGTTGCAGATACAGATGAGCTAAAGGCGCTTTTTTGGCGAGATGACCAAGCACAGCGTACACAAGCGTTAATGCCATTTTTTAGCGAAATACTGGCAAAGCAGGGCGTTTTGATTGGTGATAGAACTCAAGGTTCATTTATGTCGGTAAGCAACCCGTGGTATTTCTCATACCCAGGTTACAGTGAAATATTAACCGGCATTGTAGATGAAAATATCGATAGCAACGATAAAGTGCCTAACCCCAACAAAACCATCTTAGATAGTTTAAATTCTCAACCCGAGTTTAAAGGTAAAACCGCGCTTTTTGGTAGCTGGGATGTGTTTCCTTATATTGTAAATCGCGAACGAAGTGGAGTGTTTGTTAATGCTGGCTTTGAATCTTTTGATGCGGTGAAATCAGCCGAAGTGACTCTGCTAAACCAAATGCAAAGCGAGATCCCAAGCCCTTGGCACAATGTTCGCCTCGACAGCTTTACCTACCGATTTGCCAAACAATATTTATTAAATAAACAGCCGCGTTTACTGGTTATTAGCTTGGGTGAAACCGATGACTTTGCTCATAACGGTAAATACGATGCCTACTTAAAATCGGCTAAACAAAGTGATGCGTTTATTCGTGACCTTTGGCAAACAATTCAACAAACACCGGGCTATAAAGACAATACCACATTGATCATTACCACCGATCATGGCCGTGGCAGTCATGCTGATGATTGGCAGCATCATAGTTCGAAGCGTGCTCTGGCAGGTTCAGAGCAAGCTATTAAGCACTTTCCAAATGGTATTGTTGGCTCTGAACACATTTGGCTAGCAGCCATCGGCCCAGATATAAAAGCAACAGGCTTAATAAAGCCAAGCAATGAGCTTAAACAAGCGCAAGTAGCGGCAACTGTACTGAGCATTTTAGGTGTAAATCGTCAGCATGTTAATCCGAAAATGGCGGCGCCGATTAAGGAGATTTTAAAATGAGTTTAACGCTTAGTTTTCTTAGAAGCACCTTATCTGGGTTAATCCTAGTTAGTAGTGTGAGTGCGATTGCTGCGCCAAGTAAAATTTTGTTTGGCTCATGTGGTCATCAAGACAAAGCTATTCCAATTTTTGATGCCATCAACAAAGAGCAAGCGGATTTATTTATGTTCCTTGGCGATAACATTTATGGTGATACCGAAGATATGTCGGTACTTGCCGATAAATATCAACGCTTAGGACAAAAGCCGGGCTTTAAAACATTACGTGCGAATACCCCGATAATAGCCATGTGGGATGACCATGATTATGGCGAAAATGACGCTGGTAGCGAATACCCAAAAAAGCAGCAGTCACGAAAAATCATGCTGGATTTTTGGCAAGAGCCTGCGGATTCTGCTCGCAGGACTCGTGAAGATGGTATTTACACTTCGTACACGTACGGTGAAGGTGAGCAAACTGTAAAAGTCATCATGCCAGATCTCCGTTTTAATCGCGCACCGCTGAATCATGTATCGGCGGTGACCTACCAACTTGAACGTAAGCCCGCAAAACAAGGGCCTTATAGCCCAACAACTGATAAAAACGCCTCTATGCTTGGTGAAAGCCAATGGCAATGGCTCGAACAAGAGCTTAAGTCAGACGAAAAGATAAAAATCATTGCCTCAAGCTTACAGCTATTGGCTGATTTTACAGGCTGGGAGTCATGGGCTAATTATCCTGCTGATCGTGAGCGTTTATTTACGCTTATTAAAAAGCATAAAGTAAACGGTGTAATTATTGTCAGTGGCGATACCCACTGGGGGGAGTTGTCTAAGTATCAACAAAACCTAGATTACCCACTTTATGAGATGACCAGCTCTGGACTAACAGAAAAGTGGAAAGATGTTAGCCCTAATAAACACCGTGTGGGTGATTACACTCATGAGGTTAACTACGGCGATTTAACAATCGATTGGCAAAAAGCAGATCCTACCATTCGTATTGCGCTTAAAGGTATTAAGGGTGATGAGATCATGCACACCGAGTTTGCGTTATCGACGATAAGTCCATACCAGTAAATATTGCCTGTAGCGCATACCCGTAATACGTACCCGCAGCTCATGGCAAACATGGAATTAAGCCTTGTTTGCGGGTATTTCTCTCTATCCCATCTAATTAAAATATCTTACACTGTGTCAATTAGTTAGTTTCAAGCAAGGACAGTGTAAAGTGCTGAATATAATTCAATCAAATCGCATGGAAGCACTGCAAGCGCGGTTTCACGCTCTTCTTAAAGTTAATCCATTAACGAGCCCCTTTAAAAAAGAAATTGTGCTTGTGCAGTCACCGGGTATGTCGCAGTGGCTAAAAATAGGTTTAAGCGAACACTTAGGGATTGCCGCTCAGGTCGACTTTCCGCTGCCTTCGAGTTTTATATGGCAGCTTTACCAACAATTATTGCCAGATGTACCCAGTGAATCACCGTATAACAAAGCTAACCTTGCTTGGAAGCTGTTTGCGATTTTACCAAACTGCATTGATGAGCCGCTGTATTTACCACTGAAAACCTATTTAGATGGTGACAGTGAGGGGCAAAAAACCTTTGCCTTGTGCGAGAAAATTGCCGACGTTTATGACCAATACTTAATGTATCGCCCCAATTGGATTACCACTTGGGAGCAGGGCATCGATGAGCTTGATGATGTTGATGTGGGTATTGCGCCATGGCAGCCAGATCTTTGGCGCAAGCTGGTGGCGCACAGTAAAGAGCTTGGGCAAAGCCAATATCACCGCGCCAACATGCAAGACAAACTCCTTGCAGCCCTTGAAAAAATGGACGCAAGCTTATTACCTGAGCGTATTAGTTTATTTGGTATTTCTGCAATTGCGAGCAGCCAGCTTGAAGTGTTTCAGGCTATTGCGAAAAAAACGCAGGTATTTTTGTTTTTCTTCAACCCCAGTGAGCATTACTGGGGCGACACACTCGATGAAAAAACAGCAGCCAAAATTGCTGCTAAATATGCCAAACGCCCGCAGTTACAAGCACTTGAAGACAGCGCTAAAAACCCTGATCACGAGTACTTTTTTATTGGTAATCCGCTACTCTCGTCATGGGGTAAATTAGGCCGAGACTATTTTGAGCAGCTACTACAACTAGATGCGCAGTGGCTAGACGGATTCGATAACGATTTTGATCAAAGCTTGCTATCGCAAATTCAGTCTGAAATTTACCAATTAGCCTTCAAGGGTGAGTCATTAACGCCTGATAAAGAATGGTTCATTAATGACGAAGGCAAACTGCCAATTCAGGCAGATGATACCAGCATTGTGCTGAGCGATTGTCACACTCCACTTCGTGAAGTAGAAAGACTACATGATTACTTGCTCAATTTATTCAATGAAAATAAAGCGCTAACACCGAAAGATATTATTGTAATGATGCCGGATGTTGGCACATACAGCCCGTATATTGAGGCGGTGTTTGGTGGTGCCGAAGGGCGACGCTTTATCCCTTATGCGTTAGCCGATTTAGCCATAGAGCAAGAAAAACCTGTGCTTAGTTCGTTTGCTAGTTTAGCTGATTTACCATACTCACGCTTTGGTGTATCTGACATTCTTGATTTACTGCAAGTCACGCAAATTGCCGAAAAATTTAACCTCGAAGCCCATGAGTATGAGCAAATAGGTTTTTGGCTTGAACGCGTTGGCGTTAAATGGGGCTTAGATGCCGCTCACAAAGACAGTTTTGGCTTACCCGCAATAGATTTAAACACTTGGCAACATGGCCTAAACCGCTTGTTACTTGGCGTTGCGCAACGTGATGAACAATTGCCGTTTTCGGGGATTTACAGTGCCGATGAAGTTGAAGGCATGGCACTGAATACCTTAAATAAACTCATTGAATTTATTGATGTACTTGCCCGTTATAAAGCCAAGCTGCAAGCTGATGCACCACTTAACGAAAAGGCAGAAATTCTAAAAGAGTTATTAAGCGATATATACAGTGATGAAGGCGAACAAAGCTGGGATTTATTAGTGCTGCAAAAAGTGCTTGATACACTGATTAAGCATTATGACAATGGTGATTACCAACAAGCCGTTTCGCAGCGCATTGTAAGTTACCTTGTAAAACAAGGTATTCAAGAAAAAGGCGTAGGGCAGCGCTTTTTAGTGGGGCAAGTTAACTTTTGTACGCTGATGCCAATGCGTGCAGTGCCATTTAAAGTAGTGTGTATGCTAGGTTTAAATGATGCGGATTACCCGCGTACCGTTCAGCCAATTGGTTTTGACTTAGTTCCTTACTCAAAACGCCAAAAAGGCGATCGCTCTCGTAAACTCGACGATCGTTACCTGTTTTTAGAAGCGATTTTAAGTGCCCGTGAGAATCTATACATCAGTTATATTGGCCGCTCTTGCTTTGATAACCAACCAAGAATGCCCTCAACTTTAGTGAGCGAGCTTTTAGAATACATAGCCCGTAGTTTTGAATTTGCTGATCAAGACACTCACTTAAAGCTACCAGAGGCGCTGATTAATTATCAGCACTTACAGCCATTTAACCCAGCTTATTATCTGACCACTAACAAAGAAGGTAATAAAATCCAAACTGATGACGAGCAAAAAGCAAACAAACCTTTAGCCACACGATTACACAGCTATAACCCTGTGTGGATGCCAACTCAAGCTGTTAACCCTGAGCCACAGCAAGCGCTTAGTGTTCAGCCAGAAAGCAGTGTTGAGTTAACTCAGTTTATTCGCAGTATTTGCCAGCCGCACGAGAGCTTTTATCAACAAAGTTTGGGTTTACGCTTACCGCAATTTAACGATATTGCTAAAGATGAAGAGCCATTTAGTTTAGATGCATTACGCCGCTACTTTTACCTTGACGAAATTCTCGAGGCTAGCATTCAAGAGTTACCGCTTAACAAAGCGCAAATAATGCAGCGCGGTGAATTACCCCAAGCCCATGTTGGCGACCTTGTGTTTGAAAGTATGCAGCACCGAGTTGATGCGCTTGCAGGGCAAGTGAAAGCGCATATTCAAGGTGATGAAGCATTACCCGTTGAAGTAAATATTAAAATAGCCAACACCACTTTAGAAGGTTGGTTAAATCATATTTATGGTCAAAAACAGGTGTTTTATCGCACCGCCAGTATTAAAGCAAAAGATGTAATTCGTGGCTTTGTGCATCATTTAGCGGCGCAAATAATGGGGCAACCTGTTGAAACCCTCATTCTTGGTTTAGACAAGCAAATTAGTTTTTCACCCTTGTCAGAAGACGATGCCCGCAAGTATTTAAACGATTGGTTTTTGCTTTATGAAACGCTTTTAACTCGTCCTGTGGCGTTCTTTCCGGTCAGTGGTTACGAGTACATAAAAACAGACAAAGACATGGTTAAAGCAAACAATAAATTCACGCCGCAATACATAGGCATAGGTGAAGGTGAGAACCCATACATTCGCTTAACCATAAAAAGCCTTAAAGACTGTGAAGAAGAGTTTATAAAATGGAGCGAGCTGCTGTTATCGCCACTCGTTGAATTAGCACAGGAGGCCGATCATGCAAACGCTTAATCCAATGAGTATGGCGCTGTGTGGGCAAAGCCTTATTGAAGCCAGTGCCGGTACAGGTAAAACCTATACAATCACAGGTTTGTATTTACGGTATTTGTTGGGCTTACAAAAAGCGACCGGGGAAGATGAAGCATTAAATACGCCGCTTAGTGTTGAGCAAATCCTAGTGGTGACCTTCACTGAGGCCGCCACCCAAGAAATTAAAGACCGTGTGCGAGCGCGTATAATCAATGCCAGAGATGCTCTGCTTGGCAAAGAGCCCGATGATGAGCTGATTGAGCAAGTAATTGACGAGGTAACTGACAAACACGCCGCATTTGATTTGCTAGACGCCGCGGCAAAGTCGATGGATGAAGCTGCCATATTCACCATTCATGGCTTTTGTCAGCGAATGCTGAAACAACATGCTTTTGAATCAGGGGTGGCGTTTAACTTAGAGTTTATTTTAGATGAGCGTGAGCTTATTCAAGAAACCCTTAATGACTTTTGGCGTGCCTTTGTTTACCCACAATCAAAAGAGCGTACGCAAGCAATTACCGATATTTTCCCAGTGCCTGCATCACTGTATTCACAGGTAGTGAGTTTACTCAATAAACAAGGGGCAACAATCACCCCCGAGTATGACCTTGATGAAATATGGCAAGCACGCGATAACTTTGTGGCAAAAGTCCCGGCATTTAAAAAGGCGTGCCGTGAGAGTGAGTTTATTAATGCTGTAAAAGCGTCTGATTTAAGTGGCTCAAAAACCCCAGGGCGAAAAAACAGCCTTGCAGCGCTTGAAGAATACTTAAACAATGACGAGTTGTTTTTTGTATTTGGTACCAATAAATACTCGTTTGAAGTGTGGAGCACAGAGAATTTAAGCGACCCTGCAAATTATAAGAAAAACGGTAGCTTACTCATTCACGAAATGTTGGCTCAGTTTGATGAAATGGCTAAACTCAGTAGCCTTATCAATAACGGATTGAATATTGCGATAGTGCAATACGCAGCTAAATGGGTGGCAAATGCATTAGTCAAACGTAAGCAAGAACAAGGTGTTATTACTCCAGATGACTTACTGAGTAACTTGCATCAGGCGCTTTTAAGTGAGCAAGGCCAAGCATTAAGTGAAAAAATTGCCGCCTTGTTTCCGGTTGCCATGATTGACGAATTCCAAGACACCGACCCAGTTCAATATGGCATTTTTAGCCGTATTTATGGCATTAAAAACACCACCCTTGCCATGATAGGTGATCCAAAACAGGCTATTTATGGCTTCCGTGGTGCTGATATTTTTACTTATATTGGCGCAAAACAAGCCGTTGAAAAAGACAAGCAATACACCCTAGATACCAACTACCGCTCAAGTGAAGGGGTTGTTGATAGCGTAAACCGCTTATTTTCTAAAAATGACAATAGCTTTATTTATAACGACGCAATCCCATTTCAAAAGGTTAATGCGAAGGGAAAACGGCAAGACAAAGCGTTTTTAATAAACGGTGAAATGCCAAGTGCATTTGAATTTTCGGTTTTTGTTGATGAATACGCCGAAGCCAACAACAAGCCAACCAGCAAAGGGGTGGCTCAACAAGCATTGGCTTTGCAATATACGAAAAAAATCACCGAGCTACTCAAGCAAGCTGATGCAGGCGCTGCAACCATTGCAGGAAAGCCTCTCACCGCCGCCGATATCTGTGTGTTAGTGCGTGACCGAAACGAAGCACAGTTGATGAAAAACGCACTAGCAGAAGCCGCCATTGCCAGCGTGTATTTGTCCCGTGACAGTGTGTTTAACCAAGAGCTTAGTCATCATTTACTGAACTTTTTAACGGCATTGCATGGACAGTATGATGAGACATTACTGCGCGGTGTACTTGCCGGCCCGTTGTTTTGTTTAAGCTACAACCGTATTTATGAGCTTCACGAAAATGAAAGTGCATGGCAAGAACATCTAAACTTTTTTGCTCAACTTGCCCACATTTGGCATAAACAAGGCGCTATGGCGATGCTTGAGCGTTTATTAAGCCATAATCAGCTCGCAGCGCGTTGGCAAGGCTTAGGCTACAACGTTGAACGCTGGCTCACCGATTTCCGTCATTTAGGGGAAATCTTGCAGCAAAAGCAAATTGAGCTTGAGGGCACCCACAGATTGCTGCGTTGGTTTGCGCAAAAAGTCAGTCAACAAGATGGCGAAGCGGTGCAAGTACGCCTAGAAAGCGATGCTAATTTGGTGAAAATTGTCACCATGCACGCCTCAAAAGGCTTAGAGTACCCGATTGTATTCATGCCGTTTGCCTGTGGCTATCGCGAAAGCAAAGAAGCCCTTTACCATAAAGACGGTAAGCTGATTTATGACCTTGCTAAAAGTGACGAGGCAATGCAAAAAGCAGAGCAAGAGCGCTTAGCTGAAGATTTACGCTTACTTTATGTGGCGCTGACCCGTGCCGTGCATTTTTGTTCTGTGGGTATGTATAACATTTCGCAAGGTCGTAGTGCTCGCCCTGGTATTCAAAGTACCAGCATTGGCCATGTATTATTTGCAGGGTTAGAGATCAAATCGGGCGATGAATGGCGCGCGTTGTTACAACAATTTTGTGAAGGCTCAGCGCACATGAACTATGAGGCGTTTAGCCAAGCAGATGAGCTTGAAAAGTTAACATTTGCTGGAGCTGACAGTGAGCAAGAATATCAAGTTAATACTGTAAAAGCAGACATTCAGCGTGATTGGCGCTCAACCAGTTTTAGTAGCTTAACGCTGAAAAAGCATACTGACCATATTGAGCTTGGTCGCAGTGATGAAGACCACGAAAAAGATGAGTTTTTAGCCCAAAATGCCAATGCTTTAACACCTTACAGCTTCCCTAAAGGGGCTAAGCCGGGTAGTTGTTTGCATGAAATATTTGAGCAATTGGACTTTACCGACCCTTATGCGTTAAAGCGCCCGGCCAGCGAACAAGATGACCATGCACTTGATAAAGTGATCAAAAAGTTATTCGAAAAATACCATATTGATGATAGCTGGCAGGAAATGACCGAGCAGTGGATCCTTGCTGCGCTGAATTGCCCATTGAACGATAAAGGGCTTAGTTTATCAGTACTTGAGCCTGATACCTGTTTAGTCGAAATGGAATTTAATTTACCGCTGTTATCGCTCTCAAGCGATAAGCTTAACCAAGTGTTGGTAAAACATTTTAACTTACCTGGGCAGCTCGACTTTAGTGAGGTACAAGGCTTACTAAAAGGCTTTATAGATTTAATATTTTGCTGGCAGGGTAAGTATTATATTCTTGATTATAAATCGAACTTTTTAGGCAACAGTGCGGCTGATTACCACCATGAGCAACTAGAACAAGCCATGACCAGTCATCAGTATCATTTGCAGTATTTAATTTATACCGTAGCACTGCACCGTTTATTAAAACAACGTATTCAAGATTACGATAGCGACACGCATTTAGGCGGTGTTTACTACACCTTCTTACGTGGTATGAGCGAAGGGCAAGGGGTGTATTTTAATCAGCTAACAAAACAGCAAATAACTGAGCTTGATAGCTTATTCGCACAAGGAGCCATGCTATGAGTCAAATGACATTCGGCTTTGATGACCATGAGCCAAACGAGCCAGTGAATAAGCAACCACAGCAGCCAGTACAACATACTGAGAGTAACTCAGTGTTACCTGCCACAGAACTTAAAACGCAGCCTTTACTGAGTTATTTGCTGGAGGCAAAACGTATTTGCTTGGTTGATGTTAAACTCGCTGAGCTATTGACTGGCACAGAAACAGTAGCAGGTTCACAATCGTTGATAGAGAATAACGATGCAGCGCACAGTGAGGTTTTTTACCTGATTTTATTGCTTGCGGCAGCGCAGCAAAGTCAGCACAGCTGTTTAGAGCTCGCGAATATAAACTGGCAAAATCCGTTTGAAATTAAACAGCAAAGCTTAGCTGATGCCAGCATCGCAGCCCCTGATGTTTTAACACCGTTTGCGGCAGAATTTGGCCTTACTGAGGCTGTTAATAAACTAATGAATGCTGAGTGTGTCGGGGACGACAAGCCACTGCTATTGTTTGCGAATAAACTTTACTTTGCCCGCTTGGCAGAATACGAAACCACTCTGGCATCGCGTTTACATCATTTAGCAACGAAAGAGCTCACACTTGATGAAGCCGCATTAACGGCATTACTTGAGGTGTATTTTCCTAGCAGTGAACATACACCCTACCCAAGCGATCCTATTAAAACATTAAACTGGCAAAAAGTAGCCTGTGCGATTGCTGCAACAAAAGGTTTTAGTGTGATCACCGGTGGCCCGGGTACCGGTAAAACCACCACGGTAACTAAGCTACTGGCCATATTACAATCCTTGTATGCCAGTGCACCGCTAACAATAAAGCTGGTTGCACCGACAGGTAAAGCGGCAGCTCGTTTAACCGAGTCGATTTTAGGGGCAAAGCAAAAGCTTAGTATGATCCCTGATAATATCGCGCCGCTTATCCCTGAGAGCGCACAAACGATTCACCGTTTACTGGGCGTTATTCCGCATACCAATAAGTTTCGCCATAATAAGCGTAACCCACTGCATTTAGATGTACTGATCATTGATGAAGCATCGATGGTTGATTTGTCACTTATGGCAAAACTCATCGAGGCATTACCGAGCCATGCAAGGCTTATTTTACTGGGTGATAAAGACCAATTAGCCTCGGTTGATACGGGCAGTATTCTTAGCGACCTCTGCCAAGGCTTAGAGCTTGGCAAAATGCCAGATTACAGCAGTGAAAGAGCAGCGCAGCTTAATCGCGTTTGTTTTAATAATCAGAGCGAGATACCTGCGGCGAGCAGTCATTTTGTACTTAACGATTGTATTGCGTTTTTACAGCAAAGTTATCGTTTTGATGGCAGCAGCGGCATTGGTCAATTAGCACAAGCTGTAAATACCAATAACACAGGCTTACTGGGCTATGTAGAGCAAACGATTAATCAAGGTGGCTTTAAAGACCTTAAACTTAATTACAGCGTAATTAGTAAACCGATTGAGCAATTTGTGCAACAAGCGGCGTTGCAATACCACGATTATTTGCAACTTATACAGCAAGGGGCAAGTGTTGCCAGTGTGCATAAAGCATTTGCGCATTATCAGTTACTGGCAGCCGTCAGAGAGGGTGATTACGGTGTAAATAGTCTTAATCAACGTATTGAAAAAGCACTGGCTCAACAAGGTTTAATCTCGCCATATCAAAGGCATTACGTGGGTATGCCAATTATGATCAGCCAAAACGACTACCAGCTAAAACTGTTTAATGGCGACATCGGTATTTTAATGCACGATGAGCAAGGTCAGTTAAAAGCCATGTTTGTTGATGAACAAGAAAATATTCGTGCCTTTTCGCCCGCACGTTTACCTGCTCACGATAAAGTGTATGCCATGACAATTCATAAGTCGCAAGGCTCTGAATTTGCTTACACAGCAATGATTTTACCGCCAATAAAACAGGCTAATCAGGGCATTAACAGACAATTGGTTTACACGGGGATCACCCGCGCGAAAACCACATTTGAGTTGGTGGCCGATAAAAATGTATTGCTCATGGCAATGAATAAATCTGTTACTCGTGCTTCAGGTTTATACGATAGGTTAAAACATGAAGCTAGTTAAAGTAACGAGTGACCAACTCAACGATTTAATGGGTTGGTTTAACTCAGAGGCTGAACTGCGTATTTGGTCTGGGCCATTTTTTAATTACCCATTTGATACGCAAAGCTTTAGAAAAGATTTAAACCTAGATGCGCTGAATTCCTTCGCGTTGAGTAATGACGAAGGCCGCATGTTAGGGTTTGGGCAATATTATTTACGTGAAGGTCGTTGCCATTTAGGGCGGCTAGTTATCGCGCCAAGTGAACGTGGTAAAGGTCTAGCAAAAGTGTTGATAAATTTACTAGGAGAGCAGGGCAAACAGCAATTGAACTGCGATAGTTTGTCGTTGTTTGTGTATAGCCATAATACCCTTGCTAAAACAGCCTATGAAAAACTGGGTTTTATACAAACCCAGTATCCAGCGGACATGCCACTCGATGGCTGTATTTATATGACTTGCTAAGAGCGTTTAAAGCTGCTTTTACGAAACAGGTTAGGTTGCCAACCAAAGTGTATGGCGCCTAATCTTAAACATACCGTCACAGCAAATGCGCCAAGAATGCACCAAATATAACTCACCTCTAGGGTGAATAAAGCCGCGTAAGTTAACCCGCCAGATAAGCAAGCGGTTGAATAAAGTTCTTCGCCCATTACTAAAGGCACTTCTCGGCAGATCACATCACGCATCAGGCCACCAAAAATACCTGTGGTCATACCCATGGTGATGGCTACAACCATATCTGCGCCGCCAATCAGAGCCTTTTCGATACCAATAATGTTGAAAATAGCCATCCCTACGGCATCCATTAATAACATGGTGGTGTTACTTAAATCGGGTAAGTGACGAATAGATAAAATAGAGGCGAATATGGCAATGTAAGTTGCGTACAAATAATCGGGCTGGGCTATCCAAAATACTGGTTTGTTGAGCAATATGTCTCGAAGTGTGCCACCACCCAGAGCTGTGACTGTGGCAACAACCACCACACCAAAACCACCGACACTTTTTTCATGGCCCAGCAAGGTGCCAGAAATAGCAAAAAACGCTACACCGATAATGCTTAAAAAATGAAAGTATTCTGATGTCATGGGGCTTCCTTACCTGTTTATAGTAACTAAACCCTAGCAAAATGAACTTTATTGATGCTGAACAGCTAAGAAAATAGGGCGGGTAGTGATGTCACCCGCCGGTAAGAAAATTATTATTATTTTAGGTAATCAACCACTAATTGCGTCATTGCATTTACGCCAAGCTGTAAAGCTTTTTCGTCTGCAAAAAAGTGTGGTGAATGGTTACTAGGTGCTGTAACTGCATCTTGACCTTTTGGTGTAACACCTAAGAAAAAGAACATGCCTGGTGTTTCTAAGGCGTAGTAACTAAAGTCTTCGGCACCTGTGATAAGTGGCGTTGTGATCAGGTTTTCTTTGCCAACCACACCAGCAAGAGTTGGTGTCATTTTCTTGGTTAATTCAACATTGTTCACTGTTACTGGGTAACCATGATCAATGTGAACATGTGCTTCTGCGCCACCTGATTCAGCTACCATCTCAGCGGTTTTAGCTAAACGTTTTTTAATGTCAGCACGCATTTCTTGGTCAAAGGTACGGATTGTGCCAACCATTTCAACTTGATCAGGGATGATGTTGTTACGCACACCGCCATTAATGGCACCAAATGAAACTACCGATGGCGCTTTGGTCACATCAACTTGGCGTGAAGCGATGGTTTGTGTTGCCATAATGATTTGTGATGACGCCACAATTGGGTCAACCCCATTCCAAGGGCGTGAGCCGTGAGTTTGGCGGCCTTTTACTGTGATTGTAAACTTGTCGGCGCTGGCCATTAGCGGCCCTTCACGAAAACCAATTTGTCCGGTATTAAGTGAGCTGGTTACGTGTAAACCAAATACGGCTTCTGGCTTTTCTTTAAATAAGCCTTCTTTAAGCATCAGCTCAGCACCACCTTCTTCGCCATCAGGAGCACCTTCTTCAGCAGGTTGGAAGACAAACAGAATATCACCCGCTAATTGGTCTTTAATTTTTACTAAAGACTCAGCTGCTGCCATTAAAATAGCCACATGGTTATCATGACCACAGGCATGCATTACGCCAACGGTATTACCTTTGTACTCTGTTGTTTGCGTTGACGCGAAAGGTAAGTCTACTTGCTCTTTTACAGGTAGTGCATCCATATCAGCACGCAGCGCAATAAGCGGACCTTTTTTGCCCCCTTTAAGTTTGGCAACCACACCGGTATGAGCCACACCTGTTTGAACCTCAAGGCCTAACGAACGTAAATGCTTAGCTACGTATTTGGCTGTTTCAAACTCACGGTTACTAAGCTCTGGATATTGGTGTAAATGACGGCGCCATTTAATGACCTTTTCGCTGACGCTTTTATTGGCAGACTTAAGTTCAGTATTAATATCACTAGCAAATGCAGGGGTCGAAATCGCACTGAGAAGTAGGCTGGTCGAAAGTAGTTTGTTTAACATCCCATATCCTTTTATTATTAGTTACTAATTATTTAATCAATGTAAAGTATAACCACTTGAATGAACAAGACCTTTCGGTAATTAACCAAGACAAATGGTTTAAAAATCGCACACAATTATTTAAAGACAAGCTAGTTAAACATGCTAAATTAATCACCTTAAAGGCAGGTGATGCATTGTTTTTGCGTGGTGATGAAAATACCGGTCTGTATTGTGTTATTAATGGCGTGCTTAGAGTTTCTGGGGTTAATAGCCAAGGCAAAGAAGCGGTGCTTAGTTTTGTAACCAGTGCGATGTGGTTCGGTGAGGTTGCTTTGTTTGATGGCGGTCGACGCACCCACGATGTGTATGCACAAACTGCGGTACGGCTACTACACGTGCCTGAGCGGGCATTAACTCAGTTATTACAAGAGCATCCCGCTTATTGGCATGATTTTGGGCTGTTGCTTACCGATAAAGTGCGAAGCCTGTTTGACTCCTTAGAAGATCACGCACTCCTTACAGCAAAGCAAAAGGTGAGTAAGCGGTTATGTATGCTTTATCAGTCGTCACTCCAAAGCTGTTTGCCGCTTACCCAGCAACAACTTGCCGATATGACCTATTTAACACGGCAAACCATTAATCAAATATTACAATCCCTACAAGCTGATTCAATTATTAATCTTAAATATCAATCAATTGAAGTAATTGACATCGATAAATTACAATCTCAATGCTAGTTTGGAACTAAAATTGCTACAAAGTTGTAATCAAGCTTAAACGGAAGACAACTTGTGGCAATAACATTTCATAATCAATATAACCCTTATCACGCTTCGGCTGCTGCTAAGCTGTCGCAAACAACCCGCCTCGATGATATGAAGGCCATGCATACGCCTGCATCTTCAGCACAGCAACTTTTACAAAAGCAGTCTGAGCCCAGTTCTTTTTTAGCACAGGCGCAAGAAGCCTTGGTTTATCAGCGACTCGGGGTTGATAAAGAGAAAATTGACGAAATAAAAGCGCAAATAGAAAAACTTGCCGAACAAATGCAGCAACAAGGTGCCGACACCAAAGCGCTGCAAGAAAAAATGAATGAGCTGCAAGCGATGCTTGATGAAGAATATCAAAAAGGACGCGAACGCATGGATATGCAACCAGAAGCTGAAAAAGGCAAAGTTATTGATGCGCTGGTTTAATGTGTGAGTTTAATATAGCCATTTTGAAATGTCGGTTAGTTGACATTCTTGACGGTGAATTTTCTGCTAATCTGAATTTTGAACACAGTTTTGGCAGGAAAAATAATGAAAACATTAAAACAACAACTGACAAATTACGCTCTCTATCACCGCTCTAAACGTAATATTTACACCCATTTTATTGGCATCCCATTAATTGTATTTGCGATTATTTGTTTATTGCAACGAGTCACGCTTATTTCAGAGCCTGCTGTTATCTCCTTGGCAACCGTGGTGATTGTACTTAGCTGTCTTTATTACTTGATGCTAAGTTTATCAATGGGGTTAATTATGGCTGTATGCTTAAGTTTGTTGAGCATTGCCGCTGAGCCCGTGGTGTCACTTGACGTGGAATTATGGCTAGCGGTAAGTATTGGTAGTTTTGTTGTAGGTTGGGTATTTCAGTTTGTTGGCCATTATTTTGAAGGTAAAAAGCCAGCCTTTGTTGATGATTTAATTGGTTTAGTAATAGGGCCTTTATTTGTATTAGCTGAGTTATTGATTATGCTTGGTTTTTATAAAGATATTGCTGAACATATCGAACAACATGCAGGCCCTAACAAAGCATAACAACAATAAAAAGGAACACATATGCAATTAAATGGTAAAACAGTTTGGGTAACTGGGGCATCTTCTGGAATTGGTGAAGCACTTTGTGAGCAATTAGCTGCAAAGGGCGCAGTGCTGATATTGTCTGCTCGTAATGAAGAAAAACTCAACGCTCTAAATACAAGGCTCGGTGGCAATCATCATGTGGTTGCCCTAGATTTGGCAAAACCCGAAGCCTTACTTGAAGATATGCCCGCAGTGATTGAGCGAATTGGCCGCATTGATGTGCTTATCAATAACGGTGGGGTGTCGCAGCGTAGTTTATTTTTAGAGAATGAATTTACGGTTTATCGCCAACTGATGGAAGTGAACTATTTTGGTTTAATAGCTTTAACCAAAGCGGTAGTACCGCAAATGGTTGAACAGGGTATGGGCATGGTCGTTTCAATTAGCAGTGTAGCGGGTAAAGTCGGTTCAAAGTTCAGAACAGGTTATTCGGGTTCTAAATACGCGGTAGTGGGTTTTATGGATTGCTTAAGAGCAGAGTTAGCCGACAAAAATATAAAATGTTTAACCATTTGCCCAGGTTCAATTAAAACTGCAATTGCGCATAATTCGTTAGATGGCCAAGGTAAACCGCAAAATAAGCCAGAGGAATCAATCGAAAACGGCATGGATGTGGCAAAAGCGGCTGCAAAAATGATTAAAGCCATTGAAGCCGAGAAAGATGAAGTTGTTATTGGTGAAGGAATAAGTGGTTTAGCACCTACTATAAAGCGTTTTTTCCCGGGCTTTTTTAATCGCCTCACAGCAAAAATGAACTACAGGTAATTTCGCTTAGTAAGTGTATAAATAATTATCATTAAACAATGCGCACATGAGTTGCGCATTTTTTATACCAGGCGAACGTTTTTTTATCGTTTTTATCGAGAAAAGGCACTAGTTTGCTATGGTTAAACAGGGATGGATTAGCATACAATGGGGCAAAAGTAGTCCAAACAAGAGAGAACAACAATGGCCGCATTTGGTACTGTATTTATGCCACAAATGATCCAAGCACGTTTTGCTGATAACTCATGGAGTGAAAGCGCGCTGGTCCCATCTGATAAAATCGAATTACATGCGGGTGCACACGTATTACATTACTCAAGCACCTGTTTTGAAGGATTAAAAGCGTTTCGTCACGAAGATGGCTCGGTCTATATCTTTCGTATGGATGCTAACATTGCTCGTATGAAGCAAAGCTCTAAATTACTAAACTTACCTGACTTTGACGAAAGCATGCTTGAGCAAATGATCAAAGACATTGTTAAAGAGTATGCAGACGAAACACCAGCACCGCCGGGGTCTATGTATATTCGCCCAACTCACATTGGTACAGAAGCCGCAATTGGTAAAGCCGCTGCGCCGTCAATGAGTTCCTTGCTTTATGTATTACTTTCGCCAGTGGGTGATTACTTTGCAGGTGGTGCTACAGCACTGCGTGTATTACTTGAAGAAGACGGCATGCGCTGTGCACCTCACATGGGTATGGTTAAAAGTGGTGGTAACTATGCAAGTGCATTAGGTCCAATCTTACAAGCTCGCTCTGAGCATCAAGCTGACCAAATTTTATTCTGCCCAGGTGGCGATGTTCAAGAAACCGGTGCTGCGAACTTTATTCTAATCGATGGTGATGAAATCATCACAAAAGCTCTTGATAGCACATTCTTACACGGTGTGACCCGTAATAGTATTTTAACGATTGCGAAAGATTTAGGTATGACCGTATCTGAGCGTAACTTTACTGTGTCTGAGCTACTTGAAAGAGTTGCTAAGCCGGGCACTGAAGCTGCATTATCAGGTACCGCTGCGGTACTGACGTCGGTTGGCACGCTTATTCATAACGACCAAGAGTTTAAAGTGGGGTCGGGTGAACCAGGTGAAAAAGTCGCTAAATTACGCCAAGCATTGAATGATATTCAATGGGGCAAATCAGCAGATACTCATGGCTGGTTAACAAAAGTATAATTACGCAAACAGTGTTTACTATTGCGAAAAATTAAAGGCCACGCTATTGCGTGGTTTTTTGTTTTTACATTGGTTTACAGCGCTTCCTGTGTTTGACCGCAAATAACTAGACATTCTTTTGTATTAACTTTACTTTCATTTTGTTAACAATAACTAAAAAGTAAAATTATTATGATTAAAAAAGCGCTTGCTTGTGCAATTGTGGTTGCACTGACGGGGTGTGGTGAATCTATCCCAACAAAAACAGAACAAACTATAAAAACTGCAGAGGTTAAAGCTGCTGTGAATTATCCAGAAACGAAAAAAGGCAATGTTGTTGATGAGTACTTCGGCCAGAAGGTAGCCGATCCGTATCGTTGGCTAGAAGACGACATGAGCGAAGAAACGGCGCAATGGGTAAAAGCCGAAAATGACGTTACCTTTTCTTATCTTAAAAATATTCCTTATCGCGATGAGCTTAAAACCACTCTTGAAAAGCTGATGAACTATGAAAAAGTCACAGCGCCATTTAAAGAGGGTGAGTACACTTACTTTTATAAAAACGATGGCTTGCAAAATCAGTATGTGGTTTACCGTAAAAAAGGTGACTCTGAAGCTGAAGTGTTTTTAGATCCAAATACTTTCAGCGCCGATGGCACAACCTCAATGTCGGGCTTAACTTTTACTGAAGATGGAAGTTTAGCTGCTTATCAAATTTCTGAAGGTGGTAGTGACTGGCGTAAAATTATCGTTATTGATACAGCGACTAAACAGCCTATTGAAGAGGCATTAGTCGATGTTAAGTTTAGCGGTATTTCGTGGTTTGGTAACGATGGCTTTTATTATTCAAGCTACGATAAGCCAAAAGGGAGTGAGCTGTCAGCAAAAACAGATCAACATAAGGTCTATTATCACAAATTAGGCACAGCACAAGCTGATGACCAATTAGTCTATGGCGGTACAGAAGCACAGAAACATCGTTATATTGGCGCTGAGGTAACGCGTGATAATCGATACCTAATAATTGCTGCAAGTACTTCAACATCAGGTAATAAACTGTTTATCAAAGATTTAACTAAGCCTGACAGCAAGTTAGTAACCATTCTAGATAACACAGATTCAGATACATCAATTATTGATAATGATGGCTCGAAACTGTATTTAGTGACTAACTTAAATGCGCCAAATATGCGTGTAGTGACAGTTGATGCCGCTGATCCAAGCCCAGAAAATTGGCAAGATTTAATTCATGAAACTGACAATGTACTTAGTATTTCAAAAGGCGGTGACTATTTCTTTGCTAAGTATATGGTTGATGCGATTTCGCAAGTAAAACAGTACGATAAGTCAGGTAAACTAGTGCGTGACATTAGTTTACCAGGTGTGGGCACCGCATACGGCTTTAGCGGTAAGCACGACGCTGAAACGCTTTATTATTCATTTACCAATTACACCACACCAGGCAACATTTATTCATTTAATGTTGATTCTGGCCAGTCTGATGTATATCGCAAGTCGGGCGCTCAATTTAATAGCGAACAATACACATCTGAACAAGTGTTCTACACATCTAAAGATGGCACTAAAGTTCCGATGATTATTTCATACAAAAAAGGCACTGAGCTTAACGGTAAAAACCCAACAATTTTATATGGCTATGGTGGCTTTAATGTAAGTTTAACACCAAGCTATAGCCCAACTGTTGCCGCTTGGCTTGAGCATGGTGGCGTGTATGCTGTTGCTAATATTCGTGGTGGTGGTGAATACGGGAAAGAGTGGCATGTAAATGGTACACAGCTTAAAAAGCAAAATGTTTTTGACGATTTTATTGCTGCTGCAGAATACCTTAATGAAAAACAATTCAGCTCACCTGATTACCTTGCGGTACGTGGTGGCTCTAATGGTGGCTTATTAGTTGGTGCGGTTATGACGCAGCGCCCTGAGCTATTTAAAGTAGCACTGCCTGCTGTAGGTGTATTAGATATGTTGCGTTATCACACCTTTACTGCCGGTGCTGGTTGGGCGTATGACTACGGCACCAGTGAGCAAAGTAAAGAAATGTTCGAGTACTTAAAAGGCTACTCGCCAGTTCACAATGTTAAAGAAGGTGTTAGCTACCCTGCAACGTTAGTGACAACAGGGGATCATGACGACCGTGTTGTGCCTGCGCATTCATTTAAGTTTGCGGCTGAGCTACAAGAAAAAGGTGCGAAACAAAATCCGTATCTAATTCGTATTGAAACAAATGCAGGTCATGGTGCAGGAACACCAACCAGTAAAATTATTGATCAATACGCTGATATTTATGGCTTTACCTTATACAACATGGGTGTTAAATCGCTATAAGATAATATTTACTCGACTAAAATAAAAACGCCGAGCTTAAGCTCGGCGTTTTTATAGCAATTGCTATAAATCTATACCCAGTGCGAAAATCATTTTGTAATCTTCTTTTTCGGGGACTACACCATTTTCATCGGCTATCGGGTCGGATAGATAATCCCAGACTAATGAAATATCAAAATCAATGTCATCAGTAACGTCTATTTCAAAGCTTGCCATTGCATACTGTGAATCGCCACCAGTGTCTTCACTGGCTGTCAAATATCGATAGTTAAAACTAAAATCGATATTTTTGGTTACTTCCAGTTCGTAATTAGTGCCAACAAAATAAGACATTGAAGAATTTGATTTATCTTCACCATTTGCAACGGTATCAAACTCTGTTTTTTGATAAGCAGGACCTGTTGAAAAGTCCCACTCAATTTTGTCGGTATCCATTACGTAATAACCTACACCGGCACCTACAGTGTATTTATTGGCAATGTTTTGAAATGGGTCACGATAGTATTCAAAGAAAATAGGGCGAAAATACATTTTTTGCGTATAAAACCAGTCGAAGGTTCCATTTGCTCGTATGTTATTTTTAGTGACTTGCTCATCGCTGGTGGTGCGATACCCTAAAAATTCAGCTAAAAAGCGACTCGACGCTGTTCTGCGTTTGATATCAGCTCTGGCTGAATATTCAGTTTGATCAGTATTACCTCGAGATAGGTCGGCGCCCAATGATATTTTTACTGTCCAAGCACTAAGCTCACTATCAATTGACGGAGCGATAGAGACTAAATCACGATAACGATACTTAGCAGGAGCATCACCTACTTTTACATAACCACCCGATATATTTAGTGTGCCGCTGAGTTCTTCACCATCATTAAAACGAACTGTGTGATGACGTTCAGAAATAATCATGTAGATATCTTCGCGGTCGATCATCAGGGTATCGAGTACGTCGCTATCGAATTCGAGCTCCTTATCGTACATTGAAACGAGCTCACCTTTGAGCCATTCACCAGAGTTAAGTCGGATCCAATCAAAATGAGTGGCATCTTTTATGATTATGCCGCGTTCTTCAAGTAGTGGATCAGGAAGTGATTCTGCTGCATAGCCTGTAAATGGGCTAGCAACTAATAAACCAAGAAGCAGGTGTTTTTTGAGCATTATTTCAATCCATGTTTAATAAAACCAGCCCACGTTACTATAGGCTCAAATTGAGCGGGAATACCTACAAAGCTCTGACAGGATGTACAAAGCTCATCAAAGTATTCGTGTCTCAAGCTGCCCATAAGGTAAGCAGATTGGCTAAAATCCATAAAGAATTAGTAGGTTATTTGCTAAAATAACCTACTTAATTTTAGAACATAATATTTAGCTGTTCAAAAAATAGTTAGGCTGAGGGTAAAAATAATCGTTGATAGGTTTTATATGCATACTCGTCACTCATACCTGATAAGTAATCACAGATCACCCGCATTGCATTACCATTATTGTTGTGTGCGTTTAACCACATCTCTTGAGTTGTTTCTGGTAATAAACGCATCGGGTCGCTAGCAAAAGCGCTAAATAATTCTATAAGCAGGTTTTGCCCTTTAAATTCAACCTGTTGCATTTTAGGTTCACGAATTAAACGCTTGAATACAAATTGTTTGAGCACATTGAGTATTTTTGAAAACTCATCAGGCAGGCTAACGGTATATTGTAAAATCTCTGATTCGAATTCGTTATTTTGTATCTCTAAAGAGGCATGGATAATAAATGTATTTACTAACTCACCAATGGCGTCTTTGCGTTCATATTCATGATGTGAGAAAAGCCTTGCAGTAATTGCACTTAAATGAGTTGTTAACCAAGGTGAATTGAGTTCTTGTAACTGAATAAGTGCATGGTTTTGCCAATCAGCAAACGTTAGTACTTCAGTGGCAATCGCATCTTCTAGGTCATGAACTGCATAGGCAATATCATCTGCCAATTCCATTATTGCAGAGTCAATAGACTTATAATGAGTTTTAGACCTAAACTCATCCACCTTGTAGTGGCTAGTCAATAATGCTTTGTCGTTTTGTGATAGCGGCGCAATAATCCAATTAAAAACATCGTTATCATCTTTGTAAAGCCCTTTAGCCGGTCGCCAGTGATCGGCTTTTATGAAACTTCGCGTATCAGATAGTGGTGGGATGGTATGCCATACATCATCAATAAACGCAGGGTACTTGATAAATCCCAACAAAGTCCGGCGCGTTAGGTTCATACCATAACCGTTGCTGTAGGGTTCAAGTTTAGAAACAATGCGTAAAGTTTGCGCATTGCCTTCAAATCCACCATGCTCGCGCATCATGTAGTTTAAAGCTATTTCACCACCATGACCAAAAGGTGGATGGCCAATGTCGTGAGCAAGACATAAGGTTTCGAGCAAGCTGCCACTCGGGAAGTGTTCAAATTCAGGGTGCTGTTTTTTTAAATGGCGCAGCAAACCACTGCCGATTTGTGCAACTTCAAGAGAGTGGGTTAGGCGAGTGCGGTAAAAGTCGTTTAGGCCAATACCCATAATTTGAGTCTTTGCTTGTAAACGTCTGAAAGCAGCGGCATGGATTATACGAGAGCGGTCAACTTGCCATGGTGAGCGGTTGTCATTGGGACGATATTTTTGTTGATCTATAATTCGTGCTTGCCAAGGTTGGCACATAATAAAAAAGCCTATGGTTTCGCGACTGAGTTAATGAAAGTATACGCAACCGCTTGAAAATTGCGAGTATATTGAATGTATTATGAGACTTTTTAAATACGATTGAAGTGAAAAAATAGCGCCGAATTCGCCAAAGATTGGCTTGTTTGATATACTCCGCCTTTGTATGTGTGTGATGTTACCGCACATGAGTAGTAGTTTACTTGAGAGAATACATGCTTAAATACGTTTTTCAAATTTTACTAGCTGCCTTTTTTATTTGGGCACTGTTGTCACCTTTTATAGATAATGAAAGTGATGTTGACGTATCTTCACAAGACCTTGCAACTAGCAAGGGCAGCCAGCAAACTATAAAAAAAGAGAAGCCATTACATAATGTTAAACTCCCTGATTTTGCTGCGTTCAGTGATGTAAAAGAGAAGAAACATGCATTTTTTGATTTTATACGCCCGCATGTTGAGGCTGAAAATAAGAAAATTTTGCAGCAAAGAGCAACATTAGAAATAGCTCGCATGATGCTGGAATATAATGAGCCTTTAACAGTTAAACAAAAATCAGATATAAAGAAAATCCTCACCAGTTATAAACTGCCGACGACGATTGATGTACTGTCACTATCTCAGGCATTACGCCGTGTTGATATTATTCCAAAAGAACTTGCTTTGATGCAGGCTGCGAATGAATCGGCTTGGGGAACATCGCGATTTGCGCGAATTGGCCTTAACTTTTTTGGTCAGTGGTGCTACAAAAAAGGTTGCGGTATGGTACCACGCCGTCGTGCAGATGAAGCTGCTCATGAAGTAACGGCTTTTAAGTCTGTAAGAGCTGCTGTAAGCTCTTACTTTAAAAACATTAATACTCATGCGGCATACAAAGATTTACGTTCAATCCGAGCAGATTTACGCCGTCAACAAAAGCCTATTGAAGCCACAGTTTTAACGCAGGGTTTGTTATCTTATTCTGAGCGACGAGAAGCTTACATTGAAGAGTTAAACACAATGATAAATCAAAACAGAGCATATTTTGATGAATAAAGTTATGTCATGTTTCAAGGCGGTAGTGTTAGCCGCTACCTTAGGTGCTTCTGTAGGAACAGCAACCGCAGGCGAGTTTGTTGTTGCATACGATGGCTTTTATGACCGCCTTAAAGTGGTTAACAAAGGTGACTTTCAGTACGCGCAAGTAAACTTTTATTTATCTGACATTGCTACAAATGATGTATGCAAAATTAAGTCAGGGAAAATAATAACAGAACAACAAGAATTTGATCTTACCTATACAGATCAAGCCCAGTTGTTGCTACCGTTTGATAAACAACTCGATACAGATAAGGCTGTAATTGTCGTACAACCTGAGAATCCTCAGCATGATTGCCAATTAAAGCTACAAATTGAAGCAACCAACCTGAGTGACTTTGCACTGACAAAAGCAAACCTATATGAGTTAAATGAAGAGTTTGATGAATTGCTATCTGATTTATCAGGATTCTTCGTCAGTAAATTAATGTGGTTTTTGTTGCCAGAGCAACAGGGAGTTGTGCTTAAATTTGCGGATGAAAATGTGGCAATATCAGAGGCTGATAATTGCAAGCAAAGCCGTTGTGCAATAATGGTGACTGATGATTGGCAAGACAATCAAACAAAACTGCAAACAAGTGCTCGGTTGATCAGCGCAACCCCATGGATTGTTAAATAACTGCATCAACAACACGCCTTGTGCGTATGTAAACTGTGCCATATGAGGGAGCTTTTTATGCTCCCTCAATTATTTTAGCCTGTTTTTATATTTAATTAACCCTTTCATCAACAAGTATTGTTCTAATACTATCTTCTCTATTTTTATTTTCTTTACTACTCTTATTTTATTGGTTTTAAGTTAGGTAAGATAAAAATAATGAGTCAAAAAATATAGCTTCAACTAATTTAGTTAGTCTTCTTTCAATAAAAGATCTTAAGGTGTGAAATTTAATTATTATTTATCAATTGCTTATGTTCTTGACTATTTAATGTTAGTAATTTTGTTTGCTAATTTAAAACTAACTAAAATTTATTAAATATACTCCTTGGTGTTGTTAGTAAAAAATAACTAAATTAAATATTTTTAAGAGTTTTCTATATCGATAAATAATAGATGTAGATCAATAAATAATGCTGCAACTGGCATAAAGTAAAAATATACAGTTCTTAATGAAGGTACGTAAATATTTACTAAAAAGGAGTTGCCATGCAGACAGTAAACGTCGAATCAGTATTAATTAAGCCTACAAAAGTAAGTAAGCCTACAAAAGTAAGTAAGGGAAAAACTAAACAGGATGTTGTATTTGACTTAAATGTAAAGAACCCAAATTTAAAATGGAATGCTGATGGCCTATATCCATACAAGCGTAAAATGGATGTTGTAGAGTATGAGCGCCATAAACATGAGCTTCAAATTGAGCTATTAAAAATGCAAGGTTGGGTGAAAGAGACTAACCAACAAATTGTTATTTTATTTGAAGGCCGTGACGCAGCAGGAAAGGGTGGAACAATAAAGCGCTTTATGGAGCACTTAAATCCGCGTGGGGCGCATGTTGTAGCACTTGAAAAACCCACTACCCGTGAACGTGATCAATGGTATTTTCAACGTTATATCAATCATCTACCTGCAAAGGGAGAAATAATTCTGTTTGACCGTTCTTGGTATAATCGCGCTGGCGTAGAGAAGGTCATGGGGTTTTGTGAAGACCAAGAATACCTCGAATTTATGCGGCAAACACCTCAGCTTGAACGCATGTTAGTTAACAGTGGTATTAAATTATTTAAATATTGGTTTTCTGTGAGTAGAGAAGAGCAATTTAGACGCTTTAAATCACGCCAAAACGATCCTCTAAAGCAATGGAAACTGAGCCCGGTTGATATGGCATCATTAGCCAAATGGCATGACTACAGTGCAGCAAAAGACGCCATGATGTTTCATACCCATACTAAAGACGCACCGTGGACTCAAATTCGTTCTGATGACAAAAAACGTGGTCGTATTAACTGCATGCGTCACTTTTTAAGTTGTTTAGATTATCCAGGCAAAGACCATGAAATTGTTGATCAAGTTGACCCATTAATTGTTGGTGAACCAACAAAAATGTCTCAACGTTAAGATTAGGAGAGTGAAATGGAAATTACAGATCCAATGTATGACGAGCGCCTAGCAAAGTTAGAGAAGAGCCTCGCTAAAAGTAAAAAAGAAGTTCAAAGAACCGCTGCGATTGCAAAAGAGGCCGCTGAACAAGCCCAAGCAGCCGTTGATAAAGCAAACGAAGCTGAAAGTCTTGCTAAAAATGCTCAAAAACGTCTTAAAGCAGCTAAAAAGCAACTAAAAGAGGCCATAGTGCTAAAGATAGCGCAAAAGAAAGCATCAAAAAAATCTGCCATTAAACGCGCTAAACGTATGGCTAAAAACAAAAAGGCGAAAACAGCAAACGCTTAGTTATAAGTTAAAACTGAATCGTAGCCATTGTTATATGTTGTGGTTTATGAACAGCTGACTAGGTGTAAGGAATAATATCAGTTGGCAGTCATGCTTAATCATTTAAGAGATTAAAGCTTTTTAACAGCTTTAAAAATTACTTATTTATGACTGTATGGATGTAGTAATTAGCGCAATGTTGAGGCAATTTTCGAGAACAAGTAGATAACGAAGTTTGTGTCTTGTTATCAGCCAGTTTATTGCATCAAAGTAGACGGTTTAATTAAGCGAATTGGTATAAAAAAGAGAGTTGCTCTTTTGCTAAGGCTCATAGAGCCTCAGCAATCGAGATAACTCTCTTATTTTTTAGAAGATTAGCGAGTTCTAACGAATTACACTAATTTTGCTAAAATATCGTTAAATGTTGTGCTTGGGCGCATTGCTTTGAATGCAAGCTCATCATTTGGTTGGAAATAACCACCCACATCCATTGCTGAACCTTGTGCATCGTTCAACTCAGTGATGATTTGCTCTTTTTGAGCTTCTAAATCAGTAGCGATTTGCGTGAATTGCGCTTTTAATTCCGCGTCATCATTTTGTGCAGCAAGTTCTTGTGCCCAGAATAATGAAAGGAAGAAGTGCGAACCACGGTTATCAATCTCTTTCACTTTACGTGAAGGTGATTTGTTTTCAGCTAAGAAAGTACCTGTAGCTTTGTCTAGTGTATCAGCAAGTACTTGAGCTTTCTTGTTACCTGTATTAACCGCTAGATGCTCTAAAGAAGCTGCAAGCGCTAAGAACTCACCTAAAGAATCCCAACGTAAGTGGTTTTCTTTTTCGAATTGTTGAACGTGCTTAGGCGCTGAACCACCTGCACCTGTTTCGAATAAACCACCACCATTCATAAGTGGTACGATTGAAAGCATTTTAGCACTTGTACCAAGCTCAAGAATCGGGAATAAGTCAGTTAGGTAGTCACGTAAAACGTTACCAGTTACTGAAATTGTGTCTTTACCTTCTTTGATGCGCTCTAATGAGAATTTAGTCGCTTCAATCGGTGCTAAAATGTGGATCTCAAGACCATCAGTATCATGTTGTGGCAGATACGCGTTTACTTTTTTGATTAATTCAGCATCGTGTGCACGGTTTTCGTCTAACCAGAAAACTGCCGGTGTGTTAGTTGCGCGAGCGCGGTTAACAGCAAGTTTAACCCAATCTTGAATTGGTGCATCTTTTACCTGACACATACGCCAGATATCGCCTTGCTCAACAGCATGCTCAAGTAATGTTGTGCCAGCTGTGTCTACTACACGGATTTTACCAGCTGCTGTAACTTCAAACGTTTTGTCGTGTGAACCGTACTCTTCAGCTTTTTGCGCCATAAGACCAACGTTAGGTACGCTACCCATTGTTGTTGGATCGAATGCACCGTTTTCTTTACAGAAATCGATAGTTGCTTGGTAAACACCTGAGTAACAACGATCTGGAATTACAAAGCTTGTGTCTTGTAATTTACCTTCGCTGTTCCACATTTGACCGCTAGAACGAATTGCAGCAGGCATTGATGCATCGATGATTACATCGCTTGGAACGTGAAGGTTTGTGATACCACGGTCAGAATCAACCATAGCAATAGCTGGGTTGTTGTCGTATACAGCTTGGATATCAGCTTCGATTTCAGCTTTTTTAGCTGCGTCTAGGCTTTCGATTTTTGAGAATACATCGCCAAAGCCGTTGTTTACGTCAACATCTAGTTCTTTGAAAAGATCAGCGTGTTTTGTAAATACGTCTTTGAAGAATACTTTTACAGCATGACCGAAGATGATTGGATCAGACACTTTCATCATGGTTGCTTTCATATGTAACGAGAACAACACGCCTTTGTCTTTCGCAGCTTGAATTTCTTTAGCAAGGAAAGCTTGAAGTTTAGCGGCACTCATACAAGAAGCATCAATAACTTCGCCAGCTAATAGTGGCGTGCTTGCTTTAAGAACCGTAATATCGCCGTTTTCAGCAACATGTTCGATACGCACGTCAGTTGCTTCAGCTACCGTTACTGATTGCTCAGAACCGAAGAAGTCACCTTCTTCCATGCTTGCAACGTAAGATTGAGAATCTTTGCTCCACGCACCCATTGAGTGTGGATTGTTGCGAGCGTATTCTTTAACTGAACTAGGTGCACGACGGTCAGAGTTACCTTCACGAAGAACCGGGTTTACAGCAGAACCTTTGATTTTGTCGTAAGTTGCTTTGATTTTCTTTTCTTCATCAGTTTTTGGCTCTGATGGATAATCAGGTAAAGCGTAGCCTTTCGCTTGCAACTCTTTGATTACAGCACGTAACTGAGGAATAGACGCACTGATGTTTGGTAGTTTGATAATGTTAGCTTCAGGTGTTTTAGCCATATCACCTAATTCAGCAAGTGCATCATCAATTCGTTGTTCTTCAGTTAAATACTCAGGGAAGTTGGCAATTACACGGCCCGCTAATGAAATATCGCGAGTTTCAACTTCAACACCTGCAGCGTTTGTGTACGCTTGGATGATTGGTAACAATGAATACGTAGCAAGAGCTGGCGCTTCATCTGTTTTAGTATAGATAATTTTTGATGTCATCATCATTCCTAGATAGTTGGCGTAATGTTTGATTGTAACTGCGCTAACAGTAACCCTTAATTAGCCATATTCAACAATGCAATTATACTGCTATGGTATATCAAGTCTTAAATATAAGTATTTCGATATAACGACAGCAAGCAGTCTGTTAGCTGTTGCAACTTAATACAGAGTATCAAAATAACCACAGCTGACAGACTGTAATACCAATTTGCAAAATAGATCTTTTAATTGTGCAAAAAGGCATAAAATTCTTATAGCTCAAATAAGCTAGCTTTGAAATTAGCCAAAAGCCTTACGTCAAAATGACGAAAAAGCTAAATTTAAGCAACAAGAGTGTAACAAGCTTGGCTCTAAAGGGCTAATAACAATTAAACTATTGGGGTAAAGAAATGGAATTTCAAGTTGAAAATAAAAATCAGTGGGAGATAGGGAAGTAAGCGAGGATCTTAACAAGGTCGCTCGCTTGGTACTCGAATAGGTTCACCTAAGAGATCTCATCGTTAGGCGCAATATTCGTTGCGTGTAACCCTTTAGGACCTTGTTGCAATTCGAATGTTACATCTTGACCAGCTTTAAGTGTTTTATAACCGTCCATTACAATCGTTGAGTAATGAGCGAATATATCAGTCTCGCTGCCGTCTTCTACGATAAAACCAAAACCTTTGGCATTGTTGAACCATTTGACTTTTCCACAAGCCATACTTCTACATCCTTCTATAAGTTGACTAATTTAGTTATTCTAAACCGTGTAATTTGCTAGACTGACTAATGATTAATCAATCTATCTTTGACTGTAGTTTATTTGGCCAATCAGTCAAGTGTTTTGGGCTATTTTTTAACAATTTATTTATTTTTTTATTCAAGTTTGCTTGAGTTCTAAAGACAAGACTATATTTATTATGAGTGGTATGAAAGATTCTGGTGTTATTGATACAGTTCGCGATAGTGAAAAGCAAAAATTGCAGCCGCCGCGAAAATATAAAGTCATTTTAAACAATGATGATTACACGCCTATGGACTTTGTGATAGAAGTACTTATGACGTTTTTTAATATGGATAGCGATAGAGCAACAGATGTGATGCTTCAAGTTCATCATAACGGTAAAGCAATATGCGGTGTTTACAGTGCCGATGTAGCCCATACCAAAGCTGAGCAAGTTAATCGTTACGCACGAGATAACGAGCATCCACTGCTTTGTAGTTGTGAGCAGGAATAAATACCAAGGTAGGGTGAACCGATTAACCCGTCACAACGGTATATAAAATATTATCTCAGTAAGGGGTTGCCAATGCTAAACAAAGACTTAGAACTAACTCTGAATGCGGCGTTTCGCGAAGCGAGAACGCGTCGGCATGAATTTATGACCGTCGAGCATCTTTTACTTGCGCTGCTCGATAACCCTTCTGCTGGAGAAGCGCTAAACGCCTGTGGTGTTGATATGGGCGCATTAAAAGTTGAATTATCAGAATTCATTGATGAAACCACGCCTGTGATTCCTGATCTTGAAGAAGACAGAGAAACACAGCCAACATTAGGTTTTCAGCGAGTATTACAGCGCGCTGTATTTCATGTGCAATCATCAGGCAAAAATGAAGTTACTGGCGTGAACGTGCTGGTTGCTATTTTTTCTGAGCAAGAAAGCCAAGCGGTTTATTTACTTAAAAAAGCCGACATTAACCGTTTGGATATTGTGAATTTCATTTCGCATGGTATTTCTAAAACTGATGACGATCTTGGTGGTGAAGACCATGATGATATCCATGAAGAAGTGCAAGAAGTGCAGGGTGAAGAGCCAACAAAACTCGAAAACTTTACAACGAACCTTAACCAACAAGCTATCGACGGTAACATCGACCCATTAGTAGGCCGCGATAACGAAGTTGAAAGAACAGTTCAGGTATTATGCCGTCGTAAGAAAAATAACCCACTACTGGTTGGTGAAGCAGGGGTTGGTAAAACAGCGATTGCCGAAGGCCTTGCTTATCGCATTGCCAATAAAGAAGTGCCAGAAGTTATCGCTGACGCAGTGGTTTATTCACTTGATATGGGGGCGTTGCTTGCCGGTACTAAATACCGAGGTGATTTTGAAAAACGTTTCAAATCACTATTGAAAGAGCTACAAGCAAAGCCTGGCTCAATTTTATTCATTGATGAAATCCACACTATCATTGGTGCAGGTGCTGCATCGGGTGGGGTAATGGATGCATCAAACCTTATTAAACCGCTGCTTTCAAGCGGTAAGCTTCGCTGTATGGGTTCTACAACCTATAACGAGTTTAAAAATATCTTTGAAAAAGACCGTGCTTTAGTACGTCGTTTTCAGAAGATTGATGTGCTTGAACCAAGCGTGGCTGATACCACAAAAATTCTTAACGGCTTAAAAGAACGTTACGAAGAGCATCATGGTATTCGTTACACGCAAAAAGCGCTTAAAGCGGCTGCTGAGTTAAGTGCAAAGTACATTAATGAGCGTCATTTACCCGATAAGGCAATTGATGTCATCGATGAAGCTGGTGCAAATCAACGTTTGCAACCAGCATCGAAACGTAAAAAAACCATTGGTGTGGCAGATATTGAGTTGATTGTATCTAAAATGGCTCGTATTCCGCAGCAAAGTGTTTCGTCAAGTGATAAAGAAACGCTGAAAAATCTTGATCGCAACTTAAAGATGCTGGTGTTTGGTCAAGACCAATCTATTGATGCACTGACATCTGCTATCCGCTTATCTCGTTCTGGTCTTGCCAATGAAGACAAACCGATTGGCTCGTTCTTGTTTGCTGGCCCAACAGGGGTTGGTAAAACAGAGGTTACTAAGCAGCTTGCTAAGTGCATGGGCGTTGAGTTCATACGGTTTGATATGTCTGAGTATGTTGAGCGTCATGCGGTGAGCCGTTTGATTGGTGCGCCTCCTGGCTATGTAGGTTTTGAACAAGGCGGCCTACTGACAGAAGCAGTGATTAAAAACCCGCATGCGGTTGTGCTTTTGGATGAAATTGAGAAAGCTCATTCCGATATTTACAACATTCTACTGCAGGTTATGGATCATGGCACATTAACCGATAACAATGGCCGTAAAGCAGACTTCAGAAATGTTGTACTGGTTATGACAACCAATGCTGGTGTACAAGAGACTGTTCGTAAATCAATCGGGTTTACTGAGCAAGATCACTCTCATGATGCGATGAGTGAAATTAATAAGGTATTTTCGCCTGAGTTTAGAAACCGTTTAGATAATATCATTTGGTTTAACCACCTTGAGAAAGAGGTTATCTTGCAAGTGGTTGATAAATTCATTGTTGAATTACAAGCGCAACTTGATAAGAAGTCAGTTAATCTTGAGCTTACCTCTAAAGCTAGAGAGTGGTTGGCAGATAAAGGCTACGATAAGGCAATGGGGGCACGTCCGATGGCACGTGTTATCCAAGATGAGCTTAAAAAGCCACTGGCAAATGCAATCTTATTTGGTGAATTAGCCGATGGTGGTTCGGTTAAGGTCTCGGTGAAGGATAAAAAGATTCACTTTGACTTTGAGACTAGCCTAGAAACAGCTTAAGTTGATTCTTAGCTGAAAACAAAAAGCCCAGCAATTGCTGGGCTTTTTGTTTATTAAATGGAATTAAAACTAAGTTAGTTTTAACACCATTTAACAAACGCTTTTAGCTCTTTGTAATAAACACACCTGCTCACTCAAAGCAGCAAAAAGCTAAATTTCTCGTTATCGCACTAACTTAGCGAGCACGGAATACGATGCGACCTTTCGATAAATCGTAAGGAGTCATTTCTACGGTTACTTTGTCGCCAGTTAAAATGCGGATGTAGTTTTTGCGCATTTTACCAGAGATATGAGCCACAACTACGTGACCGTTTTCTAGCTCAACTCGGAACATTGTATTTGGTAAAGTATCAAGGACCGTACCTTGCATTTCGATTACGTCTTCTTTCGCCATGTTTAGCGTAACACCTCTTTAATAGTTAAACGCTGCAGATTTTGCCGAAAATACGGCAATAAGTAAAGCTACAGGGCTCAAATTTGTCAATTAAATCGCCAACCACTGATCGCCAATATGCTTTTGTGCCGGCAAAAATTGAGTTTTATATTTCATTTTGTTGCATTCATCGATTTGATAACCCAAATAGACAAATTCTTTTGCTTGTTGTTTTGCAAACTCAATTTGTTCCATGATCATTATACTGCCGATACTGTATTGTTCATAATCTGGGTCAAAAAAAGTATAGATAGCTGAAAGTGAATTCTTCATACAATCGGTAACCGCGACTGCGACTAACCGATCCTCATCACGCAACTCAATAAAAGTCACAGGAAGCCATTTGCAAAATAAAAAGCTCGCGTATTGATTTTGCTCGGGAGGATACATAGAGCCATCTTGGTGTCTTTGCGTGATGTACTTACTGTACAGTGGGTAATACTCAGCACGTTCATGATCACTATAGCTAACAGTAAAGCGCTTTTTGGCTTTATTCATTTTACGCTTTTGCGATTTTGAAGGAGTAAATTGCTGTGCAAGCACCCGCACTGAGTTACAAGCATTACAACTTGGGCAGTGGGGACGATAAATCTGATCACCACTTCGCCTAAACCCTAAAGCAAGTAGTTCCTCAAACCTATCAGGGCCATAACAACTTGGATCAAGAATAACCAATAGTTGTTCTTGGCGATTTGGTAAATAACTACAATCAAATTGTTGGCTTAAACCTAGTCTTGCGGGTAAATGCTCAGTCATAAATATCAATCAACTCTTGCGGTTGCCACATACTTGCTGTGGGGATATAGCTATGGGCTAATTTAAGTCTAGTTAAAAATTCTCTACGTGGAATAACTTTTGCGCCTAAAGTGATCAAATAGGGGTTTTCTAATTGACAATCGATAAAATGGGCGTGGTGTTTTTTTAGCCAGTTAACTAATGCCCACATCGCAAGTTTAGAACCATTGCTGATGGTATGAAACATGGATTCACCACAAAATATACCGTTTTGCATGATGCCATACAAACCAGCAACTAGTTCGTTTTCTTGCCATATTTCTACACTGTGAGCAATATTTTGATGATGTGCTTCGATATAAGCATGCATCATTTGCTCTGTGATCCAGGTACCTTCGGCGTCGAGTCGTTGCTCACGGCAAGCATTGATAACGTGCGAAAAAGCGTGATTAACAGTGACTCGAACCGGAGCACGTTTTAAGTGCTTTTTTAAACTACGACTGACATGAAATTCATTTAACTCAATAATACCGCGCATGCTAGGTGACCACCACATAATTGGTTCGTAATCACTAAACCATGGGAAAATACCATTTTTATAAGCATGTTTAATGCGGTTAACTGATAAATCACCGCCAATAGCTAATAAACCATCAGGCTCATCGAGGGCATATTCAGGATTTGGGAAATCTACACTCTCGGGTGAGAGCTGATAAAGTTGCTTGATCATATCAGCATTATCGTTGTTATTTATTATGATTCTAGCAAAATTTTAGCCATAAAAAAGGGGCTGTTCTTCGACAACCCCTTATAAAGCTAGTATTTAGCAATAGATTATAGATTATCTAAAAAGCGCTCAGCATCTAGGGCAGCCATACAACCTGTACCTGCTGATGTGATTGCTTGACGATAAATGTGATCACACACGTCACCTGCAGCGAATACACCTGGTACGCTTGTTTGTGTCGCATTACCGTTTAAGCCTGATTCAACTACTAAGTAGCCATCTTTCATTTCTAGCTGACCTTCGAACATGTCAGTGTTTGGCTTATGGCCAATTGCGATGAATACACCTGCAAGGTCAAGGTTTTCAGTCTCTTCTGAGTCAGTTGCTTTAATGCGGATGCCAGTAACACCCATTTCATCACCAAGAACTTCATCTAAAGTACGATTGTAATGTAAAACAACATTACCGTTTGCCGCTTTTTCATTTAAACGATCAGCCAGAATCTTCTCGCTACGGAAGCTATCGCGACGATGGATCACGTGTACTTCGTCGGCGATGTTAGATAAGTAAAGAGCTTCTTCAACTGCCGTATTACCACCACCTACAACGGCAACTTTTTGACCGCGATAGAAGAAACCATCACAGGTTGCACAAGCAGAGACACCACGACCTTGGAAGTTTGTTTCAGATTCTAAACCTAAGTACTTAGCAGACGCACCTGTTGCAATGATTAATGCATCACAAGTATATGTACCTGAATCACCTGTTAAAGTGAAAGGGCGCTTAGTTACATCAACTTTGTTAATGTGATCGAAGATAATTTCAGTTTCGAAACGCTCAGCGTGCTCTTTCATACGTTCCATTAATGCAGGGCCAGTTAAGCCATGCGCATCACCAGGCCAGTTTTCAACTTCGGTCGTTGTTGTTAATTGACCACCTTGTTGAATTCCTGTGATTAGAACAGGGTTAAGGTTGGCACGTGCTGCGTATACCGCCGCCGTATAGCCCGCAGGGCCAGAACCCAAAATTAATAGTTTACAGTGTTTAGCGTCACTCATGGTTTTTCCTAAAAACGTTTCAATACGATGTCTATGCGACCGATTCTAAGAAAAACAAGGCGGATGTAAACAAAAGGCTCGATTATTTTTTTTGGTAAATCGCAAAGCTGTCAAATAATCCTTACTCATTATGATTTAAGCTGCTCTTTTTGCTTGTTAAATGAACTATTTCTCAATTGTTATGCCTTCAAAGTACGTTTATTCATGACCAAGCAATATTTTTTTGGTATGTTTTAGCTAATTTTGATATTAGCTTTAGTTATGAGCTAAATAAATGAACAGGCAATTATGGTATTTTGGCAGGAAAAGCCCGCATTCGGGCTGACTACGGAAGACTTACAGGTCTTAACCAATGCAAAAGAGTATCGCATTGAACTATTGCGTTTAATTCGTTCAGCGACAACAAGAATTTATATAACTGCTTTGTATCTTCAAGATGATGAAGCAGGTCGAGAAATTTTAACGGCATTACACGAAGCCTCATTAGCTAATCCTGATCTAGAGGTAAAAGTACTGGTTGATTTTCATCGCGCTCAGCGAGGTTTAATTGGCGCTGCAAAATCTGATGGCAATGCCAGTATGTATTGTGACTTTCAGGAAAAGTACCAGTCTAATGTAAAGGTTTATGGTGTTCCTGTTAAAGCGAAAGAGCTTTTTGGCGTGTTACATTTAAAAGGCTTTGTGATTGACGATACTTTATTGTACAGCGGTGCAAGTCTTAACAATGTCTATTTGCAGCAGGACGATCGTTATCGTTTAGATCGCTACTTTTTAGTGCATCAAGCTGGTTTGTGTAACTCAGTGGTAGAGTTTATTGAATCACAATTATTAAGTTCTGAGGCTGTTCCTCGTATTGATAAGCGACCTCTAGTTAACTTCAACGATATTAAAAATGCGCAAAAGCAGTTAATGCGTGATCTTAAATCAGCAAGTTATGAAAGTGCAGTAGAGGCGAGTGCGGGTGAATTAGGGGTTCGGCTTTTCTTAGGCTTAGGTCGTCGTAGTAATAAACTAAATCGTTTGATTAAGTCATTATTTGATACCACAGAAGAAGAATTAGTACTTTATACGCCTTACTTTAATTTCCCAGCACCATTAATGCGCTCTTTACGTCGCTTACTAAAACAAGGTAAGCAAGTAACAATTGTGGTAGGTGATAAAACTGCGAACGATTTTTATCTGCCTCCTAGTGAGCCGTTTAGTAAGATTGGTGCACTCCCTTATTTATATGAAACAATCCTACTTAAATTTTTAAAGTCTCAGAAGCGTCATATCGCAAATGGCAATTTAAATGTTTATCTTTGGAAGCATGAAAGCAACTCTTTCCATTTAAAAGGAATTTGTTCAGATAAACGTTTACATTTGCTTAGTGGGCATAATTTGAATCCACGAGCATGGGGTTTAGATATCGAAAACGGGATTTTAATTGACGATCCGAAGCAAAATATTCTTGAGCAAATAGAAAACGAAAAACACGCTATTTTGCAGCATTGTCGTCGTTTAAATGGCCCGCAAGACTTAGAGACAATGGATGATTATCCTGCGCCTGTTAAGAAACTTTTGGGTCAGGCAAAGCGTGTGAAAGTAGATTTTATTATCAAACGCTTTATTTAGTGGGCTTAAAGATTAAAAAAAGCAGCGAGAGCTGCTTTTTTTGTGTTTAGCTATTAGCTTTACTTCTGTTGAGCATCTAAAGATTGGCCGTTCACCTCTTTAGAGTCGTCGCTCATCAAGTATAAATAAGTTGGCATTAAATCTTCTGGCGTTGCTAATTTATCTCTATCTTCACCAGGGTATGCAGAAGCACGCATAGATGTGCGAGTTGCACCAGGGTTGATACAGTTCACGCGAATATTGGTTTTGCCCACTTCACAGGCCCAAGTTTGCATCATGCCTTCAACAGCAAATTTTGAGATTGCATATGCACCCCAATGCTCACGACCTTTGCGACCAACACCAGAGGATGTAAAAATAACAGATGCACTTGGTGACTTTCGCAATAATGGAAACATAAATTTAGTGATCATGGCTTGCGCAGTCACATTCACTTTCATAATGTTTTCAAAGGTAGAAACACAGAAATGTTCAAGCGGCCCTAATGAACCCAAAATACCTGCATTGTTTAATAAACCATCTAACTTGCCAAACTGCATTTCTATAGTTGCGGCTAAATCACGGTAGTTTTGTTTTGTTGCACCTTTTAAATCCATCGGCACGATAGCCGGCTGTGGGTAGCCTGCGTTCACGATTTCATCATAGACACATTCGAGTTTATTAGTTGTTTTACCAAGTAATATAACAGTGGCACCATGCTTGGCATAAGTTAATGCGGCTACGCGACCAATGCCATCACCCGCACCTGTTATTAGAATTACTTTGTCTTTTAGCGCATTCTCTGCGGCTTTATAAGTGTGCATAAAAGTACCATCAATTAGATTTTTTGCTATTTTAACATAGCAAAAAGCCAAGTTATCGAATTTATTGCAAATTAAGGTGGCGAAAATTGAAACTTTACGTTAACTTTAACTGGTCTAATGTCTTATTAATAATCTAATTACATTAATTTAACTTAGAATAAAGGTAGTAGAACAACTACGTTTAACTTTGAACACACAATAACAATAAGATTTGCGCGGAGCGAAATTATGAAAAAAATGCTACTCTCACTAGCCATTGCGTCAGTCATTACCGGCTGTGGTGGAGGAGAAACATTAGAAGATGTTAAAAATGACACCCCACCTGTCATCCCAACCGCGACCGTTAAATTTGACCCTGCAAATAGCGTTATCTCGGTACCTAATGACTTACTGATGAGTGGTACACTTGATGGCACTTTAAATATGCCGGGTGAATTAGACGACAACAATGTTAGTGTTGAACGCGCAGCCTATGCTGATCCTCAGCTTGCACTAGGTGCCCTTGATGGCTGGTCAACACAAACTCCGTTTAAAATCGATTTAGCATTCCCTGCGGGTATCTCACTTGATATGGCTTCTGCCGGTTCACCTGGTGCAGTTCGTATTTTTGAAGTAGTGATGGGCGCAAGTCAAACAGATGAAACCTGTTCGCAAGTACCTGCAGGCATTGCCTGTAAGTTGGTTTCTGAGCTTACCTTTGGTGTTGACTTCATTACACAAGGTTCTGGTGATGCGGTTGCTGTGATCCCACTTAAACCTTTTAAAGCGGGTAGCACCTACATAAACGTTTTAACAACGTCTTTAATGGACTCAGAAGGGCGTTCAATCGAACCATCTTCAACTTATGCACTTGTTAGTGAAGAAACACCGCTAATTACTGATTCACAAAAATCTCTGCAAGCGGTGATTAATAGCTACGAAAATGCAGTCACCTCAGATGGCGCAATTACAAAAGATGAAATTATTTACTCTGCTGCGATGACAATGCAATCAGCAGGTCAAGTACTAGGTACTGTTAAGCAGCTTTTAGCAGCTAGCCTTTCGCAACCTGCCTTACCAACACCGATGGTTCAAATTCCTGAGCAACCTGTAATTACAGTTGAGCAAGTATTCGCATCACAAGGTATTACAGGTGTTTCACCAGTATTTGGTGGTGTGCAATATCAAAAGGGTAACGTGATGTTACCTATGTATTTAGCAACGCCTACAGGCAAAACGGTTGATGATTTATCAGCAACTTATTGGCAAGGGCTATGCGACAGTGGTGTTGCTGTACTTGGCTATGCATCTACTGCAGGTGACTCATTCCCAACAGACCCAATCAGCGAAACTGATGGTTTATGTATGGCGTTAAGTGGTGGAAAACTGCGTGATTTAGGTTTAGATCAAACTAAACACTTAACCAAATACAACACAATTCCAAAAACACAAAGCATTGCTAATGTGCCAGTGCAAGTTACTAAACCAATTTTACCTGTGATCAACGCAATACGTGGTCAGTTAGGGTTGGATCCTCTGGTAATGCCTGAAGGTGGTTGGCCAGTAGTGATTCTTCAGCACGGTATTACTTCTAAAAAAGAAGATATGCTAGCAATTACAGCACAATTAACAATGCAAGGTTTTGCAACGGCTGCAATCGACCACCCAATGCACGGTGAGCGTGGTGTAGATGTAGACGGCGATGGTACTGATGACTTTAATGCTTCTACAGGTTCAGTTTTAAGCTACATGAACTTACAGTCATTATTAGTTGCGCGTGATAGCTTACGTCAATCAGTTGCTGATTTACTGGGGTTACGTTTAGGTCTTAACTTTACTGGTGCTGCTGATTTAAATGCCCAAGATGTTTCATTCTTAGGCCATTCATTAGGCTCTGTAGTTGCTCCAGCATTTGTTGCTGTGACTAATGCACCGCTAGCTGACCAAGTTGATCCAATGTTCAACGTGAAGAGTGTTGCACTTGCCAGTGGTGGCGGTGGTATCGCTAGTTTCTTAATTGAGTCAAATACATTTGGTCCTTTTGTGCAAGGCTCTGTTTTACTTGCAGCAGGCACAGCTGAATCTGCAGAGTTTGGTGCTTATGCACAAAATGAAGCGCTGTCTAACTGTGGTTCACTTGCTTCTAACCAAACAGCTTTTGTTACATGTGCTTATAAAGAATACATTGGTTCGCTAACTATGGCTGGTGAAACTGTCAAACTTGCTAATATTCAAAGCATTATTACTCAGTTTGCTTTTGCTGCACAAACGGCCCTTGATAGTGGTGATCCTTCAAACTACGCCGCATCAGTTGCAGCGCTTGGCACACCAGTCTACATGAGTGTTGTCGTGGGAGACGGTGAAAATAACAATGCTGATATGGTTATCCCACCAATGGTGACGAGTAATCCAATTGCTGGTAGTTTACCTCTTGCCAACTTAATGGGCTTATCAACGGTTGCTGAGACACAAGGTCCAACTGCTGATGCGATGAGCTATGTGGTTAAATTCACTAAAGGTCATCACAGCTCAGTGTTAACGCCTGTAGCTACTGCTGACTCAGGTGCTACAGCACAAGAAAGTGCAGCAGCTACAGCTGAGATGCAACTGCAAATTGCGACTTTCTTAGCAAGCCGTGGTCAGTATCTTCAGGTTACAAACTCAGATGTTGTCACTGAATAACTGAAACCTATTAATTAAGTAATAACCAATTAAGTAAAAAGCCACATCATGTGGCTTTTTTTTGCTTTAAAGCATGGTAAATTGTGGCGAATAATTAATAAGTGGAGAGTTTGATTGGAATTTTTATATGAGTACGGGTTATTTTTCGCAAAAACCCTCACATTTGTCATCGCTATTGCTGTCATTGTTGCCATTATCATGGGAGCTGCAGTAAAACCTAAAGCGAAGAAGGGCGAGATAACCATTGATGATTTAAGTGAACAGCTTGATGATTTAAAACAAAGCTTTATCGAAAACACACTTTCAAAGAAAGAGTTAAAAGCTCACCAGAAACAACAAAAAGCAGACGCAAAAAAACAACACAGTGAAGACCCTAAGTCACGTCTATATGTAATTGACTTTAATGGCAGTGTAGATGCGCACGAAGTAGAAAGCTTACGTGAAGAGATCACAGCTATTTTAACTATTGCAGATAAAGAAAAAGATCGTGTTCTTGTTCGTTTAGAAAGTGGCGGAGGTGTAGTGCATGGTTACGGACTTGCTGCGTCTCAGCTACAACGCTTACGTAATGCAGGTGTGCATTTGACTGTAGCCATTGATAAAGTAGCGGCGAGTGGTGGCTATATGATGGCATGTGTTGCTGATGAAATCGTAGCTGCACCATTTGCAATTGTTGGCTCAATTGGGGTTATTGCGCAGATTCCTAATTTTAATAAAATTTTGAAAAAGAATGATGTGGACTTTGAGCAAATTACTGCAGGCGAATACAAGCGAACATTAACCTTGTTTGGTGAAAATACAGACAAAGGTCGTGAAAAATTCAAACAGGAAATAGAAGAAACGCATGGCTTATTCAAAACATTTGTTAGTGAACAACGCCCTTCACTTGATATAGATATGGTTGCAACAGGTGAGCACTGGTTTGCTACTCAAGCCTTTGATAAAGGCTTAGTTGATAAAATTGACACAAGCGATGATATTTTATTGAGCCAAGCAAAAGAGCGTCAAATCTTCAAAGTGAAATACCGTATTAAGAAGAATTTGAGCGATAAATTAGCGGTGGGCTTAAGCTCTGGTTTGAGTAAAGCAGGTGTGAGTTTAATGTCGCGTTTTAAAGGCTTAAACCCTTAAGCTTCAGTTTTAAAAAGTATATAGGCAATAAAAAACCCGCTATTTAAGCGGGTTTTTTATGAGTCGTTCATAAGTAGATTATTACTTAATCGACTTATGATAGTCTTCTAAATCTTTAGCGGCATTTGGATCGTTAAATACGTCCTCATCAAATTCACCTTCAGATTTTGCAACCACACAGGTCACCATACAATCACCTGTAACGTTTACAGCGGTACGTGTCATATCAAGTAAACGGTCAACACCAATGATGATAGCAATACCCTCTACAGGTAAGCCTACTTGGTTTAACACCATCGCTAACATGATAAGGCCAACACCTGGCACACCGGCAGTACCAACAGATGCTAGTGTCGCGGTCAAAATAACCATTAAATAATCAGAAATTGTTAAATCAACTGAAAAGACCTGAGCAATGAACACGGTAGCAACACCTTGCATAATTGCTGTGCCGTCCATGTTAATAGTTGCGCCTAAAGGTACCGTAAATGAAGCAACTGAGTTGTGAGCACCAAGTTTTTTGCTAGCAGTTTCAAGGGTAATAGGCATTGTTGCACTTGAACTTGAAGTACTAAACGCAAACAAACAGGCGTTTTTCATTTTCTTTAAAAACGTCACTGGATTTAAACCAGTTAATACTTTTAATAAGATACTATAGTTTACAAAGCCATGAATTAAGAGCGCGAAGACCACCACGCCAAAGTATAAGGCAAGGCTAGTGATGAGTTTAAAGTCTATAGTTGTGAATAACTTAGCCATTAAAAAGAATACACCGTAAGGGGCGATATTCATCAGTAGGGTAACAAGTTTTAAAATAACGGTGTTTAAGTCTTCGAACACGGTTGCAACACGTTTACCTGCTTTACCGCTTAAAGCCATCGCCACACCAAATAACAAAGCAAAAACAATAACTTGTAGCATATTGCCATTTGCCATTGCATCAATTGGGTTGGTAGGAAACATTCCAATAATGACTTGTGCAAGGGTAGGTGCTTCTTTAGCACTGTAGGTCGCATCTGATGGTAGGTTGATACCTTCACCAGGATTAACTAATAGCGCTAGTGTAATAGCAACGGTGATAGCTATTGCTGTTGTTACTAGATAGAGTAAGATTGATTTTCCACCCAGTCGACCTAGTTTTTTAGGGTCACTTAAGCTACATGTACCACACACCAGCGATACGAAAACCAATGGAACAACCAGCATCTTTAAACTTGCGATGAATATTTGCCCACCTACATGGAAGATACCATCCACAAAAAATGCTTTAATTGGTAAAGAGAATAATCCTAGTGGAATTAGGAAATCGTCTTCACCCGCTAAAATCGCTTGAAAGATAAAACCAACAAGCACACCCAGTACCATACCTACCATGATACGAGACGTAAGGCTTAAAGATCGTACTTTTGACATATACCTAGTCTATATTTTTATAAATTTCGCCATAGCCTACCAGCCTGAAGATTTTTATACAGGAAAATTCGACAAATATTTTAAATTAATTCGCTGTAAATCTGATAAAAAAATTATGATATTCGTTCAATTTTTAGGTTAATATTAGGTAAATATATAAATAAATTTAAAATAGCTAACTAGGGAGAGGTCAATGCCTTTATTGCGATGGCTAAGTATTATAGTTTTCAGCTCATTGTTAGTTGCCTGTGGCGGCGGTGGGTCGTTAGAGAACGATAGCGGTTCACTTGATGGAGGGGATGGTGGTACGACTGATACCCCAAGCTACTCTGTATCTGTGAAAGGTTATACAGCGGGCACAAATGAAGAGTCGAGTTCTGTAACGGTCGAATCACCATTAACTATTTCAGCAACTCTGACCAATCAGGGGGTTGCTGTATCTGGTGAAGTGATAACTTTTAGTCTTGATGGTAGTATTGGCTTGATAACACCTGCTTCTGGTACGAGCTTGACCGATTCAAATGGTGTTGCATCAATTACTGTCACTGCAGGTGATACGGCAGGAGCTGGTATCATTACTGCATCCTACATAGTTGGTGAAGAGACTTTTAGTGATACTTTTGGTTTCACATCCGATGGTTCACAAACGGGTGATAGCAGTGGCACAATTTCATTAGGGCTTTCGATTGTTGACAGTTCTGGTTTACCTTTCTCTTCAGACAACCCGGTTAGTAAAAACAACAAAGGAACGGTTACAGCTACTTTACTTGATGAAAGCACTCCAATTGCTGGCCAATTGATTTCGTTTACTACAAACTTCACAGGTAAAATTACACCCGTACTAGGTACTGCGCTAACAGATGAAAATGGCCAAGCAAATGTCACTTTAAGTAGTGGCGATTCAAAAGGCGCTGGTCAAGTTATCGCAACATATACAGATGAAAATGATAACACCATTACGAAAACGGTAGGTTTTATATCAAATGGTGATGATGCTTCTTCTGATGCTGCCCAATACTCAGTGTCTGTTCTAATGCTAACAGGCTGCAACCCTTCGTGGGATCAAAATCGAAATAATGTGAAGCTTGATCCAACTTCGCAAGCTTCTGGCTGTACTATTACTAATTCAATTTCATCAACCGAGTTAGGTGATTTATTTGTAGAAGTAATAAATGACCAAGGCGGTGATGGTGTTGCTAACTCATTGGTTGATGTAACAACTGATCTTGGTTCTGTATTACCTTCTTCAGGTCGAGCTCTGACTGATAACTTTGGTGTTGCACTTTTAAAATTACAGCCAGGAAATACAGGCGGTGCTGGTACTATTTCGGTGTCATCGTTAGGTGAAAGTGCAGATCTTAACTTTGCTGTTGGTATCGCTGATCTAGTGTTAGAAGTTGATAATGGACTAAACACAGATAGTGAAGGCAATACAATTCCTTTGAAAGCGGGTGGTAGTACTATTATTGAAGTTACCCTTCGCGACGAGCAAGGTAATTTATTTACCACGCCTACAGAAGTAGAATTTAACTCTACGTGTGTTTCAAATAATGACTCGACAATTGATGCATCGGTACAATCGTCAGCAGGTATTGCAAGCTCAACATACCGTGCTAACGGCTGTTCAATCAATGATGTGGTTAATATTACAGTTGAAACGGGCGGCAAAAATTTTACGGCGTCTACTGTTATACCTGTTGAAGTATCGGCTGTTCAATCAATACAATTTCTTGATGTTTCGGAGCCAGTGATTGCGCTTCCACCTGGTGAAGGTGGCTTACCAACACAATCAGTCGTTCGTTTCAGATTACTTGATGCGGATGGTATTGTTTCTGCACAGCAACGTATTGATTTTAAATTGACGGACTCAGTAGGTTTAGCAAAATTAACGCAAAGAACTGCTAATACAGACAACAATGGTGTTGTACAAACAACAGTGACTTCAGGCATCGTTCCTGGACCACTTGTCGTTAAAGCATGTTTTGTTTCTAAAGAAGATGTTGCTGCCTTGCCTGAAGGTGATGATTTATCTTGTTGGACAGATGAAGTTGAACTATGTGAAGCTGAACCAAGCAATGAAATTTGCCCTGCAGGGACACTTCACTTAGTGCCTTTAACTGAGCAAATTAACGCAGTGTCATCTCAACTTGCTTTATACTCTGGTGTTACAGATCAAAACAGTTTTGACTTAAGCCCAGAAGTCTTGAATCCAAATGCATTAAATTATAATGGCGTCACTAATAACCTGACAGTTTATTTTGGTGACCAATTTAATCAATTCAATAGTGATGGTGTTGAATCAACCGTTTTAACTGAGTCAGGTGTTATAGGTTCACAAAGTAATGAAGCAGTATGTCGTACTACTGATGCATCATGTGTTGTTACATGGCGCTCGCAGGGTGAACGACCTTTCTATGACTACAAATGGGGTAATAGAATTGGTGAAATTGATGGTAATACTGCAACTACTGAAGGAATAAACCCTAAAACTGGTGAAGTAAACTGCGACCCTTATTTTGGTATTGCAGCCCCATGTATTGGCACCTTAGTTCGCGCTAAAAATGATCCAAATGGTGTAATTCGAGGTGGACGAACTAGCATACTAGCGGTAGCGAAAGGTCAAGAGAGCTACGAGGATGAGGAATCATCAGATGGTGTTACTCGTCGAAACGGGTTATTTGATGTTGGTGAATATTATACGTTATATGATCTACCTGAAGCATTTAATGACCACAATGAAAATAATACCTTTGACAAAGCAAACTGTAGCGATGCAACCAGAGATTCTTACGATGCTGATTCAGACCCATGCTCGGAGAAAAATTCACGAGGTGGTCATAATGAAACATGGCGAGATCTTGATAATGATGGTGTATATGACGGCCCTGATGGTAAATATAACGGATTGTTATGTAGTGAAGCTGCCTTTAATGCTGGGCAATGTACGCGTGATTTAATTGAAGTTCGTAAGCAGATTGAAGTAGTTATGTCTGGTGATGAACCCTATGTACGATTCGCAGTATTAAAATCAGATGAAGTAGTGACTGCTCCTTACGAAGTAGTTGTGCCAGCTGATTGTAGTTCGACATTTGCAGGTGGCTTTGAAGAATCAGATAATGCAAGCTGGTGTGATGTTCAATCGATTGATTTGTCGAGTGTTATACGCCCTAACCCGAATTACGATGAGGATGATCCTGATTCAGGCCCAGAAAATATTGATATAGGTTTAACGGGTATCAATATCCAAATTTTCTACAGTGATGAATTTGGTAATCCATTACCTGCAGGTACAGAGGTAACAATTACTGCAGACAATGGTGATTTTTCTATACTGCAACATCAAGATATTATCGGAAGCACAAATAGAGACTCAACAATGTCTTCAAGTGTACGTATAGCTCGAGAGGTTGACGGTAACCAAGACGCAGATGGTGTGCTGACCATTACATTTAATTTCGAGAATCAATTTGGTACTACAAAAACAGTAAGTAAATCAATTGCTATACTTGATGATAAATAAATTTAAGCACAATTAAATTTAAAAAATGCCAACCAGAAGGTTGGCATTTTTGTTGCTGTTCTATATATTCCCCTTGAAATTACCGCAAAACACCACATTGACTAAATTAGCAACAAAAATTGTTTAATTATTCAGTCAATGAAGAAAAGTTTCGATTAAAAGCTTGTAACAATTGGTGTTTGTAGATATACCTATAAATATTCGTGCTCCAATGTTAAAAAATCATACTTATTTGTTTAATGTGATGGATATACATTTATAAGGGCAAAAAACTTTAAAACTTTCGGTCAGAAATAGGCAACTATGGGCAAATCACTAGTAATTGTAGAGTCTCCGGCAAAGGCAAAAACAATTAACAAATACTTAGGAAAGGATTTTATCGTCAAGTCCAGTGTTGGGCATGTGCGTGATCTTCCAACTTCAGGTTCAGGCAAAACGAAAACAGCGGCGACCAAAACGCCTGCTGAAGTTCGTAAAATGTCACCAGAAGAAAAAGCTGCCTATAAAAAGCAACGAGATTATAAGAATCTTGTTGCCCGCATGGGGATAGACCCTGAAAAAGGTTGGGAACCACATTACGAAATACTGCCAGGCAAAGAAAAAGTTGTTCAAGAATTAAAAAAGCTTGCTGAAAACGCCGATAAAATCTATCTCGCAACCGATTTGGATAGAGAAGGGGAAGCAATTGCATGGCACCTCGAACAGATTATTGGTGGCGAGCCTGAAAAGTATAAGCGAGTTGTTTTTAACGAAATTACTAAAAATGCAATTCAACAAGCATTCGAAACACCGGGTGAACTAAACACTGATATGGTTTACGCACAACAAGCGCGTCGTTTTCTTGACCGTGTAGTGGGCTTTATGGTGTCTCCATTACTTTGGGCAAAAGTTGCTCGTGGTTTATCAGCCGGTCGTGTGCAATCTGTTGCGGTGCGTTTACTCGTTGAGCGTGAGCGTGAAATCAAAGCATTTATCCCTGAAGAGTTTTGGGATGTACACGCTGATGTTAAAAATAGTGAAGCTGCATTACGTTTAGAAGTTACGAAACACGCTGACAAAGCATTTAAGCCTGTTAATGAGGCGCAGGCAATGGCTGCGGTTACTGACCTAGAGAAAGCTCAGTACAAGGTTGTTAGCGTTGAAGAAAAGCCAAGCAAGAGTAAGCCTAGTGCACCATTCATTACCTCAACCATGCAACAGGCTGCTAGTACACGTTTAGGCTATGGTGTTAAAAAGACTATGATGCTGGCTCAACGCTTATATGAAGCGGGTCACATTACTTATATGCGTACCGACTCAACCAACTTATCAAAAGATGCGGTTGAAATGTGTCGTGATTACGTAACCGAGCAATTTGGTGAAAAGTATTTACCAAAAGCACCGATCAGTTACAGCTCTAAAGGCAATGCACAAGAGGCGCACGAGGCGATACGTCCATCAAGTGTCTCGGTATTATCAGGCCATTTAGATGGTGTTGAAGCCGATGCGAAAAAGCTCTACGAATTAATTTGGCGTCAGTTTGTTGCTTGTCAAATGGTACCTGCTGAATATGACCTAACAACTTTAACCGTAGGTGCGGGTGATTATCAGCTAAAAGCAAAAGGCCGTGTACTTCGCTTTGATGGTTGGACAAAAGTTCAGCCAGCTGTTCGTAAAAAGAATGAAGAAGATCAGTCATTACCAGCTGTAAAAGAGGGTGATGTACTAACGCTTGTTGAGTTAGATCCTAAGCAACACTTTACCAAGCCACCTGCGCGCTTTAGTGAAGCAAGCTTAGTTAAAGAGCTTGAAAAGCGTGGTATTGGTCGCCCTTCAACTTATGCATCAATTATCTCAACGATTCAGGACCGTGGTTATGTGCGCGTTGAAAACCGCCGTTTCTTCGCTGAAAAAATGGGTGAGATAGTTACTGACCGCTTAGTGGAAAATTTTGAAGATCTGATGAACTTTGATTTTACCGCTAAAATGGAAGGTCGTCTGGATGATATCGCAGAAGGTGAGCGCGTTTGGACACAAGTACTAGACAAATTTTACGCAGACTTTTCAACTCAGCTTGAAATTGCTTCAGGTGATGAAGAGCAAGGTGGTATGCGCCAAAATCAAATGGTTGAAACAGACATCGATTGTCCAACCTGTGGCCGTAAAATGGGGATTCGTACTGCGTCAACTGGTGTATTCTTAGGCTGTACAGGTTACAACCTGCCACCTAAAGAGCGTTGTACAACAACCATGAATTTGGTGCCTGGTGATGAAGCGATTGCCGCAGATGTTGAAGATGTTGAAACAGAATCACTAATGCAAATGAAGCGTTGCCCAATCTGTGAAACGGCAATGGATTCATACTTGATAGACGAAACACGTAAACTGCATGTCTGTGGTAATAACCCAGCCTGTAAGGGTTATATCGTTGAACAAGGTACCTTTAAAATTAAAGGCTACGATGGCCCAATTATCGAATGTGATAAATGTGGCTCAGATATGCAGTTAAAATCAGGCCGTTTTGGCAAGTATTTTGGCTGTAGTAATGAAGAGTGTAAGAATACGCGTAAATTACTCAAAAATGGTGAAGCTGCGCCACCGAAAGAAGATCCGGTTCATTTACCAGAACTAGAATGTGAAAAATCAGAAGCTTACTTTGTACTTCGTGATGGTGCTTCAGGTATTTTCTTGGCGGCGAATACTTTTCCTAAGTCTCGTGAAACTCGTGCACCTAAAGTTGAAGAGTTAAAACGTTTTAGAGATCGTATTTCTGAGAAGTTTTACTATTTAGCTGATGCGCCTACGCAAGACCCAGATGGCAACCCAGCAATTGTTCGTTATAGCCGTAAAAATAAAGAACAATATGTGATGAGTGAAGTCGATGGTAAAGCGACAGGTTGGACTGCTCACTACCAAAATGGCAAGTGGGTTGAAGAAAGTAAAAAGAAAGCGCCTGCAAAAAAGAAAACATCGACAAAAGCTAAGGAATAATTCCTTAGCTTTTCAAGGCAATAAAAAACCGGAGCGCACGTCTTTGTGTCATTCCGGTTTTTTTATATCTGGTTTAACGACAAATTAAATTTGTACGTCTTTTACTTTCTTAAAGCCTTCAGCTTCAAGCTCATCGTTCACACATTTTAGTACGTATGGCTTTAATTCTTCGTTGCTGATGTCATCATCTTTAGCCCAGTTTAAACACATCTCAGTGTATTCTTTGATCATTTCAGCTGATGCTTCAGGTGCTTCGTTAGCGATTGCGTTAGACGCTGACACGCTTAATACAGGTGCCAAAATTAGTGCTAGCAATGCTTTGTTCATTTAATTATTCCTAATCAACATAATTAATAATTACTGGCTTAAAGTGCTCAGTAAAGGTGCGCAAAGGGCATACCGCTTTGCTTAAGTGAATTTATAAACGAAATCTGTAAAAAAGATAACGAAATATTTTTATCGTAAAGATAAACAAAAAATAGTCACAGTAGTGCGCTGCAAATATAGAAATTACTAATAAAAACCGCGTATTATCAAACTAATATTTATGAGAGTGATTTTAGAAATGTCAGAACAGATTAATCAAACTAAAAACAAAAAAGTGCCTTCTACATTAGAGAGAGTCGTCGAAAAATTTATTTTTCGTTCTCGATGGCTGTTAGCGCCATTTTTTATAGGTTTATTAGTCGCTGTAGTCTTATTGTTGTTAAAGTTTTTCAAATATCTTTACAGCATGGCCTTAAATACGTTTTCGGCAACTAATCAAGAGTTATTGGTGGGAATATTAACTTTGGTTGATACCGCGCTTTTAGCTGGGCTTTTGCTTATCATTATTTTTAGTGGTTACGAAAACTTTGTTTCAAAGTTGAATATAGACAATCACGAAGACAGACCTGTATGGATGGGAAAGGTTGGTTTTTCAGGGCTTAAGATGAAATTAATAAGCGCCATTGTCGCTATCTCTGCTGTAGAGCTTTTAAAGGTGTTTATCAGCTCAAACAACCATTCAACGGATGAGTTACTTTGGAAGGTGTTAATTCATGTGACGTTTGTGGTGTCGGGAGTGTTATTTGCACTAACTGACTACATTAATAGTAAAACCATGAATCACTAATCGTGTTATTAGTAATAAAAAAGCCCTGCATTGCAGGGCTTGGTGTTTAACAACTGATAATTAATTCAGGGTTGCATAAAAGCAACCGAACCCGGGCAGAGTGACTGTATTATTGTTTAACTCAGCTGTGTGATGCGATAGCTCCGTATGCAGTGAAGACACTGTATCAGAGATTGTTAACTCGCTACTTTGTGCGCCTAAGTTGAATGCACACAGCATTTTGACGCCTTCAAAGGTTCTATAAAAAGCAAGTACAGGCTCTTGAGTGTTTAAAAACTCAATGTCGCCTTCTAACAGAACATTTTTATCTTTACGCCATGCCATAAATTCACGGTAGGCATTCAAAATCGAATTTTTGTCTTGATCTTGCGCATTAACAGCAACGGCTTTGTGAGCATTGCCTACAGGTAGCCATGGCTTAGCTGTTGAGAAGCCAGCCTGTTCAGTATCGCTTGCGTCCCATGGCATTGGAGTACGGCATCCATCACGGCCTTTAAAGTTTGGCCAGAAAGTAATGCCGTATGGGTCTTGTAAGTCTTCAAAAGCGACTTCAGCTTCACCTAAACCAAGCTCTTCACCTTGATACATACATACGCTGCCGCGTAATGAAGCAAGCAGGGCGGTCAGCATTTTACATTGCTGCGGATTGATCGTGTTATCTTTACTCCAGCGACTAGCAACACGTTCAACATCGTGGTTACTAAATGCCCAACATGGCCAGCCTTCAGTCATACGCTCTTCTAATGTACTCACAGTATTACGAATATATTCTGCACTGTAATCATTAGTAAGTAATTCAAAGCTATAACCCATGTGGAGTTTGTCACCACCTGATGTGTACTCAGCCATAGTAGCTAATGAGTCTTCTGATGAGATTTCACCTAAAGCAACCGTGCCAGGGTATTTATTTAATAGGGCACGAATGTCCTGCATAAAGCTTAAGTTTTCTGGTTGCGTATTATTGTAGTAGTGATACTGGAACGCATACGGGTTATCTTCGCTAAAGCCACGACCCTGACGCTTTTCAGGCGGCTTAGCAGGATTGTCACGTAATTGTGCATCGTGATAACAGAAATTGATCGCATCTAAGCGGAAACCATCAACACCTTTTTTAAGCCAAAACTCCACATTATCTAATACGGCTTTGCGAACTTCAGGATTATGGAAGTTTAAATCAGGCTGTTCTGCAAAGAAGTTATGCAAGTAATATTGACCACGACGCGGTTCCCATTGCCATGCTGGACCACCAAAAATAGATAACCAGTTATTTGGTTGTGTGCCATCCGGCTTCGCATCTGCCCAAACGTACCAGTCAGCTTTATCATTGGTTTTATCTTCACGACTATCGAGGAACCACTGATGTTGATCTGAGGTATGGCTCAATACCTGATCAATAATAATTTTAATATCACGTTGGTGAGCTTGTGCAATTAAATCATCAAAATCAGCAAGGTTACCAAAAATAGGGTCGATATCACGATAATCACTTATGTCATAACCAAAATCTTTCATTGGTGATTTAAAGAAAGGTGAAATCCAAATAGCATCAACACCCAAGCTCTTAATATAATCGATGCGATCAATGATACCTTTGATATCACCAATGCCATCGCCATTGGTGTCTTGGAAACTGCGCGGATAAACTTGATAGATAACCGCACCTTTATACCACTGCTTTTGAGCCATGTTTTTCTCCATCGTGACACTCAGTGTTTGTAAACTGTTGGGCAACTAACCAGATGTTGCCGGAATGTCAAAAGCATACGTGAAGGCTGGGATAGTGTAAAAACTCTGCATACGTATGCACGCTAAATTCATATTTTAATTACTGAAAAAATATCCGTCGTTGCACCAGTTCAATTGGCTATTTCATCTATGAAAAAATTTACCAATTGGCTTTGCTTGTTATTTGTAAAAACAATAAACCCCAGCTTGGTGCATAAAACAGTTGCTTCTGGCCAAAGTAGTGCAAATAAAATTTGGTAAGACCAATTTCCAGTTTGTCGAACTTTTTCTGTTTATTAACATTGCTTCTTTTGCTAACACCCTGTTGAGGAGGCTTTTGTGTTTCTACTGGAGAGTTAAGGTTCAAAATTATGGCGAAAATGTTTCATTCTTATTAAATTGTGCTGGCATCATACTAAAGTTAACAATTACAATGGGTTAAGTCTTTATTGTGTAAATGTATTGTTAATTTTTGAATGGTTGAACTACGCTGAATACGTATGCATAAATTTGTTAAGGAAATAATCTCGGCGTTAATATTCATTCCGACAACAAAATCAGTCAACGACTTCAGCTATTAGATAATAAATATCTGCATCGCGTTGGCATTACAATTTGGGTAATGGGAAAAGCATCATGTCTATGTTCAAACCAAGTATATTAACTCTGGCTTTAACAGCCGCAGGTTTAAATAGCTTTGTAGCGTATGCTGCAGAAGAAGACCAAAAAGCAAAAAACGATAACGTTGAAGTTATCGAAGTAAAAGGTTTTCGTGGCAGTGTTGTAGAATCTATTAATACTAAACGCTTCACTCCTGAAGTTGTTGAGTCAATCTCAGCAGAAGATATCGGTAAGCTACCAGATTCATCAATTGCAGAATCAATTGCACGCCTTCCTGGTTTAACTGCTCAACGTCTAGATGGTCGAGCTAGCCGCGTAAGTGTTCGTGGTTTCAGTGAAAACGAAAGTGCTACTACTTTTAATGGCCGTGAGCAAGTATCAATCGGTGACAACCGTGGCGTAGAATTTGACCTTTACCCATCAGAAATTATGAGTGGCGTAACGGTATATAAAACACCAAGCGCTAGTATTGATGCAGAAGGTATTGCTGGCGTAATCGACATGCAAACTGTTAAACCTTTAAGCAAAGGTGAGCAAGTTATCATGTTCAATGGCCAATATGAGCAAACTGGTTTTGATAAATTAAACCCAGACGGTGACGATAAAGGTTTCCGCGGTACTGTTTCATACATTGATCAGTTTGCAGATGACACAATTGGTGTTGCATTTGCTTACAATACAATGAGCTCACCTAACCAAGAAAAACGTTGGAATTCATGGGGCTACCCTGAGTTTACCGGTGGAGATGGTAACACTTATTCAATTCTAGGTGGTGCTAAACCATTCGTACGTTCATCGACTCTTGAGCGTGACACAGCGATGCTTGTTATTGAAGCTGCGCCGACAGATCGTCTTAACATGACATTCGATGCCTTATACGTTGATTTTTCGGATGAAAAAATCTTACGTGGTATTGAAGTGCCATTTGCTTGGGGCCAAGGTTCAATCGACCCAAGCTCAGCTGTAATTGATGCTGACTCTGGTTTTATCACAAGTGCAGTAACTGAAGGTCAACGTGTTGTTGTTCGTAACGACTACGAAGAGCGTAACGCTGAGCTAACTCAGTTTGGTTTTAATGCAAAATACGACATCAGTGATGACTGGTCAGTAGAATTTGACGTAAGCCGTTCTGAAGTTGAACGTCAAATCTGGAGTATCGAAAGCTACTCAGGTACAGGTCGTGGTGACGCAAATGGTGTTGCTGATACGATTGGTTACGAGTTTGACGGTGGTAACACTGGCGCGCAATTCAGCCACAACCTTGATTACAGCGACTACGACTTAATCCAACTTGGTGGCCCATTATCTTGGGGTGCAAGTGCTGCACTTAACGATAAGTATGGTTTAACAGGTACTGAATACCAAAATACAGCGCAAGATGGCTTTATCAACGCGCCAGAAATCAATGATGAATTAAGCACATTAAAACTTGCTGCAAGCAAAGTACTTGATAACGCTTACATCAGCCGTGTGTCATTTGGTATGTCTTACCGTGACCGTGAAAAGAGCAAAGTGTCTGAAGGTTACTTCATGACATTAAAAGATTTCTCTTTATCAAATCCAGGTATGTTATCAATCCCTGAGCAATACCGTTTAGGTACAGCGAGCCTTGACTTCATTGGTATGGGCAACATGGTTGCATACGATACCAACGGTTTAGTAAACGACGGTTATTATAACCTTCTTCAAGAAAGCTTAACTGATTCAAAACACAAGACACAATCTTGGACTGTACAAGAAGAAGTAACAGCGTTTTTTGCTCAAGCTGACATTAATGCTGAAATTGGTTCAATCCCTGTAACAGGTAACGTTGGTGTTCGTTATGTGAAAACTGAACAGTCTTCACAAGGCTTTGCCGCTAACACAGTGAATGGTTTAGTTGTTGTATCACCAACTGATGTAAGCCACGATTACAGCCACTTCTTACCAAGCATCAATTTATCGTTTGCAATTGATGAAGAGCAAACTGTACGTTTTGGCGCGGCGAAAACGATTTCTCGTGCTCGCTTAGATGAAATGAACTCATCAGTTAATGCTTCTTACAATCAACAACCTGATGAAAATGGTAACTACTGGAGTGTATCAGGTGGTAACCCTGAACTTGAACCAAAAGAAGCTACAGGTTTTGATGTAAGCTACGAAAACTACTTCCATGAAGAAGGTTACTTTGCAGCTGCTGTATTCTATAAAGATATCACTCAGTGGATTTTCGATGGTACTTATGAAATCGACATGAGTGGTGTAGCTGACCCGTCTACCGGTGAAATCCCTGCAACTTCAACCGGTACTGGTTCTGGTAAAGTAAATGGTGGTTCTGGTGACCTATGGGGTTATGAGCTTTCATTAACACTACCGTTCACTATGTTCAGTGAATCACTAGACGGTTTTGGTTTAATCGCAAGCCATACAGGTGTTGAGCAAGACTTAACTGACCAAAATGGTAACGAATATGAGCTACCTGGTTTATCTGACCAAATCGATAGCTTAACAGTTTACTTTGAGCGTAACGGATTCCAAGCACGTACAAGCATGCGTAAACGTAGTGACTTTAAAGGTGACGTATACGGTTTAGGTTTTGCTACTACACAAGTTGATATTAAAGGCGAAACAATTTGGGATGCACAAATTGGTTATGACTTTAGTGAAGGCGGTGTAGAGAGTCTTGACGGTTTATCTGTAACTTTCCAAGTTCAGAACATCACAGAAGAGCCGTTCACATCACTACAAGGTGATAACTCACTTCAAGTACGTGATTATCAAGACTACGGTCGTACATTCCTGTTAGGCTTCAGCTACAAGCTGTAATGAGCTAAACAGAGATATGAAATTGCCCTTGTGATTTGTTTTACAAGGGCTTTTTTATATCAGTGAGCTACACTCAATGAATTGAAATTGGCGTTAGGTGTACTATGGAATCAAAAAAAATAACCAAAGTAGTGATTGCTGGCGGTGGTACCGCAGGGTGGATAACTGCAGCATTACTCAATAAAGTGCTGGGTAAAGTGCTTGATATAACCCTGATAGAGTCAGCAGAAATTGGCACTGTCGGTGTAGGCGAGGCCAGTATTCCACCTATTTTGCATCTAAATGGTGCGCTAGGTATAACCGAAAAAGAATTTATTAAGGCCACTGGCGCAACGATTAAACTGGGTATTGAGTTTGAAAATTGGCGCAGTCAAGGTCACAGCTATATGCACGCCTTTGGTGAGATTGGTAAAGACTTCCCGTTTTGTGAGTTTTACCACTTTTGGTTAAAAGCAAATCAAGCTAATAATGCACCTGATTTTTGGGATTTTTCACTTAACTACCAAGCTGCCAAAGCACATAAATTTGCCCACCTTAAACAAATACCAAATACTCAGTTAGCGGGCTTACATTATGCCTATCATTTTGATGCCACACGATACGGCGAGTTCTTAAAAGAATTAGCACAATCACGGGGCGTAAAACGGATTGAAGGCAAAATTGAATCGGTTAATCAATGTCACCAAAGCGGGCATATTACCTCTTTATTGCTTAAAAATGGCGAGCAAATAGACGGCGACTTATTTATTGATTGCACAGGTTTACGTGCATTATTAATAGAGCAAACACTTAATGCAGGCTTTGAGGATTGGTCACATTGGTTACCTTGTGATAGTGCTGTTGCAGTGCAAAGTGAATCAGCTAACGATGCAATTCCATATACACGTTCAATTGCAAGAGACTCGGGTTGGCAGTGGCAAATTCCATTACAGCATCGTGTAGGCAACGGCCTTGTCTATTCTTCTCGTTTCTTATCAGACGAAGCGGCAAAGCAACAGCTCTTGGATAACTTACCTGCTAAAGCACTGACAGAGCCCCGCGTTATTAAATTTAAAACAGGCCGCCGTTTAAAGCAGTGGCATAAAAATGTGGTATCGGTTGGCTTATCGAGCGGGTTTTTAGAGCCATTGGAATCGACCAGTATTCATTTAATTCAAAGTGCAGCAATTCGTTTAATTAAGTTTTTTCCTCATCAAGGTATTAAACAAAGCCTTGTGGATGAATTTAATCAACAAAGTAAAACAGAATTTGAGCGAATTCGTGACTTTATTATTCTTCATTACAAGATTACTGAGCGTGATGACAGTGCGTTTTGGCGTTTTTGTAAAGGCATGGATATTCCAAGTAGTCTTAAAAAGAAAATTGAGCTATTTAAAACCAGTGGCAAGCTCGTAAGAGAAGACGATGAGCTATTTGCCGAAGTTGCATGGCAACAAGTGATGATAGGGCAAGGTCTTATTGCAGAAGATCACCATCCATTAACTAATGCGTTATCAGATGAGCAGTTAAATGAGCTATTTAGTAATTTAAAAACCCTGATTAATAGCACTGTAGAGCAACTGCCAAGCCACAGTCAATTCTTAGAAAAAGTACAAAATTAACTATGAAAACAACACGAACATTTTTAGCGTTAACGACCGCATTTACGCTTTTCAACTCGACAGCCAGCTTTGCAATTACTGCGTCACCAGAAAACTGGTGGGTAGGAATGCAAAATGACTCGTTACAAGTCATGCTTTACGATAACAATATTGCTAGCAAAACGTGGCAAATGATGCCTTATAAAGGTGTTGAGTTTAAAGGGGTGACAACAACGAATAACCCTAACTACGCGTTTTTAGATTTAACCATTAGCGATAATGCAAAGGCAGGAATACTAACCTTTAAAGCTGAAGATGGCACAGAATTTACTTACCCGTTAAATGCCCGTGATAAACAAAGTGCCAATCGTCATGGCTTTACAAATAAAGATACGCTTTATTTAATCAATCCTGATCGCTTTGTAAATGGTGATCCAAGCAATGACACCGTTGCTGGTATGAAGGAGGCTGCAAACCCAAGCTTTAAAGGTGGCCGACATGGCGGTGATATTCAAGGTGTTATTAATAGCCTAGATTATCTTGAGGACTTAGGTGTGACGCAACTTTGGTTAACACCGGTGCTTGAAAATGACATGCCAAGTTACTCTTATCATGGTTATGCCATTACTGACTTTTATAAAGTTGATCCGCGTATGGGTAGTAATGCACTTTACAAAACCTTATCAGCAGAAGCGAAAGAGCATGGCATCGGCTTAGTGATGGACATGGTACTTAACCACTTTGGTTCATCGCATCAGTGGATGGCTGATATGCCAACAGCAGATTGGGTTAACTTTGATGGCAAGTTTGAAAACGGCAAAAATGCCACAAGTCACGCCAGACAAACAATTCAAGACCCACATGCGAGCCAATACGATAAACGTCAATTTAATGATGGTTGGTTTGTTGAGTCTATGCCTGATTTAAATCAGCGTCAGCCGTTACTGTCTACTTATTTGATTCAAAATGCCATTTGGTGGATTGAATACGCCAACTTAAGCGGCATTCGTGTTGATACCTATTCATACTCAGATAAAGCATTTTTAGCCGATTGGACTAAAGCCATTATGACCGAGTATCCGAACTTTAATATTGTTGGTGAAGAGTGGACAACCAACCCAGCAATTGCTTCTTATTGGCAGCGCGGCAAAGTAAATCAAGATGGTTATACCTCTGACTTACCGAGTGTGATGGACTTTTCATTACAAGAAGCGCTGATCCAAGCACTCAACGAAGAAGAAAGCTGGAATACAGGTTGGGTAAAAGTGTATCAATCGCTAGCGAATGACTTTTTATATGCTGATACAGATAACATTTTAGTTTTTGCTGATAATCATGACATGAGCCGTGTTTACACTGAGCTTGGTCAAGACCTAGCAAAAACAAAATTAGCCATGACGCTACTGTTAACGACTCGCGGTATTCCACAAATTTATTACGGCACAGAACTGTTACTTGATAACACGCCAAGTAATGACCACGGTGATATTCGCATTGACTTCCCGGGTGGGTTTCATGGTCAAAAAGCGAATGCCTTCACAGGCGAAGGACTTTCAGCTGATCAGCAAGAGATGTTAACTAGCATTAAAAAGCTGCTTCGACTGCGCCAAGAAAAACCAGCGCTAAGCGAAGGCCGTTTAATGCATTTTTCACCGAAGCAAGGCGTGTATAGCTATGTGAGAGAACACAATGAGCAAACTGTATTAGTTATTCTTAACAAAAACCAACAAGCCATTGATTGGGACTTAAGCTACATGCAAGAAGTGCTGAAAGGCAACAATAAAGGACGTGATTTAATCAGCGAAAAACCTGTTGATCTTGCAGCGCCAATCCGCTTAAAAGCTATGCAAGCACGCTTAATCGAGCTTGAATAATTGCAACTAATAAGCTGAATACGTATGCATTTACTGTCCGTATGCAGCCCTTAACATTAGTATGAACTGATATTTACAGAAAAATGAAGTAATGATGACAACATACAAACTAACTGCGCTAGTAGTGGCTTCGGTTTTAGGTTTAACTGCCTGTGGTAACGATGCGCCAGTACAGCAGAACACGCAAAAGCAACAATCAGAATCTAGCCAAGCAGCTATCTCTAAGCCTGTGGTTTATCAAGTATTCACTCGATTATTTGGTAACACAAACACCACGAATAAACCGTGGGGCACATTAGAAGAAAATGGGGTAGGCAAATTCGCTGATTTTAATGATGCAGCATTACAAGGTATTAAAGAGCTAGGCACGACACATGTTTGGTATACCGGTGTGCCGCGTCATGCATTAGTAACTGATTATACTGAATACGGTTTGTCTCAAGATGACCCTGATGTTGTAAAAGGGCGTGCAGGCTCGCCTTATGCGGTGAAAGATTATTACGATGTTAATCCTGATTTAGCAATTAACCCTGAGCGCCGCTTAGAGGAGTTTGTTGAGCTTATCAATCGTACTCATGAGCACGGTATGAAAGTTGTTATTGATATTGTGCCAAATCATGTAGCGCGTAACTACGAGTCGGTTGCCAAGCCTGAAGGTGTTAAAGATTTCGGCGCTGATGATGACACGACGAAAACCTATGCTCGCGATAATAATTTTTATTATGTAACAGGGCAGTCATTTCAAGTGCCAACAAGCGATAGCTACCAAGTATTAGGTGGCAACCCGCATCCACTTGCAGATAATCAGTTTGATGAAACACCTGCAAAATGGACGGGAAATGGGGCACGCGCTGCTAAACCCGACATCAATGATTGGTACGAAACAGTTAAAATCAATTACGGAGTGAAACCAGACGGCAGCTACGATTTCCCAACGCTACCAGCTGATTACGCTGAAAAAGATTACCGTGCGCACTATGCCTTTTGGCAGGATAAAGAGCTGCCAAATAGCTGGTATAAATTCCGCGATATCGCACTATATTGGTTAGATAAAGGTGTTGATGGTTTCCGTTATGACATGGCAGAAATGGTGCCTGTTGAGTTTTGGAGCTTTTTAAACTCATCAATCAAAATGCAAAAAAGTGATGCCTTTATTCTGGCAGAGGTTTATAACCCAACACTTTATCGCCCTTATATTCAGCAGGGTAAGATGGATTATCTGTACGACAAAGTCGGCTTTTACGACACAGTTAAAGCTGTGATGCAAGGTAAACAACCAGCAGAAACTATTTTTGAAATCCAAAGCCAAGTGGCTGATATTGAAGAGCACATGCTGCATTTTTTAGAAAACCATGATGAGCAACGCATTGCTAGCCCGGATTTCGCTGGTAGCAGTGAAAAAGGTAAGCCAGCTATGGTGGTTTCTACATTAATGTCGCGTTCGCCAACCTTACTTTATTTTGGTCAAGCTGTTGGTGAAGATGGCTCTGAAGACGGTGGTTTTGGTGACCCAACGCGTACAAGTATCTTCGACTACATGGGTGTACCTGCACATCAAGCGTGGATGAATAATGGTAAATTCGATGGCGGTGCGCTTTCAAAGCAGCAAGCTGATCTTCGCGCTTACTACACGAAGTTAATGTCATTAAACACACTTCCTGCAATTGTTGGCGGTGACATGCAAGCGGTTGAATTGACTGGCTCAGAGCAAGTAATTGCCTTTACGCGTAAGCTAGGTCAACAGCTGGTGCTTGTAGTAAGTAACTTTTCAGAAAATCCACAGAATGTTGAGCTTACTCTTAACCAAGCGTTATTACCTAAACTTAACCACAGTGGTTTAACGTTAACTGACAATCTAGAAAATCATGCCGACATTGTGATTTCTGAGGCAGCATCGAAGGCGCCAATTCAATTACAACTAAACGGCTTAAGCAGTGCAGTATTTACCTTAAAGGCTGACTATGAATAATAACAAACCAACGCTAAGCTTTTGGCAAATATGGAATATGTGTTTTGGATTCCTTGGCATCCAATTTGGCTTTGCATTACAAAACGGTAATGTGAGTCGTATATTTCAAACTTTAGGTGCCAATGTTGATGACATTCCAATCCTTTGGGTTGCAGCGCCGCTTACAGGTCTTATCGTACAACCTATCATTGGTTACTGGAGCGATAAAACATGGAATAAGTTAGGTCGCCGTCGTCCGTTCTTTTTCTATGGGGCTATTTTAACGACGTTATCGTTATTCATAATGCCTAACTCACCAAGCCTGTGGATTGCGGCGGGTATGTTATGGATCATGGATGCGTCAATTAACGTGACTATGGAACCTTTCCGTGCACTTGTCAGTGATAATCTGCCGAAAAAACAACGTGCAACTGGTTATGCAATGCAAAGCTTCTTCATTGGTATCGGTGCGGTTGTCGCGTCTGCTTTACCTTGGATGATGACTAACTGGTTCGATATTGCTAATACAGCACCTGCTGGGCAAATCCCGGATTCTGTAAAATTCTCGTTTTATTTTGGTGCCGTTGTTTTAATTATTGCTGTGTTTTGGACCGTCTTTACAACTAAAGAATATTCACCTGAAGAGCTTGAAAGCTTTCATGAACAAGAGCAAAGCGATGACTCGGCTGATGTTCAAAGTGATGTCAACTTTAACAAAGGCGCTGCAATCTTTACGGTGCTTGGCCTTGTTGTACTTGGTATCGTTACCGGTCTTTCTCTTGAGAAAGAGCTGTATTTGCTTGCAGGTGGTTTGATTAGCTTTGGTGTTATTCAATTTATTGCCGGTGCTTTAAAAGCTAAAAACGCAACCAGTGGTGGCTTTTATCAAGTTGTGAATGATGTATTCACTATGCCAGAAACGATGAAACAATTGGCTTGGGTACAATTTTTTAGCTGGTTCTCATTGTTTGCAATGTGGATTTATACCACCTCGGCAGTAACTAGCTTCCACTACGGCAGCAGTGACACAAGCTCTCTTGCTTACAACAACGGTGCTGACTGGGTTGGTGTATTATTTGCCGCTTATAACGGTTTTGCAGCTATTGCAGCACTGTGTATTCCAATAATCGTTAAAAAAGTAGGGCTAAAAATAGCTCACGCTATCAACCTAGTGTTAGGTGCATTGGGCTTGGTGAGCTTTATTATTATCAAAGATCCAAGTTTACTAATCTGGCCAATGATCGGGGTTGGTTTTGCTTGGGCTTCAATTCTATCTTTACCATACGCAATGTTAAGTACCTCAGTACCAAGTAAGAAAATGGGTGTGTACATGGGTATCTTTAACTTCTTTATTGTTATTCCGCAGCTTTTAGCGGCAAGCGTATTAGGCCTAATTTTACGTCACTTTTTTGAAAATCAACCGATTTATGCGTTAGTGCTAGGTGCAGTGTCATTTGTACTAGCAGCGGTCGCTGTACTGCGCGTTAAGCAACAATAATAAGGACACACCATGAAAAAATTTAATCTTATTACCGCAAGTATTTTAGCGTTAGGTTTAACAGCTTGTAGTTCAGAGCAATCAGTTAATACATCAGTTGAGCAGGTGTCTGCGCCAGGAGCTCCGGGTGTTGAACCTTTTTGGGCATACTCAGGTAAAACAGGTATTGGTACATCTTACGAGCAATACCAAGACGGCCACTATAGCAATGCAGCTGCTACTGGCAAAGTATCAAAAGTTTGGTTTTCAATCGCGAAAGGCATGATCACCGAAACTATGTTTGGTTTAATTCACCAAGCACAAATCAAAGATATGCAGTTTGTTGTAGTTGGTAAAGACTTTACCGTTACAGAGAACGATGATCTGGATGTTAGCATTGATTATTTATACAAAGACGACGCGGGTCGCCCATTATCGCTTGCTTACAAAGTAGTAAGTAAAGATAAACAAGGTAGGTTCACTTTAGAAAAACATATCTTTACAGATCCAAACGAGCAAACATTGTTTGTTCGTAGCGTATTTAATACTGACCTTGATGGTGTGAAAGCCTACGTTAATGTAAACCCTTACATTGATAACAACGGTTTAGACGATTTCGCAAAAGTGACCGACAAAGGTCTAGTTGCTTGGCAAGATGATAACTTTTTATCTTTACAAGCCGCTCAACCATTTAAAAAGGCAAGTGTTGGCTTTACAGGTGTGAGTGATGGCTTAAAAGAGTTAAAAGCATCGCAATCATTATCAACGACTTACCAAAATACCGGTGATAAGTCGGGTAATGTAAGCTTACTTGCAGAGCTTGGCGAAGTATCTAAAAACACCACCTTTGATATAGCTTTAAGCTTTGGTAATTCTGAAGCTGCAAGCTTAAAAGAAGGCCAAACAAGTTTAAACCAAGGTTATGAAAAAGTGCTTGCTGCTTATAACGGCGAAGGTGCGGCAATTGGTTGGCAAGATTACTTAGCAAGCCTTGAACCTTTGAGCACATTAACTAACAGCACTGCTGATAATGGTAAATTGCTATATACCAGCGCCATGGTATTAAAAGCGCAAGAAGATAAAACTCATGCAGGTGCTTTAATTGCGTCACTTTCTAACCCTTGGGGTGAAACGGTTTCGGCTAAAACTGGTTCTACTGGTTATAAAGCCGTTTGGGTGCGTGATTTCTATCAAGTTGCTATGGCATTTATGGCTATGGGTGATACACGTACCGCAAAAACGGCGTTTGAATATCTAGAAAAAGTACAAGTGACGGACAGTACGCCAGGCAATGGTGGTGACACGGGTTGGTTCTTACAAAAAACGCACGTTGATGGTGAGCTTGAATGGGTAGCTGTTCAGCTTGATCAAACAGCAATGCCAATTATGTTAGCGTGGAAACTACATCAAGCAGGCGTACTTAGCGATCAAGAGCTAACAGATTGGTATGGCAAAATGTTAAAGCCAGCGGCTGATTTCTTAGTTGATGGTGGCGTTGCGAAAATTCTTTGGAACGACACACAAATTACACCACCAGCAACGCAACAAGAGCGCTGGGAAGAACAAAATGGTTTTTCTCCTTCAACAACAGCTGCGGTAGTTGCAGGCCTAGTAACGGCTGCTGATATTGCTAAAAAAGCAGGTGACACTAAAAATGCAGAGCGTTATCTAGCAACGGCTAAAACCTACAACAGTGAAATTGAAAGCACGATGTTTACGACTCAAGGTAACCTTAAGTCTGAAAACAGTGATGGTGAATATTTCATCCGTATCGGTCAAGACAAAGATCCAAACTCATCAACCACACTTAATGCTAATAACGGTCGTAAAGGCTTTGATAAAAAGCAAATCCTTGATGGCGGTTTCTTAGAGCTTGTTCGCTATGGTGTGCGTGATGCACTTGCTCCAAGCATTGTAAAAACTTTACCAGAGTATGATGACGAAACCTTAGTTGATAACCTGCAAGTGCGCTACACCTTTAACTTTGCTGATGGTTCGGGTTCATACCCTGGCTACCGTCGCTATGGTAACGATGGTTACGGTGAAGATGAAGTGACAGGTAACAACTATGCTGAAGGTGGCAATAATACTCCAGGTCAACGTGGTCGTGTTTGGCCGTTTTTCACCGGTGAGCGTGGTCACTATGAAATCGCTGCGGCAAACGCAACCAATAGCCTTGATGCGATAAAGCAACAAGCGATTAAAGACACCTATGTAAAAGGCATGGAAGCATTTGCTAATGAAGGCATGATGTTACCTGAGCAAGTTTGGGATGGCGTTGGTAATAATAAAGCAGGCTATCAGTTAGGTGAGGGGACAAACTCAGCGACACCACTTGCTTGGACTCACGCTGAATATATCAAGTTACTTCGTTCAGTGAGCGATAAACATGTGTGGGACCATTACCCAGTTGTTGAAGACGCATTGAAATAATTCAGCTTCAGATGATGAAACCGCCGATTAACACTTGGCGGTTTTTTTTGTTTTGCACTTTTTTACATTAATTTTCAAATAGTGTGGTATTTTAGCATTATGTAAATATAATTTTTGAGACAAATACCTATTTAAGTAAAAGCAAAAATTGCACTTTTTTTAAAAATAGAGGTTTTGCTAAGGTTGAGTAGCTTTGTTTAAATTAAAAAGTAAAGGGAATTTAATTAATATGCTAAAAAGAATTTCACTTATATTATTACTGATTTTACAATGTTCTTGCTCTATTAATTCTAACTTCGGGAATTATATTATTGCTGACGCCGAAAACAGAGGAAGAGGTGAACAAGTCCAGGTTTATAACGATCGAGAAATTTTCAACTTTAGATCAACCTATTTAGGTAATGTAGAATCCAACTTTTGTCACGAAAAAAATGACTCTCTTATCCCTGAAGATGCTTATTATTACAATCCTTCCAATATAAAAGGTACTTTACAAGATTCTTTAAAAGTTAAAGCACATAAAATGGGTGGTAATGGTATAGTTTTTTCTCAATGTTATACTACGTCAAATACATATCAGTGCTATAAATCAATGCGTTGTGAAGGCTCTGTGTATAATATTGAAAATTAACTGTGAGCTCTAAAACAATGAAACACATGCTTCGCTTTGTTTTTCTAATGCTACTTACTTACCCTTTCTTAAGTGTTGCTAATGCAAAATTAAAACCCTTCAGCAGTGATGGTTGCAGCTCTTTTCCTGATGGAACTATAGAACATAAAAACTTGTGGTTGGCTTGCTGTACAGCCCATGATCTCGCATATTGGCAAGGCGGTACTTTCAAGCAACGTGAGCAAGCTGATGTCGATTTAAAAGAGTGTGTTGCAAAAGTAGGTGAGAAAGAGATTGCGGTATTGATGCTTGCTGGTGTCAGAGTGGGTGGTACACCTTTTTTACCAACCAGCTTTCGCTGGGGTTATGGATGGCCATATCCTAAGTTCTATGGCGAACTAACAGAGCAAGAGCGGATGCAAGTTGAAAGCCGTTTAGCCGAACTTAATACTGAGAAAAATAACTAATTAATCGTCTATCTAAGTTCTTTACAGGTTTTAGATGCATCATTGATTATAGTTGCTTCAGCGCTTTTGGCAAAACGTGTTGACATATAGAGGCCTAATTGGTGGTCTGGCATTTTTATGCGTGTAACGCCATCAAAGTGGTGAGGCTCGATATCTTTTGCAATTACAGTCGGTAGGGCTGTAATACCAGCTCTGTTTTTAGCTACAAACTCAACAGCTTGTTGCCATGTATTAACTTGTTGCTCATGGCTTAGTATTTCATTTTCATCAATGTCTAAATATTTAAGTATTAAGGTGCGCGCACCAGTACCGCGCTTATATGCTATGCCTTGTAATAATGCCTGCTTGCGTAAATTTTTAATACTTAAATCTGTTTCATTTGCCTGGATTATGAGCTGGTAACCAGCTTGATAAATTGTTGTTGAACGAGTCGCAAATAGATCTCTTTGAGGAAGCAGTAATAATGGCATAGCGATATCTACTTCATTATTTTTTAACATTTTAATTAAACGGGCTTGCGGTACTGTAATAACGTCAAAGTCGGATTCGAGATGATTAATAACACAGCTATATGCTGACTTTAATTCACCATGAAATTGTTTACGGTAGTACTTTAAAGATTCGCCATTTTCACTTGATACACCTATCAGCAATTTAGCTGAAACTGAATGGCTGAATGAAGCAATAAATAAAGCACATAAGGTGATAAAAAAACGTATAAAGTCCATTTATAAACTTGTCATGTTTTAATTAATTATTAATTTATCAATGACTAGTTATAAAAACAATATCAAGGTAACAACCTGAAATAACATCGTTGTATGTATTTAGCTTGAGTTATTCATTTATATATTTTAAAACAGTGCGTTAGATTTTTTTACTTGAGGGAAAAGCTGGAAACTGCAATATTGAAATCGTGTAGCATTTTGTAGCCTATGAAGTACTGTATTATTCTTCCAAATGGAGTTTGTAAATGATAAAAACAGCCTTAATTTTATTTTCATTGATTGCGTTTAATACGCAAGCACAAAGCTTTCAAGCAAAATTAGTCAAAGCTGCGAAAGAGCGTACTGAACACGTTGTAGTTTATAACGGCAGTTATCGAAAAATTGACTACCCCAATGGCGATGTACCAAAAAATATAGGTGTGTGTACCGATGTGATAATTCGCACCTATAGAGCTTTAGGAATTGATTTACAGGCGCTTGTACATGAAGATATGCGCGACAACTTTACCTTATATCCTTCAAAGCGAATTTGGGGCTTGACCAAACCAGATACCAACATTGACCACCGAAGGGTACCTAACCTGCAAGTATTTTTTGAAAAATTTGGCACAAGAAAAGTTATTAGCAAAACAGCTGCTGATTACCAAGCTGGTGATATTGTGACTTGGGTTTTACCTAATAATAGGCCTCATATCGGCATTGTTACAGATGAGCTATCTGAAGATAAATTAAGACCTCTCATTGTTCATAACATTGGCTGGGGGCCGAAAATGGAAGATATGTTATTTAACTATAAAATTACAGGTCACTATCGATTTGAACCAAATCTTAGCAAATAGTTTTTCCTGTATCAGAATTAAGCCGCTAGCTATTGCTAGCGGCTTTCTTGTATTTATAACCCGGCTTTTTTAGCGCGAGCAGTATGTAGTTTTTTATAGCTTTCGATTAAACGAAGGTGTCTATCTAATCCCTCAAGCTTCATGCTGGTCTCTGTTAGACCATAAAACATCACATCGCCGTTGATTGAGCCAACCACGGCATCCATTGTTTCTTGGCCAAACATACGGGTAAAGCTGTGGATGTAATCTTCAATTTCAAGGTCATCACTAAGAGCAACTTCTAACGTTGCGTGCATTGCTTGGTAGAATAGGCCACGTTCTACAATAGTATTGTCGTTATATTGTAAGAAAGCTTCAACAAGCTCCATTGCTGCTTCTAAATCACCAAGCGCTAAGTAAATAAGTAGTTTAAGCTCAAGAATCGTTAACTGACCCCACACTGTGTTTTCATCAAACTCAATGCCGATTAAGGTGATGATATCAATGTAGTTATCAAGTTCACTTTGTTCTAAGCGCTCAACTAAATCAGCAAGTTGATCTTCTGATAAACGGTGCAGATTTAAGATATCTTCGCGGAAATTAAGTGCTTTATTGGTATTGTCCCAGATTAAGTCTTCTACTGGATACACTTCTGAGTAATCAGGCACCAAAATACGACATGCAGTACCAAGATCTGAGAACTCAGCAATGTAAGCTTCTTTACCTAAGCTTTCTAAAATACCGAATAAGCTCGCTGTTTCTTCTTCATTGCTGCCAGAGAAATCCCACTCAACAAACTCATAATCGTGTTTAGCACTGAAGAAACGCCATGAAATCACGCCAGTTGAGTCAATAAAGTGTTCTACAAAGTTTTCTGGCTCAGACACAGCCATGCTATTAAATGTTGGCTTAGGCACATCGTTTAAACCTTCGAAGCTTCTGCCTTGTAATAGCTCAGTTAAGCTGCGCTCTAACGCAACTTCAAAGCTTGGGTGTGCACCAAAAGAAGCAAATACACCGCCAGTTTTAGGGTTCATGAGTGTTACGCACATGACAGGGAACTGACCGCCTAGTGAGGCATCTTTTACTACAACTGGAAAGCCTTGTTCTTCAAGGCCATTAATACCTGCAACAATCCCTGGGTATTTGTTTAAAACCTCTTGAGGTACGTCTGGTAAAACAATTTCTTGCTCAATGATCTGGCGCTTAACAGCACGTTCAAAAATTTCAGATAAACATTGTACTTTCGCTTCGGCAAAGTTGTTACCTGCGCTCATACCATTACTTAAGAATAAGTTTTCGATTAGGTTTGATGGGAAGTAAACCGTTTCACCGTCAGAGTGGCGTACATAAGGAATAGAACAGATACCACGTTCTTTATTGCCAGAGTTGGTATCAATTAGGTGTGAGCCACATAGCTCACCATCTGGATTATAAATTTCACGGGTATAGTCATCTAAAATGCCCTCTGGTAGAGAGTCATCGTCAGTCAGAGCAAACCACTTTTCATTTGGATAATGAACAAACTCGCTATTAGCAATGTCTTCGCCTAAGAACTGATCGTTATAGAAGAAGTTACAGTTTAAGCGCTCAATAAATTCACCCAAAGCTGAGCATAACGCGCTTTCTTTAGTTGCACCTTTACCATTAGTAAAACACATAGGCGAGGCTGCATCACGAATATGTAGAGACCATACATTAGGCACAATATTACGCCAAGAAGAGATCTCGATTTTCATCCCTAATTCTTCAAGGATGGCCGTCATATTTGCGATGGTTTCTTCAAGCGGTAAATCTTTACCTAAAATAAACGTGTTGCTGTCATCACCTGGTTTTGCCATCAGCATTGCTTGTGCGTCAGCTTCGATACTTTCTACAGTATCGATTTTAAACTCTGGCCCAGTTTGAATAACACGTTTTACCGTACAACGTTCAACAGAACGTAAAATACCCGTGCGGTCTTTTTCAGATAAGCTTTCAGGTAATTCAACCTGAATTTGGAAAATTTGGTTATAGCGGTCTTCTGGGTCAACGATATTGTTTTGCGCCACACGAATACCATCAGTCGGGATATCGCGTGAATTACAATACACTTTAATAAAGTAAGCCGCACACAATGCAGAAGACGCTAAGAAATAATCGAATGGACTTGGTGCAGTGCCATCACCCTTATAGCGAATAGGTTGGTCTGCAATGACAGAGAAATCATCAAACTTGGCTTCAAGTCTAAGGTTGTCGAGAAAATTAACTTTAATTTCCATTAAAAAATTCCACCTTTGTGCGCATTGCTATCTGAAGCTTTATACAGCTAGATAAGCATTTTCATCATAATAGGTGTAATTATCTGCTTTTTCGAAGTAATAGTCTTGGGTAAATCGAAAAAAAAGCGATTTTAATAAATAAAAGCCTAGGTTGTAGAGCTGATAGCGATAACTGTGGCGTTATCGCTAAGGGTTAAACACTCGAACCGCGAATAATTAAACGAGGCGGTAAAAGCGTATTTTCTACTTGTTCACCACGAATAAGCTTAAGTAGATTATCAACTAACATTTGCCCCGCAAGAGTGGTGTCTTGCTGAACAGTAGTAAGAGGCGGATTAACAAAGCTGGCAACAGCAATGTTATCAAAACCGACAACGTGAACATCGTCAGGAACTTTTATTTTTGCTTCTTTCAGGGCGCGAATAGCACCAATAGCAATAAGGTCACTGGCTGCAAATAAAGAGTTAAAACGAATATTATTGGCAATCAATGATCGAGTAGCATGATAGCCTGATTCTTCTGTAGAAATGGCATTAGCCATTTTACGTTCGTTAAGGGTCACACCTTTGGCTAAAAATGCATCCTTAAAGCCTTGGTAACGGGCAAAAAACTCAGGGCTATGCTCAGAGGCATCACCAATAAAAGCACAATCCGTTCTACCTGTTGCTAATAAATGCTCTGCCGCTAACTTACCACCACCATAATTATCACAGCTCACTGTTAAGTCAGGGCGGTTATCGACGCTTGCCCCCCAGCAGACAAACTTAGTGTGTTGGTCAATTAAGGTTTTAAATTTGGGTTGATAATCGAGGTAATCCCCATAACCCAATAAGATTAAGCCATCGGCACGGTGACTATCTTCATAATCAGCTTGCCAATCTGAGCTGCTTGATTGAAACGAAACAAGCAAGTCATAGCCTTCTTTCGCACACGCTCTGGTAATACTACCAAGCATCGCCAAAAAGAAAGGGTTTATTTGTGATTCATCTGAGGTTGGATCTTCAAATAACAAAAGGGCGAGGGTGCTACTTTGTTGTGTTCTTAGGTTACTGGCATTTTTATCAACTTTATAGTTGAGCTGTTTTGCTACCTCATGAACACGTCTACGCGTTTCTTCGTTGACCAAAGGGCTGTTTCTTAATGCGCGAGACACGGTTGACTGTGACACACCCGCATAATGTGCAATGTCAAAAGATGTCGCCTTACCTTTCATATTGTTACCAAATAACATAAGTAGTAATTGCCATTTTCGGCTATTTAATATTTTTTTCAAGCTATTTGTGACGAGTGGTTAATTACAAGCAAAACTCAGAGCTAATAGGTGTTATTTCTGTGCATTTTGTTGATTTTTAGCACTTAAGGCGTGAGTTTTTTAATAAAATACGTATGCATTCACAAATAATGAAAATTTTTATTGATTCGAATCTGACACCGGTGTCATAATGTCACTGTTTTATCATTTTGTTGTCAAAACGTATTTGGCTGCCCATTCATTTGGGCAGCATTTTTTTAATACAAAAGATAGCTTCTTTGAGGCAACGACCCAAAGTTTAGCAGACACAGTGGCTTTGCCATTGAAAACTAGAAAAATAAGCGGCAATAGCTTAGACAAATAGAGAAAACAACATGAACACACAGACAACTACAGAATTCGCTCCTATTCTTGTTGCCGATATCGGCGGCACTAACGCTCGTTTCGCTTTAATCACAGACTTTAATACGCAAACAAATCAGTTTGTTATAAAGCATAATTTAACATTCCCAAGTGCTGATTTTGGTTCTTTAGAAAGTGCAATTAATCAGTATTTCAGTCAAATATCGTTCCCAAAGCCTAAGCGTGCATGTTTAGCGGTAGCGGGCCCTATAAAAGCAGGCCAAGTACACTTAACAAACCTTGGCTGGCACTTTAACGTTGCAGATTTAAAAGCTGAGTTTTCATTTGAGCAACTTGAAGTTATCAACGACTTTGCCGCATTTGCTTATGCAGCACCATATTTAGACGATTCGCAAAATATGGCCGTTAAGGCAGGTCAAGCAGATGAAAATGCAAATATTGCAGTAATGGGCCCAGGCACTGGTTTTGGTGCAGCGTGCTTAGTGCGTACCTCTCAAGGCAGCGCAGTACTTAGCTGCGAAGCGGGTCATATTACCCTTGCCGCAGTAACAGAATTAGACCGCCTTTTAATCACTGAGCTTAAAAAACAATTAAATCATGTGTCAGTAGAGACAGTGTTCTCAGGCCCAGGTATTGCGCATTTGTATCGTGCTATGGCTGCGGTAAAAGGTGTTGAAGCTAAAAATTTAGATGCAGCGCAAATTAGTGAATTAGCCACTACAGGCCAATGCGAAGTGTGTGATGCGACATTAAATCAGTTTTGTGATTGGATTGGCAGCGTAGCCGGCGATTTAGCTCTTACATTTGGTGCATTAGGTGGTGTATTTATTGGTGGTGGTATTTTACCACGCATGCAACAACGTCTATTATCGAGTCGATTTATTGAGCGTTTTGCAGACAAAGGTATTATGTCGCAATATACTTCACAGATCCCTGTTACACTAGTAACACAAGACAACATTCCATTCATTGGTGCTGCTGCGTGTTTACATGTAAACAGTAACGCGTAATTTGCAGTTGGATTAAGAGCGGATGAAAAAAGTTACCATCAACAGTGTTGCCAGCCATGCTGGTGTTTCTAAGAAAACAGTCTCTCGCGTGCTGAATAATGAGCCAAACGTGAGTGATGCAACGCGCGAAAAGGTACTAAAAGTATTTAAAGAGTTAGATTACACGCCTAATCCTATTGCCCGTGGTTTAGCACAAAATCGCAGTTTCATAATTGGTTGCTTATACGACAACCCAAGTAAAAGTTACATTACCCGCGTGCAAACAGGTGCTTTAGCGGCGTGTCATGAACTTAATTACAACTTATTGATTCATCCTTGTGAGTTACGTGGCGAAGAGTTAATTAGTAACATTGAGCAGTTAATTCAAACCTCTCGTTTAGATGGTATCGTTTTAACTCCACCTTTTTCGGACTTTCCTCAATTAGTGAGTTTTTTAAAGTCGAAAAAGATCCCGTATGCTCGTGTAGCCTCAGCCACCCTTGAAGATGATTCTATTTCTGTACGAAGTAATGACGAGCAGGGCGCTTTTGAAATAACTGAGCATCTAATTAAGCTTGGTCACAAAGAAATTGCGTTTATTAAAGGTCACCCAGATCATAGTGCTACAGAACAACGTTTTAAAGGCTACCGCCGTGCACTTGCCTCAAACGGCATTGAATTTGATGAGCGTTTAGTCGAAGAAGGTAACTTTAGTTATCACTCTGGTGTTGATAGTGCCCGTACTATTTTAGATTTAAATCCTAGGCCAACGGCAGTCTTTGCTTCAAATGACTACATGGCAGCAGCGGTATTAAAGTTAGCTACGCAAATGCAATTGAAAGTGCCAGACGATATTTCTATTGCAGGTTTTGATAACGCACCTATTGCCCGTCATATTTGGCCAGGCTTAACCACCATCGCACAGCCAGTTGAAGAAATGACACAACAAGCAGTCAAGCAATTAATTACACATATTAGTGAACCACAAGAGTCACCTTATCAAGTGACACTTGAAGCAAAGCTAATTACTCGTGAATCAACAGCAGCAATTAAATAAATTTCATCATATTTTTTCACAGTAGCCCGAGAATGAGTGACGCGTTCTCGGGCTTTTTTATTTTGAAGCTAGAAAAGAGTGAATTTTAATTTAAGTTACTGTTTATAAGTAATAAGTTTGGCAATGTGTAAGCTTTATCTAAGTCGTTATAAGTAGTTATAAACATGAAATACCCTCATATTCTACTAAAATTAAATTGTTCATTATTTGGTCATTTAAAAAAATTAAACTAAATTTAACAGATAGGGTTGACACCGGTGTCACAGTCATGAGTTAATACAGTGACACCGGTGTCAGGTTGGTTGTGAGAGACAGCCTGATAGCGTACCTTTGAACGGGTAAATCAAAGATGCTCAGTACAGTTATATTCGTGGAGTCTGTAATTGTTACTGAGCCTTTATCCTCTAACTATAGAGATGAGTCGAATTTTATGTTGCATCCTCGTATCCAAGAAGTCACCGACCGCGTTATTGAACGTAGTAAAGAGACCCGCCAAGCTTATTTAAAGCGAATCGCGCACGCAAAAAAACAAACAAGAGTTCGTGCAGGTTTAGGCTGTGGTAATATTGCACACGTTATGGCTGCTTGTAGCAGCGATGACAAAGCTCGTTTAAAAGCTGACGAGCAACCAAACCTAGCTATCATCAACGCTTATAACGACATGCTTTCTGCGCATGTACCTTACAAAGATTATCCAGAAATCATCAAAAGCCTTGCAACCAAGTACGATGCAACAGCACAAGTTGCTGGTGGTGTACCTGCAATGTGTGACGGTGTAACACAAGGCCGTGATGGTATGGAACTGTCATTGTTTTCACGTGATGTGATTGCAATGTCGACTGCGGTTTCTTTATCGCACGACGTGTTTGACGGTGTTTTCTGTTTAGGTGTATGTGACAAGATTGTCCCAGGACTTTTAATTGGTGCCTTATCATTTGGTCATTTACCAACGTATTTCTTACCAGCAGGTCCAATGCAATCGGGTATCCCGAATAAAGAAAAAGCCCGCGTACGTCAAAAGTTTGCACAAGGCCTAGTAAGTCGCGAAGAGCTGTTAGAAGCAGAAAGTGCGTCGTATCACAGTGCCGGTACTTGTACTTTCTACGGTACTGCAAACTCGAATCAAATGTTAATGGAAATCATGGGTCTACATTTACCTGGTAGCTCTTTCATTAACCCATACACAGAACTACGTGATGGTTTAACAGGTCATGCTGTAGAAACCATGTTAAAGCAGTTAATCGAAACAAAAGATGCTAACTGCCTTGCAGACGTAGTGAGTGAAAAAACAATTATTAATGGTTTAGTCGGCTTGTTATCAACAGGCGGTTCAACAAACCACGCAATCCACCTAGTAGCAATCGCTAAAGCAGCGGGTGTGATCCTTACGTGGAAAGACATGGCTGACTTATCTGAAGTTGTGCCACTTCTTACGCGCATCTACCCGAATGGTTCAGCAGATGTGAACCACTTCCAAGCTGCTGGTGGTATGGGCTTCCTAATGAAGCAACTACTTAGCAAAGGTTACCTACACAACGACGTGAAAACGATTGTTGGTGATGGCCTTGAAGCTTACACCACAGAGCCAATGTTAGATAAAGATTCATCAGTGATCATGACTAACAGCACAGGCCCAAGCAAAGTTAAATGGGTAGCGTGTCCTGAAAAGTCACACGACGAAGAAGTATTGCGTCCGATTGATAATCCGTTTAGTAAGCAGGGTGGTTTACAGCTTCTTACAGGTAACCTTGGTAAAGCAGTTATTAAAGTATCTGCAGTGGCTGAGTCACATCAGGTTGTTTCTGCGCCAGCTAAAGTATTTAGCTCACAAGGCGAGTTACAAGAAGCGTATAGCCGTGGTGAATTAAACACCGACTTTATTGCTGTAATTAAAGAGCAAGGTCCGAAAGCGAAAGGCATGCCTGAGCTTCATAAATTAACGCCAGTAATGGCAACACTCCAAGATCAAGGCTACAAAGTAGCTATTGTGACAGATGGTCGTATGTCGGGCGCATCAGGTAAAGTTCCTGCAGCAATCCACTTAGCACCTGAAGCTGTTGAAGGTGGTGTAATCGCAAAAATTCACGAAGGTGATTTAGTGACACTTGATGCACCAGCGGGTGTATTAAAAGTACACGTAAGCGATGAAGAATTAGCAAAACGTGAATTACAACTTAGCCAACCAAGCCAAACATATGGTACAGGCCGAGAATTATTCGCAGGTTTCAGAAATATAGTAAGTAGTGCAGACCTTGGCGCTAGCGCCTTCGGTTTAGAATAATAATACGCCGTTACTGGGCTATGAGGAACATACAATGAGCATTGAGAAAATTTTATCATCGGCACCTGTGGTACCGGTTGTTGTTATCGAAAAACTTGAAGATGCAGCACCCCTTGCACGTGCGCTTTATAACGGTGGCTTAAAAGCATTAGAAATTACTTTGCGAACGCCGATTGCGGCAGAAGCAGTAAAGCTTATGAAAGAAGCTGTACCTGAAGCATACGTAGGCACAGGCACTGTTATTGATAAAGCGACATTTAATGCATCTGTAGAAGCTGGTGCTGATTTTATGGTTAGCCCAGGTGTAAACGACGAATTATTAGCACTGGCTAAAGAGTCAGATATTCCATTTTTACCCGGTGCAGCAACACCAAGTGAAGTAATGAAATTAGCAAGCCAAGGCTTTAAGTTCTTAAAGTTCTTCCCTGCAGAAGCGGCAGGTGGTACAGCAATGCTTAAATCAATTGGTGGCCCTTTACCGCAAGTGACTTTCTGCCCAACTGGCGGCATTAGCCTTGAAACAGCGCCTAACTACCTAGCACTTAAAAACGTAATCTGCGTAGGTGGTACTTGGATGTTAGATAAACAACTTATTGAAAACAAAGACTGGCAAGCCATTGAAGCGCTTGCTCGCCAAGCAAGTGAAGTAAAATAATTAACGGGAGATATTAGAATGATTAATGTTGCAATTAATGGCTATGGACGTATCGGTCGTAACGTATTACGTGCTCTTTATGAGTCAGCTCAAAACAACGAAATCAAAATTGTTGCTATCAACGATTTAGCACCAGCAAATGTTAACGCGCATTTAACTCAATTTGACTCAGTACACGGTCAATTTTCTCAAAAAGTAACACTTGCTGAAAACACCATGCTAATTGGTAATGATGAAATTACCCTTACGCAAGAGCGTGATCCTGCAAACCTTCCTTGGAAGGAATTAAACGTCGATATCGTATTAGAATGTACGGGTTTATTCACTTCACGTGAAGCAGCTGCAAAACACATTGAAGCCGGTGCTAAAAAAGTAATCGTTTCTGCGCCTGGTACTGATATGGATGCAACAGTTGTTCATGGTGTTAACAGCGAAGTTTTAAACGCTGACAGCAACATTATTTCAAACGCATCGTGTACAACAAACTGTTTAGCACCGATTGCAAAAGCAATCAACGACACAGTAGGTATCGAGCAAGGTAGCATGACAACCATTCATGCTTACACAAACGATCAAAACCTATCTGACGTTTATCACCCTGACTTATACCGTGCACGTAGCGCAACTCAGTCAATGATCCCAACTAAAACAGGTGCAGCTAAAGCGGTTGGCTTAGTGCTTCCTGAACTTGCGGGTAAACTTGACGGCATGGCAGTACGTGTGCCAACAATCAACGTTTCTTTAGTAGACTTAACGTTCGTTGCTAAGCGTGAAACAACTGCAGCAGAAATCAACGAAGTCGTTAAAGCTGCATCAGAAGGTGCAATGCAAGGTATTCTTGAATACAACGAACTACCGCTTGTTTCTATCGACTTTAATCACAACCCAGCGTCTTCAATCTTCGATTCTACGCAAACTAAAGTAGATGGTAAGCTTGTTAAAGTAATGGCTTGGTACGACAACGAGTGGGGTTTCTCAAACCGCATGTTAGACCAAGTTAAAGCGCTAGGTCAGTTCTTATAATAGAACAGTAAAAGTTTAAGCTTTATCCAACAAAGCCACGTTTACCGTGGCTTTTTTGGTTTTTGCTGGAAATTAATTACGATTCACATTACTTTATTGTGCGTAATTGTTTTCAAGGAAAGGTAATGAAAAAAATCTTATTAACAGCTTCACTTTTTGTAACGTCGTTACTGCCAAGCTATGTATCAGCATCGCACGAAGCACAGCAACTTGCAGTGTGTTTAACTGATTCACTGAATGGCAAAGAGCGGAAAAATCTAGCTAAATGGATTTATCTGGGTATGTCAACGCACAGTATAATTAAACCTTTCTCGAACGTGACAGAGCAAGATATAGATGAAACTAATCGCTATGTTGGTGCGTTAGTTACGCGTTTATTAACCGAAGATTGTCCAAAGCAAGCTAAGGCAGCGATTGAGGTCGGCGGTCAGGGAGCAATGGAAAACGCGTTCGGTATTGTCGGTGAAGTTGCAATGCAAGAGTTAATGGCTGAGCCAAGTGTGGGTAATGCTTTAGGTGCATTTGATAAATACCTTGATCAAGATAAGTTTGATAAAGCATTTCAGTAATATTAAAAAACTTAACATTATATAAGTCTAAATCGTTCCATAAGGATATGGATGCTCAATAAAATTAAAAAGTTATTCGCTAATAAGTTATATAGGTCAATTGCGCTAGTTTTAGTCATTCTTATTGCTGGACCTGAGTTAATGATGGGATATGAGCTCATGGCGCTACTTGAGTTTTTAGGTCCATCTACATTTGTTCTTATTCATTTGGCCGGAGTAAAGCTCTACCTGATAAAGCTAAAAAATGCTTTCATGAGTTTTGAAAAACATAGTTTGTGCTATAGGCCAAAGGCTTCACACATTATTGCAATGCCTGCGTTGATTATTCATTACCTACCTGAACGCAGCATCGTTTTGGGTTTTCTGAGCTCAATATCAATTTGTTGTATACACATGTTCGTGATAGCTTAGCGTATATTTGTTCCTAAATTCTTCTGTGTTATGCTGCAAAAAATTGATAAATGGATTTTATATCATGACACGTCTTTATCATCGGCTATTTAGGGCTGAGCAGTTTCAAGTGGGTGAAGGCAATATAAGCGGCTATATTGCTTGCTTCTTAGCGGTTTTATCCTGTTTAGGGGTACTAGCTTTTCATTTTCCTGAGTATTTAACGACCCCAGAGCTCAGGCAAAACTACAGTGTCGAGTTTTTACGCCAGTTGATGTTTGTGGCATTGATTATTTCAGGCAGTTTAGGGTTGTTGAACTTTGTTCGTAATACTAATAAACGGCTCGGTGCAACGGCTTGGGTGTTGATCTCGCTTGCGATTGCATTTGGCGGGCCTAATGTTGAGGTGGGCGACTTTAAAGATAATACGCCGTACTTGGGGCTTGATTGGTTCATTCTTGACTTACTTGGTTCAACCCTGATTTTTATTCTAATTGAGAAGCTACTGCCGCACCGTAAAGAGCAAAAAATCCTCCGTTCTGAGTGGCAGGGTGATTTAAATCATTTCTTTGTTAATCACTTAATTATTGGTTTTGTGTTGCTGGCAACCAATCAGTTCGTGCATCACGCATTTGGCTGGGCTGTGTCTGATACAGTGCAAGGCTTTATTATTCAACTGCCATTTTTACTGCAGCTATTTCTAATCATTTTAGTAGCCGATTTAATGCAATATTTTGTGCATAGGGCTTATCACGAAGTGCCTCTGCTTTGGCGTTTTCATGCCGTGCATCATAGTGCAAAAGAGATGGATTGGCTGGCAGGCTCTCGTCAGCATATTTTAGAAATACTCGTGACGCGCAGCTTAGTGCTCACGCCTATTTTTGTGCTCGGCTTTCCATCGGATGTTATTAGCCTATATGTAATAATTGTTGGCTTTCAGGCAGTATTTAACCACGCCAATGTTCGTGTGAGATTTGGATGGTTAAAGTATTTGCTGGTTACGCCTCAGTTTCATCATTGGCATCATTCATCTGATAAAGCGGCCATTGACCGTAACTATGCTGCGCATTTTTCTTTTTTAGATTATCTATTTGGCACTGCTGTCAAAGGCCAAGCAGAGTGGCCCGACAAATATGGTGTAGTCGGCGATTACATGCCCGAAGGTATGTTCAAGCAACAGGTGTTCCCGTTTAAAAAGCAAAAATAAAGCCTCACTGAGGCTTTATTAATAAGGACCCTAAATCATAATCGCGAAACTAGCTCAGAAAGGCGAGGGCGTTTTTCTGAGTTGAGTACCAAGCACTCTTGAGCTATGTCAGCAAGCATCTTAGTAATGTCGTTTTGTTCACTCACTACAGTCAGTAAATCATCGATGAAATAACCAAGGGCGCGTACTTCAATCCCTTCTAGTAGCTGCTGTTGATCAGGCGTCAGCATTGATAAGTCTGTTGCCGCACCAAAGTCACCAAACAATAAGTCGCCTTGTGAATTGATCATGCTGTTATGGGCATAAATGTCACCATGGCTTACTTGCTTTTGATGCAAATGGGCGAGGGTATTGGCCATTTGCTTAACGACTTTTAGCACCATTTCTGGCGCGTACTGGCAGTTGTCTTCGAATGTGTCTCGTGTACAAGTTGCAAGGGAAGGTGGCAAACCAAGATTCGTAAACTCTTTACTGATAAGCTCCATCACTAAACCGAGTTGAGACTCTTCATCGACATAGCCCAATGCTTTTATGAGATTTGGATGCTCACTGGCTTTTAAACAGCAATTTAGCTCATCGAGTGGATAGCCATCACTGGTGATCTCGCCTTTAAATAACTTAAGGGCAACAGGCTGTTGATGCCAATTGGCTAAGTGAATAACCCCAGATGCACCTTGGCCAATCTGCTTTTTAACTTCGATTTCATCCAGTGCAATTTTGCTAAACTGCTCACAGTGTAAGCTAGTTGAGCGATTTAAATCGTTACCAGAGAAGGCAAGCCAAGCAAGTTTCGGTAAAGCTAAAAGCCAACCTTCAACTTTTGTAAGCTTATTGGCACTTAAACGTATTAGCTCAAGCTCTTTACAATTAGCCATTGACTCTGGCAAATGTGTTAACTGATTACCTGCCAGTGCGAGCTTTTTAAGCTTGCTGTACTCACCAAATGTTTCAGGTAAAGCGGGAATTTGATTATCAGTTAAGATTAACCATTCTATCTGTGTTGGCAAACAGTGCGCTTCAAATTCAGTTATTTGATTACCTTTAAATGCCACCATGATTAAGTTTGGGCATTGTCTTAGCATGTCTGGTATATGTTTAAACTGATTAAATGATAAAAATAGCCGTTTGAGATTTTTTAATTTGTAAAAATCGTCAGGTAAATCACTTAGCTGGTTATTTGATAAATCAAGGATTTCTAACGTATCGGCTAGGGTATAAATTTCTTTTGGCAATTCGGTTAGTTCTGCAATAAGCTGAAGCCGGGTACAACCTTGTAAAGAACCGGCTTTTAACTCTTCGAGGGTATTCAATGTTGATTCCTTTGGGCTAAAAAGGTAAAGGCCAACTTGGTTGGCCTTTTTTATTAAAACTGTGCGTTGTGGTAAACGTTTTGTACGTCGTCACAGTCTTCTAGCATGGCTAAAAAGCGTTCCATGACTTCAACGTCTTCACCTTCAATGGGTGCTTCTACTTGCGGCACAAAAGCAATTAGATCTTCGTGGAAATCAGTAATTCCCATTTCTTCAAGTGCTGTACGGGTATTGTTGTACTCAGTGTGTGGAGCGAATACAGTCACTTTACCGTCTTCAACTTCTACATCTGTTACATCAACATCAGCCATCATTAGTGCTTCTAAAACAGCCTCGTCATCATCACCATCAAACACAAAAATAGCAAGGTGATCAAATAAGTGTGATACTGAGTTTTGCGCACCAATTTTTGCATTCGCTTTTGTAAAACAAACACGTACGTCAGCAAAGGTACGTTTGTTGTTGTCGGTTAAACAGTCAACAATAATCATACAGTTACCCGGGCCGTAACCTTCATAGCGAGTTGCTACGTAATCTTCGCCGCCACCGCCTTTGGCTTTATCGATTGCACGCTCAATTACATGCGTAGGTACTTGGTCTTTCTTTGCACGCTCAATTAAGCGACGCAGCGCTAAGTTGCCATCGGGATCAACACCACCATTCTTAGCGCAGATATAAATTTCTTTTCCGTACTTTGAATAAACTTTGGTTTTTGCACCCGCAGTTTTTGCCATTGAGTCTTTTTTGTTTTGATAAGCTCTGCCCATCTGCGTGTTGCCTTTTTGTTATAGATAAAAATAAAGCGGTTATTCTAATCATTTAACCCACTAGTTAACAGTGTTTATTCATCGCTTTGCTGCAACTGCCACATTCGAGCGTATTCACCATTCGCAGCAAGTAGCTGTTGGTGCTGACCTTGTTCAACAACCTGTCCTTGTTTCATCACAATAATTTTGTCTGCGTCAGTAATTGTTGATAAACGATGTGCAATAACTAAGCTGGTGTGCCTTTGTGCGACTTCACGCATCGCACTAAGAATGGCTTGCTCTGAATGCGAATCTAGCGCCGATGTTGCCTCATCAAATAATAAAATCGGTGAACCTTTTAAAATGGCTCTGGCTATTGCAATGCGCTGCTTTTCACCCCCCGACACTTTTAAACCGCGCTCACCAACAAGGGTTTTATCGCCTTTGTCTAGGCTGGCAATAAATCCATCTAAATGGGCAAGGCTTATGGCTTTATCAATTTCATCTTCGCTTGCAGTTGGGTTTCCGTAGGCGATGTTTTCGCGAATGCTGGTATTAAATAGCACGGTATCTTGCGGTACGATGGCAATAGCTTGGCGCAAGCTCTCAAGTGTTACTGTGTTGATTGCTTGCTCATCGATATAAATTTTGCCCGCATCCACATCATAAAAGCGGTAGAGTAGGCGGCTTAGAGTGCTTTTACCTGCGCCACTGGCACCCACAATGGCTACCTTGCTGCCAGAAGTAACTTCAAAACTTAAGTTATTTAAAATCGGCCGTTGTTTGCCGTAACTAAAAGAGACATTTTCAAATCGGATAGCTGCTTTGGTAGCTTTTAATGGTTTTGCATCTTTGTCATCGCTAATGGCGGCTTTTCGATTTAATGGCCCGAGCATGTTTTCAAGATCAGTCAGCGCACGGCGTATCTCACGATAAACAAAGCCTAAAAAGTTAAGCGGTAAAAATAGCTGGATCATGTAGGCATTAATCATCACAAGCTCACCTATGGTCAGCTCTTTATTGACCACTGAACTGGCACCTAGCCACATTAGCGCTGTAATAGCTGCGGCTATAATAAGTGCCTGCCCTGAATTAAGCGCCAGTAATGATAAACGATTTTTTAGCCTTGCTTGCTCCCATTTAGCTAAAAAGCTGTCGTAGGTGCTCGCTTCATATTGTTCATTGTTGAAGTACTTAACGGTTTCGTAATTTAGCAAGCTGTCGATAGCACGGGTATTAGAGTTGTTATCGGCAGTATTTGCTTCACGAATAAATCGGTTACGCCACTGAGTTACTATCACAGTGAAAGCAATGTAAATAGCGACCGCTATAACGGTGACTAGTGCAAACCACGGCGAAAATAAGGTCGCAAAAATAATCGCTACTGTGATTATTTCAAATAAGGTTGGTACGATATTAAACATCAAAAAGCGCATTAAAAAACTAAGGCCACTTGTACCACGCTCTATATCGCGACTAATTCCACCTGTTTGCCTGTCAAGATGAAAGGCAAGCTCTAAACTATGCAGGTGTTTAAATACTTTTAAGCCAATATGGCGCATTGCGTGCTCTGTAACTCGGCCAAATAATGCATCGCGAACTTCACCAAAAAACACACTGGCAAAGCGCAGCAAACCATAAGCGATCAGCAAGGCAACAGGAACACTCAATACCGGGTTGATACTCGCATCAACCGCGTCAATTATTTCTTTAAGTGCCCAAGGCATCAGCAATGTGGCGCCCTTTGCTGCAATAAGCGCCATTACGGCTAAAATAACTCGGCCTTTAAAGGTCATTAAATAGGGCCAGAGTGTTTTGATGCTTTGTGATAGGTTCATTGCATCAGGCGATCTCGTCACCTGTTCTTTGCGGCTCATTCCACGCATGGGTGTCTCTTAAAAATCAATTTGATAAAAATAGGCAAAAGCTTTCGTGTTTTAGGCAAGTGTATTTTGCAAATTTACCTCTATACTGAGTGCAGTATACACCAGCGCATTAGCAAATTTGTTAATTGCATGAGTTAAACACGAAGAAAATTAAGGAGTAAGCATGAAAACCGTCGGTTATGCAGCACATGATTCTGAAAAACCATTAGAGCCGTATCATTTTGAACGCCGTGCACTTCGTGATGAAGATGTATCAATAGAAATTCTTTATTGTGGCGTGTGCCATTCAGACTTGCACACAGCAGAAAACGATTGGGGCTGGACTCAATACCCAGTCGTGCCAGGCCATGAAATTGTTGGCCGTGTTCTTGAAGTAGGCAGCGGCGTTACTAAATACAAAGTGGGCGATAATGTTGCTGTAGGTTGTATGGTTGATAGCTGTTTAAGCTGTGACCAATGTCATCACGGTGAAGAGCAGTTTTGTCGTGAAGGTATGGTAGGGACTTACTCAGGACAAGACCGTATCAGTGGTGAACTCACTCAAGGTGGCTATTCAAAACACATTGTGGTGCGTGAAGAATTTGTACTGAGCGTGCCTGAAGGCTTAGACCTTGCTAAATGTGCACCAATTTTATGTGCGGGTATCACAACGTATTCGCCATTACGTACCTGGAATGTCGGCCCAGGCAGCCGTGTTGGTGTGATTGGTTTAGGTGGTTTAGGCCACATGGCGATTAAAATCGCAGCTGCAATGGGCGCACATGTTACGGCAATTAGCCGTAGTGATAAGAAAAAACAGCAGGTTTTATCTTATGGCGCAAAAGATCTATTAGTATCAAGCGATGAAGATGCCATGCAAGCGCATGCAAATCAATTTGATGTGATCATTAATACCATTCCGGTAAAACACGACTTTACACCGTATATCCCGCTTTTAGATATTGATGGGACTCAAGTATTGGTTGGTCAAGTAGGTGAGCTTGCTGAGTCTAACTCTGTGCCGTTATTAATGGGGCGTCGCCGTGTTGCAGGCTCATTGATTGGCGGTATTGCGCAAACTCAAGAAATCCTCGACTTCTGTGCACTACATAATATTCTGCCAGAAGTTGAAATGATCAAAATGGAGCAAATTAATGACGCTTTTTATAAATTAAAGCAAGGTGATATGGCCTCACGCTTTGTTATCGACATGTCATCATTAGAAGTTTAACTTGTTTAAAAAAGTTAAACTAACTAAGCGGGTCTAGTTAGGCTCGCTTTATTTTAGTTACTTTTATTTAAGTAATACCTTGTGTTTTATTTTTTTACCCTCATTATAGCCCTGTTATCCGCTTAATTTATTGGTCAGTTCTTGTTACGGTTTTTCTCAGTCATTATCTTGCTATTTACTGTGTTCTTTAGTGCACAGAGCATGGCTATGCCTGACAATCACTCACACTTTGCTGCGACTAAATTGTTCCAAGTCGAGCTGACTAAAACCCCAGTTATTTCCCAAACTCATACAGTCGAACATCCTAAGCCGGTAGAACCATCGGGGTTTGATACCCTAGTGCCGCGTTTAACTGCCAGTAATTCATCATTGTTTCTTTATCATAGTCAGGTTGACCCTGATTACGAGCTATTAATTGAATTCTTTGCTGAAGATTGGGGGAAAGAGCACTTTTTAGCGCCGCCAGGGGCTGTGCGTGAGATCCCATGGTTTGCCTTAGCAACCCAACGTAAATCCCGTATTAGTGGCTGGAAAGACGCTAATCTTTTGTACAAAGCCAATACGACCTACCATAACTAAACGACTTCCTTCGTTACTTTTATATTTTTGGAATTAATTTTTACCGGCTGACAATGCCGGAAGGAAGTCATGTATGTCACATAAATCAAAGCCGGCGCTATGGCGTCGTCTAAAAATGAGTTATGTCGCTATGATAGCGGCGTGTATTTTACTAGCGGTAAGCGCATTACCTAATCTTTATCCTAATAAGTCTTGGTTGCACATTAGCTTGCCTGATCAAACTGTGACGCTGCAAAGTGTGACAACGTCACTAAACCAACATGGTTTTGAAGTGACTGAAGCAAATGATAGCCAAGCACAACTGGCTATTTTATTAAGCGAGCCAACCCAAAGTGCCAATGCGCTGAGTTTTATCAAAACACAATACCCACAGTTAGACGCTAAAATTGTTGAGCATGCGACAAGCCCACAGTGGCTTCAGCAGCTTGGTCTTTCACCAATTAAGTTAGGACTCGACTTAAATGGTGGGGTGTTATTTGTGCTTGATGTTGACTTAGATAAAGCAATGCAAGAGCACTTAAGCAGTGTGTATCAACAAACTAAATTGGCGCTTCGTAAAGATAAAATTCGTGGTATTCGGGCAAGTGAAGTAAAAGGAGGGGTTGAGCTACAAATTTTACCAAGCTCCGAGGAGCAACTCGCAGGGCTCGTCTCAACGTTACAAGGTCAATTCAAAGGCCTGATGCAAACTAAATCAACCACTAATAACCTAACCACGGTATTACTGCATTTTAATGAGCAAAGCCAAAGCGAATTCAATAAACAAGTTATGGCGCAAAGCTTAACAACCCTGCGTGGTCGTATTGAAGAGCTTGGCATCACAGAAGCGGTAACGCAACGACAAGGTAAGCAGCGCATTCGCATCGAGTTACCCGGTGTGCAAGACCCATCTGAAGCTAAGCGTATTATTGGTGCAACAGCGACCCTCGATTTTTATCAGGTCGTCGAAGTAGGTGGTAAAGCGTTTAATGTGCAAGGCGGTGGCGTTGTTAATTTAAATCCTATAGCGATTTTTTCAGGTGATCACATCAATAATGCCAGTGTTGGTAAAGATGAGTGGGGCAAGCCTTTAGTTCAGCTCAGTTTAGACTCGCAAGGTGGTGATGCGATGTCTGCTTTTTCGAAGCACAACATTGGTAAGCCAATGGCCACTGTGTATTCTGAATACTCACGGGGTGAAAATGGCGAAGTTGTGAAAAAAAGCGAAGTGATCAATGTGGCAAACATTGCTCAGCACTTAAGCTCTCGTTTTAGCATTACCAATATGAAAAGCCCACAAGCTGCTTACGATTTAGCGCTTCTATTACGTGCAGGGTCGCTCACAGCACCAGTGACCATTGTACAAGAGCAAACCATAGGCCCAAGCTTAGGCAGTGAAAACATTGAGCATGGCTTAGCTGCGTTAATGCTGGGTATCGGTATTACCCTTGCCTTTATGGCGCTTTGGTATCGTCGCTTAGGGCTGATTGCCAATATTGCTTTGCTACTAAATTTAACTGCTTTAGTTGGTTTAATGTCGTTATTGCCGGGCGTTGTACTGACCTTACCGGGCATTGCAGGGCTTGTTCTGACGATAGGTATGGCTGTTGATACGAATGTGATTATCTTTGAGCGAATAAAAGAAGAGAAACGCAAAGGTCGACCTACATATCAAGCGATTGAGCAAGGTTATAACCAAGCATTTACGACCATTTTTGATGCCAATGTGACTACGATGATCACGGCAATTATTTTATACGCCATTGGTTATGGGCCGGTGAAAGGCTTTGCCATCACGTTAGCGCTCGGCCTATTAACTAGCGTATTTACTGGCGTTTACATTTCAAAAGCGCTTAGCCAAACACTCTACATTAAACTAACCAATTTAACGGGGGCAAAAGCATGAGTTGGTCTACTTTAACGCCAGCGAGTAAAGCACGCCTTTTAGGGCTATTGCTAAGTTGTATTTTAGTCATCGCGAGCTTGGGTGTTTTATCTGTTAAGGGGCTTAACTTTGGCCTTGATTTTACAGGTGGCTACATTACTGAAATTAATACAACGTCAGTCACCACAATTACTGATTTAAAAGCAAAGTTAAGCTCTGAGGTTGCGAGCAAATTAACCATCACTAAAGCGGGTGAATATCACTTTGTTTTAAGAGAAGCGCCAGAGGCTAGCAAAGCCAGTACTTGGCAAGCAGAGCTTAATAAGCAAGGCGTAGACTATACCGTTTTATCTAGCTCATTTTTAGGCTCACAAGTGGGTGATGAGCTATTTGAACAAGGCTGTTTAGCTTTATTTGCAGCGCTGATTGCCATTATGGTTTATCTTGCCGTGCGCTTTGAATGGCGACTCGCTGTGGGTTCAGTGGTTGCACTGTTGCATGATTTAATCTTAGTGCTTGGTTTGTTTTCCTTGCTAGGGCTTGAGTTTAATTTAACCGTACTGGCGAGTTTACTGGCTATTATTGGTTATTCATTAAATGATTCGATTATTGTTGGCGACAGAGTCAGAGAGCTTTTACGGATTCAGCCAGATAATCAACGGATTAACACCCATGTTGTGATTAACGATGCAATTGGTTCTACCTTAACGCGTACATTGATCACCTCAGGTACAACACTTGCGACCATTGCTTGCATTTGGCTGCTTGCAGGAGCTGCATTAACTGGCTTTGCTATCGCGCTATTTGTGGGCATAGTGGTGGGAACATTTTCATCGATTTGTATCGCCGCTACCTTACCGCAGCTATTAGGGTTAAGTTCAGACAATTATACCCAAACACTGGATGATAAAACCAAAGCCTATATGGAGTTGCCATAAGTCAGTTTTATAACTTACTTTCATCAGCCGCTATTTTTCCATAGAATAGCGGCTTTTCTGTTTTAACTGCTTTGATATGAATAAAACACACGTAATTGAACATTTACGCTTTGCGCTAGAGGCACAACTGCATAACGCCAAAGAAGCGGCAAAAGCGGCCCATGATGCAGCAACTCACGAAGAAAGTGTAGCTGAAACTCAATACGATACCTTGGGTTTAGAAGCCGCTTATTTAGCGCAAGGGCAAGCTGAGCGAGTCAATGAGTGCTATCGTGACATTCAAGCATTTAATACAGTGTTTAAAGAAAGCGAATTTAATAAGGTTCGCGAAGGTGCATTAGTGTGTCTTATCGATGAGCACGATAACTCAAAGTGGTTCTTTATAGGCCCAAGTGCAGGTGGCTTAATGGTCACCGTAAAACAGCAGCCCATTTATGTTGTAACCCGAGAAGCGCCGTTAGGTAAACAACTGATTGGTAAGCAAGCCGATGATGAATTAACACTGACAATTGCAGGTAATAAGCAGTTTTACAGCATTGCAGAAATATGCTGACCAAGAAAATTTATTAATCAATAAATTTCATCTTAAGGTAAAAAATAACTCGTTGGTCACAAAGCTAAAAACCCTCTATAAATCACATCAAGCTTAAGGCTTATACCAATACACGCAATTACCAATTCTCGCGTATTGGTATTTTAAGCACCCATCTAGTTAAGTGAAGTTTAGCCTCATGCGTTCACTTAATTGGTTGGGTGTTTTCATTTTTTTTATAAGACTTAATTTAGGAAAAGTCGTGTTTAAAACCTTGATTGTGGTTGATAACAATGAGCAACGTATTGCTCAAAATTTCGAAAATGTCATTACCTTTGACACCTACTTACGTGATTACCCAAAACATAATGAGCCAAAAACGCGCATTTTAAACTTGTGTGATACAGGGCAGTATTTAAGCAAAGGTTATTATTGTTCTTTGCTTGCTGAAGCAAGAAAGCATCAGGTATTACCGAGTGTAAAAACAATTAATGCGCTACGTAGCGATGAACACAGCACGCGCCATAAAGAGCTCGCTGGTGGCACTGTATTTTTTGGTCACACAGATCAAGAGCAGCAAAGCAAAGCAACCAAAGCATTATTCTCGCAATATCCTGCGCCTATTTTGGTGTGTGATGAGCAAGGTGTTGTGAAGCAAGGCACGATTGCATCATTAGATGACACAGCCTTTACAGAGTTTGTAAAGCAACTAAGCAGTTTTACCGAGTCAGTGTGGCGCATTCACGATAAAAAACGTCGTTACCGTTGGGATATGGCTATATTGGTTGATCACCAAGAAAAAGTGCCACCAAGTGATAAAGATGCAATTGCAAAATTTATTAAAGCTGCCGCTAAACATGGTATTTATGCTCAAGCTCTGACATTTGATGAAATTACCAGTATTGCGCAATTTGATGCGCTATTTATTCGTCAAACAACGGCTATCGACCATCCAACTTATCGCTTAGCAAGTAAAGCACAAAGCTTAGGCTTAGTGGTCATTGATGATGCAGAGTCGATATTGCGTTGTTGTAATAAAGTGTATTTACACGATGCCTTTAATTATCAAAAAGTGCCGAGTTTAAAAACTCATGTTGTGGCTGATACAAACGAAGAGACAATCGAAAGTTTAGAAGCAAACTTTAGCTACCCACTGGTATTAAAAATGCCAGAAGGCTCTTTCTCTAAAGGTGTATTTAAAGTTGCTAATCGTGATGAGTTAGTAGCTAAGTTAACTGAGCTGTTTGAGTTCAGTGCACTTGTGCTAGCGCAAGAGTATATGTACACCGAATATGATTGGCGTGTCGGGGTGTTAAATGGCCGTGCAATTTATGCATGTCGTTATTTAATGGCGCGTAATCACTGGCAAATTTACAACCATGATGCAAAACGTTTCTTCTCTGGTGGCTTTGAAACCTTGCCAACATTTGAACTACCTAAAGTGGTTCTTGATGCAGCATTAAAAGCCTGCAAAACGGTGGGTAAAGGTTTGTATGGCGTTGATGTTAAAGAGCATCAAGGTAAAGCATACGTGTTAGAAGTGAATGACAACCCGAGTATCGACCATAAAGTCGAAGATGCTTATTTAGGTGATGAGCTTTATATGATCATTATGGATGAGTTTAAACAACGCCTAGAAGCACGAGGCCGCGGTTAATGAACGCATCTGTTTGCCAAATCCGTTTTGCTCAGGCAACGGATTTGGCGGCCCTTGTAGCGATTGAAGAACAAAGCTTTAGTCAAGATAGGTTAAGTAGCCGTAGCTTAAAACGCTGGATCAGCGCAACGCATGGTTTACTGATGGTGGCAGAGGTAGATAACCAACTGGTTGGCTATGGTTTAGTGTGGTGTCACAAAGGGACGCGCCTCGCTCGGTTATATTCACTGGCTGTTTTGAAATCTCAGCAAGGCAAAGGCATTGCCTCAAAGATACTGCTTGCGCTTGAAAACGAAACGGCTAAACGTGGCCGTTTATACATGCGTTTAGAAGTTGCGGTAAACAACCATTCAGCAATTCGCTTATATGAAAAACTGGGTTATCAGGTGTTTGGTCATTACAGTGATTATTATGATGACCATAGTGATGCACATCGAATGCAAAAAAACATTCGTCGTAATATCGAATTTAATGCCGATAAACACACGCCTTGGTATCAGCAAACAACCGAGTTTACCTGTGGTCCTGCGGCGCTATTAATGGCAATGTCATCCTTGAATGATACCGCAATGAGCCAACTCAAAGAGCTGGATATATGGCGTGAAGCGACGACTATTTTCATGACATCAGGGCATGGCGGTTGCCATCCTCTAGGGTTAGCACTTGCGGCAATGAAGCGAGGTTTTAAAGCTGATGTTGTTTTAAATACCCGCGATACTTTGTTTATTGACGGGGTAAGAAGCGAAAAGAAAAAAGCCATTTTGCATACGGTACATAATCAATTTGTGGCCGAAGCAATAGCTGCCAAGTTGCCAGTACGCTATCAAGAGTTAACCTTGGCAGCTATTGAGACTTGGCTTGCTGAGGGTAAAGCGGTGGTGTTATTGATCAGCACCTATCGATTCGATGGAAAAAAATCACCGCATTGGGTGTGTGTAACCCATATTGATGAGCACTGCTTGTATGTTCATGATCCATTCTGTGAAAACGAAAAGCAATTGGCGATTGACTGTCAGCACGTGCCAATAGCCAAAGCCGATTTTAGCAAAATGGCGAGTTTTGGTTCATCACGACTCAGCACTGCGATGGCCTTTTATTTATAATTTTGATTGTTAGTTTGATTTGGAAGTACAGTGACACTGAGTAGTTTATTTGATATTGCCCCTTATTCTTGGTCAGCAATTGGTAGCGCCGCTTTTTGCGGCGCAATTATTGGTATGGAGCGTCAATTACGCGGCAAACCTGTTGGCATACGCACCTCAGCACTCATTGTGTTGGGTACCTATTTATTTCTGGCTACTGCATTTATGTTACATGGCGATGTGATAGACCATTCACGTGTAGTGGGGCAAATTATCACCGGTATTGGCTTTTTAGGTGCCGGAGTAATGCTTGCAAAAGATGGCGCGGTTGTAGGAGTAACGTCCGCAGCAACTATCTGGGTGCTAGCCTCTATTGGAGTTGTCATTGCCACCGATAACTTGTTAGCTGCAATTAAACTTTCAGTATTAGTGGTCGTTATTTTGTATGGCGTTGATGTACTCGAAGCTAAATTTAAAAGCTTAGGTCGCGGTGTACATGCGCGTGTAAAACGCTATTCAAAGTTGTATTATCGAAAAGAAAAGTGAAACAAGAAATTAGAGTGGAATAATCCATGGAACCTTGCTACACAATAAAGCCTGCTAATCTACAAGATTTACTGCTCGTGGATAGTCAAATCCCTGAGTTTGATGGTAGAAATACGCTCGGTAAATTACAAGCAAGGATAGCAGATGTTGAGTATTTAATTTTAGTAGCCTTTATCGATAATGAGCCTGTGGCCTACAAACTCGGTTATGCATTAGATTCAAATACTTTCTATAGCTGGCTTGGCGCAGTAGCGCCAAAGTGCAGAGGGCAGGGCATTGCACAGGCATTATTAAACGCACAAGAAACATGGGTTCAAGAGCACAATTACCGAGCTATTAAAGTTAAGTCGATGAACCGTTTTCCTGCAATGCTGAGTATGCTGATTAAAAATAGTTATGTAATAGTGGGTTATGAAGACAGAGGCTGCCCACAAGCTAGCAAAATTTTATTCTCCAAAATCTTTGATTAGCCTAATAAATTCTAGACTACTCATACTCGGTGTGATGCCATTTTTAAACGTTTGACCATGAATATTGGCCATCTCGCCTGTTGTTAAAACAAGAATACTTCCGTCACTGAGCTCAAACGGAGTATTGACGGTAGCTAAGCCACACGTTTTCTCGCCAACGAGTGTTACATTTTCAAGCGATGATAGGCCAATTGCCAATGCTTCTGCAGAACTTGCGACACTAGAATCAATCAAAACATAAATCCCAATAGGCTGATGTTTTAAATGATAGGTATCTGGTTGGAAATTGATTTTTTGTAGCGAGCTTTCATGGGCTATTCCATCTTTAAAACCAAATCTAGTAATGCTTCCAGATGACAAATGGAATTCACCTAATGTCTGTGTAGCGTCGAAAAAAGGGGAAAGTGCTTGTAACATAGGCCACATATTGCCGCCGCTATTTTTTCTTAAATCAATAATCCAGTATCGAGAGTTCTCGTTGTCTTGAGATCTTATCTTATTGATTGAATTACTAACATATTGAGATTTTTCTTCCGTGGTTGTTATACCAATACTGGAAACCTTTAGATAAGAAAATTTACCTTTTTGAAAATTCAGCTTAATTTTACTGTTATTAACACAGCGTTTTTTTGCACTAAAGAAAGTTGTATTTAAACCTTTAACTTTTAGGTAAGAGTGTGGCTCATTAAGTGATTTTATGAGTGATTTTAGGTTTAAGTTACCATATTCGAGATAAGCTGCTTTATTAGCATAATCAGTTTTATGGATAAAATGTAGGTCAATTAACTGTTTTACTTCTTGATAATTTGGTTCTGCAAATAAAGTTAAACTGCAAAAAGAAATATGGGCTAAAAGGCACCATTTGAAAATAGTCATTTTCTGCAATTTACTACTCACTATTTTGGCAGGCTTAATAAAAAGTGTACTCCCTCGTTGCTATCTATTACTGAGATATTACCTTGTAGTTGCTGCGTTACAATTTTTTTAGCAATACTAAGACCTAACCCCATTCCTGTATGGTTGTTTTTTCCTTTATAGAAAGGTGTAAAAATAGCGTTGATCTGATCATCTTCGATTCCGATGCCATTGTCAGTGTAATGAATTTTCAATATACCATTGTAATCTTGCATATCAATTTTGATTCGCGGTTTTTCAACGCCTAAAAATGCGTGCTCCATTGAGTTTTGTAGCAAGATAAACAGCACTTGTTTTAGTAAATCTATTTCAATTTCACATTCTGACTTGGAAGGCGAGTAACTAACCTCAAGCTTGGCATTCGTATCTTTAAGTGGTTGTGTTAAATGGTTAGTTAATGTATCAGCTAACTGTTTGAGGCTAAAGGGAGACTTTGATGATTGAGCTTTTGTGTATAGCAAGTCTTGTAAAATACGTATTTTATGGGCACAGGTGGTGAGGTTCCGTGTTAATAACTCATTAGTATTAGCCATTGTTTCAAGAGCCTTATATAAAGCTTTTTGGCCTAAACTTTTATTTTCAAGACTTTGCTGCGTGTTAGTAATTGATAAATTAGTCACATCAACTGCGGTTATGCAATTACCGAGTGGGGTGTTGAGTTCATGGGCAATCCCTCTTATTAGAGTAGCCAACTCCTCGAACTGTAGTTGTTCAAATGCTTGTTTTTGCTGATGAAGTAATTTTAGTTGGGCTTCAAAACTATGCTTGATGGTTTCAAGTAATTTAATAACAGGTTCACTGTAACTATTCGGTTTATTATCTAAAATACATATCGTACCAAAAGGGGTCGCATCGCCGGCTGATATAGGTAACCCCAAGTAAGAAATCATATTTAACTTTATATCTGGGTTATCTTTCCAATTTTCATCAACCAGTGCGTTAGATATTGATAATAGCTTTTGCGTTTTTATGACATGCTCGCAATATAGGCCAGAGCCATCTAAGTTTTCACAATCACCGATGTTATAAGGATTTTCTAGATGATCATTTTTTGAAAAAACACTGATAACGTTGTCTTCAACTTTCATAATTAAAGCAACGGGCACTTTTGCAAACATCGCTAAAACCTCAAGGGTTTTATTCCAACTTTGTACTAATTCATTATAATCAGGTTGATACATTATTTCCGACTCAGAGAAAAAATTACTGCTATCTGAAAGCTTAGTTACAAATTTAATTTCGGCAAATTAATGCTTGACTTAAATGATATTTTCAAAAATTTCTGAGTTTATCTTACTCGTTATCCGAATAACTTACGTCGCACAACTGTTCTGTATTCACTAGGGGTTTGTGATAGTACTTTCTTAAATACCCGTGTTAAATGACCTTGGTCGTTATACCCGACTTCAAGGGCGACTTCTTGAATCGATAAGTTTGAAGAGGCGAGTAATTCTTTTGCTGTTTGCACGCGAAGTTGTTGCCAGTATTCAATGGGGGTTTGGCTGGTGGCTTGGCGAAAGCGTCGAGTAAAGGTGCGATAGCTAAGGTTGAATTGTGCTGCAATCTCTTGCAAAGATAACTCTGATGTTAGGTTGTTTTTTAACCAAAACTGTATTTGAGCAATGAGTTCATCAGGATGCTTATCGACAGCTCCCTCAAGATAACGTTGATCTTCATATGGCTTACGGATTTCATGGGAAAAATTACGCTCAACATGTTGTGCAGCTTCTCGGCCGTAATATTGACTAATAATATGCACAATAACATCGGCAAGCGCATTTAAACTCGCAACTGTGTACATGCGCTCAGATTGCGTGATAAAAAAGTCAGGCTTGAGCTGGACTTTAGGGTAGTCACGTTTAAATTGCTCTGCGTAATGCCAGTGAGTGGTAGCAGGGTGACCATCCAGTAATCCTGCTTCTGCAACTAAACAATTACCTGTGCCTACACCAATAATATGACTTCCTTGCTGCCATGAATCCTTTAACCATTGCACTAATTTTTTTTGTTTATTGACGACAGGACGCGGATTGCGCCAGATGCCAGGTACAATTATTAAATCACTTGTAGGGGCGGTGACTGTTTCACAGTCAGGTATGATTGCCAGCCCCGTTCTGTTGGGTATAGGCGCCAAGTTACTGGCTACTAAGTTGATATTTAGAGGGCAAAACTGTTGAGACTGATGATGGCTTTTGGCAAACGCTTCGCCAGCCCTCAACATCTCAATTGGTAGCGTGAGGCTGGTAATTAATAAATGGGGATAAACCAAGATACTGATTTCGGTGGCTTTAGTTTGTTGAAGTTTTGTCACTTTAATTGCTCCGACCAGTTGTTTTTGGCATTTCATGCATAATATTTGGCTATTTAAGCATAAAGAAGCGTTGGTAATCCATTTAAACTTAAGCGAATTATCGTAACACGTTTTCTCAAGGTAAATTATGACAGCATTACCCGTTATTGTTGGTATGGGCGGTATTAATGCCGCTGGCCGCACGTCTTTTCATCAAGGTTATCGTCGTATCGTGTTAGACAGCTTGGACGCAAAAGCCCGTCAGGAGACATTTTTAGGCTTAGCGACTTTAATGAATTTAGTTACATTGACAGACGGTGTTTTAAAAGATGCAAATGGTAATACCGTCAATGAAGCAGATATTGAAACACAATTTGGCGAGCAAATTTTAGCTGGCACACTTATTCGTAAAATTGAAAAAAATCACTTCGATGTAGATGCAACGCCATGGCAGCAAAAAATGACGTTAACAGCGTCTGATGAACAACAGATTGTTTTTGAAACGCGCCGTCGTGATTTACCATCTCCAGTGCCAGCAAGTTGGCAGGTCGAAGACCTTAGTGATAAAAAAGTGAAAGTCACTATTAGTGCTGATCTTGCTATTAAACATGACAGTACGCGTGACAACCCAATTAAAGCGGCAGGTCAATTACCAACAGGTTTTGAACCTTCGGCTATGTATAACAGCCGTTATCAACCAAGAGGCTTACAAGCAACTATCTTTGCCGCAACCGATGCTATTCGTTCAACAGGTCTGCCGTGGCAACAGGTAATGAACAGTGTTGAGCCTGATCAAATTGGTACATACTCAGCCTCTGTGGCAGGTCAAGTTGATGATGAGGGTTTTGGTGGATTGATACGTGCGCGTCAACAAGGCGATCGCGTAAGTACTAAACAGCTTGCACTTGGCTTAAACACTATGTCTACTGACTTTATCAATGCTTATGTAACAGGTAATGTGGGTACAACTTTTACCACTTCAGGCGCGTGCGCCACGTTTTTATATAACCTACGTGCCGCAGTAAACGATATTCAAGCGGGTCGTACACGAGTTGCTATCGTAGCGTCTGTTGAGTGTGCTATTACGCCAGAGATCGTTGAAGGTTTTGGTAATATGAGCGCACTTGCAAATGAAGAAGGTTTAAAGCGTCTTGATAATACTGATGTGGTTGATCATCGCCGCACAAGTCGTCCATTCGGTGAAAACTGTGGCTTTACTATTGGTGAAGGTGCACAGGTTGCAATTTTAATGGATGATGCACTGGCATTAGAGTTAGGTGCTGATGTATTAGGCAGCGTTGCTGATGTGTTTGTCAATGCAGATGGTATTAAAAAATCAATCACAGCGCCGGGTCCTGGTAACTATATTACAATGGCTAAATCTGTTGCATTGGCGAGCAGTATTGTTGGTCAAGAAGCGGTACAAAAACGAAGCTTTATTTTGGCACATGGCTCGAGCACGCCACAAAATCGCGTAACAGAATCATTAATTTATCATAAAGTAGCACAGACATTTGCGATTGATAATTGGAAGGTTGCAGCACCTAAGGCGTATGTGGGTCATACTATAGCGCCAGCTAGTGGAGATCAGTTAGCTATGGCGTTAGGTGTGTTCAGTCATAATATTATGCCGGGTATCACGACAATCGATAAAGTGGCGGATGACGTTTATAGCGAGCATTTAGATATTCGTACTCAACATTACCAATGCGATGCAATGGACATTGCATTTATTAACTCTAAAGGGTTTGGTGGTAATAACGCTACGGCAACAGTACTTTCACCAACAATCACATTAAAAATGCTAGCAAAGCGTCATGGTGATGCGGTTATGGCGCAATATCAAGACCGTCATACTCAAGTTGCACAAGCCCAAGCTGACTACCAAAAACAGGCTGATTTAGGTCATTATGAGCTTATATATCGTTTTGGTGATGGACTAATTGACGAAAATGACATTGAAATTTGTGAAGATTCAATGACAATCCCTGGTTTTGATAAGAAGATTTTGTTAACAAAATCAAACCCATACCAGGATATGTTTTAAGATCAAGACATGTTTAAGCACATTCTTGACAGCAAGGCGCTTTTAAAGCGCCTTTTTTAGTGCTATAAATGTTCCTATCTAAGGGAATAGGAGCAATTACTCATGATCAAACTTACTAAATTTGCTGTACTTTGTTCACTAATCGGATTACCAACACATACTTTAGCACGAGACGTTAATGACTTAGGTATTGACGTACAAGCTGCTACATCGGCCTATATCGTTAAAAATCAAAATCCGCGTTTTGCTGGTAGCTACAATGGCTCTCGATTAGAAGGGTGGGCGTTAATGTCGTATGTAGTTGACACACAAGGTAAAGCGAAAGACATTGAAGTGATCATGGCCTCCGATACCCGTGGTAGTGAAGAAAACGCAGAGAAATATTTAACTAATTTAGAGTTTGCACCAGCCACTAAAGAGGGTAAAACAGTTGAAGGTGGGTATCTATTTTCATTTGAAGTAGGGAAATATTTTAACGGTTACTCAAATGATAAAGCGAGCCGTGGTTTTATTAATGAATACGATGAAATTAATAAAATGCTGCAAGCCAAAGAGTTTAAAAAAGCTGAGCAGGCATTGGCTAAGTTATATAAAGATCACACCAAAAACACCTCTGAGCAGGCGTTATTTGCTTGGTTAAAAAGTCAATTTTATTACTACCAACAGCAATGGTTTGGCTTTGATGAGCAATTGTCGATAGCCTATTTATTGCGAGCAAAATTACCAACAGATATTCAGTATTTAGTCGCTAAAAGTGCTCTGCAGTGGTATAGCTTTAAGGGCGATTTTAACCTCGCTTACAATGCTATTTATGCACTTGATAATATCGAAGGTAAAGAATTCTCAGAAGAAAACAAGCTTGCTACAATTAAGCAAATTGATGACTTGTTAGCCCGCACACCGCAAATCAATTCACAAATTAATGTTTCAAAGGATAAGCTGTCTTATTTATCTTTGTCTCGCGGTTCTATCAAGATAGAGGGCGCAAGTGATGTATCTAAATTACAGATCCGTTGTGCTGATCAAGTCATTGATCTTGAAGCCAGTGAGTTAGTTAACTATGTCATTGATGAGCAAAGCAGACGCTGCGGTTTATTAGTTAAATCTGCAAACCCAGCTGAAATTAAAGTTAAACAAACCGGGTATGCCATTGTTAACTCTAAATTCGATGCTAGTTAGCTGTTTACTTTAAGCGTTTAACATACCTTAGCGTTACGAAATTAATTAATGCCATTAAAAAGGCAATTTCGTAGCGACTGAATGCCACAGCTATGCCAATAAGTCCCATATTCCAAATACTGGCTGCTGTGGCTGTTCCATAAGTTGAATTTTTGTTCTTCAAAATGGCACCGCCACCGATAAAGCCAATACCTGTGATAATCCCTTCTAGTACTTTTGATTCAGCCTCAGAGCTTGTCAAAACAGACATGCCCACTAATGCATAACCACAAGATGCAACGGCTACTAACGGAAAAGTTCGAAGACCAGCGCCATTACTGGTTTTTTCACGGTCAAATGCCATGGGCAAGGCAAGTAAATAGGCAATCCCTAAGTGAATTAAATTATCGAGAATTTCATACCAATCAAAATTAAAGTCCATACTTAGCTCCTTGCGATGTTAATTTTGACAGAGCTGCAATTTCAATACCCGATCAACAAATTAAATAAAATGAGGAAACTAGGGACATGTAGCCGGGTTTTAAAAAGTAAGGCTTGGTATACTTTGCGCTTTTTACGCATTGCTATGTCATTTTTTCAGTCTTTTGGCTGTTTGAATTTCAGCCATGCTAACAGTATGCTAATCACGCTGAATAAATAGGCTTCACTTTGAAACATTCCACCTCACCTCTTGAAAAGACCGCGCTTGCACTGTGTATGTTTGGTGCTCTCATTGCTGTTGTATTGCCGGACATTATCACTGAGCAAGTACAACCGTTTGTACAAATGGTTTTAAAGTGGATAGGTAGTAGCTTTTTCTTGATGATCAATTTTTTATTGTTTGCCATCATAATATTAGCTGTAAGTCCATTAGGAAGCCGCAAAGTTGGTGGCGAACATGCTGTTGTCGAGTATTCAAACTTTGGTTGGTTTGCTATGCTGTTTGCTGCTGGAATGGGCTCAGGGTTGGTTTTTTGGGGTGTTGCTGAGCCTGCATTACATTCCCTTGACCCACCACTTAAACAAAGCTTATACCCAGACAGACTAGCAAGTAGCTTGGCTTTAACCTTGGTCAATTGGGGAGCTCATGCTTGGGCTCTTTATGCAGTCTTTGCATTAGTTCTTGGCGGGTTAACACAGTACAGTGGTAAGTCAGGAGATATATGTGCTCCTGTTTTAACGGCACTTGGCAATCGGTTTGATAGATCTGCAAAATATACAGTCTCGTTTATTGTAAAATTAACTGCGGTGCTCTCGATATTTTTTGGTGTAGTGGGGACCATAGCAAATTCAACTTTACTGATCAGTAAAGGTGTTGAGATCGAGTTGGGTGTTACTTCAACATTATTAGTTGGGTCTTTAATCGTTTGTTTGTTAGCCGTTATTTATTCTCTGTCGGTTAAGTTTGGTTTACGCCGCGGTGTGCAATCACTGAGCATATTTAATGTGCTTTTGGCATTTAGTTTGCTCGTTTGGTTGCTAATAGTGGTGCCGATTGCGCCTATTATTAAAATTGCATTAGATGGAACCGGCTACTATTTACAGTTACTTGCGACCGGCACTTGGCAATTTGATAGCCAATTAAAAACACCAGATTGGGCCAATCATTGGACATATAACTACTACTTTTGGTGGTTAGCGTGGGGACCATTCGTCGGCGTGTTTCTAGCCAAAATTAGTCAGGGGCGTAAGGTTTGGCAATTTATTATGGCGGTTGTGTGCATTCCAACTTTAGTCACAATTATCTGGTTTGCGACTTTTTCAGGCGCAGCGATTGAATGGGATAGACTCAATCAAGCAGGCATTTTAGCTGCAATTAGACAAGATTACAGCCAAGGCCTATTTGTATTTTTTCATCAATTAGGTTGGCAAGGGACCGTGTTTATTTGGTCAAGTTTGTTATTACTATTGGTATTTGTGGCAACCTCAGCTGACTCTGCAATTTTAGTGATAAGAGAGCTTGTTGGAGCTAAAAATAATCGTGTGACCCTCTACGCATGGTGTTTTGCTTTATTTATATGCAGCTTTTCATTATTACTGTTACAAGATGAGCCCTTAAATCGTAGCGTTGCAATTTTAGGCGCTTTACCTTTCTTACTAATATTTTTATTGCAGCTGGTTGGTTTTTTAAAAGAGTTTATTCGCGATATTTGTGATTAATACCAACCCAAGAACAATTACCTCAAAGTAGATCACTTAATTAAGCGAGTTGGTATCACTACATTTTCTTACAGTAAAATTAAGCATTTGCTATTATGCTCATAAAATAAGCTTAAGTGTATTGGAGGACCCATGCTTAATTGTTGTCAAATAAACCATGTCATAAAAGAATGTGTTGTGGTTAAAGCTGAACCGAAAAAAGACCTACAATGATGGATAGCTTTAACAATGAAGATTAACTTCTCAAAACTTGTTATCTACTCACTAATTTATCAATTAACGGGGTGTACCTTGGCGGGAGCCTTTATTGATGGTTCTGCAAAAAACTCACCATCAACTAAGCTTGGAAATACAAATGCAAATCATGCTAAGACTACAATAAAAGATCCCGAGGGTTTCTCATTCGCAAAGCTAGGTTTTGAAATTGACAGTGCTGTGATTGGCTTATTAAAACCGAAAGACAAAGAACCGCAACTGGTTTGCAGGCAAATCAGTCAAAGTATCAAAGAGTGTGAGGAAATAAAGACCTCACACTAGTCATTACTTATTACAAATACTTTTGATGAAACATTAGGTGTTCATCAATAAAGCTGCTGATAAAGAAGTAACTATGATCATAACCAGCGTGCATGTTAATTTCAGCTGGGTAATCTTTTTCGTTCACGACAGCAAATAAGTTATCGGTTTTGAGTTGCTCAGTTAAGAAGTTATCGGCTTCACCTTGATCAATACGCATCGGTAAATAATCGTCAGCAATTGCTTTTTTCATTAATTCACAGCTATCGTATTCGAGCCAATTTGCTTTATCACTGCCAAGGTAATTGCTAAACGCCTTTTCACCCCAAGGGCAATTCATCGGGTTCACAATCGGGCTAAAAGCACTAGCGCTAACGTACTGCTTAGGGTTTTTAAGTGCAATCATTAGCGCGCCATGGCCACCCATAGAGTGTCCGGCAATGGCTTTTTTGTTAGTAACAGGGAAGTGCGCCTCAATCAGTGCTGGTAACTCAGCAACAACATAATCGTACATGTTGTAATGCACATTATAAGGTGCTTGGGTTGCATTAACATAAAAGCCTGCACCTTGACCAAAATCGTAGTTTTCGTCGTCAGGAACATTATCACCGCGCGGGCTAGTATCTGGGGCGACGATAGCAATACCTAGTTCAGCCGCTTTTTTAAAAGCTCCCGCTTTTTGCATAAAGTTTTCATCAGTGCAGGTTAAACCTGATAACCAATACATTACAGGTACTTTATTCGTTTCGCTGGCACCAGGCGGTAAAAATATCGCAAAGCGCATGGCACAATGTGTACTATTAGCTTGGTGGGTATATTGTTTATGCCAGCCACCGCTGACTTTTGTTGAGCTTATGTTTTCTAGCATAACCACATCCTTGAAACAAAAGCGCTAGGTAGTAACCTAGCGCAAAATTAAAAGATTAATAATGAATAACTGAGCGAATACTCTTACCTTCGTGCATTAAGTCGAAAGCTTCATTGATATCTTCTAGTTTCATGGTGTGTGTGATGAAATCATTCAACGCAAACTCACCATTCATATAGCGCTCAACAATCTCTGGTAGCTCAGAGCGACCTTTAACGCCACCAAATGCGCTACCACGCCATACACGGCCTGTTACTAGTTGGAATGGACGGGTAGAGATCTCTTGACCTGCGCCTGCAACACCGATAATTACTGATTCGCCCCAACCTTTGTGACAACACTCAAGGGCAGAGCGCATAACATTAACGTTGCCGATACATTCAAATGAGAAATCAACACCGCCGTCAGTCATTTCAACAATGACTTCTTGGATTGGTTTGTCAAAGTCATTTGGATTAATTAAATCAGTTGCGCCTAATTTAGTAGCTAGTTCGAACTTGCTGGTATTGATATCAACACCAATAATACGGCTTGCGCCAGCCATAGTTGCACCAATGATGGCAGATAAACCAATACCACCTAGACCAAAAATAGCGACAGTATCGCCTTTTTGAACTTTTGCTGTTTTAGTCACAGCACCCATGCCGGTTGTTACACCACAACCAAGTAAACAAATTTCTTCAAGAGGTGCTTCTTTGCTCACTTTAGCAAGTGAAATCTCAGGTAATACAGTGTATTCAGAGAAAGTAGAGCAACCCATGTAGTGATAAATTGGTTGACCATCTTTATAGAAACGCGTTGTGCCATCTGGCATTAAACCTTTACCTTGCGTTTCACGTACCGCAGAGCATAAGTTTGTTTTGCCAGACTTACACATCTTACACTCGCCACATTCAGCAGTGTAAAGAGGTATAACATGATCGCCTACTTCAACGTGCGTTACGCCTTCACCAACAGCTTCAACAATACCGCCGCCTTCATGGCCAAGGATTGCTGGGAAAATACCTTCAGGGTCTTCACCAGACAAAGTGAATGCATCGGTATGACAAACACCTGTAGCAACAATCTTTACCAGTACTTCGCCTTTTTTAGGCATCATTACATCCACTTCTTCAATTGAGAGTGGTTGATTTGGACCCCAAGCGATAGCCGCTTTTGATTTAATAAAATCAGTCATAACGTTCCCTTATAGTTGTTGGAAGTAAGTAATAAACTTAGTCTATTTTATTTATTTCTCAATGAATGATAATCTTAGTTTTATTAAAACACTTTTACAGTATGGTAATAATGAATCGTTGGCACGGAATTGATGAATTTTTAGCGGTAGCCGAAACTGGTAGTTTTACAAAAGCAAGTAAACTGCTGGGTATGTCAGTGGCGCATGTAAGCCGTTATGTGAGTCAATTAGAAGAACGATTAAACACACAATTGCTAACCCGAACGACCCGTAAAGTAGTGCTAACGCAAGAGGGGCAAGTGTTTGCGCATCAAACAAAACAGTTACAGCATGCTATGGATGATGCCACGGCACTGCTTGCCGAGCAGCAACTGACACCTAAAGGCAGCATCAAGCTGACAGCCCCTGTCATGTATGGTGAAAGCTACATAATGCCTGCGGTGCATACATTTATGCAAAAGCACCCAGATATTGAAGTAATCAGTCATTTAAGTAATGAGCAAGTCAATCTATTAGAAGAAGGGTATGACTTAGCTATTCGGCTTGGTCATCTAAAGGATTCATCTTTAAAAGCTCGGCGCATTAGCCAACGCAGGCTGGTTATATGTTGTAGTCCCGAATACATAAATAATTATGGGCAACCGCACAGTGTCAGTGAATTAAGTCAGCACCATTGCCTCATCGGTAATAACAGCTACTGGCGGGTAAAAGAGCAGGGCCAAGATAAGCATATTAAAGTGGCTGGGCGTTTAGCATGTAATAGTGGTTGGGCATTGGTGGATGCAGCTATTAAAGGGTTAGGCATCGTGCAATTACCGGATTATTATGTCAATGAGCACCTAGCCAATGGCAAGTTGACCGCTGTACTTTCGAATGTTGCACCTGCACCTGAAGGTGTATGGGGGGTGTACCCACCTAGGCAATTTATAGCAACCAATGTAAAAGCATTACTTGACCATTTGGTCGCTACTGTTCAAGTATCAGATTTATAATTATTTTTTACAATTTCGCGCATCCCATGCTGGCTAAATCTATGCTAACATGAGCGCATATTTAGCCCTTGGAATATTCATAACTTATTATGTTTCAACCTATTAGCCTTTTTATAGGGCTGAGATATAGTCGCTCCTCAAAGGGCAATGCTTTTATCTCATTCATTTCATTTTTCTCAATTGCGGGCATTGCTATTGGCTTAATGGCCTTGTTTACAGTCAGTTCTGTAATGAATGGCTTTGAAAATAACCTCAAAACAAACATGCTTGGTTTAATTCCCCATATCGAAGTATCAGCTGAAGATAATTCGAAAGAAACCATGTTGCAGTTACAGCAGCAACTAGCAAACTCTAAAGATATTAAACAAGTTAACCTTTATCGCCATGGCGAAGCCATTTTGCAAACCAACCAAGATTTACACGGCGTGTTATTGCAAGGGCTCTATGATGAAGGAAGCTCCCTGTATAACGTAAAAGATAAAATTGTTGCTGGCAATTGGTCACAAGTAATGGACAGTAACTATCACATTGCGATTAGCCGCTATTTAAGCCGTAAATTGGGTATTTCGCTTGGGGATAAAGTACGGGTGATCATGCCAAATGCCAGTTCGTATACACCCCTTGGTCGAGTACCTAGCCAACGTTTGTTTACCGTTGCTGCACTGTATGAAACACAATCTGAAATTGATATGTCATTGGCATTTACCAGTGGTTATTCGTTAGGCCGAGTTTTAAAGCTGGCAAAATCAGCAGCACCCAACTTGAGTATCTCTTTGTACGAACCTTTTTCTGTAGAGCAAGTATTGCAATCTCAAACAGCAATTTTAAATGATTACACAGTAACTGATTGGCGAGCTAGTCAAGGGACGTTATTTGCCGCTGTGGCGATGGAAAAGCGCATTATGTCTATGTTACTTGGTTTAATTGTGCTTGTTGCGGTGTTTAATATAGTTTCTGCATTAACCATGATGGTAAGTGAAAAACAAAGTGAAGTGGCTATCTTACAAACGCTGGGTTTAACTCCTTTGCAAGTTCAGCATGTATTTATGATCCAGGGTTTATACAATGGTGTTATTGGCACCAGCATTGGTGCGTTACTTGGCGTGCTATTAAGTAGCAATATAAATGAGTTATTGAATATGTTAGGCATTAATTTATTAGCGGGTGTGAGTTTACCCGTTAAATTTGATGTTATGAGTTTGAGCCTAATTGCCGCAGGGAGTATTGCTATGAGCTTTTTAGCTACTTTGTATCCTGCCCGAAAAGCTGCAAAAGTGAATCCAGCAGAGGTATTACGTTATGAGTGATTTAGTGATTAATTGTCAGCAGCTTAATAAAGTGTATCAAGATGGCGATAATCAGGTTGCAGTCTTAAAAGGGGTTGATTTAACGCTCAATCAGGGCGAAATGTTAGCCGTTGTAGGTAGTTCTGGTTCTGGTAAAAGTACTTTATTACATATATTAGGCACCTTAGATAATGCGACAGATGGAACCGTTGAAATCAAAGGCCAGCAGGTTGCTAAATTAAACCGAAAACAACAAGCGAGTTTCCGCAACGAAAATTTGGGCTTCATTTACCAATTCCATCATTTATTAATGGAATTTACTGCCATTGAAAATGTTGCTATGCCACTTTTAATTAAAGGTTTAAGCGCAAAAGCGGCAAACGAAAAAGCCCTCAACATGCTTGATAAAGTAGGGTTATCTCATCGTTGCGAACATAAACCATCGGCGTTGTCAGGTGGTGAGAGGCAGCGGGTTGCAATAGCACGTGCATTGGTAACAGAGCCTGCGTTGGTGCTAGCCGATGAACCAACGGGTAACTTAGATAAACAAAACGCAATTAAGATCTATGACTTGATTAAAGAGTTAAATACCAGCTTAAAAACTAGTTTTGTTGTGGTAACCCATGATTTAGAGCTTGCAGATAAACTAGGCAAAATTGCCTATTTAGATGATGGTAAGCTTGCAATTAAAGAGTCTCAGCATGTTGCTTAGTGCCTTTATTTCAAAACGATTTCGCGCTCACAGTGGCCAAAAAGAGGGGCAAAATGGCTTTGTAAGCTTTATTGCTAAAGCATCGACAATCGGCATACTTTTGGGAGTCGCCGTATTAATTGTTGCTCTATCAGTGATTAATGGCTTTGAGCAACAACTAGTGCATCGGCTTTTATCGGTTGTACCGCAGGTTGAATACGTTGCTCCTAATAAACCAATCAATAATTGGCAGTCAAAAGTTGCTTTATTGCGCTCGCAAGCCGGTGTAACAGGTGCAGCACCTTTTATTAGTGTCAACGGCATGGCGCAGTTTAAAAGTGAGTTAAAAGCGGTTGAAGTGCGTGGCGTTAGCCCAGAGTTTGAAAACCAAGTATCTGCGTTAAACCAATTTACAGAAGGGCGCTTAGTTAGTCAGTTACAACAAGAAGATGTACTTTTAGGACAACAAATAGTCAACCGGTTAGGTCTTAAAATTGGCGACCCAGTTACCTTATTAATCCCACAGATAAACCAGCAAAGTAACACTTTACTTGCTCCAAAGCGGGTGAGTTTGAATCTTGCAGGTATTATTAAAATGGGCGGCCCAATTGATGAAACAGCGGCTTTTATTCGCCTCGACAAAGCGCAAAGTGTACTGAGTTTCGATGAAAACCAAGTAACCGGTTTACGGTTACAAGTAGCTGATGTATTTGCTGCTCATCAAACCGCTATGCGGGTGGGGCAAGTTATCCCAGATTATGTCTATGTCTCTAGTTGGTTCAGAACGCAAGGCAGCTTATATCAAGATATTCAAATGGTTCGAACTATTGTGTATATCGTGGTGTTTCTAATTATTGCCGTAGCTAGTTTTAATATTGTTTCATCACTTGTTATGGAAGTACGCGAAAAACAGGCAAATATTGCAATTTTGAAAACCATGGGAGCACAAGACAGTACCATTTTAGCCACCTTTGTTATGCAAGGATTTACGCAAGCACTTATTGGCGTAATACTTGGAACGATTATAGGTGTTATGCTTGCATTAAATATCAGTGAATTATTCTCGTGGATCAGTCATTTGTTAGGTGATAACCCATTACAAGGTGTTTATTTCATTGAGTTTTTACCTAGTAAACTCGTTTGGCAAGATATTGTTATCACGGTGATTGTTACCTTCGTCCTCGCTATTTTGGCAACATTATACCCTGCATGGCAAGCAACCCGAGTAGACCCAGCAAAAGTACTCGGTAATTAAGGAATGTTTATGGATAAGCAAAGGATTATCGATTTTTGGTTTAATGAATTAGGCCCTGAAGCTTGGTATAAGCAATCTGATGACACTGATGCATTAATTACGGTTAAGTTTTCAGAATGTCTATTGCAAGTTATCGCTGGCGAGCATGCTGACTGGCGAGTGGATGCCCTAGGCTCTTTAGCTGAAATTATCGTGTTAGATCAGTTTTCACGCAATATTTATCGAAATACTGCACAGGCTTTTAGCCAAGATCCACAAGCATTAAGCTTAGCGCAAAGAGCAATTGAACTTGGCTTTGATAAAAAGTTACCTAGCTCTCAAGCTGCGTTTATTTATATGCCGTTTATGCATAGTGAATCCAAAGTTATTCATCAGCAGGCTGAGCAATTGTTTAAAGGCATGAGTAATTATGAATTTGAACTAAAGCACAAAGTTATTATTGATAGGTTTGGTCGCTATCCACACCGCAACGCAATTTTAGGTCGTGAATCAACACCTGAAGAGCTGCAATTTTTAACTCAACCTAACTCTTCTTTCTGAGTTGGCTGAATAGTAGGCAAGTAAATTTAAATGCCCTTTGATTGCCCGTAAACACTTGCACAGCGCCATTTTAAACCTTAAAGTGTCAGAAATGTTGTAAAAGAGTAACCACCATGGAACAAAAACAAGCAAGACCATTAACACCAGAAGAACAAGCCGAAGCGCAAAAACAAAGTGTTATGTGGCAAAGAGAATGTTTCCAGAATGCACAAAAGCATTTAGCTGAAAAAGGCGTTATCCCGCAAACCGTTGTTGAGAAAGAAAGCCGTTTCATTGCGCCATTAGTGGCTATTTGGAAGTTTAAAGCACAAAATGGTAAAAGCTATTGGGTTATCACAGGGCGTTTACCAACCGACCACGCAGAAGCAAGTGCAGCAACCAATGCCCGTGAAGTACTTAGATATTTCTCAATGCAATGGCAACTAAAGGCTGATCAACTAATGCAGTCGGGCGCTGTAGATAAGACAAAAGTAGATTTTGCTAATTTACTCATTAACCGCGCTCATGGTTTATATGAGTTATTCGAAAAAGATGATATGTGGCAAAATGAGCCAGCTTAACTTTAAATAAAAAAGCTGAATAATTATATTCAGCTTTTTAAACCATCTAGTGCACCAAAGTGAATGGCCGCGTATCAAATTGCTTGATAGGGCAGAGCATCCGTTGTCTTGGAATTCCTGCCTCCATAAATACTAAGCCATCAGCTGAAAACCCATTTCGTTTAAATCGATCAACTTCATTTAATATGCAATTGATACTAACGCAATCACAGCCTTGTTTTTCAGCTAAACCTACTAAGTAATTCAATAATGATTTGTAAACTGATCGGTTACGGTGTTCAGGTAACACAGCAATCCGACCAATTAACCCATCATTACACAAGCGCCCAGTCGCAACTGGACATTTATTACTTTCATCAGTAACAAGTACGTGATGAGCCGTTTTATCTAAATGGTCAAATTCGACGTGTTTTGGAATATGTAATTCGCAAACAAATACTCTCTCTCGGATTTGTTGCAATAGTTCCTTGTCGATACTCCATTCAACTTCATCTATCATGTAGCCCATATAAACACGCTCCTAACAAAACCAAATACCCTCATTTAAAAGTGTAGTAAAGGTTTTCAAGAAAATGTGATTATTTTTTGAACTATTTATATCAGCAGAGGTCAAGCAGGTTTGATCTGTGAGCTTTGTTATTAATTCAAGGTCAGCTAAATCATGCATATAATTAACACCATTAATACTTAAAAGTATTTTATCGTCAATTACTTGATAAATGGCACGGGTACCACCTAAACGCTCAAAAACAACGTCCTCATCATTGAGTAAGTCATTTACGTCATCTAGTGTATATGGCTCCTCTAAAGGCGCTAAATCCATGTCATGTTTTGGCTGACTCATACTGTTACCAAGCCAAGTCTTGAATACTGCGTCATCATTAATCGCAGCAATCATAAGTTGCTTTACTTTTTCTGCTTCAGTTTGGTTAAGTTCACCTTTAGATGAACGCAACTTAAGCTCTGCATCACCATATCGTTGATTACCAAGCTCAGTATCGATGAGGTGATCGGCAAATTGGGATAACAAGTCGCGTTGATTTGGCGCTCTAAAACCTACAGAGTAATTAAGTGCATTTTCAACTGCGTAACCTTCATGTGGGCAACCTGGTGGAATATAGAGAATATCTCCCGGCTCTAACACACAGTCGATCACTGCAGGAAATTGCTCAACTTGTAACAGGCTCTTATTTTGTGCAAATTGCTTTAAGTTCGCATCAGGTAAACCAACTCGCCAGTGGCGCTTTCCTTCACCTTGAATAATAAACACGTCGTATTGATCTAAATGCGGACCCACGCCACCTCCCGGGGTAGAGTAGCTGATCATTAAATCATCGATACGCCAGTTTGGAATAAAGCGAAATGGCTCCAGTAGTTGTGCTGCATCGCTATGCCAATGGTCAACTGCTTGCACCAGTAATGTTGAGTGCTTTTCAGTTAGCAAGTTAAAGTCTTCAAAAGGACCATGGTATGCTTGCCAATCATCTGAGTGATTGGTCACAATACGTGATTCAATGCTTTCTTCCATGGCAAGACCGGCCAATTCTTCGGGTTCAATCGGATCTGAAAAATCCTTGAAGCCTTGCTTTATAAGTAATGGTTTTTTCTGCCAATACTCAGCTAAAAATTGCTCTTGGGTTAATGAATTGATGGTTAATTGATACATAACATGACCTAAGCGAATTGATATAAAAAAAGCGAAAGGAAGGCCTTTCGCTTTTTTAAGTCTTAATTTGAATTTAAGCTAAGTTGTCGATGAACTCAACAGCGCGGCCAATGTAATTAGCCGGAGTTAATTTTTTCATTTCTACTTTTGCTTCTTCAGGTAACTCAAGACCATCGATGAAATCAGCCATGATTTCTTGGTTTACGCGCTTACCACGAGTAAGGTCTTTAAGTTTTTCATATGGCTTTTCGATACCATATTTACGCATAACCGTTTGAATTGGCTCTGCTAGCAATTCCCAGTTTTGGTCTAGTTCTGCTAATAAACGCTCTTCGTTTACTTCAAGCTTGCTAACACCTTTTAATGTCGCTTGGTAAGCGATAAGTGTGTAGCCCATACCAACACCTAGGTTACGTAACACTGTTGAGTCAGTTAAGTCACGTTGCCAGCGAGAAACAGGGAGTTTTTGCGCAAGGTGAGTAAAGATAGCGTTAGCAATACCTAAGTTACCTTCAGAGTTTTCAAAATCAATCGGGTTTACTTTGTGAGGCATAGTTGATGAACCAATCTCACCTGCGATTGTTTTTTGTTTGAAGTGGTTAAGTGCAATGTAGCCCCAAACGTCACGGTCAAAATCAAGTAATACAGTGTTGAAACGTGCAACTGCATCGAATAACTCTGCAATGTAATCATGCGGCTCGATTTGTGTTGTGAATGGGTTAAATGTTAAACCTAGGCTTGTTACAAATTGCTCAGCGTGGCTGTGCCAATCGTAATCTGGGTAAGCACTAAGGTGAGCGTTGTAGTTACCTACAGCACCGTTGATTTTACCTAACATTTCTACCTTGGCAATTTGGTCACGTTGACGCTTTAAGCGCATGTATACGTTTGCAAACTCTTTACCCATTGTAGATGGCGTAGCAGGTTGACCGTGGGTACGCGTCATCATCGCAACTGACTTGTATTCAACTGCTTTTTCTTTCAATGCATTTAGAAGTTGGTCACAGTATGGAAGTAATACTTTATCACGCGCTTCTGTAAGCATTAAACCGTGAGACAGGTTATTGATGTCTTCTGAAGTACAGGCAAAGTGGATGAATTCGTTAACTGCGTTTAGCTCTGCGTTGTCAGCTACTTTCTCTTTAAGTAGGTATTCAACTGCTTTTACGTCATGGTTAGTTGTGCGCTCGATCTCTTTAACGCGTGCAGCATCCGCTTCGCTAAAGTTATCAACAATGGCATTAAGTAAAGCATTAGCCTCGTCGCTAAATGCCGGTACTTCTGTGATTGCGCTTGCTGCAGACAAAGCTTGTAACCAACGAACTTCAACAGTTACACGGTATTTGATTAAACCAAATTCGCTGAAAATGCTGCGTAGTTCCGTGGTCTTGCTGCCATAGCGACCATCTACCGGAGAGATAGCGGTTAACGCTGAAAGCTCCATAATGACTCCTAAATTGTCTAGTTTGAACGATAATTAAATTGATTGTTTAGCAATAGCGAGGATTTTTCTTTTTGCAAAGAAAAAATGACGGCGCTTACCGCCCATTTGTCGCCATAACACGGCACTACGAATTCCGGCCAATAATAGGGCACGAATTTTGTTTTGCGTGAGCTGCTGTTTTAATAACTCTGGCTTGCCGTACACTTGAATACGATGCCCAAGGGGGCTTAGCACCGATGAGTAAATATCAGCAAGCGCTGCTACAACAGTATCATCTGTGATAGCAAAATGGTCGAGGCGACGTTTAACATCATCAATGCGACGACCTAATTCATTTAAGCTGTTTTGTTTTGAACTTAATGCACGTTCTAATTGCATTAAACCACCCACATATTTCACGATTTCGACGTCTTTGTCTGCGCCGGCAGAAAGCTGTGCAATCAAAATGCGATAGCCTTCACGTAAATTATGTTTACCCTGATACACATCTTCAGGACTATTTGGTGATGTTTCAATTATACAGTTTAATAACTTTTCTAATTCGTGGTCGCTACCTTGGCCATATTGCGCAACTTTTTGTACTTGTTTAGCAACTTGACACATGGCAGCTAACGCCATGACTTGGTGTTCTGTCATTATTTGATCACCGAATCAATAATCCCACCGCCTAAGCAGACTTCGTCAGCATAGAAAACGGCTGATTGACCAGGAGTCACGGCTTTTTGTGGCTCATCAAATAACACGCGTGCCATACCATCTTCACCAACGAGTAATGTACAACTGATATCTTCTTGGCGATAACGGGTTTTAACCGTACAGCGCGTAGTCCCTTTAGGGCCTTCGCGGTCAACCCAGTGAAGTTGATTTGCATTTAAGCCATTACTGTATAGGCGAGGGTGGTCTTTACCTTGGCCAACGACTAGTACGTTGCGCTCAACGTCTTTATCTACAACGTACCAAGGTTCACCTGAGCCTTCTTTCATGCCGCCAATTAATAGGCCTTTACGTTGACCCAGCGTGTGGTACATCAAACCTTCGTGCTCACCCACTTCATTGCCATCGGTATCTTCAATTTTACCTGGCTGAGCTGGTAAGAATTTTTGTAAAAAGTCTTTAAATTTACGCTCACCGATAAAGCAAATACCAGTGCTGTCTTTTTTATCATGCGTAATTAAATCTTGCTCTTCAGCAATACGGCGTACTTCTGGTTTTGCAATGTCGCCAACAGGGAAAAGTGTTTGTGCAATATGCTCATGGCTTAATGTGTACAAGAAATAGCTTTGATCTTTGTTGTCATCAAGACCACGACACATGACAAATTTATCACCACGTTTTTCGCGTCGCACATAGTGACCAGTCGCGATATAATCTGCACCCAGTGCTTGCGCTGCAAATTCTAAAAATGCTTTGAATTTGATTTCTTTATTACACATGATGTCTGGGTTTGGCGTACGGCCTGCTTTGTACTCAGCTAAAAAGTACTCAAATACGTTGTCCCAGTATTCGGCTGCAAAATTTACAGTGTGAAGCTCAATGCCTAGCTTGTCGCACACAGCTTGTGCGTCTTTTAGGTCTTCAGCTGCAGCGCAATATTCATCATTATCGTCTTCTTCCCAGTTTTTCATGAACAGGCCTTCAACTTGATAGCCTTGCTGCTTTAATAAATACGCTGATACAGAAGAATCAACACCGCCGGACATACCCACGATGACTTTAATGTGACTATTTTCGCTCATAATATTCGCTGTCATTTTTAACTGCTATGGAAAGGGCGGTATTATATACCCAAACCACCTCAAGATGCGAGTTTCAGTTGGAATTAAAAGCGATTTAGGCAAGGCATTGATTGCAAGTAATAGTGGGTTGGATATAGCATACTTTTAGACGCCCAAACCAGCCAAAATTACAGCGGTTATTGGTAAATCAAACTTAGGGGGTAGGCTTGGCCAGCTAAATGATCTTCAATGCATTTTAAAACCAGCGGGCTTCTAAGTGGTAAGTTTCTTATTTGCTCAATGCTAAACCAATCGGCACTGAGAATGTCATTATCTTGGGGGGATGATAAATATAGCTCTGGGCAAGTAAAAGCAAAGCTAAAACGCATATAATGGACGCCATTAGCTGCATGTAAATTGTAAATACCAACCAGATGGCTGGCATTAAGGCTAATACCTGTCTCTTCAATAAGCTCACGACAAGCAGCTTCAGCTAAGGTTTCATTTGCCTCCAAATGACCGGCAGGCTGGTTATAACAGATCTCACCTGTGTGTTTATCGCGTTCTTTAACAAGTAAAAACTTATCTTCGCATGTAACGATAGCCGCGACTGTGACATTAGGTTTATGCATCTGGATTGTTCACTACTTTAAACTGACCACTATCCAAACCATCGAGAGTATAGTTACCAATGCTGTAACGAATTAATCGTAGAGTTGGAAAGCCAACATGAGCAGTCATGCGACGAACTTGGCGATTGCGTCCCTCAGTGATAGAGATTTCCAACCAGCTGGTAGGTATGTTTTTGCGCTCGCGAACGGGCGGGGTACGAGGCCAAACGGATGGCTCATCAATACGTTTAACCTTGGCAGGCTTGGTCATGCCATCTTTAAGTTCTACGCCTTTGTTTAGGGCAAAAATAGCCTCATCACTGACATCGCCTTCTACTTGAACCCAATACGTTTTAGCTGTTTTTTTATTGGGTTCAGTGAGTGTATGTTGTAACTTGCCGCAGTTTGTAAGTAGCAAAAGCCCTTCGCTATCTCTGTCTAAGCGTCCTGCTGCATACACGTCTTTAATACTAATAAAGTCGGCAAGCGTTTTGCGGTTTTGATCATCAGTAAATTGGCAAAGCACATCAAATGGTTTGTTAAACAGCACTACTTTGCGCTGCTCTGGACTGATTGCTTTTTTAACTTGGCGTTTTTGCGTGGGCCTTGAATACGTTCGACCGCTACTACGACGTGGTTTGCTATTGGCTTTGTTGACCATTAAATACACCTAGCCGGTTTAGGCAAACCTGCAATTTTAGTTGCTTGTTTAGCTGGGCCTTTGGGAAATAGTTTATATAAGTACATACTATTACCTTTTTCTTCACCTAGTTTTTGGGCCATGGCTTTGACCAGCATACGGATTGCTGGGCTGGTGTTATATTCTAAGTAAAAATCACGCACAAAGTGCACAACTTCCCAGTGCTGTTCACTTAACGTAATATTCTCTTGCTCAGCAATGATTGGTGCAAGCTCTTCACACCAATCATTTGAGTCAAGTAAATAACCTTGTTTGTCAGTTTCTATTTGTTTGTTATTAAATTCAAGCATGGTTTACCAAGTAATCGTGTTCTTTGTGTTTAAAGTCATTTCTACAAATTGCGTGTAGTCGATTGCGATGTCGCCCAAGCTTATAGAGATATTTCGTGCTGTGGCATCTTCATTGAGTAAATATAAAGCGGATGAAAATTGCTTAAATTGCGTGCTGCTGTAGCAAGCGTCGCTAACTAATAGAATAGTATCCTCTGCGGCTATTAAATTTGCTAGCGTATTGGTGCAATAATGAGAAAGTGGTTTAGCAAATATATGAAGTGTGCTCATAATGTTACCACCTGATCTTGTTGGCTTATTAAATGACGTTGCTGCTCAAAACTGGCTACCTTCACATCAATAATTAATTTATCTTTTGTTAAATTAAAGTCTATTAATGATTTTTCGCACACATAAATATTTTCTACATCATATAACTCAAGCGTCTTAATGGTTTTAAAATAGTTTTTGATACCAAGTTGTTCTGGCTGTTGATTCTTTTTTAGAGCTAAAACTGCCTCACCACTGAGCAACCAGCTAATGTTTTGTTCAATAGCAGCGAAAATTAGCGTTGTGTCGAGTGAGTCACGAATATGCTGGTCATCAAACGGGCTGTGTTGGCTAATAACTAATACGTTTTTCATTTAAATTGCACCCATTTATCAGCATCACTGGCAAGCATTGCAAACTCAGCTAACCCCGCCACTGTGAAAACACCCGTTTGGTTAATATCTAATCCTCGTTTTTCTGCAGCTGTAACGCATAATAAAAGCGGAATAGCTTGTTCATGTAAACCTTGCCACAAACGACTTATTGGTAGCTCGTCACTGGCAAGTTCTAAATGTTGGCTGGCATGAAAAACACCTGCTTGGTATAAAAAAACAGCTGAAATAGTGTGACCTGACTCAATGCATGCCTGTGAAAATTTAATCAGACGTTGTGTAGTATCGTGGTCAGTCGGTGCGGTGTGAAGAGAAAGTACAAATTTTGCCAAAACGCATCCAATAAAAAAGCCCCTAGAAAGGGGCTATTTTAACAGAACTATTTAATTAGTCATCACTTGCACCAAGTAGGTGTAGAAGAGATGTAAATAAGTTATAGACGTTCAGGTATAAAGATACTGTGGCACGAATATAGTTTGTCTCGCCGCCATTTATGATACGGCTTGTATCGAATAAGATTAAACCAGACATAATCAATACAACAGCTGCATTAATAACCATGAAGGTGATAGAGCTACCAATAAAGAGGTTTACTAGGCTTGCAATGATAACCACGATTAAACCAACAGTTAAAAAGCCGCCCATAAATGAGAAGTCTTTTTTAGTGGTAAGTGCATACGCAGACAAACCAAAGAAGATCAACGCAGTAGAACCAAGCGCTTGCATTATTAGCATTGGACCGTTCGGCATTGCTGCATAGTAGTTAAGCATAGGGCCAAGGCCCGCGCCCATCAAACCAGTAAATACAAACACCCATGCAACACCTGATGCACTGTCAGCCTTTTTGTTAACTACAAAAAGAACACCAAATGCAATCAAGCTAAATACTAACCCCATAAAATAAGGTAGATTCATCGCCATTGAAATACCTGCAGTTACTGCGCTAAAAGCAAGTGTCATAGCCAGTAAAAAGTAAGTATTTTTTAATACTTTATTTGTTTCAATAGTCGACATTACCGGTCTAGTGGTATTGTACGATTGATTAAACGCCATTGTTAGAGCTCCTTTGAATGAACTTAATTCGTTCGTTAGTTCCAATATTAAACTGAAACTAAGCCTATCAAGAGTTATATGTTTGGGCAAACCTTTGTAGATCAATAGACATGCAAAATAATCAAAAAGTTCAAATCGATTATATTTTGACTTTAATTGTGTTAATGCTGAGCGATTTAGTTGTTTTTTAATCACTTAAACAGATTTTTGAAAAAAAAGCTTCACAAACACAGCTGCCTTATCTATTATGCACGCCGTCGGAGAGATGGCAGAGTGGTCGAATGCACCGGTCTTGAAAACCGGCAGGGGTTTGTAGCCCCTCTAGGGTTCAAATCCCTATCTCTCCACCATTATTTTTACTACTGGCGTTAGCGAGTAGGTTTTTCGCATTCGGAGAGATGGCAGAGTGGTCGAATGCACCGGTCTTGAAAACCGGCAGGGGTTTGTAGCCCCTCTAGGGTTCAAATCCCTATCTCTCCACCATCATTGAAGCCGCTGAATTTATTCAGCGGCTTTTTTGTTTCTACAGCCTTTCCTCAGTTTTACAAATTACGACTATTGTCGATATTTCGCATTTCAACCACTTAGTCCATGCTTTACGTATCTCGTATTATCTTTGTGAAATTAGGGAATTTATGAAACATCGTTTAGCAAAGAGTGTAGGACTTTCATTATTATCGCCCGTTATCGTAGGTTGTATCCTCGGCCTTTATTATGCTTTTACCTTAGATGGTAATGGGCTGAATATTTTTTTTAATCTACTTGTCAGTGCAATCGCTAATGCGCACATTGTGGGTCTTACAATGGCAGCGTTTGTAGTACCGGGTTATTTACTTATGTATAAATATGCAAAAGTAAACTATTCGGGTGTTTTGACACTGGGATTATTAGGTGGGGCAATTTTTAGTTACTTGTTAAGTGCAACTACAGGGATGGCATTTGTAATCAATGCAGTTATGTCTGCCTTAGCAGCAGGGCTGTTTTTATTTGGTTTAAGACAGGAGTTAGCAACCCAATCTCCACATCAATAGCAGAATATTTAATCAAGCTAGCTTATTTTAAGGGCAAATTGTTTTTTTTTGCCCTTAAAAGGTTTCATTTATTGCTTACAAAGAGTACCTTTAGCTACTGTATGTTTAATAAGAAGTAGTTTGGTATGCAAAAGCAGGATTTTTACCAGTCATTAGTTAAACAAGCTGAATCACTAATTGCAGGTGAATCAAATGTCATTGCAAATATGGCAAATTTAAGTGCGTTGTTGTTTACCTCTTTAGAGGATATAAACTGGGCGGGCTTTTATCTAATGGATTCTCCCGAAGAATTAGTGTTAGGGCCGTTTCAAGGCAATCCAGCATGCATCCGTATTCCAGTAGGTAAAGGGGTATGTGGTACTGCTGCACAAACACAACAAACACAATTAGTTGAAGATGTTCACGCATTTGCAGGTCATATTGCATGTGATGCAGCATCAAATTCTGAAATTGTTGTACCTGTTTTCAAAGATGGTAAAGTGTTTGCTGTACTTGATATTGATAGCCCGAGCATTGGCCGTTTTGATACTGATGATCAAGCTGGTTTAGAAGCATTGGTAAAATGCTTTGAGGCAAATCTAAAATGAAAGATCTGCTAAATGTGCAAGATTACCTTTTTGCGATTCACGATGTAGGTGATTGGGAAGGGGAAGAAGAAGTTGTTGCTGAAAGGCTCAACGACTTGATTCACATGGCTTGGGATCGTCTACCTGATGACCTTGACTGTGAATCAATTGATGAAATTATTAATGGTATTTGGGAACACCTTCGCGGTGATTTAGCGCTTATTGAAGCGGACTTCGAAGAGTTGACCGACTGGGTAACACACTATGTCGATTCATCACTTGATGAAAAGATGTAATAAAAGGTTCTAACATGGAAACCACAAACAAGCTAAAAGATATTAATGAAGTACTGGATTTCTTATACCAAGAATTTCCACAATGTTTTAAACAAAAAGACGGCATTCAACCGCTAAAAGTAGGTATTTTTAAAGATATCGCTGAGCGCATTGAAGGTTCTGAGAAAGTAAGTAAAACTCAGGTTCGTCAAGCGCTAAGAAAATACACCTCTAATTGGCGTTATTTAGAAGCAGTAACTAAATCTGAGTTTCGTATCGATCTTGATGGTAATCAAGACGAAAAAGTGGAACAAGAACACGTTGAACATGCACAAAAAGCGTTAGAAGAAAGCCGTGCAAAAATGGCTAAACGCAAAAAGCAACAACGTCCACGCAAAGACGGTGACACAAAATCTTACAAAAAGAATACGGGTCATCATGCAAAATCAGCTGAAAAAGGCGCTAAAGTTAGCAATAAGCCTGCAAAAGCTGCACCTGCAAAACGTTCTGGAAAAGTTGAACCTTTACCTGCCTCTGAGGTCAAGGTAAATAGCAAAGTTAAAGTTAAACTTGGCCAAGCACTTGTTAATGCGGTTATTACTGAAGTGAACAAAGATGAGGTTCATGTTGAGTTAGTAACAGGGATGCAAGTTAAGACCAAAGCAGACAGCCTGTATATCATTTAATAGCTGTAAAAAATTAAGGAGTTGTGTATGAGTAATAAGTTTACGCTCATTCCGTTAGTCGCTGCCCTGTTTTCAGGTTCATTATTGGCATCTACAGACAATCTTACTGTTGAAGATTTGCCTATTCTTAAGCAAGAAAGCCAGCATAGTACGGCTAGTAAACGGGTGACAAACTTATTTACTCGTGCACACTACAAACCTATTCGTTTTAACGACGAATTATCTGAGCAAGTTTTTGATCGTTACATCGAATCCCTTGATTTCAACAAAAGTGTTTTTTTAGCTTCAGATATTGCATCATTCTCGCAATATAAAGACCAGTTTGATAATGCACTTTCGACAGGGAAGCTTGGGTTTGCTTTTGATATTTTTAACTTAAGCTTAAAACGACGTTTTGAGCGTTATGATTATTCATTGTCATTACTTGATAAAGAAATGACTTTTGATAAAGAAGATGAATACATGTTCGACCGCGAGGACGCGAGTTGGGCAACAACTCAGGCTGAGTTAGATGAGTTATGGCGTCAACGAGTTAAATATGATGCGTTACGCTTAAAAATGACAGGTAAAGATTGGCAAGGCATTAAAGATGTTTTAACCAAGCGTTACCACAATGCGCAAAAACGCTTAGTACAAACAAATAGTGAAGATGCGTTTCAAATTGTAATGAACTCGTTTGCACGAAGCATCGAAGCGCATACTTCTTATTTATCTCCACGACGTGCTGAACAATTCAAGATGGATATGGACCTTGAGTTAGAAGGTATCGGCGCAGTCCTTAGTTATGATGAAGATTACACAGTAATTCGTAGCCTAGTACCGGGTGGTCCAGCAGATAAGTCAGAGCAAATTAAAGCTGATGACCGTATTATTGGTGTTGCCCAAGAAGGTGAAGACTTTGTTGATGTTATCGGTTGGCGCTTAGATGATGTTGTTGAGCTTATAAAAGGTCCAAAAGGCACCAAAGTACGTTTACAATATCTAAAAGGTGCAGATGCTCACGGCACTCCTAAAGTGGTTGAAATAACCCGTGATAAAATTCGCTTAGAAGACCGTGCTGCCAAATCAAATGTGTTTGAAGCAAAGTATTCAGATTTAACCAGTAAAATCGGTGTGATTGAAATACCAGGCTTTTACAATAACCTATCACAAGATGTAAAAGTTGAGCTTGCTAAATTAAAAGAAGCTAAAGTTGATGGTATTATCATCGACTTACGTCAAAATGGTGGTGGTTCTTTATATGAAGCGACACAACTTTCTGGTTTATTTATAGATCAAGGCCCGGTCGTTCAAATCCATACACTAAATAATCGTATTGAAGAGCAAAAAGACCGTGATGGTGTGACTTTTTATGATGGCCCATTAACGGTATTAGTTGACCGTTATAGTGCCTCTGCCTCGGAAATTTTTGCTGCGGCAATGCAAGATTATGGTCGTGCAATTGTGATTGGTGAGCAAACATTTGGTAAAGGCACTGTACAGCAGCATAAACCGCTTGGCCGTGCTTACGATTTATATGATCATCCATTAGGTAGCGTGCAATATACGATTGCAAAATTCTACCGTATCAATGGCGGTAGTACACAGCACAAAGGCGTGATACCAGACGTATCTTTCCCTTCAGCTATCGATCCTGCAGAATGGGGCGAAAGCCAGCAAGATAATGCACTACCTTGGGATAGTATCATCCGTGCTAAATACAACTCAGTTGATAACCTAAAACCAGCTATCTCTTACGTTAATAAGCTTCATGATGCACGTATTGCAAGTGAACCTGAGTTTGGTTATGTGTTTGATGACATTAAGCGCTATCAAGAAGAGAAAGACCGTAAGACTATCTCACTAGTTGAAGCTGACCGCTTAAAAGAGAAAGACGAAGGCGAAGAGCGTGCATTAGAGCGTGCGAATGAACGTTTGGTTCGTCTGGGTGAAAAGCCAGTTGAGAAACTAGACGACTTACCTGATGTGCTAGATGATTTAGACCCATTCTTAGAAGAAGCGGCTCTGATCACTCAGGACTATATTAAATATGGTCGTATCGCGAAAAAATAATTAGCATTTTTTTAGCAAAATTGTTCAATAAAAAGGCGCTTAGGCGCCTTTTTTGCTACCTAAAACAGGTCATCTTGTTATAATGAAAAATCTGATAGCCTTAAACTATAAGGGTTTGAGGCTTATGAACAATAATAATTAAACACGCCATATAAGACGTGTAGGAGACTATCTTTTGAATTCAGTTGAAGATAAACCTGTTAAACAGGCCAGCTTTTTGGACGCCCTGATCCCAATTTCAGTGCTGGTTTGCCTGCTAGGTGCAGCAGTTTACTTATTCGGTGATAACTCATCATCGGGTCCAAATCAAATCGCATTATTATTTGCCACCTTTACTGCCGCATTAATTGGCTTAAAAAATGGTTATACCTGGAAGAAACTAGAACAAGCCATGATCGAAGGGATCACTTTGTCTCTTGGTGCAATCATCATTCTTTTGATGGTCGGTGCTTTAATTGGTACTTGGCTACTTTCAGGCACTGTACCAACCTTAATTTACTATGGTTTACAGATCATTAATCCAAGCTGGTTTTACGCAGCAAGTTGCTTAATTTGTGGCATTGTTGCGATGAGTATCGGTAGCTCATGGACTACAGCTGCGACCATTGGTGTTGCACTGCTTGGTGTCGCAACAGGCCTTGGCCTTGAACAAGTTGTTACTGCGGGTGCGGTTATTTCTGGTGCTTACTTTGGTGATAAGTTAAGTCCATTATCAGAAACCACTAATTTGGCTCCTGCTGTTGCGGGAGCTGATTTATTTGAACATATTCATCATATGCTCTGGACAACAGTGCCAAGCTTTATTATTGCGTTAATTATTTTTATTTTTATGGGATTTAATGCAGGTGGTTCGACAGAAGCAGGCCGTATTGATGAAATCGTTAATTTATTAGAGCAAAACTTCAATATTGGCTTTGAGATGCTAGTGCCGTTAGCTGTATTACTTTTCTTAGCGATCCGTAAAATGCCAGCATTTCCTGCAATTTCTATCGGGGCAGTATTAGGTGCGATTTGGGCGATGTTATTTCAATCAGATTTAATAAATAGCCAAATTGATGCATCACAAGGCCACGCGATTGGCTATTTTAAACTAGTTTGGACAACCTTCTTCGACGGTTTCAGTATCGATACTGGCGATGAAAAAATGGACTCACTATTAAGTGGTGGCGGTATGGCAGGCATGCTAACAACAACTTGGCTGATTATGACAGCCTTGATGTTCGGCGCTATTATGGAAAAAACCGGTTTACTTGATATGTTCGTAAAGAGCATTTTAAAAATAGCAAAAAGCACAGGCTCGCTTATTACTGCCACTATCGCAACCTGTATTGGTACAAATGCGGTAGCAGCTGACCAATATATTGCGATTGTTGTTCCTGGTCGAATGTTTAAAGACGAGTACGAAAAGCGCGGTTTGAAGCCAGTTAACTTATCTCGCACATTAGAGGATGGCGGTACTATTACAAGCCCACTTATACCTTGGAATACCTGTGGTGCTTACATGCAGAGTGTTTTATTAATAAATCCATTTGATTACGCTATGTATGCATTCTTTAATTTAATTAATCCATTCTTAGCGGTTGTTTACGCCTATTTAGGTATTAAGATTTTACGTATTACCCCAAAACACGTTAAACAAGAAGCTAGCGCTGAATAATAAACTTAGGCCCTGTATAGTTGCAGGGCCATTTTGGAGCCAGTTATGTCTGCTACGAGTAAACCTCAAGCTCAATATTTAAAAGATTATCAAGCCCCTCAATTTTCAATTCAACATATCGATTTACGCTTCGAATTAGCGCCTTTACAAACGTCAGTACAGTCTACAATGACAATCAATCGTACTGATGAAAGTAATTCGGACCTTGCTCTTGATGGTGTTGATTTAACGCTTATCTCAGTGGTGGTTGATGATAAAGCCTATGATGATTATACACTCGAAGATGAAAAACTAATCATTCATAACCTACCAGAAAACTTTATTCTGAAAATAGAAAACCATATTGATCCGCAAACGAATACTTCACTAGAAGGTTTGTATTTGTCGGGTGGTGCTTACTGTACGCAATGTGAAGCCGAAGGTTTTCGAAAAATTACCTATTACCTCGACCGTCCAGACGTACTTGCCAGTTTTGATGTGACTATTATTGCTGACAAAAAATATACTCACTTGCTCTCAAATGGTAACCAAATTGAGGCTGGTAACTTAGATGACGGTCGGCACTTTGTAAAATGGCAAGACCCATTTAAAAAGCCTAGCTACTTATTTGCATTAGTCGCTGGTGACTTTGATGTGCTACGTGATCATTATACAACCAAGTCAGGTCGCAATGTTGAATTAGCTTTATTTGTTGATAAAGGAAATTTATCAAAAACACCTCATGCTATGACATCTCTCAAAAAATCAATGCGATGGGATGAAGAGCGCTTTAACCTTGAATACGATTTAGATATTTACATGATTGTCGCTGTTGATTTCTTCAACATGGGCGCGATGGAAAATAAAGGTTTAAATATCTTTAACTCTAAATGTGTTCTGGCGAATCAAGAAACAGCCACAGATAAAGATTACCATACGATTGAATCAATTGTAGGTCACGAGTACTTCCACAACTGGACAGGAAACCGAGTTACATGCCGTGATTGGTTCCAATTGTCTTTAAAAGAGGGATTGACTGTTTTCCGCGATCAAGAGTTTAGTAGTGATATGGGGTCGCGAGCACTCAATCGAATTGATGCGGTTAAAGTGATGCGAACGCACCAATTTAGTGAAGATGCGGGGCCAATGGCACACCCAATTCGCCCTGAAAAAGTCATCGAAATGAACAACTTTTACACGGTTACTGTGTATGACAAAGGGGCTGAAGTTATTCGTATGATGCATACCTTACTGGGTGAAGAAAAGTTCCAACAAGGTATGTCATTGTATTTTGAGCGTCATGACGGACAAGCTGTTACCTGTGATGATTTTGTTGCTGCTATGAGTGATGCATCAGGTATCGATTTAACGCAATTTAAGCGTTGGTATAGTCAAGCTGGAACGCCAAAACTTAATGTAGAACAAGTTTACGATGAACAAAAGCAGACCTTCACACTCAGCATTGAACAGTTTGCTCCTGATAATCAACCTGACAATGCCTTATTGCATATTCCGTTTGCTGTTGAGCTTTTAGACAGTGTAGGGCAGTCACTACCTCTTGTGATTAATAACCAGCCACAAGATTCGGTATTAAATGTCACTGAAAAAACACAGCAGTTTGTTTTTGAAGGGATTAAACAGCGTCCAGTCGCAGTGCTGTTAGAGGACTTCTCTGCGCCATGCATTGTTAATCAAAACACTTCTGCTGCTGATCTTTTACATATTATGCGTTTTGCCCGTAGTGACTTTTCGCGCTGGGATGCTCAACAACGCTTATTTACTAATGAGATGAAACAAGCTGTTGCATCTGGTGATGCTAACTTATCAGATGAAATAATTAATGCGCTTAAAACACTTATTGATGAGCGAGAGGGTGATCTTGCACTAATTGCAGAACTGTTAAAACTCCCCAGTTACGATACTTTAGCCGCGGAATACTCAATCATTCCTGTGGATGACATCATCTCAGTGCAAAATACCTTTGAAGCGCAAATTGCAAGCAGTTTAGCTGACTCTTTTGTTAATTGTTATAACGCTCTGTTGGATGATGGATCAACCTCTGCAACTGCTGTAGCCATACGTGCTCTTAAACAAGTTTGCTTGTACTATTTAGCTAAAACAAATCACAACTCAGTAAATAGCTTAATTAATGAGTCTGCTCACAGTAGTAATATGACGAATGTATTGGCAGCATTAAGTGCTGTTGTGAAAGCTAACCACCCATTGTGTGACACATTACTTGATGAATTTGATGCAAAATGGCGTCATGATGTACTTGTAATGGATAAATGGTTTGCACTGCAAGCGATGAAAGAGACAGCGAGCAGTATTGAAGATATTAAAGCTCTTTATAATCATCCAAGCTTCGATTTTGGAAACCCAAATCGTGTACGGGCATTAGTTGGCAGCTTTAGTCATTTTAATATTACCCAATTCCATCGTGCAGATGGTAAAGGTTATGAACTTTTGGGCGACTTATTAGTTAAATTAAATGATATTAACCCTCAAAATGCATCGCGAATGCTAACACCATTTATGTCATGGCGACGTTACGACGAAAATCGTTCAGCAGCTATAAAAGCGCAGTTAATGCGTTTAGCAAATTTAGAAGGGTTAAGCGATGATTTATTTGAAAAGGTTGAGAAAGCACTTGAAAGCTAATGAGAGAATACTATTTTGCTTTGTACCTTAGTTATGCTGAATGTCTTGATTACTATCATGGTAAATATAAGTCTGTTCAGGTAACAGAAGACGGCGGTAAAATCGTACGATTCGATGCTCGTTATTTACGCCCGCACATTTCTTCTTTAGGAATAAGAGGGCGCTTTCGGCTAACATTAACCGATGAAAATCAGTTTATAAAATTAGAGAAAGTGAGTTAAAAAGCAGCTATAGCTGCTTTTTTATTGCTCAGTACCCAGTAAAAAAGCCTCATTTGTAGTTATTTTCTTGCTCTTCAAAACAGTAATTTTATTATATTTTTGTTAATTCGATTTGTTCTATTGTTAATTTACGTGTATAAAATATCTGGTATGACGTCTTACCAATACGTAAACGTCACATTTTTAAATAAATATTAACCGATTGAACGCGTTCTATATTGTATTTTTATTGTTTCGCTTCTATCGTTAGAAAGATACTAAAAACAACAATTTGATCACAGAACAACCCGTTACAGGGGGATGAACACAATGATAAAACGATCGCTTTTTGTTAAAAACAAAATAGCTTTGGGACTCGCGGCGGCTACACTCGGAATCTCAAGTACATCTTTGCATGCAGCAAACTTCGAGTTAGGGGACTTTGACGTACGTTTTGACTCTAACTTTTCTTATGGTCAAAGCATTCGTGTTGAAGACCGAGATTTTAAACATATAGGTAAAAGTAATAATCCTTCATTCGATTGGACGGGTTATCATTCTGCGTTAAATCCTATTTATTCTTCTGCGGATGTTTGGAACCAACCTGGTGCCTACTCTAATAATGGTGATGCAGGGAATTTAAATTTTGATAGTGGTGATTCATTCTCAAAATTATTAAAGGGCAACCACGAGTTATCAATTAGTAAAGATAACTATGGTTTCTTTACACGCTTTATGTATTTTTACGACTTTGCATTGATGGATGGCGATTTTGCATACAGCAATCCTACATCAGGTAACAAAGTAGACCCATGTGACGATGATGACACTAAAGAACAAGTATGTGCTGATTTACGTTTATTAGATGCGTACGTTTGGGCAAACTTCGATTTAAATGAAGGTCGTAACCCTCTGTCTATTCGCTTAGGTCAGCAAGTTGTAAACTGGGGTGAAAGTACCTTGATTTCTCATGGTATAAACGTTAACCCAGTTGATATCGATCGTTTAAAAGCGCCAGGCGCTGAGTTAAAAGAAGCCTTTATCCCTGTGGGTATGCTTTGGGCATCACTTGGCATTACAGATAACTTAACACTGGAAGGCTTTTACCAATATGAATGGCATGAAACACGTCTTCCAGCTGCAGGCACGTACTTCTCGACTAACGATTTCGCGTCAGAAAATGGTTATCAGCAAAATATTCAACTAGGTTTTACATCAAACCCAGATATCGATTTAGCATTCTTAACAGAAAGCTTAAACAGCTTAGACGATATTGTGCGTTCGCAAGGTGTTGATCCAACATCTGCGCAAGGTCAAGCTATGATGGCGCAAATGTATTTAGCTTATCCGACTAAAGTAGCTCTTAAAGGTAAGGGCAGTGCGGGTAAAAATGAGCCAGATGATGGTGGTCAATATGGTTTACGTTTAGGTATGTTTTTACCTGAATTAAACGATACTGAAGTGGCTTTATACCACATCAATTACCATAGCCGACGCCCAGTAATTTCTGGTCAAGTATCTAATTTTACAGCTGGTGCTATCGCGGCTGATATTGGTATGTTGTTATCTACAGAAATCACTGAAGATAATGTAACTAGCTTACAAGCATTCACCAAAGGCCAATTAGAATACCCTGAAGATATTAAGCTTTATGGTATCAGCTTTAATACATCATTAGGCGAAACTGCTTTCGCTGGTGAATTTGCATTCCGTCAAGATGAGCCACTACAAATTGATGACGTAGAGCTTCTTTATGCGGGTATGCCAGAACAACTAGCCGTGGCTGGAATTCGACCTGACTTTGCGGGTATTTCGCAAATGAGTTTGGGTGATGCTACAAGTGTTGTAGGTCCTGGTGAAGTGGCGCAAGGCTTTATATTACGTAACACAGCACAATTACAATTTACAGCAACGCATCTATTTGGCCCATCATTAGGTGCAGACAGCTGGGCGGTTGTTGGTGAAATCGGTGGTGTGCGCATTAATAATATGCCTGAATACGATGAGCTGCGTTTAAACGTTGCTGGTACGGGTCGAAGCGGCATTATGCAGGGGCCACTGAGCGATGATTATTCAACCCTTCATATGGGTTTATCGAATGGTCCTGAAACGAATCCGTTCCCAACAGCATCGGCATGGGGTTATCGTTTAATCGCTAAAGGTGATTACTATAACATTTTCAACGGTGTTAACTTCTCGCCACGTTTTGTGTTCTCACATGATGTGAATGGTATTACACCTGATCCGATGTTCTTATTTGTTGAAGACCGTAAATCACTCGGTGTAACGATGAACTTCAACTATCAAAATGCGTGGTCATTCGACTTTAGCTATAACTCTTTCTGGGGTGGTGGCGCGACGAATACATTCTCTGACCGCGATTATGTTTCATTTAATATTAAATATTCAATCTAAGGGTAAATTATGATTATTAGAAAACCTACCCTCATTGCTGCAGCTTTTTGTAGCGTTTTCGCAAGCTCTAGTGTACTTGCAAAAATTACTGCTGATGAAGCAGCACGTTTAGGTAATGACTTAACGCCAATTGGCGCAGAAAAAGCAGCTAACAAAGATGGTTCTATTCCAGCTTGGACGGGTGGTATCACAACCCCTCCTGCAGACTATAAACCAGGCATGCATCACCCAGACCCATTCGCTGATGATAAAGTGTTGTTCACCATCGATAAGTCAAACGTTGATAAATATAAAGAGTACTTGAGCCCTGGTCAGGTTGAATTATTCAACACTTATCCAGACACGTTTAAGATGAACATTTATCCAACGCGTCGTAGTGTGTCTTATCCGCAGTTTGTTTATGATGCGACTAAAAAATACGCTACGACAGCCGAGTTAGTTGAAGGTGGTAACGGTATTAAAAACACAGCTGTGGGTGTACCGTTCCCAATTCCAAAAGATGGTTTAGAAGCAATTTGGAATCACCTTTTACGTTTCCGTGGTTTATCAATTGAACGCTCTGGTGGTCAAGCAGCACCAACAGCGTCAGGCTCATATAATTATGTAGGTTTTGAAGAGCAACTTTTAGTTGAATATTCATCACCAGATGCAACGCCAGAAAAACTGCAAGAATCTAATATCTTGTTTAAGTTTAAGCAAAAAGTAACTGAGCCAGCTCGTCTAGCAGGTACTGCGTTATTAGTTCATGAAACTATGGACCAAATCTTAACGCCACGCCAAGCATGGACGTACAACTCAGGTCAGCGTCGAGTTCGTCGTGCGCCTAATGTTGCATATGATGCACCAGGAACAGCGGCTGATAGCTTACGTACCACTGATGACTTTGATATGTTCAACGGTTCTCCTAACCGTTACAACTGGACATTAAAAGGTAAGCAAGAGCTTTATATTCCATATAACAGCTATAAACTTCACAGCGATAAGTTAAGCTATGATGATATCTTGCAAGCTGGTCACATTAACCCTGAATATGTTCGTTACGAAAAGCACCGTGTTTGGGTTGTAGAAGCAAACCTGAAAGAAGGTACGCGTCATATTTATAAGAAACGTGTTTTCTATATTGATGAAGATAGCTGGCAAGTACATGTAACGGATATTTATGATAACCGTGACCAAATGTATCGTGTAGCAATGGCACATGGTCTTAACTACTATGAAGTACCGACTCATTGGAGTACGTTAGAAGTTTATCATGACCTTAACTCACGCCGTTACCTAGCAATTGGTTTAGATAACCAAGAAAAAATGTATGATTTCTCACAATCATTCAATGATAACGAGTTCACTTCAAGCGCTTTACGCCGCGAAGGTCGTTAAACAATCTAAGGCACCTGACTTCAGGTGCCTTTTGCAATTCGCGTAAGTCATCAAGACACGCAATTGGTTTTCCCAGTGGCTTTTTTGACTTCTCTTTTTATCTTTTCGAAGGCGATTTATCTTTATGAAGTATTTGCTTTATGCCTGTCTTGCTTATAGTGCTTCATGTTTTTCTCAAGACATGCCCACACCGCAACAAGCGATTAGTGCCGTTAATGCAAACAAAACTCTACTCACTGACATCGAATTGGTCGGTGAAAAACTGGTTGCTGTTGGTAAACATGGTGTGGTTATCACTGGTACTGACGCACAAACATGGCAGCAAGCCAGTGTACCAACACAAGTATTACTCACCGCGGTTGATTTTTATAATGACGAATTAGGCTGGGCTTGTGGCCACGATGCCACTATTATCAACACCGTGGATGCTGCTAAAACTTGGCAGTTACAACAATCTTTACCAAACATGGATAAACCATGTTTAGATATTCTTTTTACATCTGAAAGCCATGGTTATGCAGTGGGTGCATACGGCATGTTTTTTGAAACCACTGATGGTGGCCAAACATGGCAGAAACGTTTTTTAGATAGCTTGTTATTTGAAGATGATCGCGACTATTTGAATGATTTAAAAGAAACAGATCCTGAAGGATATGAGCTTGAGACGGCATCAATTTTGCCGCATTTTAATCGTATAGTGAAAACTAAAGACCGATTAATCTTAGCAGGTGAAATGGGGCTAATGGCCGAAAGTGTTGATAATGGCCAAACATGGCAACGTCTTGAAGAGATTTATATGGGCTCTTTCTTTACGTTTGCGTCAACTGCAGATCAGGGTGGTGAAGACCTAGTTGCAGGTCTTCGTGGCAATATATTTACTCGTCAAGCAAATAGTGATCAGTGGTTACCAATTCAAAACACTAATTATGCCACCGTCAACAGCGCAATAAACCACAATAACGAATGGCTTTTATTTGCCAATAGTGGGGTTATTTTTCATGTTAAGGGTGATCAAATATCAGAAGAGCAAATGGCCGATGGCAAATCATTGCTCGACGGTGTTGTGTTTCAAGACAAACTAATTATGGCTTCAGAAAATGGCATTAAAGTGAAGGAGTTGAATCCGTAATGCGTGGTTTATTAGACTTTTTAGAAAGAGCGGTGTTTCGTCATCGCTTGTTCGCAATTATTTCCTTTGCTTTGATCACCTGTTTTTTATTATTCAAAGCAACACAAATTCAATTAGACGCCTCGTTTAATAAAAATATCCCTCTTAATCATGAATACATGAAAGTATACACCAAACACGAAAAGCAATTTGGTGGTGCAAATAGCATTTTAATTTCGGTTTGTGATGCTGACGGTGATATTTTCAATGAAGAATTTTTTACCCAACTAAAAGCAGTTCATGACCAGCTTTATTTTATTCCAGGTGTTAACCGTCCATTAGTTAATTCAATTTTCGCACCGAGTGCACGTTTTGTTGAAGTTGTTGAAGATGGCTTCGCTGGTGGTCCAATTATTCCGGCTAACTTCACAGCTGATAAACGTGGTCTTGCAGTTGTAAAAGAAAACATCGAAAAAGCAAAAGTAGTCGGCCGTATGATCGCCAGTGACTATTCGTGTGCAATGGTAACAGCCCAGTTACTCGAGACTGATCCGCAAACACAAGAAAAACTCGATACATTAGCGTTTGCAGAAAAGTTAGAAACACAAGTTCGTGAACCGTTAAGTACTGATAAAGTCAGTATCCATATTATTGGTTTTGCAAAGATGGCAGGGGATGTAGCAGAGGGTGCTAAAGGCGTACTGTTATTTTTTGCAATCGCGATTGCTTTTACCTTTGTGATGGTTTGGCTGTTCTGCCACTCTTTAAAACTGACAATTTTACCGATTGCCTGTTCAATCATTGCCGTTGTTTGGCAGTTAGGTTTGTTATCAACCTTGGGTTTTGGCTTAGACCCTATGTCAATTTTGGTGCCGTTTTTAGTGTTTGCGATTGGCGTAAGTCATGGTGTGCAAATGATCAATGACATCGGTAAAAAAGTGACGTCAGGAAGCTCAACCCGGGTGTGTTGTCAGGCAAGCTTTAGAGCACTTTTGATTCCAGGTGGAATCGCGCTGCTATCAGACACAATTGGCTTTTTAACCTTACTCACCATTGATATTGGTATTATTCGTGAACTTGCCATCACAGCAAGTTTAGGTGTGGCGGTAATTATTTTCACAAACCTCGTATTGTTACCAGTGTGGGCATCGTATATGCGCTTTGAAGGCTCAGTGCATATTCAAGCAGGAACACACTCAGACAAACCGAATTTCTTAGATAAATTGCGTGAACTGTTAGTAAAAGCGACGGACCGTAGAACCGCCGGTTTAATTATTGTGCTTACAGCGATATTATTTGCAGTGGGTTATTGGCAAGCTGACAAAATGCGCATTGGTGATTTACACGCAGGTGCGCCATCTTTGCACCAAGATGCCCGCTATAACCAAGACACCTTTTTGATTTCTGATAAATACACCATTTCATCGGATATCCTAAAAGTGATTGTAGAAGCGTATCCTGCTGCTTGTACTGAGCATGATGTGATGGAGCGTATTAGTCGTTTCCAATGGCAGATGGAAAACGTCGCAGGGGTGCAATCAGCAGTGAGTTTAAGCTCAGTTGCGCAATCTGTGAATGCCGGCTTCAACGAAGGTAACCTTAAATGGCAAAGCCTGCCGCGCAACACGGCAAGTTTAGTGCAAGCTACTTCACGCGTTGAAACAAGCTCAGGTTTACTCGATGGTAACTGCTCTGTAATGCCAGTGATTATTTTCTTAAATGACCACAAAGCAGAAACTATTGACCATGTAGTAGCAAAGGTCAAAGAGTTTGCTAAGGCTGAAGAAACGGATGAGTTGAAGTTTAAGTTAGCATCAGGGCCTGTGGGTGTAATGGCCGCAACCAACGAATCTGTATCAGCTGCACAGCTACCTATGATGCTTTACGTTTACGGCGCCGTAATCCTGCTATGCTTAATTAGCTTTAGAAGTGTTAAGGCAACGGTTGCGGTTGTATTACCTCTTTATATCGTATCAACTTTAGCGCAAGCCTTGATGGTACAACTTGAAATAGGTTTAACAGTATCGACACTACCAGTTATCGCTTTAGGTGTTGGTATCGGTGTTGATTATGGGATTTATATACTGTCATCAATGATGGGGCAGCTAAAACAAGGTGTGGCACTCGAAGTGGCTTATCGCAATGCATTAGCAGAGCGTGGCAGTGCAGTGTTATTCACGGGTATTACCTTAGCCATTGGTGTTAGCACATGGATTTTCTCTGATCTGAAGTTCCAAGTAGATATGGGTATTCTTTTGACCTTCATGTTTTTGGTTAACATGCTGGGCGCAGTACTACTTTTACCTGCAATTGGTAGCTTCCTCTGGACTGACCAGAAAAAATAATGTGAATAATTGTGCTCCAATATGGCCAGTAATGGCCATTTATATCTATATTTTGTGAATAGATGACCAAATAGCTGAAAAGCTTAAAATGATTTCATCGAAAAGGCTGTTTATTAGCTGCAAAAGAGTTAGAATTTACCTGACTCCACGCTAATAAATGGCTGTACAAATATTCTACTAATCGATAAGTAGTATAGATTAAGGAACATACAATGACACGAAATGAAGGGCAAGCCTCGGTTATCTTAGATAATGTCTGTAAGCTGATCCAGAAAAAAGTTCACGCTGATAATGTGTTACTCGTTGAGAAATTCGCCAAAGCCTTGTACAGCAATATGTCTAAAGAGGATTTGGCACATCGCAACGATAGTGACTTATATGGCGCTGCACTAAGCCTATGGAACTCGCTAGAAAAAAATAACTCTGATGACGCGGTTGTCCGTGTCTTCAATCCTGAAGTAGCAAAAGATGGCTGGCAGTCATCGCACACTATTGTTGAAATCATCGCGAAAGACATGCCTTTCTTAGTTGATTCTGTGCGTATGGCCATGACTCGCGAAAACATCTCTTCTCACTTATTACTTCACTCTCCACTGAAAATCCAACGTGACAAAAATGCTAAAATCACAGGTATTTCAAGCTTAAAAGCAGAGCAAGAATCAACGTCAACAAAAACGGTGTTCTTTATCGAGATTGATCGCCAAACAGATGCAAAAGTTATTGAGTCTTTCAAAAAAGAACTTGAGTCTGTGTTAGTTGACGTATCTATCGCTGTAGAAGATTGGCAGCCAATTCGTGAAAAGCTAATTGCTGTAACGAAGGATTTACCTAAGCGTCATCATAATAATAACGAAAGTGAAGTTGCTGAAACGGTTGAGTTTTTAGACTGGTTAGCAAAAGATAACTTTACCCTAATGGGTTATCGTGAGTATGAACTGTCGCCTGTACAGGGTGATTATCAATTAAAAGGTAAAAAAGGTACTAGCCTTGGTCTGATGAAAAACACAGACGAAGAGCACAGCCGTTTACTTTCTGAATTACCAGAAGTTGCACGTCAAGAAGCGCGTAGCAATAATTTACTGATTTTAACGAAAACTAATTCAGTGTCTCGTGTTCACCGTCCTGCTTATATTGACTATGTGGGTATCAAGCGTTTTGACGAGGAAGGTAATGTAATTGGTGAAGACCGTTTCCTTGGTTTATTCTCTTCGAGCTTCTACAACAACAGCGCCGCTGATGTTCCGGTACTGAAAAGTAAAATTAATCGCATTATGGAAATGTGTGACTTTGCTAAAGGCACACATGCTTATAAAGCGGTATTAAATATCCTAGAAACGTACCCACGTGATGAACTTGTGCAAGCACGTGAAGCCGAACTACTTGAAGTTGCTATGGGCGTACTACAAGTACAAGAGCGTGATATGTGCCGTATTTTTGTGCGTAAAGACGCATATGGCCGTTTCTTCTCTTGCATGGTCTATGTACCGCGTGAGCGCTATAACACGGCACTACGTCGTGAAACGCAACGTATCTTAGCTAACGCATTTAATTCTGACGACAAAGTCGAATTTACTACTTTCTTCTCTGAGTCAACATTAGCCCGTACTCATTATACGGTGCGTGTGACTGACAATAATATTGAATATAACGTGAAAGACATCGAAAACAACCTAATTGAAGCTGCCCGTACTTGGGAAGATAGACTCCAGTCTGCACTACTTGAAAGTGCAGGTGAAGCACGCGGTAAAGAACTAAACCGTAAATATGCACAAGCATTTGCAAGTGCATATAAAGATCAGGTTTTACCAAGTGCTGCGGTTGTTGATATCGAGAAACTTGAGCTTCTTAATGACGAAAACAAACTTGAAATGTTGTTCTATCGTCCACAAGAAGAAGCAAATACTAATGTTGTTCGTTTAAGCTTATTCCATAAAGATGAGCCAATCCACTTATCTGACGTCATGCCAATGTTAGAAAACTTTGGCTTACGTGTAGTGGGTGAAACGCCTTACTCAGTTAAAACGACAGACGGTAAAGTTAATTGGATCATGGATTTCACCATGCTAATTGACAATAAGGGCATTGCTGACTTTGATAAAGTATCTGCTCGTTTCCGTGCTGCGCTGACTAATGTTTGGAATAACCGTTTAGAAAACGATGGTTTCAACCGTTTAGTATTAATGGGTGGTTTAACCGGTCGTGAAGCGTCTATTCTTCGTGCATACGCTAAATACATGCGTCAAATTGGTGTAACTTTCTCGCAGACTTACATCGAAAGCACATTTGCAAATTACCCACATATTGCTTCGCAAATCGTTAACTTATTCACTAAAAAGTTCTCAGTTAAGAACCCTGGTAGTGAGAAGACGCTTGAGAAGCTAGTTGCGCAAGTAAATCTTGAACTAGAAAACGTAGCAAACCTAGATGATGACCGTATCATCCGTTTATACGTTGATATGATCAATGCAACTCTTAGAACGAACTTCTTCCAAAAAGAAGCGGATGGCCAATTTAAGTCATATGTATCGTTCAAGGTTCAGCCTTCTATGATCCCAGAAATGCCATTACCACTGCCTGCGTTTGAGATCTTCGTATACTCGCCGCGCGTTGAAGGTGTGCATTTACGTGGTGGTAAAGTTGCACGTGGTGGCCTACGTTGGTCTGACCGTCGTGAAGACTTCCGTACTGAGGTACTGGGTCTTGTTAAAGCGCAACAAGTTAAAAACACGGTTATCGTGCCAGTAGGTTCGAAAGGTGGTTTCGTATGTAAACAGCTACCGACAGACCGTGAAGCATTCTTCAAAGAAGGCCAAGAGTGTTACAAAATTTTCATCCGTGGTTTATTAGATATCACAGATAACATCGAACGTGGTGAGATTGTTCCGCCAGTTGATGTTGTTCGTCATGATGAAGATGACCCGTATTTAGTTGTTGCTGCCGATAAAGGTACTGCGACTTTCTCTGATATTGCAAACGGTATCGCAAATGAATATAACTTCTGGCTAGGTGATGCATTCGCATCAGGTGGCTCAGTAGGTTATGACCATAAGAAAATGGGTATCACTGCAAAAGGTGCGTGGGAGTCTGTTAAGCGTCACTTCCGTGAAATGGATATTGACTGTCAAACAACTGATTTCACTGTTGTAGCTATCGGCGACATGGCGGGAGACGTATTTGGTAACGGTATGTTGCTTTCTAAGCACATTCGCTTACAAGTGGCGTTCAACCACATGCACATCTTTGTTGATCCAAACCCAGATGCTGCAACATCTTACCCAGAGCGTGAGCGTTTATTTAACTTACCGCGTTCTTCTTGGGAAGATTACAACAAAGACCTTATCTCACAAGGTGGTGGTGTATTCTCTCGTGCGGCTAAATCAATTAGCTTAAGCCCTGAAATGAAGAAAATGCTTGGCACTAAAAAAGCGAGCATGACACCTAACGAATTAATCAAAGCAGCTCTAATGATGGAGTTTGATTTACTTTGGAATGGTGGTATCGGTACTTACATCAAGAACTCTAAAGAGACTGATGCAGATGTTGGTGACCGCGCAAATGATGCTCTTCGTATTAACGGTTCTGAGCTTGGTGCGAAGATCTTAGGCGAGGGTGGTAACTTAGGTGCTACTCAATTAGGTCGTATCGAATTTGCAGCTAAAGGCGGTCGTGTTAACACTGACTTCATCGATAACGTAGGTGGTGTTGCGTGTTCAGATAACGAAGTAAACATTAAGATCTTACTTAATGGCTTAGTTGCTGAAGGTGACTTAACGCGTAAACAACGTGATGAGCTACTTTATGCTATGACCGATGAAGTATCGCAACTGGTTCTAAAAGATTGTTATCGTCAAACGCATACCTTATCGATTACACAGTCAAAAGGCACATCAACGCTTAAAGAAAAAGTACGTTTTATCCATGCCCTTGAAAAAGATGGCAAGTTAAATCGTGCGATTGAGTTCATTCCAACTGATGAAGAACTTGCAGAGCGCGCAGCAGCGGGTAAAGATTTAACTCGTCCAGAACTATCTGTACTAGTTTCTTACGCGAAAATGGTACTTAAAGAGTCTTTAGTGGTTGATGAAATCACTGAAAACCCTTATTACCGTCAGTTATTGGTTAATTCATTCCCGGTACCACTTCGTGAGAAGTTCAACGATGCAATGGATAACCACCCACTTCGTAAAGAAATTATCGCAACAAAACTTGCCAATAATATTGTTAACGATATGGGCCTTAACTTCATGGTTCGTATGCATGAAGAAACAGGTGCTAACGAAGCAGAAATCGCGCTTTGCTATTCAATTGCAAAAGAAGTGTTCCAGATGCCAGAAACGTGGTCATCAATTGTTGCACTTGATAATAAGATCCCAGCAGCTGTACAAACAGAAATGCTTTATCAGTTACGTCGTACGGTTCGTCGTGCAACACGTTGGTTCTTACGTCATCGCAATAAAGCACAAACGATTGAGCAAGCAATTGAGTTCTTTGCACCAACATTTGCTGATTTAAGTGAAAACTTAAATAGCTACATGGTTGAAAAAGAAAGCGAGCGTTTAGTTAAAGCAGCTGAGAAGCTAATTGATAGCAATGTACCAAAAGCACTTGCGACACGAGTTGTGTCTCTATCAAGCCTATTCTCTGTAATGGACTTAGCTGAAATTGCTAATAATTCAGAGCGTAGTATTGCTATGGTATCTAACACGTACTTCAAGTTGGGTGCGCGTATGGGCTTACATTGGTTCCTTGACCAAATTACTAACCAACCGGTTGCAAATCACTGGCAAGCACTTGCTCGTGCTTCTTACCGTGAAGAGCTTGATTGGCAACAACGTACGTTATCGGCTGTGGTACTTAATAGCTTTGCAGCAGACAGCAAAGACATTGATGCACAAATTGATGAGTGGATGGATAACCAAGATCTACTTCTACAACGTTGGAAACAGATGCTATCTGAATTCAAAACATCGCAAAGCCATGATTTTGCGAAGTTCTCAGTAGCACTTCGTGAACTAATGTTGTTAAGCCACAACTGTGACACTTCCAAATAAGTGAAAAGTCGTTAAAATACATACCCCAGCTCGCTGGGGTATTTTTTTGCCCTTAATTTGCAATGGTCCGTTTATAAGCGGCTACCTTGTTTATTTTTACCTAAGGAACAAACCATGTTTTATGATCTAGCTCGCCGTTTTATGTTTACCCGTGATGCGGAGTGGGCTCATGAATTTGCACTTAATAATTTACGCCGATTTGCTCATACTCCATTGAGTGCAGCGTGGTCTCAATCTGTCCCTAATAAACCAGTTAACTTTTTGGGTTTAGAATTTAAAAATCCAGTAGGTTTAGCGGCAGGCTTAGATAAAAATGCAGAGTGTATTGATGCATTTTCACAAATGGGTTTTGGCTTCGTTGAAGTGGGTACTGTTACTCCTCGCCCTCAAGCTGGTAACGATAAGCCGCGTATTTTCCGTTTACCAGAATCAAATGCGATCATAAATCGTATGGGCTTTAACAACAAAGGCGTTGATAACCTAGTTAATAACGTAAAAGCGGCGAAATATGACGGTATTCTAGGTATAAATATAGGTAAAAATAAAGATACACCAAACGAGCAGGGTAAAGATGACTACATTCATTGTATGCGCAAAGTATTTGAGCATGCATCGTACATCACAGTAAATATTTCTTCACCAAATACTCCGGGTCTTCGTGATTTACAATATGGTGAAGCGCTTGATGACTTGCTACAAAGCTTAAAGAATGAACAACTTGATTTAGCTGCAAAGCATAACAAACAAGTGCCTATGCTTGTTAAGATCGCCCCAGATCTTGATGAAATACAAATTGCGCAAGTTAGTGAGTCATTGATCAACAATAAGATCGATGGTGTTATTGCTACAAACACCACACTTGAGCGTGCGGCAGTACAAGGCCAACAATACGCAAACGAAGCGGGCGGTTTATCTGGCCAACCAGTACGTCAGCGTTCAACCCACGTGGTTAGTGAGCTGAAGCGTTTAACTGATGGTAAGTTACCTATCATTGGTGTGGGTGGTATTGATGATGCAGACTCTGCAAAAGAAAAATTTGCAGCGGGTGCCGACCTTGTACAAGTTTACACTGGCTTTATTTATAAAGGCCCAGAATTGGTAAAAACGATCCTTAACGGCTTATAAGGATCAGTTATCTAAGCATTTGATCATTAATAAAATGTTCTAAAAAAGTATTTTATTAATGGTCAGGCTTAGCTATAATTTATGATTAATCGCACAGAATTCTAAGTTAGGGAGGAGACATGTTACAAGCATCGAAGCAATGGAAATGGCTTGCTTGTGCAAAAAATAATCGTCTTTTGGTTGACCTTGACCAAGATATGCAACTGTGCACACCTTACAAATTACGCCAACTTACTGATGCTGTTTTACAAGAGCCAAACTTCAGTCTTGAAGATGCTGCATTTTATCAGCAAGTTTATCAATATCTTGAAACATTCTCACTGTGGAACCCAGCACAGCTTTGTCAAATTGCCCTTAACGCTACAGCGGTTAAATTTCATTTGAAGCCAGTACTTGCAAAGAGTTGGTTTTTTCATGAATACCAGGGTAGCCAGCCAAGTGTTGAAGCGGTTGTAAAGTTATACTCTAAGTCACAAGAAGGTGAGTTTTTAATTGTCGATCATTCACCAGAAGCATCTGTTTGTATTAATCTGAGCGCACACTTTCAGTTAGACGAAAATCTATCTCTAGAGCAGTTTGAAGCCATCAAGGTTCTAAATAATCGTATCCATCCTGTTTATATTCAACAAAAACAGTTTAAATCGGCCTAGGGCGTGTTGACCTTTGTGAATTAAAATATGTTCACTCTAGAGGCAATTAAATCGCGGCGAGAGATTCGCAACCTAGTGGGCTAAGTAAAAATCTAGCTAATATCCCTGCAAATGTTGGCGTTTTTGTTCGCCAAGCTATGCTATAATCCTGCGCAATTAGCATTTAAGGGTTTTTACTTTGCAATTTATCGCACTTACTTCTATCGGAATAGAAAATTTACTTATTGATGAGCTTACAGCACTTGGTGCAGAAGTCTCTAAACAAACCGTGGGCTCTGTACGTTTTGAAGCAGATAGCTTGTTAGCACAAAAAATTTGTTTATCGAGTCGCTTCGCCACTCGTATCATGATGCTGATAGAAGAAAAAGAAGGCGTTAAAGACAAAGAAAGCCTTTATCAATTTGCACGACTACAGCCTTGGCAAGAGTGGTTTGGTCCAAAACAAACCTTCGCTGTTGATTTTAGTGGTACTAACAACGATTTAAAAAATACCCAGTTCTCTGGTCTTGTCGTAAAAGATGCGATTGTTGACTATTTTTCAGATCTATTTGAACAGCGTCCAGATGTTGATAAGTACAACGCTAATGTGCGTGTTGTAGCAAGATTGAATCGCCAAGGTGTTGCGCTTTATATTGACTATTCAGGTCCACGTTTATCTGAACGTGGTTATCGTCAAGACCAAGGTAAAGCACCGATTAAAGAGCATTTAGCTGCAGCACTTGTAAAGCGAAGTGGCTGGCTTGAAAATGTACAACAACCTTTATTTGATCCATGTTGCGGTGCTGGTACCATTTTAATTGAAGCAGCAAGCATGGCTCGTAATGAAGCGCCTGGTTTATTCCGAGAAGGTTTTGCATTTGAGCGCCTACCAAGTTTCCGCATCCAAAAATACAAAGAGTTAAAAGCAGAACTAACGGCACAAATTACTGATCCAAAGCTTTGGCTTATTGGACATGATATTGATGCTGGTGTAATTAAAAAAGCACAAGAAAACGCGGAACGAGCAGACCTTGGTAATGTAATTAAATTTAAACAAAGCGATGCAACTAAGCTAACTTCTGTTGCTAAGCTTCCTGGTGTGGTGATTTCAAACTTACCTTATGGTGAACGTTTAGGCTCGATGGCAGAGTTGGTTAACTTACACCGAAGCTTAGGTGTTGGCTTCAAAAAGCACTTTAACCATTGGAAACTTGCTTTACTTGGCACCGACGAAAGCTTATTTAAGTTATTAAAGCTTGTTAAATTAAAACGCTATAAGTTCAAAAATGGCCCGTTAGATGTGGTGCTAAATTTATATCAACTTGACGATAAACAAGTCGAGCTAAGCAAAGAAGATAAACCAGCACTTAACTTTGAAGGTTCAACAGCATTTGCAAACCGCTTAAAGAAAAACAAGCAAAACTTGAAAAACTGGTTAAAGCAAAATGAAGTAAGCTGTTACCGTGTTTACGATGCGGATATTCCAGAATATAACGTTGCAGTTGATGTGTACGATGATTCAGCGGTTATTTTTGAATATGCCGCACCGAAAGAAATCGATGACACAACGGCACAAAAGCGCTTACAAGATGTGATTAGCCTGACCGCTGAGCAGTTAGAAATTGCGCCAGAGAATATCGCAGTTAAAGTACGCAAAAAGCAAAAAGGTGAAGAGCAATATACGAAGGTATCAAAACAAAATCGCACACAAGTGGTCGAAGAGTTTGGTGCTAAATTTAAAGTAAACCTATTTGATTATTTAGATACAGGTTTATTCTTAGATCATCGTTTGGCTCGTCGTTATATTCAACAAAACGCACAAGGTAAACGTTTCTTAAACTTGTTTGCTTATACGGGCAGTGCATCTGTTCATGCTGCGATAGGTGGTGCCAAAGCAATTACTACCGTTGATATGTCAAAGACCTATTTAAAATGGGCGCAAGAGAATTTCGCGCTTAATGACTTGAGCAATACTCGTTTTCGTTTTGAGCAAGCTGACTGCTTGAAATGGCTTGAATACGCACAAGGTCAATATGATTTAATTTTCTTAGATCCACCGACGTTCTCAAACTCAAAACGTATGAAAGACGCATTTGATGTTCAGCGCGACCATATCAAACTCCTTACTTGGGTTAAAAAGATTTTAAGTCCAAATGGCACGCTTATATTCTCTAACAACAAGCGTGGCTTTATCATGGATGAAGTTGGTTTAATGGGGCTTGGCTTAAAAGCAGAGAATATTTCTGACAAAACTTTATCGCCAGATTTTAAACGCAATAAGCAAATTCATAATAGTTGGCTTATTACACATGGCTAGTTTTACCTTGTATCACACAGATGGCTGTCATTTGTGTGAAATGGCAGATGAATTATTAGTTGCAGCAAACGTTTCCTTTGCTGCAAAAGATATCATGGATAGTGAACAGCTTATCGCGCTTTATCAAACCAGTATTCCGGTTGTTGAAGCTCATCAAGGCGAAAAATTATTTTGGCCTTTTGATGCACAGCGATTAGCGCAATTTATTGCTGATAATAAAGAATAAGAGTAGTAATCACGATGGATTTAATCAGAATAGCCAAAGCGCAACTCGCTTATGGTACGCATCCGTTACTAGATGATGCTGATGCAGTTATTGAGTCGGGTGAGCGTGTATGTATTGTTGGTCGTAACGGTGCAGGTAAATCAACATTACTTAAAGTACTTGATGGCCAAGTTATCTTGGATGATGGTGAAATAAACCAACTAGGTGGTATACGAATTTCGCGTCTAGAGCAAGATCCACCAAAGGGGGCTGCAGGCTCAGTATTTGATTATGTAGCGCAGGGTATGCCTGATATTGCTAACTTATTGATTGAATATCACCAAGTTAGTAATCAGATGCAAACAGACTATAACGATAAGTTACTAAATAAGTTAGAGCGCTTATCAAATCAATTAGAAACAGTTGACGGCTGGCGTTTTGATACGCGTATTCAACTTGTGTTATCGCGCCTAGAGCTAGATCCAGAGGCTAAACTTGAATCATTATCAGGCGGTTGGTTACGTAAGGTTGCTTTAGCAAGGGCCCTAGTTAGTGAGCCTGATTTATTGCTACTTGATGAGCCTACCAACCACTTGGATATGAGCAGTGTTATTTGGCTCGAGCAATTTTTAAAAGAATTTAAAGGCGGTATCGTTTTTATTTCTCACGACCGTGCGTTCATTCGCGCAGTAGCTACTCGTATTCTTGATTTAGACCGCGGAAAACTAATTTCATATCCGGGTGATTATGCAACATACCTTGAACAAAAAGCGCATGATTTAAAGGTAGAAGAAACGCAAAACGCGTTATTTGATAAACGCTTAGCCGAAGAAGAAGCGTGGATCCGCCAAGGTATAAAAGCCCGTAGAACACGTAATGAAGGACGCGTTCGCGCATTAAAAGAGTTGCGTAAAGAGCGCAAGCAGCGAGTAGAGCAGGTTGGTAAAACAGATTTCAACATTGAAACTGCTGAGCGTTCAGGCAAACTTGTTTTTGAAGCGAAAAACATAAGTCATGCATTTAAAGACAAAGTGATCGCTAAAGACTTCTCTACACTTGTTATGCGTGGCGACCGTATTGGCCTTGTAGGCCCAAATGGTATAGGTAAAACAACACTGCTTAAAATTTTATTTGGTGACTTAACACCAGATAGCGGAAGTGTTAAGCAAGGTGTTAATTTAGAATTTGCCTATTTTGACCAATATCGTCAAAAGCTTGATGAAGAAGCCACAGTACAAGACAACGTAGCTGAAGGTAAGCAAGAAGTGATGATGGGCGGGCGCTCACGTCATGTACTTGGTTACTTACAAGACTTCTTATTTCCGCCGGCAAGAGCCCGCACACCTGTAAAAGCACTTTCTGGTGGTGAGAAGAACCGTTTGTTACTTGCAAAGCTATTTTTAAAGCCGTCTAATATTTTGGTACTCGATGAGCCAACCAATGACTTAGATATCGAAACATTAGAATTACTTGAAGATATTATTAACCAATATCAAGGTACCGTGCTTATTGTTAGCCATGACCGCGAATTTATAGATAATACCTGTAATTCAGTCTGGGCATTTGAAGGTGATGGTAAGATTACCGATATTATTGGTGGCTACAGTGACTATGAGGCTTATGCTGCCTACTTAGTTGAGCAAGAGAAACAACAACAGCAACAAACTAAGCAAGAAAAACCCGTGGTGCAAAACCAAGATAAACCACAAAAGAAAAGTAATAAACTCTCTTACAAATTAAAACTTGAATTAGAAGAATTACCCAGTAAAGTGGAACAACTTGAAAAAGCGCTCGATGCTCAGCAAGTTGTGGTCAATGACCCTGACTTTTTTAAGCAAGATGCTGCAATTACATCAGAAGCATTGAACCATTTAGCCCAGTTAGAGTCTGAGCTTGAAGCCGCTTTTGAGCGCTGGGAAGAACTCGAAGATTTAAAGAATCAGTAGTAAGGATTAAAATGAAATATAAATTACTCGCTGCCAGTATTTTAGCTACTCTAAGTACCTCAGCGATGAGCGCGACCTATAAATTAGAAGAGTTAGGTGGTCTGGAAGGCTCTAAGCATAATTATATAACGGATGTTAGTGAAAACGGTCACATCATTGGTCTTGCAAATGGTACCTATAAACTACCTGTAGACGTTTCTTATATCGATTTTGATGCAAGCAACATCAAAAACGCCTACGACCGAGAAAAAGCGCGATTTGAGTCAATTGACAAAGAAATTACGTTTACGTTAGATGATATCCAAAATAACGATGCAGTAAATACCAATGCTGATGCACACGCATTTATGATTTGGTTTTTATCTACTGATAGTCGTCCTAATGATTCTGAGTATCAAAAAATATCGAGTGCAATTGCCACTACTTATACTGCAGAAGGGTCTCAAGAGCAGGTTTTATTTGATGAAGCATCGCTTGATTATGATGGCTTAACTCGCTCAACATCAAACCTTCTATCTGCTGTTGCTGACGATGGCGTGATGGTGGGCTGGGGCAGTGCGCCTTACGAAAAGACCGCCTTTACCCAAACAGATGAAACCGAAGAAGAAACTCACTTCTTACGTGACTTTATAAGTCGCGGTATTGTTATTGGTGCTAATGGTGTCGAAGTACCTTTAGTTCCTGAATTTGATGAGCACGGTGGTATTAGTGCCGCATATGACATAGTCAAAACCAATAGTGGCTACGAAGTAGTAGGTACCGTATCTACCGGTATTCCAGTTGATCCTCAAGATGATATTGACGATCGTTGCGATAACGAAGATGAGCCAGTTTCAGATTGTGTTGAAACGCTTAATCGTAGCTTTAGTACGGGTATTTTCGATAAACGAGCCGTTAAATGGACCTTGGATAACGACCTAAATATTATCAATACGGAAATATTTGGCTTAGGTCTTACGCCAAAAGATGACGAAGATTTTGCATTTAGAAGCAGCGCTTTTGTCATTAATGAAAATGGGGTAATAGCTGGTACTTCAGATGTTCGCTATAAAGATCGAGATATTCGTATCACTATGCCGGTTATTTTTGAGAATGGTGAAGTAAAAGAGTTTCTTGACCAAGAAGATGATTGGACCTCGGGTCAGCCTTTAGCTATCAATAATGACGATGTTGTGGTTGGTTATGCAACCAAAAGAATCGAAGGTACAAACCGTACTAAATTTTTCTATTACGACAAGAAAAGTGACAGTGTTGTTTTCCCGACAGATTATTTCTCAAGTTCTAGCTCAATCGCTAATGACATAAATGATAATGGTGTGATTGTTGGTGAGGGTGAAACCGATATCTACAATACGTCTACACGTCGTCGTGAAGGCTTTATGTACACTATCGGTGAAGATAAAGTCGTAAATTTAAACGATTTATTACCTTGCTATGAAGAAGATGGTGAAACACGATTTAAATACGTTGTTGCTGAAGCCAAGTCGATTAACAACAATAATGAAATATTTGGTGTTGCTACCAAAACGGTAGAAAAAACAGATTCATTCGGTAACATGGTAGTCGATCTTAACGGTAATGTTGAATATGAAAGTATTGCAGTACCTGTTAAGTTAACACCAATTAGTGGTTCAATTGAAGAGTGCCCTGCAGAAGAAGTTGAACAATATGAGCGTCAGTCTGCAAGCTTCCCTTGGTATGCATTAATCTTGTTACCATTTGCAGCGGCACGTCGCTTTTTTAAAGCAAAGTAGCGTAAAAAATAACTTTTCGACTACATTAAAAAACCCAGCTTACAGCTGGGTTTTTTGTCTATACTCATATCTGAATCATCATTTTTTTATTTTTGATGTCGATGTAACCATGCTTTTCTTACAGAGCGCTTCCAAAGCATATCTGTTACGAAATAGCCAAGTATAGCTGCTGCTGTTGCACAGATAAGTGAACCAACTAAGAAAGCCGGACCAATGGTTGTTAAGCTTTCTAAGAACCATTGCCAGCTAGGCTCAAAATGGAAGTGTTGTGTAGGTTGCGCTAAGGCAATTGTTCCAACAATATACGAGCAGTAAAAAATAGGAGGCATTGTCAGTGGATTTGTGATCCACACCGTAGCAACAGAAATAGGCAAGTTTACACGAAATGGAATGGCCAGGGCGGCTGCTAGAACCATTTGAAAAGGAACAGGGATGAAAGCAAAAAATAAACCTACAGCAAATGCTCCTCGAGCAGAGCGACGATTTAAATGCCATAAATTGGCATCATGTAATAAACGGCCAAAAATTCTTAAGTATTTATGATCTCTTACCTTGTTGTGATCAGGTAAAAACCGTTGGATCGTTTTCTTAGCCATTTAAAGCAACCATTTACATCTGTTTGGTTATGCAGTGGTTTTATATTGGGTTGTTTTATTACCCTTTATACGGCAAACACTGCAGTGTTTTATCTAATAAGTTTTGCTGTTATTTTAGCAGCTGCCTATTTTAAGCCTTTTTTGCCAATATTGTCAGGGTTTATTTGCGGTATTTTTTTAGTATTTTTTCATTACTTAGTCTTTTATTCTCAAAGCGAATGCGACTTAAGACCTAAAAAACCAGTAATTGCTAATTTTCAAGTGATTTCAATACACTCAGCCCAGTCTCCTTTCTACGTTAAAGCAAGCTTGAAAAGCATACAGGGGGGCAGTCTCTCTAAATTAAAACCACCTTTAGCAATGATTAGTGTTAGCACAGCGCAAAAACTGATGGTTGGTGATGAAGTGAGTGCGCAAATAAAGCTTAAGCCGTTTAGAAGCGTAAAAAATTATAATAGTTTTGATCGTGAACGACATGCGTTTAGACAAAGACTTTTTTATAAAGGGCGCACAGTTTCTAAAATACAGATAGAAAATCAGACTGGTAAACCTACTAGTACTGAGGTATATCGCAATTATATATCGACTATAACTACTGGCAGCCAATTACAATGGCTTTACTATGCTTTGCTAACTGGCGATAAAAGCAAAATATCGCAACAAAATAAACAACAACTACGTGAATTAGGTATAAGCCATCTCTTGGCAATCTCAGGACTACACATCGGGCTTGTATATGCAATCGGCTTTTACTTTAGTAAATATATCACCCGTATAATGCGAATACCTGTGTCTCAAACCCGTCAGATTAATAGTTGGTTTATGCTGATAGGTTTTTGTTTTGCAGTTACCTATGTATATCTAAGTGGTTTTGCCGTGTCAGCAGTGCGCGCATTGTTGATGTTAGGCTGTTTGCTATTTATCTACATCTTAAATAAGAATCCATTGCGATGGCGAACAATTCTTTATGCTCTTACACTAGTGCTGATTATTGATCCATTTACGTTATTAAACCCCGGTTTGTATTTTAGTTTTATTGCTGTTGCTATTATTTTTCTTGTTATTCGAAGCTCTCTTGGCAAAAACTTAGGTTTTTACAGACGTGTTATACAGCTTGGCTTAATACAATTAGCGTTATTTATAGGCCTGTTGCCATTGTCACTGTTTTACTTTGATGGCGTAAGTACGATTGGCTTGCTGGTAAATTTAGTCGCTGTGCCAATAATTAGTGTCATTGTTTTACCATTCTTAGTTTTGTACAGTTTTTTATCCTTACTTTTAGATTTATCGCTACTTTTATATGGCTTAGATTTTGTTTTAAATTACCTTTATCAATCGATAATGTTAGTCCCAAAACAATGGCGCTGGCTTGAGTTCGCATTTGTTGAGTTCAATACCTTAGTTTTGATTTACAGCACTCTGTTATTGTTTCTTTGTTATCCTTATCGAGCATTTACCATTATTCCTGTATTGATTGTAACTTTTGATTGGCTTTTGTCGCCGAAAAGCACTTTTCAGTTAGATGTATTTGACGTTGGTCATGGCTTAATGGTGATGCTCAGCGAAGAAAATAAGGCGGTTGTCTATGATTTAGGGCCACGTTATTTTGGTCGATATGACTATATTCAGTCAGTTTTATTAGCAAACATAAATGCGCTTAAGCTTGAGGTGATTGCCACTATAGTAAGTCATCAAGATAATGACCACATTGGAGGTCTTCACTCGTGGAATGAAAATGGCTTTGGAGAGACGTTAAAGTATTTTCATCCGCATGGCGTGAATGCTCGTTGTGAGCCAAAGCTTTTAAAAATCGGCAATGTTAGCTTAACTAGCTTTAGTATGCCTGGTGATAATAACAATGATCAATCTTGCATTTTGAGGGTAAAGTCGGGTGAGTATAGTGTGTTATTAACCGGCGATATTTCTGCTGAAGCAGAGCAACAACTCATTACCAGGCTCCCAGACCTGCAAGCGACAGTACTCGTCAGCCCTCATCACGGTAGTAATACATCGTCAAGTCAGGCGTTTATTGAGCAGGTGCGGCCTAAACTGGTTATCCACTCAAGTGCATACCAAGGGCAGTGGCAGTTTCCTCACCCTGAGGTTGTAAAACGTTATCAAGACCGTGATATAGCGCAGTTAAGTACAGCAGACAGTGGCCATATTAGAATCAAATTCTATAACGATACCTTTTTAGTTGAATCAGCTCGCGAGCATGAAAGTTACTGGTTCGAACAAGATTGACGTTTTGTTTTTACCCCCATAAGGCTACAATAGTCGAAGTCTATGAATAAGAGAGTGTTATGGATCAAACTACATCCCAAATTTATAAGCGATTAATCAGTTATGTGGGTGATTATAAATTAATCGCGTTTTTCGCCATTGTTGGCATGGTTGGCTATTCTGCCATGGATGCACTGTTTATCAATTTAATGAAACCTTTTATTGATGAAGGCTTAAATGCTCGTAATACTGATGTATTAACTTATGCACCATTCGTTGTTATCGCATTAGTGCTTGGTCGAGGCATGTTTAATTACATGTCATCTTACTGCTTGAGTTATGTTGGCTCCCAAGTTGTTAGAACTCTTCGCCAACAATTATTCGAACATATATTACATTTACCTGTGTCTTTTCATGACAAAAATTCTAATGGTGATTTAATTTCTAAAATCACTTTCGATACAGAGCAAGTACAACAGGCAATTACTAAAGCGCTGTTAATTGTGGTGAGAGAAGGGGCGTTTGTTGTTTTTTTACTTTTCAATATGTTTTATACAAGTTGGAAGTTATCGCTGATTTTCTTGGTTATTATTCCGCTGGTGGCAGTGATTGTTGCCTTTGTATCGAAACGCTTTCGGATGATCTCTAAAAAAATTCAATCAGCGATGGGGCAAGTTACTCGTAGTTCAGAGCAGATGCTCTCTGGGCATAAAGTAATCCACGGATTTGGTGGTCAGCAGCAAGAGATTGCTCAGTTTTCAGCGATCAATAACCATAATCGTCAGCAACGTATTAAAATGGATGCAACAAAGGCGTTAAGTGTTTCGGTTATTCAGATCTTAGCTGCGAGCGCAATGGCAGTGATTTTATGGGTCGTGTCAATGCCATCAATGATAGACACAATCAGCTCTGGTGATTTCGTATTACTAATATCATCAATGATGATGTTATTACGTCCACTTAAGCAACTTTCAAATGTAAATAGTGACTTACAACGTGGTATTTCTGCAGCACAAAGTATCTTTTTGGTACTTGATGAAGATGTAGAAAAAGACACTGGCACCTATAGTATTGATAAAGTGACAGGGCACATTGAAATAAACAACGTTACTTTCAAATACCCAACTAAAGATGAACCAGTTTTGAAAAACTTGTCGCTAACGATTAATGCCGGCGAAAGCATTGCATTAGTGGGGCGCTCTGGCTCTGGTAAATCGACCATTTCAAATTTATTGCCACGTTACTATGAGCTAGAAGGTGAAAGTGAAATTTTACTCGATGGTGTCAATATCGCTGATTACAAGCTAACGGATCTTCGTAAGCAATTTGCATTGGTTTCACAGCAAGTGGTGTTATTTAACGATACTATTGCAAATAACATATGCTATGGCCTTGAACGTGAACTCAGTAATGAAGAGTTAATGGCGGTTGCCAAACAAGCCCATGTTTGTGAATTTGTTAAAGACTTGCCAGAAGGTTTAAATACCATGGTGGGTGAAAACGGCGTGATGTTATCTGGCGGTCAGCGTCAACGTATCGCGATTGCACGTGCCATTTTAAAAGATGCACCTATTTTAATTCTCGATGAGGCGACATCAGCTCTCGATACTGAGTCTGAAAAGCTGATCCAGCATGCACTTGATAGCTTAATGAAAGAAAAAACATCAATTGTGATAGCACACCGTTTATCAACAATAGAGAACAGTGATTGTATTTATGTTATTGATCATGGTCAGGTTATCGAAAAGGGCACGCATAGCGAGCTGCTTGAAAAAGACGGCACCTATTCCGCTCTTTGTAAAATGCAATTTGGTGAGCAGTAGTGAGTGTTATTGAAAAAAGCTGGTATAAAAGACCAGGTTTACTCAGTGTTTTACTCTTACCTTTGAGTGTGCTTTTTTGGCTAATCTCAACGCTTCGTGTATTGCTATACAAGCTTAATATTCTGAAGGCTTTTAAAGCGCATGTACCTGTTATAGTGGTTGGTAACATAAGTGTGGGTGGCAACGGCAAAACGCCATTTGTAATATGGCTTGCTGAGTTCTTAAAACAACAAGGTTTAAAAGTGGCGGTGATCAGTCGTGGTTATGGTGGTCAGTCTGACTCGTATCCATTGTTAGTTACTGATGAGACGACTACAACACAAGCGGGTGACGAACCTGTACTTATTAGACGTCGTTTAGGTTGTGTTGTTATGGTTGGACCTGACCGTCAAGCCAGTATTAAAAAATTAGAACAGCACGATATTGATGTCATCATTTCTGATGATGGTATGCAACATTACAAAATGGCCCGAGATATTGAATGCTGTATTGTTGATAGTGAGCGCCAGTTTGGTAACGGTTTATTAATGCCAGCAGGTCCACTTCGTGAAACCAAAGCGCGCTTAAAATCGGTTGATTTAGTCATAGAAAATGGCGGCAATGCACAAAGCCGCTATGATTTAGCATCGAGCCCATTTCGAACCGTGAGTGATTCAACACTCGCCAATTCAGTTCAAGATAAAGGCCATGCAGTCAGTGCTATTGGTAACCCCAAACGCTTTGAGATAAGTCTTGAGCAGCAAGGCATTAACTTGCTATCGACTCATCATTTTCGCGATCACTATGCCTACCAAGCAAGTGACTTTACTATGTTTGGTGATGACGCTGTTTTTATGACAGAAAAAGATGCAGTTAAATGCTTTAGCTTTGCCAAGCCAAATTGGTATTATTTGCCTGTGGATGCAAAGCCGACAACAACGGTTATCGAAAAACTAAATTTATTATTAAAACAAAAAGGGATCCTCAATGGCCTTTGATACAAAATTACTTGAAATTATCGCCTGTCCAGTGTGTAAGGGTAAATTACGTCTTGATAAAGAAAATCAAGAGCTGATTAGTACAGCAGCGAAACTTGCTTATCCAATCAAAGACGATATCCCAGTGCTTTTAGAAAATGAAGCACGTGAACTAAGCCAAGAAGAGGTTGATAAGTGGAATTCGTAGTTGTAATTCCTGCACGTTACGCATCGACACGTTTACCAGCTAAACCACTTGCTGATATATGTGGTAAGCCAATGATCCAACATGTTTATGAAAAAGCAGTTGCTTCAGGCGCATCACACGTTTATGTTGCCACCGATCATCAAGCAGTATTTGACGCTGTTAGTGAGTTTACAAGTAATGTTCTAATGACGCGTGAAGATCATCAATCAGGGACAGAACGTTTAGCTGAAGTGGTTGAACAACTCCAACTTGAAAGTGATACCATTGTCGTTAACGTGCAAGGTGATGAGCCTTTATTAGCTAGTGAAAATGTCTCGCAAGTGGCTAAACTGCTCGCTGATTCTGACGCGCCTATGGCAACATTGAGCACAAGTATTGATGATATCGACGATATATTTAACCCTAATTGTGTAAAAGTGGTTAGCGATGCGCACAACAATGCAGTGTATTTTTCGCGTGCAACCATTCCTTATCATCGTGATGCGATGATGAGTAATCAAACTGATAAAATCAATCTTGATGATTATGCCCGCCATATTGGTATTTATGCTTACCGAGCAGGTTTTATTACTCAATATATTGAGCTGCCAGAATCTCCGTTAGAAGTCCTTGAATCTCTAGAGCAGCTTCGTGTGCTTTATCATGGTTATAAAATCAAAATAGCTAAGGCATTATGTGCTCCACAAGCAGGTGTAGACACGCCAGAGGACTTAGCCCGCGTCATTGCAGTGCTGAGTAAATAACCAATGCACGATGTAAATACAGTTCATCTTCATGCAAGTGAAGATGACTTTTTTGTATTTTATAAACCAGCAGGTGTAAGCTTTCATAGTGAAGAATGTGCTGGTTTTGTTGTACTTGCAGAGCAACTTGTAAACGAAAAACTATATCCTGTACATCGCCTTGATAAAGTCACCTCGGGTTTAATTATTTTAGCCCGTCACAAAGAAGCAGCAGCAGAGTTCACTGCACTATTCAGTGCCCATCAAGTGCATAAATTTTATCTTGCACTCAGTGATGCAAAACCAAAGAAGAAACAAGGTTGGATAAAAGGGGATATGGAAAAAAGTCGTCGGGGCGCTTTTAAATTGCTAAAAAGCCAAACCAACCCGGCTGTTACCCGCTTTTATTCAAAAAGTATTCGTCCAGGGCTACGTGCCTACCTATTAAAACCTTTTTCGGGTAAAACACATCAACTAAGAGTCGCGATGAAAAGCTTGGGTGCGCCAATTCTTGGTGATAGCACGTATGCAGGAAGTAAAGACGAGCGCACAAATTTGCATGCTTATGCACTACAATTTAGCTATAAAGGGCAGCTTAAAGAGTATCGATGCGATTACACTTTGGGTGCTCATCTCAATGAAGTTTTTAACTCAGACGAATTCAAAGAGTGGACAGCTCCTTGGACGTTGGATTGGTAAATGAAAGAAACAACACAAGACATCCGTTTTGGTGGCATTAAACGTTTATATGGTCATCAGCAATTTGATTGGTTACAACAAGCACATTTTTGTGTCATTGGTATTGGTGGTGTAGGTAGTTGGGCCGCTGAAGCGCTAGCTCGCACGGGTGTAGGACAACTAACCTTAATAGATCTTGATGATATTTGTGCAACTAATGTTAATCGTCAAATCCATGCTTTGACTGGCACCGTAGGTGAAGCAAAAGTTGAAGCGATGAAAACACGTTGTGAGCTGATAAACCCAGATATCAAAATTAATGTTATTGATGACTTTATAACGCTAGATAACATTCGTGAGCATATTCAAGGCTTTGATTATGTGATTGATTGTATTGATGCAGTGAAAGAAAAGGCAGCGTTAATTGCACATTGTAAGCGTATAAAATTACCCGTTATTACAACCGGTGGCGCAGGCGGGCAAACTGATCCGAGCCAAATTAGCTTTGGTGATGTAGCTAAGACAACCCATGATCCTTTGCTTGCAAAAGTACGGTATATTTTGCGAAAACAGTACAACTTTAGTAGCAATCCAAAGCGTAAATTTAACGTAGATTGTGTTTATTCAACTGAACAGCTTGTATATCCAACCTCTGAAGGCGAAGTTTGCCAAGCAAAACAAGGCGCAGATGGTTCAATGAATATGGATTGTAACAATGGTTTTGGCTCAGCCACAATGGTAACAGGAAGCTTTGGCTTTTTTGTCGCAGCCAAAGCAATCAGAAAATATTTAGATAAAAAACAGCGTTCTTTATAACATTTAGCGGTTTTGCTCAGCCATGGTTTGAATTTTATCAACCATGGCTTTGATGCCATTGCCGCGAGAAGGGCTTAAATGGCTAATTAGACCGAGTCGTTCAAATTCATCATAGGCATTTATTTGTGCTGCTTGTTCCGGTGTTAGACCATTGTATAAGGCTAAAATTAAAGCCAATAGTCCTTTAACGATACGGGTATCTGAATCACCAGCTAAAACAAGGCTATTTTCTGTATGATCAAAGTCGATATATAGCCACACTTTACTTTCGCAGCCTTTAACTAGGGCATCATCTACTTTAAGCACTTCTGGCATAACTGGTAATTGCTTACCTAATAGCATTATCTGGCGGTATTTTTGCTGCCAACCTGCAGCTGTTTCAATGTTTTTACTAACGGCTTCAAACGTTGAATTCATAACTTATCCAAATTTAATCTAATAACTCAATACTGTTTTTAAGAGCATCAATAAACGCATCTACATCATCTTTATTGTTATATAACGCAAAGCTTGCTCTTACTGTACCAGGAATGTGCAAATGGCTCATTATAGGTTGTGTGCAATGGTGGCCACTGCGCACGGCCACACCAAACCCATCAAGCAGAGTGGCTAAATCGAAGGGATGTTCATCGCGATAATTAAAACTAATGTTACCAATGTTATGTATTTGGTTTGAATAGATATTAATACCATCAATAGCTGATAATTGTTTTATCGCATAGTCAAAAACTGTATGCTCATGTTGACGCATTTGCTGAAAATCTAACGATGTTAAATACTTTATTGCCTCACTAAAGGCGATTACACCCGCAATATTAGGTGTTCCTGCTTCAAATTTACCCGGTGCATCCCGAAAAGTGCTTTGCGTGAGGCTCACTGTTTCGATCATTTCGCCACCGGTTTGATAAACATCGAGCGAATTTAACAGCTCGAAACGTCCATAAAGACCACCCAGACCTGTAGGCCCGAGCATTTTGTGGGCAGAAAATACGTAAAAGTCACAAGAAATTTCTTGTAGATTAGGGCGTAAATGCATCGCAGCCTGCGCACCATCAATCACAGAAATAGCATTAATGGCTTTACATGCTGTAATGATAGGCGCTAAATCAGTGATATTACCTAATGTATTTGATGCATGAGTAACAGCAACTATCTTAGGCTGATACAGTTTTATAAACTCACTGCACCTTACGCTATCAATGACCAAGTCATCTTCAATAGGTAAAATAATCAGTTCTGCACCAGTACGCTTTGCTAGTTGTTGCCATGGCACTATGTTGGCGTGATGTTCAATCGCAGAGATAGCAATTTTATCGCCTGGTTTAAGCCGCGAAGCCAGACCATTTGCGATTAAATTAATAGATTCAGTCGCTCCTTTGGTCCACACTAACTCATTGGCTTTAACAGAAAAATAATCTGCAAGTAGCGTTCTGGTGTGTTCATATTGGCGGGTCGCGTTTTCACTGAGTGTATGACGGCCACGATGTACATTGGCATTCTCATGACTATAAAAACGGGCAAGGGCATCAATAACTGCTTGTGGCTTTTGTGAGGTCGCTGCTGAGTCTAAATACACCAGAGGCTGCTCATTAACCGTTTCATTCAGTAATGGAAAGTCAGCGCGTATTTTTGCAATATCGAACATGGAAGGCCTTAAGCTACGAGAATGCGACGATTTTAATTACTTTGCACAAATAGACAAGTGCAGGGCAACAAAAAAGGCCGCATAGCGGCCTTTTTTAAACGCAAATTCGTATTAACGCTTGTCTGTTGGTACGTAATCGCGTGAAGTTTCACCAGTGTATAACTGACGAGGACGGCTGATCTTGTGACCAGGTTGAGAAAGCATCTCATCCCAGTGAGAGATCCAACCAACAGTACGTGACATTGCAAAGATTACAGTGAACATGCTTGTTGGAATACCGATAGCTTTTAAGATGATACCTGAGTAGAAGTCTACGTTAGGGTAAAGTTTCTTCTCAACGAAGTATGGGTCTTCTAGTGCAATTTGCTCAAGCTTCATTGCGATATCAAGAAGTGGATCTTGAATGTTTAGCTCAGCTAGTACTTCGTGACATGTTTGACGCATTACTGTCGCACGTGGATCGAAGTTTTTGTATACACGGTGACCGAAGCCCATAAGACGGAATGGATCTGACTTATCTTTTGCTTTAGCAACGTATTCGTCGATACGGTCTACTGAACCGATTTCTTCTAACATGTTAAGACATGCTTCGTTAGCACCACCGTGCGCAGGACCCCATAAAGATGCGATACCAGCCGCGATACACGCGTAAGGGTTTGCACCTGATGAACCAGCTAAACGTACAGTTGACGTTGAAGCGTTTTGCTCGTGGTCTGCGTGAAGCATGAAGATTTTATCCATTGCTTTAGCAAGAACAGGGCTAACTTTATATTCTTCAGCAGGTACTGAGAACATCATGTGTAAGAAGTTTTCAGCGAAGCTTAAGTCGTTACGCGGGTGTACAAACGGTTGACCTACGTTGTATTTGTAAGCCATAGCAGCGATTGTTGGTAACTTAGCAATTAGTTTGATTGCACTAGTTTTACGTTGTGTTGCATCAGTGATGTCTAAATCTTCGTGATAGAAAGAAGATAAAGCACCTACAACACCACATAGCATCGCCATAGGGTGAGCATCAAAACGGAAACCTTGGAAGAAGTTTGCGATTTTAGTATCAAGCATAGTGCTATGCGTGATTTCTTTTGCAAACTCATCGTATTGTTCTTTAGTTGGTAATTCGCCGTTTAACAGTAAGTAGCAAACTTCGATGTAGTTAGACTCATCAGCTAGTTGCTCAATTGGGTAACCACGGTGTAGTAATACACCTTTACCGCCGTCGATATAAGTGATTGAAGATTCACAAGAACCGGTCGACATGAAACCTGGGTCGTAAGTGAAGTAGCCATGAGAACCTAACGTACGTACGTCGATTACGTCTTGGCCAGCAGTGCCTTGGTAAATTGGAAGTTCGATTGGATCAAGACCATCAATATGGACCGTGGCTTTATTATCCGCCATCTATTTATCTCCTATTAAGATAACAACTCTGATTGTTATGTTCTGAATCTGTTTAAGCACATTCTTTTCATTTTAACGTGAAAGAGGGGTGTAAAGTCAATTTTTATAAACATTATGCATAAATGGATAATAAATATTCTGCCAGGATTAAATATTATACCATTGGCTAATTCGCAAACGACTCTTACTAAACAAGAATTGTAAAAAGACCTTTGGCTATATATACTATCCAAGGTTTTATACCGTATTGTCTGTAGGTAAACTTTATTTTTACATTTAAGTTTTGCATAAGTGTGAACTTTTTGTGTATCAACACGGTTTACTTAGATAGTTCCATCGAAATTCATTTTGATGGGTTTAGAAAAACAAGTAGATGAGCTCCTAAGTGGGCAAGATGGGCAAGTAACTGTGAAAAAGCAAAGACCTGTAAATCTAGATCTAACAACTATATCTATGCCGGCAACGGCTAAAGCATCAATTCTTCACCGCGTCACCGGTGTGGCACTATTTTTTGCTTTAACGTTTGTCATTTGGGCTTGGTCTGAGTCTCTTTCTTCTCCAGAAGGTTTTGAATTCGTCAAGGGTCTGTTCAGCGGATTCATTGCCAAATTCATAGCGTGGGGTACCATTTCTGTGTTGGCATATCACCTAATCGGTGGTGTTCGTCACATCATTATGGATATGGGTCACTGGGAAGAACTTGAATCAGGTAACTTCAGCGCTAAAGTTGCGATGGCTTTAGGTGTTGTAGCTGCAATTCTAGCAGGAGTGTGGATATGGTTTTAAATCAAGCAACTCTTAAACGTGATGGTGTACAAGATTTTGTATCACTTCGTACAACAGCATTAATAATCAGCGCATATGCGATTTTTATTATCGGCTATTTTTTATGTACACCAGAAGTCACTTTTGAAGCCTGGCAAGGCCTATTCTCTAATCTAGCAATGAAAGGGTCTACACTAATTGCCCTTGTTTGCATTATGGTTCACACCCGTATCGGTCTTTGGCAAGTTCTAACTGACTATGTCAAAAATGCGAAATTACGTGCTGTTTTAGGCTTTGTATTAAACCTTATGGCCGTTGCTTACGTAGCAATTGGTCTAATCGTTTTATGGGGTGTTTAAGTGAATTATTCTGTTCGTGAATTTGACGCAGTAGTAATTGGTGCAGGCGGCGCGGGTATGCGCGCAGCACTTGCTATTACTGAATCAGGCAAAACCTGTGCACTTATCTCTAAAGTTTTCCCTACACGTTCTCACACTGTGTCAGCACAAGGCGGCATTACTGTTGCGTTAGGTAACTCGCATGAAGATAACTGGGAATGGCACATGTACGATACTGTTAAAGGTTCTGATTTTATCGGTGACCAAGACGCTATCGAATATATGTGTAAAACAGGCCCAGAAGCTATTACTGAATTAGAAAACATGGGCTTACCATTTTCTCGTTTTGAAAATGGCCGTGTTTATCAACGTCCTTTCGGCGGTCAGTCGAAAAACTTTGGTGGTGAACAAGCAGCACGTACTGCAGCAGCAGCTGACCGTACTGGTCACGCACTGTTACACTGTCTTTACCAGCAAAACGTTAAAAACAAAACAAACGTATTTTCAGAGTGGTATGCACTAGATTTAGTTAAAAACAGCGATGGTCATGTTGTTGGTTGTACAGCAATCGACATTGAATCAGGCCAAGTTGTTTACTTCAAATCAAAAGCCGTTGTTTTAGCAACAGGTGGTGCAGGTCGTATCTACGCATCAACAACTAACGCACACATCAATACAGGTGACGGCGTTGGTATGGCAACCCGTGCTGGTGTTGCATTGCAAGATATGGAAATGTGGCAATTCCACCCAACAGGTATCGCAGGCGCTGGTGTACTAGTAACTGAAGGTTGTCGTGGTGAAGGTGGTTACCTTCTAAACAAAGACGGCGAACGCTTCATGGAACGTTACGCGCCAAATGCTAAAGACTTAGCATCTCGTGACGTTGTTGCTCGTTCAATGATGACTGAGATCCGTGAAGGTCGTGGTTGCGATGGTCCTTACGGTCCACATATCAAGCTTAAACTTGACCACTTAGGTGAAGAGACGCTTAATTTACGTCTTCCTGGTGTATGTGACCTTGCGAAAACATTCGCACACGTTGACCCAGCTAAAGAACCAATTCCAGTAATTCCAACATGTCACTACATGATGGGTGGTGTACCAACTAACGTAAATGGTCAAGCATTACAAATCGATGCAAATGGTCAAGAGAAAGTAGTTGAAGGTTTATTCGCTGTGGGTGAAATTGCCTGTGTATCTGTACACGGTGCTAACCGCCTAGGTGGTAACTCACTTCTTGACTTAGTTGTGTTCGGACGTGCAGCTGGTAACTTCTTAGGTAAATACCTAAATGGTGTTGAAGCAGGTAAAGATGCGTCTGAATCAGACCTTGAAGCATCACTTGCGCGCTTCAACCGTTGGGAAAGCTCTAAAGCTGGCCAAGGTGAAGACCCAGTTCAAATCAAGAAAGACCTACAAATGTGTATGCAGCTTAACTTCTCGGTGTTCCGTGAAGGTGATGCAATGGCTACAGGTCTTAAAGAGCTTAAAGAAATTCGTGAACGTCTGCAGTATGCTCGTCTTGACGACAAGTCAACAGAGTTCAACACTGCGCGTATCGAATGTCTAGAGTTAGACAACTTAATGGAAACAGCTTACTCAACTGCAGTAGCTGCAAACTTCCGTACAGAAAGCCGTGGTGCACATTCTCGTTTTGACTTCCCAGATCGTGATGACGATAACTGGTTATGTCACTCTATCTTTAACCCAGTTACAGATGAAATGACAAAACGTGAAGTAAACTACGCGCCGAAACTGCGTGAAGCTTTCCCACCTAAAGCACGTACATACTAGGAGCGAGACGATGGCACAAGTACAATTTTCCGTTTATCGTTACAATCCAGATGTTGATAATGCACCACGTATGCAGGACTTCACGCTAGAAACGCAAGAAGGCCAAGATATGATGGTTTTGGATGCTCTAATGAAACTAAAAGAGCAAGATCCAACATTATCATTCCGTCGTTCATGCCGTGAAGGTGTGTGTGGTTCTGACGGTATCAACATGAATGGTAAAAACGGTTTAGCATGTATTACTCCTTTATCAACGCTACTTAAAGGTGGCAAAGGTAAAATCGTAATTCGTCCATTACCTGGTTTACCTGTGGTACGTGACCTTGTTATTGACATGAGTCAGTTCTACACTCAATACGAAAAAGTTAAGCCTTATCTAATTAATGACACGCCAGCGGCGGGTGAGCGTCTTCAATCTATCGAAGAACGTGATAAGTTAGATGGCTTATATGAGTGTATTTTATGTGCATGTTGTTCTACATCGTGTCCTTCGTTCTGGTGGAATCCAGACAAGTTCATCGGTCCTGCGGGTCTTCTTCATGCGTATCGTTTCTTGGCTGATAGCCGCGATACAGCGACTGAAGAGCGTCTTGCAGATCTTGACGATGCGTTCAGCGTGTTCCGTTGTCACAGTATTATGAACTGTGTTAGCGTGTGTCCTAAAGGTCTTAATCCGACTAAAGCAATTGGACAAATCAAATCAATGCTTTTAAACCGCGCTGTTTAAAGCTTGAATATGTAAGGTGGTTAAGTGATTAACCACCTTGTTTTTACAACAATTAATTTCTGCGCTAAAGAAAAGGGCTTATAAATGCACGAAGGTGTGATGAAGGCATGGCTAGAATCTTCTCACTTAAACGGCGGAAACGTTGCTTACGTAGAAGAGCTTTATGAAGCGTACTTAGATGATGCGACTTCTGTGCCAGAAGAATGGCGAGAAGTGTTCGAACAATTACCAAAAGTAGATGGTGTGGATGTTGACGTAAAACATTCAGAGGTTCGTTCACAATTTGCGGAGCTTGCTAAAAACAAGCATAGAGAAGTAGTGGTAGCAGAGGGTGGCTCTGGCGATCCTAAACAGGTCAAAGTGCTACAACTTATTAATGCTTTCCGTTTCCGTGGTCACCAAAATGCTAACCTAGATCCATTAGGTATCTGGGAACGCGAACGAGTTCGAGATCTTGAACTTGAATACCACGATTTATCTGAAGCTGATTTTGACCGTGAATTCAATGTGGGTTCGTTTGCCGTAGGTCGCGACACCATGCCTTTAGGTGAGCTATACCAAGCACTTAAGACCACGTATTGTGGTTCAGTTGGTGCAGAGTATATGCACATCACTTCAACTGAAGAAAAACGTTGGTTACAACAGCGTTTAGAATCAGTGCAATCTCGTCCAACGTTCTCTAAAGAAGAAAAGCTACGTATCCTTAAAGGATTAACAGCTGCAGATGGCCTTGAAAAATATTTAGGGGCTAAGTTCCCTGGTGCAAAACGTTTCTCACTTGAAGGTGGTGATGCGTTGGTACCAATGCTTAAAGAACTAATTCATCGTGCAGGTGAAAGCGGACAAAAAGAAGCTGTTATTGGTATGGCTCACCGCGGTCGCTTGAACGTACTAGTGAACGTTTTAGGTAAAAACCCATCAGAATTATTCGATGAGTTCGCTGGTAAACACAAAGATACTTTAAGCTCAGGTGATGTTAAATATCACATGGGTTATTCATCTGACTTCGCTACAAAGGGTGGCAACGTGCATATGGCACTTGCGTTTAACCCATCTCACCTTGAAATCGTTAACCCAGTAGTTATGGGTTCGGTACGCGCTCGTTTAGACCGTTTAGGTGATAAGTCAGGTATTAAAGCATTACCAATTACTATTCACGGTGACTCTGCAATCGCAGGTCAAGGTGTTGTTCAAGAAACATTTAACTTATCGCAAACTAATGCATTTAGTTGTGGTGGTAGTATCCGTATCGTGGTAAACAACCAAGTTGGTTTTACAACGTCAAAACAAGCGGATGTTCGTTCTACACCATACTGTACTGACATTGCGAAAATGGTTCAGGCACCTATTTTCCACGTTAATTCTGACGATCCAGAAGCGGTTGCATTTGTTACTCAAATCGCACTTGATTTCAGAAATCAATTCAAGCGTGACGTTGTAATTGATTTAGTATGTTATCGCCGTCATGGTCATAACGAAGCGGATGAGCCGAATGCGACTCAACCACTTATGTACCAGAAAATCAAAAAACACCCAGTTCCACGCCTAATTTATGCTGACCAACTTGTGTCTGAAGGTTCATTTACAGAAGATGAAGTCAAAGCACTTGCTGATGAGTACCGTAACGGTCTTGATGGCGGTAACTGTGTTGTTGAAGAAATTCAACCAGAAACATCTCACTCTTCAGATTGGGCTAAATTCGTTGGTCACGATTGGGATGTTGAGTACGATGCAAAACTTTCTGTTGAAAAACTAAAAGAACTTGGTGAAAAAGTATCAAGCTACCCAGAGAACCATAAAGCTCAGTCGCGTGTTAAGAAAATTTACGACGACCGTAAGCTAATGGCATCAGGTGAAAAACCACTTGATTGGGGTATGGCTGAAACGCTAGCTTATGCTTCACTTGTTGATGCGGGCACAGATATCCGTTTAACAGGTCAAGACTCAGGTCGTGGTACTTTCTTCCACCGTCATGCTGTTATCCATAACCAAAAAGATGCATCAACCTACTTGCCGCTGCAAAACATCAGCGAAAAACAAGGTTCATTTGAAGTATACGACTCAGTACTTTCTGAAGAAGCGGTACTTGCATTTGAATATGGTTACGCAACAGCTGAACCAACTTCACTTGTAATGTGGGAAGCACAATTTGGTGACTTCGCTAACGGTGCACAAGTTGTATTTGACCAATTCTTAAGTTCAGGTGAACAAAAGTGGGGCCGTTTATGTGGTCTTACATGTTTACTTCCACATGGTTATGAAGGTCAAGGCCCAGAGCATAGCTCGGCACGTCTTGAGCGTTTCTTACAATTGTGTGCTGATCACAATATGCAAGTGTGTGTGCCTTCAACACCAGCGCAAGTTTATGCAATGCTTCGTCGTCAATCTGTACGTCCTTTACGTCGTCCATTGATTGTTATGACACCTAAGTCACTACTTCGTCATCCGCTGGCAACTTCAACACTTGAAGAATTATCTGAAGGTGTGTTCCACAATATGATCGATGAAATCGATGATATTGCAGCAGATAAAGTAGAACGCGTTGTATTCTGTAGTGGTAAAGTTTATTACGAATTACTACAAGAGCGTCGTAAACAAGAATTAAATAACATTGCTATTGTTCGTGTAGAACAATTATATCCATTCCCACACGCAGAGATGGATACAATCATGCAACGTTACCAACACGTTAAAGATTTTGTTTGGTGTCAAGAAGAGCCGCAAAACCAAGGTGCATGGTATTGTTCTCAACATCATTTTGTTGATGCAATTCCTGAAGGTGCTAAATTAACTTACGCAGGTCGTAAAGCATCAGCATCACCAGCGTGTGGTTACATGTCAGTGCATAATAAAGAACAACAAGCGCTCGTTGCAGACGCGCTTACTATTGAAAAGAAAGGATAAGCAATGAGCACAGAAATTAAAGTTCCTGTACTTCCTGAGTCGGTTGCTGATGCTACTGTTGCAACATGGCACGTAAGTGTTGGCGACAAAGTAAGCCGCGACCAAAACTTGGTTGATATCGAAACAGATAAAGTTGTTTTAGAAGTTGTTGCACCAAACGATGGTGTAATCACTGAAATTTCACAAGAAGAAGGTGCAACGGTACTTGGCGAGCAAGTAATTGCATTACTTGGTGATGCAGATGCTGCACCAGCAAGTGACGACTCTGCCAAAGAATCTGCACCAGCAAAATCAGAAGACGCGCCAGAGGCGCAATCAGCACCAGCATCAGAAGGTAAAGAAGTGGACATTAAAGTACCTGTACTTCCAGAATCAGTCGCAGACGCGACAATTGCTACTTGGCATGTTCAACCAGGTGAAGCGGTAACTCGCGATCAAAACCTAGTTGATATCGAAACTGATAAAGTTGTTCTTGAAGTGGTTGCTCAAGATGACGGTATCATGGGTGAGCACATTCACGCTGAAGGCGAAACAGTACTTGGTGAGCAAGTAATTGGTACAGTTAAAGCGGGCGCAGCACCAGCTAAAGCACCTGCAGCAAAAGCTGAAGAGGCTACTGCAAGCGAATCAAATGATAGCTCTGATGTGTTAACACCATCAGTTCGTCGTTTAATCGCTGAGAAAGGTCTTGATGCATCTAAAATCAAAGGCACAGGCAAAAACGGTCGTGTGACTAAAGAAGATGTCGATACATTCTTAAAAGCTCCTGCAGCAGCACCAAAAGCTGAAGCAGCGCCAGCAGCACCTATGGGTGACCGTACACAAAAACGTGTTCCTATGACACGTTTACGTAAAACTATCGCTAATCGTCTTCTTGAAGCGAAAAACTCAACTGCAATGTTAACTACATTCAACGAAGTTAACATGAAGCCAATCATGGATCTTCGTAAGCAGTATCAAGAAGTGTTCGAAAAGCGTCATGGGATCCGTTTAGGTTTCATGTCTTTCTACGTGAAAGCAGTTACTGAAGCACTTAAGCGTTTCCCTGAGGTGAATGCATCTATCGATGGTGATGATATCGTTTATCATAACTACTTCGACATCAGCATTGCGGTTTCAACTCCACGTGGTCTTGTTACACCAGTTCTTAAAGACTGTGACAAGCTATCAGTGGCAGAAATCGAAAAAGGTATCCGTGAATTAGCACTTAAAGGTCGTGACGGTAAACTATCTATCGAAGACATGACTGGTGGTAACTTCACAATTACTAACGGTGGTGTATTCGGTTCATTACTTTCTACACCTATCATCAACTTGCCACAGTCTTCAATCTTGGGTATGCATAAAATCCAAGATCGCCCAATGGCTGTTAACGGTAAAGTTGAAATCTTACCAATGATGTATTTAGCGTTATCTTACGATCACCGCCAAATCGATGGTAAAGAATCAGTAGGCTTCCTAGTAACAATTAAAGAGTTACTTGAAGATCCAACTCGTTTACTACTAGATGTTTAATCTGGTTGTATAAAAACTAAGCTGTGAACCCTGTTCACAGCTTTTTTTTTGCGCCTTTGGTCTAACTGGGGTTTTCATGTGGAGCCTTGGGATTTATACTAAGTGCGCAATTTGGGATAGCTGTTTATTTTGCATAAATATTCAGCTCTTTTAGTATAAAAAATTGGATAAAGCATCATGAATTTGCATGAGTATCAGGCAAAACAACTTTTTGCCGAATATGGTTTACCAGTTTCTCAAGGTTTCGCTTGCGATACACCTGAAGAAGCTGCAGCAGCTGCTGAGAAAATCGGCGGTGATATGTGGGTTGTTAAAACACAGGTTCACGCAGGTGGCCGTGGTAAAGCTGGCGGTGTTAAGCTAGTTAAAACAATCGACGAAGTAAAAGAGTTCGCTGCGAACTGGTTAGGTAAAAACTTAGTTACTTACCAAACAGACGAAAATGGTCAGCCAGTAGCTAAAATCCTTGTTGAAAGCTGCACTGACATCGCTAACGAATTATACCTTGGCGCTGTAGTAGATCGTGCTTCTCGTAAAGTTGTTTTCATGGCATCTACTGAAGGTGGTGTTGAAATCGAGCAAGTTGCAGAAGAAACTCCAGAACTAATTCACAAAGCTGAGATCGATCCACTAGTTGGTCCACAAGCATACCAAGCTCGTGAATTAGGCTTCAAACTAGGTTTAAACCCTACTCAAATGAAACAGTTCGTTAAGATCTTCATGGGTCTTGCTAACATGTTCAACGATTTCGATTTCGCACTATTAGAAATCAACCCGCTAGTAATTACAGACGAAGGTAACCTTCACTGTCTAGACGGTAAAATCGGTGTAGATGGTAACGCGCTTTACCGTCAACCTAAAATCCGTGAAATGCACGATCCTTCACAAGAAGATGCACGTGAAGCTCACGCTGCAAGCTTCGAGCTTAACTACGTTGCACTAGACGGTAACGTTGGTTGTATGGTTAACGGTGCAGGCCTTGCAATGGGTACTATGGACATCGTAAACCTACACGGTGGTAAGCCAGCTAACTTCCTAGATGTTGGTGGTGGTGCTACTAAAGAGCGTGTATCTGAAGCATTCAAGATCATCTTATCTGACGACAACGTTAAAGCTGTTTTAGTTAACATCTTTGGTGGTATCGTACGTTGTGACATGATCGCTGAAGGTATCATTGGCGCAGTTAAAGAAGTAGGCGTAAACGTTCCTGTAGTAGTACGTTTAGAAGGTACTAACGCTGAACTAGGTCGTGAAGTACTTGCTAATTCTGACCTTAACATCATCGCTGCTGAATCACTAACAGACGCAGCTGAAAAAGTTGTTGCTGCTGCGGAGGGCAAATAATGTCTGTATTAATCAATAAAGATACAAAAGTTATCTGTCAAGGTTTCACAGGTGGCCAAGGTACTTTCCACTCTGAGCAAGCGCTTGAGTACGGTACACAAATGGTTGGTGGTGTAAGCCCAGGTAAAGGCGGTCAAACGCACCTTGGTCTTCCAGTATTCAACACAGTACGTGACGCTGTTGAAGCAACTGGTGCAACTGCATCAGTTATCTATGTACCAGCAGCTTTCTGTAAAGATGCAATCTTAGAAGCTATCGATGCTGGCATCGAGCTTATCGTTTGTATCACTGAAGGTATCCCAACACTAGACATGGTTGACGTTAAAGTTAAGCTTGAGCAAACTGGTGTTCGTATGATCGGTCCTAACTGCCCAGGTGTTATCACTCCGGGTGAAACGAAGATCGGTATCATGCCTGGTCACATCCACAAGCCTGGTAAAGTAGGTATCGTATCACGTTCTGGTACTTTAACTTACGAAGCGGTTAAACAAACTACTGACGCTGGTTTCGGCCAATCAACATGTGTTGGTATCGGTGGTGACCCAATCCCTGGCACTAACTTCATCGACGTTTTAGAAATGTTCGAAAAAGACGAGCAAACTGAAGCAATCGTAATGATCGGTGAAATCGGTGGTACTGCAGAAGAAGAAGCTGCAGAATACATCAAGCACAACGTGACTAAACCAGTTGTTTCTTACATTGCAGGTGTTACGGCTCCTCCAGGTAAGCGCATGGGTCACGCAGGTGCAATCATCGCAGGTGGTAAAGGTACTGCTGATGAGAAATTTGCTGCATTAGAAGCTGCTGGCGTAAAAACTGTACGTTCACTAGCTGACATCGGTGCTGCACTTAAAGAGAAAACAGGCTGGTAATCAGTTTTAATCTCTTAAAAAAGGCTCGCTTATGCGGGCCTTTTTTGTATCTGAGAGTTTCCTAGTTTGTGCACGAAAATTCTAGCTTTAAATTAAGAATAATAATGCTTTATTTGTGAATAAAAATTCCATACACTGATACCTTGTTTATTTGTTTTTATATAAAACGCTGTTATTAAAAAAGGTAAATATCACGTGCGTACCACAGAATTGGTAGATGGATTTCGCCAGTCAACTCCTTATGTTAATGCTCACCGAGGTAAAACTTTCGTTGTAATGCTCGGCGGAGAAGCAATTGATCAGCCAGGTTGTCGTAGCATCATTAATGATGTTGCATTATTAACGAGCTTAGGTATCAAAATTGTTTTAGTGTTTGGTGCAAGGCCACAGTTCAATGCGGCACTGCAAGAATTTGGCATAACTAGTCAGTTTCATAATGAAATACGTGTTACTGATAACGCGACTTTTGATGTAATAAAGAAAGTTGCGGGTGCAATGCAGTTCGATATAACCGCGCGTTTATCTACGTCTTTAAGTAGTACTCCTATGACTGGTTCATACTTGAATGTGGTCAGCGGTAATTTTGTTATTGCTCAGCCTTTAGGAGTTGACGAAGGCATTGATTATCATCACTCAGGCCGTGTAAGACGTATTGATGTTGAAGGGATTCGTCATCAATTAAACAATAACAGTATCGTACTACTTGGTCCGATTGCCGCCTCAGTGACAGGTGAAAGTTTTAATTTAACTGCTGAAGAAATTGCCACTCAGGTTGCATTAAAACTGCGCGCTGACAAAATGCTCGGTTTTTGTAAAGAGGCCGGTATCTTGGATGAAAACGGTGAAGCAATTGCCGAGCTTATGCCAAATGAGGCAGAATCTGTCTTAGCAAACTACCGTAATCAACCTGATTCATGTTTAAGTGCAACGGTATTCTTACAAGCGGCCATTGATGCATGTCGTGGCGGCGTACATCGTTGTCATTTAGTTAGTTACAAAGAAGATGGCGCATTATTACAAGAGCTTTTCTCATTAGATGGCATTGGTACGCAAATCGCGCCGCAAAGCTCTGAACAGTTACGTAGTGCAACAATATCTGATATTACCGGGATTATTAATCTGATCAGACCGCTTGAAGAGCAGGGCTATTTAGTTAGGCGTTCTAGAGAGCAGCTTGAGATAGAAATAGAGCAATTTACTGTCATTGAGCGTGATGGTTTAATTATCGCCTGTGCCGCTTTATACCCATTTGCTGAAGAACAAGTGGGGGAGTTTGCAAGTCTGGCTGTTCATCCACAGTACCGAGATGCAGATAGAGGGAGTTACCTACTGCGTTTTATTATTAATAAAGCCAAACGTGCGGGTTACTCGCATTTATTCGCTTTAACCACACGCAGTATTCATTGGTTTTTAGAACAAAGCTTTGAATTAGTGACCGTTGATGAGTTACCGGCGAAGAAAAAGGCACTGTATAACTATGAGCGCCGTTCTAAAGTGCTGCGACTGGACCTTACTAAACTAAGTAAAAACCGTTGATAGGACAACTGAGTGGATTGCTATAAAAAAGGTGACGCATGTGCGTCACCTCTAATTCTATATATTGTATTTAATTAATACTCATAGTTAATGTGCTGATAAAAGCGCACACGTAAATCTTGGCGCGTTGGATTAAAGGCCAGCTCGTCAGTTACTTCATTAATTGCGCTTTGCACTTGATTCATAAACTTACCATAACCAATGTCATGCTTGTCTTTATCGGCTGCGGCAATCACAAAATGTAGAGAATCAACAAGTTGATTTGCATCCCAATAATGTTGTAATTGCACTTGCTCTGAGCTGCAATCAAAGGTTAGCTTTTGCAGTTCACTGTTACTTTGTGCGTTATCAATATTGCTATTACGAACAATAGGGCGGGTACCATTAGCGATAAAAGCACCAAGGGTTAGCGCTCGTTTTTCGCAAGCTCGTTTAAATGCATCAAAAATATATTGATAAAATTGCGTGTAATTCTCTTCATTCAACATATGTTGAAATTGCGTTTTAATCGCGCGGGTTACTGGAATAGAAAACCCAGCATAAGTCATTTCACTGTGCTGTGTTGGTAAATGACATTGGCGAGATTGATAGCGTGGATATAAGCTACGCAATTTATAGCCATAGCTTTCTTTGTGACCTTTTGCTTTAGCAAATAAATCATAAGTAAGATGCTGGTGATCGCGAATTTTAAGTGGAGGTTGGCCGCTTAATAGCTTTTCTTGTAATGAGTTTATTACGCGCTGTACGTTATGGTGAAAACTTGCTGCATTAGCACGAATATCTTCACCTGTAGCCAAAAATAATAAACGAATTTTTTTGCATTTTACATCATTAGCGGCAAACACATTATGTGCTTCGTGGTATTGTGGGTTATAGAAAAACAAAATCTGCTTAGCGGTTTCTAAACTATATGCCTCATCATGGTAACGAACGACAGGTAACTTATCGTTAGCGATCAGATGTACATTGTGCAGTTCATATTCATCACATAGTGCAAATAACTCCCTTGCAAGACGCTTATAAGCACAGCTTACATTACTAAACTGTGCAAAAAACTCATCAGTAGGTTTAAACTCAACTAGCACATACTGGTTAGCACGCGCAGAGCTTGGAATATAGACTCTATGTTGATTGAGCGAAGCCATCTTTTTTCCTTATTGGTAGTGAAACTGACGGCACTATATCGCTAGTCAATGATCATTTTATTGCGTTAGAACAATTTTTTTACCGATTTTGCAGCGTCTGTAAACAATGTATTCAATAATCGGCTTATTATCTTCAATAAACATGGCTCAACTACTGTATGTTAGGGTTTGTTTTTGTAATAATGCATTAGTTTTGTCACCATGCAATATTTTGAGGATTATGCTCCTATGGCGGAAATTGAGAATCGCCCAAGTAACTTTATTAGAACGCGTATCGACGAAGATCTCGCAAGCGGTAAGCATGCGACTACACACACGCGTTTTCCACCTGAACCAAACGGTTTTTTACACATTGGTCATGCAAAGTCTATCTGTTTAAATTTTGGTATTGCCCAAGATTATCAAGGTCTTTGTAACTTACGTTTTGATGATACGAATCCAGAAAAAGAAGACATCAATTACGTAAATTCAATTAAAGAAGATGTGCAGTGGTTAGGTTTTCAGTGGGATGGTGAAATTAAGTATTCATCTAACTATTTCGATGCGTTATACGGCTATGCTGTTGAGCTTATCGAAAAAGGCCTTGCGTATGTGTGTTTCTTATCGCCAGATCAAGCACGTGAATACCGTGGTACTTTAAAAGAGCCAGGTAAAAATAGCCCGTACCGTGATACGCCAGTAGAAGAAAACCTAGCGCTATTTGAAAAAATGCGTAATGGCGAATTCAAAGAAGGCGAGTGTGTACTGCGTGCTAAAATCGATATGGCAAGTTCATTCATGGTATTGCGTGATCCGATTTTATACCGTGTACGTTTTGCTCACCACCACCAAACAGGTGATAAGTGGTGTATTTACCCAATGTACGACTTCACGCACTGTATTTCAGATGCACTAGAAGGTATCACGCATTCACTATGTACGCTTGAGTTCCAAGATAACCGTCGTTTATACGATTGGGTATTAGATAACATCAGCCTTGAGTGTCACCCACAGCAAATCGAGTTTTCACGATTAAACCTTGAATACACCATTATGTCTAAGCGTAAATTAAACGACTTAGTGGTTAATGGTCATGTTGAAGGCTGGGACGACCCACGTATGCCAACGATTGCTGGTCTGCGTCGTCGCGGTTATACACCTGCATCAGTACGTGAATTCTGTTCTCGCATCGGTATCACCAAGCAAGAAAACATGGTTGAAATGGGTATGCTTGAAGCGTGTATCCGTGAAGATCTTAATGAGCATGCACCGCGTGCAATGGCTGTTCTTGATCCGGTGAAGATTGTTATCGAAAACTATGATGCAGATAAAGTAGAGACTTTATCAGTTGCCAATCACCCGAATAAAGAAGAGATGGGCCGTCGTGATGTGCCTTTCACACGTGAGATTTATATTGAGCGTGAAGACTTCCGTGAAGAAGCAAATAATAAGTTTAAACGTTTAGTACTTGATAAAGAAGTACGTTTACGTGGTGCTTATGTAATTAAAGCTGAGCGTGTTGAAAAAGACGAGAACGGTGAAATCACCACTATTTTCTGTTCTTACGATCCAGAAACGCTAGGTAAAAACCCAAGCGATGGCCGTAAAGTTAAAGGTGTAATCCATTGGGTATCAGCCAGTGAGTCAATCACCGCTGAAGTACGTTTATACGACCGTTTATTTAACGTACCAAACCCAGCTGCTGCTGAAGACTTCAATGCAACGCTAAATCCAGAATCACTCGTGGTTCTTGCTAACGCGAAACTTGAACCGTCTCTTGCTAATGCACAAGCAGAGCAGGGCTTCCAGTTTGAACGCATGGGCTATTTCTGTCGTGATAACAAAGCCGACTCACTAGTATTTAATCAAACTGTGGGTCTTCGTGATTCATGGGCAAAGATTGAACAAAAGGGCTAAACTTTTAACTAATTGTTTAAGTTTCTAAGCTTAATAAAAAACCCTTTCACTTTTAAAGTGAAAGGGTTTTTTTATAACTATTAAAAGTGATTAAAAATAGCCGCGAATACCTAAGCTAAAGTTGCGACCAGGTAGTGGTGCTTTTTCTTTAATAAATGAACTGTGAACGAAACCTAGTTCATCCGTTAAGTTATCAGCATTAATGTACAGCTGCGTATCGACAGGGCCTAAATCAAGTTGGTAATTTGCCGATGCATCAAACAGGGTATAACCGTCAGTTTTTGTTTCATAAGCGGTAATATCTGACTGCTCAAAATAATGAGTGCCTGCTAGGCTAAATTGCCAACCGCCAACAGTATACTGTAGTTCAGAACCAAGTTTGTTTGCTGGAATACGTGGTAGGTAACCTTCGCCATCTTTTAATTTAGCAGTTGTTGAATCACCAAACACTTTAACCAATGTGCTAGGTGACACTTGGTAGTGGACGTCAAACTCAATACCATAAAGTTTTGCATCTTTACTTGCAAATTGATACACCGCCATTGCGTCTTCGTCAGCCTCTGCTGCTGACTCTAGACCGTGCTCTTCATCGAATACGAGCCCAGTACTTTGCTGGTAATAGTAGTTTTCAATGTCGTTGTAGAAAAAGTTAACGGTGTAACCAAAGTCACCAATAAAGCGGCGGAAACTTAAATCAAAGTTGGTTGCAGTTTCTTGATCGATATCTTCAGGCTCAAAGTGTATTTCGCCGTCTTCGATATGATAACCAAGGCCTAACTCATATGTGCCAGTTGCAATGTGTACACCATTTGAAAGTAGTTCAGCACTAAGAGGCGCGCGCTCTGAACGAGAAACGCTAAGCGCAACACTTTGGCCTTCTTGATATTGCCAGATTGCACCTGCAGAAAAACTTAGATTTGTGAAATCTTCGCTGTAATTGATGATTTCTGCTTCTTCGTCATCGTGACCTTCTTCCTCTTCGTGAGCGTGGTCATGATGGTGCTCTGCCATACTAACTGCCGAGTCAATTTGGTAATCCTCAATACGTGCGCCTAATTCAACGGTTACATCACCAAATTGACGCTCTTCAAGCATGAATAGTGCATTGGTTTTAGTTACACTTGCTGGTGTAAAGGCTTCTTCACCATCAGCATCGTAGTCTGATTCTGTGTAGTGGTAGCCAGCCATACCGTGCCAAAGGCCTAATTTATGTTCAACGGTTGCACGTGCTTCAGTGGTTTTGTTAGAAAACACAGTGCCAACTGCACCATCTTCAATTTCGGCATGTTTATAGTCTGTGTAACCCACACGTAGTGAGATATTTTCAATCCAGTTATTATGTAGCGCATAGCTCATGTAACTTTGCCAGCGATCTTGCTCTAATTGCGCGAAGACAGACTCTTCGTGTTCTTCTTCACCTTCGTTTTCATCATGATGCTCACCTTCTTCATGCTCTTCGTGATGATGGTGTTCATGGGCGGGAATACCGTAATCTGTTTCGATGCGACCATATGACACACCCAATGTTAGGTGGTCGCCAACATAACTCGTACCAAAATTAACATTTTGGCTATCGATAAAGGTGTTTTCTACACGGTTAGCGGTTTCGTGCTCTTCATGATCTTCACCCTCATGTTCGTCATGCTCTTCAGGAAGCTCGAATGTTGGTGTTTTATAATCATGACCTTTGCGCTTTGTGCCATCAAAATGGAAGTTGAAACCTTCATTACCGGTTTCAAGTTTTGCGGCATAAGTATTGGTGTTTGATACTGTATCATGGGTGTATTGCGCAGCGCCTGTTAAAGTGTCGATATTGTCGGTAGGAATACGATTATCAACAACATTTACCACACCACCTATCGCACCTGAGCCGTAAAGTAGGGTGGCAGGGCCTCGTAACACTTCAATTTGTTCAGCGGCTAGGCTGTCATTTGATGTTGCGTGATCTGGGCCTATACGTGATGCATCACTGCTATCAAGGCCATTTTGAGTGATTTTCACACGCGGACCATCTAAGCCGCGAATGATTGGGCTTGATGAAACTGGGCCAAAATAACTAGCATTCACACCAGGTAGGCCTTTTAGTGTTTCGCCTAGGGTCGGCTTAGCCTTATTTTTAAGATTATCACCAGCCAATACGTTAACGGGTGAGATCATTTCAAGGCTATTTTTATGAAGCGCAGAAGCATAGACAACAACTGTTTCTACAGATGTTGGCGTGAGAGTAATAACTAGATTTTGATTATCACCATTAATTTCAACACGTTTATCGATAAAATCGTCTTTGCTGATGTGTAATTGGCCTTTGTTATCCACATCGATTTTAAACTGGCCTTGTTTATTGGTCACAACGCTTTGTGACTTACCATGAACGTGAACTTCAGCGTTACTGATAGGTTGCTGATTTTTATCTAATACTTGACCTGTGATCACAGCAGCCATTGTTGATTGAGAAAACAGCGCAGCGGCAACAGCACTAGAAAGAATTGAAATTTGCTTCATTATTACTACTTCTAAGTTTGTTGTTGAGTGTTGTGATATAATATAACACTGCAATTTTTTATCTGCAATAACGTTATACTATAACTTTTAACTAAGTCGCGAATTTTACACCGTAAACTATACTTAGAATGTTTCAGTTAGATGGACATTCGTTATGTCTGATAAGAATCGTGTTTTTAAAGCCAATTTTACTATTGCAGATTTGCGCGAACAGCGAAATCACCAAGAGGTTTTCACCACGGCATGTGATAGGCAAGAAAGCTATGAACATTTTGTGTTAAAGCTTTTAAGCTACTGCTTATTTTCTCATAATAAAATGGCAACCATGAACGCACGGCTTAAAAGTAGTGAGCCAGATGTGTCAATTAAAGCCCTTGATGAGCATTATGAAATGTGGCTAGCAGTTGGAGAACCTGATTTTACAATATTGAGTAAAATTGCTAAACGTGTCGACGAACTATGGGTTGTAACTACGCTAAACAATGAGTGGTTACAGGAATATGAGCATCAATTAGAGCTGATAAATAATAGCCATTTAATTGCCTTTGATGGAAACTTTATTGAGCAATTGGCGAGCCATTTGACTAAAAACTTACAGTGGGATGTAACGATAGATCAACAGACAGTGAGTGTCTCAGACAAAGAAAACTTCTACCAAACAAACGATCTTGTGTGGCATTAAAGCTCAATTTTTACCTTACCGTTGGGTTTACTACAACACAGCAACACTTCACCTGAGCGTACAAACGCAAGTGGTTCTTGGTTATAACTCACATCACCTTCGACTAATTTAGCGCGGCATGCGCCACAATAACCTTCACGGCATTGGTACGGGACGTCTATTTTGTGTTGTTCTAGGCATTCAAGGAGAGATGAACAGCCAGAATCAAATTCGAGACTCTGGCTGTCTGTTCCTGCAAGGATAACCTCTGCAGTAGTGTTAGTGCTCATTACAGATCGAAGTCACCAAAATCTGATGCATCAACCTGAGAATCAATTTGGCCTACAAGGTAAGAGCTAATTTCAGCTTCTTGTGGAGCAACTTGAACGTTGTCTGATACTAACCAAGAGTTGATCCATGGAATAGGGTTACTCTTACTTTCGAACTGTGCAGGTAAGCCAACCGCTGTCATACGCGCATTTGTGATGTATTCAACATATTGACATAAGATATCTTTATTTAAGCCAATCATAGAACCATCTTTAAACAAGTATTCAGCCCAATCTTTTTCTTGCTCAGCAGCTTCAACAAACATCTGAATCGCTTCTTCACGGCATTGTGCAGCAACGATTGCCATTTCAGGATCGTCTTTGCCTTCTTGCATGATATTTAGAATGTGTTGCGTGCCAGATAAGTGGAGCGCTTCATCACGGGCAATAAGCTTGATGATTTTCGCATTACCTTCCATTAACTCACGCTCTGCGAACGCGAATGAACAGGCAAAGCTTACATAGAAACGAATAGCTTCTAGAATGTTAACCGACATCATAGCTAGGTAAAGTTGCTTTTTAAGGTCAAATAAGCTGACTTTTACTTCTTCACCGTTGATCACATGTTTACCTTCACCATATAGATTGTAAACAGAAATCATATTGATTAAATCATCGTAGTATTTGGTAACCGCATCAGCACGTTCACTGATCTTCTCGTTACTGACGATATCATCAAAGATAAGCTCGGGAGACTGCGTAACGTTACGAATAATATGCGTGTATGAACGGCTGTGAATTGTTTCACTAAACGCCCATGTTTCAATCCAAGTTTCAAGCTCAGGAATAGACACAATGGGTAGTAACGCAACGTTAGGTGAACGACCTTGCACACTATCTAGCAAGGTTTGATATTTCAAGTTGCTTAAAAAGATGTGTTTTTCGTGGTCCGGTAACGCTTGGAAGTCAAGACGGTCTTTACTTACGTCAACTTCTTCAGGACGCCAAAAGAACGATAATTGTTTTTCAATTAGCTTTTCGAAGATAGGGTACTTTTGTTGGTCGTAACGTGACACGTTTACAGTTTGGCCGAAAAACATCGGTTCTTGTAATTGGTTATTATGGTTTCGGCTAAAAGTTGTATATGACATAGTGATTTCTCAAAAAACAGTCAGGACAAAGCGGGCAAATGAGCCCGCTTTTGTTATGTTATTAATTTAATTAGATTTTACAAGCGCCGCCTGCACAACCGTCATCTTCTACCTCTGGTGTTAGCTCATCTTGAGCATCCGATGCACCGTCACGTGTGTTGTGGTAGTACAAGGTCTTCACACCAAGTTTATAAGCAGTCAGTAGGTCTTTTAATAGCACCTTCATAGGTACTTTACCGCCTTCGTACTTAGATGGATCATAATTAGTGTTTGCAGAAATCGTTTGGTCAACGAATTTTTGCATAATACCAACAAGCTGTAGGTAACCATCGTTTGATGGAATATCCCACAGTAGCTCATAGTTGTCTTTCAGGTTTTCATAATCTGGAACTACTTGCTTTAAGATACCATCTTTACTTGCTTTAACGCTGATATGACCACGTGGTGGCTCAATACCATTTGTTGCGTTAGAGATTTGTGATGATGTCTCTGATGGCATCAATGCAGATAGCGTAGAGTTACGCATACCGTGCTCTTTAATGCTCGCACGTAATGAATCCCAATCTAAATGAAGTGGCTCATTACAGAACTGATCTAGGTCACGCTTGTAAGTATCTGTCGGCATGATGCCTTGAGAATACGTTGTCTCGTTAAATTTAGGACACGCACCGCGTTCTTTCGCTAACTCGTTTGATGCTTTCATTAGGTAATATTGAATTGCTTCAAACGTTTTGTGAGTTAAGGCATTAGCACTACCATCAGAATAACGTTTACCGTTTTTAGCAAGGTAGTATGCGAAGTTAATTACACCTATACCCAGCGTACGACGACCCATCGTTGCGTTTTTAGCCGCAGGAACAGGGTAGTCTTGGAAATCAAGTAAGTTATCAAGGGCACGTACTGCAAGTTCAGCAAGTTCTTCTAACTCATCAAGCGACTCAATCGCACCTAAGTTAAATGCAGATAGCGTACAAAGTGCAATTTCACCTTCTTCATCCATTACATTGCTAAGTGGCTTAGTTGGTAATGCGATTTCTAAACATAGGTTAGATTGACGAATTGGCGCCACAGTCGAGATAAACGGGCTGTGTGTATTACAGTGGTCAACGTTTTGTAAGTAAATGCGACCAGTGCTTGCACGCTCTTGAGCAAACATTGAGAATAACTCAATTGCTTTAATACGCTTTTTACGAATTGACTCGTCTTGTTCGTACTTAACATATAGCTCATCAAACTTCGCTTGGTCTTCAAAGAATGCATCATATAGACCCGGTACATCTGACGGGCTGAACAATGTGATGTAATCGTCTTTGATTAAACGGCTATACATTAATTTGTTGAACTGGACACCGTAGTCAAGATGACGTACACGGTTGTCTTCAACACCACGGTTGTTCTTAAGGACAAGAAGATTTTCAACTTCTAAGTGCCAAAGTGGGTAGAACAACGTTGCTGCACCGCCACGAACACCACCTTGTGAACAGCTTTTAACCGCTGTTTGGAAGTGTTTATAAAACGGAATACAACCTGTGTGGTACGCTTCGCCGTTGCGAATAGGGCTACCAAGGGCACGAATACGGCCCGCGTTAATACCAATACCTGCACGTTGCGAAACATATTTAACAATCGCAGACGATGTCGCATTAATAGAATCAAGGCTATCACCACATTCAATCAATACACATGAGCTGAATTGACGTGTTGGTGTACGCACACCTGCCATAATTGGTGTAGGTAATGAAATCTTAAATGTAGACACTGCATCATAAAAACGCTTGATGTAATCAAGACGTGTCTCTTTTGGATAATCAGAGAATAAGCTTGCAGCAACTAAAATATATAAAAACTGTGCACTTTCGTAAATTTCGCCAGTAACACGGTTTTGAACTAGGTATTTACCTTCAAGTTGCTTTACAGCAGCGTAGCTGAAGTTTAAATCACGATTATGATCAATATATGAGTCTAACTCATCGATTTCTTGCTCTGTGTAGTCGACAAGTAAATGCTGATCGTAACGTTTGTCTTCAACTAATTTTGTAATGTGATCATATAAACGTGGTGGCTCAAATTGGCCATACGCTTTTTTACGCAAGTGGAATACAGCTAAGCGAGCAGCTAGGTATTGATAATCTGGCGTATCTTTTGAGATTTGATCCGCTGCCGCTTTGATGATTGTTTCATGAATGTCGTCGGTGCGAATGCCATCATAAAATTGAATGTGTGATTTTAATTCAACTTGTGAGACAGACACATTATTCAGACCTTCTGCGGCCCAAGCGATTACGCGATGGATCTTATCTAGATCGAGTGACTCTTTACGGCCGTCACGTTTGCTTACAGATAGCTGTTGGTTCATAGTTTTGCCTGTATTCCTTGGGAAATTTTAGTTGTAAAGACAAAGGTATTCTTTATGTAATTATTATTATTAAACACTATATGCAGCTAATTGAATAACATTTAGCCACAATATCTGGTGTTGTTTAAATTGCAGATCACAAGATAGTGTGGTCTGCGCTGTTTTGCAAGGGATAGAATTGCCCCATTTTGTGGATAACTATTGGATAAGCGCATTGTGTTAGTGACCATTAACCTTTGAACATTCACAGACGACGAAATTTGTAGAAATCAACTCAAGATCCAGAAAATTTACCGTTTTAAAAAATAAATTTCGACTGATTTTTTTATCATCAAAGAATGTTCAAAAGTGAATCAGATCACAATATATGGTGTTTTAGATAATAAATAACACTATATATTGATTTCAGAAATTTGATTATTTTATTACCTCATTAGTAATGGGCTGAGTTAACAGCCCAGAAACATATTAGATCATTATGATACTAACTAAAGTAAGTGCTTTTAGTAACACATAGCTTGGTATCTCGATAGTAATTCTAATTTTCATATGAATTATCCAAATATTCAGATGTATACTTGCCGAGTAGAAACATATGAGATACGCTCAATTTGTATGTAGTGCGCTTTGTTGCTTCGACAGCAAGCGTTTTACTGACACCGTATTTTGCAGATGCGGTGTCAGTCCCTCCACTAAATCAAACTTGTTTGTTCAGCGTTATCATCAAGATAGAGCCAAGGATCCTATTTGGCAAGGGATAGAATTGCCCCATTTTGTGGATAACTATTGGATATGCGCATTGTGTTAGTAATCATTAACCTTTGAACATTCACAGACGACGAAATTTGTAGAAATCAACTCAAGATCCAGAAAATTTACATTTCTTAAACTATAATTTCATCTGATTTTTTATCATCAAAGAATGTTCAAAAGCGAATCAGATCACAATATATGGTGTTTTAGATAATAAATAACACTATATATGGTTAAAGCCATCAATTGGCGAATGCCAATTAAAATCTGCCTGCCAGCCAAGCGCAGCGTCAACACTCGGTATGTAACCCCAAAGCGCCGTTGCACTGTACATATTAGCTGCTTTTGCAGCTTGAATATCTCGCTCAGCATCACCGATATACAAACAACGAGTTGGATCAACATCTAAGATCTCAGCTGTATGTAACAGTGGATCCGGTGATGGTTTCGAAACAGCTAATGTATCGCCACTGACAACGGCTTGAGCATTACTTAAAGATGGGATCGCTTGTACTAAGGGCTCAGTTAAAAAGCCGGGCTTATTGGTCATAATGCCCCACTTAATATTGTTTTGCTCAAGTGCAATTAAAAGCTGCTCGATGCCGTTGAAGCATTTACTGTGAACGGCAATATCATCAGCGTAATAATCGAGTAACTGTTGTCGTAAAGCCAGTTGTTCTACATCAGGCCACTTATCACCAAAACCAACCTCTAAAAGTGCATTGGCTCCGTTTGAAGCTGCGGGACGATAAATATGCTCAGCGACTGGGGCGATATCTGCATCGGCTAATACGCGATTTAATGCATGACCCAGATCATCGGCGGTATCAAGGAGCGTACCATCGAGATCAAAAATAAAAGCATCAAAATCGATAGAGGGTGCGTTTACACCACTCATTAGGCTAATTTCTCAAAGTGCAGGATGTAATTAACACTTACATCATCATTTAAACTGTACTGCTTAGAGAACGGGTTATAGTTCAGGCCTGTGCTGGCTCTTACTTTTAATCCCGCTTCTTCAGCCCAGGCAATAAGTTGTGCAGGTTTGATAAACTTTTTATGGTCATGGGTACCTTCAGGCACCATTTTTAAAAGCTTTTCTGCACCCACAATGGCAAACAAGTAGGCCTTTGGTGTTTTGTTTAGTGTTGAAAAGAAGACATCGGCGCCCGGTTTAGCAAGTTCTGCTACAGCACGAATAATAGACGCAGGATCTGGAACATGCTCAAGCATTTCCATACAAGTAATAACGTCAAAGCGAGCAGGGTGCTCAGCCGCAAACTGTTCTGCTGGTACTTTTATATAGTCAACAGGCACACCCGTTTCTAAACTGTGTAACTTAGCAACGGTGAGTGGCTCTTGGCCCATATCGATACCGGTTACTTTAGCGCCCATGCGCGCCATGCTTTCACTTAAGATGCCGCCACCACAGCCAACATCTAAGGTTTCCTTATCGAATAAGCCGCCTACTTTATCGGCGACAAAATCCAAGCGAAGAGGATTTATTTCATGAAGAGGTTTGAACTCTCCGTCGCGGTCCCACCAACGTTCTGCGATGGCTTCAAACTTTGCAATTTCTGCATTATCTACATTTTGATGTTCGGTCATAAAAAACTTCCTCGTCAATCTGAGGCCATTATATAGGGGGAAATTACTAAATCGCAAAGATTTAGCGCCTGTAAATCTAAATAAATTGTGATAGCATGGTCTGGAAATAATAACTAAAGCTCTTAAGACGGCATTGTGCCTCTTTATGAGTCAATACTGAAGGAATGTGAAATCAAATGACTGATCTCGCCAATGAAATTCTGCCAGTCAATATTGAAGATGAATTAAAAAATTCGTACCTTGATTACGCAATGAGTGTAATCGTTGGACGTGCATTGCCAGACGTACGTGACGGCTTAAAGCCAGTTCACCGTCGTGTTTTATTTGCAATGAACGAACTCAATAATGATTGGAATAAACCTTACAAGAAATCAGCACGTGTTGTTGGTGATGTAATCGGTAAGTACCACCCACATGGCGACAGCGCGGTATATGACACCATCGTTCGTATGGCGCAGCCTTTCTCATTACGCTATATGCTTGTTGACGGCCAAGGTAACTTTGGTTCTGTTGACGGTGACTCTGCGGCAGCAATGCGTTATACGGAAGTCCGTATGGCGAAAATGTCACATGAATTATTAGCTGATTTAGAAAAAGAAACCGTTGATTACGTACCTAACTATGATGGTACTGAGCAAATTCCTGACGTATTACCTACTAAAGTACCTAACTTACTAGTAAATGGTTCATCAGGTATTGCGGTTGGTATGGCAACGAACATTCCTCCGCATAACTTAACAGAAGTTATTAACGGCTGTTTAGCGCTTATTCAAAACCCAGATATGTCAATTGCTGATCTAATTGAATATATCCCGGGTCCAGATTTCCCGACTGCGGCGATTATCAACGGTAAAAAAGGCATTGAGCAAGCGTACCTAACAGGTCGTGGTAAAGTATATATCCGTGCTCGTGCTGAAATCGAAGTTGACGAAAAAACCGGTCGTGAAACAATCATCGTTCACGAAATCCCTTATCAAGTTAACAAAGCGCGTCTTATCGAAAAAATCGCTGAGTTAGTTAAAGATAAGAAAATTGAAGGTATTAGCGCACTACGTGACGAATCAGATAAAGACGGTATGCGTATCGTTATCGAAATCAAACGTGGTGATGTTGGTGAAGTAATCTTAAACAACCTATATGCACAAACTCAGTTACAAACTGTGTTTGGTATGAACATGGTTGCACTTGATAACAACCAACCTAAGTGCTTTAACCTTAAAGAAATGCTTGAAGCGTTTATCATTCACCGTCGTGAAGTTGTTACACGTCGTACTGTATTCGATTTACGTAAAGCCCGTGACCGTGCTCATACGCTTGAAGGCTTAGCAATTGCTCTTGCGAACATCGACCCAATTATCGAACTAATTCGTAAGTCACCAACACCAGCTGAAGCTAAAGTGGCACTAACAGCTCGCCCTTGGGAGCTAGGCACTGTTAAAGCTATGCTTGAAAAAGCAGGTGAAGATAACGTTGCTCGCCCTGATTGGTTAGCTGCAGACTTAGGTATTCGTGATGGTCAATACTATTTATCTGAGCAACAAGCACAAGCAATTCTTGACCTACGTTTACACAAACTAACGGGTCTTGAGCATGAGAAGATCTTAGACGAGTACCAAACGTTACTTGATCTAATTGCCGAGCTTTTACACATTCTTTCAAGCCCTGATCGTCTAATGGAAGTTATCCGTGACGAGCTAGTAGAAATTAAAGAACAATATGGTGATGAGCGTCGTACTGAAATCAGCGCTGCAGCTCACGATATTAGCCTTGAAGACTTAATCAATGAAGAAGACGTTGTAGTAACGCTTTCTCACGAAGGTTACGTTAAGTATCAGCCATTATCTGACTACGAAGCACAGCGTCGTGGTGGTAAAGGTAAGTCAGCAACGAAGATGAAAGATGAAGACTTCATCGAGCGTCTATTGGTTGCTAATACACACGATACAATTCTGTGCTTCTCAACTGCAGGGCGTTTATACTGGTTGAAAGTATATCAGTTACCATTAGCAAGCCGTGCAGCGCGTGGTAAGCCAATTGTTAACCTATTACCACTTGAAGCTGATGAGCGTATTACTGCTATCTTACCGGTACGTGAGTACGAAGAAGATAAATACATCTTCATGGCTACTGCGTTCGGTACAGTTAAGAAAACACCATTAACAGCTTATAGCCGCCAACGTGCGAGCGGTATCATTGCCGTTAACCTTAATGAAGGCGATAGCCTAATTGGGGTTGATATCACAGATGGCACGAATGAAATCATGCTATTTACTGATGCTGGTAAAGTTGTACGCTTTAAAGAAGCTGAAGAGTCTGAAGTATTAGACGAAAACGGTAACCCTGTACTTGATGAAAACGGTAACCCGGAAATCCGCTTTAAAGGCGTACGTCCAATGGGCCGTACAGCAACAGGTGTTCGCGGTATTAAGATGGCAGACGATCAACGCGTTGTATCGTTAATCGTACCTAAGTCAGATGGTGCAATCCTAACTGTGACAGAAAATGGTTACGGTAAGCGTACAGCACTTGAAGATTACCCATCGAAGAGCCGTGCAACACAAGGTGTTGTATCAATCAAAGTTAGCGAACGTAACGGCGCTGTGGTTGGTGCAGTACAGGTTGATGAAAACGACGAAATCATGATTATCTCTAATCGCGGTACACTTGTACGTACTCGTGTAAATGAGGTTTCTACGGTTGGTCGTAATACTCAAGGCGTTATTTTGATACGAACTATTGACGAAGAGCAAGTAGTTGGTTTACAACGTATCGAAGAAATCGAAGTTGATGAGCTTGCAGCCATCGAAGGCGAGGCCGTTGAAGTAGTCGATACTAATCCTGAAGAAGCGGGTGATAACCCACCTTCAGAATAACATTGATTTAAAAAGCGGCTTCGGCCGCTTTTTTTATCCGCACTATAATTACTGGAATGAGGCAAAGTAATGACTAAATATAATTTTTGTGCAGGACCGGCAATGCTACCGCCGGCAGTTATGCAAAAAGCACAAAAAGAATTTATTGATTGGCAAGGTTTAGGTGTATCTGTGATGGAAATTAGCCATCGCAGCAGCGACTTTTTAGCGCTTACTGCTAAATGTGAAGCAAGCCTGCGTCGCTTAATGAATATTAGCGATGAGTTTGAAGTATTATTTATGCATGGCGGTGGTCGTGGTCAATTTAGTGCTGTGCCACTGAATCTTCACCTTGATGGTAAGCCAGCTATTTACTGTGAAAATGGCGTGTGGTCGAAAGGTGCAACAGAAGAAGCGGCAAAATTCACCACAGTTCAAAGTATCAACGTACGTGATGATGAACAGCAAAATGGTCAGTTTTCAATTAAGCCTGCAAGCAGCTGGGAATTACCTGCTGATGCGTCATACATTCACTATTGCCCGAATGAAACCGTAGATGGCATCGAAATTTTTGACGTACCATCACACCCATCAGCACCGATTGTTGCTGATATGTCGTCGACTATTTTATCGCGCGAATTTGATGTAAATCAGTTTGATCTTATTTACGCTGGTGCGCAAAAGAATATCGGCCCATCTGGTTTATCTATTGTAATTATCCGTAAAACCTTACTTGAACGTGAAGGTCTTGCAAAGCCAGGTATTCTTGATTACGCATTAGAAGCGAAACAAGGCAGCATGTACAACACACCACCGACATTTGCATGGTACTTAGCCGCTGAAGTGTTTGAATGGCTAGAAGCAAATGGTGGCGTTAAAGCGATGGAAGAGCAAAACATCGCAAAAGCCGAGCTACTTTACAATTATATTGATAGCTCAGATTTTTATAGCAATAAAGTTGCTAAGCATTGCCGTTCGCGTATGAACGTTCCGTTTTGGTTAAATGATGAATCGCTGAATGATAAATTCATTAGTGAGTCAAAAGAAGCAGGCTTATTAGCCCTTGAAGGTCACCGTATTGTCGGTGGTATGCGCGCAAGTATTTACAATGCAATGCCACTTGAAGGCGTGCAAGCCTTGGTTGATTTTATGGCTAAGTTTGCAAAGGAGAATAGTTAAATGGAACAACTACGTCTTGAACCTATTGCAAAAGTTAATGGTAGCGTAACCTTACCCGGCTCAAAAAGCTTATCAAATCGTATTTTACTTTTAGCAGCGCTTGCTAAAGGTACAACAGTGGTTGAAAACCTGCTTGATAGCGACGATATCCGTCATATGCTTGGCGCACTAAAATTATTAGGTGTTAATGTTACGCTTAATGAAGACAAAACAGTGGCGACCGTTGAAGGTGTAGCGGGTAAATTTAATACACCATCTGAACCGTTATTTTTAGGTAACGCTGGAACTGCATATCGCCCGCTAACAGCTGTACTTGCTGCTGTTGAAGGTGAGTATGAGCTTGTTGGTGAGCCACGCATGGAAGAACGCCCAATCGGCCATTTGGTTGATGCATTGCAAGCACTGGGTGGTGATGTAACTTACTTAAAAAATAACGACTATCCACCACTGGCTATCAAAGGCGGTAAAATCAATGGTGGTAAAGTAGCCATTGATGGCAGTATTTCAAGCCAGTTTTTAACAGCGCTATTAATGGCAGCACCTTTATTTAATGGCGACACAGAAATTACCATTAAAGGCACGCTGGTATCTAAACCTTACATTGATATTACCCTAGATGTGATGAAGCGTTTCGGTGTTACTGTAAGCCATGACAACTACGAAACGTTTTATGTAAAAGGCTGTCAGCAGTATCAAGCACTTGAGCGTATTATGGTTGAAGGTGATGCATCAAGTGCTTCTTATTTCGTTGCTGCAGCTGCAATAGCGGGCGGCGAAATTGAAATAAATGGGGTAGGTGCGGCGTCTGTTCAAGGTGATATTGGCTTTGCCAAAGTTATGGAACAAGTGGGCGCAAAAATCGATTGGTACGATGAAAAGCTGGTGGTTCGCAAAGGCGAGCTGAATGCTGTAGATATTGATGCTAACGCAATACCTGATGCGGCCATGACACTGGCAACTGTAGCACTTTTTGCAAAGGGTAAAACGGCGATTCGTAACATCTATAACTGGCGTGTTAAAGAAACTGACCGTTTATATGCAATGGCAACCGAACTGAGAAAAGTAGGTGCAGAGGTTGTAGAAGGTGAAGATTTTATCGAAATTACTCCACCTGACACATTTAATGATGTTGCGATTGATACCTATAACGATCACCGTATAGCAATGTGTTTTGCGATGGTTGCAGTGGGTGGCAAGCCGATAACCATTAACGATCCTAAGTGTACGTATAAAACGTTTCCTACATTTTTCAAAGTTCTAGAGTCTGTCTCAAGTCAATAAAACAGAAGAAAATATAAAAAGTTACACTCTAAGTGCGGATCTATTTTAATAACTGGCGTATAATATTCCGGTTTTATTTTGGTGTGCATTGCAGGAGGTTATAAATGCAGGCGTTATCAATGCCCGTAATCACCATCGATGGTCCAAGCGGTTCAGGTAAGGGAACTGTATGTCGCTTGTTAGCCGAGAAATTAGGTTGGGATGTATTAGACAGCGGTGCGATTTACCGTGTGCTGTCACTTGCTGCGCTTCACCATCAGATTGAATTAGATAATGAAGATGCATTAGTACCACTTGCAGCAAACTTAGATGTGCAGTTTTTGGTTGATAGCCACACTCACACATCGAAAATTGTGTTGGAAGGCGAAGACGTCACAACCACGATTCGTAATGAAGAAGTGGGTGCAGCTGCATCGAAAATAGCAGCTTTACCACGAGTGAGAGAAGCATTATTACGCCGTCAGCGTGCATTTCGTACAGAAAATGGCTTAATTGCTGATGGTCGTGATATGGGCACTGTTGTGTTTCCTGATGCACCGTTGAAAATATATTTAACTGCTACAGCTGAAGAGCGCGCACGTCGTCGCTTTGCTGAGTTGAATGAACGCGGTCTTGATGTTACACTAAGTGGTCTACTTGAGGACATAAAAGCGCGAGATCACCGTGATATGACACGTGAGGTTGCGCCATTAGTGCCTGCAGAAGACGCCATTGAAATCGATACTAGCGATTTTGATGCGATGCAAGTGTTTGATAAAGTAGTAACTTTACTCGACAAAGCAGTACTTGCAGGAAAGCTTCCAAAAGCTAAAAAGTAAATTTATAAGGTGCCGGCAGGATGCTAGCGCGATTTTAACAACCCCATGCAGCATGGTTGCTAATTGGTTATTTAATTATTTAGAGACGTATAATGTCAGAAAATTTTGCGCAGTTATTTGAAGAAAGCCTAAAGGGTTTTGAAGCAGAGCAAGGCTCTATCGTTAAAGGTACAGTTATCTCAATCGAGAACAACATCGTACTTGTTGATGCTGGTCTTAAATCTGAAAGTGCAATCCCTGCTGAGCAATTCAAAAATGCTGCTGGTGAACTAGAAGTTGCTGTTGGCGACGAAGTAGATGTTGCTTTAGACGCAATCGAAGACGGTTTCGGTGAAACTATCCTTTCTCGTGAGAAAGCGAAGCGTCACGAAGCGTGGATCCGCTTAGAAAAAGCATGTGAAGAGCAAGAGACTGTTACTGGTGTTATCAACGGTAAAGTTAAAGGCGGTTTCACTGTTGAAGTTGATTCAATCCGTGCCTTCCTACCTGGTTCACTTGTTGATGTTCGTCCAGTACGTGACACAACTCACCTTGAAGGTAAAGAGCTTGAGTTCAAAGTAATCAAGCTTGACCAAAAACGTAACAACGTTGTTGTTTCTCGCCGTGCAGTTATCGAATCAGAAAACTCACAAGAGCGTGAAGAGCTTCTTGCTAACCTTGTTGAAGGTCAAGAAGTTAAAGGTATCGTTAAGAACCTTACTGACTACGGTGCGTTCGTTGACCTTGGTGGTGTTGACGGTCTACTACACATCACAGACATGGCGTGGAAGCGTGTTAAGCACCCTTCAGAAATCGTTAATGTTGGCGACGAAATCGCAGTTAAAGTTCTTAAATTCGACAAAGAAAAGACTCGTGTATCTCTAGGCCTTAAACAGCTTGGCGAAGATCCATGGGCAGCTATCGCTGGTCGTTACCCAGAAGGTTCTAAGCTTTCTGGTCGTGTAACTAACCTTACTGACTACGGTTGTTTCGTTGAAATCGAAGAAGGCGTAGAAGGTCTAGTACACGTTTCTGAAATGGATTGGACTAACAAGAACATCCACCCTTCAAAAGTTGTTTCACTAGGTGACACTGTTGAAGTTATGGTTCTTGAAATCGACGAAGAGCGTCGTCGTATTTCTCTTGGTCTTAAGCAATGTATTGCTAACCCATGGCAAGAATTTGCTCGTCTACAAAACAAAGGCGACCAAGTTACTGGTAAGATCAAATCAATCACTGACTTCGGTATCTTCATCGGTCTTGAAGGCGGTATTGACGGTCTTGTTCACCTTTCAGACATTTCTTGGAACACACCAGGCGAAGAAGCTGTACGTGAATTCAAGAAAGGCGACGAAATCACTGCTATCGTATTACAAGTTGACCCAGAGCGTGAGCGTATCTCTCTAGGCGTTAAACAAATCGAAGCTGACCCATTCAATAACTACCTGGACGCAAACAAAAAAGGTGCTATTGTTAAAGGTAAAGTGACTGAAGTTGATGCGAAAGGCGCAACTGTTGAGCTAATCGAAGGCGTTGAAGGTTACATCCGTGTAGCTGATATCGCTCAAGAGCGCGTTGAAGACGCTACTACTGTAGTTTCTGTAGGCGACGAAATCGAAGCGAAATACGTTGGTGTTGATCGTAAGAACCGCACTTTAAGCTTATCTGTTAAAGCTCTTTTCGAAGCAGAAGAGAAAGAAGTACTAGAGAAGCTTAAGAAAGAAGAGCCAGCGTTCGAAAACGCTATGGCTGCAGCATTCAAAAATGCTCAAAAAGACTAATATCTAGTCTTTTTAAATTGGAAGGGCAGCTTTGCCCTTCCTTTACCACTCTTTAAGGAAACGCTATGACTAAGTCAGAATTGATAGAACAACTTGCTGAGCAACACGCACACATCCCTGTGAAAGATGTTGAAAATGCCGTTAAAGAAATTCTTGAACAAATGGCCGGCTCATTATCTAGCTCAGATCGCATCGAGATCCGTGGCTTTGGAAGTTTCTCATTGCATTATCGTTCTCCTCGCACAGGTCGTAATCCAAAGACTGGCGAAACAGTTGAGTTAGACGGTAAGCACGTACCACATTTTAAACCAGGTAAAGAATTACGTGACCGCGTAAATGCGAGTATTGCCTAGTTTTATACAGGAGTAGTTACTTGTTTAGGGTATTAAAAATTGTATTAATTGCGCTGTGTTTATTTATTGCGTTTGTACTTGGTTCACAGAATCCACAATTGGTGCAAATCAATTATTTAATCGCCAGTAATACCTTACCCCTAGCTGTTGTAATAAGTATCTGCTTTATTTTAGGTGTCGCAATTGGTTGTTTTATAAGCTTTACACTGTTTTCTCAGTTAAAGTGGCAGAATTATCGCTTAAAGAAGAAATTAGCGCCTGAAAAAAACAATAAAAAGCTTGTTGCTAATAAAGACACCTAATCATGATTGAGCTTCTGTTTTTACTTTTACCCGTTGCAGCCGGTTACGGTTGGATAATGGGCAAAAACAGCGCTAAAAACCAAGCTCATCAGCTTAACCGCCAAATTACCTCTGAATATTCTAAAGGCCTTAAATTTCTCTTAGACAGAGAAGAAGACCAAGGCTTAGAACACCTTATTAATCTACTCGAAGTTGCAGCTGACTCAGTTGAGCATTATTCAACATTGGCCACCATGTTTCGCCGTCGCGGCGAGCTTGACCGCGCAATTAAAATTCATGAGCTGCTATTAAAACATCCAAGCCTTGATGAGCAACAAGCTGCAACGAGTCGTCTAGAACTTGCTGAAGATTATATTATGGCAGGTTTGCTAGACGGCGCAGAAGAGCATTTAGTGTGGCTTGTAAAGGCGGGGCATAAAGAGGCACTAGAGCCAATTATTAACCTTTATTCACAAACACGTGAATGGGAAAAGGGCATTAACATGTTCGAGGCACACAGTGATTTATTTACTAAACCTCAGCATGTGAAAGCCATTGCTAATTTTTACTGTGAAGCAGCCTTACAAGATAACGATACGCAAATTATGCGTAAAGCTATTAGCTTAAATCATAAAGCCATTCGTCCATTGTATGAGCTTGGCCACAGTGCCTTTACCAATGAAGATTATGTAAAAGCAATTTATTATTGGCGCGAGCTTATTAGCCAATTTACATTTTTTGCGCCGGTATTTATTGAAGAGCTTGCAGTTAGTTATCAAAAATTAAACCTAACCCACCAATTTCATGAGTTACTCAACGAGTTGCTCGATAAAGGTGGTGTATTAATAAAAATAAAACATTGCCAAGCTTTACTTGAGCAAGGCCATATCGAGCAAGCAATTAAATTTTTAACGGATAGTTTAAAGCGTCATCCGACTATTCGTGGCTTTAGCTTTTTATTACAGCTACTTGCCAAGCAAAATAACGATATTAAAGATGTACTTGATCAAATTGATAAGCTAGTAACGTCTTATATCGCAACCAAACCTGATTTTCAGTGCCAGCACTGTGGCTTTACCAGTCATACCATTTATTGGGTATGTCCATCGTGCAAGCACTGGGAAACAATTGTTCCAAGCCGTGGCATAGACGGTTTTTAATTCATATTAGTCCATTAGTTTTTAGGAAAGTTATGTCTGTCGAAGATTCAAAAAAAGTATTAATTGCCCTTGATTACGATGATCAACAAACAGCTCTTGCGTTTGTAAAGCAATTATCGCCTGATACGTGTCGCCTTAAAGTAGGCAAAGAAATGTTCACGTATTTTGGTCCTAGCTTTGTTAAGGAACTAATCGACTTAGGTTTTGATGTATTCTTAGACCTAAAATTTCACGATATTCCAAACACAGTGGCTAAAGCTGTAACCGCAGCTGCAAAAATGGGTGTGTGGATGGTTAACGTGCATGCCTCTGGTGGTGTTGAAATGATGACCAAAGCAAAACAAGCTTTAGAGCAGTTTGGTGATGATGCTCCATTACTGATTGCAGTAACTGTACTAACCAGTATGGATGCCGCAGAGCTTACTCGTTTAGGTGTAGATAAAACGCCAGAAGAGCAAGTAATTTACCTAGCAAAACTTGCTAAAGAGTCAGGCCTTGATGGGGTAGTGTGCTCAGCGCAAGAAGCGAAAAAGCTAAAAGCTGAATTAGGCGCAGACTTTAAACTGGTTACCCCAGGTATTCGCCCAGCAGGCAGCGATGCAGGTGATCAAAAGCGCATCATGACACCTAAACAAGCCGTAGAAGATGGTAGCGACTATTTAGTTGTAGGCCGCCCAATCACCCAATCGGCAGACCCAGTTGCAACATTAAAAGAAATTAATGACTCACTAAAATAACCTAGTTATTTTAAAATAGTCTTTAAAGAGCATTGTATGTGTGATTTATATCGCGCTAAATACAGTGCTCTTTTTGTTTGTTGGCAAATTCCGAAAGATACTCTTGGTCATCTACTATTCAGTAACGCCTTGCTCAGTGGAAAAATGCGAGCGAGAGCGAGTAGTTTTTCCGATGCGCAACTTGTTATGCATTTTATATGTGTGGGCTAATTTCAACGGGGCCTGTCCATTGAAAACCGTTGATTAAATGTTGAAATAAATCAGCCACAACGCCAAGTGTATTTTGACTAATTTCAAATTCTTGGTAAGTACCATCGTCTATTGTGTAACCAAGGCGATTTCCGTTTAAGTTGCTAAGTGCTAGAACTCCACCACCTTCAGCTTTAATAAAACCGTTATCTATAGGTTTTAAATCCATTTTGACCTTTTTCCTTACATCTGCAGGTTTACCATATCCTCTACTTCGATCTTCAGAATGTTGAGCACTATTACGTATTTTAGATAACGACGGAAAAGTATCCTCTAACTGTTTTTTTAAGTTTTTTACATGAGCAAGCTCTGTTTCATCTGCGAGAACAGATAAATATTTTGAAAATGTATCTGCTGAAGATAAAAAGCTGTGTGCATGTATGAATGAAATACGGTGTTTATAGCTTCTTGGTATTTCACCAGAATTTAGCTTTTCCTTTCTATAAAGCTTTTCAGTTTCAGTTCTATGATAGTCATGGTTATTATAAAAGTCATTTTCATTAGGTAGTGCAGCACGATACTCTTGTTCTATGCGCATTCTTAACTGTCTATCAAGTTCCCACGAGTCTCTCATCGTATCTGAGCTATATTCTTCCTGATTTTTTTGCTGGCATTCTATAAACATAGTCAGTGTAATTGCCATATCTATTACGGCTGTTTCCATCGATGAAATAAGATTTTTTATTTCAAATGCTTTATTTTTGTCAGGAAATTCTAGCCAAGTTCCTGGATATTCAATATTTACAATGAACATGCTCGATCCTTTGATGCATAACAATTTTATAGTGCGCGCTTCGCGAATCTTTCTGCCGATGTCACGCCCATGTATTAATAAATCTATTCTTAACAAATAACGTAATGTATTACCAACTATAATTTTTTATTGAAGCTCAAGAGATTCAGAAAAAAGAAATTGCGCTCGTCGCTCATTTTCTTGAATATGGGAGCATAACAACTGAACTGTGTATTCATATAGTCATTTGTATTGGTGATGTCATAAAAGTTAGTGGAATATCAGATTATGGAGTAGAGCCAATATCATTAGCTGAATCACTGTATCTGATAGCTCAAAGGTGCTCTATAGAGTAATTACGTTAACTCATTTTGGGGCAGAAATGAGTTAATCCTGAAATGCTGCTTATGGAACAATACCGACTTTCACTTTTAAATGAATAGTGCTCAAAATAGCGTTTGAAAGTTTACGGCACCTGTAAGTTGAAGCTATAAAACCAATAAGAATAAAAAAGAGTAAAGCTTTCACTTTACTCTTCAAATAATTCAATATCTTGTTGGCTCGCAACTCGCAACTTATTTTAATCTAATCGACGTTGCTTCAATCTCGATTAAACCTTGCTTAAACAAACCGCCAATGGCTTTTTTGTAGTTTGCTTTACTGGTTGAGAAAGTCTTTTTAATTGCTTCAGGGTCTGACTTATCACCTAGGTGAAGTACGCCGCCTTCGGCTTTTAATTTTGCAAAGATTTTTTCGCCTAAGTCGTTTACTTTGCCCATACCTGGCTTTTCAAGTAGTACGTCGATTTTGCCGTCTTCACGTACTTTTTGAATAAAGCCTTTTAAGCGCTGGCCAACAAATAGCTTTTTAAATACGGTGTTGTAGTAAACCACACCTATGTGGGCTTCGTTTACGAGTACTTTGTAGCCTAGGTCTGTTTTACCGGCAACGATTAAGTCAACTTCTTCCATCGTTGAGTAAGTTGGTTCTTCTTTCGATAAAAACTTATTAAAGTTGCTTGATGCACAAATACGTTGGCTGGCGTTATCGAGATATAAACGTACAAGATACGAAAAGCCTTCTTTCATTTTTGGCTTTTGTTCATTGTATGGCGCTAGCACGTCTTTTTCGAGGCCCCAATCCATAAACGCACCAGTGCTATTAATTGCTTTAACACGGAGTAGGGCATATTCGCCCACTTCAGCTAAAGGTTTTTTTGTGGTGCCTGTTGGGTGGCCTGTATGATCTAAATAAATAAATACTTGCACGCTGTCACCAGCTTCAAGTTCGAATTCAATTTCTTTACTTGGTAAAAATACTTCACCTAAGTCACGGCCATCTAAATAGGCGCCTTCGTTTGACATTTCGTTAACGAATAGTGTTTGGGTTGTTCCAAGAATGCTCATTATTATTCCTGTTCTGGTTTTTTCTTACGACGCATAGGTGAAAAACCATCGACATCAATAGGTGGTTTAATAGGCGTTTTCGGTTTTTTAGGGGCAGCTTTACGTTTTGGTTTAGCAGGCTTTGCAGCGACTTTTTTCTCTGCTTTATTCCAAACCGTTTGTGGTTTTTTATCACGTAGGCCTTTAAATTTACCAACAAGGCCGTCAACAGTGAAAAAGCTTAATTCATCATTTAAAAATGCTTTAATTGCTTTGTAGCTAGGCCAATCTTTCGGGCCCACTAACGAAATAGCAGTTCCTTTAAAGCCTGCGCGACCAGTACGACCAATACGGTGCACATATTCTTCAGCATGTTTTGGCAGGTCAAAGTTAATTACGTGGGTCACGCTTAATAAATCAAGACCACGTGATGCAACATCAGTGGTGATTAAAATTTTAAAGTTTTCACGGCTAAAGGCATCCATGATTTCAAGGCGCTTAGCCTGTGTTAAGTCACCCGCAAGTGCTTGTGCTTTTAGGCCTTTATCAGTTAATAACTGGCTTAAACGCTGAGTATCGGCACGTGTTGCAGTGAAAATAATGCATTGGCCAACATTATCTTGTTTTACAAAGTGCTCTAGTAGCGCTTCTTTGTGATCTAGATGATCAGCTAAATAAAGCTGCTGGGTAATGTCACTATGCTGCTCATTAGAAGCACTTAACAGTATTTGTTTTGGTGAACGTAATAAGTTACGTGACAGGGCATCAACTTGTGCATGGTCAAGCGTTGCTGAAAACAATAACGTTTGACGTAATCGGTGATCAGCAAGTTCGTTGATCATTTTAACTTGATCGGTAAAGCCTAAATCTAGAATACGGTCAGCTTCATCAAAAATTAAAAGCTCTAAGCCTGAAAGCTGTAATGAACGTTGACTTAAATGGTCAGCTAAACGGCCCGGTGTGCCCACTACAAAGTGCGGGTCTTTACGAAGTGCTTTAATTTGATCGTTAAAGTTTTCACCACCCAGTATTTTTACTGCACTAATGTTTGTGCCTGCAATTAAAAGTCTTAATTGGCTGTATACTTGGGTTGCTAATTCGCGTGTAGGCGCAACGATCAAAACGCGAGGGTCGCGTTTACTGAGTGCTTTTTGTTTCATTACACGCTGTACAGCAGGTAATAAAAACGCCAGCGTTTTGCCCGATCCTGTTTTTGACTGTGCAAAAATATCATGGCCTGCGATAGCTGTTGGCACCGCGTGAGCTTGAATGTCAGTGGGCTGGGTGATGCCTTGATGCGCAAGTTGTTTTTCGAGGCGTGTATCAATCCCAAGTTCAGTAAAATGCAATGCGTAATCTCCGATGAGCAAAATTTGTAAATCTTGTTCATTATAACGTACTTGCCTTGCTAGGAGACAGTAAAAACACAGCTATTTCGCATCAGTTTTTGCAATTATCGCTAATTCGCGTAAAATACGCGCCCTCAATGCGCCGGATTTACGATTCGGTTAACGCCCCACATGGGCATTTAAGGCAAAAGGTAAAACCATGACTGCTGTTCATAAAGACAATGTAACCAGCGAGCACTTTGTTGTGTGCGCACTCTACAAATTTGTAGCCCTTCCAGATTTTGAAGCTATTCGCCAACCATTACTTAAAGTGATGGAAGACAATGAAGTACGCGGTACTTTGTTACTTGCGGCTGAAGGTATCAACGGTACTGTTTCTGCTAAACGCGAAGGTATTGATAACCTATTAGCATGGTTAGATGCACAACCAAACCTAGATAACATTGTGACTAAAGAGTCATACGATGACGAATGCCCGTTCTACCGTACAAAGGTAAAACTTAAAAAAGAAATCGTAACTATGGGTGTTGAAGGTATTGACCCACGTGAAGTAGTGGGTACATACGTTAAGCCTGCTGATTGGAACGCGTTAATTTCAGACCCTGAAGTGATTCTTATCGATACGCGTAATGATTACGAAATCGAGATTGGTACTTTCCAAAATGCGGTTGATCCAAACACGAAGACATTCCGCGAATTCCCAGCATGGGCAAAAGAAAACCTAGATCCAGCAAAGCATAAGAAAGTCGCTATGTTCTGCACCGGTGGTATTCGCTGTGAAAAATCAACTGCGTATATGAAAGAGCAAGGTTTTGACGAGGTATTCCATCTTGAAGGCGGTATCCTTAAGTACTTAGAAGAAGTACCAAAAGAAGAAACCATGTGGGAAGGTGAGTGTTTTGTATTTGATAACCGCGTTGCGGTAAATCACGACTTACAAAAAGGCTCTTACGACCAATGCCATGCCTGTCGTATGCCTATCACTGAAGAAGAAAAGCAAAAGCCTGAATACATGGAAGGTGTTTCGTGTCACCACTGTCACGACAGCCTAACAGAAGAGCAACGTGCACGCTTTGCTGAGCGTCAAAAGCAAATCGAATTAGCACAAGCGCGTGGCGAAGGTCACATCGGTAACGAAGCGCAAGAAGTACTTCGTAAACGTAAAGAAGCTAAAAGAGCGCAAAAAGAAGCACAGCGCCAACAGTAACCTTTAGCAAATTTCTTATAAACCCCAGCATAGTCTGGGGTTTTTTTATGGATTATTTATTAGTTAGCTTTTTAAATATAGTTACTTTGTTTATTAAGTCACTGTAATTACTATAAAAGCTACCATTTGTTCCTTATTGCTGTACAATCTGCCGATTATTTATTTTAGATACCATCTCCAACACTATCTTTTCTTAATTTTAAAAAGTAAACGTTTGAAGTATAAGGATATATACAATGTACAAACTACTTACGGTGGCAATGTGTTCAATGCCATTTTTTGCTCATTCAGCGCTTAACGAAAATAAATTTGGTTACATTGGCATTGCTGCTCAAAAAAATTACTACGATGTTAATTTTATCCCCTTGATAGAGCAGCAAGAAATTTTACCGTTACGTTATGACTACAGTGACACAGGAACGGGATTTAGAGGATTTGCCGGCTACCAATTTAATCAATATCTAGCAATAGAAGCAGGTTTTAGTGTGCTTGGCGAAGCCGAATTTAATGTCTATAGCGAAACAACTAATCAAAGTGGTACGGTCGTTAAAAACTCTGTTTACAGCGGAGGGCTTGAAACCAATGCACTTGATCTGCGTTTACTTGGTACATACCCAATTACTGGCAATGTATTTGTTAGGGGGCATTTAGGCAGTGTACTTTGGGATAGTAATTTTAGCTTTCTTCAAAAATTCTCTGATGATTACTTTATTGTTGATCAAAAAGACTCTGGAGTATCACTTTTAACCGGGCTAGGTATTGGTTATGCATTGTCTAGTGGTACGGCCTTAACACTTGATTATGAAAATACAAAAATTAATGATAGCAACACACATAATATCATTGCTTCAATAGTGTTTAAGCTCTGATTTATCCGAGGATTTTTTAGTTGAGTTACCTAGTAATAAGTTAGTGCGCTTTTTTACACTTACCTACATATATCTCACAGTCCCTTACGAACTAAGTAGTTATTATTCTACCTAACAGTAATACTTTATAGGACTAAATGGGTATGAAGAAACTACTAGTGAGCTTATTATTACTAGGTGGCTGCGCGACACAAGGTGTTGATAGAGCCGATCAGCAGGTCATGATTAAAAAATTTTACGCCAAAGTTGAAGATGTTAAACCTGTAAAACTGTCATCTAATGTCAAAACAGGCATTGTTGGTGGCTCTGCAATAGGGCTTATCGATGAATTAGATGGCAATCATGAAGATATGGTTGCTGGGGCATTAGCCGGTGCAATTATTGGTGGGCTTTTTACTGCCATTGCAGAGGGTAGCAACAATGCCTTTGAATACGCACTTAGAGCAGAGCAAGAAGGGCGTTTTTCTGTTATTCAAAAGGACGAAATTGATCTTAATTCTGGTTGTGTAGAAGTGACCATTGCCTCAGAAGCGCGTTTAAAAACCGTGCCTGCAGTTAACTGTATTAATTTATAAGATTAATCTGCATTCATACAAACCAGTTTGAGGGATAAAACCTGTTGCTACATGCGTTTAAAGTGACTTAGCTATCAGTAAGGATTTATTGCCTGAAAATAGCTCACTTAAATAAACGATTTTACAGATAGAAATGCGGCAAAATCAGCGCCGTATTTCTAATTATTCATTTTAACTTATCAATTTGTTTATTAAACGAAGCATCCTTTTTATTGATCACAAAGCTGTTACACTTCGTAACAATTAAAACGATTCTTATTTAGGTGACACTTTTGATAATTGGCAAATTGCATGCATGGACTTTTCTTGCCTTAATTAGTTGCGTATCAGTCGCTGAGGCTGCAAACGTAGTTGTTGAATCAGTTACGCTTGAAAAAGCAAAACAACAAATAAAAGCAGTTGGTAGTGCTGAAGCTGTGCGTTCTGTAACCTTATACCCTGCGGTTGGGGACAGGGTGACTGCTGTTCACTTCAAACCCGGTGACAATGTCAAAAAAGGAGATTTGCTACTTGAGCTTGATTCGCGCAGGCAGCAAGCTGCTCTTTTAGAAGCACAAATAACGTTAAATGACACAGAGCGAACAATGAAGCGGCTCGAAGAAAGCCATGCTCGAGGTGCTGTACCACAAAGCGATTTAGACGATGCAAAAACGTTGCATGAGCTTGCGAAAGTGCAGTTGATGCAAGCAAAAACAGAGCGTGAAGACCGCGAAATTCGTGCTCCGTTTAGTGGTGTGATGGGGCTAACAGATGTAGAAGTTGGCGACCGGATCACAACACAGACTGCGATTGCAACGATTGATGATGTATCAACACTGTACATTAACTTTAATGCACCAGAAGCAGCAATTGATGTTTTAAAGGAAAAATCAGCTGTTGAAGTGATCCCTTGGCTAGGCGACAAAACTTACAGCGCACAAGTTGCCCAGTTAGACTCTCGTATTAATCCTCAATCGCGCACCTTAAGAACCAAAGCAAAGTTAAATAATGAATCTCATCAGTTTATGCCTGGTATGAGTTTTCGTGTGCATATTAATTTACTTGGTGAAGAGCATGCAGTGGTTCCTGAAGCTGCCATGATGTGGGGAGCTGCGGGCCCTTACGTGTGGAAAAGTGTTGATAAAAAAGCCACACGTGTTGATGTTAAAATTGAACAGCGTTTAGCCGGTCGGTTATTGGTATCTGGTGGCTTAAAAGAAGGTGATTTATTGGTTACTGAAGGCGTGCAACGTTTACGCCCAAACCAAGAGCTTACTTTTATGAATGAAACAACGCTTGCCAAGGAGTGATAATGAAACAGCAACCTATGATGGAAGATTTACCATCAATGGCGATACGTCGCCCCGTATTAATCGTGGTGCTGAATTTGTTAATCATCATAGCGGGTATTGCCGCTATTGCAGGTATTGAAATACGTGAACTACCAGATGTAGACAGGCCACGCATTACTGTTTCAGCATCGTTTCCTGGGGGCTCGCCTGAAACCGTTGATACCGAGGTAACCAGTAAACTTGAGGGGGCTGTTGCTCGGGTAAGTGGTGTTAAAACAATTCGTGCGCAAAGTGAAGAAAATAATGCCCGTATTGTGGTTGAGTTTCGCCCGGGTGTTAATCTAGATGATGCAGCCAACGAAACGCGCGAATCGGTTGCCCGTGTACAGCGAGAATTGCCCGAAGAAGTAGAGCGTGTATCTATCATTAAAGCTGATAACGATGCCGAAGCGGTGGTATCGCTAACGGTATCAAGCGACAGCTTATCATTAGAAGCACTTACTGAACGCGTTGATGTTGACTTAGCCCCGCAGTTTTTAACTATTCCTGGGGTTGCTGATGTTCGCTTAAATGGCGACCGTGAGCGGGTATTAAGAGTACGAATTGACCCGCTAAAACTAAGTAGCTTTAACCTTACAGTGCCAGATATTGCCAATGTACTTCGCCAAGCTCCCTTTGATGTGCCTGCAGGTAGTTTAAAATCAAGCGATCAACAGGTGATTGTTCGTGCCGATGCTACGTCAATATCAGCTGAACAAGTGGCAGATATTATAGTGCGTGACGATACCCGTATTGGTGATGTTGCTGCAGTGTATTTTGGCCCAGCTGATCCGCGTTCATTCGTGCGATTAAATGGGACGCCAGTAATTGGCATGGAGATAATACGCCAAGCTCAATCAAATACTATCGAAATTTCTGATGAAGTGCTGAGCTTAATCGAACGTATGAGAGTACGTTTTCCTGAAATGGAATTTACTTTAACCTCCGACGATGCGCAGTTTATTAGAAGCTCAGTGGATGAAGTAATAAACTCTCTATTACTGACAGTGTTGTTAGTAGTGATCACACTTTGGGTGTTTATTGGCTCATGGCGAGCAACGCTCGTCCCCGCATTTGCCATACCTGTTGCGTTAATTGGTTCTTTAGCACTGATTTGGGCGCTTGGTTTTTCGATTAATATCTTAACTTTGTTGGCGCTGGTATTAGCGACAGGCCTTATTGTAGATGATGCGATTGTGGTCAGTGAAAATATTCAACGTCAGCGTGGCTTAGGCCTTGGCCGCAGAGCTGCGGCTGTAATTGGCACCCGGGAAGTATTTTTTGCTGTGGTGGCAACAACCGCTGTATTAGCAGCTGTGTTTGTGCCGATTGCCTTTTTGCCTTCAACAGCAGGGCGACTATTTAGAGAGTTTGGTGGTGTGCTTGCTGGAGCTGTGATTATATCAAGCTTTGTAGCGCTTTCTTTAGTGCCTGCTCTAACCTCAAAACTTAAATTAAAGCAGGGTGGTTTTCACCCTTTTGCAAAAGTTGGGCATGCTTTAGCGAATATATATAAACGCTCAATTCATGGTGTACTTAAACATGCATGGCTAACATTTTTTGCTTGCTTACTCGTTGCAGCAGGCTCTGGTGCGCTGTATTTCAATTTAGATAATGAATTATTGCCGACAGAAGACCGCGGTAAAATTCGCATTTTCGCCCGTGGCCCAGATGGTGTCGGCCTTAACTTTATGGACAGGCAAGCAGTGCAAATGGAAGACATTTTACTGCCCTATGTTGAAAGTGGTGATATTGAGTCTATTTATACCGTCGTTGGGCAATGGGATCCGAATATCGTATTTATCACTGTGCCGTTAAAGCATTGGGACGAACGAAATTTTAGTCAGCAAGAAATTATCAATAAAATTCGTGGACCTTTAGGAAACATTCCAGGTGCGGCTGGCTACCCAGGTGGTTCAAATAGTTTGAACTTGCGTGGTCAAGGCGGTGGTATTGAGCTTGCATTATTGGGGCAAGATTACCTTGAGATCTTTAAAGCGGCACAAAATTTCTCGGCAGAAATAGAAAAAGCCTTGCCAGAAGTGGCGCCAGTACGTATCTCGTACCAACCGTCACAACCACAATTACGGGTTAATATTGATAGACGTCGTGCTGAAGAGCTCGGCGTATCGCTCAGTGATATATCTATTACGCTTAGAGCAGCCATTAACGGCGATGACATTGCTGATTTAAACATCGGCGACCAATCAATCCCTATTATGCTGCAAGCACAAAACCAAACTATTACAAACCCAAGTGACTTAGCAAACTTATATGTTGGGGGTCGTAATGGTCAGTTAGTGCCACTGAGTAGTGTGGCAACCATTACAGAAGAAGGTGTTGCAGCAGAACTAGAGCGCCATGCTCAGCGCCGAGCAATCGAATTAAGCATGGAAATGCCAGATGACATTACCATTGCCGAAGTTGTAAATAAAATCCGTGAAATATCTGAGCAAAACCTGACAGCTGGTATCAGTTTAGCCTTTAAGGGTGAGGCACTCACCTTTGAAGAAACGGCTAATGAAGTGCTGATCACTTATATTTTGGCATTTTTGATTGTATTACTTGTGTTAGCTGCGCAATTTGAAAGTGTTAATAGTGCCATTGTAGTGATGATCACTGTGCCATTTGGCATTACATCGGCCATTTTGGCCTTGTATCTAACGGGTACATCATTGAACATTTATTCACAAATAGGTTTGGTCATGCTTATTGGCTTAATAGCTAAAAATGCTATTTTGCTGGTGGAATTTGCTGACCAATTACGAGATAAAGGTCGCAGTGTTAGAGAAGCAGTTGAAGAAGCTGCTCTTGTGAGGTTACGCCCAATTGCGATGACCTTAGTGTCTACTTTGCTAGGTGCATTACCACTTATATTATCCACCGGTGCCGGTGCCGAAGCGCGTAACGCGATTGGCTGGGTGGTATTTGGTGGTTTAGCATTAGCAGTGCTGTTCACATTATACCTTACACCTGTGATTTATCTTGGTTTAGCGCGCTTTACCAAACCTCGTGGTGATGAGTCGAAACTTCTGGCCGAAGAACTAGAAAAGGCTTAATCCATTTAAATCTGCTATTTTTTCTTTGAAAAAATAGCAGATTACACTCACAATCAAGGAAAAGCTCAAAACTAGGTACGCTTATGCAAGCCGAACACGTCGATATAGCACAATTTTTAAGTGATCATGCTCCATTTGATGATTTGCCCGAAGAAGCGGTTAACACTCTCGCTTCACAAGTAGAGATAGCCTACTTCAGAGCGGGAACACAAATCCTAAATTACGGCGATGATATTGCCGATTTATATGTAATTAGAACCGGAGCCGTCGAAATGTATCGACGCGATGGTGATTTGTATAACCGTTTAACTGTCGGTGGTATTTTCGGACAAATGGGTTTGCTGATGAACCGCAAAGTCCGATTTCCTGCCAAGGCCCTCGAAGACACCTTAGTGTATTGCATTAATGTAGAGCTATTTAATCAATACTGTGATGAATACGAAGCCTTTGCAGACTTCTTTGAAGCTGATGGCAATGTGCGTCTTCATCAGGCCATTGTAGAGCAGGCTGACAGTAATGATTTAACAACTGCAAAAGTTAAATCATTACTGCACAGAGATGTAGTAACCGTAGCAAAAGACGCGTCTGTGCAAATGGTTGCCCAATTGATGACACAAGAGTCGGTATCGTCTGTATTAGTAACAGATGCCGATAAACCCATCAGTGATGATCCTGACGATGACGATGGTCAAGTAGTTGGCATAATTACAGACCGAGATTTGCGCACCAGTGTGATTGCTGAAGGCTTAAGTTACGAATCACCTGCCGAGCAAATTATGCAAACGGATCTTATCTTACTCGATAGCAACGCCTATGTATTTGAGGCTGTGCTTGCTATGCTCAGAGATAACATTCATCACCTACCTGTCGTTGTTAAGAAAAAGCCCATCGGTGTTATTTCGTTATCTGACATTTTGCGATATGAATCACAAAGCAGTTTATTGTTAGTGCGGGGTATTTTAGCTCAGCAATCTGTGGAAGATTTAGCGCATTATGCACGTCAGCTACCTAACGTGTTTGTACGCATGGTAAACGAAGACGCTAACTCTCATATGATTGGTACAGCAATGGCTGTAATAGGGCGCACCTTTAAACAGCGTTTACTTGATTTAGCCGAAGAAAAATTTGGCCCGCCACCCATTCCTTATTGTTTTATTGCATTAGGTTCAATGGCTCGTGATGAGCAATTAATTGTTACCGACCAAGATAACGCCATTATCCTTGATAATAGCTTTAACGAGGAATTACATGACGAATATTTTCAAAAGCTCGCTGACTTTGTCTGTGATGGTTTAGCCGAATGTGGCTATAAATACTGCGAAGGGGAAATCATGGCGTCATTTAAAAAGTGGCGTTTAACTCGTGAGCAGTGGAAAGAGCAATTTGCAGGCTGGATGGCAGAACCAAAACCACAGGCTTTATTACACAGCTCTATCTTTTTTGATTTAGATGGCGTTTACGGTAAAACCAAATGGGCTGATGAGCTCAAACGATTTATTGCAACTGAAGGGCGTAAGAATAAGCGTTTCTTGGCTAACCTTGCAGCCAATGCCCGTAACAGAACACCGCCTTTAGGTTTCTTTAAAGATTTTGTGCTAGAGCATAATGGTCAGCATAAGCGTTCTATGAACTTAAAACGCCGCGGTACTGCGCCATTATCAGATGTGATTCGTGTTCACGCTTTAGCAATAGGCAGTCGTAAACAAAATTCATTCGAGCGTTTAGAAGATATCATCGAAGCAAAGCTTTTACCCGCAGGGAAAGCGCAAGATCTTCGAGATGCCTTAGAATACATTTCGATGGTTCGTATTCGCCACCAAGCATGGCAAATTGAAAAGTTAGACGAAGCCCCAGATAACGATCTTGAGCCACATTTACTATCGCCTTTTGAGCAGCGCAACCTTAAAGAAGCGTTTGCGATTTTAGATAAAGCGCAGAATTTCCTTAAATTCAGATACTCTGCCAATACAGGGATGAAGTAATGGCTAAACAAGGTGTAAAACTTGATTGGCCGACTCGGTATCAGCAGTTATTGGCGGCTAGCAAACAGCCGTTAATTCAAGAGTTTTATCAAGCCGCTATTTGTGATTTAAACATGCCAATTAGCGACGTACCCTTAGTGGCGCTTGATTTTGAAACGACCGGTCTAAATTTTCAAAATGACGATATAGTCAGTGTTGGTTTAATTCCATTTAATGCTAGGCGCATCTTTTGTAAAGATAGCCAGCATTGGATTGTACAACCAAGACGTAAGCTCGCTGAAGAGTCGATCGTTATTCATGGTATTACCCATTCAGAAGTAAGTGACGCGCCAGATTTTTCATCTATTATGGAGCCATTACTAGCAGCATTAAAAGGTAAAGTCATAGTGGTGCATTTTGCTCCCATTGAACGACACTTTTTGTATCAAGCGCTACAATCGCGATTGGGTGAAGGCCTTGAGTTTGCAGTAATAGACACGTTGGAGCTTGAAAGCAGGGCGCTTAGAGCAAAACAAGGTCTACTAGGTAGGTTGTTTAATTCTAAGCTTGATTCCGTTCGTCTTGCGGATTCTCGCATTCGTTACTCGTTACCTGCGTATCAAAACCATAACGCACTGAACGATGCCATTGCCACCGCAGAGCTGTTACAAGCGCAAATTGCTTATCATTACCGCCAAGATACACCGCTAAGCGAATTGCTCATATAGCGTGCTTAACAGCACAGATTTTATGACGAGTAATTTAAATTAAATGAGCAAAGCTTATAAATAAAAAACGCCGCATATAGCGGCGTTTTTTATTTAAAGGTAGTGGTTAGTTTCTTGGCTCTGTACGTAGACCAAGGATTAAACTTACACACATTAATAGCAATACAAAGGTAAACGGTAAGCCCGTAGATACGGCACCGGCTTGTAATGCTTCGATAGCTTGTGTGCCACCAATCCAAACAAGCGCTGCTGCAATCGCACCCTCAATTGTTGCCCAGAAAATACGTTGTGGTACTGGCGCGTCAACTTTACCACCGGCAGTGATAGAGTCGATAACTAATGAACCTGAGTCAGATGATGTAATAAAGAACACGAGTACCAGCACAATTGCAATGAATGAAAGCACTTGCGACATTGGCAGGGCTTCAAACATTTGGAACATCGCAAGTGGTACATCAGTTAAACCTTTCTCACCTAGTACACCCACTTTATCAATAACTTGTTCAATAGCGATACCACCATAAATAGACATCCAGAAGATAGTCACAACGGTAGGCACAAGTAATACGGCAATTAAGAATTCACGAATTGTACGACCTTCAGATACACGCGCAATGAACATACCTACAAACGGTGACCATGAAATCCACCAAGCCCAGTAGAATACTGTCCAGCCGTGCATCCAGGTTTCATCTTCACGGCCATGTGGGTTACTTAACGGAATAATGTTTTCAACATAACCCATAACAGTATTAGGAAGATTACCAAACGCTGCTGAAAAACCAACGAGAGCAACAAATACGAGTAATACAAATGCGATAACCATGTTTACATTACTAAGCAGCTTAACACCGCCGTCGATACCACGAACAACAGAGATCACTGCAAGTAGAGTAACACCAACAATAACGCCGATTTGTAGACCAATACCGCTATCAGTACCAAACACATGGTTTATACCTGCTGCGGCCTGCTGTGCGCCTAAACCAAGAGACGTTGCAAGACCAAATAAGGTGGCAAGTACAGCTAGAATATCAATAAGATGGCCCGGCCAGCCCCATGCTTTGTCACCTAAAATAGGATAAAAAATAGAGCGGATTGATAACGGCAGGCCTTTGTTGTAGCAAAAGAATGCTAACGAAAGCGAAACAACGGCGTAAATAGCCCAAGGGTGTAAACCCCAATGGAACATAGTTGCACCCATTGCTAATTTCGCAGCCTCTGGTGTGTTTGCTTCAACGCCGAGTGGTGTTTCGTACCAGCCTGTAAAGTAAGCGACAGGCTCTGCTACGCCCCAAAACATTAAGCCAATACCCATACCCGCAGCAAATAACATTGCAAGCCATGAAATACGAGAGTGAGTTGGGCGCGCTTCTTTACCACCAAGGCGGATATTGCCGTATGGTGAAACAATCAACGCCAAGCAAAACAATACGAATAAGTTTGCTGACCACATAAAAAAGCCATCAAAATTATTAATAATGTCGTTTTTAATTCCATTCAGGGTTGTTTTTGCTGTTTCAGCATCTGACACAAGTGTTGCCACTAAAAATAGCGCGATTAAACCAGCACTAATGCCAAATACAGGGTTGTGCACATCAAAACCCCATTTTTGTACATTGTCCTGACCGACGGTGTAGTCGGTATTGTCGATACTGTACTTATCATGATGTTCGCTCATGAATACCTCTTGTTGTAGTTATATCTAGCAGAAAGCTAAACGGCCGGTTGGCACATCTCGGCTAACACTGTTTATACGGATGAAACCGAAAAATAGTTTGTAGACGAACTAAATTTGTACCAAAGTTTAGTCTTTAGTGTAGGAGTTCGAAAAGAAATGTAAATGGTTTTGTCCCTAAACAGCCGAATAAATGCGGTTTTTTACGTTTTTTGTTGGAATTGTGAACAATTTGATGCGGCAGAGGAATAATTTGATGACAGTATTATTTCAAAACAAATTATTTCAATTGAGAGGAAAGTGCTGCAAACACAGGGCTTGCAGCACAAAATTACTACTTTTTATAAGCGTCGTTATGAACGCCAGCAGCACGACCAGAAGGGTCAGCATTGTTTTGGAATGACTCATCCCAAGCAAGCGCTTCAGGTGTTGAACAAGCAACTGATTTGCCATGCGGAACACATTTTGCCGCTGCATCACCAGGGAAGTGCTCTTCAAAAATACTACGATAGAAATACGCTTCTTTAGAATCTGGCGTATTAATCGGGTATTTATATTTAGCGTTAGCAAGGTCTTGATCGCTTACTTGCTCGCTCACATACTCTTTTAAAGTATCAATCCAGTTATAGCCTACACCATCAGAGAATTGCTCTTTTTGACGCCATAACACTTCGTCTGGTAGATAGCCGTCAAACGCTTCACGAATAATGTGTTTTTCGATTTTACCGTCTTTACACATTTTCGCTTCAGGGTTGATACGCATTGCAACGTCTACAAATTCTTTATCTAAGAAAGGCACGCGTGCTTCTACACCCCAAGCAGCCATAGATTTATTAGCCCGTAAACAGTCAAACATATGTAGTTTAGACACTTTACGGTTTAGCTCTTCATGGAACTCTTGCGCATTAGGTGCTTTGTGGAAATAAAGGTAACCACCAAAAAGCTCATCAGCACCTTCGCCAGACAACACCATTTTTATACCCATGGCTTTAATTTGACGCGCCATTAAGTACATAGGAGTTGAGGCACGAATGGTTGTCACATCGTACGTTTCAATGTGATAAATCACTTCGCGAAGAGCATCAATACCTTCTTGAATAGTAAAGTGGATAGGGTGGTGAACCGTACCAATCATATCTGCAACTTTTTGTGCAGCTGCTAAGTCTGGTGAGCCCTCAAGACCAACTGAGAAAGAGTGCAGTTTTGGCCACCAAGCATCAGACTCGTCATTATCTTCGATACGTTTTGCGGCGAAACGTTGCGTGATAGCTGAAATAACCGATGAGTCTAAACCGCCTGATAATAGAACACCGTAAGGTACATCACACATTAGTTGACGTTTAACAGCAGCTTCTAAGCCTTCTTTAACATCGCTTGATTTAGCTTCGTTGTCTTTTACTGCGTCATAGCTTTGCCAATCGCGGCTGTAATACTTACGAAGTTGACCATCTTTGCTCCACAAGAAGTGACCCGGAGGAAACTCTTCAATGTGTTTACAAATTGGTGAAAGCGCTTTTAGTTCTGAAGCAACATAAAAATTACCATGCTCATCATGACCTGTGTAAAGCGGGATAATACCAATATGGTCACGACCTATTAGGTAGGCGTCTTGTTCTTCATCGTATAAACAAAAAGCGAAAATACCATTCAAGTCGTCTAAGAATTCAGGCCCTTTTTGTTTATATAAAGCTAAGATAACTTCACAGTCTGATTGAGTTTGAAACTTAAAGTCTGTTTCTAGATTTGCCGCAAGCTCTTTGTGGTTATAAATTTCACCATTTACAGCAAGGATATGTGTGCGCTCTGGATTATATAAAGGTTGAGCACCACTTGATACACCAACAATAGCAAGACGCTCGTGGACTAAAATAGCTTTATCAGATGAATATACGCCAGACCAGTCAGGTCCGCGGTGTCTTAAAAGTTTTGACATCTCAATTGCTTGACTTCGCAATTGGGCGGGATCAGATTTGATATCTAATACCCCAAATATTGAACACATAGTGACTCCTCATTCCAAATATGTGCGCAGTTAACAGAATTTATATAACTGCGAATGTTTGTTTTAACAGAAATAATTACCTAAGTCACACAGCTTTTTTAAATATTTGAGAATAAAATATGCACCAAGTGTTATTGCTTTGCACCAAAATGGGATGGCTGCCTAAGTTGTGAGCAATTTAAATACTTGATTTGAACAAATAGGCTGGTTTGAAGTGGTAAATAGCGCCATTAAAAGTGATGTTTTACGCACTGTTTTGGTGCGTTGCGTTAAGCAAACTAATTGTTCAATTTGTTAATTGAAGATGTATAGACAAGTGGGAGCCTTAAGAAAGCAAGTGGCAAGCCACTTGCTAATCAGATTAACTATTTGTTTTTGTATTTTAGCGCAATGGCTAATTGATTAAGGTGAGCTGTTAGCTTTTCTTTCGCCTTAAAAGCATCTGCTAGAGTAACAAACTTGAAATGTAAAAAATCACCTGGCTTTAATTGGGCAAAATGACGAAGATCAGCGTCGATCACAGTTCCTAGTAAAGGATAGCCACCGGTTGTTTGCGCATCATTCAATAATACAATTGGTTCACCATTTGGCGGTAACTGTATGCTGCCTGGTGCTACTGCCATCGATGGCAATGACACATCATGCTCTAAGCTACACTCATCACTTAATAATCGTGTACCCATGCGGTTACTATTAGGTGATACATGCCATGAATGATTTATAAAATTAACTATGGTGTCTTTAGGCAAAACTGCAGCATGTGGGCCAGCATGTATGCGTATTTGGGTGCTTTTAGGTGGTAGCATTGCACCTAAACCGACTTTAGTGTTGTATTTTGGTATTACCTCAAAGCTGTCTCCAGATTTCAGTGCTTGTCCGGTTAGACCACCAAAACCAGCAGTTATATCTGTTGAGTAGGAATCTAATATAGGGTCAGGTAGCTGCCATTGTCCGCCTATAGCAAGGTAGCTTCTAAACCCATGACGTGCGGCATTTAGCTTTAACACATCACCTTTTTTAATGTAAAAACTCCAGCCTGGTTCAATCGCATTACCATTAACACTGGCTTTCATATCTGTTCCATGCAAGGCAATGTAGTAGTCGTTATCGAACTTAATTTCAGCAAGACCTAGTGTGATCTCAATGACTGGATTGTTGTCTGCGTTTCCAACTAATCGGTTTACTATGATCTGCGCATAAGGATCAATACAGCCAGATTGGCCAATTCCCAAATGACGAGCACCCACGCGGCCTTGATCTTGTATAGACATTTGCATGCCAGGTTTAACGATGGTGATCATTTTAACACCTCCTGAATAACAAACTCTAAGGTATCACCGGGTTTAACAGCACAGGGAGAGGTTGCATTAATATCGAATAATTTAAAGTCGGTGTGACCGATTATTTGCCAGCCACCGGGTGACGTTTCAGGATATACGCCTGTTTGCTCGCCACCAATAGCAACAGACCCTTTTGGCACTGAGATGCGCGGCTCGCTTCGACGTGGCGTATATAATTTAGGATCCAAGCCATCTAAGTAAGCAAAACCAGGTTGAAAACCTAAAAATAAAACAGGGTAGATTTTACTACTATGTAACTGCGCGACTTCGTCAACAGTTAAGTTGTGCTCTGCAGCTACATGAGCAATGTCAGGGCCATGTTGACCACCATATACGGTGGGTAGCTTGTGATGAGTTGATGCAAAATCTTTAGTCGAAGTCTCTTGCCACTGCTCAAGCAATAATGGCAGCCAACTTGCTAGCTTTTCAGACTCTTTTAGATACAGAGTTAAGTTGTTATTAGCTGGAACAACATCAACGAAATCTCCCGTCGATTGGCAAAATTGAGCCAGCGCCCAAATCTTTTTTTGTGTATTTAAGCCATGCTCAGCACTTTCATATGCATCGAAGAAGATACAATGCGTAGTGAGCGCCATAATCTTTGGTGTGCTTTTTGTCGTCATTGCAGGTCAATCTTATTATTATCCCTTGATACTATTTAGCATATAGGGTGAGTGCTAATGATGTAAATGAGTGTTTAATGTTAATTAGAAAAACTCATGATTGCCAAGCAGTTATAAAATCATTACAGCTGCTTGGCGTATTACTATGTGTTATTACTTAGCGTTGTTTAAAAGCCAGTTTGATAACAAGCGAACACCATAACCAGTGCCACCTTCAGCTAACTCATCTTTAGCTTTGCTGTTAAGTGCATTACCAGCAATATCGATATGAACCCAACGGGTATCGCTGGCAAAGTTTTGTAAGAAACTTGCTGCTGTCGTTGCACCTGGACCATGCGAACCAATATTTTTAAGGTCTGCGATATCCGATTTTAGTGCATCTTCGTAACCTAGTGGTAAGCGCCATAAGTTCTCGTTAACCTGCTTTCCTGCAATTGTAAGTTGCTCAACAAGTTGGTCATCATCAGAGAAAACCGCTGCGTATTCATTACCTACAGCACCGATTTTTGAGCCAGTCAATGTAGCCACATCAATCATAATACTTGGTTTAAACTTGTCGCGGGCATACCACATTGCATCACTTAGCACTAAACGGCCTTCAGCATCTGTATTAACTATTTCAACGCTTAAACCTTCTGCTGTGCGAACAACATCACCAGGCGCTACAGAGAATTGTGACACCATATTTGCAGCCATACCCATTACAGCCACTACGTTGGTATCTGCTTTTGCAAGTGCCATTGCTTTAACGGTACCCAGTACTGCTGCTGCGCCTGCCATATCTGATTTCATGCGGGCAATCGAAGCACCTGTTTTAATACTATAACCACCAGAGTCGAAGGTAATGCCTTTACCAATCAATGCAATTGGGGTGTCTTTATTACCTTGGTAATGTGCAACAACTAAACGCGAACCTTCTTCACTGCCACGGCCAACAGCTTCTAACGCACCCATGCCTAATTTTTTAATTTGTTTTGGTTCTAAAACGGTAATTTTAACGCCTAATTTTTTTAACTCTTGTGCGGCTTTTGCAAAATCAGATGGCGTCATCTCAGTTGCAACTTCTGAAGTTAAGTCACGCGCTAAAAAGACACCTTGTTCAATGCTTTGTAGTAACTTATGGGTTTTGACCGCTTGGTCTAAATTTTCAACATCAACAGTATAGTTAACTACATGTGTATCTTGTTCTTTTTTGTATTGTTCAAAGCGGTGGTCACGTAAATTAGCACCATGTGCAAATTCAGCAGCGTATTTAGCATTGATTTCACTATCTTTAAGCTCTGAAAAATCAAGGCTCACAGTTGCTTGTTTTGCTGATTGTAATTTTGCATGAACATTACCACCAAGCTTTGCCATTTTAGCTGCATTAAGTTCAGCTTGCTCACCTAAGCCTACAAGTACAATACGTTGGTGTTCGCTGCCGTTTGGTGCAATAACTTCTAATGTCTTGCCATAGCCCGCTTTAAAGTCACTAAATTCGATAACTTTATTTAAGTGGTTTTGGGTTTCTGGTTTTAAGTAATTAAAGTTAGCAACTTGGCTATCTGTGTCTAAAAACAACACTAATGTGTTGTCTTTCGGTTGAATCGATTTTGCAAAAGTGAACTCTGCCGCATTAACTTGCGTAGCAAGTGTTATACCCAGAGCAAGAGCAGACAAACTGTGTGCAATTCTCATTTTTAATATCCCAATGTTAAAAAGCTGTGTTTTACCGTAAATAGGCTTAAGAGTTAAATTGTTAGCGGTGAACAGCCGTTTGCATGCGTTTAAGGTGAAATAATAAATAGGATTACTCGGTCTGCTCTATTACAGGCTTTTACGAGGAAATAAGTATGACAATTAAGTCGATATTACTGACATTATTCACTTGCAGTGCCATTTTCACTATGAATCATACAACAGCGCAAGAGATGCCAGACAACGCAACCGGACATATTGAAACAATTGTGCTTGGCTCTGGTTGCTTTTGGGGAGCTGAAAAACGATACGAAGCACTTGATGGTGTTTTAGATGCGGTATCTGGTTATGCTGACGGTAGCGGTTTTAAAGCAACCTACAAGAATATAACACGTAGCGCACGTCGATTTGATGAAAATAACTACGCAGAAGTTGTCAAAGTGACTTACAACAGTAATCAGTTAACGACAGAAGAATTATTAAAATACTATTTCGAAAATCATGATCCAACTCAGTTAAATCGCCAAGGCAATGATATTGGCACTCAATACCGCTCAACAATTTTGGTTAGTAATAACGAGCAACTTGAGGTTGCTAATAAACTTAAAGATGAATACCAAGATAAGTTAACAGCAGCAGGATACGGCAAGATTGTTACTGTTATAAAACCTCTCGATTCGTTTTATGCGGCAGAGGAATATCATCAAGATTATTTAAAGAAAAACCCTAATGGTTATTGCCCGGATCACTCCACAGGGGTTGTTTTTACGCCAGTAGAAAAACAGCAAGTTGATAACACGGCCTTATTAACCAATAAGCAAATAGTCGTTATTGATGCCAAAGGTTATTGCCCTTATTGTGAAAAATTTAAAAATGAGGTCGCAAATAATTATCAAGGCACAATTCCAATGACTTTTCGCCATGCAGATCAGCTTGATGGCTTAAAAATTAAAACTCCAACATGGGCAACACCCACGTTATTATTTATAGAAAATGGCGAAGAGATATATGGCCGTCAAGGTTATGTGAGTAAAGATGAGTTTTATAAAGCGTTAGGGGCATTTAAATTAGGTGATAGTGAAGCATTCAGAGTTGCATTCCATGCCAGAACAGATAGCCCATTTTGTAAACAATACGATATCTTTAAAAACACACCGGATGGTATTTTTGTTGATAAGCTAAGTGGGGCGCCATTATTCGATACTCGTGATAGGTTTAATTCGGGAACCGGTTGGCTTTCATTTACTCACCCGGTAAAAGACAGTGTGACCATGCATGAAGACAACAGTTATGGCATGCAGCGCATTGAGCTTAAATCTAAAAGCTCAGGTATTCACTTAGGACACTTATTCCCGGGGGAAGGGCCAAGAGGTAAAGATAGATACTGCATTAATGCGACGGTGCTTGATTTTGTGCCACGTGATCAAATTTAACGTAGATACAAAAAAACCAGCCATTATGGCTGGTTTTTCAGCATTAGAATCAGTCATTACCACAATTTTAATTCCTGTTTTGCGCGATTTAAATTAAATGATACATATTCATTATCATCGAGTCTTGAGGCTTCATAAAAGTCAGCAATTGCTGCCGTATCATTATTAGCCATAAATCGCGCGACACCTCGGTTACTTAATGCAAACGACGTTAATTCATTACGTTTAAATCGAGATGCTTTAATCTCTTTTAATAGGCTTATTGCTTCAGTACAGTCAGCTTCAGCTTTTTCAAACTGCTTTAGCTTTACACTTGCAACACAGCGATTAAAAGGCGCTATATATTGATTTGCTGGATCTTCAGCAGACGTTACTAAACCAGCATTGTAGTCACCTTGCATAATCGCAATTGATGAGGCTTCGTCATCCACTACCATTAGTTTAAAGTCGATATCATTTGCTAACACCCAATTCGAACTCATGCAAAGTGAGGTAATCAAGATGGTTTTGAGAGGTATGAACTTGAACATTGTTTATCTCCTTAATAATGTAAGTACATCACTTACTCTATTAATTTAGAAACAGTGTTACTGATTGACAAACGACAAAAATACACCCATTAGATGAAAAAAAATATCTTATTGGGTAGGTGGCTTGAGTGTATATTTTAGACAAAAAAAAAGCCCAGTCAGAACACACAAGGACCGGGCTTACGACAACAATTTGGTTGGGCTAACTATTACAGCGCTAAGTTTTGCTTCGCGCGGTTTAAGTTATGATTTACCAGTTCATTTTTTGAGATTTGAACTGCTTCATAAAAGTCTGAGATTGCAGCTGTATCATTTTCTGACATGATGCGTGCAACACCGCGATTACTTAACGCAAATGATGTTAATTCACGGCGTTTGTAGCCTGGTACTTTACTTGTGTTTAGAAGTGAAATCGCTTGTGTACATAGGTTTTCAGCTTCTGAAAAATTCTTTTCTTTTACGCTTAATGCACAGCGGTTGAATGCAGTTTCATATTCATTGCTTACATTATCGTTTGTTTGAGCTTGCTCAATAACCATCAGTTTATAATCAGCTTGGTCGGCTACTGCCATCGCTGAGCAAGTTAATAAAGAGCTAAGTGCAATAGTGGTTACAAGTGTTTTTAACATGATAGTTTTCCTCTGAATAAGTTGGTGTTTCTTGCCAACGAGTGAACTTTAAAATATTCCTATAAGCTAAACAAACGATTAAATTAGAACTGATAGATGAAGAAATTTAATCTATAGAGTAATTACTCAGTTCTCAGCGATTTAGTAGGGAAAATTAGAGAGGAGAGTGTCTGAAAATTACTTTCAAACACAATAAGCTTTGTTTTGTGAATGCTATTTATGTACTGATGTTATCAGTTTGGTTGAAAACACATACTCTAGGTCAGCTAGTTATGATTGAAGCTATTTATTTAATGTAATATTCAAAACTAAAATATCTGCTGTATCAGTTTGTTCTTTGAGTAAGATAGTATTACCGCTTATAGCAGTTATTTGACTACATAAATCCGCACAAAACTTTTCAAAATCAATACTTAAATTTTGAACACCTAGTTCATAATCGTAAAAATTCATTGTCCTTGAGTCGTTTTCTTTGTATTGAAAATAGAAGCCATTTTTAATAGGGTAAATGCTTGAAATAAAATGCGTATTATCAAATAGATTGATACCAGAAGCAGTGATTACTTGGCCAATTGAAAAACTCAGTAATTCGTCGTTATCATTTAAAAAAATATCTTTATCTTTCAATTGCGTTTTTAATGACACTATTTCGTCAGTAACTAAATCAAATTTAACTATTTCATCATTGTGAGTGTTCTTATCAACAAACAAAATAGCATCTGACTGTTTATACCACCCGATTGGATACCCAATGATTCCATTTAACCATTCGATTGCGAACTGGTCTTCCTCTAGCTTAATAAGAAATGGTTTGTTATTTATACTGCTTGCGATAAGTGTTCCAGAGGGGTCCCATATTGGTTTTGATAAAGCATATTCTTGCTCAGTGTTAACGAACAATAATTGTTCTTCTTCAGTCTCAATATGTTTAAGAAAAAGTTGTGGAAGTCCATTTTTCATTGACATGTAGGCGATGAGTTTTTCATCAGGTGAAAGTGCAGCTTCTTTATCAATGGTATTAGAGTTTACGATTTTTATAGGAGTAGAGAGTGAATCTAAAGCGCTAATCAAAATATCTTGATCAGACTTAGCCTCAATAAAATACAGTTTGTCTTTAACGATTTGTGGATAAATCAAAAAGTTATAGCTTTTAAAATTAAGAGTCGTTAATTGGCCGTTTAATTCAAGTTGTTTTAACTCACTGCCATTACTCAATAACAAAGAGTCACCATCGTTAAACCAAGTCATAAAGTGCCAGTTATGATCAATTTCACCGACTGATTCAAGGTTAAAACTCGATAAATTTAATAGTTTTACCTCCGAGATTGCATCTTCATTGAAGCCAATTATCGCTAATTGTTTCTGGTTAGGTGATAAAGCGAGCTTGTAGGGCTTGAAATCATCATTTGGTTGAAGAATTTCGTAAGAATGGCCAGTAATCAAGTTATGTCGATATAGGCTTACATTACGGCTGTGTTCGGAACTGTTTTGATTTGCTAAATAGAAAAGGTTTTCTTGTTCATCTATAAAAAACAAGCTGTTCCAGGTTATATCTGTACGAGAAAAGAGTTTTTCTTCACTGATCACGTTCGCTTCTGTATCTAGTTGCAGTCGATTGAATGAAATACTCCCTTCATCTTGAAACGAATATACAAGCGTATTTGTATCTGTATCCCATGCAAGGTAGGTAAACGCTTTTAAGTCTGTACATAATTCTTTATATGAATTTAATTGTAAATCTTTGATTAAAAGCCTTCGCTTATTAGGACGATTGGTATTTTGTATATAAGCCATAAAACGCCCATCAGGACTAACTTGTAGGTAACGCTCTTTTTCATTGCTTGCAGTAATAGGCTTAAGATCTTCTAAAGAAATGTGTTTATCTTCGTTAAGGAAATTGAAAAGGAAGATAATGATAAACAAAGCAGGGATAATTAAGAGTGCTAGTTTTGTATTTTTTATCTGATGTATTTTTGCTAATGGAGTGCTCGTTTTTTCATCAGGAAAACGTATTTCAGCCTCGAGACTATAGCCCCGCTTTGGGTGTGTTTTTATAATGTGCTTTTCTTCATCGGATAACGCTTGTCTTAACAAAGCAATATTTCTGCGAACTGAATTAGGACTGAAAATAGCTTGTGGCCAAACATTAGCAAAAAGCATTTCGGCTGATAACACTTGATGTGGTTTTTGCGAAAATACTTCAAGAAGTGCCATCACCTTAGGCTCTACAACAACAACTTTACCATCTGTTTGAATTTCGCCAGTCTCAAAATTAACCAAAGAGTCATTAAGAAAAAATTGTTTTGATAATTTACTTTCACTCAAGTTGATAGTTATCCATTTGTTATTATTAGTTATTTTCAGCTTAATGTTTTCTTAAGCTTTTCTTAATCACTACTTCATCGCTTTTTGTTATTCGCAAAAGTAAAAGTATCGAAAGGCCAAGCGCCATATTATTCAATAAACAATAAAAGGAATGTAAAGTGAAGCGATATTTACTAATGCTCATATTTTTTATGTGTTTTATTAGCCATAAAGCACATGCAATGAAAGAGGTAGACTATAACAAATTGGCAAGTCAATTTATTACGGTTTTAAACACTAAAGATTTAGATGAGATCGAAAAATTTGTAGTAAAGAACTTCTCGCCAAATTCTCTTGCACGCTGGGAGGGTAAAGGTAAAGACCGTTATGTTGGGTATTCGATGAATGTTGCGCTTTTTCATGGAGAGTTGAGTGTTATTTCTACAGAACTTGATACGTCAACTAATCGCATCCGTCATATAAGTAAAGTTTATTCAAAGAATACAGATATGCAGCATCAAGTAGTGTTATTTTTTAATGATGACCAATTTCAAGCAATAACAGGGTGGTCTATTGAAGAAACTCCACAAAACCAAGGTTCAAAAGGCTCTTTAACTGAGTCACAATTTATTGAAGAGATCAAAATTTATACTGATAAACTGGCGCAAAGAGGTAGTTTCTCTGGCACGGTATTACTTGCTAAAAATAATGACATTTTGTTTAGCGCTGCATATGGCTTTGCTTCACGTCGCTATGATGTGAAAAATAACTTAGAAACGAAGTTTCAAATTGGCTCAATGAACAAAATGTTTACTAGCGTCGCTATCTTACAGCTAATAGAAGCTGGCAAAGTATCGCTTGATGATCCGCTCACTAAATTTATTGATAAAAGCATTTTAGGGAAAGGTGATTTTAGCAAAATAAAGATTCGACACTTATTAAGCCATACATCAGGGATTGGTATTATTTCTGGCTATGACGAGATACAAAATAAGGTGCGGTCTCTTAAAGATATCCAACATTTATACACTTCAATTGATGCTACATTTGAACCCGGAACTGAATGGCGTTACAGCAATACGGGTATGGTTCTACTTGGTCAGGTGATTGAGAATGTAACTGGTGAAAATTACTATGATTACATAAATGAAAATGTATATAAAAAAGCTAACATGCAACAAAGCGGAAGTTATGACTTAGATGTGCCTGTCAAAAATACTGCCCGTAATTATTGGTTTTCTGTCGAAACTGGTCAAGTAACTGAAAATTTGATGTTTCAATCGGTAAAAGGGGGACCTGCAGGCGGAGGTTATTCAACTGTAGGCGATTTACACAAATTCGCCATGGCAATGCAAAATGCTCAACTAGTAAGTCGTGAACTCTCTAATAAAGCCTTATCAGCAAAACCTGAGCTAAATGCACCAAACTGGGGATATGGTTTCTCTGTGAGAAGTTCAGCAGGGAATACAACTGTTGGTCATAATGGGTCCCATTTAGGCATGACAGCAAGGTTAAATATGTATCAAGAAAAAGGCTATATTCTAGTTGTTTTGGGGAATTTTCAATCTTCAGCATGGCCTGTTGTGGCAAAAGTAGATCAACTCATAAAGCGTTTGTAAAAATTCATTAAAAAGAGGGGCGTATTAAAGCCCCTTATGAACAACCTGCAAATCTATTATTGTTAAATTTAATAACAATGTAATGGTTTTACGTTGTGGTAGTGTTTGTGTCAGTAGGCTATATCCTGTTAAAAAAGCGTTTTAATTATATATGTAGCAATCGGTTAGTAACTTTGTTAAAACTGATCCTCTTAAATAACAGGTGTTAACATCACAAAGGAATACTGGTGCAAGGATATAAAATCAGCACAGATAAAACTGACCTCGATTTTGAAGTAATTTACGGTTTTATTTCAAAAAGCTATTGGGCGTCCGAAATACCAAGGCAGACGCTAGAAACAGCCATTTCAAACTCATTTTGTTTTGGTGTTTATGATAGCCAAGACTCTCAAATAGGTTTTGCCCGCCTTATAACAGACAAAGCAACATTTGCTTATCTTGCTGATGTATTCATAGTAGAGAGCCATCGTGGCAAAGGTTTGAGCAAGTGGCTTGTTGAAAGCATAGTGTCTCATCCCGAGCTTCAAGGTTTGAGGAGAATGGTATTGGCGACAAGAGATGCGCATGGTTTGTACACGCAATATGGTTTTCTACCAATTGAAAATCCAGAGATGTTTATGCAAATTTGGAATCCAAATGTTTACCATGATCTAGAAAAGTAACAACAATTTAAAGGTTATTTAAAGCCAACTACATTTAATTCGTGGTGAACTTAGCGTTTTATAGCAGTTTTATCATATACAGGCATTAGTAAATTTAAGGACAGAATTATGAAAACAGGAATTTTATCTATCGGGTTATTATTTTCATCAAATCTTGCTTTTGCTGATTGTAAAATAGCGCTTGAAGAAAGGTTAAAAGACGATTTGAACCTCACATACCAACAATTTGATCAGACATACGATGCTGGGTTTAGGTTATTAGAAAAATCAGGTTGCCATGCTGAAGCCGCAATTCTGATAAAACGTTTTATTTCTCATAATAATTCAAAAGAAAGCTCGTTAACGTGGCATTTAGCTCAAATGGAAGGCTTGGCGGGTGATTATCAACAAGCGGTTTTTCACGCTAAAAAAGTATTGGAACCGCATGAAGATTTAACTTCCTCAAAAATGTATTGGAATGACTTTGTGTTAGGAAACATTGCTTTTTGGAATAAAGATAAAGAAAAGCTAAAAAACACATAGCAAATATAGAAAAAGGGCAAAGTTTTAAACCTAACCAGATAAACCTGAACTACCTGAATCAGTTACTCAAAAACTTTGATTTAAGTTACAAACAAGCATTGTCTGTGTAGCTATGAATTACTGAGACTTCAACCTATTTGATTTTAACTTTATAAAGATTCTTTATCATAATTATGCGAAATGTATCTAAAATTCATCTATTGGTAACACTTATATTAGTAGTGTTTTCATTTAAGCCACTTGCAAAAGAGCAGTCAGCTGATTTCGAGGTAATTAACCTTGCCGATGACTTTTATTCTTTATATCAGTCAAGCAAGACGTTGACTGCAGAAAATAGAGCAGAGCAGTTTTCTGAACATTTCACCTCTCAATTTGCGCCTTTTTATAGTGATAAAAGCTTTGTTAAAGCTATTGAGGGTTTCAGTGGTGTAGAAGAAGTATATTTATCAAAAAATAGGCGTTTATCTAAAGATTTAAACAGCAGTATGGAATCATTTATTGCTACTTTCCCTGATTTCAAATCTGAAACCCCCATTTACATACTTCACTCATTAGGAAGGTTCAATGGGGCAACGCGAGAGTTAAATGGTAAATCTTACTTAATGTTTGGTGTAGACCTTATGGCCAAATATCATACCTGGAAAAACGATACGCCATTTTTTCATCATGAGTTACTTCATGTTTATCATGAAAAATTATTTCACTGTAAGGATGAGTTATGGTGCTCGATTTGGACAGAGGGTTTAGCTACTTACGTTTCACATCAGTTAAACCCGTCTTCGAATAATGATGAATTGATGCTAAACATACCTAACAATATGGTTGAAAACGTAAGCTCCAGACTTCTTTATTCTCTTACTGATCTTAAGAAAAAGTATTACTCTAGGAACCCTGATATATATTCTTCATTTTTTAATTTCAGTAATGATGAGACAAAGCTGCCATACCGAAGAGGTTATTACCTAGGGTATATTTTAGCTAAAGAAATTGGCAAAAATTACACCTTAGAAGAATTGGCGAAATTGGATAAAAATACCGTAGAGAAACTATTACTGAATGAGCTTGACTCATTAATAGAATCGCAAAAATAAAAACTAATGACACATAAACGACAAAACCCAGCCGAAGCTGGGTTTTGAGACAACACAATTCTGTGAGAACTTATAACGCTAAGTTCTTTTTAGCACGAGTTAAGTTGTGCTCTACTAACTCGTTACCTGAAATTTGTACTGCTTCGTAAAAGTCAGACAATGCAGCAGTGTCGTTTTCAGACATGATGCGAGCAACACCACGGTTACTTAACGTAAACGATGTTAATTCGCGACGTTTATAGCTAGGTACTTTACTTGTACTTAGTAAGCTGATTGCTTTTGAGCAAAGTGTTTCAGCTTCAGAGAATTTTTTCTCTTTAACACTTAAAGCACAGTCATTAAATGCTTGTTCGTATTGACGGTTTTCTGCAATATCAGCAGTGATAGATTGGTCAATTACCATCAATTTGTAGTCACTCTGATCAGCCACTGCCATAGCTGAACAAGTTAATAAAGAGCTAAGTGCAACGCGTTTCATAAGTGTACTAAACATAATCTTTTCCTCTATTTGAATCGGTATCAATCGCCGACAAATGAACTTTAATTGAACAGCGAAAATTCAACAAACGATAAAAAATGACGTAATAGATGAAGAAATTTAACCTATAGACTTTAGTCTAATGTAGTGAGTTAGTCTTAAAGCCGTCAGCCGTCAGCCGTCAGCCGTCAGCCGTCAGCCGTCAGCCGTCAGCCGTCAGCCGTCAGCCGTCAGCCGTCAGCCGTCTGATGTGACCCCGATAAAGTAGACACGGGGTTTAAATAGCTAAAGTTTACGCTAACGAACAATAAAGGGGCTGAGTATGCAAAACAAACAAATTGTTGTTTATTAATGACTGAATCGGTACTTTAAGGTGGTATGTATAGTTGATGACTTAATTTATTTAGAATAAGCGTATAACCATGAAACTGATATTTGCGTTGTTACTTTTAGGGCCTGTTATTGCCAATGCAGCTGAAGATAAAGTTGCTGTTTATCTTAATTTTGAGCAGGCTTATTTGAGCAACGATGTATCTTTGTTTACGCCATTATTAAGTAAAAACTATACGATTAGACAAACATTGCATATTCCAGGCATAGGGTCAGATACTGTACCAGTTACTAAAGCTCAGTTACTTCAGGGCATGAAGCAAAACCCAAAGCCTAGTTCATTGCCACGCTCAAAAGCTGAATCAGTTAAAATAGAAACAATTTCAAAACAGCAATTCTGTGCAAGTTCACAAACTTTAGATCAAGTCGTAGTAGCAGGTAAAAACTACGAAGAGAAGGAACTACGCAAAGCCTGTTTTAAACATGAAAATAACCGTTATGAAGCAATATCACATACTATCGATGTTTATTACCGAGAGCTTTAATAGACATAGTTATAGATTCAGAAATTTCCGTGTATCAAATAAACGTACTAACTGATATTAATTACGGATAAACCCTATAAATGAGATAAGGACATAAATATGTACAAACAGTTAGGTTTAGTAGCAGGCGTATTTTTAGCATCAACAAGTTGTTTCGCAGCTGATAGTTTTCAAGTAGAAACATCAGTTTATAAAGCGAATGAGCTACTAGCATCACCAGTAATGCTGGTGGAAGAGAAGCAACCTGCAACCATTTCGGTTGGCGATTCTTTTAACTATGAAGTTACAGTGATACCACAAAAAGAGAATACGGCGGCAATAGAAACATCTATCACGCTCACTGGAAGATCTTTTACACCTTCTTTTATTGTGGAGTATGGTAAACAAGCGTCTTTTGAAATTGGTGAAAATAAAGTAAGTATTTTAGTAACCAAGTCTAAAAGCTAAATTAGCAATAAAAGACCCTCAATGAAGTTGAGGGTCGTTATTATTTGTTATTTTAGATGTTTAAAAGTATCAATCATCCATTTAATAAACAGCTCTAGCTGTGCATTTGTTTCGCTAGGGTCATGTTGCACTAAGTAGTATTTGTCTTTGGTTTTTAATGGCATATCAGTGAAATTAAATAGCCATTGCTCATCAAACCAAGTCTGACTAATAGGTAAGGGGATTAGGGCAATACCCATACCCTGTTGCGCTGCACGTGCCACACCAAACATACTATCAACCTGAATAATTTGCTTTGGTGCGAAGTCTTCTACACCGGCATGTTCTGCCCATTGATGCCAAGCCCAAGGACGCGCTTTGTGAAGTATAAGAGGTACTTCGTTTAAGGCCTGAAATGGGTTTTCTTGCCATGCTTGCCAGTTTTCTTTATTACATGCTGGTGTATACGATAGCGAAAACAGCTCATGTACAACGCCTTCATGCGGTTTAGATGAAGATAATACAATCGACAAATCGCTTTGCTTAGTCAGCTCTTTACGCGTTTTTAATGTATTAAGCTGTAAGTTAGTATTCGGGTGTTCACTAGTCCATTCGCTTAGCTTCGGCATTAAAAGTTCACTGGCGAAAAATTCAGGTAGTGTGATGCTAATAGTCACATTCTCTTGTAATTGACTAAACTCGTTGATGGTTTTTTCAAGCGCTTTTATAAGCGGTGACACAGAGTCATAAAAATTCTTACCTGCAGCTGTCAGGCGAATTGAGCGGGTTTGACGTTCAAACAGTTCAATACCCAATTGTTCTTCTAATTGTTTGATCTGATGGCTTACGGCAGAAGGCGTAAGGTAAAGTTGGTTTGCCGCATCTTTAAAACTAAGAGTACGTGCAGCAAAACAAAATGAGCGTAAGCCACGAATAGGTGTTTGCATAGTTAATTTCAGTAAGTCTCAATAGCGCTTGTTAGTTAATTAACTGCTAAGCAATTATTATCCCAAAATGTAAAAAGTAAGAGAGTAAAAAATAAATATAGCTAATCTTTGCATAAACGCATAAAAAACATTCGGTAATTGATTGTTTAATCTACTTTTATTGTGGATTGTGAATTTTACCATTTTTCTGAAACAGGTAACACCCTAAGCTTCAAAGACTTTCACCTCACAAAGTTAGGGCATTTTAAACCATTTGTGTGACAAATTGGTGCAAAAGTTCTGTAGCTAAGAGATAAAAAAAATCCCTCTTGCGAGGGATTTTGGGTAACTCAGCGCCATTGGCACTGGGAATGAGGTCGGTACATGGGATGATACCAATCGACTTAAATACTTAGTCATTCTAGCGTGCTAAATAAAGCGCTAACTGCGTTAGAAATTTCTAATGTAGAGTAACTACACGTCTAAATTTCTGCCTTGTTATCACTCTATTTTTCCGTCGCTATAAATGCCTAATAACTCAACACGACTGGTATGAGTGGTTTAAAAAACCATCTCTGGAACATCACCTTCAACAAGCAATTTGCCTGCCGTTTTGCTAATAATTTCATCTACTGACACGCCCGGAGCGCGTTCAATTAGATGAAATGCGCCGTCTTTAACTTCTAGTACGGCCAAATCAGTTACGATTTTCTTTACACAGTTAACCCCAGTTAGCGGTAAAGTGCAACTTTCTAATAACTTAGAGTCACCATGCTTGCTTGCATGAGTCATCGTAACAATAATATTCTTCGCGCCAGCAACGAGGTCCATCGCGCCACCCATGCCTTTAATTAGCTTCTTTGGGATCATCCACGATGCGATGTTACCGTTCTGATCAACTTCAAATGCACCTAATACTGTTAAGTCTACATGACCACCCCGTATCATGGCAAAACTATCTGCACTATTAAATATTGCTGCACCTGTGGCTGCTGTCACGGTTTCTTTACCCGCATTGATCATATCTGCATCAACTTGGTCTTTAGTTGGGTACGCACCCATACCTAGTAGGCCATTCTCAGACTGTAGCATGACTTCAATACCTTCTGGTACATAATTAGCTACTAGAGTAGGGATACCAATACCTAGATTAACGTAATAACCGTCTTGTAGTTCTTGTGCAACACGCATTGCAACTTGTTCACGTGATAATGCCATTTGAATGCTCCTTAATCGCGAGTTGTTACACGTTCAATGCGTTTTTCAAAGTTACCTTTGATCACGCGATTAACATAAATACCTGGGGTATGAATTTGGCTTGGCTCAAGTTCTCCAGGCTCAACAATCTCTTCTACTTCAGCAACAGTGATTTTACCTGCTGTCGCGGCCATCGGGTTGAAGTTCATTGCTGTGTGGCGAAATACAAGGTTACCGTAGCGGTCGGCTTTCCATGCTTTAACAATGGCAAACTCGCCAGTAATTGATTCTTCTAAGATATACGGGCGACCATCAAATTCTTTGACTTCTTTACCTTCGGCAACCGGAGTACCGTAACCTGTAGCGGTATAAAACGCGGGAATACCCGCACCACCAGCACGCATCTTCTCAGCCAGTGTCCCTTGTGGTGTTAAAACAACATCAATTTCGCCATCGAGTAGTTGTTTTTCGAAAAGGGCATTTTCACCCACATAAGAAGCGATGATTTTTTTAATTTGCTTATCGTGAAGTAAAACACCTAAACCAAAATCATCAACACCGCAGTTGTTCGAAACAACGGTTAGATTTTTAGTCTGTTTACGCTTAATTTCACTGATAAGTCCCTCAGGAATACCACACAAGCCAAAGCCACCAGCGATAATAGTATCGCCATCTTTTAAACCTTCCATTGCAGCTTCATAACTTGAAACCACTTTATCGAAACCGGCCATGAGCCTACTCCTTAATTATTCTGAGTGTTCTTTAGAGCAAGTGATACCTTGCTGACAGGTTGTTTATTTAATGCACTGCAAATAGCCCAACCAGCTTTTGCCAGTCTTTCTAAATCAATTCCATGCTCTATGCCAAGCCCTTGCAGTAAGTAAACTACATCTTCAGTGGCAACATTTCCTGACGCGCCTTTGGCATAAGGGCAACCACCAAGGCCTGCAACAGCACTGTCAACCGTTGCTATACCGCGGCTTAGGGCGGTGTAAATATTTGTGAGCGCTTGCCCGTAGGTGTCGTGAAAATGTACAGCGAGTTTTGATTTATCAATATGTTGCAAAAGTAAATCTAATAATTCATCGACTTTTTTCGCCGTACCCACACCAATGGTGTCACCTAGGCTAATTTCGTAACAGCCAAGCTCAAGTAATCTTTGTGATACTTTTAATACATCATTGTAGTCGACATCACCTTGATATGGGCAACCCATAACGCAGCTCACATAACCTCTAACACGAATGTTATTCGCTTTGGCAAAAGCCATCACATCTTTAAAGCGATCAATACTTTCATCAATAGAGCAGTTAATGTTCTTTTGACAAAACGCTTCACTTGCCGCTGTAAAGATAGCAAATTCTTGAATGTCGACTTGTTTTGCTGCTTCTGCACCCCGTAAATTTGGGGTGAGGGCACTTAAGTTAACATTAGGCAAATTTAACGCGCTAATTACATCGCTTGAGTCAGCCATTTGTGGCACCCATTTAGGTGACACAAATGCGCCTGCTTCAATATCTTTAAGGCCAGCATCTGCAAGGGCGTTGATAAGAGCGACTTTATCTTGAGTACTAACGGCTGCTTCATTTTGCAAACCGTCTCTGGCGCCAACTTCTACAATGCGAACAAAATCAGGAAACTGTGCCATTACGCCTCCGGCTCTTCTACAATCGCGAGCATATCACCGTGACTCACCAGTTCACCTTCAGCAAAGCAATAGCTCGTTAATACACCATTATGCGGGGCATTGAGTGTGTATTCCATTTTCATAGCTTCAATAATGACGACCGCATCACCTTTAGCAACCGTACTACCCACCTCAACCAAATGCTTAACAACAGTACCATTGAGTGGCGCAGCAAGTGGTAGTGCATCACTTTCGTGTTCACTAATATAGTGTTTATCAATCAGCTCTAGCACTGTTTGTTGTGCTTTGTACATCACTGTGATGTGAGAGTCTGTTTGATTGATATGAGCTACGATTTTTTCGCCATTAACAACTAAGTTTGCAAGGCCATTTTCAACCTTGCCCGAGGTTGTATAGTCAACTCCATCTAGGCTGATTTTAAAGCCTTCTGAGGTCTTAATAGCATGAACGTTAAAATCTACAAACGGAATTGTTGTTTTAGCGTCACTGTTAAGCATAAAGCCTGTTAATTGTTGCCATGGGCTGCTGTTTTCACCTTTTAGTTGATGTGCATACACATAGGCTGCTACAACGGTCGCAATAACAGACTGTTGCTCGTTTTTAGCAACAAGGCGCTCACCTTGGTCTTCAATAAAGTGCGTATCGGGTGCACCTGCTTGAAAAGTTGGGTGGTTAGCAAGATTATGTAAGAAATTAACGTTACAGCTAAAACCTGATAGGTGGAATTGCTCTAATGCTTTTGATAAACGCCCAAGCGCAGCCTCACGGTTATCGTCATGAACAATTAACTTAGCAATCATAGGGTCGTAGAATGGGCTGATTTCATCACCCGCTGCAATCCCTGTATCTATACGTACAAATTCAGATTCGTTCGGTGTAAATAGGGCATCAATGTGGCCAGAACAAGGAATAAAGTCATTACTTGGATCTTCAGCATAAATACGCGCTTCAAAGCTGTGACCTTGCAGTTGAATATCTGCTTGGCTAAGTGGTAATGCTTCACCTGCCGCAATGTTGATTTGCCAATTCACCAAATCAACACCAGTAACCATTTCTGTTACTGGGTGCTCTACTTGTAAACGGGTGTTCATTTCCATGAAGAAGAATTCATCACCACAAAGTAAAAACTCAACCGTACCTGCACCGCGATAGTTAATCGCTTGGGCACAACGTACCGCAGCTTCACCCATTTCTTTACGAAGTGCATCAGATAAACCCGGAGCAGGGGCTTCTTCAATTACTTTTTGGTGACGACGCTGTAAAGAGCAGTCACGGTCGCCTAAGTACACACAGTTACCATGGCTATCTGCAAAAACTTGTACTTCAACATGGCGAGGTTTAGTGACGTAGCGCTCTAACAGTACTAAATCGTTACCAAAGCCGGCTTTTGCTTCACGTTTTGCGCCTTCAAGAGCACTGATAAAGTCTTTTGCGTGTTCAACAACTCGCATACCTTTACCACCGCCACCAAAAGCCGCTTTAATCAGTACCGGATAACCAATTTTTTCAGCTTCAGCTTGTAAGAACTCAGTATCTTGATTGTCACCATAATAACCAGGTACTAAAGGTACATTCGCTTGGTGCATAATTTCTTTAGCGCGGGTTTTTGAACCCATGGCTTCAATGCTTGATGCTGGTGGGCCAATAAAGGCGATATCATTTTTCTCACACGCGAGCGCAAAGTCACAGTTCTCAGATAAAAAACCATAACCTGGATGAATACAATCAACACCTGCTTGTTTTGCAACATCGATGATTTTGTCTGCCACTAAGTATGAGTCTTTACTTGGTGCAGAACCAATATGGTACGCCTCATCAGCAAGCTTTACGTGCTGAGCATGTTTATCTGCATCTGAGTAAACTGCAACCGTTGTTAAGCCCATTTGCTTTGCTGTACGCATAACTCGGCAGGCAATTTCACCACGGTTGGCAACGAGAATTTTTTTCAATGATTTTGTTGTCATAATGGTTCCTATTTCTGCCAGTTAGGGGCGCGTTTTTCAAAAAATGCAGTCAGACCTTCTTGGCCTTCTTCAGATACACGAATGCGTGCAATGCGCTCTGCGGTTAACTCAATAAGTGCATCATCTATTACGTTGCCAGCGACATCATTGATTAGCTGCTTTGCTGCTTTAACGGCAATAGGGCCATTGTTCACAAGGTTTTGTAAGTGTTTATCGAGCGCTGTTTGTAAATCGCCGGTGATCTGGTGAATTAAACCCAGTTGCTTAGCTGTATGCGCGTCAAAAATCTCTGCCGTTAAAAAATAACGACGTGCAGCGCGCTCACCAATAGCTTTAATGACATAAGGGCTGATAACTGCAGGAATAAGACCAAGCTTTACTTCACTTAAGCAAAACTGTGCATCGTCTTGGCAAATTGCGATATCACAACACGCAATCAAGCCTAACGCACCGCCAAATGCAGCACCTTGTACAGCACAAATTGTTGGATGTGGGCTTGTAGCAAGGACTTTCATAAGCTTTGCTAGCTGCATAGAGTCCGCTAAGTTTTCAGCAAAGTCATTGCCTGCCATCGACTTCATCCAGTTTAAATCAGCGCCAGCAGAGAAGTGCTTACCTTCGGTTTTTAAAACCAGTGCGCGCACATCACAGCTATTTGCGTGTTCAATTAAACGGATCAGTTCACTGATGACTTCTTCGTTAAATGCATTGTGTTTTTCAGGGCGACTTAGTACCAGTACAGCCACATTTGATTTTGTTATTTCGAGTGTTACTGACATAAGGCCTCCATTACATTCTAAATACGCCGAACTGCGAATCGCGCTCTGGTGCATTTTTAGCTGCACTTAAGGCAAGCCCCAATACATTGCGGGTATCAGCAGGATCGATAATGCCATCATCCCAAAGGCGGGCACTGGCGTAATATGGATGACCTTGTTTTTCGTATTGCTCGATAATTGGCTTTTTAAACTCACTGACTTGCTCATCAGTCATGCTTTCGCCTTTACGGGCTAAACCGTCTTGTTTAACTTGTGCAAGAACGCCAGCTGCTTGTTCACCACCCATTACAGAGATACGGGCGTTTGGCCACATCCACATCATGGTTGGTTCGAATGCACGACCACACATACCGTAGTTACCTGCACCATACGAGCCACCAATTAATACGGTGAATTTTGGTACATCAGCACATGACACAGCGGTTACCATTTTCGCACCATGCTTGGCGATGCCTTCGGCTTCGTATTTTTTACCAACCATAAAGCCAGTAATATTTTGTAAAAACACCAAAGGAATTTTGCGTTGCGCACATAGTTGAATAAAGTGCGCGCCTTTTTGCGCCGATTCACTAAATAAAATGCCGTTGTTGGCAACAATACCGACAGAGTGACCAAATATTTTTGCAAAGCCGGTTACTAATGTTTCGCCAAAGTATCGTTTAAATTCATCAAATGATGAATCATCAACAACACGAGCAATTACTTCGCGTACATCAAATGGCTTTTTAAGGTCGGTACCCACAATGCCGTAAATTTCGTTAATGTCGTAACGCGGTGGTTTAACATCATCAAGTAACGGTGCAGTAGGGCGCTGATAGTTAATTCGTTCAATACATTGGCGCGCAATCGAAAGCGCATGAGCATCGTTTTCAGCATAGTGATCGGCAACACCTGATGTTTTACAGTGAACATCAGCACCACCGAGCTCTTCTGCACTAACTTCTTCACCCGTAGCCGCTTTAACCAGTGGCGGGCCTGCTAAGAAAATTGTGCCTTGCTCTTTTACGATAATACTTTCATCAGCCATCGCTGGTACATAAGCACCACCTGCAGTACATAAACCCATTACGACTGCAATTTGTGGAATGCCTTTACCAGACATACGTGCCTGATTATAGAAAATACGGCCAAAATGTAATTTATCTGGGAATACATCATCTTGTTCAGGCAGGTTTGCACCGCCTGAATCAACTAAATAAATACACGGTAAATGACAACGCTCTGCGATATCTTGGGCGCGTAGATGTTTTTTCACCGTTAACGGAAAGTAAGTACCGCCTTTTACGGTTGCATCATTGGCGATGATCATACATTCAACGCCTTTCACACGACCAATACCGGCAACAACACCGGCACAAGGAATGGCTTGTTCATACACGCCAAAGGCTGCAAATTGTGAAATCTCTAAAAATGGCGAGCCTTCATCAAGTAGCGTTTCAATACGGTCACGAACAAACAACTTACCACGGCCTTGGTGGCGCTCAATCAGGGCAGGGCCACCGCCTAAACGGATATCAGCTACTTTTTCACGTAAGTCAGTTACGAGTGCTGCCATGTTGTCGTGATTTTGCAAAAATTGCGGATCGTGTGGATTTACACTCGATTTTAAAATCGTCATAACAAGGTCCTATCGGCTTTCAGTGAATAATTCGCGACCAATTAGCATGCGGCGGATTTCAGAGGTACCTGCGCCAATTTCATACAGTTTTGCATCACGTAATAAACGACCTGTTGCGTATTCGTTGATATAACCATTACCCCCTAAGATTTGAATAGCATCAAGGGCCATCTTAGTTGCCAGCTCTGCGGCATATAAAATTGCGCCAGCGGCATCTTTACGCGTTGTTTCGCCGCGGTCACATGCACGAGCTACCGTGTAAACATAAGAACGAGCAGCATTCATTTGCGTGTACATATCAGCGATTTTGCCTTGAATAAGCTGGAACTGACCAATTGGGCTATCAAATTGTTTACGCTCATGAATATATGGAACCACAATGTCCATACATGCTTGCATAATGCCAAGCGGGCCTGCCGCTAAAACAACACGCTCATAATCTAGGCCACTCATAAGTACTTTTACGCCTTCGTTTAAGTTACCTAGAATGTTTTCTGCTGGTACTTCGCAGTTCTCAAACACTAATTCACAGGTGTTAGAGCCACGCATACCAAGTTTGTCTAGCTTTTGCGCAGTAGAGAATCCCGGAGTGTTACGTTCAACGATGAACGCTGTGATGCCTTTAGGGCCGGCATTTAAATCTGTTTTTGCGTAGATAACAAAGGTATCGGCATCTGGACCATTAGTGATCCACATTTTGTTACCGTTAAGTACAAATACATCGCCTTTTTTCTCAGCTTTTAATTTCATTGATACAACATCAGAACCCGCATTTGGCTCACTCATCGCAAGGGCACCAATGTGCTCACCACTAATAAGTTTTGGTAAGTACTTTTCTTTTTGTGCTTGTGACCCATTACGGTTAATTTGGTTAACACATAAGTTTGAATGAGCACCATAACTTAAACCAATCGATGCACTTGCACGGCTAATTTCTTCCATTGCGATTACATGCTCAAGATAACCAAGGCCAGCACCGCCAAATTCTTCAGGCACTGTCATACCTAATAAACCCATTTCGCCAAGTTGTGGCCAAAGTTGATTAGGGAAGGCATTGTCTAAATCTGTTTGTTCTGCAAGTGGGGCGATTTCTTGGCTGGCAAAGCTATTAACGTGATCGCGGATCATGTCTGCTGTTTCGCCAAGTCCGAAGTTCATTTCTTTGTATAGTGAAATAGTGCTCATAATGTGTGTTCCTGTGAGAGTCTGTTGACGAGATTGTTGTCAGGTTATTCGTCTAAATTATTAAGGGTTTCACGACAGCGGCGTTCTGCTGTAACCAATTCCATCAGTACAACTTTAATGTCGTCCATTTGTTGGCTTAGGTCCGCTTTTTTCTCTGCGATAAGGTCAAGCATAGTCACTAGCTGTTTAGCGCTTGATTTATCAGCATCGTAAAGTTCAAACAAACGACCCGTTTCAGCCAAGGTAAAACCTAAGCGTTTACCGCGTAGAATAAGTTTTAGTCTTACTTTGTCGCGTTTTGAATAAATACGGGTTTGACCATTGCGCTCAGGTGATATCAGACCTTGGTCTTCGTAAAAGCGGATAGAGCGGGTGGTAATATCAAATTCTTTTGCTAGTTCGCTGATACTAAACGTTTGCTCATTGCTAGCAGGTTCAACTGCTGCGCTTTCAAAGTTTGTTTGATTGTCTTGTTTCATGATTTATTTACCTCATTCGAATAACTCCAATATAAGTGAAGTTTACGTAAAGGTAAAGGGTGATTTGGGAGTTATACTTTAGACTTATAAAGATAACTGGTTGGATTTGTTGGAAAGCTCTATTTATCTAGCCTTGTAAGCAGATGTTCGATTTTTAATACAACAAAATACAGATAAGTTTACAGTTTTAACGACCGCAAAAAAGTTGATTTTAGATTTACGTTGGCGTAAACGTAAATATTATGTATGCTGAATTAAATCGAAATTAAACTATAACAAATTAACTGTTTGGTTACACATGATTTGAACACATGATGATAACCACTAACATGGAGCCAATTATGACTACTGAAGCCGTTGTTATTGTTGCCGCAAAACGCACCCCTATGGGTGGTTTTATGGGCGCACTTAGTGGTGCTCACGCAACTGATTTAGGTGCTACAGCTATTAAAAGTAGCTTAGAGCAAGCTGGTTTATCTGCCGATAAGATTGACGAAGTGATCATGGGCTGTGTATTACCAGCTGGTCTTGGTCAAGCACCTGCGCGACAAGCAATGTTAAAAGCGGGCCTTTACCAAGGTACTGGCGCAACAACAATCAACAAAGTATGTGGCTCTGGCTTAAAGGCTGCAATGTTTGCCCATGACTTAATTAAATCAGGCTCTATAAACACCGCTGTTGCAGGTGGTATGGAAAGCATGAGTAACGCGCCTTATATGTTACCGAATGCACGTTCAGGTATGCGTATGGGTCATGGCGAAGTAAAAGATCACATGATGTGTGACGGCCTTGAAGATGCTTACGACAACAAAGCAATGGGTTGTTTTGCACAAGATACTGCCGATCAATATTCAATTGGTCGTGAACAAATGGACAACTTTGCACTTAGCTCACTGACTAAAGCAAATAGCGCAATTGAAACAGGCGCATTTGATAATGAAATCGCCGCACACACTATCTCAACACGCAAAGGTGATGTGACCGTTGCGATTGATGAGCAACCAGGCAATGCGCGTCCTGATAAAATTCCAGGTTTACGTCCTGCATTTAAAAAAGACGGCACGATTACAGCTGCGAACTCGTCATCAATTTCTGATGGTGCAGCAGCACTTGTGTTGATGCGTGAGTCAGATGCAAAAGCACAAGGTTTAACACCACTTTGTCGTATCGTTGCTCACAGCACACATTCTCAAGCACCAAGTGAATTTACTTTAGCACCAGTTGGCGCGATGCAATCGCTTTTAGAAAAAGCTGGTTGGTCTGTGAATGATGTTGATTTATGGGAAATCAACGAAGCGTTTGCCATGGTGACTATGCTTGCAATTAACGAGTTAAAACTTGATGAAAGCAAAGTAAACGTAAACGGCGGTGCCTGTGCACTTGGTCACCCAATTGGTGCAAGCGGCGCGCGTATCTTAGTTACCTTAATTCATGCATTAAAGAATCGTGGTCTTAGCAAAGGTGTTGCCTCACTGTGTATCGGTGGTGGTGAAGCTGTTGCTATGGCAGTTGAAGTTATTTAATCGCTTTAGAATTTTAATCTCTCACAGCCGCAACGTATTTTAAAAACTATCATGTTGCGGCCTCTTTATACCCACTGGGGAGGAGTGCCTCATGCACCAAGTACCTTTATTTATCAACGGCGAATTTACCCAATCAAGTTCAACGCAGTTGATTGATGTTATCAATCCTGCAAACCAAGAAGTGTTAGCTCAAGTTCCGTGTGCAACGGATGCTGAAATGGATGCAGCCATTGCCTCTGCAAAAGAAACATTTAAAACATGGAAAGAAGTGCCAATTTCTGAGCGTGCGCGCATTATGATGAAATACGCAGCACTACTAAAAGAAAACCATGACGAGCTTGCGACGATTATTTGTCATGAGCTGGGTAAAACATTTGAAGATGCCAAAGGCGATGTTTGGCGTGGTATTGAAGTGGTTGAGCAAGCAGCCAATGCACCATCACTAATGATGGGCGAAACAATGGAAAACGTAGCGCGTAAAATCGATACATACTCTTACATGCAGCCACTGGGTGTATGTGCGGGTATTACGCCATTTAACTTCCCTGCAATGATCCCTTTATGGATGTTCCCACTGGCTATTGTGTGTGGTAACACCTTTATTCTCAAACCATCAGAACAAGATCCATTAACACCAATGCGTTTAGCTGAACTATTTGTTGAAGCGGGTGCGCCAAAAGGGGTGTTACAAGTTGTTCATGGTACAAAACCACAAGTTGACCGTTTATTAGAAGACCCAGCAGTACGCGCTATTTCATTTGTTGGTTCGTGTGGTGTAGGTGAATACATCTATTCAAAAGGCACAGCAAACCTTAAACGCGTACAAGCTTGTGTGGGTGCAAAAAACCACATGGTAATTATGCCTGATGCAAGTAAATCGCATGTTGTAAATAATCTAGTAGGTGCGTCTGTAGGTGCTGCGGGTCAGCGCTGTATGGGTATTTCGGTTGCTGTGTTTGTTGGTCAAGCAAAAGACTGGGTTGATGAAATTAAAGCAGGCTTTGAAAACGTACGCCCTGGTGTATGGGATGATGCAAACGCGGCCTACGGCCCACAAACATCAAAAGCGGCAAAAGATCGAATCTTATCACTTATCGCAAGTGGTAAAGAACAAGGTGCAACGTGCTTAATTGATGGCTCTGACTTTACTGTTGAAGGCTACGAGCAAGGCAACTGGGTTGGCCCAACATTATTTACTGATGTAACAACAGAAATGGATTTATACAAAGAAGAGATCTTTGGTCCAGTACTGGCTTGTATTTTTGTAGATACACTCGATGAGGCGATTGAGCTTATCAATAACTCGCCTTACGGTAACGGTACTTCGTTATTCACATCAAGCGGCGCTGCTGCACGTAAATTCCAACATGAAATCGAAGTAGGTCAAGTTGGTATCAACGTGCCAATTCCTGTGCCACTACCGTTTTTCTCTTTCACAGGTTGGAAAGGCTCATTCTACGGTGACCAACACACCTACGGTAAGCAAGGTATTCGTTTTTACACAGAAACGAAAACAATTACTTCACGTTGGTTCGAGGATGATATCGCCTCTGGTCCGAACATGAGTATCAACCTTAAATAAGCCGTAATTAATTTACTGCTGAGCGAGCACACGCTCGCTCAAAGAACACACATTTAAACGACAACAATCGTTATTCACACAAGAATAAGACAACAAAATAGAGGTCTACTATGGACTTTAATTTAACCGAAGATCAGCAAGCGTTTGCTGAAACAGCCCGTCAGTTTGCAGAGTCTGAACTTGCTCCACATGCAGCAAAGTGGGACCAAGAGCACATTTTCCCGAAAGACACCATTAAAGCAGCCGGTGAGCTAGGTTTTTGTGGTTTATATACCCCAGAAGAAGCGGGCGGCTTAGGTTTATCTCGCCTAGATTCAAGCATTATCTTTGAGCAGCTTGCCATGGGTTGTACTGCAACCACCGCTATGTTGACCATTCATAATATGGCAACCTGGATGATTGCAAGCTTTGGTACTGATGAGGTTAAAGCCCAGTACTGTGAACAATTAGTAATGGGTGAGTTACTTGCGTCCTACTGTTTAACAGAGCCGGGTTCAGGCTCTGATGCCGCATCGCTAAAAACCAAAGCGGTTAAAGAGGGCGATGAGTATGTGATCTCAGGCTCTAAAATGTTTATTTCGGGTGCTGGTGAAACTGACTTACTGGTTGTTATGGCGCGCACAGGTGGTGAAGGCGCTGCTGGTATTTCGGCATTTGTTGTGCCAGCTGATGCAGCAGGTATTGAATACGGTAAAGCTGAAGAAAAAATGGGCTGGAATGCACAGCCAACACGTTTAATTAGCTTTGAAGGTGTCAGAATTCCTGCGGCTAACTTACTAGGTCAAGAAGGCGAAGGCTTTAAGTTTGCAATGCAAGGCTTAGACGGTGGTCGTATTAACATTGCAACTTGTTCAATAGGTACAGCTCAAGCAGCTCTTAATACTGCTCGCGAATACTTAAAAGAGCGTGAGCAGTTTGGTAAGCCATTAGCTGCTTTCCAAGCACTGCAATTTAAGATTGCCGATATGAACACCGAGCTTGTTGCCGCTCGTCAAATGGTGCGCTTAGCCGCATTTAAACTTGATACGGGTGACAGTGAAAAAACCACTTACTGTGCAATGGCAAAACGTTTTGCTACAGATGTTGGCTTTAAAGTCTGTGATGACGCACTACAAATTCACGGTGGTTACGGTTACATCAAAGAATACCCATTAGAGCGTCATTTTAGAGACGTCCGTGTGCATCAAATTCTTGAAGGCACAAACGAAATCATGCGTGTGATTATCGCACGTCGTATCTTAGCTGAGTCAGCTGGTGACATTCTATAAGGAGCAACCTATGTCTAACCCATCGATTGATTTAAATATTGAAGGTAATGTAGCGGTTTTAACTATGAATAACCCGCCAGCGAATACCTGGACACAAGATACATTAACTGCATTAAAAGACACTGTAACTGAGCTAAATGCTAACAAAAATGTCTATGCATTAGTGATTACAGGCCAAGGTGAAAAGTTCTTTAGTGCTGGTGCCGATTTAAACGTGTTTGCTAGTGGTGATAAAGGCGTTGCAGCCACTATGTCTAAAGTGTTTGGTGATGCATTTGAAGCATTAACTAATTTCCGTGGTGTATCAATCGCGGCAATTAATGGTTATGCCATGGGCGGTGGTCTTGAAGTGGCCCTTGCTTGTGATATTCGTATTGCTGAAGAGCAAGCTCAAATGGCACTTCCTGAAGCGAAAGTTGGCTTGTTGCCTTGTGCTGGTGGTACGCAAAACCTTGCATGGCTTGTAGGTGAAGGCTGGGCAAAACGCATGATTTTATGTGGTGAACGCTTAAAAGCAGACAAAGCACGTGAAATTGGCCTTGTTGAAGAAGTGGTTGGTACTGGTGAAAGCTTAGCTGCGGCAATGAAACTTGCTAACCAAGTTGGCGAACAAAGCCCGGTTGCTGTGACTGCATGTAAAGAGCTTATTCAAAAAGGTCGCACACAACCTATGGCCCATGCATTGCCATTAGAGCGTGAGTTATTTGTACAATTATTCGATACGCAAGATCAAAAAGAAGGCGTGAATGCGTTCTTAGAAAAGCGTAAAGCAAATTGGGTAAATGGCTAATGACTAACTTAACACAACTAAATCATCAAGATGCGCCTGTGGTGTTTGAAACTGCAGAGGCCGAGAGCGGCCTCATTGCAATTGCGACACTCAATGCGCCTAAGTCGTTAAATGCCTTAAATTACGACATGATCCAACTGCTTGAGCCTCAGCTTAGAAAATGGGCTGACGATGACGCAGTTGCCATGGTTATTCTAAAAGGGGCTGGCGAAAAAGCATTTTGTGCCGGTGGCGATGTCGTTAGCCTGCATAAAGCAATGAGCACAGGTGAGCCTGCTCACTACATTGAAGACTTTTTTACCCTTGAGTATAAATTAGACTACCTAATTCACTGCTATGAAAAGCCAATATTACTTTGGGGTAATGGCATTGTTATGGGTGGCGGTCTTGGCTTAATGGCTGGGGCAAGTCACCGAGTGGTAACAGAGTCATCGCGTATTGCAATGCCTGAGCTAACTATTGGTTTATACCCAGATGTTGGCGGCAGTTATTTCTTACATAAAATGCCTGAGCAAGTGGGTTTATTTTTAGGGTTAACTGCGGCGTCTATCAATGCTGAAGATGCCTTGTTTGTTAATCTTGCTGATCACTATGCAACAGCAGATAAATATGACGCTATTTTAACGGCTATCACAGCTGAAAAGTGGGGAAAAACAGCCTCATTAAATCACGAAAAGCTGACTAACATTCTAATCTCTATTGATAATATTTCAGGTCGTGTCCCTAAAGGTAACGTAAAAGATAACCTTGAGGTTATTCAAAAGCTGGCTGAATTTGACTCACTGCAGGGCAAAGTTGACTACATCCAAAGCTTAGAAACCGAAGATAAATGGCTTACCCGTGCGCAAAAGTCATTAGCGCATGGTTGTCCGCTTAGTTGTGCGCTGGTTGAACGTCAATTAGCTAATTCAAAAGAAATGACATTAGCACAGTGCTTTAAAATGGAGCTGGGTATGTCGGTTCGCTGTGGCGAAGTAGGCGAGTTCCAAGAAGGAGTTCGTGCGCTACTAATCGACAAAGACGGTGCACCAAACTGGCAGTTTAAATCGCTTAGCGATATCGACGAAGCAGTTGTAGGTAGCTTCTTTACAGCACGCTGGGATGAGCAATCTCATCCACTTAACTCATTAACGTCATCTTAAGTCCAAGGGGTAAACAAATGGCTAAATTAACAATAGGATTTATTGGTTTAGGCAACATGGGTGGCCCAATGGCGGCAAACCTTGTCAATGCAGGTCATACAGTTCGCGTGTTTGACTTAAATAAAGCAGCGGTTAATGAGCTTGCCGATAAAGGTGCAATTGCTGCTACCGATGCAGCTGAGTGTGCCATTGGCGCTGATATTTTTATCAGTATGCTACCAGCAAGCAAACACGTTAAGTCGCTTTACTTAGGCGAAACAGGTCTTATCAACTTACTTGATAGCAAAACTTTGGTGATTGACTGCTCAACCATTGATGCCGAATCAGCGCGTCAAGTAGGTAGCGAACTTGCTCAAAAAGGCATTGATTTTGTTGATGCACCGGTATCAGGTGGTGTTGCAGGAGCAACAGCGGGCACTTTAACCTTTATCGTCGGTGGTGAGCAAAGTCACTTTGAAAAAGCCAAGCTGGCTTTAGTAGATATGGGTAAAAATATCTTCCATGCTGGTGATATTGGTGCAGGCCAAGTCGCAAAAATCTGTAACAACATGCTGCTAAGCATTTTAATGGCAGGTACTAGCGAAGCACTACAAATGGGGATAAATAACGGGCTAGACCCAAAAGTGTTAAGTGACATCATGACTGCAAGCTCTGGCCGTAACTGGACACTTGAGCTTTATAACCCATGCCCTGGTGTAATGGAAACGGCGCCAGCAAGTAATGATTATAAACCGGGCTTTATGGTTGATTTAATGGCGAAAGACTTAGGTCTTGCTATGGAAGCGGCTCAGCAAAGTAATTCATCTACCCCAATGGGGTCAATGGCGAAGAATCTATACACTATGCTTCAGCATCAAGGTGCGGGTAGTGATGATTTTAGCGCTATTTTTAAATTATTCTCGAAGTAGGAGATTGTTGTGGAAATTAAAAACAACAACATCGTAATTACCGGTGGTGCGCAAGGTTTAGGCTTTGCGATGGCCGAGAAATTTGCATCGCTTGGTGCGAACATCGCCCTTATCGATATGCAACAAGACGTACTTGATACGGCAGTATCAGCGCTTGCCAAGCATGGCACAAAAGTCATGGCGTATGCTGCTAATGTTACAGATGAAGATGCAGTGGTAGCAACGTTTAACACGATTAACAAAGACTTTGGCCATATCGGCGTGTTAATTAACAACGCGGGTATCTTACGCGATGGTATGTTTATCAAAGCAAAAGAAGGCAAAGTGGTAGATAAAATGTCGTTGGCTCAATTTCAATCTGTGATTGATGTGAACCTAACCGGTGTATTCTTAGCAGGGCGTGAAGCTGCGAGCCACATGATTGAGTCTGGCAAAGGTGGCGTTATCGTTAATATGTCGAGTGTTGCTCGTGCTGGTAACATCGGCCAAACAAACTATGCAGCGTCTAAAGCCGGTGTTGTTGCGATGACAACGGGTTGGGCGAAAGAGTTAGGTCGCTTTGGTATCCGTGTTGGTGCAATTGCACCGGGTGTTATTCGCACAGCAATGACAGATGCAATGAAACCAGAAGCAAAACAACGCATGATGGCAGTAACACCAGTGGGTCGTTTTGGTGAAGCAGAAGAAATTGCTCAAACAGCACAATACATTGTAGAGAATGACTTTTTTACAGGTCGTGTTGTTGAAATTGATGGCGGTATTCGCCTTTAATCTCATAAGGTAACCCTTTACCCATTGAAAGTACCAAAACGGTAAGCCTAGCTTGCCGTTTTTTTATTTTTTAAGTATTTTAAATTCATAATGATAAGGAGATTTTTTATGAACACTGATGGCATTACAGTCTCAATGAGCAAAGGCATTAAAGCCAACTTCAAACTGGGTGAACATTTTATTGAATACTGGGGTTCAGCTTATTCAGGAAAAGAAGTTCTGAAAGTAGACGGTGAATTAATAGCAGAATCACGTAACTTTAAAACGAAATCTGTTCATGAGTTTAATGTTGATGGTAAAGCCTGCCAGTTGTCTATACGTGTTAAGCCCTTCTTTAATTTCTCAGCTGTTATATCGTTAGAGTGTGAAGGTGAATTAGTACAACGCTTCCAACTAACATACGGTAAAACACGCAAAGTAGCCTGGTATTTCAGGTATCTCGATATATTGGCTTTTTTTATTTTGGGATGGGTATCTATGGCAGAAGTAATATCACTTAACGAGCTAATTTTACTTGCTGGTGCCATTTTAATTTTTTCAGAAATAGTTTTTAAAAATCAAGGCTGGATCATCGAAGAGCAAAAGCCTTGTAATTAAATGCCTAGCATTCAATAATTAAGCGGTTAAAAGCCGCTTAACTTTGAGAGATGCAGTGAATCCCAAACAAATCCGCAATTTTTATATCAATGAAGAACAGTCTGTTTATTTGCTGTCTCACCATGATGCTAAAAAGCACCGCCAATGGCTTAACATTTGTATTAAACAACTTACCTTGCTTGGTTACAGTGACGTTGAATTAATTGGCTCTGGTGCATTTGGATTTGTTTTTGCCGGTGTTGATGAAGAAAACCTACCTTGGGTATTTAAGTTTTCACGGATAACCCTTGCACAAAGTGTACGTGACCGTTTAGAAGACGAAGCCTACATGCTCTCGCAAGTTAAAAACCCACTCGTACCAAAATTTTATGCCTTTGAGCGCATTAAAAAACAAGGCATTTTAATGATGGAGCGCGCTCTAGGTGAAGACTTAGAAAAAATCTCCATCAAACAGGGGCGTTTCAGCGCAGCAAAAGTTATGGCGCTGGCTCTTAGGCTACGTAATGTGCTTGTAGATTTACGTGAACATAAAAATGGCTTAAGCCCGCAACCAATTGTGCATGGCGATATCAAGCCCTCTAACATTGTTTATGATGAACAAACCAATAAGTTGTCATTGGTGGATTGGGGCAGCTCTGTTTATGCACAAATAGATGCTGATGGTAATCCGGTTGCCAGCAACTTTATGGATCTTATGTCTGCTGATATTAGCACCACCAATGCACGCATGGGTGATGTGTATTTTATTGGTGATGAGCAAATGTCGGGCGGGCAGTCATCGCCACGTTTTGATGAGCAAGGTGTTGCTTCAACTCTCTATGCATTAGCCTCTGCACAATCTTGCCGATTTGGTGCGGCGGTTATTCCGGCTACAAGCTTAAATTTACCTATGGAGCTTGCCCGGGTCATTGACGGCATGCTTTCAAAAGATAAGGCAACCCGAGATGGCGCAGGTGATTATTTTATGCGTAACATGCCTACAATGGCTAAAGCGTACCTACCTGAACTGCCTCGTAAAGTCATTCGCCCGTATATCCCTTATTGGTTTAGTGAGTTTGATGAGCACCCAGATACAGTGGTTTACAGTTCTCGAAAGCAATTTTTAAGACAAGCCGACCATAATAAACAATTACTTGATGTAAACGATGCTCAGCTCGATAGATACTACAAAGAGTTTTTATTTGATACCGGCGACACCGAAAAAGCATTTTTGGCCTCTATTAGCCGATTAGCAAAATACCCGGTAGTAGGGGGCTTAAGTTTTCATTGGAAAGAAAACTCAATGTTTGTTGAATCATCACTTATTCTGCATGATGAAACACTCGGCACTGCGTTTACCGATGCGATTAACAACACGGTGATGTTAGCACAAGGGATTGAACAAAAAGGTCTCTTTAAATGTTGTTTGTTTGATGCGCGTAAGACCATTCAGCTAGAGCGTGATGGCACCGGTGCTTTTAAGTTTGAACATTTACCTGAGCTTGATTACGAAGTAATGGATGTACAAGCCTCAGACGTAACCAGACCGCATTCTTACTTTGAAGATGGTAAAGACCCGGATGAGCAATTACAGCTCCCGAAAAAGGTCATAAAGTGCGTATTTGAGCTTAACCAAATACACCACACGGGCTGTATCATTTTCGAAGCCTTACCTGATAGGATGAAGATACACCATTACTATCGTCTGCTAGATGCCAGTAAAGAACCTGAATTTAAACGTTTATTAAGTAAGCTTATGCAATACGCGGTTAGTATCACAGATGTAGGTGTAGCAGGCTTTATGAAGCTACCTTACAAAAATACCCGTGAATTTGATTTATGTACCAGACAGCCCGATGAGTTTTTTCCAAGAGATCCGAAAAGAGAAACAATCGAGTAGATTATTTAAAGTTGCTAAATGACCTTCATTATTTGAATCACATTGGAAATGTATTTTTTACGCTGTTTTTGTTCGTAGCTTTTTCTAGAAAATTAATTTTAGCTACATCCTTTAGTCCTGATGTTATCCAAAAGTTATAATTGAATCATTGTAAAATGTAGGGATAAGCCTAATTGTAAAAGTCGAATATGCATTTAAATGGAATTAATATATGTTCTGGCTAATATCCTTTATTATTTTGCTCGCCATTACTGTCGTGCCATTTCCTTTTAAGATATATGGATATCTATCAGGTAAAGATGACAGTCCTAAGATTGTTAAATTTGAAGAAATAGCGAATGCGCTCTTTATGTCATTGGGCTTGTTCGCATTTTATGGTTTCATCACAGATAAAGTTTATCTAACACCTGAATTTTGGAATGGGTGGTTATGCGTCGCCATCGTATGGTCTTTGCTACCTTTATTTTGGTCACCTAAGCTTGATTATGCTAGTGAAATGCTCGGCCGTAATAATATGCGGTTGCTGGCAGCCGTAAGTTCTATTTTGTACCTCCCTTTGCTTTTTGCAGTCTATTTTTATGCAAACTAATTTTTCACTTCGTAGAACACTTTACCCTAAAGCAAGCTCATATTTAGAAATGAAACCTTAGAATGAAGAATAAAATAACCTGCTAAATAGCAGGTTATTTACGGCGCAATTTTACTTATGCTCTTCAATTATCTCAGTGATCCCTTCAGCTGAGAGTATTTCAATCCAATACCCATCTGGGTCTTTAATAAAGGCTAGGCCTTTCATCGAGCCATCGTCTGGTTTTTTTACAAACTCAACATCGTATTTTGCAAAACGTTCGCATGCTGCGTACACGTCTGGCACACTAATACCAATATGACCAAAGCCTTTTGGTTCATCATTTCCACTATGGTAACCAGCAAAGCTATCGTCGTTTTCTGTGCCCCAATTATGCGTAAGCTCGATAAGAGCAGGGCGGCGAAATACCCACTGTGCTTTTTCTTTATCGGTGCCTTTTGGCATGTCTTGCTCATAACCTAAAAAGTAAAGCGTAAACTCCATTTTAGGAAAATCATATTTACCCAGTAACTTCATGCCTAAAACGTTTTGGTAGAAATCTAAAGATGGCTTTGGATCTTTAATACGCAACATAGTTTGTTGCATCACGAAATCTTGCGTTGCGTTTGCGATTTGTTCAGGTGATTCGTTGTAGTTAGACATATACATCCTTTTAACTGACATTAATGATGATGCACTAAGTGTAACATAACCAGATTACCCTTAAATTAATAAAAAATAATATTGACCAGTTTGACTGGTTGTGAAGATATTAACTTGCTAACTCACATAAAAAACCGCCTCAACAGGCGGCTCTTATAAATTGACAGCTTGTAACTAGCAATTGTTGATTAGTTGCCCCAAGGATTACTCGCACTTGAACGCTGTTTACGGGTTCGTGCTTGTTGCTTGGCTTCTTTTTTTGCGTGAATGCGTTTAGCGTCGGTAAAACTTAACTCACACGGTTCACCAGGTTTTTGATCCGCAGGGATCACGCGATCTCGAGGTGGCAGCTCGTAGTTTACATCGTCTGGGCGTGGTAAATTTTTAAGGCGATACAAATAAAAGTTCTCGACTTTTTCTTGAGCCCATTGTGTTTTACGTAAAAACTTAACCGCAGATTTAACATCTGGATTATTTTTAAAGCAGTTTAAACGCATATAGGCGTGGAGCAATTCCCAGCCATATTGCTCGACAAGCTCTGTCACTACTTGCTCGATACCTACACCTTGCAGTGGGTTATTGCTGAAAATTTCTTTATTACTCATTAGACTGTCCGGTATTACAAAACTAGGGTAAGTATAATTGCCTTTACCCTAGTTTTATAGCTAACTTGCTAAGAATGTTTATATTCGAGCTTATTCTTTACAATTAACCACTACACGGCCGCGAATTTGACCTTTTAATAACGCTTCTGCATTTTCTATGGCTTTAGATAGCGGTATTTCTTGCGAAATAGCATCGAGGTACTGAGTTTCAACTAACTCACTAAGACGTTGCCATGCTTCAATTCGATCAGCTTTAGGGCGCATTACACTATCTATACCCATTAGACTAATGCCACGAAGGATAAACGGCGCTACCGTTGCTGGAAAGTCCATTCCTTGTGCTAACCCACAGGCAGTTACAACACCTCCGTATTTAATCGATGCACACACATTTGCAAGGGTGTGGCTACCCACAGAATCAATTGCGCCAGCGAATTGCTCTTTAGCGAGTGGTTTACCAGGTGCTGAGAATTCTTCGCGAGATAAAACGCGTTTTGCGCCTAATTTTTCAAGGTGCTGTGCTTCATTCATTCGACCTGTTGTTGCAACCACATCAAAGCCAAGTTTATTTAATAAGTAGATAGCAAAACTACCCACGCCGCCATTTGCACCGGTAACAAGTATTTCACCACATTTTGGCGTGATGCCTTGTTTTTCTAATGCGATAATACTTAGCATTGCCGTATACCCCGCAGTGCCAATTTGCATTGCCTGTTTTGGTGTTAAATTAGCGGGTAGGGGGATGAGCCAATCAGCACTCATAGACGCCTTTTCACTTAGGCCACCTAGGTATTTTTCGCCAACACCAAAGCCATTTAGTAGCACTTTATCGCCTACTTTAAATTCATCGCTTTTAGACTCTGTTACTGTGCCTGCAAGGTCGATCCCGGGGATCATAGGAAATGTTCTTACCACTGGCCCTTTACCTGTGATTGCTAAGGCATCTTTGTAATTTAACGTGCTGTAGTCAACATCAATATTTACATCATGCTGGTGGATGCTCTCTACAGGAAAGTCTGTGTATTCGGCACGATAGCCTTGATCATCTTTATTAATAACTACCGATTTTACTGATGTTGTCATGGTGACTCCTTTTAGACCGATCGTCTTTTAATGGTTAAAATAAAACCGTATTTAAACGGCTTTATAAAATTAAGCGTAAAAATTGTGCTGTATAAAGGGTAAGCGGTTCACTTGATTTATCAAGTTTAGAGCGCATCACTGCGCCTTCCCAGCCAATCCAGAAGAACTCAGCAAGCATTTTGCAATCTGATGATTGAGGAATTTGCTTTTGCTTCTTAGCATCAACTAAGCATTGCTCGATTAAAGCTTGCCAGCTGGTGTAAGCCTGTTTAATACGATCAATCATTGGCTCATCAAGATAGCTGAGCTCTTGGTTTAAATTGCCAATTAAGCAGCCGCGCTTAAACTCAAATTTTGCCATGCCTTGTTTGGCGTCATTGGCAAACAGCACAATCCTCTCAAGAGGGGTAGTTGCACTATTTGTTAAATGGCGCTTTAACTTGGCCTGAAAATAGCTGTCGTATGCATCAATGAGGGCTAAACCAAAATCATTCTTACTTTTGAAATAATGATAAAAAGAGCCCTTAGGTACCTGAGCTGATTTTAAGATTAAATCAATGCCGGTTGCACTAAAGCCTTTTTCGGTTAATACAGCTAACCCGGTATTAATTAATAGGGCACGAGTATCTGCATTTGAACGTGCTATTTTTGGTGGCCTGCCACGACGGCTTGGTACAGAGTTATTTGTTTCCATGCCAACCATATTAGACCGATTGGTTTTTAATATGCAAGAACTATATTGCTTAAATTGTAATCATCATAAATTTGTCATGATTACAATTAAATTGGGAACTTTGCGCAAATGATGTTGGTCACAAATACTGAAGCTAAAAAGAGCTGTATCGTTTTTAGCTGAATTTAAGTGTATTAATAGATGGTTTTAGTTAAAGAGGTACGACCACTTAGTCATTTTAAATGTTAATTCATTTGAGCATCAGCACGTTAGTTATTGTCAATTTATTTAATTGCTTTTTGCTATTTGAATTTAACAGTTTTATTAACTATTCATTAAATGTAGATGTCAATTTCGCTACATATCTATAAATATAAAAAGGTGAGGATATTACCTATGAAGAGACAGAAAAGAGATCGTTTAGAAAGAGCTCATTCTCAAGGTTATAAAGCAGGCTTGGCAGGCCGTTCTAAAGAACAATGCCCTTATCAACAAGTCGATCCTAAATCTGAATGGTTAGGTGGCTGGCGAGAAGCCATTGAAAACCGCAATATGTTTAAAACTTAATATAGGCACCTTATTTACGCAAAAAAGCCCCATTTAGGGGCTTTTTTGTATCTTTAATTAAAGATTAAAACGCAGATGTATCTTGGAAAAGACCTACTTTAAGATCTTTTGCTTCATAGATAACACGGCCATCTACTTCAACAGTACCATCTGCCATACCCATGAATAATTTACGCTTAATTACACGCTTCATGTCTAATCGATAAGTTACTTTTTTAGCAGTTGGTAAGATTTGACCTGTGAATTTAACTTCACCTACACCAAGTGCACGACCAAGACCTGGACCACCAGACCAACCAAGGAAGAAACCAACTAATTGCCACATAGCATCAAGGCCAAGACAACCTGGCATTACAGGGTCACCTTTAAAGTGACAGTCGAAGAACCAAAGATCTGGGTTGATATCTAGTTCTGCAACAATTTGACCTTTACCGTGCTCACCACCGTCAGCAGTGATAGAGATAATGCGGTCCATCATTAGCATGTTGTCACTTGGTAAACGACAATTGCCTTCACCGAACATTTCACCTTGACCACAAAGGACCAATTCTTCTTTTGTATAGCTGTTTTTAGGTTCCATAACTCTCATTCATCGCTTAGAAATTGCCACGTACTTTAGCGTACACTTGTACGCTAAACAACTCGGAGCAGTTAATTATTTGCTATTTTTCGCTTGTTTTATGACCATTTAATTAAACTGTAGCCGATAAAGGGAGATAAAACCGCGCATTGTGAAGTAAAAATCATTATAATTGCTGTGATTCTTTAACCAGTCTAAAGGAAATTTATGATCCTTTTTGTAAACTCACTGACAGTGATTGATTTTTCTTACTTGTGTAATAAACGCGGCGCAGTTGGCGAGAGCTGGATTGTGGATTTAACTCTGCATGGCCAATTAAATGATGAGTCGATGGTGCTTGATTTTGGCTTAGTTAAAAAGCAAATCAAGGGCATTATTGATAACTGTATCGACCACAAACTTGCAGTGCCTGCCAAATTAAACGGTTCACTAACACAGCATGCTGAGCATAGCGTGCTAGATTGCCATTTTGGTGATAATTATCACTTAGCTATGAGTGCTCCTAACCAAGCATTTTGCTTAATTGATGCGGATGTTGTTGACGAAAAATCAGTAACTGAGTTTTTGATTAAAACGATAATGCCTGAGCTACCTAGTAACATCGAAAAGATCGAAATCAGTTTATATCCAGAGCATAGCCAAAGCTTTTACTATCATTACAGCCATGGCCTTAAAAAGCATGATGGTAATTGCCAGCGTATTATTCATGGTCACCGTTCGCAAATTGGTATTAGCCTTGATGGTATGGCTATGCCACGCTTACAAAAAGAATGGGCAGATAAATGGGAAGACATTTATTTAGCCACTGCTGAAGATGAAATTAACAAAGCAGACCTTAAACATGTAACTGCACAAGATAACGATGTGTGTTTTGCGTATACATCACAGCAAGGCTATTTTGAAATGGTAATTGATAAGTCTCGCTGCGACATTTTACCTTGCGATACCACTGTTGAATGCATTGCAGACTACTTAAGTTCTCAAGTTAAAAACCAATACCCTGAATCAGAGGTAAAAATTACTGCTTATGAAGGTGTTGGCAAAGGGTCAATCAGTTATGCGTAAAGGATTACTAGTAGCAGCGTTTGCAGGGCTGTTCTCACTTACTGCAAGTGCTGTTGAATTAAAAGGACATTTAACCCAAGGTGGTTTAGTAACAGGCCAAATTCAAGGTGCTAAAAGCGTTAGTTTTAATGGCGAGAAACTTAAGCTTTCTGAAAATGGTGAGTTTGTATTTGGTTTTGGTCGTGATGCTGAGACAAATCACAATCTTTCTTGGGTTGATAGTAATGGTGTGAGCCACGAGCAAGCAATTACAATCACCAAGCGTGACTATAAAATTGATAAAATAACTGGTGTTGCAAAAAAATATGTTTCGCCACCAAAAGAAGTGTCTGAGCGTATTAGCCGTGAAGCTGTTGCTGTGCGTAAAGCTAGGCAAGTTGATTCTGACTTAAGATACTTTTTAGACCCAGTTTATAAACCTGCAACCGGCCGTATATCGGGTGTTTATGGTAGCCAGCGCTACTTTAATGGTGAGCCACGCAGACCGCATTTTGGTTTAGACATTGCAAATAAAACAGGCACTCCAGTGTATGCGCCTGTAAGTGGCACTGTGGTATTTGCTGATGCAGATTTATATTACTCAGGTGGCACGTTAATTCTTGATCATGGCCATGGCGTTACATCTACTTACATTCATTTAAGTAAATTAGATGTCAAAATAGGGGATGAAATTAAGCGTGGTGATAAAATTGCTGAAATTGGCGCGACTGGTCGCGTAACTGGCCCTCATTTAGACTGGCGTTTTAATTGGAAGAATGAACGCCTTGACCCTGCGCTAATGATGCAAGACACATTAGCTAATGAAAAGTAGAGACTATGACACAACAAATCGATCGTGACGCAATTATTGCAAAGCGTATTGCTGATTCAACAACTTCAGTAACAAAAACTGTTTTTCCTGGCCGTACTAATCACCATAATACTTTATTTGGTGGTGATGCACTTGCTTGGATGGATGAAGTGGCTTTTATTGCTGCTACGCGTTTTTGTAGAAAGCCACTTGTAACGATTTCGTCTGACCGTGTGGACTTTAAAGAAGCTATTCCTGCTGGAACATTTGCTGAGCTTATTTCAAAAGTTGTACATGTAGGTAATACCAGCCTTAAAGTAGACGTTGAGATTTTCTTAGAAAGAATGCATAAAGATGATAAGCACTTGGCTATTTCTGGCAGCTTTACGTTTGTAGCTGTTGATGATAACCATAGACCAACACCGGTTGTTTGCGAAAAAATGATCAACGGTTTCGATTAATTAATCGACAAATATTTTTAATGTAATAAGTACCTATGGGTACTTATTATTTATATAATAAGGAACACATCATACAATATTTGGGGTGAATAAAAGCTCAGCAAGGAATGAATTATGCAACTATAAATTCAGCAAGGGGGAATCGATGAATTTCATACTTTTTACTTTATACAGTTGCATACTTATATTGGCTTTTAACCAAGTTGATAACTATTGGTTTGATCTTATCGCCTCATTAAGAGGGCAATTGCTTGCGTTTAGCTTGCTGTTTGCAATGGCTTGTGTTCATAAGGCTAAAAAATTTGGCGCTGTTTGCGTGGTGTTTAGTACGGTACTGATCTTTCATCATTACAATTATTTTAATCAAGCTGACTCTCAACCAGGTGATATAAAAATAGCGCAAGCAAACGTCCATTATAGTAATCCATACTTAACCGACATAATTAATACTCAGCTAGTTAATAGCGACAACGATATACTCATTTTGTTTGAATTTAATGATACACAGCGTCACCTGCTTAGTGAACTTAAAGGACGTTATCATTTATTTGGCTATGCTGAAGTTGAAGGGGCGCCATTTGGAATTATTGTTATCTCAAAACATCCAATTATCCAGAAACAAATTAAGTATTTAGATAACCCAAAACTAGGTTTTGTAAAACTTAACTTTTTGTTCAAAGATACAGTCGTGAGTACAATTTTATTGCATCCGCCATCACCCAGAAATCAGCTTTTATGGGAGCAAAGAAATTATCTTTTATCGCAAGTTGATAAACAAATGCTTCAATTAAAAGGGCATTGGTTTATAGCCGGGGATTTTAATACTGTGCCTTGGTCACGTTATTTTTTAAATCATAACAACAGTTGTTCTCAGCAAGGTCGTAACTATGCAAGTTGGTCTGCTGTTGAAAATAAATTGGCTATTTCGTTAGCGGGTTTACCAATTGATAATTGTATTGTAAGCCAAGGAACGCGACTTTCTGGAGTACACACGCAAGTCATCAAAGGTAGTGATCACCATTTACTAAGCTATCAACTTTCTTTTTCGACATATTGATTAGCGCGTAGAAAGCTATTTTCTATCAAAAGATTGATTACCATCGTTAACTCAAAATTATCCCATGGTTTTGCTGTAATGATATTGGCAATGTTTTTATATATCGCATGCTTAGTTGCTTCTAACTCAGCATAACCTGTAAGTAGCATTCGCGAGCAATGTGGTTGGATCAGGCGAATTTCTTTAAGTACAGTTAAACCGTTTAACGTTGGCATTAGTAAATCACATATAACTAAGTTTACATTATGTAATTTTGTATATTTGATCGCTGCACATGGGTCACTAAAGCATACAACAACATGGTCTGGTGATAGTAAACGCGAGAGGGCACGTAATATAGCTTCATCATCATCAATGATTACAATGGTTGTTTTCATGATTGAGCCCCAAGTAAATGCCTTAAATCATACAAAACATGTTTAAAATTTCGTTTATGTGGAAATAACCAAAACGCTTTGTAAGAGTAGGCTAATGCCTTTGAGTAGTAACCAAGCTCCCTATAAAATTCACCATAGCATTCACTTAATCTCGCTTTGATTCTTTTAAGTTCATTGTTTGATACAACAGATTGGTTACGATTAATTATTTCGACCATGGCCGCTAAACGGTTTTCTCTATTTGCTGTAATAGAATTGGCGCGCATTAAATAGTGCATTGCACACTGTGTTGAGTAGGCAACATAACCTCGTTTAGCTAATTTTAACCAGCAATCTAAATCTGTAGCGCTACTTAACTTATTGTCAAAACCACCCACATCAACAATGGCTGAACGTTTAACCATTACTGATGATGTACCAACAATATTGGTGGTGATCATTTGGCTGATTGGGTTTTCAAGTAATTGGAAATCTTTACTTTCTTTATTGCATTTAAATTCAGGCCAATAGTCGAAACAACCAATAATGTCCTCGTTCTGTTCATTAAAATGCATATAGTCAGTAAAACTTAACACACAATCAGGATGTTTTAGATGGAATGCAAGTTGACTAGCAAGCTTATCAGCAGACCAATAATCATCGGCATCTAAAAAAGCTAAGTACTCTGACTTTGCTTGTGTAATTGCAAGGTTACGAGCAGCAACAACGCCCTTTCGTTGTTGACTAAAAATCCGTACTTCATTTTTTTCAGCGGCAAGTCGTTGTAGGTAGTTGATACTGCCATCAGTGGAGCCATCATCGACAATAATGATCTCGAACTGAACGTTTTTTTGCTGATAAATGCTGTTAATACAAGTATCTAAATACTGCAAGCAGTTGTAGTTTGGAATGATAATACTGACTTGGCTGTTCATAATATGCTCCAAAAGCATTTCTTCACGTATTAAAGGATACGCAATTTAGACGCCAGCTTTAAATCTGTATTTTCTGTTAAATTACTAAGTCTTTTCTCTTTGTGCGTTGCATTTTGCAAATGCTAAGCATGTTTTTATCTCATTTCGGGAATTTAGCGGCTTTTTTGTCGGGTATGGAACTTGCCATAGCTCTTATAACCGTTTTTGTAGGAGCGTTTTTTTTATGAAGCACATTGCTATATTAGTCCCAAGCTTTCCGATTGCATCAGAAACCTTTGTTGTAACAGAAATAAAAGCGCTGTTAAACGCAGGGCACAAGGTGACGGTGTTAACCTTCGAAAAAACCAGTGTGTTGATTAACTTAACCAGCGCTATTGAAGTGAAAAAAATCACTAAACCAGCGTTTAAATCAATATTTCCTTCAATGCTAAATATTTATAAGTTAGCAAAAGCAGCTCACACTGCAGCTCAATTTAAATCAATTTCAACTCAATCATTACTTGCGTACGGTTATCAAATTGCACGTTATATAAAAGCGGCAAAGATTGATCATCTACATTGTCATTTTATGCATGGGCCACTTGCTTATGGCATTGTCGCAGCGAAACTTGCTGATATAACAGTATCATCAATTGGCCACGGACATGATGTTTATGTAAACAGTGCTGATCTAAAACCTAAACTCGCATTTTGTGATTTTTCGATAGCTGTCTGTGAAGAAATGGCTATGCAATTTAAGCGCTTTTCTGACAGTAACGTTAAGTTACTGCATTGTGGTATCGATACCAGTCAATTTAATCATAGCCCCACATCACTTAATGAGTCCGTCAGGCTAATTTTTATAGGGCGGTTAGTCGAAAAAAAAGGTTTGCAGTTTTTATTACCTGCTTTGAGGCAAATTCCGAAAGAGCTTGGGATCACTGTTGATATTGTTGGTGATGGCCCTATGTTGAACGATTTAATCTTTATGGCTGAAGAGTTAGGAATTAGAAAGTCTGTCCGGTTTTTAGGTGAAAAACCACATGATTGGGTCAGCGAAAACCTAATTTACTATTCAGCTCTTATCGCACCATTTTGTATTGCAGAAAACGGTGATAGGGATACAGGCCCGTTAGTGTTAAAAGAAGCTATGGCCTCTGGTTTACCTGTACTCACCACCACCTTAATGGGGGCAAACGAAATTGTCACACCCCAAGTTGGAATGAAATGCATGCCTGGGAGCATTTCTGCTATTAGCAAAATGCTATTTAAATTCCACCAACTCTCTCCTCATCAGCGTTATATGCTAGGTCAAAATGCTAAACAGCATGTAAATCTAAACTATAACGCAATAAAACAGGCAGAACGGTTATCACAATGGGTTGAATCTTTATAAGGAACGACCATGAGTAACTTAAAGCAAATAGGCTACTTTGCATGTGCAATTTTTGCGGTAAAAGGAATGGGTTTTATACTTTTACCCATTACAACTCGCCTTTTAGAACAACAGGAGTTTGGTCAATTAAACTTCCTAGTAACACTGTCTGCATTATGTTCTCTGGTCGTTTCATTAGGGTTACCTGAGTTATTGCTAAAGCAACAATATGATTCTTTTAAAGAAAAAATGGCATTGTTCCGTGACGCTTTAATCTTAATTCTATTGTTCTGTCTAATGTTCATTCTTTTTGGATTTGTTTTTTCAGAAGATATCATCAAAGCATTACCCGCCAATATCAAGCTGATAGATCTCAAGTTATTAATAATAAATCTTGCGCTAGCAGCCATATTAAGTATTCCTTATACCTATTATCGACTATTTGATCATGCGCAAAAGTATTGTTTTTACAGCGTTTCTCATGCACTGATTCAAACCTGTTTAACAATTACTTTATTAGTGCTTGGCTATAATATCACCGGCATGATGATTTCAGGAGTTGTGTGCACCCTAATTATTTTAGCTTTCACTGTTCATGATATTGCTGATGCAATAAAAGTTAGCTACGCAGAGTTTAGTTGGCGAATCAAAAAATCTCAGGGTGTGTTTTTACTTTCTATAATTTCATCGGGGTTGTTTGTTTATGCAGGTAATGGTGCAGAAAATTGGTTCATTGTTGCTTACTTCGATGAAAAATTGTTAGCTAATTATTATGTTGCGGCTCAGTTTGCAATTATAACCTCATTCACCTTTGAGCCAATTAGACTATGGTGGTTTGCTAAACGCTTTAACCTTATCAAAACAAACAAATTACAGTATCAACAGTATGCTATTTTGTCTCTGAATACGGGTCTTGTATTGTGCGTTATAATGGCCATTATTGCGCCTTTATTACTTAATTTTGTATTACCAGCTCACTATCATGGGCATGACGAATGGCTCGTGTTGCTAATATTAGTTGTTGCTATCAGACATCACAGTGACATTTTAAATATTGGTTGTTACATGCATAAAAATGGTGTGTATGTATCTGTTGTTAATTTGCTAACTGCATGTTTAGGATTAACTTTACTGTATTTCTTGGTGCCACGTTTTGCAGTTGAAGGCGTCATAGCCGCTTTAGCTATCATGCAAAGCTTTAAATTAGTATGTTTTTACATTTTGAGTCAACATCTTGAGCCTTTGCAGCTAGATTTTTTTGCTGTTATCCCAAGTTGGCTTGCATTAGTATCAATAACCTTTGTAACACTGCAATTTGAAAGTTCACTAACAGCTAAAGGGCTTATTCTTGTCTTTTACATTACCGGATTAGCCTTCCAATATAAGTCACTATTTTTACCTGCCATTAAAAAGCTAGTTAAGGGGCATGATTATGCTCAATTACTATAAACAAAACACGCTTTTAATTAATGGCATTTTAATTACTTTTGCTGTAGCAGTGACATACGCAACGGTAGGGCCAATAGCTGTATTTGCTTTGTTGCTCCTGCCATTCGCTGCCTTCACTGCGGTAAAAGTCAGTGTTGCATTTATTATATTATTCATCCTGTTTAGTTACTTTAGACTCCATGAGGCATTTCCAATATTAATGCCTTTTAAAATACCAAAGCTGCTAGCACTTGCATCGTTGCTTGGTATTGTTTGGCATCTTTTCATTTCTCAAAAACTTAAGCCTCACTGGCAAACAAGTCACCTTGTGTTCTTTTTATGGTTTGTTTGGCTCACCGTGTGTGTATTCAGTGCGTCTAATCGTGGACTTGCGATGGAGTACTGGAGTGGCGTTTTAACTAAAGTGCTCATAATGGTCTTTGCAATTTCTTGGTGGATGACATCACTTAAACATTTTAATGCAGTCAGAATTGGCATCATGATTTCTGGTGCTGCCATAGCCTTAGTGGCACTGAGTAACAAAATGAATGGGATTGGTTTAGTAGAAGGGACACGCGTGACAATCTCACGTGAACTGCGTTCGCAATTAGGCGATCCCAATGACTTGTCATTGGTAATGATGTTCCCTGTGTCGTTTTTAGCAGCAGAAGTGTTTGATACAAGTGCGCATAAAGTCAGACGAATAATTGCATTAATTTGCTTAGTGATTGCTATTAGCGGCGTTATTGCGACTCAAAGTCGAGGCGGACTACTCGGTATTGCAGCAGTGATTAGCTTCTTTATTTATCAAAAAGTTAAGAATCCCGTAGTTGTAGCTTGTATTGGTGCTGTTGGAATGCTTGCTATGGTGGCGTTTGCTGGTATTGCTGATAGGCAAAGTGGTGGTTCACATGAAGGCGGAGTTGATGAATCTGCTATGGGCCGTATCTATGCATGGCAAGCAGCGATCAATATGGCGATTCATAACCCACTAACGGGGGTTGGCGTTAATAATTTTGTTGTTAATTACTATTTTTACAGCCCCCATTGGGATGGCAAGAATCATGCAGTACACAGTACATGGTTTCAAGTTTTAGGTGAAACAGGCATTGTTGGCATATGCATTTTCATATTAGTGATTGCCTGTATTTACCGCAGTTTAAACCGAGTATTTTTGATAAATACGCAGTTAAATGATGAAAAAATAGCGGTAAATGCGAAAGCGTTAAAAGGCGGATTAATTGGCTTTATGGTGTCTGGAACATTTTTAACTCAAGCATTTACATGGCCTATTTATATAATCCTTGCTTTAACAATTGCCTTAGAAAAGCTGGTAATGGATAGACAACGGGAGAACGCACATGAGTGAACAACTTAAACATTGGTTAAAATCAAGTGACAGCCCATTTGCAAAATCACTTTTTCAATTTGCAAAAGCTATTCGCAATCCGCAAATTTGGGTGATCCCCGGTGTACATTCCTTGCTGTTTAAACTGCATTTACTTATTAGCACAACTATTAGCGAGATGGCACGTATCTTTTATTACACACCGTTATTTAAAAGCCAAATTAAAGGCACTAAAGCTAATTTATATCTTTATTCAGGAATGCCACAAATATTAGGCAAACTCGAAATTAGTTGTAAAGATAATACGCGCATTAGTGGTATTACAACATTTTGTGGGCGGAGTCAGGGCGAATTTACACCTAAGCTTATAATTGGCAGTAATGTTGATATTGGTTGGCAAAACGCATTTTCAGTGGGGCGTAATATCATTCTAGAGGACGATGTGCGTCTTGCTGGTAGGGTGTTTTTAGCAGGGTTTCCTGGTCACCCATTAAATTCAGAAAGACGTGCAAAGGGTGAGTCTGATGATGAGTGCCAAGTAGGCGATATCATCATTAAACAAGGCGCTTGGATTGGTACTGGTGCAACTGTACTTGCAGGAGTAACAATCGGTGAAGGGGCTATTGTTGCAGCAAGCGCTGTCGTAACTAAAGATGTACCTGCAAACACCATCGTTGCCGGTAATCCAGCAAAAGTTGTTAAACAGCTTAAGGATTCGCTATGAAATTTATTGTATTCGGCGAAGACTGGCAAAGTCACCCAAGTAGTACACAGCATCTATTCAAACAACTAGCAAAACAGCATCAGGTTATTTGGATTAACTCGATTGGGATGCGCAAACCAACATTTCGCTTGATTGATATGAAACGAGTTTTTAATAAATTAAAAAGCCTTTTTTTATCAAAGCGCACCCTTTTTTCATCTAAGCGCAATAGGCCAAATGCTAAAACAACGAATACTAGCCAGAACATTAATTTAACAGCACACACATTAGCGGTTTTACCTTGGCACGATAGCGTTATAGTAAGGCTATTTAATAAATGGATTTTTAATAAAAAAGGTTTCATAGATGATGAGCCAATTGTCTATTGGTTAAGTGTGCCAACAGCAATTAGTTTAATCTCTCCAAGAGAGCAAGATAAAGTAATTTACTATTGTGGTGATGACTTCTCAGCACTGGCTGGTGTTGATCACAAAATGGTTGCGCCATTTGAAAGTGAACTTATCAAAAAAGCAGATACTATCTATGTTGTTAGCGAGCGACTTGCCAACAAAATGCCAAAATCCAAAGTGAAAATGCTTTCTCATGGGGTTGATTTAGCACTTTTTACTACGCAAACAGCAAAAGCCAGAGAACTTGAGCAAATAAGCAAACCAATGATTGGTTTTTATGGCTCCTTAAATGCTTGGCTTGATAAAGCCTTATTGTTGACTCTTGCTAAAGAGAGGCCTGAGTATCAATTAGTGTTAATAGGACACCTCATAGAAGATTTCTCTGAGCTACTCAAGTTGGGCAATGTAACCCATATAAAGGCTGTAGAGCATCATCGCTTAGCTTCATTTGCACAGCATTGGCAAGTATCGATCTTACCGTTTGTTGATAATGAGCAGATAAGATCTTGTGATCCACTCAAGTTAAAAGAATACATAGCCACAGGCACACCAATCGTAACAACACGCTTTGCTGCGGTTAATCCTTACCGTGAGACCATCTTAATAGCAGATACCCATCAAGGTTTTATCGATCGAATTGACTATGCAGTTAGCTTAAGTAAATCACAAAACTTAAACTGGCGAACCAATCAATCTCAGCAAGCTAATAATCATAGTTGGCAAGCAAAAGCCACGTTAGTTTGTAAACAACTAAGATTTTGCTGATTTAATCGTAAAACCTAAAAGCTGCATCTTGTATAGCTACAACATGCAGCTTTTTGCATTTTGGCTCGAGACCTGCAACTTACTAATTAAATGAATGTATCAGGGTTATTTATTTTCAATTTGCAATCAATAACCCAAACATTTTGCAAAATGCAAAGCAATAGGTAAATCATGTTAGTAAAAGAGCAAATCAAACGGTTACTATATTTAGGGCTTTATGCGCTATACACGCGTATTAAGCTTTTTATAATCCCGTTTTGTATTGTGCCACTTGTCGTGATTGTGCTTGCTTTATTTGCACAAAAACAATACAGCAATCATGCAACTATTTTAATCGAAGAATCTGCACTACTTAACCCATATTTAGATGACTTATCTTTCTCATTTCAATTATCAGATCGTATAGCAGCGTTACGCACCTTAGTGATCAGTCGCAAAGTACTTATCTCTGTAGCGAAAGAAACACAATTAATCCCTGAAAATGCCAGCAATAAGCAGGTTGAAGAAATACATCAACAGTTGTCTAAGGCTTTATCTTTATCTTTGATTGGTGATGAGCTGGTCCGCATCAACTTTATTTGGCATAACCAAGCACAAATGAAGCCCGTGCTTGAAAAGGTCGTTGAAAAATTTATAGAGCGTTTACTTGCTCCAACTAAAGCTTCTCTGGATACGTCTGAGCAATTTTTCTACATACAACTTGATAGTCTACGTGAAGAATTAGAGGCTTCAGAAGAAGCACTAGCAGAATTTAAAAGTCAAAACAGTAATACTTTACCAGCCGTGCTTCATAGTAACCGGCAAACATTTGATACCTTACTAAGTGAAAAACAACAAAAAATGATTGCTCTATCTGGTGCAAAAGCAAAGCTTAACGCACTGGTAAGTAAAGTAGGGCAAGCAAATCCTATTTTAGGAAACTTAGAAGAAAAAATAATCCGTACAGAATCAGAACTCAGTTTGCTGCGCACTCGCTATACCGATAAGCACAGCAAAATCATCGAGAAAAAACGTACCCTCGTTAATTTAAAAAGCCGTCAACAAGCATTACTAGAGAAAAGCGAACAGTTAAGTACAACAAATATCGATCAGCTTTGGCAGTTAGTGAACACCTTACCTTCTCAAGATAACAAAGAATCAAGTGTATTGGTTTCTCAACTGTTAGCACTTGAAGAGGCACGCAACAACTTACTACAGCAAGAGCAAGAGTTTGCCATGTTAGAAGAGCAAGTGAAGCTAGTGAGCGATCGTTTATTAGTAACCAGTGATGTTGAAAAGCAATTACGTAAACTCGAGCGTGACTATGAAGTAAAACAATCACTATACAAAGATATGCTCAGTCGTTACGAAATGGCCAAAGTGACCGGCAAGCTTGTTAAATATGAAGGCCCTGACAAAGTTAAGACAATTGAACGCGCATATAGCCCAACGCAACCAATAAATACCTCAATTATGATGACTGCAATTGTAGGTCTTATCTTAGGAATATTTACAGGTGGTGCTAGTGTGTTTGTTGCAGCCCTTTGTGATAGCCATTTAAAAGACACGCAAACCATTGAAAAGTTAACTAACACTGAGGTGGTAACAATACTTCCTATCGTCAATAGCGGGGAAATAACCGGCATTATTGAAGGAGAAAAATCATGAATGTTATGCATTTAGTTCAGCACTTACAGGTAGGTGGCTTAGAAAAAATGGCAATAACGCTACTTCAAAACAGTCAATTTAAGCATTCAAGTATTATTGTTTCGCTTGAGGGGGATAGAAATACTGCATTTGAACAGTGGCCTGAGCTTGAGCCTTTCAGTCATCGCGTCATTTGTTTAGATAAAAAGCCAGGGATATGTTTATCTGTTATAGCTAAAATCAAAAGTCTAATCAGAGAGCATGATATCGACATAATACATAGCCACCACATTGGGCCATTGATTTATGCGGGGATAGCAAGTTCGTTATCGCAAGGTTCAGTACGGCATATTTCAACAATACATGACGCATGGTACCTCACTAATACAAAGCAACGCACTTTTACAAAGTTATTAGATTCGCTAACTAATATATATTGGGTTGCTGATGCACGCATTGTTGCAGACGAATTTAGAGCCAAAACTGCGATTATCCCCGAGCGCACTATTTTAAATGGCATAGATTGCGAAAACTTTATGGCTATTGATGCTAAAGCAGCTCGTGAACAATTCAACTTACCAAATAATGTTAAGTTAATCGGCTGCGCAGCAAGACTCATAGAAGGGAAGGGTCATAAAGATATGATTCATTCACTTCGCTACTTACCCGATGATTTTCATATGGTATTTGCCGGAGATGGAGACCAAAAAGAGTATTTATTAAATTTGGTAAGAAGCTTGCACTTAACTTCGCGGGTTCATTTTTTGGGAAATGTACATGATATGCGTGCATTTTATTCAAGTATTGATGTGATGTGTTTGTACTCTCAACGCGAAGGCCTTCCACTTTCAATAATTGAAGCAATGGCATGTGGTATTCCAATTGTGGCCAGTGATGTGGGAGGCATTCATGAAGTCGTTACTCCAGAGCAAGGAGAACTTGTCAGTGTTAATGACTTTAATCAACTTGCTCCTGCAATTCAAAGAGCCTGTACTTTACCGCGGGGACTCTGTATCCGTCACCATGCAATTAAGGTTGCTGATGCACGAACAATGAGCAGTAAATACGATAATTTATACTCAGCACTGCTGATGTAGGAGGTTAGTATGACATTTGTTACGCTTCTATTTATTACCTTGGTGTGTGTTGTTATATATCACCATATTGGCTACCCAATTCTGTTAAAACTGGTTGCCTCAAGAAAGTTAAAACCAACTACACAGCAAGAGTGTGCTGATAAGTATCAACCAAAAATTGCGATTTTAATGTGCGCTTATAATGAACAGCAGCACATTGCTGAGAAGCTCCATAACCTAGCCTCATTAATTTATGATAACAGTCGCTATTCAATCCATGTTTATTTTGATGGCTGTACAGACAACACGATAGAACAGGCAATGCAAGCTCAACAAGTGCTTCATAGCCAAGAAGTACAGTGCTTTTTTCATATTCGCGATGAGAATATGGGGAAAGTACAAGGCTTGAATACCCTGATGGGCATTGCAAAATATCAAAACGATATTCTACTTTTTACCGATGTCAGTGCCTTATTAAGCATTGATGTGCTCGATAAAATTGTAGAGCATTTTGTTAATCCCTCTATCAGTATTTTAACCGGTGTGTACACATTGGATGACGATGCAGCTGAGTCACAAAAGGTTTATTGGCATTATCAAAATCAAATTAAGAAATCAGAATCGAACCTTGGTGCTGTTATTGGTGTCCCTGGTGCTATGTTCGCTATGCGCTCAAGCGATACGTTTGAACTTGAACAAAACACCATAAATGACGATTTTGTTTTATCGATGAAAGTATTGGGCAAAGGGGGCAAGGCGGTACTTGACGAAGACGTTGTGATATACGAACGTGATTGCGATTCACAAAGCGATGATTACACCCGCCGCGTACGTTTAGGCGCCGGAAATTGGCAACAAATTAAAGCCTTAATGATTTTGTTAAATCCTCGTTTAGGTTGGACTTTTCTTAATTATTTTTCTCATAAAGTTCTGCGTGGTGTAATGCCTATTATTCTAGCCATTATCTATGCCAGCATTTTTTTTGAGGCATTTTTTGCACACACATTGTGGGCACAAGCTCTTGCAACAGCTATAGCGTCTTTACACATTACACATATAGTCAAAGCAACTTGCCAAATTACAACACCTATACCTTTGATTGATAAGAGCAACTATATATTAAATAGCTACTTCTTAGCATTGTGGGGAATTATTCGCTACGAACTTGGCTACTTTAACAAACCTTGGAAACGGGTTAGGTCAATTCGTAAGGCCTCAACCAAAACGCTAGTTAAAACAATAAAACGCACAATTGATATTGTTGGCGCGCTAGCACTTCTCACTCTTGTATGGCCAATCTGCTTAATAACTGCTGTTGTAATAAAACTAACCTCAAAAGGCCCAGTGATATTTAAACAGTTGAGAGTGGGCGAAAGCTCAGATGAATTTGTGTCGCTTTTTTACGTTTATAAATTTCGCTCTATGGTTGTTGATGCTGAGTCACACTCAGGTGCTGTTTGGGCAAGTAAAGATGATCCAAGAATAACAGCGGTTGGCCGTTTTATGCGTAAAACCCGTATCGACGAGCTTCCGCAACTTTTTAATGTTCTTAAAGGAGAGATGTCTTTAATAGGCCCTCGACCTGAACGCCCAGTTTTCTACGGCAAACTGGAAAAAGATATTCCCTATTTTTGTCAACGTACTTACGGGGTGAAACCGGGTATCTCAGGTCTTGCACAAGTAATGAACGGATACGACGAAACAATAGAAGACGCCAGAAGTAAGATAGGTTGGGATTACGCTTATTCATTGAGTATGTCTTCTCCTGTTGCATGGGCAAAATTAGAATTATCAATTATCCTGCGAACCTTACTTGTTGTTTTCACTGGTAAAGGACAATAACAGGTTCTGCAAATTACGTTGCATAATGCAATTTTTGCTATCAAAAATGTTTGCATTATGCATCAGTCAGCCTTTATTGATATATAAATCAATGCGTTATAAACTGGCACTGTAGTTGTACTGTTAACTATGACTAACCAAATACAAAGGTAGAAGATCATGGCTAACAACACAAAAGTATCTGTAGACAGTAAATACATCACACTCCCAAATGATTTTTCGGGCCTTGCAGTAGACGGCTTTAAAGATCAATTCGAAGAAGTAGCACAAGGTAAACAAACCAACGTTGTACTCGATTTTAGTGAAACAACTTTTATCGACTCATCAGGTATAGGTGCGATGGTCTTTTTATATAAACGCATTGAGAAGAAAGGCCAAAAGCTGTCATTACTTAATGTCTCTGGTCAGCCTCATAAGTTAATGAGTCTGTTAAGAGTCGACAAAACAATCCCTTTCATTGAACAAAATGATATAGCTTGAGGTGAGTTATGAAGCACACACTCTTTATAATAATTTTGCTCACGTTAGGTGGATGTGCTTCTTGGCCTGATGAAGGGCAAGGCGGCTGGGCTGAAAAATATCAGAACTACCCGTTAACCGATGAGCAAAACGAGCTTATTTACGATACACAGGAAACCATTGTACTTAGTGAGTTTGAACATCATGTACTCAAACTTGATTTACTAAAAGCACAAGGTATTCAACAATGTATGCCTGCTCAATTATTAAAAGCACAGATATATGAAAACCGCATTCGTCGACTCATTGCGGCTAAAATGTGGTCTGATGCCGAGCATGATTTACTCGTTCATTACCATGGACTAAATCAACTAACTAAACACTTCGAGACGGTTAATGCTTTGACTAAATGCGGTGCAGCAACAAAAGCAGAAGAACCAATGAGTGTTTCTCTTAAAGAACAGATCACAGAGCTTTTGAATAGCGATAATCAATTTTCATTAAACGACTTTCAGGTAACGCCGAAGTATCTCTCACGCTTAGCACAAGCTGCAGATCTAATTAAACAAGTGAAAAATGTTGAGTTATTGCTTGTCGGTCATGCTGATATTAGTGGTCAGCAAATAACAAATTATGAACTGGCTCTTAAACGCGCCGAAACAGTGAAACATTGGCTGGGTGTTTATGGTGTAAACCCTGCAACTATGACCACCTTAACGCAAGGAAGTTTATCGCCTTACAGCGAACAACCTGATTCGAGTTTTAAGCGCCATTCAGATAGACGTGTAAACGCGATTATTATCGACAAGGGTGACGAAAAAGTAAATGAGCAACATCCTGCATTATCTAGTTGGACGAAAATCTTAAACGGGCCTAAGGAGTAATACCATGAAACAATTACTTTTATTACTTTGTTTAATTTTTCTTGCAACCACAGTGGCTGCTGAAGAAATCAAAGTGGGCAATAAGCTTTTCGTCTATTTACCTGGTGAAGCTGATTTTTCTCAACCATTTGAGGTAGATAAAGATGGCTCTATCACACTGCCTGAGCTGGGTCGTTTTAATGTGGCGGGCTTAGAACTTAAAGAAATTGAAGCACAGCTTAAAAAATCACTCAGTGAAGTCTTTGTTGCAATGGATGATTTTTATGTAGAAATACATTCGCGCGATATCTTTATTAATGTAATGGGTTATGTGAATGAACCTTCACAAGTTAGTATTCCAAACGACGGTAACATTCAAATGGTAATAGCCAGAGCTGGGGGCTTAAAACCCGGCGCCCAACTAGACCGCTTACAAATTCGCCGTGCAAATGAAGTTATAGAGTTCAACTATAAAGCGTATCTAGACTCAGGCAACATAGATTTACTACCCAGCTTACAAAGCGCTGATACTGTATTTGTGCCTGTTTCTCCGCTATTAGGTAATGTACAAATTGATTTTGATGCTCAAACATTAAGTGCTTCTGGCGATGCGAGCGATAACAGTGCGATTACTTTATTGGGTGAAGTGCACAACCCGGGTAGTTTCTCTTTTAAAGAAAATATGAGTGTGCTAGATGCATTAATGCGTGCAGAAGGCGTAACTCGCTATGCTGATGTAACTAAAATTCGCGTCATTGTTGATAAAACCCCAGTGGTATTTGATCTAAAAGCATACTTAGATAAACCAAGCAACGATACCATGCCAGAGCTCAAAGCGGGCTCTACTATCTATGTACCAATTATGGTCGATGATGTGAATACCACATCAAGAACCGTGTACATCATGGGAGAGGTACAAAAGCCTGGTGCCTATGAAGCCGCAGAAAATACAAGCTTTTTAGATATTCTTGCTAATGCTGGGGGGCCAACACGCTTTGCTGAAACTCGTCAGATTAAAATTTTAACTCCAGCAGGCGAAAGCATCTTATTTGACTTACAAGGTTACAGCGAAGGCCTTATTACTGCAAAAGTACCTAACTTAAATCCGGGTGATGTAATTTTTGTACCAGAGAAAACCGATCAAAATGAGAAAAGCTGGTTAAAGGTTCCACCCAAGCGAGCAATTAAAATCATTGGTGCGATCATGTCACCAGGACGCTATGAGTGGAGTCAAGAAATGGATTTTACAGATTTACTCGCCCATGCCGGCGGCCCAACAAAAGGGGCCAATATTAACGACATTAAAATTGTTAGAAATGGCGAAGTGACAAAACGCTTTGATTTAGAGCAATACACAATTAGTGGCGCTAAAAAGCATGCGTTACCGAGTTTACAAGCGGGTGATACCATTATAGTTGAAGAGTTACCTGTTGATCCTTCAGACAACAAATCACAGTGGATCCGCCAAGAGTCTGGAAAATCAATTTATATTATGGGGCAGGTTGGTTCACCAGGTCGATATGCTTTTAATACCAACATGCACTTTATTGATATTTTGGCTGCAGCTGATGGTCCGACCGATAATGCAGACCTACGTAATATTCGTATTACTCACCGTAATGGTAATACGGCTAAAGTTAGCAGGTTAAACCTTGCAATGTATTTTGAAACCGGCGATGAAACATTATTTCCCCATGTGTTACCTGGCGACACCATTTATATCCCAGAAAAAAACAAAGACTGGTTACGTACACCTAAAGAGCAAGTTGTTCGAATCATGGGCGCAGTTGAAAAACCAGGACGCTATAGCTTTGACGATACCATGACAGTGCTTGATGTTTTAGCAGAAGCAGGCGGTCCATCAAGTTCAGCACTCATCGACAAAATCGTGGTTGTGAACCACTCTTGCTGCAAAGAGCAATCAAGAGTATTTGATTTAGAAGAGTTTGTGAAAAACCCTAACTCAGCTTACATACCGGTTCTACGAGCGGGCGATACACTTTATGTCCCTGATAAAGGGCAAGATTTAATGAGTCAATTTAAATCAAACTTCTTAGATTTTATTACTGTGCTAGCTTTAGTGGTGGGCTTATGAAATTAATTCCTGCGCAATACCAAGAACTAGAAGCTGTGTGTAACGAAATAGATAATGCTAAAGCACGTTGCATTTGTTTTATTTCTTTAACAGGCAATGAAGGGTCAACGTCATTGTGTGCAAGTGTTGCTAGACGTTTAAGTTTACAAGGTTCAAGAGTACTAATTATCGACTTGAACCCTTTAAACCCTTTTAAATTGGATGCGCAAACAAAAGCAGAATCATGGTGTTTTAGTGATATATCTTGTCAGCTTAATATTATTAATACTGATTATGTTGATTTATTAACCATGCAGCACCTAAAAGAGCTGGAATCGGTAAAAAATAAAACAGTACTCAATGATGCGATTGAACGAATAAAGCAAGAGTACGATTTTATTTTTTTAGATATGAGCCCGGCCTTGAAACGTAACCGAGGTAATGTGCCGCTGCATGCATTAAGTCTGTGTACTGAATTAACCTTTTTGACAGTATCACTTGGTTACAACAATGAAGAGGCGCTGTGTCACGGGGTCGCAAATTTAAACAATGCGGGGATAAAAAATATAAAAATTGTTGTTGCTCAACATCAGTTTGCACCGCTTGGTAGTCGTATTTTAAATACACTCAATAAATACCAACAAAAGTGGCCAACACTCACTAATTTTTTAATTAATAAAGTGATCAAACAACGTTGGTTATTTGTTCCTTACTGAGGCCTTGTATGGATTGTTTATATCAAAAATCATTTCAATTAGATTGGCCTATTGTTAGTGAGATCCGCCATATTCTAAAACATGTATTAACAGCTATAAGTGTTAAAAATCAAGATATTGATGCTGCCGGCTTGGTTGCTACTGAGTACCTAACAAACTTGCTACGTCATAGCGAGGAAAGTGATAAAAAGCTGCAGTTTTCAATGTATAAATTACCTAAAAATAAATTGCTTATAGAGTTCACTGATGCAATGCCAAGCTATAATTTGTTTGAGAATCATAGCTCTGATTGGCATCTAGAAAGTGGTGAGTTAGTAGAAGGTGGTATGGGTGTAGCGCTTATTAAGCACTACTTCCCAAATGCTAAGTACACATCAGAGAAGCACAAAAATACCTTTTCATTTCATTTATCAAACATTGATAAACGACCAACACTGATTTATATCGATGATGACAAATCTCAGTTAGCTTTGCTAAATGCTTATCTTTGCAACCACTTTCAGGTAATTTGCTGTGAAGATATAGAGTCAGGTTGGCAAGAGCTACTTACATCGGGCGCAACGATTTTGTTGCTTGACCATAAACTAAAAAATGGCACAAGTGAGCCATTATTAAAAAAATTAAATCAGTCAAATATTAAAACAAATTTATCAGTAGTCATGCTAACCGGAGATGATAGTGATGAACTTATTAAACGGATAAATTTATTAGGGGTTGATGACTACTTAGTAAAACCCGTAACAAAAACTCGATTACTTCAAAGTATTGAACGAATTGTTCATCGATTCTCTGCGTTAAAATATTTAATTAACGAAGAGCGAATGCAAACACAGCGTAGTTTAACAGATCATACCGCCTATAATTTTGGCTCGATTATTTCACAAAATGGTGGCGATTTCTGTTTATATCCCCACCAGCCACAAAAGCCAGTTATCTTAGGAGATATGATGGGGCATGGCATTACAGCTTTAAAAGAAAGCTTCGCCATCAAAGGTTTTTTGAGTGGCTGTTTGGCCACAGAGATCCCCTTACAAAATGTTCTTAGCACCTTAAACACAGCACTCTGTGAACAACGACTGTGTAAATCGAGTTTAGTGACCTTATTAATAACATTTATAGAAAACAACACATTCCATTGGTTCAATGCCGGTCATCCTGCTCCTTGTGTTATTACTAAAAAAGGGCAGTTAATACAGTTAACTGGAACAGACCCTTTACTTGGTTTAAGTGATGAGCATCACTACTCACATTACCAATATGACCTGAGTGATGTTGAGCATATTTTACTATTTACTGATGGCTGGTTAGACAACCAACATTTTAATGAGGTGGGTCAACACATAGCAAATTTAACGGCCGAAGATCTTCACAGTGAACAATTTGCATATAAGCTTTGGCAATCAAGCCAAGTTAAACTATCAGACGAAGTTGATGATGCGTCTTTAATTGTCATCAATAAACACTAAATATAGAGTTTACAAAGTCACCAATTAAGCACTAAGCTACTAGTAAGGAACTGTAAAATAATCACTTTATCTCAGCATAAAAACTAGAAAAAGGAAGCCAGTAATGCCACCTAAAATACTCATTGTTGAAGATACTGAGTCACTCGCCTTGATGTATCAGTCTTATCTGATTCCAACGGGAGTGAAAACACGCATCGCTTATAACGGTGAGCAAGCAATGTGTGCATTACAAGAATTCGAGCCTGACTTAATAATTTTAGATGTCATGCTACCCGATATAAATGGCTTGGATATTTTATCTTCGTTAGACTCAGACACCGCACCACAAGTTATTGTTCTTACAGGTCATGGCACCAAAGAAATGGCCATTAAAGCCATTAAACTCGGCGCGAGTGACTTTTTAGAAAAACCAATAGAAGCCGATCGTTTTAGGATCACCGTAAATAACGCGCTTAAATTAAAAGACTTAAAGCAAACGGTAAAAAGTTATCAAACTACATACGAAAATGGTAAATATTTTGATTTGATTGGTAGCTCAAGCGTGATGCAGTCAGTTTATCAAATCATAAAATCTGCATCGGCAAGTAAAGCAACCGTGTTCATCACCGGTGAAAGTGGTACTGGTAAAGAGTTGTGTGCACGAGCTGTGCATTTAGCATCACCTCGAGCTAATAAGCCTTTTGTTGCTCTAAACTGTGCAGCTATTCCTAAAGACTTAATTGAAAGCGAAATATTCGGACACTTAAAAGGCGCTTTTACTGGTGCTATAGCAAATCGAGAAGGAGCCGCAGGTCAAGCTGATGGCGGCACGTTATTTCTTGATGAACTTTGTGAGATGGATATCAACTTACAAAGCAAACTACTGCGTTTTATTCAAACGGGATGTTATCAACAAGTAGGCAGTGAAAAAGAAGTAAAAGTGGATGTACGCTTCGTTTGCGCTACCAATCGAGACCCGTTACTAGAAGTACAAGAAGGTCGCTTTCGGGAAGATCTCTATTATCGTTTACACGTTATTCCAATAGCCTTACCGCCACTAAAACAACGGGGCAAAGATGTTATAGAAATTGCTGATGCGTTATTTAAAAAAATAAGTAAAGAAGAAAAGCGTCAATATAAAGGGATGTCTGAAGGCGTAAAAAACTTATTTTTGGGCTACAGTTGGCCTGGTAATGTTCGTCAATTAGAGAACACGATTCGTAATATTATGGTGTTACATGATGAATCATATATCGAAGTGGATATGATCCCCGCATTACCTCAATCCTCTAATCAGAATCAATTAGCATCGTTGCATCAAGTACCGCAACCAGAAGTCATTATTACTGCTGTAGATACAGGCTTGCATACTGAACAAGCTACCATGAATGACACTTTGTTGACGTTCACTCAAGCAGACATTGAACCATTATGGCTTGTTGAAAAACGTTACATTGAACAAGCTATACAAGCATGTGATAACAACATTCCTAAAGCAGCTGCTTTATTAGATGTGAGCCCTTCAACTTTATACCGAAAAATTAAAAGCTGGGAAGAGATGCAAGTAAGCTAGTTCGATAAACTCGGTTAAGTTGCTTGAATTGTTGCTCTCCACCAAACCGTTGCCTGACCAAAGTATGTGCATTAGTAAGCATGTAAGTAATTTGGTCAGGGGTTAAATTGATTAAATTATTTAATTGCTTAGATAGCGCTTGCGCAGAGTTGTCTGTCATTAATAGCCCATTAGTTAAGTGGCTCACAATATGAGGTAATTGCCCAACTGGAGAGACAATAACTAATACGCCATGCGACATTGCCTCAAGCACTACCATTGGCAGTCCTTCAGCCCTAGAACAGACCACTAATACATCGAGTTTTTGCCAAATTTCATGTTGGTCGCACATGCCGTGAAAGGATACTGAAGAAAGCTCAAGGTCGTCACGCATAGGTCCATCGCCAAACATATGAAAAATTAAAGAACTAGTAGCAAATTGCTTAGCAACATCTACAAATATATCGGGCGCTTTTTCTATTGAAAGCCGACCAACAAAACCAACATTTAAATTGCTTTTGCATTTAGGTTCTAATGTCGGGTTAGCATTAGGAATAGAAATGAAGTTTTCAAGCACTTCGGCATTGTAAATATCGGCAGCTAATTGATTTGAAACTGCAAAGTTTTTAGAAAAGAAGCTTAAAAGCTTATCAAGCTTGTTATATAAAAAGACTTTACCACGGCCAACTTCTCCAGCATGGTAAGTCGAAATGCAAGGGCGGTTTTGCCAGCGGCATACTAACTTACCCATGATACTTGCCTTGTACCCATGGGTGTGCAGTAACGCTGAACGAGGAAACGATTTTAAAATATCGTTTAAACTTTTTAAGCTCCCGCCAGCAAAACCATAGACGATATTTTCTTGCTCTAAGCGATAGTAAAAATCCCGATTATTATGATCTTGATAAAATAGGATTGAACTCTTAATATTGTTTCGTTCTAAAAGCTTATTTAAAGCAATTAGGTGACTTTCGATTCCACCTATCAGGCTTGAATCAACAAATAAAATAACACTGTATTTCATATTCACTCCAAGGTGAGACCATGATAGATAATGCTACATTTTCTCAGTTAAAACAGGATGTTGGTGATGACTTAGCTAAACAGCTTTTGCAAGTCTATATCACTGAATCCAGTCAAATTGTTTCAAGCCTAGCTGATCCAAACAAGCAAACTGACATCGAAATTAATGCGCATAGCTTAAAAAGCAGTAGCCTGAGCTATGGTGCATTAGCTGTCGGAAAACTTGCCGAACAAATTGAAATGAAAGCTAAAGCAGAACAATTCGATGACCAACTTGTTAGCCTAATCAGTACGTTACAAGATCAATTTACACAGACCTCAACCCACGCGCAGAGCTTGATCAGCGCGAATTAATTGCTCATGCTCAGTCTCTAAACTGAGCGGCATTTTTAAGATTTCCCCAAACACCGTACTTAACTTCTCTATATCGTGTTGTTGATTAGCCGATTTCACCACATCATTAAAATGCGAAACAATTTCACTAAGTGCATCTAAAGAAATACTTAAATCGCAAAAACTATAGCCCAGCATGCCTTCAAGCCAGTCAACAGGTTTCATATCGAGCGATTTAATAACACTGGTTTCTTTAGCGATGTTTTCAATAAACACTCTACATGCAGATGTGTTTTGTACGGCTTTGGCAATATCTTCTACTAACATGGCTGGCATAACACTGGTAATCAGACTGCCTGGGCCAATAATAAGCATATCTGCGTTTTCTATTGCTTGAATAACACCTGGTGCGGCATTTACATTTTGAGAAAGGGTGACGTAATCAGGTAATTCCGCCAGAGAATCAATTTCGCATTCGCCAAATACTTTTAAACCAGAAGGTAACACCGCAAGTAAATCGGTAGGTTCATCTGACATGGGTAAAATATTTTCAGAGTTTCCTAACATTGCGTTAAACCATGCTACTGCTTGAGTCGCAGAGTTTGTTTGCTGCGTTAAACTTAATAATGCTAAATTACCCAAGCTGTGGCCATCGAGTTCACCGCCACTAAAACGGTGGTGAAATACTTGATGAATAAGTGAGTCATTATCTGCAAGCTGTAAACAACAGCGCCGTATGTCACCCAATGCAACAACATCTTGACTATTTCTTAGCTTGCCAGTGCTACCACCATTATCGGTTGTTGCTACAATCGCAGTTAGTTCTGCACAATGAGGTCTTATAGCACTGAGCATATGAGATAAACCATGGCCACCACCAATGCATACTATTTTCATGATTCTTACCCCTTATTCGTTCAATACTACTTAAAAGCATAGTCTGTACCAAAAGATTAAGTTTTATAAGGTAATGAAATTTAAATACTTTATTTTCTAGGTTTAGTGTCTACACTAAAAGTGGGGCATTTATTTGCAATATGCGACGCAATATCAACGTGGAAAAGCAATGGCTGAATTAAATTTACAACAGTTACAGAGTGAACTTCGCAAGTTTCACGGTATAAATGACAGTCGAGCGTTGAAAGCGCAGCTTGAACATGTATTAGCTCCGTACTTTACTTTTAACGAACTTTGTTTAATCAATATCGAACATGACAAAGCATCTTTCGAAATGAGAACCACAAAACACCTTGAATTTGATGAACAATTACTAAAGGAAATACTAAAATCCAGTAACGACGAATGGTGTTTTTTTAATACTAACCATGTTTTCCTAAGCTCAGAGCCACTTAATGATGCCTTGATATTTAAAGTCGCCTTGTCTGAAGAAAGCATGCAATGTTTTGTGTTTTTTTCAGTTAAAGAAAGTGACTATTTTTCTAAAAAAGCATCAACAGCGCTCCATGTGCTATTACAGCAAGTTGCATGGCAGTATTCGCAATTAACACGTTTAAATAGGCAAAAATTTCATTCGACCTCGTTATTAACTCGCCTTGGAGAGCTGTCAGAATTATTTAGAGACTTTGCCAGTGAATGGTTTTGGCGCACCAATAAAGAAGAGCGGTTTATTAATGTGCTGACCACAGCTAGCCACAGTAATTTATATAAACGTCATTTTTTACATAAAAATTTCGATGCGATCATTACTCAGCAAGAACAAAAACAGCTTAAAAAATGGTCTCACTTTAAACATCTTTTAGCCGAGCATGCTGAGTTTCTTGATTTTGAGTTTGAAGTTAACTCCTCACCATCGGCATGGGTATCATTTAGTGGCAAGCCACAGTTTGATGCACAGGGTCAGTTTAGAGGGTACCTCGGAATTGCAAAAGATATCACAGTAAACAAAGACCGTGAGCAAGCTTTGCAATTAGCAAAAGAAAAGGCAGAAGAAGCGAATCTTGCTAAATCTAAATTTTTAACCGTGATGTCACATGAAATACGTACCCCTATGAATGCGATAGTCGGAATGTTAGATTTGCTTGCTGATTCAAAACTTACCGACAAACAAAGCCGCTGGCTTGATTATGCTAATTCAAGTGCCGATTTATTACTTGATTTAATTAGTGACGTACTGGATTTTTCTAAAATTGAAAGTGGCTCATTAGATTTAGACATTAAAGCAACCGACATCAATGCCTTGGTGAAGAATATTGCATCACAGTTTTTAGAGATAACACAAGGCACTAACGTTGTTTTTTCTACACAAATCAAAGACGGCTTACCGGATAAAATAAATATTGATAGTGCGCGAGTAGGGCAAATACTTTTTAATATTCTTGATAATGCTTTTAAGTTTACCAAAGTGGGGACAGTTAATTTTGTAGCAGATTACACTGACCAATACCTACACTTTGAAATATCAGATACCGGGCAGGGAATATCTCCTTCACATATTGATTCAATTTACGATGCCTTTAAACAACATGACTATGGTGTAAACCGGCAGATTGAAGGGGTTGGTCTTGGTTTAAGCATAACAAAGAGCCTTGTTGATCTAATGAAAGGGGATATTAAAGTTGTTAGTGAACAAAATGTAGGTACTAAGTTTACTATTCAGATCCCCTATACGGTTGTAAGTGCTGATACCAAAGTAGTTGACGACGAAAACACATTAGAGCCTATCGCTATTTTGGTAACTGAAGACAATAAGACCAATCAAGTGTTGATTAAAGCTTTCTTAGAAAAGCTTAATCACCATGTCACATTGGCTGATCATGGCCAACAAGCAATTGAAAAGTTACAACAACAACACTTTGATTTAGTTCTTATGGACATGATGATGCCCGTTATGGATGGTATAACCGCAACAAAATACATTCGTGATGAATTAAAGATGACCTTACCCATAGTAGCGTTAACAGCCAATGCTTCGCATCAAGATAAAGCAATCTGTATAGATGCGGGAATGAACAAAGTATTAACTAAACCGATTCGCTTTCATGATTTAAATAGGGCTTTGAGGGTGCTATTTAGTCAGTAACAAAGCCCCGAAGGGCCTTTTACAATACCATAGCTGCAATCCAACCGGCGATCAGCAACGGAATATTAAAATGAATAAATGTCGGTACCACAGAATCCCATATATGGTCATGTTGCCCATCTGCATTTAAACCAGATGTTGGCCCAAGTGTAGAATCTGATGCGGGGGAGCCTGCATCACCTAATGCCCCTGCAGTGCCAACAAGCGCCGCAGTGGCCATTACTGAAAAGTTTAGTTCTAATGCCAGCGGTACAAATAAGGTGGCAATAATAGGCACCGTCGAAAATGAGCTACCAATGCCCATCGTTATTAGTAACCCAACAAGTAAAATTAATGCAGCAGCAAGTGGTTTATTCCCTTCCATAAGGCCAGCTGCTGAACTAACAAGGGAGGTGACATCACCTGTTGCTTGCATTACCGAAGCAAACCCTTGTGCAGAAATCATAATAAAGCCAATCATCGCCATCATAGCAACGCCTTTACTAAAAACATCACTATTTTGTTCCCATTTAACAACTCCAAATAAACTGAAAATCATTACACCAACTAGTCCACCTAATATCATCGAATTGCTAACACTTTGAGCTACTAACGAGCAAAGCACAGCTGCAATTCCCACAATAAGTACTTTTTTAGGTTGTTCGATAACAACATTTGGAGGTGTTTCAGTAAGCGGGTGTGGAGCATAGTCACGGCGTTTTTTATAGCTAATAAACACTGCGATTAACAAACCTACAACCATGCCAAGTGCAGGGATGATCATTGCCATGGGCACCTGGGTATTCACAATTTCTAAACCATTATCGGTTAAGTTTTTATGTAAAATTGAATATAAGTATATTCCACCAAAACCATAGGGCAAAACCATGTACGAGGTTGCCAAACCAAAAGTTAAAATGCACGCAATAGCACGCCTATCTAAGCGCAGTTTGTTGAATATCACTAGCAACGGTGGGATCAATATGGGAATAAAGGCTATATGCACTGGGATTAGGTTCTGCGAAGAGATCGCGCAAAGTAAGATAATAACTAAAATAAAATAACTTAGCGTTGTTTCGCCTTTATGGCTGTGCTCATTCACCTGTTTTAACAGGGTTGAAGCAAGTATTCGGGTCAATCCTGATTTTGAAATAGCCACAGCGAATGCCCCTAACATGGCATAGCTTAATGCTATTTCTGCACCACCAGAGAGCCCGTCATTAAATGCATTCAGTGTTTCTGATAGACCAAGCCCGGCAGTTAGACCAGCCACAATCGCACTCAGTGTCATTGCGACAATAACGTTAATTCGGCAAAGAGTTAGTACCAGCATCAAAATAACGCCAATAATTACTGCATTCATGGTTTTCTCTATTTTGCTGTTTTGATGGAGTTTAACAGAAGTCGTACCTGCTTTTTGCGGTTTTGATTAAAAGCCTGTTGCTGATAACGTACTTCGATGAATATTTGTTCAAATTTAGCTAGTTTGCTGGCAACTGTTGGCTTTGAGCGCTTCATCAAAGCGATATTTTGCAAAGGAGTGTTTGTTTTATCGTAGTGAATTTGTTGTTTTTCAGCCCAGCGATAAAGCTGCATCAGTTCAAAAACAAGTGGTTCAGAACTGCGAGGTAAACGCTTGTTGTATAAAAAGTAACTGGTAAAACAAAGTGCGAGAGTTACCATAATTACCAATGGAGTTAACCAAAATGCATTATTACCAAAAAGCGCTTTAAATAAGTTTTGTTGCGATTGCTCGTCAAAAGTTAAAACCCAATTTGTCCACTTGTAATCAAGCTCTTCTAATTTAATACGAAGCCAATTAATCGCTTTTAAGTGACTCCAGCGCTTTAAGCCAAAGTTTAAATTATCATTAAACCGTTCGCTCAACGCTTGAAACTCTGACAACGAACCGTTGAGACGCTCAGGTGCAACAACTTCAGTTGCATCGAAAACATGCCAACGCTCATCGTAAAATACTTCAACCCATGCATGTGCATCATATTGGTAAATATTAAGGGTTGTGCCTTGTCGTTCCGCACCTAAGTAGCCTGATACAACGCGTGCTGGATAACCTGCCGCACGAAACATAAAAGCTGCTGTACTGGCGTAGTGGCCACAAAACCCACTCTTATTTTCAAACACAAACTGATCAATGGTGTTTTTATTAAGCATAGGAGTAGGAGTTAGGGTATAGCTAAATTGTTGCGTATTAAAATAGCCTAATAGAGCATTGAAATACGATTGTGCGGTAGTATTTTTATTGGCTAAATTATTTACAAGCTCACGAGTCTTGGGGTTACTTTCAACGGGAAGTTGTGTATAAAGCCGCTGCTCAAAAGGAGTTAGGCTATAACTTACTTGCGTACTTTGCACAGCATATTTAATATTTTTATTTAGATTGCCTTTACGTTTTAGTAAACCGTTGTATGTGCTTGCCACATTATTATGACTACTCGTGGCAAACCCTAACGCAAAAAGCCAGTTCGATGATGACGGCTCGGCAATAACATTATATTCAACGTTAGGTTCTTCAATATTGACACTACGATTGTCGTTAAATTGTTGAGACTTCAAAATGTCCGATACTAACCATTGCTGACCGTCAAAGGCATCATGAATTAAACTGCGCCAATAATAGGGCGCTTGTAAGGTCGAGTTCGGCTGCTCTTCAACTCTGAACACAAGGTCATCAGACTCTGCAAGCTTGGCAATTGCAAAAGGGTCAACTTGTTCAGATAAGCCATTTTTTGCAAGCTTTGGCCCCGGAAGTTGCCAAAATGCAGGGAGTTTAGGTAAAAATATAATTAAAAAAACCGATACTGGTAATGCGAGTAAAACTGTTTTAATACTTTGCTTATTGGCAGACTTGAAGCTTTTAGGGCTTGATAAATAACCCAGAACCGCAAAGTTAATGATGTAAAGCAAGCTGACAAGCAGGGTCTCTAAAATGCCTTGATAGAACAAATATACCGTGGAAAGGTTAAAAAATACCAGTAAACATACGGTTTGATAGTGTTTTACAGCTTTAGCTTGCAACAATTTAAAAGTACTAGCGAGTAACATCATAGATACAAACAGTTTAACTGTATCGCTAATCCCTACAGTTACAAACAGTGCAATTAAACACAGTGCCGCAAGGATATTTGCCATCAGTGCAGTGAGTTTTTTATAAAACCGGTCTAACACGAGATTAAAAAAACTTAAGCCGACTAATATGAATAAAAACGAACTAGGGATCTCACTAAATAATAAGCCACTGATTGCTATAAATAGGAATGATAAAACGGCATTAATAAGCGATAAATTCACAACTAATGCTCCGCTAAGGCTTTTAAACAAGCTGTTTGATGGACATCACCAGACGCTTTTGAAATTTTCTTTTTTGGCAAAGTTAATGAAAAAGCGATTTGTTGTTCTGTAAGTTGATTAACTAAAAAACATAGCTGACTTAAGCGATACTCTGTATTACCACTTAGCATATTAAAATTAAGCGCTAACTCTTGAGTCGTATCACTGGTAAATTCTTTGCTCAACAATTGCTGTGTTTTTGCATAGTGTTTCCATGATACTTTATTCAAAGCTGAGCCTTTAATAAAAGGTGTTAATTGATAAAACTCATCAGAACCTGTTCTAGATTGTGCATTATCACCTGCATCGTTCAGCTCTTCATGTAACTCAATATCTAAGTTTTCTGCTAATTTAGGAGTAGGGTAAACATAGATCACATCACTCGGCTGAATATAACTCCACACAGACACTAAACCAAATGGAAAGTGACTTATTATTTTTGCTTTTTCAAGACCGTAAACACCACGTTTAGTACAGTTAAGTGCTATTTCAATGGTTTTTTTGTCCGAGTTATCCAGCGATATAGTCTCTGACTCTGAGCCAGATATCATTAATTTTACTTGTTGGCTACTAGAGGTTGATTGTAACTGATAACGCGCATATTGAGATTTTGGAGCATAACTATTTATAGCAAAAAGATACTTAACAGATAAACCGCGCATATTCTTATAACCAGTGAGAATCGAGAACACCAAAATAACTACCATCAAATAGGCCATCGCCAAGATCAGATTGTTTTGATAATTGATGCCCATCACAAAGTTAAGCAGTGCAATGAGTAAAAACTTCATGCCTAATTTAGAAGGTAATACATAAATGTTTTTATGTTGAAGAGAGATCTCATTAACGTTATGTTTATTCTTCAAAAATTTATTGAAAATGGATTGGCCAATTTCAGAAATAATAAAAGCAGGGCGCTTTAACATGCTTATAAGCTTACAGGCACATGATTTAATGCATAGCCACTATCTTGATTGTTCAAACCAAGGCGGTGATCAGTCACACTGCTAAATACAGCTTGAACATCCTCAGGTAACACAAAGTCACGTCCTTCAATATAAGCCCATGATTTCGCTGCACGCGAAATAGCAATACTGGCTCTTGGCGATAAAGGATTAACAAAATGAGAGCTTTGGCGTGTGTAATCAACCAGTTCTAAAATATAATCAACAACCGCGTTACTCAATGTAACTGAAGATATTTCTTTTTGAATAACAGCAAGTTGCTCAGGGGTAATGCGAACTGGTAATTCATCATAATTGCGGTTATTCAAACCTAAAATTAAGCTTTTTTCTGCTTGTTTATCAGGAAAGCCTAAGCTAATACGCATGAAAAAACGATCTAATTGTGACTCAGGTAACGGGTAAGTACCTGATTGATTTACTGGATTTTGTGTTGCGATAACAAAAAATGGAGAAGGCAGGGCATGTTTAACCGAATCAACAGTAACTTGTTTTTCTTCCATGGCTTCAAGTAACGCACTTTGTGTTTTAGGTCCCGCGCGATTTATTTCATCTGCTAACACAACCTGACTAAAAACAGGGCCTTGATGAAAAGAAAACGCATGTTCCTTTGCATCAAAAATATTTGTTCCTAGTATATCTGATGGAAGTAAATCACTGGTGAATTGAATACGTTGGTAAGATAACCCTAAGACTGCCGCAAGTGCATGAGATAATGTGGTTTTTCCCATCCCAGGTAAATCTTCAATTAATAAATGGCCTTCGCTAAACAAACAAGCTAGAGCAAGTTTAATTTGTTGTTGTTTACCAAGAATAACAGTAGATAGGTCATCTATAATAAGATTGATTGTTGAGTTCATAAACTACTTAACTTGCGATGGTTTCCATCATTTCTAGGCGCTTCATGACAGTATCGACTTTTTTGGCATTAAATGGTTTTGCAATAAAACCCTTAGCACCAAGTTCCCAAGTATTTTGCACATTCTCAAGACTATTATGGCCGGAACACATAACAACATGAGTATGTGGGTGATGGTCATTTAAGTATTCAAGGATCTCAGTGCCGTCTGTATTAGGAAGCTCAATATCTAGAAAGATAACATTTGGAGACTTTTCCTCAATAACAGTTTTTGCTGATTCAAAATCTCGGCTTTCTAAAATATCGTCAAAACCCAGACCAGTTAAAATTTGATTTAAATAATCTCTGATATCTTGCATATCATCAATTATCAAAATTGGCTCTAACGGTTTCACAAATTCCATATCGTTTACATCTTATCGTTACATCTCAAGTTGATAGTTTTAATATATGCTATGGAGTAGCTAAGCTCAAGAAACAGCCACGAATTAAATGAATAAGTTGATAAAACACTACCGCAATGTCCGATACCGTCTAGTATTGGACTTAGCGCACGCAGAGTATAGGTGTGGTTATCTATAGATGTATCACTTCCTATAATTTATATTATGTTAAATAAAGTATTTATCTTTATAAGCAGCCTCATTAGTCGTTGTAATTAGCACTTTAACTCTGGATCGATCCAGTCTTGTGTGTCAAAAATTCACACCACTATTCAACTGGTTACACATACTTTAGATTTAAGGAATTTAAATTTTGATATTTTAACGCTGGATCCCTTTGTTGGGATTTGGTTTGAACAATTCTGCCATTTGATGGCTGAAAACTGACATTATTTGTATATGCTAATAACGCGACGCTACGTGAATTAAATTTAAATGCGTGCACCAACGCCTATTTATTTACGTAGCGCGTCATAACTTTCACTTTTTATTACGCCGGTTGTATTTCTCTTTAGCTTCTCTTACAAAGTTTTCGTTTTCTGTAATTCTCTTTCCAAGTTCATCGACCGCACTCATCGAATAAAGGTGTCTGTCTGATACTTTAATGTAATGATGATACTCGTTGTCGTTGGATTTCCATTTCAACTTATGAATACAAGCGTCGATACAGTTGGTGTTCAAAGATGGTTTTGCACCAGCTGTGTACACTAAGCAACGCCCTAGTTTTACGTCATCATACTTTTGCAGCTTCTCTAAAACGCTAGACAGCAATTTGCTTCGTGTAAATGAATGAGACTTTTCAGGGTTTACCGCTTTTTCTACCATCAGTACGTTCTTGAGATTCTCAATGTCTTCTTTCTTGCCATTGGCCTTGGCAAGTATCACCTGTGTTCCATTCTGATCCTGCGTATACATCAAAGACACGTTAATCGGTATGGCAAACGTAATGTCATCCGCTGCTTCGATATCTTGTTCTAATTGGCTAGCTAATTCTAATATTTGATCTGCGGCGGAGCCATAAAGTGACTTTAATAGTGACGCCGGTGGTAGTTGGAAATCTCCAACCAGAGATAACATGCCTGTATGTTGGGAAGAAATAAATGGCACTTCAGCGAATGACTCAAACTCAGCTGAAAAATTTAGTACGCCTGACTGGAATATTCTGGACGCAATCGATTGAATCTCTGGCATTAATAAATGAACAGCTCATCGCGCCAGTCCGCTATAATTTCAATATTGCGGCGAATATTATTCTTCTGCTCATAGATCCTGTCTAAGCACACACGTAACGGTATCGTGCGTTTCAATCCTTTCTTACCATTAACTTTTTCGTATATCTTGTGCTCACCATCTCTCTCAATTAGTTTAGCTTTTAATAATTGTTCCCATGCTGTACAGAACAACATCACAAAGCCATCGAGTTTATTCTCCAATGAGGGTCTGTTATACAACTCTAATGCCAGCATCATATTATCTTTAGACTTTTTAAGTAGAGCCTTGGCTAGATTGCTTTTACACTTATGCCCAAGTTCTTGAAAGTGCTTGCTTTGAGATAACCGCTTCTTAAACTCAGTTAGCGTAATACCAACGGTATTTATTGCCTCAAACTTATTAGCCGAAACCTCAACCAAGAATTGTGATATCTGACGCTTGTTTAAATATGTCTTAAATGTATTTGCCTCCCAACCGGTGGCAGCAATTACATCTTCACGACTAAACAGTTGTCCAGCGTTTTGCTTTTTCTGTAGAAAGGTAAAGAATTTTTGTTGTCGATCATCCTTTTTCTTAACTGACATCCCTACTCTCCTATTGCCGTAGCCTCGATTTCCTTCAGAAGCGTTTGTTATGTGCCTAATTCAACGATTGATTATAAGGTGTTAGACATAAGGCAATCAAAGTTTAGTTATCTTTACTATAGATTAGCGCGAAGTGTTTCCAATTGCTCGGAAGTGTCACTAAAATCTCAGAAGTGTCACTAATTTTTTAGACTAATCAATTTAATTAAAATACTTTTATGTTTCTGCGCTTAAACATAGGGTGTCATATCTGTACTGGCTCGCCATAATATTGCTTTTTACACTATTACGTCGGATATTGTCATTAATAGTGCTTTTTTTCATTGTTATGAGTCAATCGTGTGTCTAGTTTATGGTGTCGATTCAGTTAGTTAAATCAGACTGTAATTCATTACAGTTTGACTTAGTCTAATAAAAACGAATCAACGACTTTCTCGCATATACTTTTGTAGGGTTTTTGGATCCACCTTCAATGCTTCTGCGGCTTTAACCCATGTACCGAATTGCTTTTTGGCTACTATTGCAAATTCCTTATGAAACGCTTTCGTTAACTCATCCTTAGTTGTCTTGGTTAAATCACCAAATGCAAACCTTGTGTCAGGACTATCCTCCTGGATAACAGGCTCGCCCAACGCAGCTAATGAGCTAGAGATTGCCGACTCTGTAGTTTGAGAGCTCAAAAACGCACAAGACATGTATGCCAGCTTTTTTAGGTCACGTAAGTTACCTGGTAAATATGCCGAGTTAAAAAACTGGATTAATTCATTTGACACCGGAGCTTCCGCAGGCAGATTGGGGTTAACATTAACTTCCTGCCAGATTCTTTGCCAATCCGACAGAATATCTTCTCTGCATGCACGAAGTGGAGGTATTGATATTGTCAGCATTGATACACGATCAAAGAAATCAGCATCGAGTATCGTTGCCAATTGCTCAAGTGATTTATTACTCGCACAAACTAGCTCGAAGTCTGATGCTTCCTCAGTGTCACTTCCAACAGGGCGAAAACTGTGATGGTTATCTTGAAGCACTCGAACCAGCTTTCGCTGAACCGAAGTTGGTAAATCTTGAATCTCATCTAAGAACAATACTTTTCCATTTGCTTCTTTCAAAAGCCCATTGCGATCCTTTTCCGCGCCAGTGAATGCCCCTTTTACGTGGCCAAACAACATACTATCAACCACCTGAGAATCTAACCCACCACATGCAAGCGTAACAACCTGCTTGTGCTTCACCTTACCAACAACAGTCTCTATTAACCTCGTTTTCCCTATACCACGTTCCCCCAATACAAGTAACGGAGCTTTAGAGACGCTAGAGAACTGTTTTAACGTTTGTAGTGCATCCTGTCTTGCTTTTGATTTAGGGTCTAAATCGTAAAGGGCGTAACCGCCCTCCGAATTTGAAATGGCGGTGATCTCTGCCAAATACGTGTTTACGCTGAAATCAACTTTTGCAATGCTCGTTCTTTTTGTATCGGGGTTATATTGTGATGACCAGAGGATTGTTCCATGTGGGAAATGCCCCCTTGCATGAAAAATCAACCAAACTGCATGCATGGCCGGAGTTCCCGGCGAAATATTGATATGAAGGTGCTGCTCAAGCTTTAGTGTTGGGATGATCTCAGATTCTATTGCGTGATAAATTTCTTTGTGATCAGCTGGGTTCTCAAGATCTACAATTCGAAAGCTAATCTGAATATCGCCAAACTCATGCTCTTTGTAGTGGCTGTTATCATCAGCTGACTGAGTTAGAACTATCACTTTATTAATAGAAACTTTACGGTTTTTAAGCCGCTTTAACGCTTCATCTAATACTTCAACTCCAGCTCTTTTTGAGTGCCAACAAAGTAGCGTGTTTATCATATCCACAGTTACGCCTCCAATACGATTCGGGCATTTGGCAATTCAATTTGCTTCAGACTTTTTGCTAAGGCAAAGTCAGACTCTTTGCGTACAGTAATAGCTAGCTGTTTTTTTGTCAGTCGAACAACCTTTGGCTCATAACTTTTTCTGGATGAGCCTGTATCCTGCTTTTTGGAAGTTTCATCCTTAGCTGTTGGTGGTCTGAAATACTCTGAACTTTTGTTAGTGATAACAGGCGGCTCTATTCGCCATTTATACTCAATCTTGTGAGAGGTATTTTCCCGCCAGTTTGCATTAGGTATGTTTGGTTGTTTATCCATATCAGACAGACAATCTGCTTTTATAGGCGATAACTCAACAACGTCTACTTCGCTAACTGAATACCTCTTGAATGCATTATTTTCCCAAGCTTCAAAACCACCAGAAATAATCCCTAGATTCATATCTATATTCAATTCATTGTGGCTATTAGTTAAAAACACATCTAAGCAGTTCATCAGCTCTTTTACCTGAGTACCGGTGAGTTTTACGCCTAACTCAAAGCCTTGATCCATACCATGCGCTTGAAAATTGGCCGACATCACCATGCCATGCATACCATCCACTACAATCGCCTTGGCATGCAGCCATTTAAAACACATCACCGATGCACCAGCCTGTTTCATAGCCAACAACGCTGGCATGGCTGCGGGTCTTTGGCGAGATAGAATGGTGACTTTTAGCCCCGACTTAGCACGTTCACAAATTGTTTTTACAAGCTGATGGTCTTCTTGCCATCCAAAACTGGATATGATGAGTTCTTTTTCCGCTTGATTGATCAACGCTAATGCGTGTTCCCTAATTCGAGCGCCTTCACTAGATGTGACCAGTATTTCAGTTAATTCCCTTGGATATCCTACATTGCCTGGCGACTTGTATGCTGAAAATTCACCAGGACTTGTCATATGGTGCTGCGCACTCTCGAAGATTGCCCAGCGAAACACTTTCACGATCTCATCTATTTGATGCTGAGAAAGCGAGACACCTAACTCTTCATTACGTTTAAGTGCTTCTTCTGTAAGGTTTGCCGTTAACAGTAACCCTTTCGCATTACTGGTTTCATGCAATGCGTCTATGACAACAGCCTTTGCGTGAAAATGTGGTGCAGATGCAAAGTGAACATGTCCGGACAATTTGTTTAACATTTGCTTATGCTGCACAAGACACTTTTTACCAAAGTCATCATCAGGCACATCGCCATCAAGACGAGTCTCACATGCCAATAGTATATACACACGAACTTTGCGCTTTGCAGCTTTTAGGACAGCCGATTCGACATTCTCATCCGCAAGCAAAAACGTACTAAGAATAACCGAGTGCTCGGCATTATCGATTAATTCGACAACTCTTGATTGCAGCTCATTGCAGAACAAAGAGCTATTAATAGGTTGTGGTTCAGTTACCTGTTTAGGTAAAACAGGCAAAAGCACAGGGGGCAATTTGGTATTTGATTGATCAACAATCTTGGTTTCTGTCTTAGTAAACTTTTCAATTAGATTCATCACTATTATTCCTTATAGGTTCCAATCATGGGCAGCAATTACATGCCAGGTATGCTGATTTTGCTGGTCTTCTTCAATCCAAAACTGATTTGCTAGTTCAGCCCTATCAGGTAGTGTAAAATTCCAATCTCTAAAAGGTTCGAGTGCTTTCTCTCTCCAAATTCGGTATTTGCTATTAGTGGCATACATATTGATATTTTTCTCTAATCTCCATTCAGCCCACTTTCTAGCATCCAATTCAGTCAATGCTGATATAGAAATATTGTGTAACTTCATCGCATCAAACGAGCCCGACTTGTGAACAGATGGTCTTTTTACACTTACCGAGCGTTTCATATTGATTCGCTCAGATTCAGTAGTATTTTCAAAAACCACTGACAAGATTTCCATTTGCTCATCCCATTGTTCAAGCAAGCCCTCACTATGCATAAGTACTTTCAAAACTTGCTGACGACTGATTGGTTCAACCCGACGTGAAAAAATAAGATCTTTTCCTCGCTTCACATCGACATTGCCATCAGTCACATTCCATTCGATGTAATACGGTTTTCCTTGAGGTGAGATGCGCTCACCTTTGAATTCAATTTTGTCAACGCGTACTTCCGAGCCACCACCTATTGGTTCAACCTTCTGGCCACGAACGTCTTTAACTAGTTGAGGAACCTCAACTAGTCGCTTTGCTCTTTCATTTAACTCGTTTCTGTTTTTTCCAAGTCCGATTGACGCTGCACTAGGCTCTGTGTGCGCTTCAATAGTAAGAAGTGGATGAGGTAATAAAGGCTCATGACAAACGCAAAGGCTCCAACATCCATCTTCTGGCACGAGGATTTGATCTTTCTCAAGAGCAATCAGTCCTGATTCAGTGAGCCTGTATTGGTCTCGACTAGACTCAGCAAGCCCATATAACTGACATATATTTAGTAATCTATCAGCAACGACACGACGTCCGATTTTGTCTCCAAATAAATGCTCGGAACACTCAGCTGAACTCGCATTCGGATAATCGTGAAGGAATTGCAGCACGCAGTTTATTTCTGGACGGCTATCTGCCAGCGCGATTTCACCCTGTATGAGCCAAGTTTCAGTTTTGATTTCTCGTTTTAGTATGATGTCATGGCTCATAGTGCCTCCTGTGATTCAGTCTTGATTGTTGTAGACCAGTAAGAATTGCTAGCAAAAGTACCTAACACACCCGATGCCTTTTGCATTGCAGAGCGGTTTCCGTACACAATGAGCTGATGCTTGGCTCTCGTAATTGCCACATTCAAGCGATTTGGGCTTTCGAGAAAACTCGTGGGATGATTATTTGCGAAACTAAGCATGACAAAGTCAGCCTCATGTCCCTGAAAACGGTCTGCGGTACATATCTGAATATCAATATACGGTGAGGATTTCTCACCTCGATAGAAATGCCTTACTCCATGATGATTTCCCGTCCACTTTCGTAAAGCTCGACGTATAGCTCGCTCTTGCGCCCGATAGAAAGCCAAAACAGCAACTTCCCAAGGCTTTTGTTGGTTTCTCTCAACATTTGGGTTTGATTTTGCCCAAGAATCAAAGCGACTTAATTCTTTTAATATTTCTCCTACTTCAGCGGTGATTTCACCTTCTTTGCCTTTTCGGCCTTTTACATCGTGCCATATACAACGATGTGAGCCGTTTCGGTATCCCCAGTCCCGCTTTTCAGCTTGGCCATCAGGACTTTGCAGTGCTTTTTCATGGTATATATGTACTCGGGAAAATTCGGCAATGTCTGGATGCATCCTGTGCTGATAACTAAGCCGTATTTGTCGTTGATTTAAAACACTGGCTGGAAGTCCATCAGACAGAGCGGTGCCTTGTTTCTGATACTCTGTTCGTTCAAATCCAACTTGCAGTGATTCAAGAATAGAAGGCAGTGCTATCCTACGTACCCTGTCTATTGCAGTGAACGTATCTTTTTCTGAGTCAAATGGTAGTAGCGCTTTGATATCTTCCTCTAACTTGTTAGCAGTTTTAGAACTTCCGTTAGATTCTGTATTTAGGCGCTGTTCGTACATACGAGCCAGTCGCCACGCTAACTGAGATTCCCAGCTATCGGACTCGGTCTTGATTTTTGTACGACTTAATCTCGAATGCGCTTCAAGTCGCATTTCTAACTTTTTCGGTAACGCAGGCAGTCCCCTTATGGTCGTCAAATCTAGGGGAAGGTGATTAGCATTCTGAGCGATGAACGCTGACGAACCAAGGACTACTGATGCGTAAGGGAGATCTGTCTTCGGTCCTTTAGATGATGCAACTAATACATTTTTGGCCTTTGCTTGCTGATGATAAAATTCAATTGTCTTTTCATCGTCAGTGCAAACCAAGGATACTTCTCGTTTCTGAATATTGATTTGTCGAGCTGAGAAAACATCTGCGCATGCTTCTCGCTGATAACTATCCTGTAAACATGGCTGCAAATTTACTTCGGTAGCTTCATCATCAACATAAGGTGAAAGCTGTTTTGGGTCTCCCACCATGATCCAGCGCTTAGCAAGTACCGCGGGCACCAAAAACTCTTGAAAAGTTGTTTTTGATGCTTCATCAATAATCATCACATCGAAGATTGGCGATGTTGATTGTTTATTTTTGATATCAGGATGCTGAAGCAACCCAATAGTCGTCCCGCAAACTAAATTCGCCGCTTCAAGAACAAGACGCTCAACAATATGTTTACCTTCACCGACCTTACTTTTAAGTAACTTCTGACTAACTGAAATGTGCGGTTGTTGCTGAAGATGTTTTAGCAATCTTGTGCGTTCAGTTTTAACAAACTCTTCCAATTGCCATGGCTTTGCCTTTTGAGAAACACTTGATTTATCTCCAATCCGTACAGGTAACACCATGTCGCGATAAATATTTTCTTCAGACATCATTCGTTCAAGAACATTGTCAACAGCAACGTGTGTTGATGCACAAAGTAAGATCCGCTTACCTCGCTTTATGAATTGAAGAATCAGTTCGCAAATGGCTGTAGTTTTGCCAGATCCTGGGGGGCCTTCAAGGAAGGCAAAGTCTGGTGTATTGAGTGCAATATTTACAAACTCACGCTGCTGAGATGTTCCCTCTCTTGCACCATCGGTAAGAACGTAGTAGTCATCGTTAAAAAAGTGCTCATCATAAGGAACATTCGGCCACTTAGCATGATCCTTACCTTCAAACAGCCTCAATAGCGGAAGATGGTGAATAGAAGGGGTGTCTTGTAAGCTTTGTAATGCATTAATCTGACACTTTAACTGGTATGTGTTTGGACGAATAACCAAATAGTCGTGGTCAGGTAAACGATCCAATAACAAGCTGTCATTCTCTACATTTCTGTCTAGGACTGAAATTGCGTTGGATTTATTGAATCCAACATTGCTTTGTGATTTCCCAGTCAAATGCCAACCATAACCGTCTGGACACTCATACGACGACAGCCCATTGCCTAATTCACTCGCAATTTCGTCCGCGTGCTCCTCAGTTGCATAAGCCATTTTAGCTTTACCGTGACTTCTACAATTTGGGCATTCTCTAGCGGCACTACCCACGGCTTTCCATCTAGCGGGGCTTGCTTCGTATACCGTGTCGGTACTTTCATCTAAAAAGAGCTTTAAGTTCTTTTCGAAATCACCGCAGTTATCGGCAGGCTCAACTAATTGTATCCATACTCCACTTTGAGCATCGTCCAGCTTTTCCCAAGCTATCGCTTTAACAGCCTTCGTACTTTCTAGGTATTTTCGAGTGGTGTCTAAATACTTATAAAAGTCACCAAGACCACTCACTGCTTTACTAAGCAGGATGTCTGGCCTGTGAATTCCTAAGTTTGCGTATCTCAATAACGCCATCTCACTTCCTCTGTTTTAATTAATAACACTCCTTTATTATCAAACATCATACCAACCAACTTTAATTAATCAATATATTGAAATATATATGTAAATTTATAACTGGCAGATTTTGGTGGGTGTATTTCTACACCTATGGGAATTTAAAATAACCATGTGCAAATCTGGCTTTTAATGAAGTTAATCCTTGCTGGTAAATTGTTATATCGGGTGAATAGTTAGCAAAGGAGCTTGTTTGTTATAACAAAGTTGACACTGAAGATAGGTGGCGTACAATAAATCATGTTATAACAATATACTTACTTAAGAGGTGAAATATGCGCACTCAAGTACGAAAAATCGGTAATAGTCTTGGCAATATAATCCCTGCCGCTTTCATCAAACAACTCGGCTTAGTTGAAGGGGCTGACATTGAGGTTAAAGCCGATGGAAAGAAAATTATTATTGAACCAATCAAACGTCAAAAGAAGCGCTTTCCGTTCAGTGAGCGAGAGTTATTAAATGGTTTAGATGCTCATACAGCTCATGCTGATGAGCTGGCGTTAGTATCGGGGAAAGAGTTGGGTGAGTAATGGCTCAGTATGTACCTAAACGAAATGAAATTATTTGGCTAGATTTTGAGCCAGTGAAAGGTAAAGAGATTGGGAAGTATCGCCCTGCATTAGTCCTTTCAAGTAAAGAATACAATCAGCAAACGGGGTTGTTAATTTGCTGCCCTATTAGTACCAGTATTCGAGGTCAAGCTACTGAAGTACCAGTAAATAACCTCGATAAACCAAGTGTTGTAGCTTCCAGTTTGATCCAAACTCTTTCGTGGAAAGATCGTAGTGCGAAAAAAATTACCACAGCTGAAAATGGTGTAATGGAAGATGTTTTGTTACGGCTTATCCCGTTGATTGGGGCTGAATCGTTATTCGATGAATAACGACGGGGAATCATGGATTTTAAGCATCAAGTTAACGGCCTAATTTAGTGAAGAATATAAAAAGGTCAATATCATGAGCACCCCAGAGCAGCGCCTTGCAAATATTAAAGCTGAACTGGAAGATATTGAAACTCGTAAAGCGGCGTTACTTGAGGAAAGCCGTCTACTGACCCAGCAATTGACAGCTGAACAGGCTCACTACTTTAACCAATACGCTGATCCGAGAGCTAAGCTTGCCTTATTTCAAAACTACTTTCGCGGTCGGAATAATATCTATCCGTTTCGTTGGGAATCAAAACAAGGTAAATCGGGCTACTCTCCATCATGTGCCAACGAATGGAAAGCTGGAGTCTGCAACAAACCTAAAATTGCCTGTTCTGAATGTCATCATCAAGCTTTTCATCCATTAGATGAAAATGCCATAAACGCGCATCTGCGTGGGCAACGAACAATTGGTATCTATCCTTTAACTGAGCAAAACCAATGCTATTTTCTAGCTTTTGATTTCGATAAAGCTGATTGGTTTGATGCGATAACCGCCTTACGCCAAGTATGTGATTCGTTACACATTCCGAATTTAGTTGAAAAATCACGAAGTGGTCACGGTGGCCATCTTTGGCTGTTCTTCGAAGCAGCAACAAATGCTAAAACTGCTCGGCAGCTAGGTACAGCCCTGCTTAATCTGACCATGGATAATTATCCGACTCTTAATTTTGATTGTTTTGATCGAATGTTTCCCAACCAAGATGAATTACCTGAAGGTGGTTTCGGTAACCTCATCGCCCTACCTTTGCAGAAACAACCACGTATGCTAGGTAATGCTTCATTTATAGATAAGAATGGAGAAGTGATTGGTGATCAATGGCAGGCGTTGGCAAGTACAGACAAAATTACTGCGGATGTCATGCTCACATTGCTTGAGCGAATTAAAGAATACATCACCATTGAACCACAAGAGCTAGACAGTAAACCATGGGAAAAACAATCGCCTTCTATTTCAACGAAAATACAAAGTTGCCCTGACTCAATAGAAATAATACTGGCTGACAAGCTATACATCGCTACCGATCCACTTCCCAGCCAACTGATCGCAAGTCTCAAAAAACTAGCCGTATTTGGTAATCCTGAATTTTTTAAACGCCAAGCAATGCGCTTTTCAACCATTGGTGTCCCGCGATATTTGTGTGCAGCGCATATTGAATCGGGCTACTTACAACTACCTCGTGGATTGCAATCTCAGGTTGAAAACTTACTGGATAAACAAGAGTGCTCTGTTTCTTATCAGGATAAACGGCAGAACGGTCAATCTTTGTCAGAGGTCAAATTTACGGGTGTGCTTCGTGCTCAGCAAACCAAAGCATTAAAAGCGTTAATGGCAAATGAAACAGGGTTGGTTATTGCAAATACCGGATTTGGAAAAACTGTTGTTGCTTTGGCATTAGCTGCCAAGCGTGAAGTTAACACATTAGTCTTGGTTCATAACAAAGCGCTTGCAGAACAATGGATAGAACGGTGTAAAATTTTCCTAAATGAATTTCAGATGGGCTCTTTACTCGGTGGTAAAGATAAACTCACGGGGTTATTGGATGTCGCTACTTATCAAAGCCTTATCGGTCGGAATGGCGTCGATATTAATGAGAAAGTTTATCAATACGGCCAAATCATTGTTGATGAGTGCCATCATATCCCTGCATCAAACTACGAGACATTACTAAAGAACGTATTACCAAAATATATCCTTGGATTCACAGCAACGCCTAAGCGCCAAGATGGCTTAGAGAAGCTTATGTACTTTCAATTAGGAGATGTGCTATTTGAATCAAAACCAGATAGCGTGAAATTTTCACAAATGGCATATCGATGTGATACGGGTACGTCTTTTCCTAAAACCTGGTTGGATGGTTCCGAGGCAATCAAGATCACACAGGTCTATCAGTACTTGCAAGATCATGAAGAACGTAGTCTTCTTATTGCGAATCAAATATCTGAAGTGGTTCAACTGGATAGAAAATGTTTAGTACTCAGTGAGCGCAAAGAACATATCAGTATTATATCGAAATTATTGAAAGCAAAAGGTATCTCAGCCATTGAGCTACACGGCGGTGTAACTCCAAAAATTCGTAAGCAGCGAATTGCTGATATGCAAGCAGGTTTACCGAACAAGACCGTCGTCATCGCTACAGGGAAATATGTTGGCGAAGGTTTTGATTTACCATATTTAGATTCTCTTTTTCTCGCCTTACCCATTTCATGGAAGGGTACGGTTGCGCAATATGCTGGCCGTATCCAAAGACATCATCCAGGCAAATCAGAAGTAACTGTATATGATTTTGTAGATGATTTGCCAATGCTTCAACGAATGTGGAAAAAGCGAGCTAACGGTTACAAAGCTGTTGGTTACACTGTTTTAGAAAAAGCCCAAGAAAGAAATAAAAAGCTTATTTAAAACAGTTCGTGAGCACTGATTAAAAACTCGACATTATTAGCATTTTCATATATTATATCTCTGTTCATCTATTTTCTTGCAGCCCCTTATTTACGTGGCTTCTAGGTTATTTTAAGTAGGATCCAGCGTTATCATTTAAAAAACACATTGGATCCTGTCTTATGGTGTCATTTTTAAAAAAGTGATCCAGTCAAAACTCAAAAAAACACCTTTAAAATCAGTAGAACTGATCCAATCTTAAAGTGCCATTTACATCGTTAGATTTTAAGGTTTTTTAGCCCCTTTTTTGCTTAATTTGGTTTTTCACGATTTCTTTGTTTCTATAAAATGCTTATTTCTATTTCGTAAATCTATCACCCTGAGCCTGACTTACTTCATTTCCATGAGCATATTACGAGATCATTTTACTGACATACAAATTGTTAGATGGTTTGTAGCTTTCTTAATAGCAGCAAATACAGCAAAGTCTGTATTAATTATGGTTAACTTAATAGCTCAAAGATTAGGTTTATTATTAGCTTCTACATAAGCAATTTTCTTTTTTGGTTACTTCAAATTGTTTAACTCTTAACTTAAATCTAAATTTATATTCGTTATAAAGTGCATCAGTTTCACTTTTATTTTTGAGCTTTATTTCTTCAAGATTATGAATTGTATTGATCACATTATCTATACTTGTTGATTTGTGAATGACAGAAATTAAATGCTCTAGGTTTGTTTTAACATCATTATAATCAACGAGGTGTTCTTCGAGGATTTTCTCAGCTTCAGCATTTATGAACTCATAATCTTCATGTTCGTCAAGATCTAATAAAAAGCTTCATTGCAAAGCTCTCTAACTCGATTAGACGAAATGGTTTGATCAGCTGTCATTTCTGAAATCAGCTTTATTGCATCTCTTTTAAGTGTGTTTAATTCTAAAAACTCATTATGTAACCTTGTTTCTTTAGCATTTTTAAAAGTTATAACACTTATGTAAATCGCTGCACAACCAATGAGCATTGTAATTAGTGGCTGTAAATAGCCGCTAATGATCAAAGCACATTCTATAAACTTGATCATTCTTACGTCCTTTTGGAGAAAGTTTTGATAAGTTTTATCTTAACGTAATCAATACATAATTTATTGTGTAACGGCGACTTCTTGGTAATTTGTAAACCAAGGGTAAAAGCCGAAGCAATAAAAACATGGTTAGTGGCTTTAAATTTCATTGTCATTCCTTGTAATCTACCTACAACCACCCTAGTACGCATATTTTTAAATGACTATTTTATAGAACAATTTGCCTATTACAGCCGATGCTTTCTACAAAGTAATTATCATGACTTACTAGGATAAATCCGCCTTTAAAGTTTTGTAATGATTGAGCCAAGAGCTGTTTTGATTCAAGGTCTAGATGATTATCTGGCTCATCGAGTAACAAAAATGCGGTGCTTTCAATATTACTGACGATACACATGGCAAGCTTCATTTTTTCACCGCCACTTAAATGTGTCGCTTGCTTGAATACGTCATGTTTTCTAAAGCCTAAGCTTGCTAATAATGTACGTGCGGTGCTTTCATCAAGGGTCTTACAGTAGGATTTTAAGTTATCAAGCAAAGTTAGCTCTGCCTTAATTAAGGAAAAGTACTGATCTAAATACAACAACGGGCTATTCCTATGTATGTGCCCTGCTCTCATTTTTAACTCATCTGTTAAGGTTTTTAGTAGCGTCGATTTTCCTGCGCCATTTACACCAATTAAGTGTATTTTTTCATTATTGAATATCTGTAGGTTAATGGGGGTTTGCGACCCATATTGTAAAATTACGTTTTCAAGATTTAGTGCGTTTCGTTGTTTAGTGTCAGGATTATTAAAGTAAAACTGCTGTTGTTTTATTTGTTCGAGCTGGCTAACTATATGTTTTTTATTACTATTAAGTAGCTCTTCTCGCTTTGCGGTATTTTTATTTTGCGAAGATAAATTAGCGCTCGCTTTATCTTTTTTAGCATCCATAAGCACTTTAGGTTGGCTACCAGATTTTCTTGTTACTACACCTTTAGCGGTTCTTTTTGCTGCTTTTTGTTTGCTGCGCTGCTGCTCTAATAGCAGTTTATTTTGCTCTTTAGTAGTATGAGATAGCTTATTTTAAAGCGCTGCTACCTGGTAGTTTTTTTGGGTAACGTAATCACTAAAACCGGTGCCAAACACTGATAACCCCATAGATGTGAGTTCCCATATTTCATCGGCTACTTGAAGTATTTCACGGTCATGACTTATTAAAAGTAGCTGCCCAGTGAATTGTTCTATGTGATTTAAAAGCCAGCTTTTACCTTGTTTATCTAAATGATTAGAAGGTTCATCAAGGATTATAATGTCATGGTGTATGGTAAATAGCGCCCATAATCTGAGTTGGCTTAGTTGACCGCCACTTAATGCTGTTGCACAGCTGTTCGCATTAATACCATAAATGCCTAAACGAGTTAACTCAGCATAAAATCGCTCGGGCAGATCCCAAAATCCATCAAGTAAGTTAAGTTCGTGCTCTGTAAAATGACCGTTATTTATTTGCTGTAATGCTTTGAAATAGTGGTTAAGCCCTAGTGCGTCTATAATCGTTTTATTTTTTAATGTGTGACTATCAACTAGTTGCTCATAAAAACCAAGTTGACCATTGCAAACAACATTACCCGACGACGGGATAAGGCGATTACAAAGTAGCGATGCTAATACTGACTTCCCTACACCATTTCGCCCTACTAAAGCTGTTGTTTTAGCATTTAACGACACTGAAATATTATTCAGAACTTGGCCGCCATTGGCGTGTTGATAAGATAAGTTGGCTGCTTGTAATTTTGGCATACTGCCTCCTGTTATACAGGGACAGTGATACAATTCGTTTAATTATAAAGCGAATTGAACTAAGCGTATGACCACCAAAATGGTAATTGATTTATACTACTGACAAGAGTGAGCAACGCCTACTAGCCCTGTTGTTCCAAAGAAAAATGTAAAAATGGATAACAGGTTTAGTTGTTCATGTTGGCTATTACTCCTAAAATTATGCCCTTTATACTAGCCAGTTAGTATTAAATTGGCAACAATTTATGTTAGGGTTTCATTGATATTGCATTAAAGGAAAGGATTTTGAAGCACGTTAACTGTCAAGCGATAGCCAATAACCCAACGCAAATAAAACTTAAGATAAACGAAAATAAACGTGTATTTATTATCAGCGATCTCGATGCTAATTTAGCTAAGTTTGAGCAAGCTTTAGTCGCTGTCGATTTTGATGAAAGCAACGATGTTTTATTTTCACTTGGTGATGCAATAGATAGAGGCAACGACAATTTTGCGTTGTTATCACGTTTTAAAGAGCTGGGTGTTTATATGACACTGGGTAATCATGAGCACATGATGCTTGAGTCGCTACTTGCCGATGATCATAGCTACTATTCACTATGGGTTGAAAATGGTGGGCGTTGGCATACTCAAGCAACCGATGATGAATTAAAAGCGATAACTGAGCAGCTTTTACAGTGCCCTCTTTCTTATTTGCTTGACTATGCTGGTATGCGAATAGGGTTGTCGCACACAGTATCTGCAGATTGGAATTGGCAAGCTCCTAGTGAGCATAAACCATATGCCGCGGCATCGTTGTTGTGGGATCGCACAATTGTGAAACAAACGATAACAAAGAAAAATGCCAGCATAGACTTTTCTGTGCATGGCCATAACACCACTGCTGAACCTTATTGGCTTGGCAACACTTATCATATAGATACTCATTATTTGAGTGGCAAGCCTACCATTGTTGAACTTAAACCACTCATTAAAGCATTTATGCAGCTAAATTCAGTCTAAGGTTGCAACCTGTGTTAATGCATGTACTTCAAGATATTGTTTATAGGCCAAACGAGCATGCCATAATTGCTCATTATCTTGCTGAATAAATATAAGTGGCCCTGAGGTTTCTTTTGCTAAGCGGTTTAATTTAATATATTCACTGGTGTCAATGATACCATCACTAAAATACTGTTCAGCGGTATATAAAAACACATTATCTTTATATACATCACTGTGCCAAATTAGCGAACGATACATACTAGCACTGATTTCAGTCGGTTTTTTATTCGATTTATATAGTTTTAGCTCTGTATAAATCGAGTTACCTGTAAAAACAATCCCAATTAATGAAAGGGTTGTAAGAGTCATCATCCATTTCATACTTCTATCCCTGTTAAAAGCTCTATTATAACTATAGGAGATAATATGAATGATTTACCGTTTATTTAATCAATTTGGCTGGTTGTAAGTATTTACAAAATACTTAATTATTGTTTTATAAGTACCTATTTTATGTATTAGGTTTTACAACCTAATACATAAGTATTTAAATTAATGTAGTGCCGCGGTAAACGGAATTTTTTTACAAATTTCAGCTTCGGCCACAAGAATTTCTTCTAATCGGGCATCCACTTCGTGTTTATCAAAATACTCGTACGCTAACTCTACAAATAGGTTTTTGTGCTTTTCTTCAGACTTTGCAATTGCAACATAAAACTCTTTTTCTTTGCCCGGTGGCAATGCTTCAGCGACCAATGAAAAGCGTTCATGGCCTCGAGCTTCAATTACACCTGCAACGAGTAAGCGGTCCATTAAAAACTCATCACGACCGTTTCTAAATACCGCACGAATTTGTTTGATATAGGGATCTTTTTGGTCATTACCAAGTGAAACATCACGTTCCATTAATAACTTAAGTACTTGTTTAAAATGTATCATTTCTTCAAGAGCTAAGTCTGTCATTGCTTTTACAAGCTTACGACGGTCAGGATAATGCGATAGCATTGACATTGCCATACCTGAGGCTTTCTTCTCAGCAGCGGCATGATCTTGTAAAAAGGTATCAAAATCTGCCAAGACACCTTCTGTCCACTCAAATGGAGTGTGATATTTTAATTCAAACATGATAACGAACTACTTAACTAACAATGGCGGCGATTTTAGCGTATTTCTGTTATAAAATCTTGTGATTGTAACCAAGTGACTTATCAATTTTGCCGTTTCTGGTGGAGGCAATTTTATCGGGGTGTTTAATATCATTCCAAGCCGTTACTTTACCACCCATATTTAGCTGCTCGAACTGTATATCTGCATCTGTACCTAAAAATGTCTGTAACGCTTTAGCGCTGTGTGGCTGTGCAACATTTAACGTTAATAGGTTGGCTTTTTTGTCTTTAAAGAAATTAGAGACACGTTGTTGATGTTGCTCATAGCAGTTAATCAAATACTCATCAGACTGAATATCTGCTAACGAATATTTACCAAATGTCTCAAAGTAGCAACGCTTTAAATGCGTGTTAAAGCCTCCGTCACTTCGCATTAAATTGGTGTGCATTCGGGCCAGCAGTTGACGGATCGAAGGTACCCATTTAGACAAATCTCGTTCAAGGTTAATAAAGCGGCTATTAGCAAAGTGCGCATCTAATAACGGGAATTCGCTAAAAACAGGAGTATCAGCAATAACGTCTGCTTTTTTTAAGGCTGTTTCGGTATACGCTGTGTGGGCCGTTTTATAGCCCAATTGTAAAAAACTATGGCACAGACTGGTGGTGCCTGTGCGAGGTAGGCCAATAATAAATATTTTGTTGTTCATTTAACTTTTTGGATCGGTAACCATAAGGACTTATCGCCTACAGGGGTTAGCGGTGGTAGTTCTTTGTTTTCTAATTCTACAATAATCTTGTCATGAATATGGGCGTTTTCTATTAATTTACCATTGTATTTAAAAAAGATTTCATCGAACTCACCGCTTTCTATCATTATGCGTAAGCCTTTATTGACTGCTTTTGCAACTTCGGTGTTGTCTTTGTTGAAGAAGAAATAGATTGGGCTGGTGTATTTCAACATTAAATGAGGCAATACAACCAGAGGCATTTGTTGCTTAAAAACTGCTAGTTCATCTTCAATTTCAAGCACAGAGCGTGGGAATAAGTCTCCCCGGCCTCTGTCGAGCATAACAAACAACGAATCAAAGTTTCCTGACGTTGATATAACCAAGCCATTGTCACGCAATATTTGGGTATCGGGCCAATCTTGTCCTTGTACAAAGTAAACTTTCTTTAAATCGTCGAGGGTTTTTAGTCGGCTTAAATAAGGTAGTTTCGGCTCTGTTGTGAACATTAAACGCCAACCAAACAAGCCTTTAAATATAGGAACACGAACCGGCAGTAACTTGTCTTCTCTTACTTTGTTAGTCATAGTCCAGGTGACATCAATATCACCGCCATGTTCAATTTCTTTTAAGACCCTATTTTGACCTAATAACTTTGGTGCAGCAGTTAGTTTATATTTGTAGCCACTGCGTTTTAGTGCTGTATCCAACAAAATAAGTGGGTAATAAACTTCTTCAACTAAACTGGGCAAGGTTTTAGGATAAATTATATTTAAAACTTTTGGTGGAATAGTTGATTTTTTGACATGAGCTGTATCTTCTGTGCTGCCGGCAACTTGATTCGAAACAAATACGAATGCAATCGTAAATACAACTCTTATCATATTAAAAAACCTGTGTTATTAATAACATAACCGAACTTATGAAGATCATCAAAAACGTTAAAACCATGCCAACGACGCGTAGCTGCATTTTTTCATCTGCTAATGCATAACTATGACAAAAACGACCTACTAATAACATCGCACCTAAAATATAAGTAAAATGGCTGGGTAACCCTTGATACTCTAATAAAAATAGCAGAATTAAAGAAAATGGCACATATTCTATAAAATTAGCATGGGTGCGGATCGCGGCTTGTAAACTTGCATCACCACCGTCTCCTAAAGAAATACGCTTAGCTTTACGGATTTTAATAACGCGAAAGCTAAGTTGAATATACAAAATAGCCAAAATAGCAGCAAAAGTTGAAACTATCACAATTTATTCCATTTATTATTTAAAGTTAGACGCCTAGCACTGTTTATTGCTAGGCTGACATATAATTTGCTAGGTTAGCTCAAAATCCTAATTAAAGTCTAACAGTTCTTAAGGAAGTGCATGATTACGCCAAGAAAAATAGCCGATAATTACCGTGAAATGATCAGCAGCATAGGATTTTATCCGTCTATGTTGTCTGTTGTATTTTTGACTTTTGCTTTAATTACAACAGCTGTTGAGTATTCTGATCCAGCAATGAGTGTTAAGAAAGTCTTAAGTGTATTGCTAGTAGACAGTGAAGAAAATGCACGTACCATCCTAAGTACTTTAGCGGGAAGCATTATTTCGTTAACTGTATTTAGCTTCTCTATGGTTATGGTAGTTTTAAATAGCGCCAGCGCCAGCGCCAGCCTTTCTCCTCGAGTATTACCCGGACTTATAACTCGTAAATCTCATCAACTAGTTTTAGGCTTTTATTTAGGCAGTATAATTTACACCATTCTAATGCTCATCAATATTCGTACCATAGGAAATGGTAATATGGGCATCCCTTCACTGGGTATTTTTATATCACTGGTACTTGGCTTAATTTCACTGGGTTTCTTTGTTTATTTTATTCACTCTATATCCAGAGCTATCCAAGTCGATAATGTACTGAATGACTTATTTAAAAATACTAAAAGTGAACTTAATAGCATTAAAGCTATGCAGCATGAACATCCTGTTGATGATTTTCCGACCTTTGACGACTGGTACAGCATAAAAAGTAAAACGGAAGGTTATTTTAAAGGCGCTCATAGCGATAAATTGTGCGCTATCTGTAAAGAGCACGACATTAAAATTTATATCTCTGTTAAACAAGGTTTTTTTACTGTAAAAGGTTACCCATTTTTAAAGTGCGATACTGATTTAACTGACAAACCAGAGCTCATTGATGAGCTACTTGCATGCTTTATTTTTTACATTGAAGAATATGTTAGTGATCATTACCGATATGGAATGACGCAAATATCTGAGATTGCTGTTAAGGCAATGAGTCCGGGCATTAATGATCCAGGTACTGCAGTAAAAGCTATTGATATGCTGAGTATTTTACTCATTTTGCGATTAGACATTTATGATGTGAATTATTCGCTTAAACAATGTGATGATAACCATCCTAAGTTGTTTTTACATGAAACATCATTCGATGAGCTGCTGCATGATAACTTCACACCTATTCGCAATTATGCAAAAAATGACGCCTATGTAATGGTTAACGTACTTGAGGCGTTTAAAAACATATTGTTTAGAGCATCTGATAACGAAAAAGCGACTAAGAGTTTGTTTATTTACTTAGGGGCGATTATTGAAGATATAGATACGCATATTAGTAATGAGTACGACCGTGAACAAATTACTAATATGCTAAAAGCGATTGCCCGTATTTCAGAGCAACAAGGTGAAAAGTTGCTGGCGCGCTTTACCAGCAACAATCAATAGACTAATTTTCGATAAAATAAACTGCATAACTACTTGCGCTAATAGTAAGCTCACCACCATTGTATGCATCAGGTACATAGTTTTCTGGTGCAGCATCTGCCATTATCATTTTGCTAGCGCGCATGTAAGGTTGGCTTCCTGTATCGAGTGGGCTGCTTGACGCTGTATAAAGGCCTTTGAGTTCAACCCCATAATCACTGGCAAACTCTTTCGCAGCAGCACGCGCATCTTTAATGGCTAGCTTTTGCGCTTGCTTTTGTAGCTCTTCATAGCGACTCGATACAAATTGCGTTTGATTAATTTCGTTGATACCCGCATTCACTAGTTGCTGAAGCATAACTGGGTACTTTTTAATATCTGTTAGAGTAACAGACAGACTACGCGATACTCTGTAGCCTACAAATTCCTGTTTGCCTGTTTCACGGTTGTATTCTGTTTGGCGTTGAATTGAGATATTAGACGCATAAATGCCCTTTTCTTCTACGCCTTGGCTTTTAGCAAGCTTAATGGCTTTGGCCATGGTTGCATCAGCTTTGTTTTTAGCGGCAATTAAATCTTTATCTACTTCAACAATACCTACCGTCAACTTAACGTTATCAGGGATTGCTTTAACCGTTGCATTACCTTGGATATAAATATGCGGCGCATCTGGTGTAGCTTGTGCTAACACATTAAAACTAAGTGCGGCGGCTATAGCGGTAAAAACTAACTTACGCATAATACTGTTCCTTAATTAAAAACTCCGTTCATTATCACCTTAAAGGGTTAATTCAATATGAACAACCCCTATTATTCAGATATAAAAAAACAGGCATTAAAAGCCTGTTTTTATTAACCACTCAAAGCGATATAGTTTAGATACTACGGCGCTTATAGTTACGGTATTCTGGAAGCCAGTAGTTTTTCTCGATTGCAGCCCATAAAGCCTCATCACTTAACTCAAGTGCCACACCTTCTTCCATCGCTTTTTTCGCTACTGCAAAGGCAATACGTTTACTTAACGCTTGGATTTCGGTTAACGCTGGTAGCAAGCTGCCTTTACCAGTGTTTGCACGAGGTGAAGACTCTGCCAATGTTTCACTTGACACAATCAGCATTGCATCAGTGATACGAGTAGCTTTAGCTGCGATAACGCCTAAACCAATACCCGGGAAAATGTAGCTATTGTTACATTGTGGGATTGGGAAAATTTGGCCGTTATACTCAACCGGATCAAATGGGCTACCCGAAGCAACAATCGCTTGACCCTCTGTCCACTCGATAACATCTGATGGAAGTGCTTCAACTTGCTTAGACGGATTACTTAACGGGAAGATAATCGGTTGTGGGCAAGATGCGTGCATTGCACGAATAACTTGTTCTGTGAATAAACCAGGTTGGCCAGATACACCAATTAGGATGTCTGGTTGTGCACAGTGCATCACATCTAATAACGATGCGTACTCACCGCTGTATGTCCACTCGCTTAAACCATCTTTAGATTGGCAAAGTGCTTGTTGGAAGTCACGTAAACCTTCCATACCATCAGTTAGTAGACCAAAACGGTCAACCATGAAGATTTGTGAGCGAGCTTGCTCATCGCTAATGCCTTCAGCAACCATAGTACTGATAATTTGCTCAGCAATACCGCAGCCTGCTGAACCTGCACCAACAAATACCACTTTTTGCTCTGAAAGTTTCGCATCTTTAACACGACAAGCAGCCAATAAAGACCCTACAGTTACCGCAGCAGTACCTTGAATATCATCGTTAAAGCTACAAATTTCATCACGGTAGCGTTTTAATAATGGCATTGCATTTGGTTGTGCAAAGTCTTCGAACTGAAGTAAAACACTTGGCCAACGACGTTTAACCGCTTTAATAAATAGATCTAAGAATTCGTCGTACTCTTCTTGTGAAATACGCTTATGACGCGCACCCATATACATTGGATCGTTAAGCAGTTTTTCGTTATTAGTACCAACATCAATCATCACTGGTAATGTATAAGCTGGGCTAATACCACCACATGCTGTGTAAAGTGATAATTTACCGATTGGAATACCCATACCACCAATACCTTGGTCACCAAGACCAAGAATACGCTCACCGTCAGTCACAACGATAACTTTTACTTTGCCTTTAGTGGCGTTACGTAAAATATCATCAATTTGGAAACGATCTTCGTAAGAAATAAATAGACCACGGGCACTGCGGTAAATGTCTGAAAACTTTTCACAGGCATCACCTACTGTTGGTGTGTAGATAATTGGCATCATTTCTTCAAGATGATCACGTACTAAACGGTAGTAAAGTGTTTCGTTGTTATCTTGAATTGCACGAAGGTAAATGTGCTTGTTTAAATTATCGCTAAAGCTTGAATACTGTTGGTAACAACGCTCAACTTGTTCTTCAATTGTTTCATAACGCGGTGGCAGTAAACCGGCTAAGTTGAAACTTTCCCTTTCTTTTTGTGAAAAAGCACTGCCTTTGTTTAATAGTGGCGTTTCGATCAGACCTGGGCCTGAATAAGGAATATAAAGATAATTTGGATCGGTATTTGTAGTCATATTTCCAAGCTTTGATGCGTCATAATTATGACCTGACATTATTACTCTTAAAGGCGAAATTGCAATGACAATTCACCTTGTCAGACCATTGAAGAAAATGAATTTTATGCCCTAAACGGCACAACGAATAGTATACATGAAAACTCAGCAGCTTTAAGGCTGCTGAGCTTGTTTTTAGTGGCTTTTATCACTTAAAGCGATACCTTCGCGGCGCGGATCGGCTGCGCCATAAAGTTTACCGTCTTTTACTTCAACAGCATGTAAACCAGAGTTTAAATCTAGGATACGAACTGTGTGCCCGCGGTTAACAAAATCAGCTTCAAAGTTTGCAAGTTCAGTGCCCTTTTCAAGGCTTGTATAATTGTTGCGATTAGTAATACGCGGTAAATTAATGGCAGTTTGCGCATCTAAGTTCCAATCAAGCACACCTACTACCACTTGAGCAACGTAATCAATGATACGACTACCACCCGGTGAACCGACCACTAAACGTAAACTGCCGTCTTTGTTAAACACCATCACTGGCGACATTGAACTACGCGGACGTTTACCTGCTTCAACGCGGTTAGCTAAAGGTTTGCCATCTTTTGTTGGTGATAAAGCAAAGTCTGTAAGCTGATTGTTTAAAATATACCCGTTCACCATTACTGTTGAACCAAACGCCATTTCGATAGAGCTGGTCATCGAAACCGCATTACCTTGGCTATCAACAATCGATATATGGGTTGTTGAAGGTAGCTCGTAAGCATCATCTTGTGCATAAGCAAGTGAGTTTGGCGGAGTACCTGCTTCTGCGTGAGCATCTTTTTCAGAGATAAGCTTTGCACGACCTGCAAGGTAATCTTTATCAAGTAATCCTTGTGTAGGGATTGGCATAAAATCTGGGTCGCCCATATACACGTTACGATCAGCAAAAGCTAAACGTGATGCTTGGGTAAAGTAATGCAACGCTTGTACTGAATTTGGTTTTAGTTTAGCCATATCTTTATGTTCGAGTAAGGCTAAAATCTGTAATACAGCAACACCACCACTACTTGGCGGAGCCATTGAACAAACCTCGTATTGGCGATAATCAACACATACTGGAGCACGCTCTTTGCTTTTATAATTCGCTAAGTCTTCAACAGATAAAGTACCCGGTGCTACCGCTGAGTTTTGCACTGCATGCACAAGTTCTTTGGCGTTTTCACCTTTATAGAAAGCATCAATGCCTTGTTTCGCTATATCTTTATAAAGCGCGGCAAGTTCAGGGTTCTTTTTCACCGTACCAACAGCAAGCGGTTTACCATCAGGGAAAAAGTAATCACGAATAACAGGAAGCTTTGTAACTCCTGGGTTTAACTCTTTGGCAAGTAATTGATGCAAACGTGGTGACACAATAAAGCCCTGCTCTGCCAATTCAATGGCAGGGCCAAATAAAGTTTGCCACTCTAACTTACCATAACGCTTATGTGCTGAAGCAAAGGCATCTAAAATACCCGGTACACCAACAGAGCGACCACCTACCACGGCTTCAATCCACTTAACGGCTTTACCGTGTTTATCTAAAAACAGTGTTTCATCAGCGTTACTTGGTGCGGTTTCGCGGCCATCAAAACTGGTTAGGCTTTTGGTTTTGTTGTCGAAGTACATCATAAATGTACCACCGCCGATGCCCGACGATTGCGGTTCTACCAGTGTGAGTACTAATTGTGTAGCAATAGCAGCATCAACCGCAGAGCCACCTAGCTCAAGCATTTTTTGACCTGCTTTTACAGCATAAGGGTTTGCCGCTGCGACCATGTACTTATCGCCTTCAACAACCTGTTTATGGGCAAAGCCGGTTGCAGCTTCGGGTTCGCGTGTTTCAACTTTTGCAGGAGTCGCTAAAAGAGCCGTTGAATAGATAAATGAAGTGGAAAGAGCTAACAAAGCTTTGGTTTTTAATAACATAAATATACTTAATCCCGTAGTGTATTTGGCATCTTAAAATTAAACGTGCACAATAGTGTCACAATCTCAGATACAACAAAAATAACATGATAAACCTGCCCCTGAAACTAGAATATATTCTGCCCCCATTGTGTTTAATACTACTAAGTTCCTTGTTTGCACTTTTCAACTTAAATGAATATCTCGAATTTAACCGTGAGTTAGTCGCAAATGGTGAGTTTTGGCGTATTTTCACCAGTCAATTCGTACACGCAAATTGGCCCCACTTAGGCTTAAATTGTGCCGGAATTTTATTAATTTGGGCTCTTCATGCTGAGCATACAAGCCCACCTCATTATGCATTGAATATTGCTATTCTTGCATTGTGGTGTGGTTTAGGTGTGTGGCTATTTTGCCCTGATATCCATATTTACACCGGATTAAGCGCATTACTGCACGGTGTGATCATTTGGGGGGCAATTAAAGACGCACAAGCAGGCATGTTTTCAGGCTGGTTATTGTTTGCGGGTACGTGGGCAAAAGTGATTTGGGAGCAAATAGCAGGCCCGAGTGAATCGGTGAGTCAGCTAATCGCCTCTAATGTTGCCATTGATGCCCACTTTATCGGCGCAATTGGCGGCACACTGTTGGCTTTACCTGTCTTTATAAAAATAATAAAAAATCGCGGGTAGCCCTACTCGCTTTTTACAACTCTTTTTAACTCGAAAAGGAACTTTAAATGAATGAAAATAAAGGACATATTTACCTTCGCATTATCCTATTTTGCCTTTACGGACCACTCTTGGCCGGGCTATTTGGCCTATTGGTAAATTTAAAATTTGTTTCAGCAACGTTTATGGCAAGTCTTGATAATATTTATTACACCATAGTATTTTGCTCAATTTGTATTGGGTTTTGTCTGTTGTTAGCAAAATACAGTATCGTTAAAGAATCGTTTAAAAATAAAATTTTTGCTCATTTGACCCTTATTATTAGTATTTTGTATTCATGCTTAATGTTCTTTGGTATTGGTTTACTTATATTATTCAATATCATGTTTAACTCAAATACTGATTACGTTCACCAAGAAAAGGCATTTGAATATCGCACCTTTTATGTCTACACATCAGACCCTGGAGCTTTTGGAACTGCTCACCATTATGTGTATTTAAAGTGCCCTGCTTCGTTTAACCGCTATGAATTGGAATTAATAGCCAATATATCATGGATGAGAGACTATAAAATGAGTTTAGAGGGTGATAATTTAATTTTTGAAAACGACTCAGAGGAAGGTAAGGCAGTACTTGATGTGAGTAAATTTTACTGCAAATAACCCTATAGAGATAAATTCTATTACAAACAAAAACAGCCACTTTAAGTGGCTGTTTTTCATTTACACTATTGATTAAAGCGTTTCTTTAAACAACTTATAAATACGACGGTATTCATCTAACCAGCTTGATGGTTGTACAAAACCATGCGGCTCAACTGGGAAGATCGCTGTTTCAAAGTTTTCTTTTTCAAGCTCAATTAAACGTTGTACTAAGCGAACTGAATCTTGGAAGAATACATTATCATCAACCATAGGCGCATTAATTAATAAATGGCTCTTAAGACCTTCAGCAAAGTAAATTGGTGAGCTCTTTTCATAGGCAATTGGGTCAACATCTGGATGATTTAAGATATTCGACGTATAAGGACCATTGTAGTGAGCCCAATCAGTTACCGGACGAAGTGCAGCACCTGCTTTGAATAAATCAGGTTGTGTGAATAACGCCATAAACGTCATGAAACCACCGTAAGAGCCACCATAGGTGCCTACAGCTTGTGTATCTATGTTTGCGTTGTCTGCCATCCAGCTTACGCCGTCTGCTAAATCTTGGATCTCAGGTGTACCCATTTGACGGTAAATAGCTGTACGCCAATCACGGCCGTAACCTTTTGATGCACGGTAGTCCATGTCCATTACTACGTAGCCTTCTGAAGCAAGTAATGAGTGGAACATAAACTCACGGAAGTAACCAGACCAACCCATGTGTGAGTTTTGTAGGTAACCAGCACCGTGGTTAAAGATAACCGCTTTACGGTTTTTACCTGTTTCGCCTTCTTTATAATCAGCTGGGTAATATACTTTTGCGTAAATTGGCTGATCAGTGTGGCTTGAAGGCACAGCAACAATCTTAGGTGCGATTAGTTTCTTCGCTAAAAACTCATCAGATACCGTGTGCGTTAACTGCGTTGCTTGGGTATTTGCTTTTGCATCAGCAACGTAAAGCTCAGGCGGTGACATAATTTTTGAATGAGTTAGCAATAGTTTGCTTTCATCTGGGCTTAACTGGTAATCAGTCATACCATCAAGGTTGGTTACTTGCTCAGATTCACCGTTTGCAGGGTTTACACGATAGATTTCGTAAAGACCTGGATGCTCAACGTTAGCTTTGTAGTAAATCGCTGAGTTATCAGCTGTTAACGTTAAGTTTGAAACAACAAATTGGCCTTTAGTTAGCTGTGTTGCTTTACCGTTAAGTGGCTTTTTGTAAATATGGCTGTAACCAGACTCTTCAGATAAGTAGTAAAGCGTATCTGAATTGTTTAACCAACCAAAATCGTTGTATGCATAGTTAACCCATGCATCGTCATGCAGACGGTGCTGTGAAACAAGTTTGTTGTTTTGCGTATCAACAGTGGCTAACCAACGATCTTTGTTGTCCCATGCTTCAAGCATAAGTGCCACTTGTGAACCATCTGTGTTCCATTGGATTGCACTTTGGTCCCAACCCCAATCCATCATTAGATTGATGGCGCGCGGTGCTTTTTCAGACTTGTAAGTTTTGCCTTCGCGGGCGTAGTTTTCTTTTTTAACAGCCGCAAGTACGTCTTCATCAAAGCCAGGTAAGGTATCGAATGCAAGGGTTGTTTGCTCGCCTGATTTAAGGTCGATGTAGATAACATCTGAGCTGATTGGTTTTTCATCAGCAACACGACGACGTACTTTCTCAGCCTTTACACGTGCATCATCGGCAATGTAATTAGGCATGATATCGCCTTCGTCACGCCATGAACGGTTCTCAGTGGTTACTGCAACGAGTGCTTGGCCATTTGGTGAAAGCTGAACATCTGCTAAACGTTTACCTTTACCTAAGTAAAACTGCGCGTTAGCAATGCTGTCGTTTTGTTCGTTGATTTGTGCTTTACGCGCTTCACGATCTTTTTTGTTTTTGTGAGTCAGCGCAATGTAATCAATTAGTTTGTGCTGTTCTTTTGCAATGTAAGTGTCAGGCTCTTGTACACCTTTAGGTGCATCGTCTAGGTGTAAGTTTACTAATTCAACTTGACGACCCGTTGCTAAATCAACTTTATAAAATGCATTACCTTGACGAAAAGCAAGGCTACCATCAGTTAAAAACTGTGGTTTTGATTGCTGTGCGCTATCGTGAGTAATTTGAGTAATTTGCCCAGTGCTTAAGTTTTTAACGAAGATATTACCTTCAAATGCATAAGCCTGTTGCTTTTTATCTGCTGAATAAACAGCATTTTTAGCGCCTACAGTGTGTAGTTTATTTAACGCTAATTGTGATGCAGATTGGCTGTTAATTGCTTGAACGTATAAATCACGTAACTCATTGCCCTGTTGCTTTTGTGCATAAACGATGCTGTTAGAATCACCGTTCCAGAAAGCACGCTCAGGCTGACGACCTAACCAATCAGGGTGAGCCATTGCTTGCTCTAACGTGATTTCAGCGGAACCTGTGTCAGCAGGAGTAACAACAACGGGTGCTACATTGGTAACTTGTTCTTCAGAAGGCGTTGAGGCGGTTGATTGACAACCAGCTAGCATAAAGCTAGATGCGACTGCGAGAGCCACTAACGTTTTATTAGCAGTGGTTTTGAAATTCATAGTGCTTCTTTAGGGTAATTATAATTCGCCTTATTTAAGCAGAAGCACTGATGAAATAGCAATTTTTATAGGATAAACAGCCAAACTTTTCCGTTTAATAACAGCTTATTTCAATGTTATATCAAGCCATACCATACGATGATCAGAAGAGGCATTGCGATCCTCAATTAATCTGAATAACTCAGAGTTTTCTGTTGGCCAAAATACTCCGCCGTCATTTATTTCAATACCATAATTAGATGGCAGTACGTAATCGGCTCTGGCTTGCCAATAAGCGGTATAGTTTTTAGCATAATCTTCTTTATACGATTCTTTAGCGCCTTTGCTTGTTGGCGTAAAAGAGGTATTCACTAATGGGTTTTTTAAAATCTGGTCTGTAGTATTTGGACGTGCCTTGCCCCCTTCAGGCGCAGCATTTAAATCGCCAACAATTACAAAACGGCTGTTCGCTTTTAAGCCTCCTTTTTGGCCTTTATCATCGTAAATGTAGTTAGCATTGTTGATGTAATCAGCAATTAAGCTCACTTCATCGTGGTTACGCTTACCGTTGCGGTCTTCTGGGCCATCGAATACCGGCGGCGTAGGGTGCGACGCAAGTAAATGAACTGTTTTGCCTTTTATATCAATCGGTAAGTCCCAAAATGATTTAGAGCTTAGGTGAATTGCTTGCCATTCTTCTGCTGAATACCAGTCTTTACCTGTTTTAGGGTCGATAGGCATTTGTGCATTTGGCATATCTTTGTATTTGAATGTTTGTAATGTTCGCGCTTTATCTAAATCAATAGGGTAGCGAGAAAGTACAGCCATTGCATAATGCCCTTCAAAGAAGCCAAAGCCGTGTGCGTCACCTTTGTAATGCCCCTTTACACCATCGTTATCTAAGTCAAATTCGGTAGGTAAACCGGTGTTGACTGGTGCGATAAAGTAATATGGGTAATCGATGGCAACCTGCTTATTTTGCGATACCTGCAGGTAGTTTTTACGAAATACGTTAATGCCTTTATCAGCATCAATATAGTCAAACTCATTAAGTAAAATAACATCAGGTCTTACGCGCTGAATTATTTCGGCAATGTTGCGAATTTGCTGGTGGTTGCTCGCTAATGCTTTGCTTAAAGCATCTTTATCAATAGCTTCGCCTTTTTTAGCATAGTTGGTTGCATCCATACTCACGTTAAAGGTAGCAACACGTAAATCTGCAGCCACTGCATTGTTAGCAAATACACCTACAGCCAGGGCTAAAGAAGAAGTTAATAAAGCGTTTTTCATGAAATAAATCCGTCTACTATAAGTAGTAAAATAATACTGCTGACAATGATCCATAAGATCATCGCCATGATAAAAGGTTTAATACCTGCTTGTTTTAAGACTGAAATAGATAAGCCACTACCAATCAAAAATAAGGTCATTACCAAAATTTGTTTAGCACCAACATTGAGTGCATGCCAAAGTGTTTGATACTCAGAAAAGCTTGAATTAATCAGTGCAGCTGCTAAAAAACCAAATATAAACAATGGGATACTTGCTTTTTCATCTGATTTCCAAAACACACCCGCGATGCTTGTATAAGGTATGATCCACATTGCTCTGGTTAGTTTAATAGTTGTTGCAATAGCAAGTGCTGATGCGCCATAAGCAGCGGAAGCCCCCACTACACTACTTGTATCGTGAATCGCAAGTGCCGCCCAAACACCAAATTGCTGTTCGGTTAGGCCAAAATAATGGCCAATCATCGGGAACAACACTAAGCCAAGAGCGTTTAATAAAAACACCACAGCGAGTGATATCGCCACTTCGTGATCTTTGGCTTTAATCACCGGGGCCATAGCTGCAATTGCGCTGCCACCACAAATTGCTGTACCAAATGAGATAAGTACACCGGTGTTTTTATTTAACTTAAATAACTGAGATAAAATTTCGCCAAGACCAATAATAGCGGTAATACTGACAATTGTAAGCACAATAGAACTGCGCCCTACTTCTATTACTTGATTAAAATCAACAGCAAAGCCTAAGCCAATAACCGCTAACTTTAGCATCCATTTACTAAATTTTTGTGACTGAGCTGCAAATGGATTGCCTAAAGTCATGGCAAATAGTGCACCGACTATAAGTGCCGTAGCAGAACCAACAAATGGCAAAGCAGATGCTAAAAAAAGCGTAATAAAAAGAAATTGTTTTGGGCGTTCAGCTATCACAACGGCACTCTGATTAGTTTGTTGGTTAATTTATGTACCAGAGGTGCGACAACAATAACGGTAGGAAATGCCACACAAAAAGCAAAAGCCCACGCTTTAAGCCAAATGGTTGTAATGTTATCGATTAAACCAACGTTAAAAATGCTGATCACTAAAGACATAAATCCAGACATAAACAGCGCCATAAAAAAGGCAAACACGACTGTTCTAAATCGAGGATGTAACATAACAAGCTAATATTAATATAAAAATATTAGTCTATAGGAAGAAAAACCTGACGCAAGTGCTTTGAGACAAGAGGTACAAAATTAGCGAAGTTTGCGCGTAAGGCCAAAAATTAAAAAGCCGAGATAAACTCGGCTTTTAAGAATTTAAACTGATTAGTTTAAAATAAGTTGGGTGCTGGTAGCAGCTACACCTGGGTAATCTTGCTCTGGCAATATTTCAGCAAGTGCAGCTAATCGCTCACCTAATTGGTGAAGATTATTGGCAGATACGTTGATGTGTCCCATTTTACGGCCTGGTTTAGCCGTTTTACCATACCAGTGGCTTGTAACATCTTGAGTAGCAAGTACTGAGTGTGGAATTGAAGGCTGTCCTAACACGTTGATCATAGCAGTAGGACGAAGCAATTCTGTACTGCCTAATGGTAAGCCTGCAACAGCGCGCATGTGGTTTTCGAACTGAGAGCAATGCGTGCCCTGCTGTGTCCAGTGACCAGAGTTATGAACTCGCGGTGCAATTTCGTTTACTAATAACGTACCTTGAACATCAAAAAACTCAATTGCTAATACACCCACATAATCAAGTTCATTTGCTAGCTTGTTAAACGCCAGCTCAGCTTGTTCTTGAATTGCAGCTTTTTCTTTACCTGCAACTGAAAGTGTAAGCACACCGTTAGTGTGTTGGTTTTCAGTTAATGGGTAAATTACTGTGTTACCTGCTTTGTCGCGTGCACCGATGATAGATACTTCGCGGTCAAATGGGATCATCTTCTCAGCAATAATAGAATGCGGTGCACTGTCGGTACCAGATGCAATGAAATCTGCCATTTCTGACCAAATTTGGTCAATTTGATCATCTGATTTTAAGCGCCATTGGCCTTTACCGTCGTAACCCGCTTGGCAAGTTTTGATCACAAGTGGCTTACCTAAACGCTCTACCGCAGCAATAAGATGTGCTTTTTCGGTAATTAGCTGATAAGGCGCGCACTCAACATTTGTTTTATCAAGTAATGCTTTTTCAAGTGCACGATCGCCACCTGTTTTAATCGCCGCTTTACCCGGGTAAAACTTGTTGCTTTGACAGCACAGTGTTAGTACATCATCAGGAATGTGTTCAAACTCTGCTGTAATTGCGTCTGCGCTATCAATAGCTTGTTGTAATGTACTGTTATGAACTTCACCGGTTAATGGGTGAATGATTTTTTCACTACCCACATCGTAGGCAACAACATTTAAATCAAGGGGTGCGCCCGCTAAGCTCATCATACGAGCTAACTGACCCGCACCTAAAATTAGAATATTCATATTACTCTGCAGGATTAGGGTTAGCTAAGATAGTGTCTGTTTGTTCTTTACGGAATGCTTCAACTTTTGCGAAAATTTCTGGCTGTTGGCAACCTAAAATTTGTGCAGCTAAAAGGCCTGCATTTGCTGCGCCCGCTTCACCAATAGCAAGAGTACCTACCGCAACACCTTTAGGCATTTGGCATATAGATAATAACGAATCTACACCATTAAGAGTTTTAGATTTAACGGGTACACCTAAAACTGGTAGTGATGTAAAGGCCGCTGCCATACCTGGTAAGTGCGCAGCACCACCGGCACCTGCAATAATAATTTTAATGCCGCGCTCAGCTGCAGTGCTTGCATAGTCGGCAAGTAATTGAGGGGTACGGTGAGCAGAAACAACTTTAGTCTCGTATTCAATGCCGAATTTTTCAAGCATTAACGCCGCATGTTCCATCGTTGGCCAGTCTGATTTGGAACCCATAATAATGCCAACAGTCATAAATACACCTCAGTAAATTGTTTTCTAAAAAGCGGACTTTTGTCCTTATTTTGTGGCGGGTATTATATACCCAAACCACATCAAGATGCGAGTTTCAGTTGGAATTAAAAGCGATTTAGGCAAGGCATTGACTGCAAATAATAGTGGTTCTATTGTTAAAATCGATAACGCAGTATAAATCGCTTTTAAACCAACCCTTTGGGCGCTTCACAAGCACTCACTCTCATCGTTGTTACTTCTTAAAAGGGACTGCCATTTCTACAAAGTAACGCCTTGATATTAAGCACCTGTGAAACGCTGAATTCTGTAACTTGATGTGGCTTGGGTATATCCCCTAACTCACATCAAGATGCGACTCTAGAAGCACAAAAAAGCCATGACATGCATGGCTTTTAATCACTCATAAACGAATTAAGCTTCTTTACTTGCTAGATACTCAGTATACGTACCCTTAAAGTCGATAACTTTGCCGTCTTTGATTTCCCAAATGCGGTTAGCAAGTGATGATACGAATTGTCTATCGTGTGATACGAATAATAAAGTTCCTTCGTATGCTTCAAGTGCTAAGTTAAGCGCTTCGATAGATTCCATATCCATATGGTTGGTTGGCTCATCCATTAATAAGATGTTTGGTTTATGCATCATAATTTTACCAAACAACATACGGCCTTGCTCACCACCTGAAATCACTTTTACTGACTTTTTAATGTCGTTTTGTGAAAACAGCATACGACCTAAGAAACTACGAACAACTTGCTCGTCGTCGCCTTCTTGTTGCCATTGTTCCATCCACTGGAATAAGTTCATGTCTTGTTCGAACTCATCAGCATGATCTTGCGCGTAATAACCAATATTAGCATTATCAGACCATTTAAATTCACCTTGTTTTGGTGCTAAGCGACCTGCAAGGGTATTTAATAATGTTGTTTTACCAACACCGTTCTCACCGATAATCGCAATACGCTCACCTACTTCAACTAAACCTTCAAGGCCACTGAAAAGCATGTCATCAAAACCTTGCGCTAAGTTAGTTAGCTCTAAGGCATTACGGAATAACTGTTTTTCTTGTTCAAATCGAATAAATGGGCTTTGACGAGAAGACGCTTTAACTTCTTCAAGCTGAATTTTATCGATTTGTTTAGCACGTGATGTTGCTTGTTTTGCTTTTGAAGCATTTGCAGAGAAACGAGATACGAACTGCTGTAGTTCTGCAATTTGGCTTTTCTTCTTCGCATTTTCGCTCAGTAAACGCTCGCGGGCTTGTGTTGCTGCAAACATATATTCATCGTAATTACCTGGGTAAATACGAAGTTCGCCATAATCGATGTCAGCCATGTGTGTACATACTGAGTTTAAAAAGTGACGGTCGTGCGAAATGATGATCATGGTGCAGTCGCGTTGGTTTAACACGTCTTCTAACCACTTGATGGTGTAAATATCCAAGTTATTGGTAGGCTCATCCAGTAGCATGATATCTGGATCAGAAAACAGCACTTGTGCAAGTAACACACGCAGTTTAAAACCCGGTGCGATTTCAGACATAGGACCGTAGTGTTGCTCTGTACCGATACCTACACCAATCAGTAGCTCACCGGCTTTAGCTTCTGCTGAGTAACCATCCATCTCTGCAAACTCAGTTTCAAGATCAGCTACACGCATACCGTCTTCTTCGCTCATCTCTGGTAAGCTATAAATACGATCACGTTCTTTTTTTACTTCCCACAGCTCTTTATGACCCATGATAACTGTATCGATCACAGAAAACTCTTCATAAGCAAACTGATCTTGATTTAGTTTAGCAATACGCTCGTTTGGATCTGTACTGACATTACCTGAAGATGGCTCAAGTTCACCACTTAGGATTTTCATGAAGGTTGATTTACCACAGCCATTCGCACCGATTAAACCATAACGGTTTCCATCGCCAAATTTTGCTGAAATATTTTCGAATAAAGGTTTAGCACCAAATTGCATGGTGATATTAGCTGTACTAATGATAGCGGTACCCTCCAGCGGGTAAAAAGTAAAAACAAATCTGCATGCAATTTTAAACTAAAGCCGCTTTGCACGCCATGATAGTTTAAATAAATCAACTCAGTAGTTTTACAAAATGACATACAGCACCTATGCTGAACTGCACATAAAATGAGCACGCTCACAAACGAATGTGAGCGCGCTCAACTTTCAAATAATCATTATAAAACAAGGAGTTTGTTAGCATGAGAAATAATAACACAGAACAGCGAATTTTAGATGCTGCTTGGTCATTATTCGTAAAAGAAGGGTTTTCTGACACCTCTACTAGACAAATTTCTGCGGCCAGTAATATTGCTGTGGGTACTTTATTTAATTATTTTCCAGATAAAGTTGCTATTTTAGAGGGCTGCTTAGAAAACAGATTTGCAGAAGTGTTGGAGCATGCTAAAGAAACAGACATCCACCGCCCTGCCCGTTTAAAAATAAGCCACTATGCACAGTATTTTTATCAATTCTATTGTACACACCATCATTTTTACAAACCTCTTTTCAGCGATCGTTTGTTTAGTGAGTCGTTTCAGGAGCAGCACATAAGATTGATGGAATCATTAATCTTTGCCGATCAACCGCATTTTAATAAAGTTAAAGCGGCCATTCTACTAGACTGCTATTTTATGACCTTATTGCACGGTTTATGCTCAGACAAACCCAATACAAAAGATATGCTAAAAACATTAAGTCAAAAGGTGTCCATTTTTTAGCTACACTAACTTATTGATAATTCAGTATAGTGAACTCAAAATGAATAAATATTCCTCAAAACTGATATCTTTGTTGATTTTTTTTCACTTTTTACCCTATTTTAGCTCTGATAATCTCCTAGTTTTGCAAAATAACACTTATTAGGGACGATGTATAAACAAGGATTTCTATGAAAAGAACTTACATAGCAACATTAATCGCAAGTATGAGCATGGTCACAATTAACAGTCATGCTATTGAGATATAAAGATGATAAAAACAGTGTCACTGTTGGTGGCTTTATTGATGCCAGAGTGATCAGCACTCAAGGTGAGACTGAAATTGTAAATGGTGTATCCCGTATAAATTTGGATTTTAAACGCCAGCTAAAAAATGAATGGCAAGCCTTGGCATTCCTAGAGTGGGGAGTGAACCCTGTAGGTAATAGTGACATTGTTTACAATAATCGCTTTGAAACTGTGCAAGACGAGTTTTTATACAACCGTTTAGGTTATGTTGGTGTAAAACACGAAAAATATGGACGAATTACTGTAGGTAAGCAATGGGGTGCTTGGTATGATGTGGTTTATAACACAAACTACAGCCTAGTATGGGATGGCAATGCTGCTGGGGTCTACACCTACAATAAAGACGATGGAGCAGTAAATGGTACTGGTCGAGGCGATAAAGTACTGCAGTATCGTAACAACTGGGGAAATGTCCATATAGCATTGCAAACGCAATTGAAATCAGATGACTTTTATACCTGCGATATCGCCGATATTTCGCGTGCATCATGTCAGGCATTATGGGATCAAGGTAATAATGCTGCTCAGAAAGTTGAGTTTAATTCAACTTATGGTGCTGCCCTCTCCTACTATGTAACTGATGAACTTAAATTTACAGCAGGTGTAAACCGAGGCCAATTCGAGATTCTGTATGCTGGCGGGCGAAAACAATCAGTAACAGATCTAATTTATGGTGTGGGTATGACCTATGGTGATTTTAATACACCTGGTTGGTATGCATCAGCGAATATCAATAAAAATGAAAACCATGATACTGATAATTTAGGACGGTTAATTAAAGAAGCTGTCGGTTCTGAATCGTTAGTCAGTTACCGTTTCGATAACGATATCCGCACTTTCTTAGCCTACAACATATTTGATGCTGGTGACGATTACGTGATTCAACCAAACTTTAATGCTGATCCTAATGATGTGTTTAAACGACAATTTGCTGTTTTAGGTTTGCACTACTTTTTGGGCGATGACACTATTTTATACATCGAAGCACGTAAAGATTTTAGTGACTTTTCAAGTAAAGATGCTGAGCAAGAAGCACAGATGTCACAAACCGAAGATGATGGTATTGCCATCGGATTTAATTACACATTGTAATTGCATTTACATAAAGCCCACCTTAGTGGGCTTTTATATATTCTAATTAATGAACAACTCAAATATTTTGCTTTTTGGTCGCAACCCCAATCAATAAACTGATTCTAGTTACATCAATTTCAAGCATTTCGTTGATGCACTTTTATTGACTAACCCAGCTTGCTTGTTATGCTTCATTGTTTCTACTGAGTAACTCACTCAACTCTTTCTTACTTTGCTCAGGATTTTTGCCCGCAGTATCTATGACAATACGTGCTGTTTCCCACAAGTCATAATCTCTTGAAATCACACTTTCCCATGATGGAAGTAAAAGGTTTCGAATATCTGTTTGCCTGTTTTCTACACGTTGTCGATGTTCGGCTTTATTCGAGCAGATAACTTCAATTTCTATATAGGGTGATGAAGCTTTATTTGCTACGCTTTTCCACCCTTCTCGAGATTCCAAAACTGGGTTTGTTGAGTCAGCTACAACAGAAAGGCCGTTTTTTAGATTTTCTAACGCAAGAGCAAAAGCTACCTTGTAACCTTCGTCATGTAGCTTATTAAAACCACAGTTTTTTAGTTCTTGCTCGATAGTATCAATACGAATATGAACTGCGCCCAAGGAAGAAGCTAAAAACTTAGAAAGTTCAGTCTTACCTGTTGCGGGTAGACCGCCAAGGATATATAACATAAAGCCTATGAATTCCTTCCAAGTTACTTTTAAAAGTGTGTATTTAGGGTGTTTAACATTTAAAATGTTGTCATAAAAATTCAAGAAAAACCACCGCATTCGATAAACCGAGAAGATTCCACGCCTGAGTTTCTATAACTACTTATCTTGTTTATCAATATACTTAAATTTAAAGATACGCTGAGGTTATAATGAGGTCAAATACAGTATGATGTGTTCTTATATGACGAATTATTACTACATTGAATAATCACGTTCTACTTTTGCAATGCGCGTTGTAAAAGTGCTGTACCATTTGTCTTTACCAAGTTGCTGGGCATTTAAGTGCTCTACGTTTTGTTTCCAGGCTTTAATTGCTTCTAAGCTTTGCCAATACGACACAGAAATACCTAATCCATCACGAGCAGACTCCATGCCTAAATACCCAGGTTGTTGTTCTGCGAGCTCCACCATTCTATTCGCCACCTCTTCATAACCAGCGGTATCGTCAGATAAGGTATTCGTAAAGATTACGGCGTAATAAGGCGGTTTTGGTGTATTCGCTATCATGCTATTACTTCCCTCTACTAGGTTCAAAGCCATCATAGCATGGGATTTCTGTGTTAAACGTATCCCAGTTTGCTTTAGAGCTCACGAAATTGTGACTAATTGGACGTTCGTTTATATCACTATCTAATAAACCTAGGCGAATACGTAAGCGGCTTGGGTCATCTTTATTTTCGCTATAAACTGGGGAGCCACAGCTACTACAAAAATAGCGAATTCTACCGGGTTTAAATTCAAACGCACTTAGATGCTGCTTGCCTTCTGTTAGGTTAAAACCATCTCGTTGAATAAAGCCGTTGGTTGCGTAAGCTGTGCCAGAGTTTTTACGACACAGCGAGCAATGACAATGAATAATTGAGTCTATACCACCAACAATCGTTACTTTTACTTTGCCGCACAAACAACTTCCTTTATACATAGTCCCTCACAAGGTTAAAGCTTAATAGCCGCGATGCTTCCAAAAATCAGTGGCAGTGCCTTCGGCTTCCTTTAATAAGTTAAAGGATTTATCGGCAATTATATGGCCATTTAACTCAATAGTCATGCGCCAAATACCTACTTTATTATCAACAGGTGCCCATATAGTATCACCTAAGTAAAACTGCCAATCGTTTGTTTTAACATACTGTTCACCCTCAAACGGCGGCATAATATCGCCATCCTCATCGGGGATATCTGGGTGGTAAACGCAAAACTTAATTTTTTGTCCTTTGGCCTTTTTAATGTTAACAATAAAACCAAATTCAATATCTAACTGTGCAGGAACGTCTGTTGTAAATTCGGTGATTTGAGGCAGGTCTTTCTCTTTTGCATCCCAATGACTGTAAATGCCGTAACTTTCAATACTGGTAATTGGTTTGGCTTTTGCCATAGTTGCAAGCGCTCCTTTTTAAAAATGAGGCGCTATTTTATAGTAGCAACTCTAGCAGAACAAGATTGTACTATTATAGTAATTAGGTAACATATTTTATCCAGTGAGCGTCATGCTGTTGAAAGCCGCATTTTGTTAAAAGCTTAATACATGAACTATTATTTGGGTTAACTAAAGCTACAATAGTGTTTAGCGGCGCTGGTACAAAGGTTGTCAATTTTCCAAATAACATGGCTAATACCTTTTGCATTATCCCCTTGCCAAAGTATTGCGATGACAATTCAAATCCTAAAATACCCTGCCCGTTAATTATGTTAAATATGCCAACACTACCAATAACTTGGCCAGTACTTCGCAAAACGATAACCAACCGAATACCTTGTTGATTATAAAAACTCTCTATGTCGCCTTGAATAAAGTCGTAAACGTCACCTTTGGTTATGTCAGCACTGTAATCATTAAAAGATTGAACATGGGGATCTTTTAAAATATCCCAAATTGCTTGGCAATCTTTGTGTCGAATTGGGCGTAAGTCAAAGGCTAAGTCATTGTGGCTTGACACGGTAATTACTTCTTTTTCTTTATGAGCTGACATTATTGTCTTACTATAAGGGCAAATACAAGCAATTAGGTTAAGTTCGATGAGTGAAGAGTTTAAAGTAATTCAACCTACCACTACAGTGTATTGTAAAGAACGCGGCGAAGGCTGGACTTTAACAGGGATCACCAGCATTGATGAGCATACTTCTGTGATGTTCGATGGCGTAAGGTATACATTACCAGCCCGTGAAATTGTTGAGGTATTATTACCGCAACAGCTCGAGCGAGAGAAAAACCAACAATAAAAAAAGCCAGCATCAAGCTGGCTTTTTCGTGTTTAAAATTAGCGTAATGCGTTAATACGCTCATCAAGTGGTGGGTGCGATGAAAATAACTCAGCAACACCTTTACCGCTTGCAATACCAAACGCCATCATTGAACCTTCTAGTTGTGATGGGTGGTTTTGTTTTAAACGCTCAAGGGCGCTTCGCATTTTATCTGCACCTACTAGCTTAGCTGCACCCGCATCCGCAGAGAACTCGCGTTTACGGCTATAGTAAGCAACTATCATACTCGCTAGAACACCAAATAACATTTGGAAAATCATATCGAATAAGAAGTAAGTCCAGCTACTACCACCCTCTTCTTCATCACTATTTAAGAAGTTATCAACAATACCTGCTAATACTTTCGCTATAAAGATAACAAAGGTATTCACTACACCTTGAATAAGAGTAAGCGTAACCATGTCACCATTTGCAATATGAGACACCTCATGTGCCAATACCGCCTCGGCTTGATCTTGGTTCATGTTGTGTAATAAACCTGTGCTCACAGCCACCAGCGAGTTGTTCTTACTTGGGCCTGTCGCAAATGCGTTCATTTCAGGGCTATCGTAAATAGCCACTTCTGGCATCGCGATACCTGCTTTTTTCGCTTGCGCTGCTACCGTAGAAACTAACCATTGCTCTGTTTCAGAACGAGGCTGTTCAATAACATGTGCACCGGTTGATTTTTTTGCCATCCATTTCGACATAAATAACGAAATAAACGAGCCACCAAAACCAAATACGGTTGAAATAACTAAAATGCCGCCTAAACTGCGATGGCTAATACCCAGTACGCTCATCACAATAGACAACACAATACCTAACACTAGCATTACCGCTAAGTTAGTTAGTAGAAACAAAAATACACGCTTCATAAAAACCTCAGAATAAACATACCAATTGTATTAACTAACGACATGGTTAAAAATCGTTAGTTAATAAAATTATCTGGGCGTACTACCAACTTAGTTTAGGGCTAATGCAATTGGTTGCAAGGAACTAATTGCAACCAATTGTGACAGAGTATGTCAAAAGTAACAACTCAATTATTATGGGTTAATAGATAAAATTTCAAGTAAGGTTTTGTAAATTTTTAATTTAGGGGTGCCATCTGTATAAGGACTAATCGCTAAAAGCGGGAAAGGTAATGCTGATTTTAAGGTTTCTAAATTGGCGTCTTGTTCACGCATATTTGGATCTACATGATTTGCAATCCAACCCACACAATTTACACCGAGCGCTTTAAAATGAGCTGCTGTCAGTAATGCGTGATTTAGGCAACCTAGTTTCATGCCAACCACTAAAATTACATTAAGATTTTGTGATTTAACCCAATCACAGAGTAAATCGGTTTCGTTGATAGGTAAACACCAACCACCTGCACCTTCTGTAAGAATATAATCGGTATTGAGTGCTTTTACGTTCGCATAAGCAGCATCAAGCTTATCAAATGTCAGCCTGTCGCCTACTTGGGCTGCAGCAATATGTGGTGCAATGGGTGGCTCATAGGTAAAGGGGTTAACAATGTTATATTTAACCCCAATTGATGAGCTTTCCATTAAGGTTAATGCATCATCATTAACTAGTTGCCCAAACGCTTCTTCTGCACCTGCGGCAATGGGTTTAAAACCAACCGCACGCTGTTTATGTTGCGCTAGTAAGTTTAATAATAAACTGGTGACATGGGTTTTTCCGGCATCGGTGTCTGTACCTGTAATAAAAAATTCTTTCATTTTTGAGTTAATTCTATTTTTCTAGTTCTAAAAGGACAACTTGATAGCTCACTCTAGCATGCCCATCAACCAGAGGGTATGCCTTACAAACACTATTAAGTGCCTGCCTTGTTAATAACCCATGGCGCTTTTGCTTAGTTTGCAATGAGGTAGCACCAATCGCTTTTATCGAGCGCAGTGCTTCTAAGGGAGACTTATAGGCGTCTATATAACATCTATCGGCTGCAAAATTCAGTTTAAACCCCGCCAATTTTGCATACTCAATAATGTGACTAGCACAATGAAACTGATTAATATGGTTTTGCTCGTCTAAACAAGCAAAAGCCTGTTTGATCTCTTTGAGCGATCCATCTACCACGCAGCTTAAATAAAGCTTACCGCCCGCTTTTAATGCGGAAAAAAGATTTTTAAGTAGTGCCTCTAAATCAGCAGACCATTGCATTGCAAAATTACTAAACACACAATCAAGGGAGTTTTGCTGTAGCGGTAGGTTATCCATATCAGCACATACTTTTAAACAACGCGGGTTTTGCTCTGTGCTTAGCATGGAATGACTTAAATCCATTGCCAATACAGTATCAAAATGTGTTTTAAGCATTGCCGTGTTAACTAAAGGCCCAGCCCCTAGATCAAGGCAAGTACCCTGCTGATGTTTACTTGCCATCATTTTAAATAAGTGCGCAGCCGCTTGTTTTTGAACATTAGCATGGCTCGCGTAATTTGCAGCCGCTTTAGAGAACTTAGTTTGTGTTGTTAGCTTATTACTGTCCTGAAAGCTTAAAGGTACTTGCAGTTGAACACTCATAAACACTCCACTAGCGAATCAACCAGTTTTTTTATATCGTCAGCTTGATGCGCGCTACTTAGGGTTACCCTAAGTCGTGCCGTATTAAAAGGCACCGTGGGCGGTCTAATAGCGGTTAACCACACGCCTTTTTCTTTAAGCTTATTAGCAACGGCAAGCGTGTGTTCTGCATCGCCCAATACCAAAGGCTGAATAGCCGTTGTTGATTCCATTAATGCTAAGTTATGCTCTTTGGCAAGCGCTCTAAAGTAGGCAATATTATCTGTAAGCTGAGAGCGTCTCTTATCTGCTTTTAGTAACTTTTCGAGTCGTTCAAGAGTACAACTAGCCATCAGCGGAGACATTGCTGTTGAATAAATGTATTCACGATTAAACTGCAGCATGTAATCAATCATTTGCTTTGATGCAAGCAGGCAAGCACCACTACTTGCCAGTGCCTTGCCAAAGGTGATGATCAGTAAATCAGGCTTGATTGCCTCACAACTGCCTAAACCTTGCTCACCCAATACGCCAAAGCCATGGGCGTCGTCAATCATCAGCCAGGCATTGTATTGTTTAGCGAGTTTACAGAGTGCTTCAATGGGGGCTTGATCGCCATCCATCGAAAATACCCCCTCGCTTACTATGAGCTTATGCTTTGCCTTTGATTTTTGTAACCGAGATTCTAAATGCTTAAGGTCGTTATGATTAAACCGCACCATAGCAGCACAAGAATGAAGGCCGCCATCAATTAAGCTGGCATGATTAAGCTTATCTTGGAAGATTGCCGATGATTGCGCCACGCTTTTATCTTGAAACAACGCTTTTAATACACTGCTATTAGCACTAAATCCGCTATTAAATAACATGGCGCTTTCAAAGCCTAATAACTCGCATAAACGCTGTTCAAGCTGTTGCTGTGGTTTATTATAACCATTCACTAGCGCAGAACTGTGGCTACCTAGCTGCTGCGCTTGTATTTCAATAAAATCATCAGCAAAGCCAAGGTAGTCATTACTGGCAAAATTTAAATACTTTTTACCAGCAACTTCTATATAGCGCCCGCTTGCTTGCTCAACAAGCTGACGCTTTCTCAGTAATGCATCAGCTTCTCGCTTAAGAAGATGCTCGGCAATAAAATCAAAAGCCATTTAAATATTACGCTTCGTAAAATAGTTCTGATGTTGCTTTATCAGCAACTTTTGATGAAAGTGATGCCTCTACTGCTTCATCAGAATAATCTTCACGCCTTTCTGGGTTCATGCCTAATTTTTTAATCAGCATCATGTCAGCATCTGCTTCTGGGTTTTCTGTAGTCAGTAGTTTATCACCGTAGAAAATTGAATTAGCACCAGCAAAGAAACACATTGATTGCATTTGTTCATTCATCGCCGTGCGACCAGCAGATAAACGGACATAGCTTTTTGGCATCATAATACGTGCTACAGCAATGGTACGAATAAACTCAAAATGATCTAAATCTTCAACATCTTCAAGTGGCGTACCTTTTACCTTCACCAACATATTGATTGGCACACTTTCAGGCTGTTGCGGCAAATTAGCTAATTGCATTAATAAACCAAAACGATCAGCTGCCTGCTCGCCCATACCAACAATACCGCCTGAACACACTTTCATGCCAGCATCACGCACGTTATCTATGGTGTTTAATCGGTCTTGGTAAGTACGAGTAGTAATAATCTGTTGATAATATTCTGGTGATGTATCAAGGTTATGGTTGTAGTAATCAAGACCCGCGTCTTTTAATGCATGGGCTTTTTCATTATCAAGCATGCCAAGGGTCATACAGGTTTCAAGCCCTAACTCTTTGACTTCTTTTACCATTTTCTCGATATATGGCATGTCGCGATCTTTTGGATCAGACCAAGCGGCCCCCATACAAAAGCGCGTTGCACCCTTTTCTTTAGCTGCACGTGCTTGCTCTACCACTTTTTCAACTTCCATTAGGCGTTCACGCTCTAAATCCGTTTTATAATGACCAGACTGAGGACAATATTTACAGTCTTCTGGGCAAGCACCCGTTTTAATCGATAATAAAGTAGAAATTTGTACTTCATTTGGGTTGAAGTTTTCACGATGAACACTGGCCGCTTTGAATAATAAATCATTGAACGGCATTTCGAATAATGCTTTTACTTCTTGGTGGGTCCAATCGTGACGGACAACAGCGTGCTCCATAATAGTCTCTTTTCTTAAATTAATGGGACGGTATGATTGGCTAAGTCTACGAGTTGACGTAACATTGTCAACGAACAGGAGGCTACTAAAGTTTACATATGAACAAAAAACAATCTACCGATCTAAATTTTGACCGCGAACATATTTGGCACCCTTATACATCAATGACTAATCCTTTGCCTGTTTATCCGGTAAGTCATGCTCGTGCTAACCGCATTTTTTTAGAAACGGGTGAAGTATTAATTGACGGAATGGCATCTTGGTGGAGTGCTATTCATGGTTATTGCCATCCGGTTTTAAATGAAGCAATAGCCACACAACTAAACAAAATGAGCCATGTTATGTTCGGTGGCCTAACACATCAGCCCGCTGTTGAACTGTGTAAAAAGCTCGTTAGTATGACGCCACCCTCACTTGAAAAAGTGTTCTTAGCCGACAGCGGTTCTGTCAGTGTTGAAGTAGCAATAAAAATGGCTCTTCAATACTGGCTGAGTAAAGGACATACTGGTAAACAAAAACTAATGACGCCGCTTAAGGGCTATCATGGTGACACCTTTGCTGCTATGAGTGTCTGCGACCCTGTAAATTCAATGCACAGTATGTACTCTGGTTTTTTACCTGAGCATGTTTTTGTTCCTGCTCCAAGTGCTAAGTTTAACGGTGAGTTTAGTTCTACAGAGGCTGAAAACCTAGAAAACTACTTTGCAGCTCACCACCAACACGTTGCGGCATTTATAATTGAACCCATTGTGCAAAATGCTGGGGGTATGAATTTTTACCATCCCGATTACTTAAAACATCTACGCATACTTTGCGATAAGTATGATGTTTTACTTATTTGTGATGAAATCGCCACAGGCTTTGGCCGCACAGGTACCTTGTTTGCTGTTGAGCACGCCGACATAGAACCAGACATTTTGTGTATTGGTAAAGCATTAACGGGTGGCATGATGACACTTTCTGCAACCTTAACCACCAGCAAAGTTGCTATTGGTATTAGTGAAGGTGAAGCCGGAGTGCTTATGCATGGCCCTACTTTTATGGGTAATCCATTAGCATGCGCAACTGCCTGCGCCAGTATTGATTTACTGCTCGAACAACCTTGGCAAGAACAAATAGCACATATTAACCATGTACTCACAGAGCAGCTTGCTAAATGCAAACAACTTGATGACGTAGCAGATGTTCGTACCCTAGGTGCAATTGGTGTTGTAGAGCTAAAACGTAATGTTGATGTAGCAAAAATTCAACGCTTTTTTATAGAGCAAGGAGTGTGGATCCGTCCATTCGGTAAACTTATCTACCTAATGCCACCTTATATAAGTGATCTGCAATGCCTAACTAAGTTATGTGATGCTATATTCGCAGCTATTGATCAACAGGCGTATTAGGGCGTGTTGACCCTTTGTGATTAATTTTGCAGCAGTGTGTTTGGTATTTAGGCAAGGCAGAGCCTATGTAGTGTGGTTGTTCCACATAAATAGGCGATAACGCAGCATCAATGCCAAACACGCGCTAGTAAACAAGACATTAAAAAAGGAAGCCAATGCTTCCTTTCTTATTCATACTTTACCATTCAAACATATACGCCATTTTACTTATGGTTCGTAAAGGAACATTGTGTTCACAACGTTTAGCATAAAGATGCTGCAATGATTTATCTTTAATTTCACCAACAATCACTTCTTTTACTTGATAACCAAGGGCTGTAGCTGCTTGCGCGTAGGCGATAAACTCCCACTTTTTAATATTGGTGTTATCAACAATTACCAATGGGATTTCTTCTGCTAAAGCATTAATAAACCGCGCAAGGTTTAAGTTGTGATACTCAGGAAGCTTGTATTTATCAAATTGATACACACCTTCGCTGTTATAAAAATAATCATCTGTTGCGCAAACGACATACTCACTTTCGTTACCAGCAACTAACTCATCAGCTAGGCTTTGCGCATAATATGATTTACCCGAGCCGGGTAAGCCGCGAAGAATAAAAACTTGTTTCATAGCACCTGTAATACAATAAAAAATAAAAACTAAAGGACAGTTATCCTGTTGAGAATTGTTAATAATGCCACAAAATAACCAATTAGCGCAGTGAGAAATTAAATTATCACGAATTTTACGCAAAAAACCGCTGTTATTTTGTTCAATTGAAGAAAAACTAGTAAAGAGTATGTCTGAATAGTTTTTTTATTTGATTTACGAAGGTAAGATAGTCGATTCAAGTGCAATGCACAGCATTATTATATTAGGCAACTTATATCATTGGAGTGAAGATGAGCCATTTAGCGATTTCAGAGCTATTAGAAGGCAAGGTTGCGGTTGACAGCCAAGTAACAGTAAAAGGCTGGATCCGTACACGCCGCGATTCAAAAGCAGGAATTTCATTTTTAGCCGTTCATGACGGTTCGTGTTTTGATCCTATTCAAGCGGTAGTACCTAATTCACTCAATAATTATGATGAAGTAACACGTTTAACTGCTGGTTGTTCAGTATCTGTCACGGGTATTCTTGTGCCTTCAGCGGGTCAAGGTCAGTCTTTCGAAATTCAAGCTAACTCTGTTGAAGTATTAGGTTGGGTTGAGAATCCAGACACCTACCCTATGTCGGCTAAACGTCATAGCATTGAGTATTTACGTGAACACGCACACCTTCGCCCTCGTACTAACATTATGGGCGCGGTAACACGCGTACGTAACTGTTTAGCTCAAGCGATTCACCGTTTTTATCACGAGCAAGGTTTCTACTGGATCAGCACACCTATCATCACTGCAAGTGACTGTGAAGGCGCTGGTGAGATGTTCCGTGTATCAACTTTAGATATGGAAAACTTACCGCGTACAGATAAAGGTGAGATTGACTACAGTGAAGATTTCTTCGGTAAAGAAGCGTTCTTAACTGTATCTGGCCAGTTGAATGGTGAGACATACGCATCGGCAATGTCAAAAATCTATACTTTTGGCCCTACTTTCCGTGCTGAAAACTCAAATACATCTCGTCACTTAGCTGAGTTTTGGATGGTTGAACCTGAAGTTGCATTCGCAGATTTAGAAGACATCGCGAAACTTGCTGAAAACATGCTTAAATATGTTTTCAAAGCAGTATTAACTGAGCGTCGTGATGATATGGAATTCTTTGCACAACGTGTTGAGAAAACAGCTATCTCTCGTTTAGAAGAATTCGTGACTAAAGATTTCGCACAAGTTGATTACACTGATGCTATCGAAATTTTAAAAGCATGTGGTAAAAAGTTTGAGTTCCCTGTTGAATGGGGTGTGGATTTACAATCTGAGCACGAACGTTACCTTGCTGAAGAACACTTTAACGCGCCTGTAGTTATCAAAAACTACCCACGTGATATCAAAGCGTTCTACATGCGTCAAAACGAAGACGGCAAAACAGTGGCAGCGATGGACGTAGTTGCACCAGGTATTGGTGAAATCATCGGTGGTTCTCAACGTGAAGAACGACTAGATGTATTAGATAAGCGCTTAGAAGAAATGGGCTTAAACAAAGAAGACTACAGCTGGTACCGTGATCTACGTAAATACGGTACTGTACCTCACTCTGGTTTTGGTCTAGGTTTTGAGCGTTTAGTTGCTTATGTAACAGGTATGGGCAACGTTCGTGACGTTATCGCCTTCCCTCGTACTAAAGGCAGCGCGACATACTAATCAGTATCGCCTAGCAAATAAAAAGCCGCTCTCGAGCGGCTTTTTAGTTTTTCTTTTGTACAGATGTAATATCGACAACTCTATCTCCTTCAAAGGTGATAGATACTAAATACTCACCGCCAATTGAGCCTTTAAGCTTATAAGACCAAGTTTCTACCTTTTGACCTGGCTTTATATTACCGCCTGTATCAATACCTAAACTTTGCACGTCTTTGAGTAAGGGAGTGCCTAATTTATCTAAAACTTCGATTTTGCTCATATCTTTAAGTACAAGATCTCCATCAGATAACCTAAAACTGCTGCCAGCAAAGGCTAGTAAAGGACAGAATAAAAAACATAAAAATAAAAGGTTTTTGAACATGGTTCTTGCCTTAAAATAACATTGAAATGTGATTCTGGATTATGAAGTTATAGTTTAATTTTAGAATGTAAAATCCCTTTAGCCAATATCCGAAAGGTTAGATGAAGCAAGCATGAAAACTTCTAAACTATCGGTTTATTGAAAAACGGTTTATGTATAACGTCCTTTCCAGCTCGTGTTTTTAAATTATCATAAAAAAAGCTGCGCACCTAAAAGGTGAACAGCTTTTAACAACCAGAATCGTTATGAATTACAGAGCGCTTTCAAGCTCAGGTAACACATCAAATAAATCAGCAACTAAACCATAGTCAGCGACTTGGAAAATTGGCGCATCAGGGTCTTTGTTGATGGCAACAATCACTTTAGAGTCTTTCATACCCGCTAAGTGTTGAATCGCACCACTGATACCTACAGCAATATATAAGTCTGGGGCAACAATTTTACCGGTTTGACCAACCTGCATATCGTTTGGCACAAAACCCGCATCAACAGCAGCGCGTGAAGCACCAATTGCTGCGCCTAGTTTGTCAGCAATACCATTCAATAACGCAAAGTTTTCACCATTTTGCATACCACGACCACCAGAAATAACCACAGGTGCAGCAGTCAGCTCTGGGCGTTCTGATTCAGTTTGTTCTTCTGATACAAACTCACTCAAACCAACAGAGCCTTTACCTGTAACGCTTGTTACAGCTACCGGTGCTTGCTCTGATGCAATATCAAAGCTACTAGCACGAACAGTGATTACTTTTTTGCTATCCAGAGATTTAACTGTGGCAATCGCATTACCTGCATAAATAGGACGTTTAAATGTATCAGCATCAATCACATCGATGATTTCAGAGATTTGCGCAACATCTAAAAGTGCTGCAACACGTGGCATAAAGTTTTTACCCGTTGTTGTAGCGCTCGCGACAATGTGTGAATAGTTATCTGCTAAAGATAAAACCAGATCCGCTAGGTTTTCAGCAAGCTGATGTGCGTAAGCGGCATCATCAGCAATCAGGACGCTGCTAACACCTGCAATAGATGCTGCTTGCTCACTCATTGCAGATAAGTTTTCGCCTGCAAGTAGTAAATCTACATCAAAACCTAGTTTTACAGCAGCAGTAATCGTTTTATTGGTTTCAGGCTTTAGAACACCTTTGTCGTGTTCAGCTATCACTAATGTTTTCATTTAGATCACCTTCGCTTCTGTTTTTAACTTTTCTACCAATGTCGCAACATCTTCAACGATAATGCCACCACTGCGTTTTTCTGGCTCGTTTACTTCAACCAGCTGCACGCGAGGCGTAAGGTCTACACCTAAGCTATCAGCAGCAATTACATCAAGTGGTTTACGTTTTGCCTTCATAATATTTGGCAATGAAGCGTAACGTGGTTCATTTAAACGTAAATCTGTCGTTACGATAGCAGGTAGTTTAAGAGCGACTGTTTGTAAACCACCGTCCACTTCACGCGTAACATTAACTGTACCCGCTTGTACATCTACTTTAGATGCAAAGGTACCTTGGCCACGACCTGTTAAAGCAGCAAGCATTTGACCGGTTTGATTGTTGTCAGAGTCAATCGATTGCTTACCTAAAATAACTAGCTCAGGTGATTCTTGCTCTACAATCTTGCTCAGTAATTTAGCAACATGTAAAGACTCGAGCTTTTCTTCTGTTTCAATATGAATGGCTTTATCGGCACCGAGTGCTAAGGCCGTACGTAATTGCTCTTGAGATGATTTATTACCAATAGTCACAGCAACAACCTCAGTGGCCGTCCCTGCTTCTTTTAAACGAATAGCTTCTTCAATTGCAATTTCACAAAACGGGTTCATCGCCATTTTTACATTAGCTAGATCAACATCCGTTTTATCGGCTTTAACGCGTGCTTTGACGTTGTAGTCAATTACTCTTTTAATTGGAACGAGGACTTTCATCGTGACTCCATCAATTGTGTGTTCTCAAAGTTGACCTTCGCGTCAACTTATTTATTTTATGAATTCAGACTACTTCCTGTTGACGTAAACGTCAACCTAAAATAACCTTAAAGTATTCACAGCCTGTAACGTTTCATTTGCAAGTATGAAATAAGGTTCTTTACAGCAGGTCCGTCACCGAGAAGAGGTTTATATGGTCGAACGCGAAACCATGGAATTTGATGTAGTCATCGTAGGCGCAGGCCCAGCAGGTTTATCAACTGCGATTAGATTGGCTCAACAAGCACAAGAAAAACAACAAGAATTAATGATCTGTGTGGTAGAAAAAGGCTCTGAGGTGGGCGCGCACATTTTATCTGGTGCCGTTTTTGAAACCAAAGCACTCGATGAATTACTACCCGATTGGCAGTCATTAGGCGCTCCGGTTACTACAAAAGTAACGCAAGATGATATTTACTGGTTTAATAACAGTGAAAAAGCCACCAGCATCCCCCACTTTGCGAGCCCTAAAACATTCCATAACGAGGGCAATTACATTGTTTCTATGGGTAATGTATGTCGCTTTTTAGCTGAACAAGCTGAAAACTTAGGGGTAGAAATATTCCCAGGCTTTAGTGCGCATTCTTTAATCATTGAAGACGAGACAGTAAAAGGCATTATCACTGGCGATATGGGCCTTGATAAAGACGGCAACGAAAAAGACGGTTATATGCCGGGTATGGAGCTTAGAGCAAAATACACAGTATTTGCTGAAGGCTGCAGGGGTCATTTAGGTAAAGAGTTAATCAAACACTTTGCCCTTGATAAAGATGCGTCACCACAGCATTACGGTTTAGGGTTCAAAGAAATATGGCAAATCGACCCGAGTAAACATAAAGAAGGCACCGTTGTACATGGCACAGGCTGGCCATTAACCGGCGATACCAGTGGTGGTGCGTTTATGTATCACAGCGACAACAACCAAGTGGTCGTAGGCTTAATTGTTGACCTTAACTACTCAAACCCACATTTAAGCCCGTTTGATGAATTCCAACGTATGAAGCATCACCCTGTCTTTAAATCTGTATTAGAAGGCGGTGAGCGTATAGCCTATGGTGCAAGAGCCATTGCCAAAGGTGGCCTGCGCTCATTACCAAAAATGCACTTCCCGGGTGGTTTACTTGTTGGTTGTGATGCCGGCACATTAAACTTTGCGAAGATCAAAGGTAACCATACAGCAATGAAATCAGGCATGGTCGCTGCTGATGTGATTGTAGCAGCCCTTAGCGACGGAAAAGAAAATACCGATTTAGCAGAATATAAAACGGCCTTTGAACAAAGCTGGGCGTATAAAGAGCTCTATCAATCGCGTAACTTTGGCCCTGTTATGCACAAATTGGGTAAGTTCTTAGGGGGTGCTTATAACACTCTAGACCAAAACCTATTTGGTGGCAGCTTACCGTTTAACTTTGAAGATAACATGCCAGATCATGCCACCTTAGTTACTGCTGTTCAGGCCGAAAAAATCGACTACCCAAAAGCAGATGGCAAACTAAGCTTCGATAAACTTTCATCGGTGTTTTTATCAAATACCAATCATGAAGAATCGCAACCATGCCATTTAAAGCTAAAAGATAACTCGATTCCAATTACAGTGAATTTGGTGCAATTTGATGAACCAGCGCAACGCTACTGCCCTGCTGGCGTATACGAAATACAAGAAGTCGAAGGTGAAAAACAGTTTGTGATTAATTCGCAAAACTGTGTGCACTGTAAAACCTGTGACATAAAAGACCCAAGTCAAAACATTACTTGGGTAACACCTGAGGGAGCTGGCGGACCAAACTACCCAAATATGTAATAACTAACGTTACTCATTTAATTAAAATTCATCCTAAATTGCAGGGGCTTCGGCCCCTTTTTTAGGCTATGCTTAAGGTCTGTTTACCTTTACAGATTAAGACGTTAAAGGTGAACTGATATTAGTCGTGATTAAAAGTGAGTAAAATATGCCGTCTTCAAGTGTAACCTTTCGTTTTTTAGCTGAACCTACCGATGTAAATTTTGGCGGTAAGGTTCATGGTGGTGTGGTAATGAAGTGGATTGACCAAGCAGGATACGCCTGTGCTGCAGGTTGGAGTGGTCATTACTGCGTTACTGTTTCAGTAGCGGGTGTAAAGTTTCAGCGCCCTATTTTGGTTGGCCAAATTGTCGAAGTGAAAGCCAGTATTGCTCACACAGGTAAAACCAGCATGCAAATCTTTATTCAAGTCCGCTGCGGTGACCCAAAAACACAAAACCTAGTTGAAACCAATCATTGTGTTATTAGTTTTATTGCGATGGATGAAGCAGGTTACCCAATCGAAGTACCTTCTTATACCGCTGTGACTGACGAAGAAAAGAAAATTGAAAACTATGCGATAAAAATGAAAGAGATCGCAATAGAAACAGAAACCCTTTTGCAAAAAGCGTAAAACAACACTGATTTAAAAACTGCACCTAGTAACTTCTACAGAGCACCCTGAAATTGTTACGACTGCCAAACTGAACGCCTGTTTACAGTTTCAACAACCTGGTCATAAAATCGCTTAATAAGGCCTAAAAACAATACTTTAGGCTTTATTTTTGCGTTGGCATTGCCATTGCAATACTCCTAGTGAATGACGCGAAACATTCGTTTTTTATTTTTTAAAGGAGCTATTAAATGATTAAAGCAATTTCAATGTCTGCACTTTCTTTAGCACTACTAGGTTTTAACAATGCTGCATATGCAGATATTACCGAAATGGATTCTCCGCGTATTTATACCGGTATCGGCTACGGTCAATATTCTTTTGAGTTTGAAGACAGCGAAAATGACACTGACTTCGATGATGATTCACAAATGCTAAAAGGATATATTGGTACGCAATTTAATAAATACCTAAGCCTTGAACTTGCATACCAAAACTTTGATGAAGTAAGCGATATCGATTCTAAAGCTGAAATTGACGGTGTTTCACTGGCTGCACGGTTAGCAGCGCCGATTACAGAAAGTTTTTCTGTCTATGCCAAAGGTGGCTGGCTAGAATGGGATGCTGAAATTGAGCAAGACTTAGGTGAACTTGGCAGTATTAGTGCCGACACTGATGGTGGTGATGTATTTTATGGTGCAGGTATTGAGTATGCTTTCACTACGAATATGCAAGTACGTTTAGAATATGAGCGCTATGAATTAGAAGATGATATCGACCCAGATATGGATGTTGCCTCAGTATCATTCCAATACATGTTCTAATTTAAACCTATTGGTCTAATTATTAAAAGGCAGTCTCGACTGCCTTTTTTTGCATTTGCATGTAAAATGTCGGCAGATTATCTTAACGACAATGCACAATGAGCGAATACCAATTAACTGCCGTCGGCCACATTCAATCTCCTTACAAACAAAAATTTGCTATACCGCGCCAACCTCGTTTGGTTCCTGAAGCGAAAGCAAAGCTGGTATTCAGCAGCGATTTTAACCGCGAAGAGTTTGTTCGCGGCCTCGATGAATTCAGCCATATTTGGTTATTATTCAGATTTCACGAAACCGCTGATAAAGGCTACTCAGCAATGGTAAGACCCCCGCGTCTTGGCGGTAATGAGCGTAAAGGTGTATTTGCAACACGCGCAACTTTTCGCCCAAACGCAATTGGCATGAGTGCTGTAAAACTGGAGGGCATCGAATATAAAAATGGTCAATTAAGCTTATTACTGTCAGGTATCGATTTGCTCGATGGCACACCAATATTAGATATTAAGCCTTATTTACCTTACTCAGATGCGATGACTGATGCCACAGCAGGCTTTGCCGATACCCGACCAGAAACCGATATGAGTGTCGAATTTAGCGATGAAGCCCTAGCCTTTATCGAAAAACAAACTGAACAACCTGAATTAAAAGCGTTTATAAGCAATGTATTAAAGCAAGATCCTCGCCCGGCATACAAAAAGCAACGTGATTCAGAGCAAAGCTACGGCATGACCTTATATGACTTTAATATTCGTTGGCATGTTAAAGATAACCACAATACAGTGATCAGCATTGAAAAATGCTAGCTTTTTTTACACATAGCGCTTTAGTGTCAGTGATTCCACTGGTAAACTGAGCGCCTTGTTACTACTCAAACGTATTGAGTAAACGATAATAATTTTAACACTACTTGGAATAGAGATGCGTACCAGTCAATATATACTCGCAACACTTAAAGAAACTCCGTCTGATGCAGAAATTGTTTCTCATCAATTAATGCTACGAGCAGGCATGATCCGCCGCGTTGCGTCGGGTTTGTATACATGGTTGCCCTCTGGTTTACGCGTACTTAAAAAAGTAGAAAACATTGTACGTGAAGAAATGGATAAAGCTGGCGCTATCGAAATGTTAATGCCAATTATCCAACCTGCTGATCTTTGGGAAGAGTCTGGTCGTTGGGAGCAATTTGGTCCTGAATTACTGCGTATTAATGACCGCCACAACCGCCCATTTGCTCTTGGTCCAACTCACGAAGAAGTGATCACTGATTTTGTGCGTAAAGAAGTAAGCTCTTATAAGCAATTACCACTTACTTTATATCAAGTGCAAACCAAAGTACGTGACGAAGTTCGCCCTCGTTTTGGTGTAATGCGTGCTCGTGAATTCACCATGAAAGATGCTTACTCTTTCCACTTAAGTGATGAGTGTTTAGAAAAAACATATCAAGTAATGCACAAAGCATACTGCAACATCTTTGAGCGTCTTGGTCTTGATTACCGCCCTGTTATCGCTGATACAGGTTCTATTGGTGGTAGCGTATCGCACGAGTTCCACGTACTTGCAGAATCTGGTGAAGATGCAATTGCCTTTAGTGATGCAAGTGATTACGCTGCAAACATCGAAAAAGCAGAAGCATTAGCACCGACTGAAGAGCGTCCAGCAGCAAGCAAAGAGTTAAAAGTGTTCCCAACGCCTGATGCAAAAACCATCGCTGAGCTTAAAGAACATTACGGTGTTAAACCTCATCGCGGCGTGAAGACATTAATCGTATATGGTGCGCCAGATGAAAACGAACAACGTGGTTTAGTTGCGCTTGTTTTACGTGGCGACCATGAATTAAACGAATTAAAAGCTGAAAAACACCCACTTGTGGACTCACCACTTGAAATGGCGAAAGAAGAAGACATCGTTGCAGCTATTGGTGCAAAGCCGGGTTCATTAGGCCCTGTAGGCCTAACGATGCCAATTATTGTTGACCGCTCTGCAAATGTACTTGCTGACTTTGTTGCGGGTGCAAACAAAGACGGCGAACACTACAGCGGTATTAACTGGGATCGTGATGTAGAAAACTACGAAGTTGCTGATATTCGTAACATCGTGGAAGGCGATCCAAGCCCATGTGGTCAAGGCTCACTGCAAATCAAACGTGGTATTGAAGTAGGTCATATCTTCCAGCTAGGTACTAAGTACTCAGAAGCTATGAAAGCTGGCGTACTGAGTGAATCTGGCAAAAACCAAATTATGACCATGGGTTGTTATGGTATTGGTGTTTCACGTATCGTAGCTGCGGCTATTGAGCAAAACAACGACCAATACGGTATTAAATGGCCACAGCCAATCGCACCGTTTGATTTAGCGATTGTACCTATGAACATGCATAAGTCTCACCGTATCCCTGATATCGCTGAAAACCTTTATAAAGGATTAAAAGAAGCGGGTTTAGACGTGTTGTTTGATGACCGTAAAGAGCGCCCTGGTGTGATGTTCAACGATATGGAACTTCTAGGTGTACCTTTCACACTCGTTATTGGCGAGCGTAACCTAGACGAAAACAAGGTTGAACTTAAAAACCGTCGTACCGGTGAAAAGTTAATGCTTGATTTAGATACTGCAGTTGCAGAAATTGCATCTTTAATTAAAGGCTAATTAGCTAGCTATTAATAAACAAAAAACCGCTTCGGCGGTTTTTTTGTTTTATTAATTGTCATAGATGTTTCGCTAAAGCGTCTTTTTACTGTCATTGATTCTGCCTAGCATTTACTTTATTACACCATGAGTAAATGCCATGAATAACACCACTTGCAGTAGTAAAACCCACTATCCTGCCGTTTGGATCTCCGACGTTCACTTAGGTTACAAAGACTGCCAAGCGCAGTACTTACTCGACTTTTTAAATGCCATTGAATGCGACGTACTGTATTTGGTTGGTGATATTGTTGACTTATGGTCAATGAAACGACAATTTTTCTGGCATCCAAGTCACTACGATGTGTTAGCGCTTATTCAACAAAAAGCGAAAGAAGGCACCAGAGTTATTTATATACCCGGTAATCATGACGAAACCTTTCGCCATTATGCCAATGAGTCGTTGTTCGGTATCGAAGTACACAAACAATATATACACACCACTAAGGCCAACAAACGGTTTTTGCTTTTGCACGGTGATGATTTTGACTCAGCAACCCGATACAACAAATTAATCAGTATTGCAGGCGATGCTGGCTACGACTTGTTATTATTTCTAAATCGTTGGACTAATCGTATTCGCCGTTTATTTGGTGGTAATTATTGGTCTTTAGCGTCTTGGATAAAAGCTAGAGTACATAAAGCGCGTGAAGCGATCGATGCATTTGAAAAAGCAGCCATCCATGAAGCAAAAAAACAAGCTGTCGATGGCATCATTTGCGGGCATATTCATCACCCTGCCGTTAAAGTAGTTGATGGTATTTTGTATTGTAATGATGGCGACTGGATAGAAAGTTGCACTGCATTAGTTGAAAACAGTTCAGGTCGTATTGAATTACTACACTGGAGTGAAACACAAAAAGTGATTCACTCTGCAGACATTAGTAAACTGACACCTAATCACGGACTTAATAATAGCCAAGATGCAGCCTAGTTTTTAAGCCACATTGCTAATTTTTTACGTAATGTGGCTTGTTTTATAGGCTTGGTAATGTAGTCGTTCATACCAACACTTAAACACTTTTCTCTATCGCCTGCCATAGCGCTTGCCGTCATGGCTATTATGACAACATCTTGGTATTGCTGTCCTGCTTTTCCCTGACGGATCGCTTTTGTACAGTCATAACCATTGAGATTGGGCATCTGACAATCCATTAAAATTAAATCAAATTCTGATTTGTTATTTTTCAACACATCGAGAGCGTCCAGTCCATCACTAGCAGACTCAATATGTATATGGCTATCTCGTAATATTGCTTTACTGACTTCTATATTAATTAAGTTGTCATCCACGATTAAAATTGACCGGTTTGATAAATCTAACTCTATACGCTCTTTTTCATCGTGGTTTTTACGTTCAATAAGATGATCTGAATCTTTATAAAGTAATGCTAATCGGTAAACTAACTCATCTTTAGTCACGGGTTTAGCAATGAAGATAATATTATCTGGCAATTGTTGTCGTTTAGACATGGAGGATAAAATCCCCAAAACCATTAAATATTTATCATTATTATGTTTTGCATAGCTGATAACGCTATCAATTTCTGCATGTTTGTGATCAATAATGATTAAGTCAAAGCTAGTAAGTTCATTGCTACTAAAAGACATTATTTTTTGTAAACTTTTATAAGTCGGAAAACATATACTTTGCAGCTTTTTCTCAATATTCTGCGCTAAAACTTCATAACTTACTGCTAAGCCAATTCTTTTTTCGGCCAATAATGCCATTGGTTTATTTAATGGCTTTTCTTGCTGCACAATTTCAACTGAAATTGTCGCTGTAAAACAACTGCCTGCATCTTTTTGACTTTTAACAACTATATCTCCACCCATCATCTGCGCGAGGCGCCGACTGATCGATAATCCAAGTCCACTTCCACCATAATGCCGTGTTGTGCTTGAATCTTCTTGGGTAAATACTTCAAATAGCTTGCTTTGATTTTGCTCTGATATACCAATTCCTGTATCAATTACTGCAAACGTCAATTGTACAGTGTGTTCATCAATATGTTGTTCAGCCACCGATAAAAGCACATGACCTTTGTGCGTAAATTTAAACGCATTGCTTAATAAGTTATTTAATATCTGTTTTAAACGATGACTATCACCTATTACAGTTCGATGTTTTACATCACAAGTATCCAGTAACACTTCGAGGCCCTTTTTATGCCCCTGCATTGCCATTGAGGTGATTAAATCACTACATACCGCCACAACATCAAACTCATGAAAATCTAAATCTAACTTTCCTGCTTCAATCTTAGAAAAATCTAAAATATCGTTTATTAAAGTCATCAACGAGTTGGCACTTGCATTTGCATAATGTAAATACTGTAACTGTTGCTTTGTTAGGGGTTGCTCTTCAAGCATTTCTAGCATCCCCAATACCCCATTCATAGGGGTGCGAATTTCATGGGAGATATTAGCGACAAATTCACTTTTAGCTTTACTGGCTGCCAAAGCTTGCTCGGTTGCAGACTCAAGCTCAGCGGTACGTTTTTTAACTTCTTCTTCTAAAGTGTCATTTAACTTTTCAAGCTGATGCTGCGCGTTTTTTAGCGTATCAATATTCCTAGCAATTGCTGCTAACTGAGTTTGTTGATTCGCTGCGTCATATATCGTCGCGAGAGTAATAGAAAAATAATGCGTTTTATTTTGATCAATATGAATAGCCTCAAATGAACAAGGCTTATCTGATTTTATAGCATGTTTGACACCTAAAAAATCTTCATCGTTAAAATTGAATAGCTGCTCAAATTCAGTTTTGTTTTGCTCAATGCCAAAGAAAGTTTTTGCTGTTTTATTTGCATAGCAAATGATCCCATTAGGCATAATCATGAAAATTGAATCTGAAGAACTTTCGATAATCTTGCTGTTTTTTTCTTTCAAAAAATTTAATTCTAGCTTTCTGTTAATGTTGCGCTGATAGATAATAAATACAGCTATAACGCATATAAGTGCTAAACAGATTAGAAAGATAAATTTGTTTCGCTTTTGCTCTAATTTTTTTAATAAGTTATCTGTATCAACTGACACCGCAATCGTTAATGGTGCCATTTTTATACCGTTTTTAAATTCCACAGTTTGCTTTAAGTAAAGTTGCTTATGTAAATAAAAAGCATCAAAAAAATCGACTGTGTTTATGTTTTGATTTGCAGAAAAATCCTTAGACCATGATTTATCGCTCCCTAACTCAAAACTAAACCGGTATGTTTCATCTGGGTGATACAAATATTGCTGGTTAGCATTAAGCAAGTACACATTAAACTGCTTATCAGTATCAGCTGTAAGCTCACGTAAAAGATTGTCTGCAAAGTAGTTTATGATCAGTACCGCAAATGGGCTTCCATTGGCATCTTGAACCAGTTTAGAAACCCTGTAACTAGTCACATAGGGTCGCTGAATTTGGCCGTTTTCTCGGTTGTAATTAATTGGCGAAATATATACAAAGCCATTTGCTAATTGTGAGGTGATGGTCATGTATTCTCTGTTGCCTTTATGTTGTAGCTTATCCTCTGCCACACGAATAACTTGACCATCTATATTATCGACTCTTACAACTTCTTTACCGTTATCTGCAATGTAAATATACCTTGCTTGGGCTATATTCTTATCTGTAGTCATAAAACCACTGAAAATTTTTGCTAACCTGTCTTTCCATGCTGAAATAGGTGTTCCAAGTACAGGATCTATTTGTTGCTCATTAGTGGCGCGCATAATGGCCATGATAGGTGGGGTTGCATCTAGAAAGTTAAGTGCAGAAATATTTTCTCTAAATACAGAGCGTAAAGCAGCTTCTTTATCAGTCAGTTCTCTTTGCATCTTTATTTGAGTACGTTCAAATAATTGTTCACGCAGCGAGTATTCGTATTGTACTGTGATTAAGCCTGCCGCGATTACTAACACAAACAAGGTAATAATGGGGATTTTATGGCGACTAAAAATACGTCCCGGCTGTACATAGTCCATTTAATCAATTGCCTATTATGCGAGTCTTCCTTCAGTATAGGTCAAAATCATAATAATAAAGATTGATCGTAAATAAAAAACAAAACCACTAAGACGTATTTTTACTTTCACACAGACAAAAAAAGCACCGCTGCGGTGCTCTTTTATTAGCCAGAATTTTGACTAGCGGAACAGTACATCCTCTTTATTAAACCATTTAACACAAAACGCGAGTAATGCACCTGCCACAATGACTGTCGCTAAGAAAATTAACCCCACTAATGTGTAATCAACTGTGCCTTTAATGATTTCTTTTATTGCCAACGCAACGTTTGTCACTGGAATAAAAGCGGTTTTGCTCGTCAGTTCAACATTCGGCATTAAAGCAACCATAATTGGAAAAATGACACCCATGCTTAGTGGTGCCATGTAGTTTTGTGCTTCTTTAAAGGTTCGCGCATAAATAGAAATAGCCAGCGCTAATGATGAGAAGATTGCAGCTATAGGCAATAACAACACAAAAATCAGCCCTAAATCTAATACCGTTAAAGAGCTAAATGCGTTTTTAACAACAGCTAAATCAACAAACGCAATTGCAACCGCGATCCATATTCCCATACTCAATACAGTAATTGTCGTTGTTGCAATCGATGACGCTAATAAAGTAATAAACTTACCAAGTACCAATTGAGTGCGTGTTATTGGTGTTAGTAGCAGAGTTTCTAACGTTCCACGTTCTTTTTCACCAGCACCTAAATCAATCGCAGGATACGTTGCGCCCATCAATACCAGAGGAATAAGTAGATAAGGAATAAACCCACCTATTTTCTCACCCAGATTTTCACGTTTATCTGCGGTATCAACCTTTACAACTTTGATAGGCTCGATAATGGCAGCTTGTTGCTGCTCAGATACGCCAAAGCTTAACAGTTTTGTCGTGCGCAGTTTATCACCATACTCTTTTGCAAGCTCTTTAACGCGGTCAAACAAAAAGTTTATTGCCTTAGCGTCGTTATATACAACTTGCCATTCGCTTTGCTTGGCATCATCTAGTGTTTGCTTTGCGTCTGACGGTAAATAGATACCCATATCGATGGTGCCTGCTTTTACCGCATTAGTGAGGTCTTCTACGCTATTAAAGGTTTCGTCGCCTTTATATAAAGTAAAGCTTTTGTGGTAAAACACCTTATCTGTAAACTCTTGCGCGTAGTTACCATTAATAATTGCGTAGGTGTGCACTTCTTGCTCGGCCTCAAGTGCCGCTTGCGAGCTAATAAATGCCATAACAGCAAATAACAGTGGGAATATAGCAACCGGAAGAGCAACGACGAATATCAAGGTTTTACGGTCACGTAGCAGCTCTTTTAATTCCTTTTTAAATACTTCAAACATCACGGCTCTCCGTTAAAATATTCATAAACGCTTGGTTTAGCTCTTCGCTTTTACCCGTTTGTTTAAACTCATCTAAGGTGCCATCAAAACAGCTAATACCTTGATTAATTACCGCAACCCGATCGCAAAGTAACGCTACTTCATCTAAGTGGTGAGTTGAGAAAATAACCGGTGTACCCTGCTCTTTAAGGCGACGAATAAAGTTAATAACAGTTTGCGTAGTCATAATGTCTAAGCCAGTCGTTGGCTCATCAAGAATAACCACGTCAGGGTGATGAACAACAGCGCGAGCAATATTAGCTTTTTGTTTCATACCCGTTGAAAGGTTTTCGGCGCGTTTATCAATAAAGTTGTGCATATCAAGCAAGGTGAATAGCTCATCACAACGAGCAGCGACCGCTTTTTTACTCATGCCATGTAAACGGGCAAAATATTCTATGTTTTCTTTAACCGTCAAACGTCCGTATAAGCCAGTACTGCCAGACAGAAATCCAATTGATTTACGGCCAACTAATGGCTTTTTAACAATATCGTGCCCAGAGATAGTAATACTACCTTCATCTGGTTTTAAAGCTGTTGAAATCATTCTTAAAGTGGTCGTTTTGCCAGCACCATTTGGACCTAACAACCCTAACACTTCGCCCTTATTACATTGAAAGCTAACGTCTCTTACAGAATGAAAAAACTCTTTATCTTCACGGGGATCTATATTGTCCGTTTTATTTTTTTTATGATCTTTCGTTAGCTTAAACTTTTTCTTAAGCCCTGCGACTTCAATCATGTGCGTTTCCTTCGTTTCGGTCTAAAGTAATCGGTATTACTATAAAAATCTGGATTTTCATTGTCAGTCCACCAACCCGGCACACCTAACAATGGCAGCGGCGATAAATTTTTATTGTCCCGCAAGCAATCATCATTTTTTATCATCTCATAAAGACGTTGATCTAGATACGCATATTGCTCGCTTAAATCTTTACAAAATATGTCATCAGGAACAACAACAAACAAAGCCTTACCTGTTAGGCCTATATAAGGCTGAGTGAGCATTTCGTAATTAGCGTGACCAAACATATATGGCCTAATACTTTTCCCCCATTGTTGTCGCTGCTCAACAAACGCCTCTTGCCATTGGTGGTCGCGTAACAGCTGTTGCCAACTTTGTTCTGTAATTGCAAGCACGACACCACATTCATCAAATAAAGTCAGTGCGTTTCTATGTTTGCTCCGCTCTTTTAGACCGTGTAGTTTAATTTCTTCTATATGTTGATGATTGATCAGCGCTTTGGTTTTTGGGAATAAACACCAAATAAATCCGCCAAAAAGGTCGTGCCAATTTTTTTGTCTTGTTGGTACTTGCCCAGTTTCAAAGATAATTTGTTCGTAATAGCGAGTTTCGTCAGCAAATTTTTCATCTTCAACAAAACTAATAGCGGTGCCTTGTGATGTTTGTGCATTCAGATACTGACTAAACCAGTGACATGAAGGCCAATCTGATAGCTTATCTATATTAAATAGTGTTGCTAAATCAGCAAAGGCACCGGTTGTTAAGTATTGTGTAGACCACTGCTCGGGTGCGGTAAATCGTTTCATTGCGTAATATATTAACTTCTTGATGTATTGTGACTAGTTTACCGCAAAAACTGGTTCTCATTAATAGAACCTCATATACTAATGCCACCATAAAACAAAAAAAGAGCTATTATGAAACGCTATTTTCCAGTGACACTCCTTGCAAGTGCTATCATTGCAGGCTGTGCTTCAACAAGTATCACTTCAAATGATGTAGAAAAAGCCTATCAAAGCATTAACTCAGAGCAATTAGCTGAGCATATTAAAGTGTTGGCATCAGATGAGTTTGGCGGCCGTGCACCATCATCAAAAGGTGAAGAACTTACCCTTGCCTATTTAACTGAACAATTCAAAGCATTAGGTTTTGAGCCGGGTAACGGCGATAGTTTCTTACAAGAAGTACCGCTTGTTTCACTTGAAGCAGATTCAAACATGGTACTGACTATTGGTGGCAAAGATTACCAATACAAAAAAGACATGGTTATGGGCAGTAGCCGCATAAGTGCAAAAGAAAGTATTAAAGACTCAGAACTTGTGTTTGTTGGTTATGGTGTCAATGCACCTGAATACAACTGGAACGACTACGAAGGCCTGGACGTAAAAGGCAAAACAGTTGTCATGCTGGTAAACGATCCTGGTTTTGCGACTAAAAACCCTGATTTATTCACCGGTGATGCCATGACCTACTATGGTCGTTGGACATACAAATACGAAGAAGCGAGCCGTCAAGGTGCAGCAGGTGCAATTATCATTCACGAAACAGCACCAGCTTCTTACCCTTGGTCTGTTGTTGAAAACTCTTGGAGCGGCGAACAGTTTGGTTTCCAAAAAGAAAACAACAACATGGATCGTGTTGCTGTTGAAGGCTGGGTAACCACAGACGTTGCTAAAGAGTTATTCTCGAAAGCCGGTTTAGATTTCGACACCATGAAAGCAAATGCTGCAAAAGGTGCTTACCATGTTGATATGGGCGACCTAACAGCCAGCGTTGAAGTAAACAATACGATTAAAAAGTCAATTTCGTATAACTTTATCGCGACTTTACCGGGTAGCGAAAAGCCAGATGAGCACATCATTTATTCTGCTCATTGGGACCACCTTGGTACAGATAAAACCCGTAAAGGCGACCAAATCTATAATGGTGCCCACGATAATGCGACAGGCACTGCAGGTTTAATTGAAGTGGCAGAAGCGTTTGCAAGTTTACCAGAGCACCCTAGCCGCTCAATGACATTCTTAGCTGTCACGGCTGAAGAGCAAGGTTTACTTGGCTCTAAATATTATGCTGCAAACCCTGTGATCCCAGCTTCTCAAACTGTTGCAAACATCAATATGGATAGCTTGAACTTATTAGGTAAAGTGAAAGATATCAGTGTTGTTGGTATTGGCAAATCAGAAATGGATAGTCTGCTAGAAACAGCTGCAAAAGCACAAGGCCGTACAGTATCTGGCGACCCTAAACCGTCTTCAGGTGGTTACTATCGCTCTGATCACTTTGCATTTGCAAACATGGGTGTACCAGCAATGTATGCCGGTGGCGGTAGTGAAGCCCTTGATGAAGAAACAGCAAATTACCGTAAGCGTATGAGTTTAGTGCTTCGTGGTTGTTACCATCAGCCATGTGATCGTTACCGTGATGAATGGGATTTATCAGGTGCCGTTCAGGATCTTCAGTTATTCTATCAAGTAGGTTTTGATATCTCTGAGCGTAAAGAATGGCCTAAATGGAATGCTACTTCAGAGTTCCAACGCCAATAGATGCAAATGAGATTGATTTTCATTAAAATCTAATTTACAGTGTAACCTGATTAATTTTTAGGTTGCACTGTATGCTCTCATTATCACAAACATCGAGTTTCATTCCTAAAAAAGTGAGGTGTTATATTACGGATAATAAACGCTTGTTTTTACCCCTTCTTTTGCTTGTCGCATTAGTAGTACCAACAACGCGTGAATTTACCCTTCAAGCTTTAAGTGATGCTTTTTTTCAAGTATCAGTATTTGTTGCAGCCACCTTATTAATCTATTACTACCTTATCGATCGCCTTCCTCAGTTACAGCTTAGCTATTTACGTGCTAAATCAGGCATTCTAGAAGTGAGTTTTGCTTCAATCTTAGGTGCTTTACCTGGCTGTGGGGGTGCCATTATTGTGGTAACCCAATTTACCAAAAAACAAGCTAGTTTTGGTTCTGTTGTTGCAGTCTTAACCGCAACCATGGGGGATGCTGCTTTTTTGCTATTAGCCACTCGCCCTCTTGATGGTTTATTAATGATGTTAATCGGTGTTGCTGTGGGCGTTATTAGCGGTCAGTTAGTTAATACATTTCATAAAGCTGATAAATTTCAACCTGATGAGGCAAGCGAATACACAGAACCGCCGCAGTGCCAACCAAGCGCTTTGAAATTTAGCCGCCCTGTTTGGAAATTGGCCCTAGTACCAAGCTTGATAGTTGCCTTTGTTATCGCCACCAATACCGACCTTAGCGTATTCGGTGATAGCGTTAATCAAGGTATCACCCTATTTGGCTCGATTATGGCGTTATTCACTGTAGTTGTATGGGCACTTTCATCTAAAGGCAGCAGTTATAAACAAGTAACCAGTGAAGAGGCTCCTTGTACGCCACCTTCAAAACTAACAAAGGTTTTAATGGACACCCACTTTGTTACGGCCTGGGTTGTCGCCAGTTTTATGCTTTTTGAAATTTTAGTTAATCTGGCTGGTATAAATTTGAGCGTATGGTTTTCTGACTACGCATATTTAGCACCGCTGGTGGCTGTAGCCATTGGTTTATTACCTGGTTGTGGGCCGCAAATTGTCGTAATGACACTCTATATTCAAGGTATTATTCCATTTAGCGCTATGGCAGCAAATGCAATTTCGAATGATGGCGACGCCCTATTCCCAGCAATCGCATTAGCACCAAAAGCAGCGTTAATGGCAACTGTGTATTCAACAATACCGGCACTGTTATTCGGTTATGGCTTGTACTTTTACGGAATATAATTTTTGCTTTAGATAATAAAAAACCAGCCGAGGCTGGTTTTTTAATGCTTATTAATGTTAGCTCATCGCCATCATCATTTTTGCAGGATCTTCTAAGTATGACTTCCACAAATTGTTGAAGCGGGCAATCGTTCCGCCATCAATCACGCGGTGGTCGCCAGACCAACTTACTTGCATAATAGCAGCTGAAATTACATTACCTTGTGCATCAAAACGAGGTAAATGCTGCAGTTTACCTAAAGCAACAATCGCTACTTCAGGTTTATTGATGATCGGGGTTGCAATTGTGCCGCCAATCGCACCGATGTTAGAAATGCTAATAGTGCCGCCTTTCAAATCATCTGGTGAAACACGACCATCACGTGCTGCTTCAGTTAAACGAGTAACCTCATTTGCAACATCTACAATGCTCTTTGACTGGCATGATTTAATGTTTGGTACTAGTAAACCAATCTTAGAATCAACCGCCATACCGATGTTATGATCATCAAAGTAAGTTAGCTCACTGCAATCATCATTTACTTGCGAGTTTAGTACTGGGAATTGCTTAATCGCTAACGACAGTGCTTTGATAAAGAACGGCATCATAGTGAGCTTAACGCCCTGTTGCTTATACTGCTCTTTAAGCTCACTGCGCATTGTAATTAGTTTAGTTAGGTCAATTTCATCACAGAAAGTAAAGTGAGGAATTGTCGAAACTGAAGCAACCATTTGCTTAGCCATTGCCGCTTTAATGCCTTTAATAGGCTCTACGCGACTGCCACCAGACACTGCTGTTACAGTTGCCGCTGGTTCTGCCGCTTTTGGCGCAGCTTGTTGTTGTGTTTCTTGGCTTGGTGTTTCGTTTAAGAAATCTTCGATATCTTGTTTGTAAATCCGGCCATTTTTACCAGAGCCTGGTACTTGCGTTAAATCAACATCTAGTTCGCGGGCTTTACGACGAACAGCAGGTGAAGCAACTGCTTTTTTGTTAAGTTGTTTAGTTGCGCTAGATGCAGGTGCTGGCTTTTCTGCAGATTTAGTCACTGCATTTGTTTGTGCTTTAACTACCGCAGAGCTTACATCAGGCTCTGCGCTTTGGCCCGCAATGCTCATTTGAAATAATGGGCTATGAACCGCTGCAATATCACCTTTTTGGTAATAAAGCTTTTTCACTTTACCTGTGTATTTAGCCGGAATTTGCACCAATGCTTTGTCTGTCATTACATCACACACAGCTTGGTCTTCAACGATTTCATCGCCTTCACTCACTAACCACTCAACAATTTCACACTCAACGATACCTTCACCGATATCTGGCAAAATGAAATCTTCTAAGTGCTCACCAGTCTCAGATGGTGCTTCAGTAGCCGCAGGAGCTTGAGCTTCTTCGCTTTGTGTTGGTGCTTCGCCATCAACATCCATTGCAAATAATGGCGCATGGACTTTCGCAATATCACCTTTGGCATAATATAGCTTGCTGATCACACCATCATGGACAGCTGGAATTTGCACAAGCGCTTTGTCGGTCATCACATCACAAATAGGCTGGTCTTCTTTTACAGCATCGCCCTCTGCAACTAACCACTCTACAATTTCACACTCTACGATGCCTTCGCCGATATCTGGCAAGATAAAATCTTTAGACATACTGACTCCTAAAACTCAACTGATTGCTTAATCGCAGCAAGCACTTTAAGTGCATCCGGCACATATTCTTTTTCAAGTGCTAATGGGTATGGCGTATCTAGGCCACACACGCGAGCAATTGGCGACTCAAGGTGTAAGAAACACTCTTGTTGAATTGTTGCAACGATTTCAGCCCCAAAACCATTAGTGATTGGTGCTTCGTGGCTAACGACTAAACGACCTGTTTTAGTCACTGATTTAGCGATTGTCTCAACATCCCAAGGTAAAATAGTACGTAAGTCGATAACTTCACAACTAATACCTTGTTCAGCTGCTTTTTTAGCCGCATCTTCAACGATTTCCATCTGTGCGCCCCAAGCAAGCAAAGTGACATCAGTGCCTTCTTGCACAACTTCAGCTTTGCCAAGTTCGATGCTGTAATCTTCTTCTGGTACTTCGCCCGTTGATGCACGGTATAAACGTTTTGGCTCAAAGAAAATAACAGGGTTATCATCTTTAATTGATGCACGAAGTAAGCCTTTTGCTTGATAAGGATTACGTGGCACAACTAACTTCAAACCCGGTGTATGAGCAAAATAGGCTTCTGGTGATTGTGAGTGATATAAACCACCTGCGATACCACCGCCATAAGGAGTACGAATTGTTAGATTGCCTACATTAAATTCATTACCACTGCGGTAACGGAATTTAGCTGATTCATTCACGATTTGGTCAAATGCAGGGAAAATATAATCTGCAAATTGAATTTCAGCTAAAGCAGGTGCACCAAACGCCGCTAAACCATTAGCAAAACCTAAAATACCTTGCTCAGTTAACGGTGTATTAAACACACGGTGCTTACCATATTTTTCTTGTAAGCCCGATGTTGCACGGAATACACCACCAAAATAACCAACGTCTTCACCAAAAATACATGCATTTGGATGCTCTGCCATGGTGATATCAAGGGCAGAGTTAATTGCATGAAGCATGTTCATTTTAGCCATTACTTTAATCTCCCAGCAGTTGTTGGATAAGCATCAGGATGCTGCAAAATGTGCTCTTTTAATTGTTCGTATTGTTTTTGCAGTGATGGGATTGGCTTATCATAAACATCAGAAATGAGATCTTCTAATGCTGGTTTTGCTACTTTTTCAGCACGCTTAAGCGCTGCTAAAATTTCTTCACGAATTGTTTCTTTGTCTTTTGCGTCTTGCGCTTCGTCTAACCAACCTTGTTTTAGTAACCAGTTACGGAAACGTTCGATTGGACAGCCTTTGTGTTTAGCTTCTTCGTCTTTGCTGCGGTAGCCGCTTGGGTCGTCACTCGTTGAATGAGCCCCTAAACGATAAGCGATTGATTCAATTAAAACTGGCTCACCATGTTTAGTGGCAATTTCACGTGCTTTTTTAGTTGCAGCATAAACTGCAAGGGCATCAGCACCATCAACACGGATTGTTTTAATACCATAACCGACACCACGAGAAGCAATACCATCCCCTTTAAATTGCTCATCAGCAGGGGTTGAAATCGCATAGCCATTATTACGAGCAAAAAAGATAACTGGCGCTTGGTGAACAGCAGCCATATTCAAGCCCGCATGAAAATCACCTTCTGAGGCTGCACCCTCACCAAAATAACAAATGGTGATGTTATCAATTGTGCTGTTTAACTCACCTGTTTGTTGGTCAATATGGCGAACTTTTTGACCATACGCATAACCTGTTGCTTGCGGAATTTGCGTACCAAGTGGTGATGAAATTGTCATGTAGTTAAGTTCGCGTGAGCCATAATGAATTGGCATTTGGCGACCTTTACCCAAATCTTTTTCGTTTGAAAACATTTGGTTCATGAATTGGTCAAGTGTAAAACCTCGGTATCGCAAAGCGGCTTGTTCACGGTATTGGGCCATGATCATATCGTTTTGGTCAAGCGCTGCTGCTGATGCGGTTACAGCCGCTTCTTCACCTAAACATTGCATATAAAAGCTTACACGACCCTGACGCTGTGCTGCTTGCATACGTTCATCAAGTGCTCGAATAAAACGCATTGTCTCGTATAAACGGATTGCGGTTGCTTTGTCGATATCGGGTGCGGTGGCACCTTCATGAATGTCGCCTTCCTCATTAAGAATACTTAATGTAGGGATCGTTAATGCGTGACCATCAATAAATGACAGATCATGATTAATGTTTAGCGATACGTTATTTGGATTACTCATAACCTACCTTCTTTCGTTGTCAGAAACCTACGCCACTGCCCTTATTTGTGTTTATTATCAGCATTTGCTGTAAGGATAAAGTTTGCGCAATATTCAATCTAATTAAATTAAACTGCCGTCACTTTACGTTAACGTAAGTTGTTATTCAACTAATCATAGACGAATAGATGAGAAATGGCTAAAAACGCATGGAAAGTTAACTATACAACAAAATAAACTCTTTATAGTCATATAGTTAACTTAATATAGATGGGTGTTAATGCAGAGATTTTAAATAAAGTTGCTATCAACTTGCATTGGGATAACGGTAAGCAAAGCACGCTGACCTAAGGCTACATCAGCGTTTGGGAAGATAATAGCTTCACCCTCTACCTCCGCTTCATATCTGGTCTGACCATCAATTGCCAATAATTCACCCTTTGCAAAACCGGTGAAGTTTTCTACATCATCAGCAAATGGGAAGCTAAAGTCTTCACACGTACGGTTTATTGTTCTATAAACTGAAAACAACTCAAAATCACCTGCATTAAATTCTTTATAATCCACCTTTTCTTGACTAATTAATGCAGTTAAAGTTTGTTTGGTTTTCTCGAATCGGCTCATGTCGTTTTCACCAAATGGCTTTACTTGACCAAGCTCTACCGTAAATGAATCAGCACCATGTACAAACGACGAGTAGTAACTAAACGTTGTTGCCGCTGATTTCATCATTAATACTGTGTTTACACCACAGCTGAGTAAAAATTGCAGCTGTGATTTTTTCCACGGTTTTCCATGTAAGAATGGGTATACAGCAAACTTTTCATTTTTAGAGCCACGAATTGCAGTATGAAGGTCATAATGAAAACGCTCACTGTTGTGGTTGCCTCTTTGGAAAAAATCAGAAACAACATCCTCAAGCTGCTTTGCACGAACTCGCTCAGGGTTTGAAGCAATACCTTCTACAGTATGGTGACCGTTAAACAGGCGGTTTAGGTTTTCATCTACAAAGCGCTTACCGATATTAATCGACTTTGGATTACCAAAAATAAACAGTACACGCTGCTTAAGCGGCAGTTCTTCTTTAATAATTGCTCTAATTAATTGGTCACAAATTTCAATTGGCGCCGTTTCGTTGCCATGTATCGCACTTGAAAGAACAATATCTTTGTTTGTTTGCTGATTTGGTTGAAATTCAATGATGCCCGTATCATGAACTGTCACAGCAGTGCCATTTTCAAGGGTGAATGCACAAGGCTCAAGTGAAAATTCATTGTTACGGGTTAAGGTTAAAAAGTCGCCATTGCTTTTTAATTCGTCAAGATATGAAGGAATTGAATAGCTCATTGTCCTATCCTAAAAATACGTGAGAGTAGAATACAAAAACGGCTGAGAATCTCAGCCGTTTTAAAAGATAAAAATGAAATTAGCTAATTACTGAATCAACCAGTTTTTTCGCTTCTTTTTCTAGTAAAGCTAGATGTTCTTCACCTTTGAATGATTCTAGGTAAATTTTATAGATATCTTCTGTGCCTGATGGACGAGCTGCAAACCAACCATTTTCGGTAACAACCTTTAAACCACCAATAGCAGCATTATTGCCAGGTGCATGAGTTAGTTTTTGTTTAATAGCATCACCCGCTAAGGTACTGGCAATTACATCATCTGCTGATAACGCTTTTAGACGCGCTTTCTGCTGTGCATTAGCTGGGGCATCAATACGTTTATAGATAGGTGCACCAAACTCTTGCTCAAGTTCTTTATATAGCTGTGAAGGTGTTTTACCCGTTACTGCTAATATCTCAGCCGCTAGTAAACCTAAGATAAAACCGTCTTTGTCGGTGTTCCACACCGTACCATCGAAGCGCAAGAATGACGCCCCTGCACTTTCTTCACCACCAAAAGCAAGTGTCCCCTTGCTTAAGCCTTCAACAAACCATTTAAAGCCTACTGGTACTTCTTTTACTTCACGGTTATTACGTGCAACCACTTTATCAATCATGCCGCTAGATACGAGCGTTTTACCAATTGCAACATCTTTTGACCATTCACGGTTATTTAGTAAGTAGTCAATTGCAACCGCTAAAAAGTGATTTGGATTCATTAGACCATCAGGTGTAACAATGCCGTGACGGTCATAATCAGGGTCGTTACCGATACCAATATCGTAGTCATCTTTTAGAGCAATAAGATTAGTCATTGCATAAGGAGATGAACAATCCATACGGATTTTACCGTCTTTATCCAAAGGCATGAACGAGAATGTTGGATCAACAGACTTATTTACGACTGTTAAGTCTAAATTATATTTTTCGGCAATCACTGGCCAAAAGTTGATACCAGAGCCACCGAGTGGATCCACACCAATTTTGATTTTTGCATCGCTAATAGCTTTTAAATTAACAATGTTCGCTAAGTCATCGACATAAGGTGTTATTAAATCTTGGTATTTGATAAAGCCAGAACGTGATGCTTTAGCAAACGGAAATAACTCTACAGCAACTAAATCTTCAAGCAGTAATTGATTTGCTCTATCTTCGATCCATTTAGTAACGTCAGTATCAGCAGGTCCCCCATTCGGTGGATTATATTTAAAACCACCATCTTCAGGCGGGTTGTGTGACGGAGTTACAACGATACCATCGGCCAATTCATTTGGATTTTCTTTATTATGACAAACAACTGCGTGGCTGATCACTGGGGTTGGCGTATAGTCGTCATTCTCTTGAGTAATAACTTGCACTTCATTCGCAACCAACACTTCAATTGCTGAATTAAAAGCAGCTTCACTTAAAGCATGCGTATCTTTGCCAAGAAACAGAGGTCCAAAAATGTTATTTTCTTTACGATAATCACAAATTGCTTGAGTGATCGCTAATATATGCGATTCATTAAATTTTACATCGAATGAACAACCGCGGTGACCAGACGTACCAAAAGCAACGCAATGCTCTGGGTTTTGTTCAAGATCAGGTTCATTTAAGTAATAAGCAGAGATTAGTTTTGGAACATTTACTAAGCTCTGTTGTGGCGCAGGTTTCCCTGCCTCTGGATGAATCGCCATATTATTTCCTTACCTATTATAAGTAATCACGAATTTTTTCTGCTTCGTCCGCACTATAGCCTAGGCTTAAGGCCACTTCATGAAGCATCATTTTTTTTCTGGTTGTATTTGAGTTAGTCATCACCCAATACTCTGTATCGGTGATATTTTTTGGATTCATACTACTGCCACTTTCAAGCAACGCCTCTTTACTTGTTGCAAAATAGACGCGGTCACGGCCTTTAATTTCTAGAACGTTCGCAAAATCTGCTTTGTGTGTTCTGTAAAGCGCTGCCAAGATAAATAAGAAACGACCAACAACACCTTTTTGCATTGCCAGTTCTTCTTTGTTTAACACATTAAACACATTACCTTTGACTTGTTGCGCTGTTGTGACAGTTTCGACTTGTTCAGGTTCATCGTGTTTAGGAGCTGGTTCTTGCTCTATTGCTTGTTCAGGTTCAACAACTGGAGATTCTTGTTCAGTTTTGCTAGTTGCTGTTTCAACGGGCGCTAAGGTGCCATCAGAAAGGTTTAATAAACGACGTAAAATAGTGGAAGCGCTCTCACCAATACTTTGCGTGTTGCTAGCTATGTATTGATATAACTCGTCGTCTATGTCAATTTTTTTCATGTTATTCCTGTCTTTACGGGTCACATTATAAAAGTTCTCGATGATTATACCTAAGCTCGCAGTAATTCTCTATGTTTTGCAATTTGTTATTTCGCTAGGCAAAATACTGCCATTAAAATTAGGAGTTGAAAATGCTATTAAACTACCAACAAATGGGTCAAGGTTCAGACGTTGTGTTGATCCATGGTTTGTTTGGCTCGCTAGAAAACCTCAATGTAATCGCAAAAGCCTTAGCTGAAAATTACCGCGTAACGAATATCGATTTACGAAATCATGGTAAATCATTCCACAGCGATACCATGAATTACCATGCTATGGCTCAAGATGTCAGTGAGTTACTTGAACACTTGAACATTAATAAAGCTCACATCATTGGTCATTCAATGGGTGGTAAAGTTGCTATGCAATTAGCCCTTAATCACCCAGCGCTAATCAATAAACTAGTGGTGTTAGATATCTCTCCTGTTGCTAATAACCCTCGTCATAGTGCTATTTTCGCAGGCCTGAATGAAGTAGCCGAGTCAAATGTTGCTGACAGGAAAGCCGCTGATGAAGTCCTTGCAAAACACATAGATGAAGTCGGTGTACGCCAGTTTTTATTAAAGAGCTTTGCTAAAAACGATCAAGGCCACTACCAATGGCGCTTTAATTTAGCGGTTATATATCAGCAATATGAAAATATTTTAGCTCAAGTTGATGAAAATGATTCTTGTTTATGTGATACTTTGTTCATCAAAGGTAATGATTCAGACTACATCTTAGCTGAGCACCGCCCTGCAATTATGGCGTTATTTCCTAATGCTAAAGCAAAAATAATTCATGGCGCTGGTCATTGGTTACACGCACAAAAACCGCTTGCCGTAAATAAAGCAATTAGCGATTTTTTAGCCACATAAAAGACAGATAAATTTCGCTGTTTTTGATCGTGCGCACTAAATTATTATGAATTTGTGTGGTATAGTACGCGCCGTTTATTTTGAAGGTTTATACGTTGATGGTCAGTCAGTTAATTAACGAATTTGATACCTTAGGGTTGTATTTTGGCTTAGCCGGCATTTTCTTTTTTATTGGAATGGCAATTCAAGACGTCCTTAAAAAAGGTGATGTACCAAAATTTGGCCGATACATCGTTTGGTTAGTGCTATTCTTAGGCTGTTCTGGGTTTATAGCTAAAGGTCTTATTCAAGTCTTTTGGCAAGGCGCAGGTGTGGGCTAGATATGGCAAAATCAGAAACAGATAGAACAACACCCGATTTATTTGAATACGAGAAACGTCCAGGTAGACCTAAAACAAATCCCCTACCTCGCGACATGCAATTAAAAGTAAATAAACGTAATCAAATAAAGCGAGATAAAGCACGTGGTTTAAAGCGTGTAGAATTTAAGGTTTCATCACAGTTATATCAGGCATTAAGCGATATGGCAGATGCGCAGAATATTAGCCGTAGCGCGTTGATTGAAACAATTTTACAAGAAAGATTGGCTATTGATAGATAGAAGGTTTTAAATCCATGTCAAGCGTAGGTATTTTTTTCGGAAGCGACACAGGTAATACTGAACACGTAGCTAAAATGATTCAAAAAGAATTAGGTAAAAAGCTAGTCGCGGTTCATGACATTGCAAAAAGTTCTAAAGAAGAGATTGCTGAATTCGATTTATTGTTATTCGGTATTCCAACTTGGTACTACGGTGAAGCGCAATGTGACTGGGATGATTTTTTCCCTGAATTAGAAGAAGTAGACTTCGAAGGTAAACTGGTTGCAATTTTCGGTTGTGGTGACCAAGAAGACTATGCTGAATACTTTTTAGATGCAATGGGTATGATCAATGACATCGTTACTGAGCGTGGCGCGATTGTAGTAGGTCACTGGTCAACTGATGGCTATGACTTCGAAGCATCAAAAGCATTAATTGATGACAAAACCTTTGTTGGCTTAGGGATTGACGAAGATCGTCAACCTGAACTGACAGAGCAACGTGTAAAAGACTGGTGCGCTCAAGTTTATGAAGAGATGTGTTTAGCGGAACTTGCTGATTAATAACAAGTACTACTCGCATTTACTAGCTGATGTAAAGATGCACAACCAGTTCGTTTTCGTCTAAAAAAACAGCAATCAAACGAATTGTTCTTTGCACTTAGTAACTAGGCACGTTATTCTAACAGTTGCTAATGTGTCGTGTGCATCTTAATGATGCCTAGTATAACTAAATAAATTGAGACAGATTGAATGACTGATCACAACTTGGAACTAAAAAAAGCAGGGTTAAAAGTAACTTTGCCGCGTATTAAAATTTTAGAGATTCTACAATCTCCAGACAATCAACACATCAGCGCTGAAGATGTCTATAAAATTCTATTAGACAAAGGCGAAGAGATTGGTCTTGCAACTGTCTACCGTGTACTTAACCAATTTGATGATGCAGGTATTGTATCTCGCCACCACTTCGAAGGCGGCAAGTCAGTATTTGAATTATCAGGTAGCACTCACCATGACCACCTCGTTTGTCTTAAATGCGGCAAGGTTGTTGAATTTGAAGATGATTTAATCGAACGTCGTCAAGAAGAGATTGCTACAGAAAATGGCATTAAATTAACTAACCACTCTCTTTACCTTTATGGTGAGTGTGAGGACAAAGTTAAGTGTAAAGAATACGCTGAGTCAAATAGCTAATTAGCTGTTTATTTCAGACATAAAAAAACCTGCTTAAAGCAGGTTTTTTTATACCTATTAAAATCAATTAGATGATTTCTAATAGCTCAACATCAAAGATTAGTGTTGAGAAAGGTGCGATTGCAGCACCAGCACCACGCTCACCATAAGCAAGCTCATGCGGTACGTATAAACGCCATTTTGAACCAGTACCCATCATTTGTACTGCTTCAGTCCAACCTTTGATAACACCACCCACTGGGAATTCAGCTGGTTGACCACGCTCATAAGAGCTATCAAATACCGTACCATTGATAAGTGTACCATGGTAATGCGCACGAATTGTTGAATCTACAGTTGGTTTCTCACCATTGCCTTCAGTAAGCACTTCGTATTGAAGACCTGACTCAGTTACTGTTACTTCAGGACGTTTTGCATTTTCTTCTAAGAAGGCAATACCTTCAGCAGCAAGTACTTTAGCTTCTTCTTCGCGGCGAGCTTGGATTTCAGCATTGATCTTTTCAAAGGCAGCTTGAATTGCTGGGATTTCAACTTGGAAATCGTTACCAGTGTATGCGTCTTTCATACCTTCAAATACAGAGTTTAAGTTTAAACCTTCAAAAGGGTTTGCTTTTAATTGCTCACCCATTTGTAAACCAATACCGTAACTTGCTTTTTCAGCGTCTGTTGTAAAATTATCTGACATGTTTAAATTCACGTTTATTTAGTTAAAAGACGTGCCCATACTAACATAAAAAAACAACGAATATCGCTTAGTTTATTGCGTTTGCTCAGTGTTTAAACTAATTCGTTGCTTTATTTTCTCAATGACTAATGTTGCAACCGGTAAACTTATCACCATAGCAAAAATAAAATATGTATCTTTTAAACTCGCCTGCCCCATTAATATTAAAGGCACTACAACAAGCCCAACTACAGCGATAAATATTGCCGCAATAACAGGCCAATGTTTGTCGTACTTACCAATTAAATGACCTACGAGTACATTGAAACCAATGCCATACGCAATTGAGGATAACAATCCGTAATCTGGTTGTGCATCATGAGCCATAGCAACAAGTACATTAATGCCACTATGATAAAAATAAGAGAAGATACACCAAAGTAAAACATGCTTTATCATTCTTATAGGCGTAGAAGGTGTGCTTGCTGACATTATTTATCTCCAGATAGCAAAAAACCGCCCTGTAGGCGGTTTTTTTAAATAATGGTGGAGAGATAGGGATTTGAACCCTAGAGGGGCTACAAACCCCTGCCGGTTTTCAAGACCGGTGCATTCGACCACTCTGCCATCTCTCCGTACGGCGCGCATAATATTAGTTACCGTGGTCGATGTAAAGCCTTAATTGTAAAAAAACAATAAAAACTCATATTTAGTAATACTGTTTAGGTCGACGTGCAATCATTGAGCAGACAAAACAGACAATTAAACTGATAAGAGCAAACCCTGCCCCCTGAACAATAACGTCTATTTTGTTTAAATTGTTATTCGGTACTATCACTAATAAAAATGCGGGTAAGCAGGTTAAGGTCAATACATAACAACAAACTTTAAAAGCGCGACCAAAATCAAACCGCTTAGTACTGTGCATCCACCACGTAAGTAACAACAAAAACCCAATAGCAGATAAGCCTAGAAATTGTGGCGCTCTAGTTGAGATAGCCACAAAGAAAGTGACGGCAGCACCTATAATGCCCCATATTGACCAAGCGAACCAATTTTCTTTTTCTCGTAAAAATAAGTTTCCCATTGTCCTCGTCTTCTTTATCGTTATTTTTTAAGACTATCCCTACGTTAACAAAAAACAACCGATTAAAAAACACACTGAAGAATAATTATTTTGTTTTTTGCATCCTAATAATTCTTACACTGCAGCCTAAATTAATTAAACTAACACATGCAAGCTTAATAGCATCTGACTGCATAAATATAAAAAAGTTCCTAATTTTTAAAGTCTCTCAAAAAAAGTATCTGGTTTATGCCTAATAGGCTTTTTAATATCAACTTCAGGAGTACCTAAATATAAGAAGCCAACTATCTCGTCATCAATTTTACAATTTAAAGCTTTTTTGACTGATTCACTTTGAGCAAAATAGCCTGTGCGCCAGATCCCACCTAATCCTTGGGCAAAAGCGGCCTGCTGCATGGCAAGCACTGCACAACCAGCACTTTGAACTTGTTCAATACGTGGCACTTTAGGGTTTTCTTTTACATCAGCAATTGCAATGATAATCATAGGCGCACGAAGTGGTAGTTCTTTTGCACGATTAACCGTGCGCTCATCTTGATGTTCAGCAACTGCAGCTTGATGATAAATATCACCTAATGCATGCCGAGCATCGCCTTCAACAACAATAAAACGCCAAGGAGCAAGGCAACCATGATCCGGTACTTTTATTGCAGCTCTTTGAATAATCTCAAGCTGTTCTTCTGATGGACCCGGAGCAATAAGACGTGGATCTGATTGTCGAGTTTGTAAAAGAGTTAAAGCGTCCATTTAATTCCTATTAAAACATTAATACAGCGCCTCATTTTATAAAGGCATTAAAGTTCTAGCTTATCATTTATATTCACTTGCAATAAAGAGCTTAGTGCGATTTCTAACAAGCCAATAATCGAGGCTAAAATAGCGACCTCCCCCCGAAAAAAATAAGCTCAGTAGCATCACGAAATAGATCGCTGAAAACTCAATACCATTATTTAAAATCACAGGTTTCCCTTTAGCATACAGGTATTCCGTATAACCATGAGTCTCTAATAACTCGCGCATTTTAGATAGTCTCTCACCCGCTTCTTTTGAATTAATCAAACTGGCTTCACTTGCAGGAATTGCAAGCCAACTGAGGACTCTTGCAGGGCTGGTACTCGCATCTGTTGGGGTAACAGCAAACCAGCCATTACTTGCGTGCACAGTCGTTGCAGCAACAAGCATAGTTATCATTAAGGGGATTGCTACTAAACGTGTGAACAGACCTAATAACAGCAAAATGCCGCCTAAAAACTCTGTCCATGCTGCTAAAAAGGCCAGTACAGAGGGCATTGGTAGGCCTAACCCCCATTCACTATTGCCAAACCAAGCGACGATATCATCAGAGGGTAAAAAGTATTGATAAAAATGGGTAACATCACCGCTTAAGGCAAGTTTATTAAAGCCGGCAATAATCATCACTGGGGCTAATATTAAGCGAATAAATAGGCTGGGTAGTCCATCTAAAAACTGAAGTTTAGTTAAGATGCGTTGGTAAAGAGGTAATAAGTGTGTGATCAACATTGCGGTCTCGTGACTAATTAGATTAATCACACAGACCGCGGGTTTTCTAGTTTACTTTCAATTAAATTTTACGAGCGACTTGTAGCGCTTCAAAAATCGCACGTTTCGCATCAATAGCGGCAGCTAGTTTGGCTCCACCAATAACGTGAACTTTGGCGTTTTCTGTTTGTTTTTCGAATGTTTCTGTATTTGAAACCTGACCAATACAAGCAATCACAGTATCAACATCTAAGATTTGCTCTTCACCTTTAACAGTAATTTTCAAACCTTGGTTGTCAAAGCTAAGGTACTGACACTCAGCAATTTGTTTTACACCATGCTGTTTAGCAACTTGACGATGGATCCAACCCGTTGTTTTACCCAGTTCACTACCAAAACGCCCTGCACTTCGCTTAAGCATGTATATTTGGCGGTTATCTTTTTCAGGTGCAGCTTCACATTCAATACCCCATTGAGTTTTGAATTGCTCAATAGTCTGCCCTTTGTGTTCACTTAAAAAGGCAACCATATCAAAACCAATACCGCCGGCACCTAGAATCGCTATTTTGTTACCTAGCTCTACCTCACCGCGGATCACTTCATCATAGGCAAACACACGCTTGCCATCGTTACATTCAATTTTTGCTTCACGAGGTCTTACACCTGTTGCAAACACAACATCATCGTATTGGTTTAGCATGTTTTCTGTAAATTCAGTGCCTAGCTTTAAATCAACATTTAAGCGTTTTAACTCATTAGTAAAGTAATTAAGAGTATGGTTAAAGTCTTCCTTACCAGGTACTTGCATTGCTAAATTAAATTGACCGCCCATCTGCTCTTTACGCTCAATTAGAGTCACTTTATGACCTTTTTCTGCTAAATAGCAACTAGCAGCCAGACCAGCGGGGCCTGCACCAACAACAAGCACTAAACGAGAAGATGACGCTTTTTCAAGGCTATAGTCTAATTCAAAAGCAGCCTGTGGGTTAACTAAGCAAGTCGCACGTTTGTTTTTAAATACATGGTCTAAACAACCCTGATTACAGCCAATACAGATATTGATTTGCTCTGACTTGTTATTTACGTATTTATTAAAAAACTCAGGATCAGCTAATAAAGGACGCGCCATCGAAATTAGATCAGACTCACCCGCCTCTAAAATACCATTGGCTATTTCAGGTGTATTAATGCGGTTTACTGCGATTACCGGTACCGATACTGTATCTTTTAAACGTTTTGATGCCTCTTTAAAGGCACCCGGTGGTACCATGCTCGCTATTGTTGGAACACGTGCTTCGTGCCAACCAATCCCCGTGTTAAAGATGTCAACACCCGCTTTTTCAAGTGCAAGCGCTTGCTGTTTAACTTCTTCAGGTGTCGAGCCGTTTGGGATCAGATCCATTACAGATAAGCGAAATACAATAATAAATTTTTCACTTACTTTAGCGCGTACAGCTTTTACAATATCAATAGCTAAACGCATACGATTTTCAAGGCTACCTCCATAACTATCCGTACGTTTATTAGTATGGTTAGCCATGAACTCATTAATCAAATAGCCTTCAGACCCCATTATTTCAACACCATCGTAACCTGCTTTTTCAGCTAGTTTTGCTGAGTTTGCAAAGTCTTTAATAGTCTTTTTAATTGAGCCTAACGACATTTCTTTAGGTTTATAAGGATTAATAGGTGCTTGAATAGCACTTGGTGCTTGATTAAATGGATGATATGCATAACGGCCAGCATGTAATAATTGTAAGCAAATTTTTCCGCCATGTTGATGCACTGCATCCGTATATGCGCGATGTTTAATCACATCATAAAACGAGTTAAACGTTGAGGCGAAAGGCGATAGCTTACCTCGTAAATTTGGACTGTAACCACCAGTTATAATTAATCCAGTGCCACCCTTTGCACGTGCTTCATAAAATGCGCGCAAGCGTTTACGGTTGTGCCATCCCTCTTCTAAGCCGGTATGCATTGATCCCATAACCAAACGGTTACGAAGTTCGGTATGCTGTAATTGTAATTTTTGTTCTAACATTGTGTGCCCCGTTAACTGGTCGAACCTCTACTTGAAATAGATTCTGCGGTAATAACTTAGAATAATCAACTTTTCGCTAGTAAATATTCTGTAGCAAATTGTCTTTTTAAACACTCTGTTACTATTTAACAGTTAAATTTAAAGTTAATCTAAGCTAAGATGAGTCATTACAAAGCTGTATTGAATTAAGGATTTATTTTGCTAGCAAAGATATTTAAAGGCATTTGGACTGGGATTAACTTCTCCCGCCGTTTAGTCCTAAACATTTTATTTTTATTACTAGTAATACTCTTTTTCGTTGCAATAACAGGTGAAGAAGACAAAGTAAAAGTAGCAGACGGAACTGTGTTGCGCCTCAACTTAAATGGCCCAATAGTTGAAGAAAAAACTTACGTTGATCCTGTAGAAGCTGCGATTAATGACGCAACTATGGGTAAAGAAGCACCATCAGAAATTTTACTTGATGATGTAATCGAAGTTATCAACGAAGCAACCAATGATGATCGCATCACTGTAATGCTACTTGACCTACAAAAAATGCCTAGTGCACACATCAATAAGCTTAAGCAAATTACTAAAGCTATCGATGAGTTTAAAGCGGCTGGTAAACAAGTCATTGCTACAGGCTATTATTACACTCAAGCACAATATTATATTGCAGCTCATGCTGACGAAATCTCAATGCATCCATACGGTGGTGTGAGTATCGAAGGCTATGGCATGTTCCCTCTTTACTTTAAAGAAGCATTAGAAAAGCTAAAAGTAACACAGCATATTTTCCGTGTTGGTACTTATAAATCAGCAGTCGAGCCATTTATTCGCAACGACATGTCTGATGCAGCTAAAGAAGCGAACAGCGTTTGGTTAACAGCACTTTGGAAAGAATATAAAACAGATGTTGCTGCAAGCCGCCCATTCGATGAAAGCAATTTTGATGAAGATATGGATGTGTACTTAGCTAAAATGCAGGCCGTTGACGGTAACTCTGGTCAGTACGCTTTGAACAATCAGTGGGTTGATTCTTTAAAAACATCACAGCAAATTCGCCAGCAACTGATTGAATTAGTCGGTGCAGAAGAAACCGGTAAAACCTTTAAGCAAGTCAGTTTCCGTGAATATCTATCATTGGTAAAACCACCTGTTGAATTTGACAACCCAATCACTGAAAAAGTAGCGGTTGTTGTTGCTAAAGGCACTATTGTCGATGGCGAACGTAAAGCCGGTGAAATCGGTGGTGATTCTACAGCTGCCCTACTTCGTAAAGCTCGTTTAGATGACAAAGTAAAAGCAGTGGTATTACGTATAGATTCAGGCGGCGGCAGTATGTTCGCATCTGAAGTTATTCGAGCTGAAGTTTTAGCTCTGAAGGCTGCTGGTAAACCGGTTATTGCTTCTATGAGCTCGGTGGCAGCATCGGGTGGTTACTGGATTGCCTCTGCCGCCAATGAAATTTGGGCTGCACCTAGCACAATTACAGGTTCAATTGGTGTGTTTGGTACGTTCATGACATTTGAAAATACTATGGCTGAACTGGGTATTTATTCAGATGGTGTTGCGACAACAGATCTTGCAGGCTTCTCAATTGCGCGACCGCTTGATGAGAAAATGGCAGATATTATCCAACTAAGTGTTGAAAATGCATATAAACGCTTTTTAGATGTTGTGGCTGAAGCGCGCAATATGACACCTGAACAAGTAGATAAAATTGCTCAAGGTCGTGTATGGATTGCAACACAAGCAAAAGAGCTTGGTTTAGTTGATAAACTGGGTGACAAGCAAGATGCAATTGAAGCTGCCGCTGAACTAGCTAAACTTAAGCATTATGATGTTAAAACCATCAAACAATCGCTTACACCGCAAGAGCAAATGCTTCAAGATATCTTTGGTACAGCAGCAGTTAAAAGCTTCTTTGCTAAGTCTGATTCATCACAATCAGTATTGGCTACACAAGCTAATTTACAGAGCCTGATCAAGCAACTAAGTAGTGAAATTGACAATCTTAAAGATTACAACGATCCACAAGGCGTATACGCTCGTTGTTTGGTGTGTAATGTAATTCAATAAGTTACTTAGCAATTCAATTTTAGGTATACTAGGCCCAGTTATTTAACTGGGCCTTTTTTATGAAACGTAAACGTATATATATCGCCTACACAGGTGGTACCATCGGGATGAAAAAATCGAGCCGAGGCTATGTACCGGCTGAAGGTTTTTTAACCGAAACTGTGGTCAATAATGCAGAATTTAATCGTGACGAAATGCCTTTGTTTGATATTCACGAATATTGTCCACTGATTGATTCTTCAGATATGTCACCTGCCCACTGGCAACTAATTGCTGACGATATTAAGAGTAAATACCAAGACTATGATGGCTTTGTGGTTCTGCACGGTACAGATACTATGGCTTATACCGCTTCTGCCCTGTCATTTATGTTTGAGAACCTGACAAAACCTGTAATTGTCACAGGCTCGCAAATTCCGCTTTCGCAGCTTCGTTCTGATGGCCAAGTCAACTTACTCAATGCAATGTATTTAGCAGCTAATTACCCAATTGCAGAAGTAAGCCTATTCTTTAATAACCAATTATTCCGTGGTAACCGTGCAACAAAAGCCCATGCTGATGGCTTTGATGCATTTGCCTCTCCGAATCTTGAACCTTTAGCATTGTCAGGAATTAATATTCAACTTATCAAAGGCCAGCTAAGTCCTTACGTTGATAATGCACTGCAAGTTTCCAATATTACACCACAGCCTATTGGTGTACTTTACTTATATCCGGGTATCAGCCCTGAAGTGGTAAAAAGTTTAGTAAACGACAATATAAAGGCCTTGGTACTCTTGAGTTTTGGTGTGGGTAATGCGCCACAAGACTCTGCATTTATAGATATTCTGAATGATGCAAGTAAGCGCGGTATGGTGATTGTTAATTTAACGCAATGTTTAAAAGGCCAAGTGAATATGGGCGGCTATGCCACAGGGAATGCTTTGCTTAATTGCGGTGTTATTAGCGGCTATGATATGACATTAGAAGCCTGTTTGACCAAGTTGCACTACTTATTTAGTCAAAAACTTGAAGTAGAAACAATTCGACACTTGATGCAAGATAACCTTCGCGGCGAGTTAAGCCGTTAAAAAAAGGCACCAATTGGTGCCTTTTTTCGTTTTTTGATGATTAACGAACTTTTTCGTCAATCTCAACTAAGTCAGTTAAATGGCATATTTCACCGCTGTGGGTTTTAATACCATGTTCACCAAAGTAATCTCGTTGTGCTTGCACAAGGTGACCATTGCTTGGTGTTGTTAACGTCGCAATGTAAGTTTGCGTTGCTGTTAATACAGGGAAAGCAAGACCAGAAGCAACCGCTGCACCTGTCACTTTACGTAAAGCTGCTGACTCACGCTGCATAGAATCAATAAATTCTACACCTTCAGCAACGTTGTCTAAGTAATCAGCACGGATAATACAGCCTGCGCGCCATGTTTGTAGCGTTTTAGAAAGATCAACTTTCCACTGATGAGCGCGTGATGCACCTTTGATAAGTGCTAAACCTTGACGATAAGCAAGTAAACTTGCCAGAGTGAATGCATCTTTTAGCTCAGCTAAGTCTAAATCAACTGTGTCAGTTGCTTTAGCAGCGTAAGTCATTTCTTTAGCAGCATGCGTATCACAAGTATTTGTTAAGTGACGTGCTTGAACAGCTGCCACTAATGATGGTACAGCAATACCAAGCTCTAGCGCATTTTGCGCAGTCCATAAACCAGTGCCTTTAGCGCCAACCTTGTTGTCGATTAAATCAACTAGCGGTTCACCTTCTGTTGTTTCGAGGCTCAAGATATGGCTTGAGATTGACAGTAAGTAGCTATTTAATGTGCCTTCAGACCATTCATTGAAAATGTCAGCCACTTCTTTTGGTGAACGATTAGTACCTAAACGTAATAGTTGATACATTTCTGCAATTAATTGCATTAACGCATATTCGATACCGTTATGAACCATTTTCACAAAGTGACCACTTGCAGATTGGCCAACACGGGCAAAGCATGACTCACCTTTATAGCTTGCAGCTACTTTTTCAAACCACGGCTCAACACGCTCCCAGCCGCCTTCTGAACCACTTGCCATCATAGCTGGGCCGTGACGAGCACCTTCGGCACCGCCAGAAATACCCATAGTGGCAAATTCAAATTTGTTTTGATATTTAAGTTTACGGCTTATGCCGTCTTTATAGTTACTATTGCCGCAATCTACGATAATGTCATCACAGTCAACGCCTGCTTCTGCAAGCTCTGTACATACTTTATCAACCAATTCACCAGCAGGAACTAAAAGTAGAATCGAACGAGGCGGCTCTAAGCGTCTAACCATATCATTTAAATCAGACACAATATGTAAACGGTCTGCCAAACCTAGTGCTTTCGCACAGCTTAGTAACTCGGCACCCGCATCTGGGTTTTTATCATAAGCTACTAATGTCAGCCCTTTTTCAATCAGGTTGAGGGCAAGATTTTTACCCATAACGCCTAACCCTACTAATGCAACTTGCATTTAGTGTCCTCCTCGGTAACAACTATTGGTTAGTTAATCAAAATAAATACGCGCGCATTATACCCAAGCAGCCCAAAAATGCGAGCTTCCGAGCTAACTTGCTATAAATCTATAAAAGGCACGCAGCAAGCTGGGGTTAGTATATCAAATTAATAAGGGCATCGGACCAGATTTTTATAATACCCTTTAAAAAGGTATGTGTATTGACGCTACCTGACACCGGTGTCATAATAGCGTCATTAATGCTTTGTAAACTCTGTATTTAATACTAAGAGCCAGATACTCATACGTAAAAACAATGATTTTTTACTTATGAATTCTGCATTAAGCTTAATTTGATTCATTTATATGCTATTAAATAAGCACAACATTTTAATAGATAACCATCAATTCGCTTAATATTTTTAAGCGCACAGGAGAATTTGATGCTAAGACGCACTAAAATTGTTGCGACACTTGGGCCGGCAACCGATCGCGATAACAACTTAGAAAAAATCATTCGTGCAGGTGCAAATGTGGTTCGTTTGAACTTCTCACACGGCGTAGCACAAGATCACAAAGACCGCGCACAAGCAGTTCGCGATATTGCAAAGCGTTTAGGCAAGCACATTGCAATTCTTGCTGATTTACAAGGTCCAAAAATCCGCGTATCTACGTTTAAAGACGGTAAAGTAAACTTAGCAGTTGGCGCTAAATTTACCTTAGATGCAAAAATGGAAAAAGGCCAAGGCGATGTAAATGCTGTAGGTATCGATTATAAAGAGTTACCAAACGATGTTAAATCAGGTGACTTACTGTTATTAAATGATGGCCTTATCCAACTGACTGTTGATAGCGTAGATGGTCATTTAGTTCACACCACAGTCACTGTGGGTGGTGTACTTTCTAACAATAAAGGTATCAACCGCTTAGGTGGTGGTCTTACGGCTCCGGCATTTACAGATAAAGACAAAGAAGATTTAATCACAGCCACAGAAATTGGTGTTGATTATATTGCAGTATCATTCCCACGTAGTGGCGATGACATGCGCTATGTTCGCTCATTAGCAGAAGCTGCTGGTTCTAACGCGCAGCTTCTTGCCAAAATCGAACGTGCAGAAGCTGTAGAAACAGTTGAAGCAGTTGATGATATCGTACTTGCTTCTGATGCTGTTATGGTTGCTCGTGGCGACCTTGGTGTTGAGATTGGTGATGCTGCCCTCGTTGGTAAACAAAAGCTAATTATTAGCCGCGCACGTTCACTAAACCGTACTGTGGTAACAGCAACGCAAATGATGGAATCAATGATTGATAACCCGATGCCAACACGCGCTGAGGTTATGGACGTTGCAAATGCAGTTCTAGATGGCACTGATGCAGTAATGTTATCTGCTGAAACAGCAGCTGGTGACTACCCTGAAGAAACCGTTGCTACTATGGCCCGCGTATGTTTAGGTGCTGAGTCTCAAAAAGAAACTCACGTTTCTAAGCACCGTTTAGACAGCCGCTTTTCATCTAATGCTGAATCAATTGCACTGTCTGCTATGTATGCAGCCAACCACCTTGATTCTGTAAAAGCGATTGTGACACTGACTGAATCAGGTAGCACAGCTAAGTTAATGTCGCGCATTAGCTCTGGCTTACCAATTTACTCATTATCACGTCACGCTAGCACTTTAGGTCAAACTGCATTGTATCGCGGTGTTTACCCTGTGTTTTTTGATTCAACTAAGTGTGAAGATGAAAATATGGTTCGCGAAGCACTCAATACATTAGTAGAACTTGGTTCTTTAAGCACCGGAGATACTGTGATTTTAACGCACGGTGATGCGATGGAAACTATTGGTGCTACCAATACAATGAAGATTGTGACAGTTTAAACTGTTGCAATCACTGATTAAAAAAAGGCGCATTGATTGCGCCTTTTTTTTCTTTAACTGATTATGAAAGCTTATTAACTTGCTAGTGCAGCTTTTACTTTGTCACGATAGCTGCGGCTAACTTTTAACTCTTGTCCATTATCGAGAACTAACAAGTACTCCCCACTCACCTGAGTGACGAGCTTACTAATTTGTTTGGTGTTAACAATGGCACTGCGGTGAACACGAACAAACAGTTGCGGATCTAACTCTTGCTCTAGCTCTTTCATGGTTTTACGTAAGATATGAGTTTGGCCATCTTGGCAATGTAAACACATATAGTCACCTGCAGCATCAACCCATTGAATTGTAACAACAGGAACACGAACAATTTCGCCCTGCTCTTTTACTGCCAGTGATTCAGGATAACGACGATCTGCAAGGCTATCGCCTGTCGCAAGCTTTTTCAAAATCTCTTCACAATTGTTGCCAGTAATACCAGCCACAAAGCTTGCTAGTTTCTTCTTATGGGCGTTATCTTGTTGTGTTTTTAAATAAGTATGCACTTTTTCTACCGCCTGTTTTAGTCTGTTGTCATCGACTGGTTTAAGAATATAATCCAATGCATGAATCTCGAATGCTTTTACCGCAAACTGATCAAACGCAGTTACAAACACAATGGCAGGCAATGGATTAACACTTTCGCTTAAAGCGCGGGCCACTTCAAAACCATTCATATTTGGCATTTGAATATCTAAGAATACCAGTTCTATATTCCCTGATAAGCACTCATCTATTGCTTCTTGACCATTGCTACATAAACGAATTACTTCTATGTCTTCAAATTCAGAAAGTCGAACGGCTAAGCCTTTCCTTGCAAGCGGTTCATCATCAACGATCAAAGTTCTAATTTTGCTCATTTCTTAACAGCCTTTTCAAACGGAACGCGCAGATTTACTTTTAATCCACTTGGCGTATTGTCAGAGAGAACAAACGAGTAGTTGTTCTCATAAAGTGTTTTTAATCGATCCTGAGTGTTAGCTATACCAACCCCTTGAGAATTAACAAGCTGACCATTTTTAAGCTCAGTGCCAGGACCATTATCGCCTACTTCCAATAATAATTCATTTGCAAAAACTTGTGCCTTAATATCAATGACCCCGCCCTCGTTGAGTTGTGCTATCGCATACTTAATGGCATTTTCTATCAACGGCTGGAGAATTAAACTTGGTACTAAGGCTTTTTTTGCTTGTTCGCTTACATCAACGTTAATTTGTAAACGCTCATCAAAGCGTACTTTTTCAATTTCTAAGTACAGCATTAATGCATGAATTTCTTGCTCTAATGGAACTTTTTTAATTGGATCTGTATTGAGTGTATAACGCAAGAAATCACTTAATTTAGACACCATTAAATTAGCATCTTTATTCTCTTTAACCAAAATAAGTGTAGAGATTGCATTAAGCGTATTAAATAAAAAGTGCGGATTAAGCTGATAGCGTAGCATCTTAAGTTGTGCTTCGTGAGCCATTGTTGTCGCTTTTAAAGCCTTTTGACGTTCACTTTGCAATAACTGGTAATACTTAATACCAAAATATAATCCACTCCAACAAAGGATAATATAAACTGAATCTAAACCTTGCTGAAAGTAATAAAACCACTCATTTGGGCGATAACCATGGCGGTATATCTCCCATAAATTAAATTTTTGTACTACAGCCCAAAGTGTGCCCGTTAAATAAGAGGCACCAAATACCACTAACATGAGTACCCAAGGCGAAGCATTCCACACTTTGCGATACATGTAGCGTAAAGGCACTGTCATTAAACAACCAGCATAAGCATTTAATACAATAACAAACACGTAAATATCACGCATTTCAAATACTTTAGAGCCGATGTAATTAACTAACGCATACCCTATCCAGCCTGCAATTTGCAAAACCCAGAAAAAACGTTGTCGATTATCAACTAATGATTGCCAATTCAAAATATCAAGTTACCTTACAAACTTATAGTTATTATACCGATAGACAGTTATACAAAGCACTGCCGCCTATCTTAATTTTTTATAGCCTTAACGCATAATTCAGGTATAAAAAAAGCGAAGACGACAGCCGCCTTCGCTTTTTAAACATTGTCTATTTAAGCTAACTTATCAGAAGCTACCTTATAATGCGGATCCTCAATCACGTTTACTTCAACTAAATCACGCGCATTATGTAGAAGTTGGATACAATCAGGACTCAAGTGGCGTAAGTGCAATTTCTTGCCCGTTTTAGCATATTTATCTGCTAAGTTATCAATTGCCTCAATCGCACTGTGATCTGCTACTCGGCTATGCTTAAATTCGATGATCACATCTTCAGGGTCATTTTTAACATCAAATAACTCAGCGAAGTTTTTCACTGAACCAAAGAATAATGGACCATGAAGTTCGTATACTTTTGAGCCTTGCTCATCAATATAATTGTTTGTGTAAATATGTTTTGCATGCTGCCAAGCAAATACCAGTGCCGATACAATAACACCAACACATACCGCAATAGCAAGGTCAGTAACTACCGTTACACCCGATACAAGAACAATCACAAAGGCATCAGACTTAGGCACACGCTTCATCATCTTAAAGCTTGCCCATTCAAACGTACCAAGAACAACCATAAACATAACACCGACAAGTGCAGCCAGTGGGATCATTTCAATTAGACTTGCAGCGAAAATAATAAACGCTAGCAGCAATAATGCAGCACTGATACCAGATAAACGTGAACGACCACCAGAGTTAATATTAATCATTGACTGACCGATCATCGCACAACCGCCCATCGCTCCAAAGAAACCGCAGGTAATATTCGCAGCACCTTGACCGATGCACTCTTTGTTACTGTGACCACGTGTTTCTGTTATTTCGTCAATTAAGGTTAATGTTAGTAATGACTCGATTAAACCAATTGCCGCAAGAACAAGCGCATAAGGGAAAATAATTTTTAATGTTTCTAGGTTAAATGGCACCATAGGGATGTGAAATTGTGGTAAACCACCGGCAATAGTTGCTTGCTCATTACCCGTCATACCTTTTAAGAAATCAAGAACGGTACGCGCTTCTAAGTCAAAACCAATTACCAATGCTGTAACTGTGACAATTGCAACTAATGAAGAAGGCACAGCCGTAGTCAGTTTAGGTAAAAAATGGATAATTGCCATTGTAAGTGCCACTAAGCCAAGCATAATATACAAGGCTTGACCTTCCATCCACTGCTGCCCTCCCATGCCATCAGGTACTTTGAACTGACCTAATTGTGCTAAGAAAATAACAATAGCTAGACCATTAACAAAGCCGAGCATAACGGGATGCGGAACCATGCGAATAAATTTACCAAGTTTAAAGACACCCGCTAAGACCTGCAGAATGCCCATTAAAAGCACGGTCGCAAATAAATATTCTACTCCGTGATCTAATACTAAACTTACCATTACAACGGCTAATGCGCCGGTAGCACCAGAAATCATACCTGGACGGCCACCAAAAATAGCGGTGATCAAACCAACAATAAAGGCAGCATACAAACCGACTAAAGGCTCTACATTAGCAACAAAAGCGAATGCAACAGCTTCAGGCACCAATGCCAGTGCGACCGTCAAGCCAGATAAAATATCATTTTTAGCAGAGCTTGGCGCTTTGCTGAGTAAGTTAAACATTAAGTTCCTCTTTGTAGTGAATACGTTTCGGCAAGGCGCGCAATTCTAGCAAAAAGCAGAAAAGTTAACAATTATTAACAACAAAACGGTCAGTACTGTTAAGTACTAACCGTTTTTAACTGTTATCAATCGTAGTAAATAAAAACTAAAGTGGTAAAGACGTACTACGTTTAACACACGTCATAGTGACATTAGAATGAACTTCTTGTACAAACTCTAGGTTTAACAGGTTATCGCGAACAAATTGCTCATAGCCTTCAATACCTTTAGAGATAATACGAAGCATAAAGTCCATTGTACCAGCCATACTGTAACACTCAGTGACTTCGTCGTAGCTCATAATTAATCGTTCAAACTCAGCTAAATTTGTTCTGCCGTGATTTGATAAACGAACATGGGCATAGACTAACATATCAAAGCCAAGCTTTTTCTCATCAAGCAAAGCAACTTTACCTTTGATGTAGCCATCTTGCTCAAGCTTAGCAATACGACGCCAACATGGCGATTGAGACAAACCAACTTTATCGGCAATCTCTGCCGTTGATAAGCTAGCATCTTGCTGTAATAATGCCAAAATTTGGCGATCTACTTGGTTAAGAGACATTTTATTTCTTTTTCTTTAAGATTATGGGTTAAATTATATAACTGATTTAAAAAACAGTCTGCTTATTTTCTACTACTTATGCAATGAAATTGCAATTTTAGCCATACTTACCACTGATAAAAGGGTTTGTTGTTCGCTCATGGCCTACCGTAGTGTTTGGACCATGCCCCGCTAAGATAACAACATCATCAGTCAGCGTAAGTATTTGTGACTGAATAGATTCAATTAACTGACTGCTATTACCCTTAGGGAAGTCAGTACGTCCAATTGAACCTTGAAAAATTACGTCGCCGACAACTACCTGCTGTGACTGTTCATGGTAAAACACAACATGGCCTGGTGTATGTCCTGGGCAGTGGCGAACAGAAAGCGATAGTTGACCCACCTCTATCGTATCGCCGTGGCATAACCACTTAGTAGGATAAAATGGTTCGATAGCATCAAAACCGAACATTTGTGCTTGCATAGGAAGTGCATCAAACCAAAATTGATCATCAATATGCGGGCCGATAATTTCAACATCATAATGCTCTGCTAGTTCTTTAGCGGCGCCAACATGGTCTAAATGCCCATGAGTAAGATATACCGCAACCAGTTTACATTTTAATTTCGTCAGCTCAGTGATAAGTTTTTCTTTATCACCGCCGGGATCAATTAATGCAGCTTGATTACTCTCGGTGCAAATTATAATACGACAATTTTGTGCAAAACCAGTCACCGGAACTGTCACTACTTTCATATTACTGTCCTTGTTCAGATTGCTCAAAGCTCATAAGAATTGGGTATTTTAAATAAGCTTGATCATAAAATGGCGTACGCTCATAAAGCCAATCTAGGCGCGCTTGTGGGTCATTTGCAAACTGCTTGTCCTCACGTATTTTTTGGTCAAACTCTAACGCCAAGGCAGGCTTTTCTTTAAGCATCTGTCTTGCGTAAGGCATCAATGCATAATTTTCAACATACTCAGTCCGCTGAAAAATAGTATTGAAGTCTCCCCAAGAAAAGAATGAATCTGGCGCTTCTGGGTGCAGTAAGTGAATAGCAAGTTCAGAATATGGTTGCTCAGTCGATACTTTATACCAACCTAACATATTTAGGCTGTCTACTTTGGTATAATCAAAGCTGGCATCAACCCTAAAACGTCCCTCAAAAGGCGCTTTGGCAAAGCTGTAATCTTTCACAATTGCTTGAGTTAACGGCACAGATACGTTTTCAGTAACTTTATCAACCTTAATACCATGCAACTTTAACTTTTCAATAATGTGACTGTACGCAGGTGGAATGTAAAACGCGCTTGGCACATTAACAGTCTTTTTAACTTCTTTTTGCCAAAAAATAGGTAACGCGTCATAGTCTTTAGGCTGACCTAAATACTTGACCTCAGATTGACCAGAAAGTGCACTTTCTGAACGACTGTACGCAATTCCTTTAAATTCAATAGTGTCTGGTTGTTTTGCATATCCACGTTCAACAACTAATTGCGTTGGTTTGAAATCAAGCTCTTTTCTAACCGCCTCATTTAGTGCTTTATCGTTTGCAGCTAAGGCATCAATTGCACCATCAATGAAAACATAAGTACCTAACACACGCTGCTTATAGGGCTTTAATGAATGGTTCTCAACTAAAATAGTAGGTAATGAACGCAAGTCACCCCAGCCGTTTGAAAAGCGTGGTGTGGCAACCCAGCCAGCTAGCCCTTTCTTAAATTCGCGCTTATCCATCACAAACACAAGAGGTCCTGGTATGTGCCCTGCCTTTTCAAGCTTCGCATCTATTACAGGCTTAAACAGATTATCTAATGCCTCAGATACACTTGGTGATTCACTTGAAAATACAGGGTTATAGCCATACGTGACATCGTATTGATAATCAGCACCATCGGTTACATGAACATCAACGTATAAATCTGGCTTAAACTGATTGATCACCTTCATCACACCACGAACTTCTGGGGTATCAAGCTTTGTGTAATCACGATTCAAGTTTAAATTTAGACCGTTTGTTCTAAAACCCATTTCTACTGGGCCACGCTGATTAATACGGTTAAATTGACTACTACGCTCGTGACCGTCTACGTTTAAAATCGGTATAAACAGAATATTAACTTTGCTCAAGATATCGCGACGTTTACCCGTGGCAATATCGCGTAGCAGCATAAACATGGCATCTTTGCCGTCAATCTCGCCACTATGAATGCCCGCTTGAATAAAAATCGTAGGTTTAGTGTCTGCAACTAGCTGCTCTGCATCAAATAACCCCTGCTCATTTGCGACTAACATTTTCACTGCACGACCTGCACTACTAGTAGCGATAGTCTTTAATTTAAATTGAGTTGGGTTAGCAGCAACTAAACGGTCAACAAATGCCATTGTCTCATCATAATTAGGAGACAAAGTACCATCACTTAACTCGAACTCTGTCGTTAATGGCCCTTTTTCTTGTAGTAATGACACACTGTTTCCGTGCCATGGCATTAATGGGGGTAAGTGGCTGTCTAACGTTACTACAGCAGATAAAAACACTAAACTCGCAAACATATCACTCTCAAGTGCAGAACTTATTCTAATACCTGAAATTATACCAACTAATTATTATGGATTGCGTAAACTGCGGTGATTCAACAAAAAAATGGAGCAAATGACATGCTAGCTAGCATCTATAATGAAGTAATGAGTGATTTTCAGGATCAAAAAAAGGAGCACTAGGCTCCTTTTTAAACTGTATTAAAAGCGAAATTAAGCCGCTAGGCCTTCTTTTGCTTTTGCAACAAGCGCTGCGAATGCAACTTGGTCGTAAACAGCGATATCTGCAAGGATCTTACGATCGATTTCTACAGATGTCTTTTTAAGACCATTGATAAAACGGCTGTATGAAAGACCGTTTTGACGAGCTGCTGCATTGATACGTGCAATCCAAAGTTGACGGAAAGTACGTTTCTTAGCACGACGGTCACGGTAAGCGTATTGACCCGCTTTAGTAACTGCCTGGAAAGCTACGCGGTAAACACGTGAACGTGCTCCGTAGTAACCTTTAGCTTGTTTTAAAACTTTTTTGTGACGTGCACGTGCGATAACACCGCGTTTAACTCTTGCCATTTCTGAAGACTCCTATTAAGCGAATGGTAACATACGTGAAACTAGACCATGGTCATTCTTATGAACCATCATCTTAGGACGTAAGTGTAATTTACGCTTAGAAGTTTTCTTAGTCAGAATGTGACGAAGATGCGCTTGTTTACGCTTGAAACCGCCTGAAGCAGTTTTCTTGAAACGCTTAGCCGCGCCTCTGTGAGTTTTTAGCTTATAAGCCATTGCAATAACTCCAAATGTATTGCTTAAAACATTAGCAAGCAGGCGAGAGATATATAAAATAGCTCTACTTTATAAGGCCTAACTTACTGCCATAATCCGGTGAAGGTTCATTGCTATTGCTTTGCAACCTTACTTTAAACCGGTTATTTCAGGTGAACAGTAAACTGTTACTTGCAGACCTGAAATAAAATCGGTGCGTAATATAACCTGTTTATTGCTTTTTAGCAATAGGGGCCATCATCATAACCATTTGACGACCTTCAACACGATTAGGGAATGATTCAACTTGTGAAACATCTTCTAAATCGGCTTTAACACGGTTTAATAATTCAATACCAATTTCTTGGTGAGCCATTTCACGACCACGGAAACGGATGGTGATTTTAGCTTTGTCACCCGCTTCTAAGAACTTACGCAAGTTGCGAAGCTTAACCTGGTAGTCACCTTCATCCGTACCTGGACGGAACTTGATTTCTTTAACCTGGATCTGCTTTTGCTTTTTCTTTTGTTCTTTTAGTTCTTTGCTTTTTTCAAAGATGAACTTACCGTAGTCCATAACCTTACAAACAGGTGGCTCAGCATTAGGACTGATTTCTACAAGATCTACACCCGCATCATCAGCGATAGCTTGCGCCTCTTTTAATGACACGATGCCAGCTTGCTCGCCGTCGATGCCAATTAAACGAACTTCTTTAGCTGTAATATCTTCGTTGATACGATTTTTTTGAGCTGTTTGTTGCCCTTTCTTGCCGCCTCTAATGGTACGATCCTCCAAGAATATAAAATAAAAAGCGTGTAGTTGGCTGTTTGTTTTGCCCTACACGCTCATGATTTATTGTCGATTTTTAATTTCTTCGCTTACTTTTGCAATGAAATCATCAACACTAAATTTGCCTAGGTCTTCACCTGTGCGAGTGCGTACTGCCACTTCTTGTTGTTCAACTTCTTTATCGCCAACAACAAGTAAATATGGAATACGTTTTAACGTATGTTCACGGATTTTAAAGCCAATCTTCTCATTTCTCAAGTCAGCAGCGGCTCTAATTCCAAGTTTATTTAATTTTTGTACAATTTCTTGCACATAATCAGCTTGTTTATCGGTGATGTTCATAATCACAACTTGCTTTGGTGCAAGCCATGTTGGGAACAATCCAGCGTATTCTTCAGTTAGAATGCCGATAAAACGCTCAATCGAGCCTAATATAGCACGGTGAATCATCACTGGTGTACGACGTTCGTTGTTTTCTGCAACATAAGTCGCACCTAAACGGCCTGGTAATGCAAAGTCTAGCTGTACAGTACCACATTGCCAAGCGCGGTCTAAGCAATCATAAAGCGTGAATTCGATTTTAGGGCCATAGAATGCGCCTTCACCTGGTAGGTAATCAAATTCAATGTTGTTCGCTTTTAATGCATCGGCTAACGCTAACTCAGCTTTATCCCACATTGCGTCTTCACCAATACGTTTTTCTGGACGAGTTGATAGTTTTACAACAATCTTCTCAAAACCAAACGTCTCGTATGTATCGTAAACCATTTTGATACATGATGATACTTCATCCATGATTTGCTCTTCTGTACAGAAGATATGTGCATCATCTTGGGTAAAGCCACGTACACGCATTAAACCGTGTAAAGCGCCTGATGGTTCATTACGATGACAACAACCAAACTCAGCCATACGTAATGGTAGATCACGGTACGATTTTAAACCTTGATTAAAGATTTGAACGTGACCTGGGCAGTTCATTGGTTTAATTGCATATTCACGCTTTTCAGATTCAGTTGTGAACATTGCATCTGCGTATTTATCCCAGTGGCCTGATTTTTCCCATAAACCACGGTCCATCATCAATGGGCCTTTTACTTCTTCGTAATCGTACTCACGTAGTTTTTCACGAACAAAGTCTTCTAGCTCACGGTAAATGCTCCAGCCATCGTTATGCCAAAACACCATACCTGGCGCTTCTTCTTGCCAGTGCCATAAGTCAAGTGCTTTACCAATACGTCGGTGGTCACGCTTTTCAGCTTCTTCTAAGCGTTTTAAATATGCTTTAAGTTGCTTTTTATCCGCCCATGCTGTGCCGTAAATACGTTGCAGCATTTTGTTTTCTGAATCACCGCGCCAATATGCACCTGCCACTTTCATAATTTTGAAATGTTGGCAGAACTTCATGTTTGGTACGTGTGGACCACGACACATGTCGATGTATTCTTCGTGATGGTATAAACCAGGACGGTCATCTTTTGCAATGTTCTCGTCTAGGATTTCCATCTTGTAAGTTTCACCGCGTGCTTCAAATGTATCACGCGCTTCTTGCCAGCTTACGGTCTTTTTAACCACATCGTAGTTTGTTTTAGCAAGTTCAAGCATACGCTTTTCAATTGCATCTAAATCATCTTGGCTTAAAGAATGATCCATATCGATATCGTAGTAAAAACCGTTATCAATGGTTGGACCGATAGCCATTTTCGCTTCAGGGAAAAGTTGCTTAACTGCATGACCAATAAGGTGCGCACAAGAGTGACGAATAATCTCTAAGCCGTCTTCATCTTTTGCTGTGATAATTTCTAAACGCGCATCTTCAGTAATTAAGTCACATGCATCTACACGTGTGCCATTAACACGTCCAGCGATGGTTGCTTTAGCTAAACCTGGACCGATATCGCTTGCAACATCATAAGTACTTACTGGGTTTTCAAAACTACGCTGACTGCCGTCAGGGAGGGTAATAACTGGCATTATAAATCCTTATACAGTGGTGATGCCTACAATGCATCACATGTAGTATTTTTTAAAAAAATTGAATAACTCTGCAACGCTTTTACGAATAAGCATTGCTAATTAAGCATGCATTTACTGAGTCTTCGCAAATACAAGCGGCCATTGTCGCTGCTCAAGCACTTAAATACAAGTAGTTATGCGAGCAAATTGACAATTACTTAACTCATTTCATAATTAGGAGGTCTGTACTTCGAAGGTTACCATAATGCCACACATGCATACGCTCAAGTTTGCTACGTTAAACTTGCTAAATTATACTGCGCCGCCCTATTCTTTTTATCAGTTACACGAGCGTTACAACAATACTCAATGGCAACAAAAACAACAATTTGTCGCTGACTTTTTATCAACTACAAACGCCGATGTTGTTGCTTTTCAAGAAGTGTTTAGTGCTCATGCTTTAGAGGTACAGTGCAAAGAAGCGGGCTACGACTATTTTAAAACTGTGGATTCTCCTTCTCAAGATGCCCTATACCCACAAGTTTTATTTAACCCAATTGTTGCAATCGCCAGTAAGTTTCCATTTAAAAAAGCTGAAGCATTAAGCCCATGCCCAGAGATGCTTGAGTACTTAAATAATCAAAATGAATTTAAATTTAACCGTACTCCAATAAAATGCTTGTTTTCATTCCCTGAGTTTGGCGATGTATGCTGTTATGTTGTGCATTTTAAATCACAACGTGTGCAGTCTATGGCACATATATTAAATATTCATAATCTTGAAGATCCACTTTTACAACTACTACACCAAACAGTTGGGGCTATGCAATCACAGATATCTCGTTCACTAGAGGCATCGATTGTTTACTATGATGCCTTAAAAACTCAACGAGAAAAGCAATGCGCCACGCTAGTAATGGGGGATTTTAATGATTCACTTACCAGCCCAACCCTTTCGTTTATGACACAAGGCTTTCACCCTACCCGCTGTGAACCTTGCATTGAGCACAATGAACCCGTTGTTGGGTTAACAGATAGCTATGAGTTCAGTGCATCATTTCATCAGCAACAAGAAAAACCGTTTAGTCATTACTTTCATGGTAAAGGGAATGTACTTGATTATATATTGGCCTCTGCTCACTTTAATCCTGACTGCCAGATGTCTAAGGTTAAACTGCTGGAATATGAAAGCTATGCAGCGCATTTAACCCCTACACAATCAACTGAAGACATCAGTGTCAGTGACCACAGCGCAATTGCTATAAAAATTCATTTTTAAAGCAACTGTTTTTCATGACGTTACTTGCTATAATCGCGCAAATTAAGTTATTTAGAGAATGACCATGAGAACATGCGGTGTAGAAATTACGGGTAGTGATGTACTACTGTGTATTTTAACCAAAGACAATGACGTATTTGATATCCGTGATGTCAGACAAACACGCTTCACTTTAGGTGATGGCAATGACACTGAAGTAATGCGTAAGTTTCAGTTTGATTTTAGGAAGTTGATGCAAGATTACCAAATTGACTCTGTTGCAATTAAAGAGCGTCAACCAAAAGGGAAATTTGCTGGCAGTGCTAAAGGGTTTAAAATGGAAACTGCTATTCAGCTTATTGACGAGTTAGATGTACAAATTTTTAGTGCAACGACAATTAAAGAGCAACTTAAACGTAATCCAATTCCTATTGATTTCGAAGATACTGGGTTAAAGAAATTTCAAGAAAATGCTTTTATTAGCGCCTACGTTTACCTTATGCGCAAAACCTACAAACAAGACGAACAATAACTTCCAATAAAACGTGCTACGGCACGTTTTTTATTGCCCATTAAGTATTACTCATAAAAAACCAACATATACATTAGTCTTAAAAAACTTTTCTTTGTCGACAATCTGTGTTTAGTTAGATACGAACGCACGTTTTGAGAATCAAGTTTTTGATTACCTCATTACGCATTGCATCAAGTCCATGACAACTAACTAGCCGGACACGGAGAAAACAATGCAGACAAAGAACACACCAAACAATAATCTTCCACTTTCGAAAAGCTATTTTAAAGGTTGCACCGATGTACCCTTAATCGAACAGACTATTGGTCAGTATCTTGATAATATTGTCGACAATTACCCTGACCACCCTGCTATTGTGGTTCATCATCAACATATTCGTCTTACCTACAAAGAATACCAACAACAAATTAACCAATTAGCAATGGGGTTATTATCATTAGGGGTTAAACCTGGAGACAGAGTTGGTATTTGGTCACCAAATAATATTGAGTGGTGTCTAACCCAATTCGCAACAGCGAAAATTGGTGCCATTATGGTCTGTATTAACCCCGCTTACCGTCCGAGTGAATTAGAGTACGCGTTAAATAGTGTTGAATGTTCAACGTTGATAACTGCAAGTCAATTTAAGTCTAGTAACTATATTGAAATGCTTAATGAACTTGCACCTGAATTAAGCCATTTACCTGCAGATGGATTAAACCTAAAAAAATTACCGCATTTAAAAAATATTATTCGAATTGGCGACAAAAAATCTCCTGGTATGTATAGCTTTACTGATGTAATGGAACGCCCTACAGAAGCCCATAAACTTGAGCTTGATGCTATCGCTGCCACTTTGCATTGCGATCAGGATATCAATATTCAATTTACTTCAGGTACCACGGGTAACCCCAAGGGAGCCACTTTATCCCATAAGAACATTCTAAATAATGGCTTTTTAATGGCCGAAGCGATGAAGCTTACTCATCAAGATAAGTTGTGTATCCCCGTGCCCTTGTACCATTGCTTTGGTATGGTACTAGGCAACTTGGTTTGTATAAGTAAAGGGGCTACAGCTGTTTTCCCAGGAGATTCTTTTGACCCTAAAACAACACTAGAGGTAGTAGAAAAAGAGCGCTGCACGGGTTTACATGGTGTTCCTACCATGTTTATCGCTGAACTTGAACTAAAAGAGTTTAGCAGTTATGACCTTTCAAGCTTACGAACAGGCGTCATGGCCGGTTCGACATGTCCAGAACAAGTGATGCGTAAAGTTCACTCATTAATGCATATGCAAGAAGTAGTAATAGGCTATGGTCAAACTGAGTGTAGCCCTATCAACAATGTAACTGAAACTGACTCACCTCTTGAAAAGCAAGTGACGACTGTAGGGCGTGCACTAGCACATACAGAAGTTAAAATTATTAATGAAGCTGGGGATATTCAACAAATCGGTGTTCCTGGTGAAGTTTGCAGCCGTGGTGCAGGCATTATGCGATGTTATTGGAATGATGAAGAGAAAACCAATGCCACCATAGATAACGAAGGTTGGTTACACTCCGGTGATTTAGGTGTAATGGATGAAGAAGGCTTTGTTGCTATTGTTGGTCGTATTAAAGATATGATCATCCGTGGCGGTGAGAATATATACCCTCGCGAAATAGAAGAAGTGCTTTATAGTTACCCGGGTATTCAAGATGCCGCTATTTTTGGTATAAGTGATGAAAAGTATGGAGAAGAAGTTTGTGCGTGGATCCAACCTAAAGATGACGCAGTGCTTGATGAAAATGCTATACGTGATTTCCTACAAGATAAGCTGGCCTATTTTAAAGTACCAAAGCACATTCGCTTCGTTGAAGAATACCCTATGACTGTAACTGGTAAATTGCAGAAATTTAAAATGCGCGAGCAAATGCAAGAGCTTCTTAAAGAAAACGCATTTTCGTAAGCATTCAGTATTAAAGCTCAGCCATGCTGAGCTTTAACTCGTTTAATTCAATTTAACTTATTTGCAGTACTATTGAGCTCTAACGCCCAATCAACTATTTGGTGGAGTTATGGTTAGCTATTTTAAGGTTTGCGCTAGCAGTGTGTGATATCAAACAGCGCCTTGTTTGATCATAGCCTGTGAAACACGTTCAAACCCTGAAACATTAGCCCCTAACAATAAATCACCTTCATGGTCGTATTGTTTTGCAGTTGATGATACTCGATCAAAAATTTCTTTCATAACTTGTTGAAGTTTTTCATCGACCTGCTGTGGGCGCCATTTCTGCATACTGGCATTCTGAGCCATTTCAAATTGGCTGGTCGCAACTCCACCAGCGTTTGCAGCCTTACTCGGCCCTAGGTAAACATCATGCTCTTTAAAGACAGCAAGTGCGTCTGCAGTCGTTGGCATGTTAGCGCCCTCACACACGGTCATACAGCCGTTTGAAACAAGTGCTTTTGCATCCTTTTGAGTTATTTCGTTCTGTGTTGCACATGGTAAAGCAATATCAGCCTCATATTGCCACACTTGATGGGCATCACTCGGGTACTGATTTACAGGGGTAAATTCAGCATCTGGGTGTTCATTTAAATAATCACGAAGCTTCGCACCTTTTTCTTGTTTTAGGTGTTTGACTAACTCAACATCTAATCCATCTTTGCAGTATAGGGTGCCTTGCGAATCACTACAGGTAAGCACAACCGCGTCATGCTGCGCTAGTTTTTCCATTAAATAGAGCGCCACATTACCAGCGCCTGATACTAAACAACGTTTACCACGTAATGAGTCATTTTTGGCATCAAGCATAGCACTTAAAAAATACGCTACTCCGTAGCCAGTCGCTTCTGTTCGCAAAGCAGATCCCGCCATTATTTCAGGTTTGCCTGTCAACACACCTTGAAACTGATTGGTGATTCGTTTGTACTGGCCAAATAAGTAACCAATCTCCCGACCAGCAACCCCGATATCACCGGCTGGTACATCTGTATTTTCGCCAATGTGACGGTAAAGCTCAGTCATAAATGACTGACAAAAGCGCATGATCTCATTGTCGCTTTTACCTTTAGGATCAAAGTCTGAGCCACCCTTCGCTCCACCTAAAGGTAACCCTGTTAGTGCATTTTTAAGAACTTGCTCAAAACCTAAGAACTTAATGACACTCAGATTCACGCTTGGATGAAATCGCAAACCGCCTTTGTAGGGGCCAAGTGATGAACTAAATTCGACTCGATACCCACGGTTTACTCTAAGGTTGCCCTTATCATCATGCCAAGGTACTCGAAAAATAATTTGCCTTTCAGGTTCAACTAATCGCTCTAATATTGCCTGTTTTTGAAAATCGGACCCGTCTTGCACAACCTGTTCTAGCGAGTGAAATACCTCTTCTACAGCTTGGAAAAACTCAGGTTCGTTTGCATTTGCTTCCTTTACTTGGTTAAGTACATCTTGTAGATATTGCATATTAACTCCTCAAGCTATTGAAAATATTGTATTCACTTAATTACTATTAAACTTCTAAACAGCCTTAAACGATCACTTAGTTTAACGAATCGCAAACCGTTGAGACTCTTGCGAAGCATCAAAGTGCCAAAAATAGCGCATTGGTTCATGCTGGCCATCGTAAAACCATATCTCAGCCACTAGCTCAACCGCTGAGTTTGCAAGCATAATATCCGAATTCAACTTACTCTCGACAAGTGAAGAGCGTAACAAACATTCGGAGTAATCCGCTTTGTTATCCTCACCTTTAAGGCAGATATTTATATACGCACGTGGATTGCCCATATTTATATCAACATCAACATAAAGTAACACTTTACTAGACAAATCAAACGTTGGAGAAATAGTTAAATCAGTCATTGTATCCGTTTGTACTGTTGTTTCAGTTGCTGTTTCGTTTTCTGTAGTGGCGGTTGTTGCCGATGTTGCCAAAGTATTTGAGTTTTCATTAACAGCATCACCTTCACCGCCTCCACCACACGCTGTAAGAATTAAACAAATCATTGTAATTAATAGATGTTTCATGGCTACTGTGCTCCCGAAATCACTTTAGATGTTGTTGCATTGTTAAACCACATTGGACTTTCTCTGCCATCAGATTCAGCAAATGTTTGGAACTCACTATAGGCTTGGGTTATATCAACACTTTCTTTTGGGTGCGCCCATGACGACCCCACTTCAATGGCCCAAGGTAATCCAGATGGCGTTTGGAAGTAATACCCAAACTGAGTATTAGTTGCATCATCACTGCCTACTAAAGAAAACAAGCTTTGATTAAATTTTTCTGTCGGCGGTTGGTTTTTAATATGCACTTCCCATCCGCGAGGATTCAAGCCATCTAAAAAAGTACCGTGGTAATGACCTTCTGCCGCAAAAATAAATGGGTCCAGTGTATATTTAGGTGCATCAACACTCGCTATATAAGTATTTAATGACACACTTAAAGTGAAGCTAACTTTATTATTAATGTTACAACCCGCTTCTGTTCTGAAAAAACTACAGCTAGAGTCTTTACTTGCATAGGCCCATGTGTCTGGCATCACAATAAAAATTGCGTCTTCTGTTCCTTCTTCAAGGATCGTATGTGTTTGCTGTTCGCCATTAATGATTAAACTGATTGATGCTTGGTCTATTTGACTGCGTAAAATGCGTTTGTTTATACCACTGGGGCTAGATTGATAAAGGCGAACTGCAAACCCGTTGTGAAAAGTGGCACCTATTCCTACAAGATCTCCTTCAATTTTATAACCAAGCGCTTGTCCATCTTTATCAATCAACTTTGTACGGTAATTCATAACCAAATCATTAAAGTCATAATCACCAGCGAAGGGCCATTGGTCTTCATAAGCCAGAGTTACCCAGCCATTCTCACTTGGGTAAGCAAGACTACCGTAGGTATTAATGGGATAGTCTTCAACTTCTCCGCCTGTAACCCCACCTGTTGCAGTTATTGGATTTGCTTCGCTACCGTCTGTAACCCGAAAACGTGCCCATGTTGCCCCCATAACAGCATTACTTGGTACATCAACAAGAACACTGTTATCCCCTTGATTAAGGCGGTATTTACTCACTGTGATTTCGTCTGCATCAAACTGGTAATTTTGGTCCCAATCAAACCAAGCATATAAATAGCCATTATCATTTGGTGATGTGACAATAATTTGGCTTGTTGAGCCGGCAACAAAATCAGTCACAAACTTGACCCCATCGTCAGAGCTATCTACTGATGACTGGAGAAGATCACTGGCAGTGTTTAGGTTTTCTCCATCAACACTTGCGCCGAGATAAACAAGGTTAGATTGGTCTTCATTAGGATCGAACAAGTGTCTTGCACCGCTATCTTCTAACGTTGTTTGATAAGGTCTAGGCGCATCACCAAAATCAATCGAGTTATCTGTAACTTTTACCTCTGCTATAGCACAACGTGCCCCATCATTTTGGTTAGATGTAGGGCCCAATGTAAACACAGACGCAGTTGGTGTATAACCCGACACAGGGCTGATGTTTAAATTAACCCTATGGACTTTACCGCTTCGATTGTTACTAAAATAAAACTGCCCTTGCAAATCAAAGTAAGCTGCGCCATTGGCGCCTGTATCACCTGCAATATCGAGATTTGTAATAAAAACAGGGCCACCATTTTCAACGTTGATCTCATATAAGTCGCCGTTTGATTCAACAGCGTAAAGAAGAGTACTGTGCGGATGAAATGCAAAGTCATAAATAGTGAGATTCCAATTAGCAGAGCCTGGAATTAATTCAGCTTGGTATTGTTCATTTTGTGCTGTTAAATTAATGGCGTAAAGGCCAAAGCGCGGATGATATAAGTAATACACAGCCTTGTTTTGCTGCTCATCAACTAAAATATCACCCACATAAAAGTTCGTATCTGGTAAGCCGCTTACATTTAAACGCTCTAACATGTATTGGTTATTTATGCGTACCACACTTTTAGGGGCTTGCTTACTAAAACCATACATGTATTGGTCTTGGTAATTAAAGCCCACCGCATTAACACTGTCGTTATTAGCTTCGCTTGCAAAATCCATTGCTGCTGCAAGCACTGTCGTTTTCGCAGATACTAAATCAACACCATACATCTGTGCGGGCGAACCCTGAATTAAAAATGCTTTACTTGGACACTGCTCAAATGGTGCTGCACTTACCAAGCCGTTAGCAAGTGCCGCTGTTAAGTAAATGAACATGTTAATTTTCATAATTACACTCTCCTTTGGGTGTGTAATTACTTAAAGCAGCAACCATTCCAAAAAATAAATAGCCTTTTAACAATGCGTTATAAAAATCTAGCCAATATTATTCGCAAGTTGCGAGAAGAATAATTGCATAATGCAATTCCTTTTAGCTATAAAAGCAAATCATTCCCATTTAAAAGTATGACATGCTAGACTAGTTGGGATTTAAAAAAATAATAAACCCTACTATGAAACTTAAAGCCGCTGTTTTTCTGTATTTTGCCTTATCAATGAACTGTGCTTTTGCATCATCATTGCAAAACCATATTGACGAAGCCAGAGCAATCAGTGATTACCAAAAACGATATGAGTATTTATTAAGTATCGATAAACAACTTTTAGAATCGGCAAGCCTTGCAGAAAGAATCAGTTTTAACGTTAGATTAATTCACGTTCATATACAGCTGGGGCAGTTTCAGCAGGCGCAAACAATAATAGATGAGCTTGAAGCAGGCCCAAAATACAAAAACGACTCCCCTATATACAGCGAGTTGTATCTTGCTAAAGCACGACTGGCCTACAGAAAAAGTGACTTAGAAACCGCAATTTCGTTATCTCAACAAAATGTCGCGCTATTTCAGCGTTTGCAACTTAGCGATTATGAAATTGACGCCGTGGCGAGCCTTGTCAGTGCCTATCATAATGCTGGTGAGTATCAAGCCGCCTTGAACTTGCTTGAGGTTTATATTCACGACAACAATCGCGAATTAACCTTAAAGCAAAAAGAAATGCTCTACCATGGTTACTCACGTAATCTTGAGCAGTTAGACCGGTTAACGCTTGCTCTGGAGTATAAACTAAAACGCCGTGAGCTAGTTCAACAGATGTCACCGTCTATTTCATTACAAGCAGGCATAACCTATTCGATTGCTCAAAGTTATTTAGATTTAGGCCAATACGAAAAAGCAAAGAGCGAGTTTATTACAGCGCTTAGTTTTGATAGACAAACGGGGTCACTTTCAGATATCGGACATAGCTTAGTTAAGTTATCACAATGCGAATATGGGCTACACAATTACACTAAAGCACTTGAATACGCACAAGATGCTCAGCAAGTATTTGCTAGTTATAACAGCACAAGAAATACCGCTTGGGCTAAGCATAATATTGCAATAAATTTGCTTGAAATTGATAAAGCTGATCAAGCATTAGCAATTGAAAAACAAGTAATCACTGAACTGAAAGAAGACGATCACTTATATACTGATGTGTTACTTACATTAGCAAAACTATACATTGGCTCGACTGAGCTTAAACAAGCTAAACATTATGCACAACAAGCCTTTCAATTAAGTAATCAAAAAAATAGGCTGCAAAAGCAGATCCTTGCCCTTGAACATCTAATTACAGTTGCACAACAGCAAGCTGATTATCAACAAGCATTGTCGTATCAACGCACTATCACGGAGCTTGAAAAAAACTTTGCCCATAACAACTACAATCAACGTTTAGCAGAGTTACAAAACTCAATTGCTATTCGCGACCGAGATTTGGCCATTCAAAATTTAAAACTGCAAGACCATGAAAAAAGCCAAGCCATAGCCTCACAGCGTCAAACAATCTTATACAGCATTTTATTATTTAGCTTGCTTTTAGCTGTAATGGGCATCGCATTATTAAGAGTAAAACAAAGAAAACAACTGATTGAACAACGCCGGAATTATCTAGATAAACAAATCAGCCAACGTAGTAAGTTATTATCACAAGTTGCCCACGAACTAAGTGGTCCATTAACAGGGTTGCGCTTACACCTTGAAACTCTGCAAGCTGGTCTTACTCAATTTAATGAGCTTACCTACGAAAAGCTCAACCAAAAAATCACCGACATGGCGACCTTAGTTGCTGATTTAAATAAAATCTCTCTTTTAGAACAAAGTAGTTTTCAGCTCAAGCTAACAGCAATTAATGCTGCTGAATATTTCCAAAGTTTACACGCAGATATGGTGATCCAGCTGGATCAATTTGAAGTGGGATTCACACAAAACATAGCCGATGAATTAACATTAGAGTGTGATGCAACAAGGCTTTCACAGTTATTTGCAAACTTAATCAGTAATTCGCTTAAGTACACGCATCAGCCCGGTAAGATTAATTTAACGATTAGCCAAAGCCAAACACAGCTATTGATCCGCTATGAAGATTCAGCCCCTGGCGTGAGCGATGAAAGTTTAACAAAGATTTTTGACCACCTTTATAGAGTGCCAGACTTAAATACAGTTAAACAATCAGGGTCAGGGATTGGGCTTGCGATAGTAAAACAAATTGTCGAAGCCCATAATTGGCGTATAACGGCAGCCCATAGCGAACTCGGTGGTGTCCGCTATGACTTAACGATTGCTATTTAGGTGATTTGTCTGGCCATTCAAATGCACCAACATCACCAGGAAATACAACCGGTGATTCAATTCCATCTTTGTTCACAGCAGCAACACCAAAATAGTAGTTATCGATAACAATATTTTTCAGTGTTGCTTCGGTGACTTTGCCAACATCACGACTAAATTGCCATTGTGGCTCACTGGTATAACGCCAATAGATTTTATAACTAACCACAGTTGGGTCATCACTTTCATGCCACGCCAAGGTTGTACTTGGCTTTACAGCACCTGAAATACTGACCCCTGTTGGTGGTGCAGGCGCCCATGCCATTGATGCCATCGTCACTGCATTTAGTGACGTTAATTTCGCTGCATAGGCAAAATCAACATGATCAATGGTGTCACCGTAGGTAATACCATTTTCAGCACGTAAGTCTTGGTGTTGTTGGTTATAATTTTCGTTGGTTTCCATTATACGCACAGCTGCAAAGCCAACATCGTTAAATGGACGGTGATGCCCTCCTCGACCAAAACGATCGAGTCGATATACCAACATGGTATCCAGATTTTCAATGTAGCGATCTGCGATTGTATCTATGTAACGCGCAAGGTTACGACTTGCAGAATCAACCTCACCACCGGTAAAACGGCGTTTATGGGCTTGCTCTTTGGTTTCAATAACGCGAGTGCCTTCAGAGAAGATACGTGCAGTTGTGTTATCTGTTACCCCATTAATGCCGGTTGAATTACCAATCATGTCGTTGTTTAAAACACCATGAACACGCCAATTATGCTCTTGTGCATATTTAGCTAAAATTTTACCGCCAAATAAGCCTTGCTCTTCACCAGATAAAGCTGCATAAACAATTGAGCCATTAAATTTATACTTTGATAAAACACGCGCAGATTCCAGCACGCCAGCCACACCAGATGCATTATCATTAGCCCCTGGCGCATCTGAGGTATAGTCCATTACATCAGACACTCTCGAGTCAATATCACCCGACATCATAACCATTCGGTTCGCATCAACTTGACCGCGCTGAATAGCCACAATATTGACAACCTCTACCGGGTTTGGAATACGCTTTTCACCGGAAATAGTGTCTTTTACTTCGATGATTTCTAGGCAATTTCCGCACGCTTTAGAAATCGCCTCAAATTCAGACTTGATCCAACGTCTTGCTGCACCAATACCACGTGTATCTGATTTCGTCTCAGAAAGAGTATGGCGAGTGCCAAAATCAACCAGCGTTTGTATATCTTGCTCTATACGCGTTTTTGAAACTGCATTTGCAATATCATGCAAAGCTTGTTGATCTTTATATTGAGGTGTTGTGGCTTGAGCTGCCGAGACCAAAAACAGCGATGAGCTAAACAAAGCACCCGTTGTTGTTATTATTTTACGCTTTAACATAGTTTCACTCCTTCAATGAATAATTCAAGGCTAACTAATATTTCATTTCACGCAATAGTTATGAGTTAGAAAACAAATTATTAGGTTGAATAATCTGAGTTTATCTTTTGTCTAGGTGCTGTGAAGTTTAAAATAAGTAAGAATCGTAGGAATTGAAGGTAACTGCTCAGTTGTAAGTGACACTATGATTTTGTACCTGGTAATGTCATCGTATCATTATAAAACACCACCTGATTGCCACCCGCGTACTTTGCGTTATACATGGCTTTGTCAGCGCACTGAATTAAATACTCTGCATCGCCATAATGTTCTGGAAATAACACAGCACCAATACTTGGCGAGTAAATAAGCTCTGCATCATTATAGATAAGTGGTTTACAGATTTCTGCTTTTAACTTATCAACGGCTTCTATCACGTCATTTTTATTCTTAACGCTTTTCAATACCACGACAAATTCATCTCCACCTAAACGGCCTACTGAGTCACCTTTTTTCAATACATGGCGAATACGCATGGCAATTGTTTTTAACAGCTTATCGCCCGCTCCATGACCATGGATATCATTAACTTGCTTAAAGCCATCAATATCAATAAATAACACGCCTATTACTGTTGAAATGGTATTCGCAATTGACAAAGATTCTTCTAATTGTGTGGTCAGATAATGACGGTTAGGTAAATCGGTAAGTGAGTCATGGCCTGCCATATAAATTAATTTTTGTTCTAATTTTTTTTGCTCAGTAATGTCATAAGCGATTGCCACTCTGACTTGTTTTTCTTTTGACCAATAAACTGACCACAAAACATGGACTATTCTGCCATCTTTTCTTACCCAACGATTTTCAAAACGTGGATCATCATTGCTAGACACTATTTTGTTGATAGCCTGAATTGTTTTTGCTCTGTCTTCTGGATAAACAAAGTCGAGCATCTGTCTATTAATAGCCTCTTCTGGTGCGTATCCGAAAATAGATTCAAAGGCTGGATTTGCAAAAAGCAAAGTACCTTTCGAGTCTACAACACAAACAGCATCTAATAAGAGAGTGATAATATCAGATAAATATTCCGATGTTTCTTGGTTCATACGCGACTAAATTGTTTGCTTTGCAATAAGTATAGACGAAACCAAGCAAGTGACTGAAAGTTTAGGGCTTAACTGGGTATAACTTTTTACTAAGCCAAAGTGATATTGCGCTAAATACAGCAATCCCTAAGAAATCTGCAATTAAATCGAAAACATCTAAAGTACGTGTTGCCACAAAATATTGACTAAATTCTTCTAATACAACGAACGTGGAAACAATGAGCACCGCTAAATAAATTTCATGTCCAACAAGTTTGATAGTTTTAAATTTAAACGCAAGGTTAATGAATAAAGTCAGCAAACCAAACAGGCAAAAATGGCCCAGTTTATCGCCATAAGGAATTGCAGCAACTAAATCAAAAAGCAGTGATTTTTGCCCCGTATTTGCTAAATAAATTACCCAACCAATAAATCCAAAAAAGCTAAGCGCCATTAAAAACAGCAGTCGTTGCAACATCATCTTATTGCCCCATATGTGTTGTTAAAAACAGAAACTGATAAGGGATTACTTTATTCCAGTAATGCCAATCGTGAGAACCCGGACGCTCTATGTAATCGTGACGAATTCGCAGCTTAAGCATAGCTTGGTGCAGCGCTCGGTTTTGCTCTACAAAGAAGTCATCTACACCTATATCGAGCATGATAGCGAGAGTATCAGCGCCTTTTTTCCACGCTGTGTTACCTGCAGCTATTTTATGTAAGTTATTAATAATGGCAATGTTATCCCACTTTTCTTGATTATCGGCATAGCCACCCAATACTTTTGCAAGGCCAAATTCAGCACTAAACGGTCTTACATCAACACCTGCCGAGATTCCCGATACTGCGGCAAAACGAGTTTGGTTATTAATGGCAATATGCAAAGCACCAAATCCCCCCATCGATAAACCTGTTATTGCACGGCCACTTTTAGACCGATTGGTCGAATAGGTTGTGTCTATATAATTGACTAAATCTTCAGCGATGTAAGTTTCGTATTGCGAACTTTTGTCGATGTCAGAATCGAGATACCAAGAGCCGAAGTTTCCATCAGGATTAACGATAATGACGTTATATTGATCGGCAAGTTTTTCGATATCTGTTAGTTTTGTCCAATCAGTATGGTTGCCGCTATAGCCATGTAATACATAAATAACATTGTAATTATTAGATTCTTGATAGCCATCCGGTAACGTTACCGTAACGGGTTTCTCAATGGCGGTTTGTTTACCCTTAAATGTATGGGTTTCGGTTTGATAAGCACAAAGTGGTAAGCTAATAACAAGCGAAAGTGTAAAGAGCAACTTTTTCATAATTAATTCCTTTTTCTTATTATATTTTCACTTCTCACAGAAGATGTAAATAACTGAATAGAGGATAGATTTTGATCGGAGTTTTTGAGCTAAATGAACTGCTAAAAAACCACTCAAATGATATAGTAGTACTACTTTGATTTTTAAAAAGCGTCGTCTATGTATCGTTTATTTGAACGGATGACTAATCCGTTTCCGAAAGAGCAACCATCTCAACCACCTAATAGCTTATTTGCATTTTGTCGTCATTATACCCGTGGCATGGAACTCTCATTGCTACTGATGTCTTTAAGCGCAGCTGCACTTGCTATTTTAGAAGTCTCGCTTTTTAGTTATATGGGGCAATTAGTTGATTGGCTCGGTCAATACACCCCTGATACCCTTTTTGTTGAGCAGCAGGCTGAGCTTACAAAAATGGCAATTGTGCTGCTGGTAGTATTGCCCATAGTTGTATTTTTTCACTCAGCAGTGTTACATCAAGCGCTACTGGGTAACTACCCTATGTCTATCCGTTGGCTAGCGCACCGTTATTTGCTTCGTCAAAGTGTTAGCTTTTATCAAAATGAATTTGCCGGTCGTATTGCGACAAAAGTCATGCAGACCTCATTAGCCGTTCGTGAGTCAGTGATGAAACTGCTCGATGTACTAATGTATATCGTAGTCTACTTTGGTGCCATGGTATTTTTAGTCGCTGAATCTGACTGGCGTTTGATGCTGCCATTGTTAGTTTGGTTAGTCCTTTATGCTGCAATTCAGATGTATTTTGTACCCAAACTCAAAAAAGTAGCCAGCTCGCAGGCAGATGCGCGTTCAGAAATGACCGGACGTGTGGTTGATAGTTATACTAACATTTCAACAATCAAATTATTCTCGTATACGCAGCGTGAAGAGCAATACGCAAAAGACAGCATGGATGTGTTTTTACAGCCGGTATATAAGCAGATGCGTTTAGTTACCAGCTTGAACTTTTCTATCAATACTCTTAATTATTTGCTGGTATTTAGCATTGCCGCTTTGTCATTGTATCTGTGGTCTATTAGTGCCATCAGTGTTGGGGCTATCGCTATTGCAGTGAGTTTATCTCTTAGATTAAACGGTATGGCACAATGGATCATGTGGGAGATCAGTAGCCTGTTTGAAAACATTGGTACTGTTGCTGATGGTATGAAAACCCTATCAACGCCGATTGAAGTAGATGATAAAACAGATGCGAGCACCCTTAACGTTGATAAAGGGTCGATAAGCTTTGAGAATGTACAATTTAACTATGGTAAAGCAGCTAACGAAACCCATCGCGGCCCTGTTATCAATGGCTTAAACCTTGATATAAAACCAGGTGAAAAAATTGGTTTAGTGGGTCGTTCTGGCGCTGGTAAGTCGACCTTAGTGAACTTATTACTGCGCTTTTATGATGTTGACTCGGGCACTATTCGTATTGATGGTCAAAACATCGCTGATGTAAGCCAAGAAAGTTTACGTAAACATATTGCGATGGTGACGCAAGATACCTCGCTGTTACATCGCTCTGTAAAAGACAACATTCTTTATGGCAGGCCAGATGCAACTGAAGAAGAAATGCTCGCTGCTGCAAAGCAAGCTAAGGCACTTGAGTTCATCGAAGACTTAGAAGATAGCAAAGGTAATAAAGGCTTTGCTGCACAAGTCGGTGAGCGAGGTGTGAAGCTTTCAGGTGGTCAGCGACAGCGTATTGCTATTGCACGAGTCCTTCTAAAAGATGCTCCAATTTTGATATTAGATGAAGCAACTAGTGCCCTTGATTCAGAGGTAGAAGCGGCAATTCAAACCAGCTTAGACGATTTAATGACGGGTAAAACGGTTATAGCAATTGCGCATCGCTTATCAACAATTGCACAAATGGATAGACTCATCGTACTTGATGAAGGTGGCGTGGTTGAACAAGGTTCTCACCAACAATTAATTTCACAAGGTGGCATCTACGCTGCCCTGTGGTCACATCAAACCGGTGGTTTTATTGGTGTTGAGTAACTTAGTTTTTGCTGTATTTAACTAGCGAACTGGTACTTGTATCTGCAAGCTAGTTATTTACAGTTTCAAATATAATTCAACCAGTTGTATGTAAATTAACAAGTACGCTGCTTGATTCCACTAATACTAAACGCTAGTATCGACCCTAATATAAACACAAGAAATTAAATTATGAAAAAGTATATTTTGCTTTTTATATTTGCAGCTAGTTTTCAGACTAAGGCAGATACGTACTATCTAGGTGCTGACTATATGCTCAGTGATATTGAAATTAGTAGTGAAAGTGCTAAACCAACTGCTACCTTCTTAAGAGCAGGCGCCAGCAACAATAATATGGCATTTGAGGCACAGTACTTAATATCAAGTGATGACGACAATATTTACAATTTAGAGTTTGAACTTGAAAAAAGCGCCGCACTCTTTTTTGTTATGCAATCTGATGTGGTTAAAGGCTTTGGACTTGATATCTCATTAGGCTATGCAAAAAACGAAATGATCGTTAATTCAGCATCAGAAAAGCTCCCCACAAATTATAATTATGATGGCTTTGCATGGGGAGTGGCAGTTCACCAGCAGATACCTTATATCAAAAATACACAAGTGAGATTAGCCTACCAATCTTTATTTAAAGGAGACGACGTAGAAATCAGTGGTGTAACACTTGGCCTTACTTACCATTTTTAAATAGCTAATCGCAAGGATTTTCATGAACACGCAGTTGAACGTATCAAAACTTTTCAGTATCTCTTTAATTGTTAGCGCTATTTTGGGTTGCGGATCTGAAACTGACTCAACTCAGTTAGCAAAAGAAGTTGAACTTGAAAAGTTACGCCAAGAAGGCACTATCATTGAGTCACTTAGTATTGAAAACTACCAAGTTCGTTTAAAAGAAGGTGACACCCATCAATTGAAAGTAACAGGTATAGATTCAAATGGTGAATCTAGAGACGTAACCAATGAAATAACCTGGAAAACAAGTGACGAGAGTATTGCTAAAATCAATAGTAATGGCTTGTTAACTGCTCTAAAAAATTCGCCATCTAGCCAAGGGTTAATTACTATATCCGCGACGACTATAAATGATATTAGTGATGAAAAACAAATATCTATTGCAGATGTGGCGGCAGAATCAATTAATTTAAAACAAGTCATTCCTGCAACAGGCTCTATCAATACATGCACGCCTGGGAGAGTATCGGCCGATATAACCTACGTTGATGGATATACTGCATTAAATAGCTTGAGAGATATAAACCTAAGTGTCGATGAAAATACAACTGCCAAAATCAATCAGCAAGGCTTTGTATATACATCTGCTGCAGCTGTTGAAAGCACTGTAATTACAGCTGCAATTGGCAATGTTACCGATCAATTATCTGTTGTTGCAGATCCTAGCAATTTAAAAGAAATTAATGTGTCGTTTAATTCTGAACAAGACAATGAGTTAAACATCAGTGTTGGAGATCGAATCCAACTTGCTGCCAAAGCGGTATATCAAAATGGCAATTCAGAGCAAACCGAAGACATTAGCTCAAGTATCAAGTGGTCAGCAATCAACAGTAACTTTATTGGTTTAACACCAAAAAGTATTGACGATAGTGATTCGACAGCTAGTTTTCTTGCACTTAAACCTGGTACCACGCAACTGTTAGCCGATTGTGGTACTAAGCAAAAGATTACAACAGTACAAATTGAAGGTGATGCTGAACTTGATTCTTTAGAAATTAATGATGGCTCTAGCGAGTATTCAATTTCTCCTTTAGGAACGATTGAACTCAAATTGTTCGCTAACTACAGCTCAAATCAATCATCTTTAAATGTAACTGAATTTGCTAATTGGAGTATTAATAACAGTAACCTAGTAACGACTAAATTAGTGAATGCGGGCACAGCTCAAGCCGGCTACAGAGTTACAAGTACCTCAAATACATTAGGAACGGTATTGATCACTGTTCAATATGACACAGAAATTAGCAGTGTTTTAATAAATATCGAATAGTGACTTTGTCAATTTAAATAAATCTCAGGTGAGGCATTGAATCACAATACCTCACCACACTTTTACAATAAACGTAAGCCTATTAATAACAACATCACCATGTTAGCCATTGCTGCAATCAAAAAGAAATAGCTGCGTGGACTTGGGTTCTTTTCTGTTGCTATCGCATAATACAGAATCATATGGATAAGCCTCGCAGCTACATAAATCCAGATACACAAAGCAAATGCCATGCTATTCAAGTTAAGAAAAAAACCTAAAAACACAGTGGCTAAAAATAATGGGCTATTCTCTAGGCTATTCATAAAGGTGCGATGCGCGCGAAACACAAAGCTATCATGACTTAAGGAACTGTCGAGTTTACCTGGCACCGCATTGGGTTGTTTTGCTTTAGTCACAGCCGCAACTATCCACTGAATAGTCAACATAATTAGATAAACATACACAGCCGCGTAAGCTGAAAAAGTGAGTTCAGGCATTTTATTTCCTTTTGCTGATAACAAATATACTTATACCTTGCAATAATCCAACCAATACTCCAGTTAATATAACTGCCTGATTTATAATAATTAAGCATATTTAAAAGCTAAACATGCTGTGCCATTACTACGTAAAGTGTATAAAAATTACAGTGTGGAATAGTTATAAGTTCAACACACTAACGCTAAACGACTCATCTCTTTTACTTTACCCTTGCAAATACTCTCTATACCCTTAAGATCTGCTTTGTTTAAACTGTTAATGCACTAAAAATAATAATAAAAGGTTTTGTCATGCGTTTAGGTCCCGGACTTCTTGTCACCGCCGCTTTTATTGGCCCAGGTACAATCACCACTGCAAGTGTTGCAGGTGCTAATTTTGGCTTTGCTCTTATTTGGACGTTATTATTCTCTGTTATAGCGACTATTTTGTTGCAATCAATGGCTGCTCGTCTTGGTGTGGCTACTGGTCAAGATTTAGCAACTGCACTTAGAACCACTATTCAAACACCGATCTTTAAAGCCCTTGCTGCGATATTAGTGATCAGTGCGATTGGTATTGGTAGTGCAGCTTACGAGGCGGGAAATTTGACTGGTGCAAGTATGGGGTTACAAGAAATTATCCCATCAATAAACCCATTGATCTGGACACCACTTATTGCGCTATTAAGTGCTGCATTATTATACACAGGTAAACATAAAGTAATTGAAACTGCACTGATTGTTTTAGTTGTTTTAATGAGCTTGGTGTTTATTTCAACACTGGTAATGGCGGCACCGCCTCTTGGCCAAGTTATGAAGGGTTTTATACCTAGTCTACCTGATGATTCTCTCACCACCGTGCTTGCCTTAATTGGTACAACTATCGTTCCCTATAACCTGTTTTTACATTCAGGGGTACTTGCTGAAAAACACGATAGCTCACAAGACATCGATAAAGTTATTAAAGAAACGAACCTTGATACCGGTATTTCAATTACTTTAGGTGGCATAATCACTTTAGCCATTTTATCAACGGCCTCAGTGGCATTTTACGGGACTGACGCAGGTAAAATATCAGCTGCTAATATGGCCGTGCAACTTGAGCCTCTGCTTGGGGGTATGGCTCATTATTTCTTTGCTATCGGTTTGTGTGCCGCAGGCCTTACAAGTGCCATCACCGCCCCACTCGCAGGTGCTTATGCGGTATGTGGTATGCTTGGCTGGTCAACACAAATGAGCGATACACGGTTTAAGCTTGTCGCTATTGTTATTTTGCTTTTTGGTGCTTTTGTCGCATCGCTAGGGCTTGATCCTGTTGCGGTGATCATCTTCGCGCAAGCTGCCAATGGTTTATTATTACCTATTGTTACTTGTTACCTTGTTTGGTTAGTGAATCAAAAATCTGTAATGAAAAAGCATACCAACTCGATGTTAGTTAACCTTGTGATTGTGCCTGTATTATTGCTGATATTCGGGCTAAGCCTCTATAAGCTTGTAAACTTGGTAATTTAAACACTTTAAATACAAAAAAGGCCGCAATCGCGGCCTTTTCTCTAAGTGCTCGTGCGCTTATTTTGTATAAGCACGTGGCATCGCTGAATCAGTTGTATAACGTTCACGTAGTTTATCTTGACGCGCTTCGGTTGAAACCTCTTCACCGTTGATCCACATTTTACTGACGTGTGAATTAAGCTCAAATGGATCTGCAGACCACATTACAAGATTGGCACGTTTACCCGTCGCAATTGCGCCTGAGTTTAAACCAAATACATCAGCAATGTTACTTGTAACAGCGCTTAGTGCACCTTGCTGGCTCATACCATAAGATACAGCATTACCCGCATCAAAGCGTAACTGGTATACATTGTGGCTAGAATCGCCCGCTACACCAATAATGACTTTTACACCGGCTTTTTCAAGCTTACCTGCGTTAGCAAGGTTTGCATGTAATGAATCAAAGCTACCCGGTAAGTTAGCCATTGAACTGATGATCACAGGTACATTAGCTTTAGCTAGCGTATCAGCCACAACAACCGCATCATCACCACCATGAATCACTAAATTAATGCCATAGCTTTGTTTTAACTTAACAAGTTCATAGATGTCTGATGCGCGCTGCACGCTTGCAATAAGAGGCATTTCGCCAGCTAGCACTGCATCTAACACTTTTTGTTCAGTCGAAGGCTCTTTTTTGTCGTCTTTTTTGTCATCCTTTTTGGCTGACTTTTGACCTTCTAACTTGTCGATAAGTGTTTTCATCGACATAGCACGGGAACCTTTGCTCTTTTCACCTAAGTGAACAACAAGTGCAACTTGCTTTTTATTTACGCTGTCAAAGCTACCAGATAAATCAACAACAGAGGCAAGACCTGCAAAGATACTTTCACCACCGTTTGGTACGATTAGATCCTGAGTAATGCCGCCTTTACGTGCATAAGGAATTAAGCTACTACGCGGGTTAAATGCAAGGCTAGGATCGAAATCAATTCCTGCTTTATCATCCCCACCATCACGAGAGCCAGCAACAGCACCCACTTCCACTAAACCTAATTGATTCATTGTGCCAATAAAACCAGCGGTTACAATTTGACCTTTTGCATCAATAGTTGTATCAGCATCAATAGATGCAGGGTTGATTGCAACAATTTTACCTTCGTCAATAACGACGCTCGCGCCTTCTAGAACGCCTTGTTCTGTTGACGTGTGCAGTGTTGCATTAACAATCGCTACAGATGCAGCACTCGCAGTTGCCGAGACCAGGCTAGCAGCAACGAGAGACAGTTTTAATGATTGAGTTAATTTTGTCATCAATGTTACTCCTATTTTTGACCTAGCATGAAATCGCTTTGTGCTTGATATTTATCATCATTACGATCATAAACTTTGGCACCATCAATAAACACTTGTTCAGCTTTCGCATAAACACTGAATGGGTTTTGATTCCAAATAACCACATCAGCTTGTTTACCCGCTTCTAGTGAACCTGTTTTGTCATCAATACCTAGTGATTTCGCAGCGTTTGATGTGATCCACTTGATTGCATGTTGTTCAGAAATGTTATAACCAACATCATTCGCACGGTACATAACTTTCCCTGCTTCTTGGTTTAGACGCTGAATTGTTGTGTCGGAATCTGAGTGAACCACTGCACATGAATTTTTAACTGCATCAACAATTGCTACGTTCTCTTGAACCATGTCGTAGGCTTCCATTTTAAAGCCCCACCAATCTGGCCAAAGTGCTGCACAGTTGCCATTTTCAGCTAATAGATCAGCAATCTTATAAGCTTCAACACCATGATGGAATGTACCTGAGTGATAGCCAAATTCTTTACCAAGATCGATCATCATAGCCATTTCCTCTGCCTTGTAGCAGTGGTTATGAATGAGTATCTCGCCATCAAGAACACCCGCTAAGGTATCAAGCTTGATATCACGATGCGGTACTTCGGGATTTTTACCCGCAGCATAATCGCTCTCGTATTTTTCCCATTGACGCTTATATTCTGCTGCTTCTATCCAAGCTGTACGATAGCCGGCCATATTACCCATACGCGTTGATGGTAAAACACCTTTACTACCATAAACACGTTTTGGGTTTTCACCACATGCCATTTTTAAACCATATGGTGCATCAGGAAACTTCATCCCTTGCATCGTATGAGAAGGAATATTTTTAAGCGTTACGCCACGACCACCAATCAGGTTTGCAGAACCTGGTAGAATTTGTAAAGACGTAATGCCCCCTTCACGAGCACGATTAAAACCTGGGTCCTGTGGCCAGACAGAGTGTTCAACCCACACTTCAGCTGTAACAGGGCTTGTCATTTCGTTACCATCTTGGTGAGATGCCACCGATGGTGTTGGATATGCTCCTAGATGTGAATGCACATCAATAATACCTGGTGTTACCCATTTGCCTTGTGCATCAATCGTTTTATCAGCTTGAACTGATAAATCTTTACCAACTTGCTGTACTTTGCCATCAACAAAGAAAACATCTGCATCATCTAAGCGCTCACCTGTGCCAGTTAGTACTGTTGCATTTGTGATCAATGTGCTTTGTGATGCAAGAGGCTTATAGGTGCTTGGGTATGGGTTTTTATTTATAGTTACTTTTGGATCTTGAGGGCCATTGTCTTGGCATCCCGCTAACGCGACACCAAGCGCCATGACCAATACGGATGGAGCAAATTTTTGCATTATGTTGTTTCTCCTTTTTATTATTGAACCACTTTAACCAAATGTTAATTTCAATGCGAACAAACGAGGCAAGTAGCAGTTTATTGGGACGAATTACCTGTTTTGTTTTGCTCTATTTTTTAATGTAATTGTTATATAGCTGCTCTAAAGCACCTTCGGTAGTTAAACTCGGATCTTTGTTAATAAAATGCTTCACAGTGCGAGTTACAAAGTCTGAATTTTGTTTATGCTGCTTCGCAAAACTTTTGATCAGTGAATCAGCATCGTTTGCTGCTGTTACCTTCTCGTGGCGATGGCGATATTGGCTTAAAGCACGATTAAAATCACCGTTATAATCTTCAACCACCAGCTTATAGAATTCTGTTCTGTCTACGTTCAAATCGTTAATGCAGTAATTTAGCGCGTCTTTAAAGTCATAAAAGACTTTGCCTTGCACATCAAATTCGGCACGCTTTTGACGAATAGTTACACTGGCCTCTTCTGTTGCATAACTATAACCTTGAAATGCAAGCCGCTCTGCAGCCTCTGCACCTAACTTCATACCTGCTTTAATGCTATGTACAAATTCATCACTCATATCGTGAAGCTCACTTTCATGCCACATGTGATAAATTCTCAACGCTTTAGCGTATTTTGCTGAAAGTTTCTTTTTAAGCTTTGTCACTCGCCCATCAATGGTCAGTATCCGTTCGTTATGTAGTAACGCAAAACATTCATAACATGCTGGAATAGATATAAATTCTGCGTCTTCACCTAAATCTATAATGCTTTGTAGCATATGTAGTGGTGGGCAAAAATCTCGCTCAGTGGCTTCACAACCGCAATAGAAGCATTGATTAAAATGTTTTGATTCAGATGCATAAGCTTGTTGATAATAGTCTGCTAATTTCGTGGCCACTGGTACTCCTTATACTTTAAATAGCGCGACTAAAAAATGTAGAGTTAAAACGTAAATGTAACCATTACGTAAAAACCAAACCTTTAATACTAGCCAATAAAGATTTTTTAATAATAAAAATAGAAAAATATTTCTCGAATTGTGTCAAAGTTCACACTTAAAAATATACCTTATCAAGCGGTTATTTTTTGTTGTTCACATCTACATACTTACTTACAACTTGTCGATTTTCATTAACAGCAATTACTCTCGGTTAGCGCATACTTTAACTGTGCCCAGCAAATAGGAAGTGTGCAGTATCCAAAGCGAGGTAGCACATATGACGTGTCACATGGACAAACAACTGGAGAGAAAGATGAATACGTTAACAACAGCACTCGGTACAGCATTAATTTTAGGTTCTTCATTAGTAGCAACAGAAACAAACGCCGCACAATTTGTAGCAGCAGATGACAATGTTGGTACTCAAGCGTGTATGGCAATTGCTTCAAACAAACCATTAAACGTAATAAACACAATGCGTGATTTACGCTTAAGCAAACGGGTTATGACAGAAAAGCTACAGTGTAATGAAATGAGCACTGAAAAGTTTGCTAGCACCTATGGGTTTAATAAATCAGCAAGTTATTTGAATTTTGAAACAACAACAAAAACCAGTATCCAAGATATTGCTAAAGTATCTGACGATACAGTCATTGTTATTGCTGGTTCTAAATAATTATGATGAATTCTAAGTAGTAGGCCGATACCGGCCTGCTACACACCCTAACCCTATTATATTAACGCAGCGATAAGACCAAATAAGCCGCCAAACACCCCGCCCCAGATCACTAACCAACCTAAATGTTCTTTGATCATGGTTTGAATAATATCTTTTACCATAGTTGGCGTTAGTTCATTTAAACGCTCATCAACTAAACGCTCAACTGTACCATGTAATGACCCACCTAGATGAGAGTTGGCAAATAGCTTTTCATCAAGAATCGTTTTAAATTCGTCGCTCTTTGATATATCAATCACCGCCGCTTTCATTTTTTCAATGAAAGGTTCACGCATAGGCTCTAACGCATCTCGGCCACCAAACATAGACAGCATGCCACCAAATTGTGAGTTTTCAATGACCTCAATTAAAGAATCATAAGCCGGACTTAAATTAACTTCACTAATAACTGGCTCAAGATCAATATTAGGTTTCGCTAAAGCCATGACTTGATCAATTTTCTCTTCTGCAAAAAACTCGGTCATAACTAAGTTACGTATAGCAACTTTAAAAGAGGCAAATTTAAGAGTAATGACACCTGATCCGTAAAGAAAAGGGACTTTTTCAAACAGCATATGAATTGCAAGCCAGTTTGTTACAGCCCCAGATAAGGCAAATAAACCAACCGTTAATACAACTGTTTGATCAAATAAAAATCCGACTAATACTAAGGCAACTGCCACTAAATTAGTGATGAGACTTTTATTCATCTGAATCCTCGTAAATTAATTACTAAACTTTAATAATATTAACGCCATGGGTTTGTTAATTCACCGTCTTTTTGCCATAGTTTAATTATATGGTTAAAAGGTGAACAGAATTATGTGGAATTCGGTGAATGAGCAGATAAGCCAAGCGATGCATTTTGAGTTTAAGCATACTTTTAAACGCCAGTTACAATCACCCAATAACGATAAATACTTCCATATTGGTGATGATCTACACCACTTCTTTGTTAAGGTAGCTCACTTAAGTGATTTAGAGCGACTCGAATGTGAAGCTTTTAATTTAGAGCTGCTCACGCAAGAGAGTTTATTTATGATACCCGATTGCATCACTACAGGTTGTAACATTGAGTATTCATTCATCGTTCTAGAATGGTTAGAACTTGATAAGCAACCACATTCAAATTGGTATCAAATGGGTGAACATTTAGCCATGCTTCATCAAAAACATACTCAAGCCATGTTTGGCTTTGATAATGATAACTTTTTAGGTCCAACTGTTCAGCCCAATCGATGGCACAGAAAGTGGGATGTTTTTTTTGCAGAGGAACGAATAGGCTGGCAACTGCAATTGTTACAAGAAAAAGGCATTGAGTTAGTAAACCAAGAAATGTTCATCGCCTTTATTAAAGATGCACTGCATAGCCATGTAGTGGAACCATCTCTACTCCATGGTGATTTTTGGCGAAGAAATATGGGGTTTTATAACACCGTACCCAGTATTTTCGATCCAGCTTGTTATTATGGTGATCGGGAATGTGATATCGCAATGAGCGAATTATTTGCTCCACTGCCAGACGCCTTTTACGAGGCATACAACGCGTTATACCCATTACAATCTGGATATGAGCAACGAAAACTCATCTATCAACTTTACCCTGTTCTTAACCATGCAAACATTTTTGCAGGACACTATCTTACTGAAGCAAAACAACAAATCGAATTACTCCTTAAATAACATTAAAATCGTTGTAAAACGAATGTCATAAACCGTTAATCGTGGCTATAGTTTACTTATAACGCGTTCAGATACAGGTGCTAGCCGCTTGTTTAGCGGTTAGTAAGTTATACCAATCTGATTAAATCTAGATTCATTTTTCATGGGTTAAGGTTTAATTCTGATTGCAATTTAACGAACTCAGGCATGCCTGATTAAGGTAAAAGCTGATGAAAGAACATTTCACACAACGTATTTCATGCCCTCATTGTGGCCACTATATACATGTTGCTCTTGATGCAAGCGACGGTGACCAGGATTACTACGAAGATTGCAGCGCATGCTGTAACCCGATCCACTTAAATATGCATATTGATTACGCACACAACAAACTAGAACTTTTCGTTGACAGCGACGACGAGCAAATTTTTTAATTTGCTCGTTTGCTATGTTCTTGTTGGGATAGGTAATTTTCTACGGTGTTTATAATGGTATAGGTTTGTTGATCAACTTCGATATTAAGCTTATCACCAACACTGTACTTATCTAAATTTGTGATTGCGAGTGTTTCTGGGATTAGGTGCAACCAAAAGCCCTGTTCATCAACTTCGCCAACGGTCAAACTTGCGCCATTAACACTAACAAAACCTTTGTAGAGTACGTATTTTTGCCAATCAGCTGCTAATGATAAGTGCATTTTACAATTATTTTGATCATGGTTAATTGCAATAATTTCTGCCATACAATGAATATGACCAGAAACAATATGCCCTCCTAATTCTGTGCCAAAGGTAACTGAACGCTCAAAATTTACTGTGTCATGCTCAGTTAATCCACCTAAATTAGTTAGTCTTAGTGTTTCATCTATTACATCAAAATCAATAAAACTGAACTCTGCTGATTGTTTTTCAAAACTCACGACTGTCAAACAACAGCCATTAATAGCAATACTCGCCCCCAAAGTTAAGTTAGCAGCATAGTCATTAGCTACCTGTAAAGTGAGTCGTAAAATTCCACCTTCGTGAATCGCTTTTTTTACAATAGCTTGGGTTAGTACAATTCCGGTAAACATAGCAACACTTCTTTTCTTCACTAAATAGATAACTGCGATTTTTATTGATCTATGAATAGATTACAATGTTTGTCTGTTTTTTTAGTTGTGTGTTTTTTATGCTTTTTTGTAGTTGGGAAGCCAAGCGCTTAATTTCTTTAGCCATCCCTGTGTTTTTGGCGCAAGTTACACTTATTTTAATGACTGTGGTTGATACAGTAATGGCAGGTCAAGTAAGCGCAACTGACTTAGCTGCTTTATCAATTGCAACTGGTATCTGGAACCCATTAATGCTTGCCCTTCAAGGAATTTTACTTGCGCTTACAGGAATTATTGCGCAATTTTCAGGTTCAAATGATAAACAAGGAATTAGTCATTATTTTCAACAAGGCTTATATTTAGCACTGATACTCAGTTTCATAGGTGTCTTAGTGGCAGGTTTTGCTGATAGCGTATTAAATCAACTGGACACCAGCGCTGCGATTACATCTCTGGCTGAGCAATATATTTACTTTGTTAAATGGGGAATGCTGGGCTTTTTGCTATTTAGCGTGTATCGCAATATTACTGAGGGTATGGGTATGACAAAGCCAGCCTTCTATATCAGTCTAATCGGTTTAGCTGTAAATGTTCCTGCAAACTATGTGTTTATCCACGGTAAATTAGGGTTTGATGCCTATGGTGGTGCCGGATGCGGTATAGCCACAGCACTTGTATTTACTTCTATGGCGCTAACTCAAGTCATTTACTGTCATTTCAGTAAAAAAGTAAATGCTAAAGAACTCCTCGCTAATTTTGCATTACCAAAATTCTCAACAATGTGGATCATTACCAAAGTAGGTATTCCTATCTCACTTGCTACCTTTTTTGAAGTAACCTTATTTGCTTGTATTCCTTTATTTATAGCTCATTTAGGTGCTGTAGCAGTCGCTGGCCATCAGATTGCAGCTAGTGTAACCACCTTGCTATTTATGATGCCACTAAGTCTCTCAATTGCGATAAGTATACGTATTGGCAATTTATTTGGTCAGCAGCACTTTGAGCAATTAAGAAATGCAGTAAGAACTAGCTATATTCTGGCAGCTGTAATTGCATTTATGCTAGCCAGTATTACTTTCTTTGCTCGTGATATCATCAGCCAATTGTATTCAGATAATCCTGAGGTATTAGCACTTGCCTCTTCAATTATGGTATTGGCTTGCATCTACCAATTGCCAGACGCTTTACAGGTCTCAGCTAACGGCATTTTACGTGGATTAAAGCACACAGCCCCTATTGGCTACATAACATTTGTTTCATATTGGCTGATCGGATTTGCGCTTGGATTCGTACTTGCTCGTACAGATTTAATTGTTCCAGCAATGGGCCCTCATGGCTTTTGGATAGGCATTATTGTGGGGTTAAGTGCCGCAGCGATTATGTTGATGTTCACTGTTCATAGGCGATTTAAACATGCACCATTTTTGCAAAACCAATAGCCTTCTAAACTCTATTATTGCTCTAGTGTGTGTGGCACTTATTGCCTGCACACCCTCTTCTGGTGATGTAAATCACACCTATGCGCAAAGACTAAATAACGTGCTTAAAACCGAAGGTTTTAAGCTATCTAAACCGAGTACACTAACTGTTAAGCACTTCTCTTATGACGATGAAGACAAAACAACGATCGGCATGCTTGAACTTGCCCAGTTACGTCAGTGTAAGCTTGCAACTCTGATTGCTGAGCACAATAACCAGCTTGGCAAAACGGCAACACCCGCTAATGTTTTGAGTTATCAAATTAAGTTTATACAAAGCGCAAATAAATGCTTAGAAAGCATTGATGAACAAGATGAACTTTCTGAAAAAATAAAACTCACCGCAGCAAAAAAACAAGCAAACTTAGCCAACTACTTTAAAGCTATGCTGTTCAACGAAACCGAGTTTAAACAAAGCTGGCAACTAAGTTCGACTTATATTGATGAAAATACGTCAGGTTTTAGCGAAACCGTGAGCGCATTGGAGCAGATTGCTAAATTAAACAATCAAATTACTACCAGCAAAATAAACGATATGGAGCCCGATAAAATCATCAGCCAACTTGAAGTGTTAAACCGTTTTAAATACAACAAGCTGTTAATTTCGGCGGCTCGAGCCCAAACACATTACAATCAACAATTAACAGAGCTGCTTATGCAGTACACAAATGATGAACTCTGTCCTGCCAACAAGAATAAACAAAAAGCACAAACGCTAAGTAATGTGTTTAAAAAGTTTTATTTGGAGCAGTTACAACCTTATCAATCATTCTTGGTGGGAAGATTAGAAACCCTACAACCACTTTATCATCAAATATGGCGTGACACTGAAATGAGCCCATTAGTAGATAGCGAAAGTAATGAGGCAATTTTACGTAATCTTAAGCGCTCTGCTAAAAGCCATGTAACTTGGTGGCAAGGTTTTTATCGAGCGTGCGAAATTAGTCCGTTATGAGTAAAAAACCAGCACTTAACATAAAAATAGCTAAAGCTGCTTGATTCACACAAGCAGTCGCTATATATTAGCCTCCGTTGTTTAGCCAAGCTGACAACTTTTTAAATCAAAATACAACCGTAGCTCAGTTGGTTAGAGCACTACCTTGACATGGTAGGGGTCGGTGGTTCGAATCCACTCGGTTGTACCATGATTTAGGTATAACCAAAGGAAAGAGCACTACCACTCTTAATGGCCCGGTCCAAAGGTCGGTGGTTCGAATCCACTCGGTTGTACCACGATTTAGGTATAACCAAAGGAAAGAGCACTACCACTCTTAATGGCCCGGTCCAAAGGTCGGTGGTTCGAATCCACTCGGTTGTACCACTATTGATTTTGACACTTCTGTACGACCGTAGCTCAGTTGGTTAGAGCACTACCTTGACATGGTAGGGGTCGGTGGTTCGAATCCACTCGGTCGTACCAATTCTAAATATCCTATAGCATAAAGCTCAGTCGCTTAGCGCACTACCACTCTTGATGGCCCGCTCCAAAGGTCTGTGGTTCGAATCTACTCGGTCGTACCAAATTTATTCCAACCTTTACTAAGATATTACCCGAAAATCTGAATTGTACAGTTGTAGCTAAGTCGGTTAGCGCACTACCACTCTTAATGGCCCGGTCCAAAGGTCGGTGGTTCGAATCCACTCGGTTGTACCACTATTGATTTTGACACTTCTGTACGACCGTAGCTCAGTTGGTTAGAGCACTACCTTGACATGGTAGGGGTCGGTGGTTCGAATCCACTCGGTCGAAGCAAGTTTATTCCAACCTTTCAAAGATATTACCCGATAATCTGAATTGTAAAGTTGTAGCTCAGTCGGTTAGCGCACTACCACTCTTTATGACCCGCTCCAAAGGTCGGTGGTTCGAATCCACTCGGTCGTACCAATTCTAAATATCCTATAGCATAAAGCTCAGTCGCTTAGCGCACTACCACTCTTTATGACCCGCTCCAAAGCTCGGTGGTTCGAATCCACTCAGTCGTACCAATTCTAAATATTCTAATTTGATAATTGGGATCACTCATACCCTAATAGCTTCGACAACTCTAAAGCTGTTACCTGCATATTTTCGTGGATCATTGCCATATCAGTTGTATGAGAGCCATCAGTGAAATCAATAAATGGCACAACTAACGCCGCTGCGATTTGACCTGTGGCATCAAACACTGGATAACCAATATCATTTACTCCATGAGCTTGCGCACTAATTACACTCTCATAACCCTGACTTTTAACGCGATTGATTATATCCTCGAGTTGTTCAGAATTTGCTTGTGGGTGGTCACTTGGCACACGACTTAGCATTAAATCACGCTTTTCTCGTTCAGAAAACGCCAACAATAAATGCCCTGAACAGGTATTTACTAAGGGTGCTTCAGCGCCAAGTCTAACGCTAAAGATACGCGCCGAAGGTGAATCTTGCTGCACTACAACATGACCTTTACCTTCGTAGTAGATCACTAAATGGCAAGATTGCTCTATGGTATAAGATAATCTGTGCATCAAAGGGTTAGCTAGCGATGTTAAACGCTTAATAGGTGGAAACCGATTGGCTAGCCCAAAGAGCTTTAAGGTTAATCTATGCCTATCACTTCCCGCTGGCGTTTCAATATAGCCGCGTTGCTCTAATACCGCCAACATTCTAAACAACTCGCCGACCGAACGATCGAGTCGTGCTGTGATATCCGTGATATTGAGACCGTCTACTTCACTTGACAGCAATTCAAGCAAATCCAATCCTTTTTCAAGCGCAGGAGCTGAATACACTTTTTTCCGTGATTTAGAATCCGTTTCTTTTTCCACTGATATTCACCTTAATATAACTCACTAGTTTTTTGAGACTAGTTATAAAATTTCCTCAGATTACAAAAGTATACATTAGTTTCATTTATGAGAAAAAGCGCCATACCCATTTAATAAGCTGCTATTTGTTCATCCAGTGAAAAAATCCTCTCAACAAGCTTCCACTTAGCAGATTTACTGGATGACGTATCAACCTTTTGAAACTTTTCCATTAATGCTTCCCATTCTTGAACTTTACTATTTTGAGCATCGAATCTGGCTTTGTGTTCAAAACTAAAATCATCGCTGGTATCAAGTATCATAATTAATTGTGTGCCTAGCCGATGAATCACCATGTTCGTTATACCCACTTCTTTGATTGCCGCAACAACTTCAGGCCATACATTTCCCGGGGCATGGTATTTCTCATATTCGGCTATTAAATCATCGTTGTTTTCTAGCTCTAATGTTAAGCAGTATTGCATTTCATTTCTCCACTGATGTTTTATGTATATAGATAACGCGATAAGCAAAAACAGCTATCACCATAAAACTAATTAAAGGTAGTAAAAAAGAGGTTTGTACTGCACTTAGTGACTTTATCAGTGGTCCTGCATCAATCATCTGCCCTTGTAGAGGTGGCATTAGCGCTCCTCCAACAATCGCCATGACCAACCCTGAGGATGCGATACTTGCATCGGCTTTTAAACCGCCTAAACTGATAGCATAAATTGTTGGGAACATTAAAGACATACACCCCGAAACAGCAATAAGACAATACAATCCGAGCATGCCCCCGGTAAAAATGACAGCAAACGTCAAGCTCGCTGCAGCAATTGCAAAGATCATCAGCAGTAATGCGGCGTTAACCCAATTAAGTAAAAACGTACAAATAAAGCGACTGGCCAGAAAAACACACATAGCAACAATGTTGTAATTCTGCGCTTCAGAAGCGGTTAAGCCTACTTCAGTCATCCCGTAATGGATAATGAAAGTCCAGCACATAATTTGTGCACCAACATAAAAAACTTGAGCAATCACACCTTCAACATAGCGCTTATTTTTAATAAGTTTTACAAAAACCTCCTTCGCGCTATTGTCACTTTGATTTACTTTAACAGCCTGTGTATTAGGCAAGCGATAAAATAAATAGATAAAAAATAAGACAATGACAATCATAGCAATTACCACATAAGGGTCTCGTATTGTCGCCAAATCAGCTGCCTGCATCGCCATATGATTAAATGGTTCTTCTTTTGAAAAGGTATAAAGTGCTTCGGTAAGCTTTTCATCAACAACTGCGGGGAGCCAATGTGCATATTCTGGATGTTGTAATTTTTCTTCAGCTCTAAACTGTTCTATTTCAAGCTTATTTAGAATCATAGTTGAGGCAACAAACATGCCCATCAACGAACCAACAGGGTTGAATGCTTGCGCTAAATTTAACCGCTTTGTGGCTGTCCGCTCATCTCCCATCGATAAAATATAAGGATTTGCAGTTGTCTCTAAGAGTGCCAATCCACAGGTTAAAATACACAAAGAAGCCAAAAAATAATTAAATTCCATGTAATAACTGGCAGGAATAAATAGTAATGCACCCAGTGCATATAGCCCAAGTCCAAGTAGTATCCCAGATTTATAAGAATAACGCCGAATATACAATGCGGCAGGAATAGCCATCACTCCATACCCTAAGTAAAAAGCAAATTGCACAAGAGAACTCTGTGCATTTGAAATTAGAAAAATATCTTTGAACGCTTTTACCAGCGGGTTGGTAATGTCATTTGCAAAGCCCCAAAGAGGAAAAAGTGCTGCAACCAGAATAAAAGGTATCAGCATATCCGTTGCGATTAATGGTGCAGTTTCCCCTCCCTCTTTTGTACCTAATTGATATGTGTTCATTGTTAATTACGCTCTTAGTTAGATGCTGTTAATACGAACTGCTTAGTACAGTTCATGTTTAAAAGATTGCACGATAAATTCATATATACAATTAAATTTCATATAAGAAAAATATTATTTTGAATATGTCTATTAAAAACAATTGGTTATTTACTATTTTTTTAAAGGTTCCTGGCTGTAGCAACAAATGACAGTGGCTAGAGACAAAAGAAAGATGTTGACTTGTTAAATCATTACAAATATTTTAAATATGAAAAAATAATTCATACTTAAAATAAATTGCTAATGTACCAACAAACTTTAATTGTGAGGATTGAATGTCTGGAAATAAATTTGTGTTACTGCATGAACAAGACAACGTCATTGTTTGTTGTCAGGCTGCATACCTTGGTGAAGCGATCACCATTGCAAATGATGAGCTAACGCTAAATACAGATGTCACTGTTGGTCATAAAGTTGCCTGCCGTGCAATTCAAAAAGGCGAACAAATTTTAAAATACGGTGTGCCTATCGGATCTGCCACTGACGATATTGAAAAAGGACAGCATGTGCACCTTCACAATATGAAGAGTGACTATATAGCAAGCCACACTAGGCACTCAGTTAGTGGAGATTAATATGCAGGGCTATTTAAGAAGTAATGGTAAAAAAGGTATTCGTAACACTGTGGTTGTAGCCTACTTAGTTGAATGTGCACACCATGTGGCAAGAACAATCGTTAATAAGTCAAATAACCAAGACATCCAACTTATTGGCTTTCCTGGCTGCTATCCAAACAATTATGCACTTTCTATGATGACTAAACTGTGTACCCACCCTAATGTTGGCGGTGTGTTACTCGTTTCTTTGGGATGTGAAGGGTTCAACCGTGAACACTTAAGTGAAGCTATCAGTCAGTCTGGTCGCCCCGTTAGTACGCTTGTTATTCAAAATAACGGCGGAACAAAAAACACCATTGATAAAGGGGTTCAAGAAGCTGCGGCTATGCTAGAACAAATTTCTTCATGCCCTGTTGTTGATATGACAGTTGATGAATTAGTTATTGGCACAATTTGTGGTGGTTCAGATGGCACCAGTGGTATCAGCGCAAACCCTGCTGTTGGTAAGTGTTTCGACCGTTTAATTACGCAAAATGCAACCTGCATTTTTGAAGAAACCGGCGAACTTGTGGGCTGCGAGCAAATAATGGCGCAAAGGGCCGAATCGAAAGACCTTGCAGACAAGCTTGTATCTTGTGTAATTAAGGCTGAGAAATATTACACGAAAATGGGCTATGGCAGCTTTGCTCCGGGTAATGCAGAGGGTGGCTTAACAACACAAGAAGAAAAATCAATGGGAGCTTATGCTAAGTCAGGTGGCTCGTTAATTAATGGCATTATTAAACCGGGTGAAGAGCCTCACAAAAAAGGCTTATTCTTGATGGATGTAGTCCCTGATGGAGACCCTAAATTTGGATTTCCAAACATTTCTGATAATCAAGAAATCATCGAAATGATTGCATCAGGTGCCCACATCACATTATTTACAACCGGTCGTGGCTCCGTTGTTGGTTCAGCTATTTCGCCAGTAATTAAAATCTGCGCAAACCCTGAAACATACAAAAACTTAAGTGATGACATGGATATAAATGCTGGAAGTATTATCGAAGGTCAGAAAACGGTAGAGCAAGTGGGAGATGAAATCTTTGATCTTATTGTCCGCATTGCAAGTGGTGAACAAAGTAAATCTGAACAAATGGGACATCAGGAATTTTTGTTAACTTATAAAACATTCGACAGCATAGGACCTGCTTGCTTGAATTAATGTGAGCAGAGGACATCATCATGAATAATTACTTTAATCATAAATACCCTGATATATCGGACCTCAAGAAAAAAGCCAAACAACGCATACCACGCTTTGCATTTGACTACCTTGAAGGTGGCTGTATGGAAGAGCGAAGTGTTCAGAGAAATCGAGACGAGATCAATGCTGTACAATTGCGTAGTACATTATTAAAGCCTTTTTCTGGCAGCGATCAATCAGTTGAACTATTTGGCCACACCTACTCTGCTCCTTTTGGAATTGCACCCGTTGGTTTGCAAGGCCTAATGTGGCCAAAAGCGCCTGAGATACTGGCTAAAGCTGCCGCTGAAAAAAACATCCCTTATGTATTAAGTACTGTTTCGTCATCTAGCCTTGAGCGTATTGCAGAAGTGTCTGAGGGTCATGCTTGGTTCCAATTATACAACCCAACAGATGAGAGCATTCGTAAAGATCTATTAAGTCGCATAAAAGCAGCACACTACCCTGTATTGGTTGTCACAGTTGATGTGCCAACATTTGGCTATCGCCCAAGAGATATCCGCAATGGTTTGGCGATGCCACCTAAAATGACACTCTCAAACATCATGCAAATGCTAAGTAGACCCCGTTGGTTTTACGAAACATCGCTTGCTGGCAAGCCTGAAATGCAAACCCTAAAACCCTATATGCCTAAAGACATGCCAACCGATGAACTTGCAGCATTTATGAATAAAACAGTTATGGGCCGTGTAGATATTGAGGGACTAAAGCCTATACGAGATATGTGGCAAGGGCCATTAGTAATAAAAGGATTAATTAGTGAACAAGATGTGAAATCGGCTATAGAACTTGGCGCTGATGCTGTCGTAATTTCTAATCATGGTGGTCGACAACTTGATGCAGGTGAATCACCAGTAAAACCACTACAAACTATCGCATCTAAGTATTCAAAAGACATAAAGATATTTATGGATAGCGGTTTACGAAGCGGCACTAATATTGTGAGTGCCCTAGCAAGTGGAGCAGATTTTACTTTTCTGGGTAGACCTTTTGTATATGGCGTTGGCGCATTAGGTGATAAAGGAGGCATTCATACCATTAATGCATTGATGATGCAGGTAACGCAGATAATGAACCAATTAGGCTGTGAAAAAGTAACGGACTTACCAAGCTTCCTAGTTAAATAGCTGAACAATATGGTAGGAGTATTATGAAAAACGTTTTCAATACTCGTCAACTTGGTAACACAAACCTAAATATATCAACGTTAGGTTTTGGGGCTGCGTCTATGGGTAATTTATATCAACCAGTCAGTGATGAAGAAGCTAAAAAAACTTTATCATCGGCTATTGATATAGGTATCAACTATTTTGATACAGCTCCGCGTTATGGTGCAGGACTAAGTGAACGTCGAGTGGGAGATGCACTAAGGGAACTTCCAAAACAGGATTATATATTATCCACAAAAGTTGGAAGACTCATTAAACCAGACGCGAAAGCGGATGTAACGCAGCTTCGCCATGGTTTTGCTACTCCGATGCCTTTTGATGCTCAATATGACTACAGCTACGATGGCATTATGCGCTCATTTGAGGATAGTCAGCAACGTTTAGGGCTCGCTGAAATTGATATTCTTCTGGTTCATGATCTTGGCAGAGATACTCATGGAGATAGAGATTCATTTTATTTTATGCAGTTCGAGCAAGGTGGTTATAGAGCACTTGATGAACTTAAAAGTAGCGGACAAATCAAAGCGATTGGTTTAGGTGTAAACGAAGTCGAAATTTGTAAGCGAGCCATGAATATTGGCCAGTTTGATTGTTTTTTATTAGCCGGCCGATACTCATTACTTGAACAAGAACCAGTCAACGAGTTTCTTCCTCAATGCATTACAAATGGTACGTCGATAATTCTCGGCGGTCCTTACAACTCGGGCATATTAGCAACTGGCGTTCGCACTAACAAAACGCCCTTTTATAACTACAACCCTGCCCCTAAAGAAGTAATTTTAAAAGTAGATAAAATTGAGCAAATTTGTATAGACCATAATGTCACTCTCGCAGCTGCTGCACTGCAATTTCCGCTTGCACACCCGGCAGTTGCATCGGTTATTCCAGGCCTTGGCAATGCAAAGCGAGTTGCAAAAACTGTACAGCTATTTAATGAAGTGATCCCTTGTGCATTTTGGCAAGATTTAAAATCTGAACAGTTACTTGCTGAAAATGCCCCAGTACCGATGTAATGAGCGTAATTATGAAATCAACATCTAGCTCAATAATAGAAAAAGTAGATAGCCATCAACACTTTTGGCAATTAAGCCGAGGAGACTATAACTGGCTAACTTCTGACTTTACTTGTCTCTATAAAGATCATTTGCCTGAATTACTAGCTCCAGCATTAGAGTTATATGGCATAACGAGCACAATTGTGGTTCAAGCTGCAGATTCAATAGATGAGACATACTTCTTGCTCGAACTAGCTAATAAAACTGATTTCATAGCAGGTGTCGTCGGTTGGGTTGATTTTCAAGCCAACGATGTCATTTCTTATTTAGCGTCATTAAGTAAAAATCCCTATTTCAAAGGTATTCGTCCAATGTTGCAAGATATTGACGACCCTGACTGGATACTCAATGACGATTTTGCTGCTATTTTTGATTTTTTAGCAAACAACAGCCTTACATTTGATGCACTCATACTTGATATACATCTTGAGCAGATAACATCAATTGCAAAGCGCTATCCACAATTAAATATTGTAGTTAACCACCTTGCTAAACCTGACCTAACAAAACCTATGTCAACGAAATGGCAACACCAGTTAACCTGCTTGGCAAAGTTAGAAAATGTTTCTATTAAGTTTTCAGGACTAATGACACAAGCTGCAACAGATTGTGTTGATGTTGCTATTTATCGTCAATATTTTCAGCTCATTTATCAATTGTTTGGTCCGAAAAGAATTCTTTGGGGCAGTGATTGGCCTGTTGTCAACATGAATGGCAGTTATGCTCTGTGGCATGACATTAGTCAGGCATTGATCAATGAATTGCCTAAAGCAGAACAGCAGTTGATATGGTCAGAAAATGCGCGAAATTTTTATAAGTTACTCTAATCACACCTTTTAAGGACACATTATGAATCAGCAAAGCTCAAAAAAAATTGCCTTAGTTACAGGAGGTGGTAGCGGAATAGGTCGAAGTATCTGTTTACGTTTAGCGAAACGGAATATGCATATTCTTGTTGTTGATTTAAATATCGATGCTGCAAACACAGTGATGCAAGAAATAAATGAAAACGGTGGATCTGCACAAGCATTTGCAGTAGATGTAGCTAACCATCAACAAGTTGCAGAGTTGTTTGCAACTATAAAAAAACACTATGCCATTGATATTCTGATAAACAATGCAGGTATAGCCCACATTGGCAATATCGAAAATACCACAGAATCAGACTTAGACAGACTCTATAACATCAATGTTAAAGGTGTGTATAACTGTATGCATGCAGCCATTGCAAGCATGAAAGAAAAACAAAGCGGCGTCATCATTAACCTAGCATCTGTTGCTTCATCCGTAGGAATTGCCGATAGGTTTGCCTATTCAATGACTAAAGGTGCCGTTTTAACTATGACCTACTCTGTTGCAAAAGATTATTTATCATACGGTATTCGTTGTAACTGTATTGCCCCTGGTCGTGTTCATACCCCTTTTGTTGATAACTTTTTAGCACAAAGCTACCCAGATAATCAGACTGAGATGTTTGAAAAGCTCTCAAAAAGCCAACCTATTGGTCGCATGGGTAAACCTGAAGAAATCGCAGGACTTGTTGATTACTTATGCTCAGACGACGCTGCATTTATAACAGGCAGTAATTTCCCGATTGATGGCGGTTTCGTCACACTTAATAATTAACTGAAGTAAAGAGAATCATTATGAAACTACTCAGATATGGCCCTGAAGGCCAAGAAAAACCCGGTATTATAGATGGTGACGGTAAAATTCGTTGCTTAAGTGGCATTATTAATGATGTTAATGGAGCCGCTCTTTCAGTTGAGAGCCTAGAAAAAATAAAACGCTTAGACCTTACATCACTACCTATTGTAGATGAGTCAGTAAGAATCGGCGCATGCGTTGCTAACGTTGGTAAGTTCATTTGCATTGGTTTGAACTACGCAGATCACGCTGCAGAATCTGGCATGGCAATCCCAAAGGAGCCTGAAGTATTCAGTAAAGCCACCAGCGCCATCAGTGGACCTAACGATAATATTATCAAACCTAAAAACAGCGAAAAATTAGACTGGGAAGTTGAACTTGCCATCGTCATTGGTAAGCACGCCTCCTATGTCGATGTTGAAAATGCCAATGACTACATAGCTGGTTATTGTGTTTGTAATGATGTATCTGAGCGTAACTTTCAACTAGAGCGTGGCTGCCAATGGGATAAGGGTAAAGGCTGTGACACATTTGGTCCACTTGGTCCTTGGCTAGTAACCAAAGATGAGATTGCTGATCCACTTAATTTAGATATGTGGTTAAAAGTAAACGATACCCAATTCCAAAATGGTAATACTAAAACCATGGTATTTGATCCTGCGTTTATTGTTAGCTATCTCAGCCAATTTATGAGCCTACAACCAGGCGATGTTATCTCTACAGGTACTCCACCGGGAGTTGGTTTAGGGCAAACTCCGCCAATTTATTTGAACGATGGTGATGTTGTAACCCTAGGCATTGAAGGCTTAGGTGTACAACAGCAACGGGTCGTTGATTATAAGAAATTACACTAAGTAATAAATCCCAAATTACATTTGATCAGGACCAAAATCCGATAGAGCGACAGCCTATCGGATTTTTATTTAATACCAATCCTAAAGATTACTTAATTATTTTCAGAGATAAAAAATCTAACTCGCTAGTTTCAAACCAATAATTCCAAGGGCAATCAGCAGTAAGCTGGCTATTTTTAATAGACTCACGCCTTCTGCTAGTAGCGTCATACCTAGTATTGCAGACCCAATCACGCCAATACCTACCCAAACGGCATAAGCCAAACTAAGTGGTAATGATTTAAGCGCCACACTTAAGCAATAAAAGCTCGCAGCCATAGTTAAAATTGTAAAGAATGAGATGAGTGGTTTAGTAAAACCGTTTGATTGTTTTAGGCCATAAGCCCAAGCGACTTCAAGTAAGCCAGCGGTAATAAGTAGGATCCAATTCATGGTCGACCTCTTTATGGGGTCGTCCCCGAATTTAATTTCAACTTTAAGGTCGTCCTCAAAGCGGTGTAACACTTCGCCACACCCGACGAAATCTACTATGTTGCGAATACCCTGTCAACGATATGAATTAGATTTAAGCCACAGCTTAGAGGTATATTGATCAAGTGATTAGGTTGTATATTTACAGCAAAAGACTAAGCTATATGTAAATAACAAAACTTAAATACTATATGAAACTGTTTGCAGCGTTATTTTTATTTTTTTCATATCAAGCTATTGCTAACCTTACTCCTGTTACTTATGAAATGGATGGCGAATTTATTACAGAGCAAGCGGTACGCTTTAATGGCGGGTACGGTTATAACCTAGATGCCAAACACGTTCTAAAGCTCGTTACCCTCGATTGGCCCCCTTATATAGACGAAAACTTATGTAATAAAGGTTGGCTTTTCCAATTTACGGTCAGTGCTCTTCTTGAAAAAGGCTACGGCGTCCATATTAGTTTTTACCCTTGGGCACGTGCAGTTAGAGAAGCTGAATTAGGCCGAGCTGACATCCTCTTTCCTGAGTACTTCATTGAAGGTAATGTGATTTCTGATAACTTTTTAGATAAAACCCGTAACGATTTACTCGCTTTAAGTCATGCACTCCCGGGAGGAGATCTATCTTTCGTGGCGTTAAAAGGAAACCAAATCCCTTTCAATGGTGACTTAAACTCAGTAAAAGACCTGCCTATTGGAGTGGTACGCTCATATAAAAACACCAAAGAATTAGATGCCATGATCGATAACAAAGAAATCGATACAATCGTGGCAAATAATGAGTATCAATTAATACACCTCTTATTAAGTAATCGTGTAAGCCTCATTGTGGCAGATCTTGAAGTGTTAAAAGCCAGCGTTCATAAATCTGAGTTATCAATTAAGGGTAAGCGACAAATATTAGAATCACTGGTCGCACTAGAACCAAAACTTGAATACAAAGCACTTTATTACTCTGTCAGTAAATCAACACCGCATTGGCAAAAAGTTTTACAAGATTTGAATGATGAAATAGAAATGATGCAACAAAGCGGCAAGTTTGATGAGTTTATTGAAGGCATGAAACAACAGTGCTACGGATTAGAAAAAGCGACGTAACCGCCGCTTTATTTTGAGCATATCAGTACGCTATAGAGTACTACTCAGGCACTCTAACCCAGCCTTCCATTAACACGCGCGCACTTCGGCTCATACTTGCTTTTGTGACTTGCCATTTGTCATCAACAAGCGTTGCAGCGGCACCCACTTTTAAAGTACCAGAAGGATGACCAAAGTTTACCTCCTGACGCTCACCACCGCCTGCAGCAAGGTTAACCAAGGTGCCAGGAATAGCAGCTGCAGTACCAATAGCAACAGCAGCTGTGCCCATCATCGCATGGTGTAATTTACCCATCGACATAGCACGTACCACTAAATCAATATCAGTATCACTAACAACTTTACCGCTTGACGCATGATAAGTTTTAGCTGGTGCAACCCAAGCTACTTTTGGCGTATGTTGACGTGCTTTTGCTTCATCAATATGAGAAATTAGCCCCATTTTCAATGCTCCGTAAGCACGAATCGTTTCTAATTTTTCAAGCGCAGATACATCACCGTTAATGGCTTCTTGCAGCTCTGTACCATCATAGCCAACTTCACTGGCGTTAATGAAAACCGTTGGAATACCCGCATTGATCATGGTCGCAGACAACATACCAATGCCTGGCACTTCTAGTTCATCGACTAAGTTACCTGTTGGGAATAAGGCCCCTTCGCCATCTGCAGGGTCCATAAATTCAAGTTTCACTTCAGCGGCAGGGAATGTCACACCATCAAGCTCAAAATCACCAGTTTCTTGTACTTCACCATTTGTAATTGGCACATGCACTATGATGGTTTTACTAATATTGACTTGCCATACTTTAACTTCGACAACGCCGTTTTCTGGAATTTTGTTGGCATCAACAAGGCCGTTCGACACAGCAAAGGCCCCGACTGCTGAAGTTAAATTGCCGCAATTACCACTCCAATCAACAAACGCTTTATCGATAGCCACTTGACCAAACAAATAATCGACATCGTGATCAGCTTTAGCGCTTTTCGATAAAATCACCGTTTTACTGGTGCTTGACGTTGCGCCGCCCATGCCATCAGTTTGTTTTTGGTAAGGATCGGGGCTGCCAATTACACGCAATAACAGGTTATCGCGCGCCTCACCTGCCACTTGGGCAGGCTCAGGTAAATCAGTTAAGTTAAAGAACACCCCTTTACTGGTGCCGCCACGCATATAGGTCGCTGGCACCTTAATTTGTGGTTTAAACCCCATTACTTAGTGCTCCTCAGATTCTAAGAAATCTTGCGCGAAACGTTGTAGTACACCACCTGCTGAATAAATTGACACTTCTTCAGCGGTATCTAAACGACACGTCATTGGTACTTCAACAGTTTCACCATTGGCACGGGTGATCACTAAAGTCAGGGTTGCACCTGGTGTTGGCTCACCTTTCACACTAAAGGTTTCACTGCCATCAATACCTAATGTAGTTCGCGTAGTACCTGCTTTAAACTCAAGCGGTAATACGCCCATACCAATTAAGTTAGTGCGGTGAATACGCTCAAAGCCTTCCGCTGCAATCACTTCAACACCTGCAAGGCGTACACCTTTTGCAGCCCAGTCACGTGATGAGCCTTGACCATAATCGGCACCTGCCACAATAATAAGCGGTTGTTTACGCTGCATGTAGGTTTCGATTGCTTCCCACATACGTGTCACTTTGCCTTCTGGTTCAATACGAGCGTATGAACCTTGCTTCACTTCACCATTTTCTTTAACCATTTCATTCAATAACTTAGGGTTAGCGAATGTTGCGCGCTGTGCAGTTAAATGGTCGCCTCGGTGCGTAGCATACGAGTTAAAATCTTCTTCTGGAAGGCCCATTTTAGCTAAGTACTCGCCAGCTGCACTTGACGCTAAAATCGCATTTGAAGGCGATAAGTGGTCAGTGGTGATGTTGTCACCCAGTACCGCTAATGCACGCATATTACTAAGCGAACGTTCACCCGCTAATGCACCTTCCCAATAAGGAGGACGGCGAATATAAGTACTTTGTGGACGCCATTGGTAAAGCGGATCGTTGTCTTCACCGTAATCTACACTTAAATCAAACATTGGCTCGTAAACCTTTTTAAATTGTTCAGGTTTAACACTTTGTTTGATCACTGCATCAATTTCTTCATCTGATGGCCATAAATCCATTAAGCGAATTTCGTTGCCTTGTTGATCGTACCCTAATACATCTTTTTCGATATCAAAGCGAATAGTACCAGCAATGGCATAAGCAACAACCAGTGGTGGTGAAGCTAAGAATGCTTGTTTAGCATAAGGGTGAATACGGCCATCAAAATTACGGTTACCCGAAAGTACAGCTGTTGCATATAAGTCACGGTCAATCACTTCTTGCTGAATCTTTGGATCAAGCGCACCACTCATGCCATTACAGGTCGTACATGCAAAGCCAACGATACCAAAGCCAAGTTGCTCGAGTTCAGGTAATAAATTTGCTTCTTCTAAGTAAGATTTAACCGCTTTAGAACCCGGTGCCAGTGATGTTTTAACCCATGGCTTACGGGTTAACCCTTTAGCGTTAGCATTGCGCGCAAGTAAACCAGCAGCAATTACGTTGCGTGGGTTACTGGTATTAGTACAACTTGTGATTGCTGCAATGATACAGGCGCCATCTGGCATTAAGCCTTCTTGATTTTCAACGATGCCAGTGATACCCGCTTTATCAAGGTCCTTTGTTGCAACACGGCGATGTGGATTCGATGGGCCCGCAATATTGCGCCCAACTGATGACAGATCAAAGGTTAACACACGCTCATATTCTGCCGTTTTAAGGCTATCGCTCCAAAGACCGGTTTCTTTTGCGTAAGTTTCTACTAGTTTAACCTGCTCTTCTTCGCGACCTGTTAAGCGTAGGTAATCAAGTGTGTTGTCATCAATGTAGAACATCGCAGCTGTTGCGCCAAACTCTGGCGTCATATTAGAAATAGTTGCTCTGTCACCCAAGGTAAGTGCATCGGCACCTTCACCATAAAACTCAAGGTAGGTCGACACAACTTTTTCATTGCGTAAAAACTCGGTGATCGCTAATACGATATCAGTTGCAGTAATACCTGGTTGTGGTTTGCCTGTTAGCTCAACCCCAACAATGTCAGGTAAACGCATGTAAGACGCTCGGCCAAGCATCACGCTTTCAGCTTCAAGACCACCCACGCCTACAGCAATAACACCTAATGCATCGACCATAGGTGTATGGCTATCAGTACCAACTAGTGTATCTGGGAATGCCACGCCATCGCGGTTTTGGATCACCGGTGACATTTTCTCTAAATTGATTTGATGCATAATGCCGTTACCCGGCGGGATCACATCAATATTTTTAAATGCTGTTTTCGTCCAATTGATAAAATGAAAACGGTCATCATTACGACGATCTTCAATAGCACGGTTTTTTTCAAAAGCATCCGGTTCAAAACCTGCGTGTTCAACCGCTAATGAATGGTCAACAATTAACTGTGTTGGTACCACAGGGTTTACTTTTGCAGGATCGCCGCCTTTTGAAGCAATAGCATCACGTAGGCCCGCTAAATCAACTAACGCTGTTTGACCTAAGATATCGTGGCACACAACACGAGCAGGAAACCATGGAAAATCTAAATCACGCTTACGGTCAATCAATTGCGACAGCGCATCATTTAGCATTTCAGGTTCACAACGACGAACTAAGTTTTCGGCAAGTACTCGCGATGTGTAAGGAAGTGTGGCATAGCTGCCCGGTTTAATTGCATCAACAGCAGCGCGAGTATCAAAGTAATCGACTCCTGTGCCTGCTAATGGTTTTCTAAAATTTGTATTCATGATGATTCTACTTGTACTTGGTGACGGTGAACAAAGGTGGGCTGATTGTTTTTGTATTTATTTCGCCCCTTCATAAAGGGGCAGCTAAGCTACCCCTATCACTGATTTAATTAACGATTAACGCTCAGAAATTGGCGTATAGCTGCGTGCTTCTGGGCCCGTATAATCTGCACTTGGGCGAATGATACGGTTGTTAGCACGTTGCTCTTTCACGTGTGCTGTCCAACCCGTAACACGGCTCATCACGAAAATTGGCGTGAATAACTTAGTTGGAATACCCATGAAGTGATACGCAGATGCATGGAAGAAATCAGCATTACAGAATAATTTCTTTTCACGCCACATAACTTCTTCACAGCGAACAGACACTGGATAAAGAACATCGTCACCCACTTCTGCAGCCAGTTTTTCTGACCATTTTTTGATGATCACGTTACGTGGATCTGATTCGCGGTAGATAGCGTGACCAAAGCCCATGATCTTGTCTTTACGCTCAAGCATACCCATCAGTGCATCTTCAGCTTGATCTGGGCTTGTGAAGCCTTCAATCATATCCATAGCGGCTTCGTTTGCACCGCCATGCAGTGGACCACGTAAGCTACCGATAGCACCCGTTACACAAGAATGAATATCCGACAATGTCGATGCACACACACGCGCAGTGAATGTCGATGCATTAAACTCATGCTCAGCATAAAGAATTAAAGACACATTCATTACTTGCTCAAACAGTGCTGATGGTGCTTTGTCATGTAATAAACGTAAAAAGTGTGCACCTACCGAATCATCATCAGTTTCAGTGTCGATACGAACGCCGTCATGACTAAAACGATACCAGTAACAAATAATGCTTGGGAATACGGCAACTAGGCGGTCAATCGCATCATTCGCTTGTGAGAAATCTTGCTCCATTTCTAGGTTACCTAGCATAGAACAACCGGTGCGCATTACATCCATTGGGTGTGCGTCTTTAGGGATGTTTTCAAGCACTGTTTTTAGTGCTTCAGGTAAACCACGTAGTGATTTTAGCTTTGCTTTATATTCAGTAAGCTCAGATTCTGTTGGTAATTCACCACGCGACAGTAAAAAAGACACTTCTTCAAACTGCGCTTTATCTGCTAATTCACTAATATCATAACCACAATAAGTTAAACCTGAACCTGACTTACCTACTGTACACAGTGCTGTTTCACCTGCTACTTGACCACGTAAACCTGCGCCGCCTAATGCTTTATCTACCATGAGTGTTCTCCTTATATGTTGTCGTTATGATTTTTTAGCTGAGAAAAGGTTATCGAGTGTGTTTTCATATGAGTGGTAATCTAAAAACTCATATAATTCTGCACGTGTTTGCATGTTGTCTAATTGGCTTTGTTGTGAGCCTTCGTTAAGAATAGACGAATACACATTAAGCGCTGCTTTGTTCATCGCTCTAAATGCACTTAATGGATAAAGTACAATTTCAACACCAACTTCGCTTAACTGCTCTTTTGTATAGAGCGGTGTTTGACCAAATTCAGTGATATTCGCAAGAATTGGCACATTTAACGCTTTAGCAAACGCTTGGTAATCTGCTAAATCATGCACAGCTTCTGCAAAGATAGCGTCTGCGCCAGCTTCAACACACGCTGCTGCGCGGTCAATCGCTGCATTTAAGCCTTCTTTTTGGAATGCATCAGTACGCGCCATAATGTAAAAATCACTGTCTGTTTTGGCATCAACCGCAGCTTTAATACGGTCAACCATTTCATCTTTAGACACGATCTCTTTATTAGGACGGTGACCACAACGTTTTTGTGCTACTTGGTCTTCAATATGGAAGCCCGCAGCACCCGCTTTAGTCATTTCTTTAACGGTACGAGCAATATTAAATGCACCGCCCCAACCTGTGTCAGCATCAACAAGAAGCGGTAAGTCGGTAGCGCTGGTAATTCGACGAATATCTTCAAGTACGTTATCTAGGCTAGTCATACCTAAATCTGGCATGCCGTATGACGCGTTAGCAACACCTGCACCTGAGAGGTAAAGTGCTTGGTGACCTGTTTTCTCTGCCATCATTGCGCAGTACGCATTGACGGTGCCAACCACTTGCAATGGCTTGTTGTTGGCAATTGCCTGTTTGAACTTTAATCCTGCTGACATTGGATAACTCCTATCTTTGAACGGTTTCAGCTCTTTGGCTGACTCTATTTTTAAATCTAAATTGTGACTGTTTAACTACGGTGCTACTGATTTTTTGCTGCGAGTAAGTCAAACTTAGTCTGAATATTTGCCTGAGACGCGCTGATATGGCGTTTCATAAGCATTTCGGCTAATTCACCGTCATGGTTTTCAATGGCATTAATAATAGCCAAGTGTTCATCAAATGCTTTTGATACACGTGGCCCAACCATACCCATTTGTACACGGTACATACGAATTAACTGGTACAACTCATTGCATAAAAGATGAATTAAATGTGCGTTTTTCGACCCTTTTATAATGCGATAATGAAAATCAAGGTCGCCCGCTTCTTGGTAGTATGATTCACCTTCTTTTACACGCTGTGTTTGTAAGTGCTGGTTCAATAACTGCTTTAAACCCTGCACTTCTTCAGGTTCCATGTTGTCGGCAGCTAACCGACAAGCGAGCCCCTCAAGGGCACTACGTACCTGATAGACTTCGATTAAACGCTCAGCGGTCAGTGCGACTACACGGCAACCAACATTGGCTTTACGCTCGACCAAATAACAGCTCTCTAAACGATTTAGCGCCTCGCGAAGGGTGGCACGGCTTACACCATAGCGTTTAGCAAGTTCTGGCTCAGAAATTTTGCTACCCTGCTCAATGGTGCCTTGTACAATTTCACGACGCATGTCGACAAACACTTGGTCTGATGCCGTTGTTATCGTGATATCGTTGTAGTTATCGTTGGCTTTTTGCTCTGTCATAAATAGGTCTATTTAAGTACTAAATTAAGATTGTCGACAATTTGTGAGTTCACTATGCGCCCTATCATCGAATGTGTCAACCTTGAGATCGGAAAAACAGACTAAAAAACCAGCAAAATGTCGACATAAAATGATACTTATCAAAAATAATGACTATAAAAGACATTTATACCGGCAGTTTGTCGACACTTTAATATCGCCCGTAAAAAGCTAAAAATATCCCCTGACAGCGCTATAAATGGTATGATCCGCCTATTATTACGTGACGTGAGAGCCATTTAGTGGACGCTAATACATATATTCCAGATTCATTTATTGATGATGTAAAAAGCTACCTTCCTGAACATTTATCATTAGACGACTTTATTGCAGCCTGTCGTCGCCCACTTAGACGCTCAGTTCGCGTAAATACATTAAAAATGTCAGTCTCAGAATTTCAGCGTCAATGCGCCAAAAAAGGATGGGAGTTAACAGCAATTCCATGGTGCGAAGAAGGATTCTGGTTAACACGTCCAAGTGAGGAAGAAGAAGCCCTTGCAATCGGTAATACCGATTTACACTTAAGTGGCGCTATGTATGTGCAAGAAGCCAGCTCAATGCTGCCGCCGGTTGCACTGAGAGCCGAGGTTGAGCAAAGCAATACGGTATTAGATATGGCATCGGCACCAGGTTCAAAAACATCACAAATCGCTGCCATGATGGATAATAGTGGCGTGTTAGTTGCCAATGAATTGTCCTCGTCACGCTTAAAAGTATTGGCAGCAACCCTCAAACGTATGGGTGTTGGTAACTGTGCGTTATCACATTTTGATGGTGTGATCTTTGGAGATTACATGTATGAGTGCTTCGACAGTATTTTACTAGACGCCCCGTGCTCAGGTGAAGGCACAGTTCGTAAAGATGCAGACGCCCTAAAGAATTGGTCAATCGAATCTAATATTGATATTGCTGCTGTGCAAAAAGCACTCATCAAAAGTGCCTTTTATGCCCTAAAACCCGGCGGCACATTAGTTTATTCGACTTGTACTTTAACACCCCTTGAAAACCAACAAGTGTGCGAATACCTATTAGCTGAGTTCCCTGATTGCATCGAAGTACAATCACTCGATAGCCTGTTCGATGGCGCAGATAAAGCGACAACCAGCGAAGGTTATTTGCACGTTTGGCCGCAAACTTACGATAGTGAAGGTTTCTTCATCGCTAAATTTAAGAAAATAGCGTCAAGCGATAACCCCAATCAAAAAGTTAAGAAAGGCGCATTTCCGTTTGCTAAGTTTGATAAAAAGCAAAGCGAAGCGTTTATGCAAACAATTAAAAAACAGTTCGGTCTAAAATCACTTAAAGGCACCTTAATGCAGCGTGATAAAGAGCTTTGGTTGTTTCCTGATGGCTTTGATGAACTGCAAGATAAAATTAAATACTCACGTTTAGGTATTCAACTTGGTGTAATTCACAAAGGTGGGGTTCGCTTAGCGCATGAATTTGCCACCGTATTTGGTCAAGATTGCGATAAAAATACCTTTGAGATGTCTGCTTGCCAAGCAAACGATTACTTTAACGGTAAAGATATTCGGCTCGAAAAACCAACTCAAGATAATGGTGAAGTAGTGTTAATGTTATGTGGCTGTCCTGTAGGCCTTGGTAAGTGGCAAAAGAATAAAATTAAGAACTCATTACCACGTGATTTAGTACAAAATGCCCAGTTGATAACTTGGGTATAACTTGCGCATAAGGCTTGTATAAAGTAGGCACCTTTTTAGGTAAAAAGCCGTAACAGGCTGATTTTAAACTAGTATAAAATTTGTACATTTACCGTGCAATTTCCTGCTTATTAACTACACTTAAAAGTACTTTCTACTTCTCCCTACTGAATTTAGAAGGTGTTTTTTTATAGTTAGCGCAGGCTCGCACGAGCCACCCCTAAGCCCAGAACAATGCGGATTCGTTCTGGGCGTTTTTTTATTCTGAGTATTCGATTAATGTGTGTTTAAATCGAATTCTGTAATTTGGTTGTCAGCATGAATTAGTTCATATTTTGCGAGCAAACCATCATTGAGCTCTATCAAACTGATAGCTGCATTACTAACCAAATACTTTTGCCCTTCACCCATGGTTTGGTGTTTATCAACTTCCATCTGCCAACGTTTAGTAAAAAAGTTAAGTGGGCTTTTTGGGGCATATAAAATCGAATCTAGCTTATCGAGTACATTAATGAGCTTGCGAGGAAACTCATTTTTAATACCACTGGCGGTTAACTGCCAAATACGGTTTTTATGTTTGCCAAACCGCTTTTGCACTGAAAAACAAAATGAATAATGTACATCACCAGAGAGTATCAAGGTTTCTTTTGGTGTATCTTCACGGCGGAAAGTATCAAGTAGCTTTTTAGCGGAACCTTCGTGGGCCATCCAGTTTTCAACATCAACTAGTAAAGGTTGCCCACAAAAATTAAAAATAGCTTGGATTGCTTCAATTGATTTAACACCAAACACTGGGGCTGGAGATACAATAATCACTTTATCGTGAGACAATAAGCTTTCTTCTAATTCCGTTAGCCTCTCCCAATCAAGTAAGCCAGATGGTTCATTGAAGTTTTGTTCATTACGCCAGCGATGGGTTCGGGTATCGAGCACCACAACTTTGGGTATGGTATTAAGCTCATAATGCCAATGGTTAAAATTGAGTATTAGCTTATCAAAGTCTTTAAAATGCCAACTCTGCTGCTTTAAACTCTGCTTAAAACTTGGCAATAAAGACAATGAGTTAGTACCCGCATCATTACCAATCCCTTGCATTAACCAATAACTAATCAGGCCATTATTTACTATGCGTCGGCTAGCTGGGTGCTGATAAATAGCCTGCTCCCATCCTGCGGTTAAGTTCCAATCATCGGTGACATCATGATCATCAAACATCATCAATGTCGATACATTGGCAAATAATCTTTCGACACTACCAAGGCCTTTTGCGAAACCAAGTAAAGCGTCTTTTTCAAGTTTGAATAAATTAGCGTATTTAGGAGCTAATGCTGGGCATTCAATTGTTTCAAACTCGATTAACTGCCAAGTAATAGTGCTAAAGTTTAGTAAATAAAGCGCTATAAATTCTTGAAAATGGATTAAGTGGTTTTCAGCTTTTAAACTTGAGAAGTGCGGCTCATCTTTTTTGAGCCAATAACCAACACCAAATTTACTGCGTTTTTGCCAAGGCACTTTAGGTAAGTGTAAATGGCGCTTATAAAGTTGTTGTTCAAACCCTGCTGGTAAATCTAAATCAAGTTCGGGCTCTACAAACACACCAAATAAACTAATCACTTTTTCAATCGCAAGTAACATGGGTCCTGCGACATCATCTGCATATATTTGATCGCCAGATAACAATAATAAGTCAGCACCTGCATTAAGAGATTGACGCTGGTCATTTTGCCATTTGTCAGCAGCAACGAGACTATCTTTTGCTGGGTGATGAGGGTTACGACAGGAACCATGAAGAATTCTATCGAGCCTATTGGGGATCACAAATGCAGGAGATTCAGCTCGCTCGTAGCAATAAGACAACAGATCAATGCTTTTATCTTCATCATGTAACGAATAATAGATCAGTGAATCTACTGTAAACTGGCCACTGACTGGCATGACATTGATGAAATTTAAGTAAAGATGTTGCCCTAATTGAATTGACTCTAAGTTAGAGTAAGTATCAACACCTTTAAACTCAATTCGGTATTGGCAAGGCACAGTTGTAACAAATTGAAAGCACACTCGCCCTGCATCTGCTCGGCGTACCATTGGCCCCATTACTAACTGAGGTAAATTTGATACGCCTTGCACCACTACGCCCTTTTAGCTTGATTGAACAACGAGTAAAAGTTGTTAGTTGTTGCTTCGGCTAACTCGTTAAAAGTAAGTCCTTTTAACTCAGCGATGTAGTAAGCTACATCTTCAACGTAGGCTGGTTGATTTGTTTTACCACGATAAGGAACAGGCGCTAAATAGGGTGAGTCTGTTTCAATTAATAAGCGATCAAGCGGGATTTGCTTTACAACATCTTTTAGCTCAACGGCATTTTTAAACGTAACGATACCCGAAATCGAAATATAAAAGCCCATATCAATGGCTTTTTTGGCCATTTCCCAATTTTCTGTAAAGCAGTGTAATACACCACCACAATTCTCTGCATTATGCGCACGCATTAGATTAATGGTGTCTTCTCTGGCATCACGAGTATGAATAATTAGCGGCTTATTGAGCTCATTAGCAACCTCGATATGACCAACAAAACTTTCTTGCTGAACTATATGGGTGTCTTTTGAGTAATAGTAATCTAGACCGGTTTCACCTATCGCAACCACTTTATCGTGGCTAGCAAGTGAAATAAGTTTTTGCTTATCGAGTGCGTCTTTTTGATCAAGTGGGTGAACGCCGCATGATGCAGAAACATCTGGATAGTGTTTGATTTTATCCAGCATCGTTGGGAATTGATCTAAAGTGACACTCACGCACAAGAAATGTTCAACTTTCTTTGCGCGAGCATTTTCAAGTACTTGGTCTAAATTAAGGTCGAGTTTATCGAAATCGAGCCTGTCTAAATGGCAATGAGAATCTACAATCATGGTACTACTTTTATTACATGGTATAGGTCGGATTGCCAGAGTTTAACATAGTACCCAAAAGTTTTTCGATCTTCGCATTCAAATTCGTTTTGTCATCAATAAAATTCACACCGATACCCGGTGGATTTGAACTTTGAGCACCTTGCGGGGTGATCCAAGCAACTTTACCTGTCACTACATCGTCTTCCAATGCATCAGGTAAAGTAACTTTTAATGCAAGTGAATGGCCCATTTCAAAACGCATATTAGTGCGAACAAATAAACCACCATTTTTTAAGTACGGCATGTAACAGCGATATAATTCTTCTAAGTCTTCAATATCTACTAATAATTCTTGCACGATGTATCCTAATTTTGGCTTTCACGTAATGAAAACGCTAACTTCGAAATGGCCAGCGACATATTTAAACCTAGCACATGCGAGCTATTATACAGAAATTCTGCTATGGCTTGTTGCGCTTTTTGGTAGCTGAAAAAATCCATCCCTAATACTAATTTTTCCTTTAAATGTTCTGTTAAAAACAGAACAAATACATTAATCAAGGTGCTATCTTTGCTAAGGATCTCGACTAAAGCACTGAAATTATCGCTGTCTTTTAACTCAGTTGCAAATTTATAGAGGGAATCTATTGAGTCTAATTGCTTTTCATTATACCAATGCTCAATAAGTATTGGCTGCTCTACAAATAGTTCTAACCAAGAATAATGAGGTATATTAAATTCACCCAACCATTTTTTAGCTAGGCTAGGATTTACCTTTACCTCATGAACTGCACAGCGGCTTAAAATTGTGGCTGGCAATAAAGCCAGTTGTTCACAGGTTAGAAGCAGGTATCGATTTAAACTGGGTTCTTCAAGAGTTTTTAACAAGGCATTTGCAGCTGCGGTAGTCATTTTATGACTGTGTTCAAGTACCACCACTTTATTACCATTTTGAGCTGATGAATGATTAATAAAATCTGTAATTTCACGCACTTCATCAACACCAATAGTTTGGCCTTCAGCCTTTACAACGCGCTTGTCGGGATGTGTGTTTGCTCGGTTTAATTGACAGCTTTTACATTTTCCACAGGCAATTAGGTTGTGGGCATTAGAGCACAGTAACGCATCAGCTAACATATCAACTAGCTCACGTTTTCCTACACCGATATCGCCATTAAATAACTGTGCATGATGGAAACGTTGCTGCGAATAGCTTTGAGCTAATTGCTGATATAAAGGTTCAAGCCATGGCAAAGGCATGCTAATTTACACCTTTGAAGAATTCATCAAGCACACTGGTAATAGCTGCATGCACTTCAGGCATGGTTTGATTAGCATCTACTGTTTTGATGCTGTTGTCAGTGCTTGCAATTTCAAGATAACGTTCTCGAGTGCGCTCAAAAAAGCCTAAAGCTTCTTGCTCTATACGGTCTAGTTCACCACGTCCTTTTGCACGTTCAAGACCCACTGCAGGTTCTATATCTAAATATATCGTTAAGTCTGGTTTTAAACCCTTTAGCACCATATCAGCTAAAAAAGAAAGTTGCTCTTGTGCAATCCCACGACCACCCCCTTGATACGCTTGCGATGAGAGATCATGACGATCACCTAACACCCAAGTGCCCTTTTTAAGTGCTGGAGCAATGACATTAGCAACCAGTTGTGAACGTGCCGCATACATAATTAAAAGCTCAGTTTCAGAAGTGACAGTTTCTTGATGAGCCTGTTTTACGATACTACGTAGTTCTTCTGCCATGGGTGTTCCGCCTGGCTCACGCACATTGATAAATTCGATCTGCTTATTTTCTAAATAAGCTTGGCACACGGCAATTGCCGTTGATTTTCCAGCCCCTTCAAGGCCTTCAATCACTATAAATTTCGCTGTCATATGACTCTATTCTGGTTGTTAATTCAATTGATACTGTTTAACTGCGCGATTATGTTCTTGTAACGTTTTCGAAAATTGATGGCTGCCATCTCCCTTCGAGACAAAATACACGTACTCAGACTCAGGCGGATTAACTGCCGCAAGTAGCGCTGCTTTCGATGGCATGGCTATTGGTGTTGGCGGTAAACCTTTTATTTTATATGTATTATACGGTGTATACGTTGTTAAATCTTTGCGCTTAATATCACCATCAAAATCCGCACCTATACCATAGATAACTGTCGGATCGGTTTGCAAACGCATATTGGTTTTTAAACGATTAGTAAATACTGCCGAAATTAATGGTCGCTCAGAAGCAAGGCCGGTTTCTTTTTCAATAATCGACGCGAGAATTAAAGCTTCATAGGGTGAGTTTAAAACTAAATCTGGCGCTCTTTTTTGCCATGCAGCCTCTAATTCTTGCTGCATTTTGCTGTATGCGCGTTTTAATAAGCCACTGGCACTATCTTCACTATGGTAATGATAGGTGTCTGGGAACAACCAGCCTTCTAAATTTTCTTGCGTGTTACTAATCTGAGTCGCTAAATTTTCTGGATCTAAATCTTGTGTTAAATGAGGTTGTTTTGCTATGTTTGCCACTACTTCACGAAGAGGTTGCCCTTCAATAATTGTAAAGCTAAAGCTTACTTGTGCGCCTTCATTGATACGGCGAATATTATCAATCACAGCGCTTGTATCAAGTTCATACAGACCCGCTTTTAAATCAGTAAGAGTCGGATCTAATTTAGCGAGTACCTGAAATTTAAAGCAGCTATCAACCCATTGTTTTGCTTGCCATGCTTGGCAGAGTTGATTAAAGCCAGTGCCGCGCTCTACTTTGAATAAAGTACTGTTTTCAACTTTTAACGGCATTTTTAGTGCTGATTGAAGCTGTTGATAGCCAATACCACAACATAGCAATGCTAATAACAGCACGCTAACAATGACTTTTATCACGTATTCTCCTTGGCAAACTGCGCCGCTAATAGCGCGTTACTGCGTACAATATCAAACTGTGTATCAGCAATACTTGTAACCGGAACCACACCCATTAAACTGTTGCACATAAATACGGCATCCATAGCTAGCAACTCATCCAGTTGGATTGCTTTAAACTCAATGGCTAACTTACCACATAAAGCGTTTAGATAAACCCCTGTAATACCGCAGCCATCTAACTTGGGTGAAACGATTTTACCGTTTTTAATGGCGAATATATTTGCAGCTGAGCACTCAATCACATTATTTTTATAGTCAAGCACCACAACGTCATCACACTCAACAGTATGCATGTGCTTTTTTATAAGTACTTGCTCTAAACGATTTAGGGTTTTTAGTCCAGCAAGTAACGGTTGGTATGCAAGTCTCACGTCACTTATTGCTAATTTAACACCCTGCTGTTGCCAGGATTGATAGTGTGAAACCTGAGGTAATACAGTGATAAGAATTTGGATATTGGGTGTATCTGGTAAACCATAACCACGACCACCTGCGCCACGAGTGACGACTATTTTTAAAATACCCGTTTGTGTATCACTAATTGCTTGGTTAACTTCACACTCAATTGCGGTTAAATCTAACTCTGGGAAAAATAGCCTTTGTGCGCATTCTTCTAAACGCGCTTTATGTAAATCCCAGTGCTCAACCTCTGAGTCCACCACTGAGGCGGTCGTGAAAAAGCCATCACCGTAATTTAAGCCACGATCTTGTGTGCTTATTGTGGTGTCTGGTGCGGTTATTTTTATTGTTTGTTTTAATTTACTCATACAAAAAAGCCCAGTTAAACAACTGGGCTCTTCTTTTAGTCCGTTGTTAAAAAGAATTATACCTTTTTAAACAGCAACGAGCCATTAGTACCACCAAAACCAAATGAATTACATAGTGCGTAATCCAATTTAGCGTCACGTGCAGTGTGCGGTACATAATCTAAATCACAACCTTCATCAGGGTTATCAAGGTTGATTGTAGGGCTTACTTTCTGGTCAACAAGTGACAAGATAGTAATAATTGACTCTACTGAGCCTGCTGCACCTAACAAGTGGCCCATCATTGATTTAGATGAACTTACCATCACATCTTTCGCTGCATCACCAAAAATAGTTTTAACGGCTGATGTTTCGGCTTTATCGCCTGCATTAGTCGATGTACCATGAGCATTAATATAACCAACTTGGTCTGCATTAACTTGTGCATCGTTTAATGCATTTTCCATCGCCAGTGCTGCGCCTGCACCGTCTTCAGGTGGAGAAGTCATGTGATATGCATCACCACTCATACCAAAACCTACCAGTTCAGCGTAGATTTTCGCACCACGTGCTTTTGCATGCTCATATTCTTCAAGTACGATAACACCGGCACCATCAGCAAGAACAAAACCGTCACGGTCTTTATCCCAAGGGCGTGATGCTGCTTGTGGATCGTCGTTACGTGTTGATAGTGCACGTGCCGCATTAAAGCCACCCATACCAATTGGTGTAGATGCTTTTTCTGCACCACCGGCTACCATTGCGTCTGCATCACCGTATGCAATCATACGCGCAGCATGACCAATGTTATGTAAGCCTGTTGTACATGCCGTAACAATTGAAATGTTTGGACCACGTAAACCATGCATAATCGATAAATGGCCCGAGATCATATTGATAATAGTCGAAGGCACATAAAATGGTGAAAGCTTACGCGGACCACTATTTAGTAGTTTAATGTGGTTTTCTTCGATTAACGTCAAACCACCAATGCCAGAACCCACTGCAACACCAACGCGCGTGGCGTTTTGTTCAGTGATCTCTAGACCAGAATCTTGTAGTGCTTGTACACCCGCTGCAATGCCATATTGGATAAACAAATCCATTTTCTTTGCATCTTTCGGTGACATGTAAGCTGATGCATCAAAGTCATTCAGCAAACCTGCGAATTTGGTGCCGAAACTTGAGGTATCGAAATGTGTGATAGTTTGAATACCACTTTTACCGTTTAACAAACCTTGCCAAGTAGATTCAACATCATTACCTAGCGGTGTCAACATTCCTAAGCCAGTTACGACGACTCGACGTTTAGCCACGGGTTGCCTCCAATAAGGAAATTATTTTAGGTAGGTGTAAACCAAATTATACCAATAACGTTATATCGCGTCATTTGAAGAAAAAGCTAAATTGGTAATATGGCAAAAGTTTCATTGTTAGTGATTTTGAATCAGAAACTTCCACTACATTGTTGCTAGGCTTCACCTTCATAATTAGCAATTTTTACTGCTAATTGGTAATAATTAGTATCATTCTATAGATAGACTAAGGGCAGCTAAACGCTGCCCTTAAAAATCAAAATGCGTAAAATTACTCAGCGTGAGCTGTAACGTAATCGATTGCAGCTTGAACTGTAGTGATCTTTTCAGCTTCTTCGTCTGGGATCTCAGTGTCGAACTCTTCTTCAAGAGCCATTACTAGTTCTACAGTGTCAAGTGAGTCAGCACCTAAGTCGTCAACGAAAGAAGCTTCATGTTTTACTTCTTCTTCTTTAACACCTAGTTGCTCAATGATAATTTTCTTTACGCGTTCTTGGATGTCGCTCATTCTTCTTTCCTTTATTAAAAACGCCAATGCGTTATTTTCAGATTGCGGCGTAGTTTACGCCGCATAATTCTGTGATTCAAGGATTTGCTGATAATTACTTATCTGGTCAAACCTCTTGATTGGTATTTGTTCATTTATCGCTTATTTTCATAGCGAATTCAAGTATGTTTAAAGCAAGATCACAAAAAATTCAACAATTTTCGATAATCTTTCGTTAGCAAATTTTTGCCAACTTTCATTAAACCATGTACATCGCGCCATTTACGTGCAATGTTTCGCCTGATACATACGCAGCAGCGTCAGATGCTAAATAACACACTGCAGCAGCAATTTCTTCAGGTTGACCTAAACGACCAGCAGGTACATTTGCAAGCGTAGCTGCTTTTTGCTCATCAGTCAGCTCATCTGTCATGTCTGTTTGGATAAAACCTGGCGCTACTACATTAACTGTAATACCACGTGAGGCAACTTCGCGTGCTAATGACTTAGTAAAACCAATAACACCCGCTTTCGCCGCGGCGTAGTTTGCCTGACCCGCGTTACCCATAGTGCCCACTACAGAACCAATATTAATGATACGGCCATTTTTCTTTTTCATCATAGGGCGTAATACAGCCTTTGATAAACGGAAAATTGAGCTTAAGTTAGTGTCGATGATGTCATCCCACTCACCGTCTTTCATACGCATTAATAAGTTATCACGGGTGATACCCGCATTGTTAACTAATACGTCAATATCACCTAAATCAGCCTTAATTGCAGCAAGTGTTGCCTCAATCGACTCAGGATCGGTTACGTTAAGAGCATAGCCTTTACCGTTGTCACCTAAGTATTCACTGATTTTAGCAGCACCTGATTCGCTTGTTGCAGTACCCGCTACTTTTGCACCTTGTGCAACTAACGTGTTTGCAATTGCTTTACCAATACCACGGCTTGCACCAGTGATTAGGACAACCTTGCCCTCAAGAGAAAATAAATTTGTCATTCTATTCCTACTTATTTCGCTTCATCAATCGTAGCTTGCGTATTAACCGCAGCGCATACCATTGCTTTATCAATTCGTTTCGCAAGACCCGTTAAAACTTTACCAGGGCCAAACTCATAGCTTTGTGTAATACCTTGTGCAACCAATGCTTGTACTGTTTCAGTCCAGCGTACTGGGCTGTATAGTTGACGTACTAATGCATCTTTAATTGCTTCGCTTGATTGCTCAGCTTTTACATCAACGTTGTTGATTACATCACACTTAGGTGTATTAAATGTTAAAGCAGCTAAATCAGCAGCTAATTTTTCAGCGGCTGGTTTCATTAGTTCACAGTGAGAAGGTACGCTAACTGCAAGTGGTAAAGCACGTTTAGCGCCGGCTTCTTTACATGCTTCTGATGCACGCTCAACCGCCGCTTTGTGACCTGCAATTACAACTTGACCTGGAGAGTTGTAGTTTACTGGTGAAACAACGTCACCATTTGCTGACGCTTCACAGGCAGCTTTAATTTCATCATCACCTAAACCGATGATTGCAGCCATAGAACCAACACCCGCAGGTACTGCTTCTTGCATGTATAAACCACGGTTCTCAACAAGTTTAACGGCTTCGCTTAAGCTTACAACGCCAGCACAAACAAGCGCTGAATATTCGCCTAAACTGTGACCGGCCATAACAACATCAGCTTCAGGGTTTGCGTCTAACCATTGACGGTAAATAGCAACACTGGCAGTAAGAAGTGCTGGTTGTGTACGATGGGTTTGATTTAATTCTTCTTCTGGACCATTAAGTACAAGTGCAGCTAGATCATAGCCAAGTGCTTCAGATGCTTCAGCGAATGTTGCTTTAGCAATTTGTGAATCAGCTAATAGTTCAGATAACATGCCCACAGCTTGTGAGCCTTGACCTGGAAATACGAGTGCAATTTTATGTGCCATACTTTGCTCTTATAATTAAACAAAAAAATATTCATCAGTAGGCAGCATAACAAGTTTTAACTATGCTGCACTACTTTGTTGTTGGATGTGTTTGCTCAAAAATCGCAGCGATTTTTTCAGGGAGTTGGCGTTCGACTTCCCGCGCGGCTTCATCAATAGCAGCATGAAACGCCTTCGCAGAGGCATTACCATGGCTTTTAACAACAATACCGCGCAATCCTACCAGACTTGCGCCGTTATACTGGTCGGGGTTCACCCGCTTGTAGAGTTTTTTTATCACTGGACGTAATAAAAATGCTAAACACTTGTATAAGAAATGTTTGTGTAAGGCTTTGGTGAGTTTATGCATGATGAGTTTGGCAATACCCTCACAGGTTTTTAATGCCACATTACCTACAAATCCTTCGCAAACTATAACATCGGCTTTGCCACTGAAAATATCACTACCTTCACTATAACCTGTGTAATTAAGATATTTACACTGCTGCATTAACTGTGCAGCCTGTTTTATTCCTTCGTGCCCTTTTATGTCTTCAGAGCCAATATTCAATAAACTAACTCTAGGATTTTCACAACCTAGAGCTTGCCCTGCTACCACAGACCCCATAATGCCAAATTGATAAAGTGTTTGTGCATCACAATGCACATTGGCACCTAAATCTAACAAATAGACAGGGTTTTTACGTTCAGTTGGAACAGCAGAAATTAATGCAGGGCGTTTTACGCCTGGAAGCATCTTTAATACATAATGCGCCATAAAAAATAATGCGCCCGTATTACCAGAGCTTACACATGCTTGCGCTTCACCCGATTTAACTAAATCAAGGGCAACTCGCATTGAAGAATCTTTTTTAGAACGAACTGCTAAAGCGGGTTCACACGCATTAGTAACGACTTCGCTACAATGACGAATAATTAAACGAGGGTGTGAAACAGAATCGAGTGCTTCGAGTTCTTTTAGAATAACCTGCTGATTACCACATAAGATGAGTCTTAAGTTGGTATTCGCATTAACTGCGTTTACTGCAGCGGGGATAGATGAACGGGGGCCGTAATCGCCCCCCATCATATCTAACGCTATGGTTAGATTGGTCAGCATATAGCAATCTCTTAGTTAGAAATTACTTTAACGCCTTTATAGTAACCGTCAGCAGTTACGTGGTGACGACGGTGAGTCTCACCAGAAACTTGATCTACAGTTAAAGTTGGACCACTGATCGCATCGTGTGAACGGCGCATGCCGCGTCTTGCACGAGACTTTTTGCTTTTTTGTACAGCCATTAGTCTTCTCCTAAGAATCTTTCTTAAGTTGTTTCAAAATATCAAATGGATTTGGTTTGTCATCTTTTGCTGCTAATTTACCAAAGCTGGCAGGCTCTGATGAATAACTGCACGAGGTTTCGTTGTGTGTAGGCACTATTGGAATAGCCAAAATCAATTCGTCTTCGATTAACTCAAATACGTTGATTTCACCGTTTTCGTCCAGTTCTACTTCATCGTAACCTGCAGGTAGATGTTCTGACTCTGCATCCAAACCAACTGGCGAATACACAAAGTCTTGTTCCAAATCCAACCCTAATTCACCATTGCAGCGTTGACAAGTTACAGTTACATGTGTTGATAAGTTTCCACTTATTACCACTAAACCTTGCTCATCAATTTTGCAATGAATCTTTACCGCTATTTCACCTGCTTCTTCCTGCACAACTTGCTCTAAACGAGAAAGTTTTTCAAGCGGTACAATACCGTCATACGTTAAACGATGTTGTGCTGCTTTGCTGGGATGAAGAGTGATGGGAATTTTCACCTTTTGCATAGGGGCTGCATCATATAGATAGTTAGTAAGTTAGTCAAAGTAAAAAACCATTTTTAGCCGGTTTTTAACGATCTTCTGCTTTGTTTTCGGATTCAATGTGGCTTATCCTTGGCAAAATACAATTTTCATCCAGAATTTATTATGAAACCAACACTTATATTAGCGTCAAGCTCACCATTTAGACAGCAATTATTAACTAAATTCAATCTACCTTTTGAAAGTTTCTCTCCAGATATTGACGAAACCCCTTTTAAAGCTGAAACACCCGAGCAATTGGTAGCGCGTTTAAGTGAACAAAAAGCCCGTGAAGCAATAAAGCATTTTGATGAAGGTTTAGTCATAGGCTCTGATCAGGTTGCGGTATTCAGCAATACAATTTTAGGTAAGCCTCATACTAAAGAGAATGCTATTAAGCAACTATCGACATTTAGTGGCCATACAGTGACATTTTTAACGGGTTTGAGTGTATTTGATATAAAAAGTGGTAAAGCAATTACTACCGTAGTGCCCTTTGATGTGACATTTAAAACGCTCACATTTGAGCAAATTAATGCCTATTGTGATGCTGAACAACCATACAATTGTGCTGGAAGCTTCAAAAGTGAAGGGTTAGGTATTTGCCTATTTGAAAAACTCAGTGGCGATGACCCTAATACATTGATAGGCCTGCCACTGATCACATTAACTAAACTACTGGCTGAGTTTGGTGTTGACGTATTGACATGCCGCAATACTTAGTAAAATCTATTAAATAACATAGATTAAAATTCAAGCTAAAAAGGAAAGGCTTTATGACTCGACAAGGATTGTTAAAAACTTTTTTTCTATCAGGGTTAAGTTTGTTTACGGGCAAAATACATGCCTCACAAGAATTAATAGAAGTTTACTCATGCAATACGTGTAATTATGAAAAAGCCAAAACAATTGCTAAAGAACACCTCGCCCAGCCTGACTGCCAATGGGAACCTTCATCTAATGAAAGGTTAAACCTTAGTCAGCCTATTTTAAAATGCGATACTTCATCGAAAAACTTGATAATAGCAAATCCATTAGATAAAAGAGCTTTTAAATTTAATGTTAAAGCGACAAACAACTCATCAACTCCTCAAGAAAAGGAGATTATCTCAACGATCGAAAGCTTGTCATTAACCACCTCAGAAAAAGATTTATTAAAAGCTTTTTACAATATAGACAGAGGTTTCAGAACCGCAGTATCGAAAAGTTCTTACATAATATCCTCTAAAATACAAAGTCCGCTTGAGCTTAAATCAACGAGTTCAAATAACGAAGATAGTTGTGCCTCACACCCAATTAGTTATTTTGGCAATCAACAATATCAAGCTAACCTCCATGAAGATTTAACAAAACTCATAGAAAAAGAACTTTTTGATGCAAATTGGTTTGATAACTTTAAAGTCTCTGATGTGACTGAAAGTGTGCTAAAACTCAGTAAAGGCGACTTTGGATTTCAAATAAGTCTTCAACACAATGAAATAGGCTCTTATATTAGTAAGGTTTATGGAAGTTCGGATAACCTTTTAAACTTTGAAGTGAAATATAATGGTGAATTTAATATTGGTGGTACTCGTAAATTAAACTTAACTTACAAGTTAAACCGTGGCGCATCGACTATAGATGGTATTAGAATGAACTTATTATTCAGTCCTGTAGTAGATTTAACCGATGTTGCTATTTCAAATTGTTTAAGTGATTTTATTGAGGAAAATAGTAAAGTAATTGAAACGATTGATAGCCACACACGTAGTAATAAGCATTTAGCAAGAAGTTGTAGCCGAAAAATTAAAAAGGAATTGTGCTCTACTGAACACAATGGCCAAAAATGTACAAACTCGATTATTAGCTTGCGTTGTTAGTGTTTAAATTGGCTAAGCAGTTAAAGCAAATATTGCTTTAACTGCTGGTATGAATCAACAACACATAACGGCGTATGTTTTTGTAACTGCGCCGGGCTATGAGCGCCAAAACTAACACCAATACAGGCAATACCTGCAGCGTTAGCCATTGCCATATCGAGTTGGCTATCGCCAATCATTACGGCATCACGTTTAGCTATGCCCTGCTCGTGCAAAATTTGCTCAAGCATATCCGGTGATGGCTTCGACTTAGCATCATCTGAGCATTTTACATTTACAAAGTACTGACCAAGACCTGACTCATTAAGTAATCTGTCGATGCCTTCACGCCCTTTACCGGTAGCCACAGCGAGTTGCATGCCAGCCTCGCTTAGCTGCTTTAGCACAGTTTCTACATCTGCAAATAGCGGCGTAGGTGTTACATCCAACTCACGATACTGCGCTTTATAACCTGCCACTAGCTCATCGTTTAAATGTGCATGGGCAGGAAAAAGCACTTCAGCGGCTTTTGTCAGCGACAAACCGATAACATCCTTGGCTTGCTGTTCAGATGGAATATCAATTCCTAATTCACGAGCCGTATTACGCAAACAGTTGACGATTTTTGGCACTGAGTCCATTACAGTGCCATCCCAATCAAAAATAACTAACTTAAACTTGTTCATTATCTGCACGTAGCTTTTTGATACAGTTTTGAAGTGCATTATCTAATGGCGCTTCAACATGCATAGTCGTTTCATTTTTAGGGTGCATAAAACGCAAATCATGGGCATGTAAGAATAAACGATTCAACCCAGTTAACTTATTCACGTACTGATCAAACTCTGCCACACCGTATTTATCATCACACGCAATTGGGTGGCCTTTGCATTGTGTATGCACACGAATTTGGTGTGTACGGCCAGTAACTGGCGATGCTTGTACTAATGAGCATTCAGCATAACGCTCAAGGACACGAAAACGTGTATGCGATGGTTTACCCTCGGTATTATCTACACGCACTACTCGCTCACCTGATTTTAAGGTGTTTTTACGAAGCCCTTCAGTAACGTTTTTAGTTTTCGCATCCCATTGACCATCAACAAGTGCCCAATAGTTTTTTTCCATGGTTTTTTCGCGCAACTGCTTATGTAAATCAGTAAGCACTGAACGACGTTTTGAGATAAGTAAACAGCCTGATGTGTCGCGGTCTAATCGATGGACAAGCTCTAAGCTGCGCTCTTCAGGACGAAGCACACGTAGTGCTTCGATTAAGCCATAGCTTAAGCCACTGCCACCGTGAACAGCCATTCCTGAAGGTTTGTTGATAACCATTAAATACTTGTCTTCAAACAAAATCGCATCTTCAAGTTGTTTAACTTTATCAAGTTTCTTCGGAACGAACTCTTCCTTTTCAGCGACTTTAATAGGTGGAATGCGAACAACATCGTTAAGTTGTAATTTGTAAACAGGTTTAATGCGTTTTTTATTTACTCGCACTTCGCCTTTACGAAGGATTTTGTAAACTGCACTTTTAGGCACACCTTTTAGGTGGGTAATAAGAAAGTTATCAATACGTTGACCTAGATGGTCTTCACTGATGGTAACAAACGAAACTTGTAAGCCGGTTTTTTCTGACATTGCCTAATCACTGATTTAAGTAAATAATTTAGTTGCTAACCCGGTTGTATTAGTGGGATAATCACCGCTGCGAACATAAGTTTGCAAGTAACAACGGTGCTTTTATCACATTAATACATTCGTGATGCATATTCTGGGTTGCCGATCATACAGATCCGCGCTAAGTTTTCCAAAGCTTTTATAATTACCCAGCCAACACGAGCGTTCAATTATCGGCGGTGCGCGTAATATATCGCCTGAATAATTTGAGCACGAATGTTGATTAATGAACATAAAAAGCAATTGAACAAGATAAATTGACTGATAGTGACAACGTAACATCGTCATTCAGAAGCAGCTGTTGTAGCAAGACATTGAATAAAAATTGAAATCTGGTCGACTTCAGGACAAAACTCGTAAATTAAAACCGCAAAAAATGCGGCAGTTTTGGCACCAAATAGAATCTAATAACATGACAGCATGTTATTGTCTGCCACACTATACTGATGCTCAATGTAAGCAAACAACCTAGGGTTTTGACTTTACCCAGTCGTGAGACTGCACAAGAATAACCGTCAAATACCACTGAACAGACGATTTTACTTCGTCATGTCAGCGACAAAATTAGTAGAGTAACAATATGAAACGTATGCTAATCAATGCGACGCAGCAAGAAGAAATGCGCGTTGCACTGGTTGATGGCCAGCGCCTGTATGATTTAGACATAGAGAGCCCGGGTCACGAACAAAAAAAAGCAAATATTTACAAGGGTAAAATTACCCGTATCGAACCATCACTAGAAGCTGCCTTTGTAGATTATGGCGCTGAAAGACATGGTTTCCTTCCACTTAAAGAAATAGCTCGCACCTACTTCCCACAAGGCTATACGTTCCAAGGCCGTCCGAACATTCGTGACGTGATCAAAGAAGGCCAGGAAGTTATCGTGCAAGTTGATAAAGAAGAGCGTGGCCAAAAAGGTGCTGCGTTAACAACCTTTATCAGTGTTGCTGGTAGCTATTTAGTACTTATGCCGAACAACCCACGTGCAGGTGGTATTTCTCGCCGTATCGAAGGTGATGAGCGTACTGAACTTAAAGAAGCACTAAGCCGTTTAGAACTTCCTAAAGGTATGGGCTTAATTGTTCGTACTGCAGGTGTTGGTAAGTCTTTTGAAGAACTAGAGTACGACTTAAAAGCATTATTGGTGCATTGGCAAGCTATTCAGCAAGCAGCTGACAGTGGCCCTGCTCCGTTCTTAATTCACCAAGAAAGCAACGTAATATTCCGCGCGATTCGTGACTATTTACGTCGTGATATTGGCGAAATATTAATTGATAAAGCACGTGTATTCGAAGAAGCGAAAGCGCACATTGAGCGTTTCCGCCCAGACTTCATGAGCCGCGTTAAGCTTTATCAAGGTGATGTGCCGCTATTTACTCATTACCAGATAGAAAGCCAAATCGAATCAGCTTTCCAACGTGAAGTTCGCTTACCATCAGGTGGCTCAATTGTAATTGATCCAACTGAAGCGTTAACATCTATCGATATTAACTCGTCAAAAGCCACTAAAGGCGGTGATATCGAAGAAACTGCGCTTAATACAAACTTAGAAGCAGCAGACGAAATTGCGCGTCAATTACGTTTACGTGATTTAGGTGGTCTTATTGTTATCGATTTCATCGATATGACCCCACCACGTCACCAACGTGAAGTTGAGAACCGTTTAAAAGATGCCGCTCGCCCTGATAGAGCACGTGTTCAAATCGGTAAGATCTCACGCTTTGGTCTACTTGAAATGTCGCGTCAACGCTTACGCCCTTCATTAGGCGAAGCGAGCCAAGGCCCATGCCCTCGTTGTAATGGTCAAGGTACTATTCGCTCAAACGAATCAATTGCTCTGTCTATCCTTCGCTTAATCGAAGAAGAAGCAATTAAAGACAACACATCACAAGTTAATGCACAAGTGCCTGTTGCTGTTGCCGCTTACTTGTTAAACGAAAAGCGTCGTAGTGTTCAGCGCATCGAAAAGCGCCACAACGTTGATGTAGTGATCATTCCTAATCAACACATGGAAACGCCACATTACGAAGTAATTCGCTTACGTAAAGACGAAACAATCGAAACAGTGAGCTACGAGCAAGTTGTTGCGCCTGAGCCAGAAGCATTTGAAATGGCTAAAGCGCCTACAGCACCAGTTCGTGAAGAGCCAGTTTTAAAAGGTGTCGTTATGCCGACTACACCGGCTCCTCAAGCAGCACCTAAAGCTGAGCAAGCAACTCCTGCAGCTAAAAAGTCTGAAGGTGGTTTATTTGCTGCAATTGGTAAGTTCTTCAAATCGTTATTTAGTACTACTGAAGACGAAACAGAGAAAGAGCAAGAAGAGAAAAAGGCAGCACAAAGACGAAGCAATAATCGTCGCAACAACGATAACCGTCGTCGTAGCAACAATCAGCGCCGTCGTAACTCTCGTAACAAACGCCCTGAAGACGCACAGGCTAAAGAAGAAAATACAAATACTTCAACACCTGAGCAAAAAGAAGGTAACGAAAATCGTAACAAGCGTCGTCGTAATTCTAACAACAGAAAGCGTAATGAAAAACGCACTGATGATGTAGAGCAAACGACAAAAGAAACGGCACAAGAAACACAGTCTGAGCAACCAAAGGAAACTAAACCTAAGGTTCGTCGTCAACGCCGTAACTTGCGCAAGAAAGTTCGCGTTAAAGACGAAAATGCAGATGATGCGAATTCAGTACAAACTAATGAACCGGTAGAGCAAGCACCAAAAGCTGAAAAACCAGCTAAGCCTGCAAAAGAATCGGTTGCAGTTGAGACTGAACAAGCAGAGCAACCAGTTGCTGAATCACAAGTAAAAGCTGAACCAGTGAAAGCTGACGCTGAGCCAAAACAAACAGAGCAAGTTGAATCTGTAGTTGAAGCATCAACTGATGAAGAACAAGCTCAACCTCGTACTCGCTCTCGTCGTTCACCGCGTCATTTACGTGCCGCTGGTCAACGTCGTCGTCGCCCAGAGCAAGACGAAAAATCAAGTGATGCGAAAAGTGACGCTCCTGCGTTTATTCCAGTCGCTGATCAAGCCGCTGCAGAGTATGAAGCTGAGTTAAAAGCAAAGCAGTCACAAACTGAACAGCCAGTACAAGCTGAAGAATCAGTTAAAGCTGAAGAACCAGTAAAAGCTGAAGAACCAGTAAAAGCTGAAGAACCAGTTAAAGCTGAAGAACCAGTTAAAGCTGAAGAGCCAGTAAAAGCTGAAGAGCCAGTAAAAGCTGACGAACCAGTAAAAGCTGACGAACCAGTAAAAGCTGACGAACCAGTACAAGCTGAAGAGCCAGTTAAAGCTGAAGAACTAGTAAAAGCTGAAGAGCCAGTTATAGCTGACGAACCAGTACAAGCTGATGAGCCAGTACAAGCTGACGAACCAGTACAAGCTGAAGAGCCAGCACAATCTGACGAACCAGCACAAGCTGAAGAGCCAGTACAGGCTGAAGAGCCAGTTAAAGCTGACGAACCAGTACAGGCTGAAGAGCCAGTACAAGCTGACGAACCAGTACAAGCTGAAGAGCCAGTTAAAGCTGAAGAGCCAGTACAAGCTGAAGAAGCTAAACCAACACCTAACAATGAAAAAACAATGTTAGTTAAAGGTTCAGCAAGCGCAGCAATGGCAAAACCAGCGCCAGTTGCAGACAGCGAGCCACAACCTACTCCGGCGGCTATGGCACATGATAAACGTGACGCTATTCCTGATAGTGGTCTACGCCCAGGTTCAGTAAAACCTGCAGGTAGAGCGCGAGCAGAAATGACGAAAACATTATCTGCCGACTAGTTGATAGCTATATAAAAAAGCCGCGTTATGAAACGCGGCTTTTTTGTTTTAGATGTTCACTAAATCTCGATTTTTTGTGTGCCGATGGCACTGGCGTATCCGCCCACTAACACTTTTCTCACGCCCTGCTCATCCGAGTAAACACTTGTAGAAATATGTGAGCGACAGCCCATTGCTCGACCTTGTTCAAACTGAAAATGGTTTTCTTGCTGAACAAATACATGTTTAGTTAAATAGCAAGCAAGCGCACCATTGGCACTCCCCGTTGCTGATTCTTCAGGTATACCAACCAAAGGAGCAAAATTACGACAACTTGCTGTTAGCCCACTTTCGCTCTCTAAAAGCTCAAATGCGTGAACACCGATCACTTTATGTTGTTGACAAAATTCGCTCAGCGCTGCTTCATCAATAGTCATTTTATCTAAGTAGCCATTAGGCACAGCAACGATAATATCAGGCAAGCCTGTGGTTATTATGTCAATTGGTAAACCTGTTGCTGCAAGTATAGTTTCATCAAGCCCTAATAAGCCTGCAAGGTCACTATAAGAAAAGCCACCAAGATATTTTGGTAAAGCTTGCTCCATAGTAATTTTGCCGTCTTCGGCAATTGTGACGCCTAACAAACCCGCTTTTGTTCGCTGAGTATAATAACCTGGTTTTAATAAACCCTTTTCATAAAACGTAGCGAACACCGCAAGTGTTGCATGGCCGCAAAAATCAACTTCTTCTGTTGTCGTGAAAAATGATACTGCAAAGTCAACTTCATGATCTTGGGCTACAAATGCCGTTTCTGAAAAGCCAACTTCTTTTGCAATCTTCAATTTTTCTGTATCTGAAAGATTGTCAGCATTTAATACCACACCTGCAGGGTTGCCACCTGTTCCCTCTGCGGTAAATGAATTAACTAAAAATGCAGTTATTGTCATTACCTTTTCCATACTTAAGTTAAAAACTAGGATCACCGCACAAGCTTAAGATATATCGTTATGTCACTAGTGCCTTGTTAGTTGAGATCCAAATTGGCTGATTTTTTATATATTAGCTGAATTAAAAACACGAGTATAAGCCAAATAGTAAAAGCACAAAAACACTAAGATGTGTTGGTTATTTAAGGTTTAATTCTTACTGTTCTGAATCTGACATCGACATTATCGCTACACCCATACATCATTTGTTGCAGTCAATTGCCCACCCGCATTACCTGTATTTACCACCCCTTTGGGTTCAACAAGCATTATTTTGCATTCGCTGTTTGCTTTTGGTTTATGCTCAACGCCCTTAGGAATTACAAATAACTCACCAGCTTCCAAAGTCACAGCGCCATCCCTAAACTCAATTTCAAGCATCCCTTCAATAACTATGAATACTTCATCAGTATCAGGATGATCATGCCAAACAAACTCTCCTTCAACTTTAGCGAGTTTGAATTGATAGTCATTCATTTCGGCAATGACCCGTGGCGACCAATGTTCAGTGAATTTAGAAAACTTATCTTTAAAGTTAACTGCTTGGTAAGTCATCGTTACTCTTCTCCAAAAGGCTCTTTGCGTAAGTCAAATTCATAAAACAACATATCATTTATCACTTCATCTTGCTGAATAAATGAAAGTTTATTTAAAAGCTTAACTGACGCGGTATTTGATTTATCAACACCAGCGATAAGCTTATGCCATTGTGGGTGGGTATAAGCCAAGTCGATAAAGCCATGCAGTAATTCAAATGCAAGGCCCTTCCCCCAATATTGCTCAGCTAATAAGTAACCAATGTGGGCATTTGGGTTATCGCTATATATGAACAAGAACCCTATAATTTCACTTTCTGAAGACTGCAGCATTAATAAATGGCATTCTTTAAGCATTTTATTAAGCCACTCCTCAGCCGCTAATTTAGATTCTATGCCTTGAAAATAACTCGGTAAATTTGCAACTACAGCGGGGGTTAATATCGAAGGTAAAGCTTTAACTAGAGCAGTACGCTCTGATTTAGCTGCATTAGAATTTACTTCAATGACATTTAATCTTGCAGTGTTAAATGAAAGTGTCATTTACCCTCTTTTTAAATTTTAGCTTAAAAGAATACCCTAATGGATTTACCAGCATTGAGCCAGATAAATCATAGTTAGATAAAAATTTCGACTAAATAGCACATGTTTAAGAAGCTTATAAATGTCAAAGCAAGAATTGATTTTCGTAAGAATTAAAGCCTGTGTATTTGCTTTTTTAGGGGGCACCATGACCAAAAGCCACTGTGAAACATACATTAGAAATACATAAGAGCTGGCACATACTGATATTGATAAACATATTATCGATATAAAAAATTAAATTTAGTTAATTAGCTGCCAAGTTTAAGGCGACTCATCTGATTTAAAAATGACCCACCCTTTACTAAACCATATTAAAGAAAACACAGCACTAATCAGGCTAACAATAAACACTATTGTTGCGCTAAATTGCATATGCGCTAACCCTTGTTCTAAATGTGATGCTCCCTCTTGATTGTTCGGAACATAGTTGAAATACCAAATCAAACTAATAAATAAGCTTATGATATGTAGGCCTATAATTGTATAAAAAAATGGCTTAGATACTTTTACTTTTGGATAGAGCGAGTTTAATAACGCGAAAACAACAGGCCAAAGCATCGTCATAATATAACGCTGAACTTCAACATGAAAATACATTAAAATATCTTGTGGTTGCTCTTGTGCAGTAAGAATTGTCACACCATATTCTGGGCGTGTTGTAGCCAAGCTTCTCCCTAACAGCACAATACCTAGCAAAAATAACAAGACTCGAATATTTTCAGGTTTTAATAATCTAAGGATTCTATCCATATATCCCCCAAATAGCGCTAAAGTTAAGAGACCTAGCCAAGGCACTGTTAAACCAAATTTACAGTTTTAACTTATAATCTCTCCAGCTTTTCCTTTATTTATTCTCTAACAACCTCGTATAAAGCAGGCTGCCCGACTAAACCTTCTACTCTTTCGCTGTTAAGTGCTAATTGCATCTTTTGCACTGCAGAATTAAAGGCGTCTTGGCTTTCCCACTCAGCTACATTGATTAGTTTATATTTGGCTTCACCCAAAAATGATTGTGTTTCTAATGAACGGTGTAACTTAGTTGATATATACCCCGGTTGCGTTTTTAAAAAATCTCGATGGGATTCCCAATATTTGATTGATTCTTCTAACTTGCCTTCAGGAACAATAAATGGATTGATTAGTACAATACTTGATGACATTCCTTTACCCTCGATATTTAAAATGCAACTCAATTAGATACTAAGCAGCTATTGTGAGCTCATACTCAAAAATACGACTTATTCTTGAATATCCATTTCTATTGTTATCACTTTATTTACGGCTTTAGAATACTAAAAAACAACGTATCTCAATTTAAAACCAACCATAAAGGACCAGCTCACACTCTTCTTATTTGAGATAATTGCAAAAATTTTCAACGTGAGTCCAAATAGTAAAAAAAGCCCAGCTAAAGCTGGGCTAAATAAGAAAGGTTGCGGTAGCTAAGAAAGTTAACTTTCTTCTTGCTCCATAAAGCGCTGTAACTGGTCTTTAAGATTAGGTGGAATACCTTTAATAACAAGTGTGTCTGTTGCTTCGTTGTAGGTAACTCGCTCACCTAAATGTTTGCGTTCGAAGCTCACACTAACACCACCGCCCATACCTGAAAACTTAACCATGCTGGTAACTGTTTTCTTATCAACAGGGAACGACTCTTCTAAGTCATAATTTTGTTCTTGGCAAAAGCTTTCAAATGGGCTGTCGTCACTTTTTGATAATGTCGCCGAAAGTTCTTTAACATTGGCATCTTCACCTGTAGTCACACAATCATTACAGTAATCAAAAACTTGTTTGCGTAGCTCGTCTTTTTCTGACTTATCGTATTGTTGCTCAGATAAGTAATCTTCTACGGCATTAAGCATAACTTGGCTTTGCTGTTTCGGATCAATGCCCTCTTCACAACCTAAAAAGTCTAAGAAGAAGTCTGCTACTTTACGACCGGCACGACCTTTAATAAACGACACATAGCGATTATCTTCTGGTTGCGCATCCCACGCTGTTAAATCTACACGTGCAGCTAATTGCATACGCGAAATATCTAAATGACGTGATGACGCTAGATCAAGCTCAGAAGTAATTGAGTAGTGCTCTTTAATATTAATCATGGCAATTAACAAAAAGTCACTCGCAACATACTGATAATGGCAAAAAACTAAATAACCCGTTTCGTTGAAGGCATACTTATTTAGCTCTTCTTTTAGCACATTTGTCGCTTGCTCTGTCATGTGCCAAAAACCAAGCTCGTTATTACGGTAGCTTTGCATAGCTGAAGCAACAATACTGTTTTTCTCGCCACTGAATGCGCAATAACCTTTACCCGGCTTACCATTGTATGCATGGTGTAGCTGTTCAATAAAAACGGCTACTTTATCGTTAACAACCATCTCATCATTGCGTAAATGAATATCTGTGTCGTCATCTTTTTTGTCTACATAATGAACGACTAATTTTTTAACATCTATTGTCATCTTTGTTTTTCACGCCTCTGGTGTTAAAATACGGCAATATAACTCTTTTTACCGAACCAACTGATGCCTATCATATCAAAATATTCTAATGAGCAAGTAGAACAAATCGTTGATCAGCTGATCGATGTACTAACAGAGCACAAAGCGCCTGTTGATTTAAGCCTTATGTGTTTAGGAAATTCTATCACGCATATTTTAAAAGAGCATGTACCATCAGAGAAAAGACAAGCGGTTGCCGACAATTTCGCCAAAGCATTAGCGCAGTCGGTTAAATAAGATTTATGAATTTATCGCAACAAAGTCAATTCTCATCAAAAGTAAGTCAGCTTCTAAGTTGGGGACATTGGTTCACCTTTGCAAACATAGGCTTAGTACTATTTATTAGCGTAAGCTACTTAGTTGCAGACAGTGCACCAACCACCTTTATGGGCTATTTATACATGCTCGTAACTTGGTTAAGCCACACCAGCTTTATTACTTTTATTGCCTTTGTTTTGACGATATTTCCATTAAGCTTAGTGTTTCCATACCCTCGGCATATCCGAGGGATGGCGGCTATTATCGCAACGCTTGGTGCTTCATTATTGACACTTGATGCCTATGTGTATTTCAACTTGGGTTATCACTTAAATACATCTGCACTACCCGAAATTGTGTCTTTGCTTTGGCACCGCTTAACAAGCTCACCTGCTCTTACCACGATTCTAGCGGGTGGTATTGTACTTTTAATTTTAGCGTTTCAGTTATTAGTAAGTAACTATACATGGCACCACTTAGCACGCTTAAAGCAATATAAATTTCCGCGTTATGCGACAAGCACGATTCTAGTGTGTTTTGCACTGAGCCATAGCATTCATATTTGGGCTGATGCCAACTTAAAGTTCGACATCACTAAACAAGATAATGTATTGCCATTGTCTTATCCAACAACGGCAAAAAGCTTATTAGCTAAAAATGATTTACTAGATATCGAAAGCTATAAAGAAGCGCATGATGTTAGATTAGACCCACACAACATAGATTACTTAGCACCTACTCCACTTGCTGAATGTAAGGCTGACTCAAGTGCCACAATTGATATTTTGGTATTTGAAAACAATAACGCTCTTGAGCAATTTGTTAGCACTGAACCTGCACTGCGTAAGACAGACTTATTCTTACAACCTATCGAAGCTGAAGACACGTTATTTAGTTTAGTGTACGGCCTACCAGCATTTTACAAAGCCCCGATTCTAGACAAACAGCAACTCCCTGTTTGGCTTGCAGATAATCGCTCAATACAAATTAATGGTTTTGAACAATTCGAATTTATTAACAACGAAGATATAAATCCGGCTATTCGTCTTATTCGCGCGGACGAATCTACACGCCCACGTGAAGCAGCAAATGCCGTTTTTGCCTTTAGTTTAGCTAATAACAGCAATGGTATTGTCACTGCCTCACGCTTATACAGCTCAGACAAAAAAGTGGTGCAAACTGATGGTCTTATCCAACCAAGCGATATCATTGCCACAAGTGTTGGCCATTATTTCAGCTGTAATACGCTCGCAAAGCAAACTATGCTGGGAAGCAATTTATATAAACGCCATGATGATACCGGTGTTAACTATTCTCAAGATGTTTTCATTGCCTTTAAGAAAGACCGAATTACTCTGATTGACTCTGATGGTAATTTTAAAAATATTTCTGCTGCACAAGGTTTTGCGATTGAGCAAAGACTTGATGTTCCGTTTTTGGTGCAAAGTATTAAAAAACTAAAACGTTATACGCCTTAGTGATTATTGATAAATCATTATTACGAGCTAGTTTTAAATATACCCACACAGAGCCCTATTACTGATTTAGGAGACATGGATGTCATGAAAACTATAATCACTTTTTCAATAATAGTTTGTTTGTTGACCTGCTCCCTTTCATCACTTGCTGCAACAACTGAATACTATAAGTGCGTCACAGACAGAGGCACCGTTTTTAGTGAATACCCCTGCGGTAACCGTGCAACCAAGCACAAAATCCACGTTACCGATCCCGACATTAAAGCACCTAATAATTATGTTAAAGAGCTGAATGAATTAGAGCGCCAGCAAATTATTAGAGATCTCGAAGCAGAGATCCGTAGTTATAAGTATCGTTTAGATATTTTGAGCCGCGATCGAGATAGAGCGCAATATCAACAAGAACAACGCTTAAATAAAAGGTTGTCAGATAAAAAAGCGAAAGAAATTAACAAAGACATAAATAAACAGCTTAAAGCAATTAATAAGCAATACGTGCGAGACGTGAAAAACATTAACAAAAAAATCGCAAACTTAGAGAAAAAACTCGCTCGATATAATTAAATACACTTTACTATTGGGTTTAAAGAATAAATAACATATTCTTAACACCTATAGAGTTATTGCTCTATATTGGTATAAGTAAGGAGTTTATATGCAGCCACAACACATTGCAGAGTTAATTTTATCTGGGTTTCGCAATCACTATAAACTCTTTCAAGCAATTACTGCTAAAGCGCCACTCGCGTTTGCACAGCGTGATTGGCAAAAAATAAATGAAATAAGCAAACTCAGAATTAGCCATTACGATGATCGGGTTAACGAAACCATTGCTAAGCTCAAATCGCTTAATGAACAGCAAATTATTACCTTAGACCAAACCTGCTGGCTTGAAACCAAACAACTTTATCAGCAATTTTTGCGCTTTCATCCTCAAGCAGAACTCGCCGAAACCTTTTACAACTCAGTTTTTTGTCGTTTATTCCATCGCCGTTATTTTAATAATGACTTTATATTTGTAAAAGCAACTCTAGCAGATGCCCCAGCTTTGCCAATGGAAGCCGAATACCGTAGTTACCACCCGGTTGTTGATGGTTTAAGACCTACTATTCGCAAAATTATTAACCAGTTTGATTTTAAAGCCCCCTTTGTTGATTTAGAACGCGATATTCGCTTGCTGGTAAAAGCCTTTTATAAACAAGCGCCCGATACACATCATCAAGCATGGCAAATGCGCTTTGATATACTGCAAGCCCCTTTTTACCGTAACAAAGCCGCTTATATTGTTGGCCGGGTCGTTTCAGAAAGTGGCGTACAGCCATTTATTATTGCGGTATTGCACCACGAAGACAAAGGCCTATACCTCGACGCCCTACTTACCAAATCATCGCAAATGCGGGTTATCTTTGGTTTTGCCCGTGCTTATTTTATGGTTGAAACCCATGCACCATCTGCGTTAGTGCGCTTTTTAAATCAGCTTATGCCTAATAAAACACTGGCAGAGCTTTACAACGCCATAGGTTTTCATAAACAAGGTAAGACCGAATTTTATCGTGAGTTTTTAAGTCATTTAGATCATTCAAATGACCAGCTCGTTATAGCCCCCGGTACACCAGGTATGGTAATGATGGTATTTACCCTACCCTCGTTTGGCTATGTATTTAAAGTCATTAAAGACACCTTTGGTGAAAGCAAACCCTTTGGCCGCGATACCGTATTAAAACGCTACCAATTAGTAAAAAGTCATGATCGTGTCGGTCGCATGGCCGATACCATAGAGTATTCGAACGTCGTATTTCCACTAGCCCGATTTGATAGTAAATTACTTGAAGAGTTACATAAAACCATTGGTTCTTCGATGATTATTGAAGGCGAATGGCTAATCATCAAGCATTTATATATTGAAAGACGGATGACACCGTTAAATCTTTATCTTGAAAATGCCAGTGAGCAACAAGCTTTTGAGGCAATAGAAGAATATGGCCAAGCCTTAAAAGAAATGATCGCCGTTAATATTTTCCCAGGCGACATGCTGTTGAAAAACTTTGGGGTGAGTAAACATAATCGCGTTATTTTTTATGACTACGATGAAGTTCAGTATCTAACCGATATGAATTTTCGTGCTTTGCCTAAAGCCAAAACGTACGATGATTACCTAACTAATGAGCAAAGCTACTCTGTAGCACCACAAGATGTGTTTCCAGAGCAATTATGTACCTTTGTGACAGCAAACCCGGTGTATAAGCAATACTTATTGAGTACACACCCAGAGCTTGAAGATCCAGCCTATTGGCGACAAGCACAATACAACTTTAAGCAAGGTGTAGTAAGCCATATTTACCCATACCCTGCTGCACAACGATTTATCCATTATTGGTAAACACCAAGGACACAGAATGAATATTAGTAAAATAGATTTAAACTTACTTGTTTACCTAGATACTCTTCTCAGGGAATGTAATGTAACCAAAGCAGCTAACCAGCTTAGCATTACCCAGCCAGCAATGAGTAATGGCTTAAAACGCTTACGTAATTTATTTAACGACCCAATTTTGGTGCGTACCAGTGAGGGTATGGTACCGACAGAGCGTGCAAAAGAGTTACAGCCAGTGATCCGCGGCATATTAATGACCCTTGAGGAAACACTTGCACCAAACCGCGAGTTTGAAGCATCGCAAAGTAAACGTGTTTTTCGCATCATGGCCAGTGACTATGCAGCAAGTACCCTTGCCCCACGCTTATTAAGTAAATTACACGAAGAAGCCCCTGATACCACGCTCGATATTTTGACCCCAAGTGATGTAACCTTCCACGATGTTGAAAACGGTAAGGTAGATATGGCTATCAACCGTTTTGAAAACTTACCGCAATCGTTTCACTATAAACAAATTTGGAAAGACAGCTTTTGTTGCCTAGTAAAAGCAGATAACCCGATTATTAAAGACTTCAGCCTCGACAGCTATTTAAAAGCGCGTCATATCTGGGTAAGTAAAACAGGCTTTGGTGTAGGTGTTGGTATGGACCCTAAAGATGTGCAAAAGCTAGGTTGGGTCGATGAAGCGCTCGCTCACTTTGGTAAACACCGTAATATTGCCACCTTTACCCGTAATTACCACGTTGCTATTCACTTAGCGAAAGAACAAAACTTGGTTGCAACGTTGCCTTCAAAAGCCGCAAATATTTATTTAGACGATCCGGGCCTTAAAATTCTTGAGCCACCATTCCCTATTCCGCCATTTGAGCTCGATATGATTTGGAGCCCGTTATTACACCGTGATGCAAGCCATATTTGGTTACGCCAAAAGGTTGCAGAAGTGGCCGACGAGCTTAAGTAAGATTTTACCCACCAAATTGTAATTATTGCTGATAAGCCAAGTATTAGCTTAGCTTATCAGCAGTACCCCTCCTATTAAAAAACAACAACCACCTGAAATACAATAACTTTATATTTAAGTAATGAACTGGAATATGCTTTGCAAGTATCTAATTGCATTGTTTTTAATATTCAAAAAGAGGTCATTATGAATACTCATCAAGGACAAGACGTTCATCATATTGCAGATATCATCCAAGTTATGAATAGCGGTATCGATTTTTATGAAAAAGCACAGGAAAAAGTAACCGACCCAAGCATAATTGCCTTATTTCAACGCATGATAGATGCGCGTAAAGTAAGTGTCGAGCGCTTACAACCTTATGCTATTAACGAAAATGGCGAGCGCGAAAATGGCTCTGATTTTGCTGTAGAAGCACGTAAAGCCTATACATCACTAATTACTAAACTAGGTGCCGACAAAAACGCCACCTATGTTAGCGAACTTGAAGAAGTTGAAGATAAAACACTAGCTGAAATCAAACATGCGCTTAAAAAACCACAACCACATGATTGTGAAGCCGCGTTATCAAAAACCCTGCTGACAATTCAAAGTTGTCATGCTGAAATGAGTAAAATGAAAAAGCATTAAATTGTGAGAGTGCAAAGCCCAGTTAAGCTGGGCTTTTATCTGTTTAGATATAGATGTTACTTCAAACTTTTGGCGCTCAAGCCTCCAATAACAAGTAACGCCCTATTAAAGTGTTGGAATAGCAATACCGGTTTGCCGAACACCAAATTAGTTATTAAAATCAGCGCATGGTAAAAATGTCACGAATTGCGAATAGTTTTTTAGGTTAACGTCGTTCACATAGAAGACCATTGCTTATTTAACCCTATTAAATGAACTATGCCTAAAGATAGGCAAATTATCGAACTCCAAACCCAAAACTCAGGTGAGCGTCCCATAGGTGAGTTTATAAAGAAAAAGCCTGCTATCCCACGAACAAAATAAATTAACGTTATTAATATAAGAACAGTCCGAATTAAAGGGAGTTTAAATATTACTCCAGCAGCTGAAAACGCATACATTGACCAGATGGAGAGTACAAAGAAAATTCCAGTAGTAATCAAAGTTGGTTCTAAGCTCCCCTGCTCAGAAAGTAACGCCATTCTCTCACCCGCACCAAAAAAGCGATACCATGGTGCACCAAAATAAATACAACCTAAATGAAGAATGGCAGCTAAAGCATTTAATGCACCCGCAATAATTAGATAAATATTCATACCTTATGGAACCTCCATTTAAACCTCTTTTACCAATGCCATAACCGACAGAAAGAATAGCAGGCTAAAAAATTAAATACGTAGGAGGGCAAGCCCGCTGTTTTATATCCTTTGCAGCTAAAGCATTTATGATGCTTACAATACTCCAACCAGACCTAAAAGCCCAATGGGTAACAATAAAGTCCATTGCGGCAACTTTACGAATGTATGATACTTAAAAAAATACCAACCCACAGTTATAAAGACACAAGAAAAAATAACAAAGCTTATCGATATTCCAATGACAATGTTTTGATATAACCCTAAATTGAACCAACCAATATATGATAAAACAAAACCTGAGATAACGAGGATAGTTGATACAATGTGCCAACACCCTAATAGAGTTGCTTTAGGAATGTCAGGAAGATTAGACTTTAGAAAAGGTTTAACTGGATCAACTTGACCTGCGAAGATATGCACAATCGAAGTAAATATACATACGATTCCTGCTGCAAATACCCAAGTATTCATCGTACACTCCTTGTAAAAATAATCCCACATTAAATCGTGAGCAATACATTACAATATTTAAGCACACTCTAAATAACTCAACTAAAAAAAGATAAAACATCACGCATTATATTTCTTTTAAAAAATTTATGTGCACTTATTTACTGTAGCCAAACCTAAATCTATATTCGCAACAATATATCCATATTCTTTTTTATTTAAATTTTTAGTCTGATATTGTCGCTTAGCTAGTTCGTGTGTCCAAGCCTTTTCACACGGAGCTAAGGGAATAGCTGTATCAATCGATAAATGATGCTCTTCCTTTATTACACCGCCTTTTTTAACAATATTTTTGGCACAAAGGCTTAAAGCATATTCAACAGCAAATTTATCGACACTAGGCATACCAATAAATTCTACGTCGTAAGCAAGCTTTTTATGACCTTCAGTATCAACATAATAAAGCTGACCCGATGTAGTACAGCCTGAGCTAAAGAAAATAATGATAATCAATAAAATATGCTTAGTGCTCACTTTGCTTCCTTTAAGTAATTTATTATTACTATTACTAAACCTTGCTCCATTAGCCTATACACTGCTGTAATACTCATTGAAAGCTATGTAAGAAACTAATTTTTGAGATTTCTATATTAATCACTTAAGACATAACGACATCATAGAAAATGTAATAATGTTAGCTAAAATCACTGAGGGACAAAAATCTAATCACCTTTAAGACAGATTTATCATTTTTTATCTTATTATGTCTCAATTACCCATGATGTCGACGAATGTGTTTGATTAAGCCTAATTGATTAAACTCAAGTGAAACAATATTGGTTTTATTGTACTTGATAGTTTTGTCTAAATGAGCTGGTTTAACTTTACCTGATTCAGTCATTTTTACCAAAACTACGTTAGCACCAACCATAATCTCATTTATTTCTATTGAACTATAAATAACTTCATCATTTAGCTTACTTATCATATCCTCGCGAAGTTTTATTTATCTGAATAAACAAATTTATATTTGACGTGTTCATCAATGAAATCATCAGCTAGTAACGAGATAAAGTAGTCTACTTCTTTAATTGTTGTGTCGGGCTGCTGACGCGCATTTTTGCCGCTACAAATGCTTTAGCTTTCTCAATTAATTGCTCTGAAGTGAATTGGTCATTTGCATTACTGGTAAATGAAAAAAGAAAACAAATGAACACTAAAATAGATTTTTTCACGAAACTCTCCTTGTATACCTAACATTATGGTATTTATACGACACGTTGTTTGCGTTGCATAATAGTTTGTTGAGCTGAGTTGCTACATGCTCAGTTGGTTAAGTGGGTGTTGTTTATGCTACAGCTCCCTGTAATGCTCAGCGCTTGTAATGTATCCATACACATAAATTTGGCTACATTAATAATTATATTTTCACGCTTAAAAGACCTTTAGCCTGAACAGTGAAGGAAGTTAACTAATAGACTTTATACAGTTGCATTAGCCGCTTAGTAATTCGCATTTATTTAGTCACTGTTCGTTCTCTACCGAAGTTCGTCTAACTGCCAATTATAGGCAATCAAGTATGATTCGTAACTGCCACGCAAAGGTTTATTTCAAATATTTTAAGATCTGTTTCGAGCGATAACCAGTCATCGATATTTACTAAAATCAGTTTGGTTAGCTAATATAATAAATAAAACTTGCTTCGATAATTTTTTACAATTAACTTATTAAGCACCAATGAAAACTCATCATTTACAAAAAACAAAATTTTGTTAAAAATAAACCCATCATAAAAAAGCTTTAAATCAAAATTAAAACGCAATATTATCATTATATTTTTATGGATTTATATAATATGGAATACAAAACTAATAATAACTATGGATTTACCAAGCTTTTCTCTAGTTATTTTTGGCTAGGTTTGGTTTTGGTTTTATTTTCTGTTATTTTGGATTTAAAGTTTCCTAATATGCCTTTTTGGGCATTAGCATGTACAGGACTTCTAGAGTCTGTAGGTATAGCCATTTTAGTCGCCTCAATCTTTACTTATGCATCAGGAACCTCTGAATTTGTTAATAAAATCAAGTCACTATTGCAAGATATTGTAGTAAGCAGGAATTTTTTAGGGAATATTGATTCTGAAAGTAAACGGGACGCATTAAGCGCGTTAATAAAACCATCGATAGAAGAAAAAAGAATTTATTCAAATATCGAAGATTACTTAAATACATATATCATTCAAACTATGGATGTAACAAATAAATGTGTAAGAAGTAATTACAATGTTCACGCAAGAGCTTATTTAAATAAAGAACACAATACTATTTGTGTAGACTCAAATATTAGCTATCGTTTGTACCCGACTAAAGATGGCTATAGTGATATTAAAGTTGGTTTTTTAGCTTCGGAAATACTTTCCACATGTAATCAAATTGTAGTAAATACGCCACATGGTGATAGAGAGGTATTTGAAACGCTCGAATTTAAAGAAGTTGAAATTGATGTTGGTAAAGCTAGAATTGCCACTATAGATTTATCAAAACACGCTAAAAAATGTTCCCATTTAGACATTTCTCTTGATATGACTGAATCAGGATCGGACCATTGGATTATGTTATCTTTTGGAGCAATGATGCCAACGGATGGTTTCAAACATAGTTTACGTTGTGATGATGGCTTAAAAGTAAATAGTTTTCATACTTTCATTCATGGCGCTCAATTTTATACTGACAAGCCATCTGATACAGAAATGATTACTTCTTGTAATGAATGGATAAACGAGGGTACAGGTCTTTCAATACTTGTATCTCTTCCGCACGAAATGGCTAACAAACCAATCAAACAGGACTAAAAAGTTTACTTAGTTTCGCTTATCTACACTTTTTTGCAAATAAATTTTAGTCGTATATTAGGACCTAAGCCCATAAAAATTATTACCAGAAACTCATCTAATACTGCCGACAAACTAAATTCCCCCTACTGTCTCTTCTAACACATACACACCTGTCAGGTTTATTAATTACTTTTAATCAAACCTGACGGATACACTTAAGATTTATTGACCCGTTAAACGCTTAGCAAATGAAATTGCATAAGCTGTTGAGCGTAATTTGAGTACTTTGTCATCGCTTGGCATAAAGCCTTTAGATAGTAGGTTTGGGTCATAATTAGTGAGATCGCAACCTGACTCACTTGTCGATTCTATGGTGAGCTTCCCTAATTCAATTGTTTTGCGATCAGCAGGCCATTGTACTGAAGGGTCAGTTAATGCATCACCGGGCTCGGCGAATTCAGCTTGAAAAAGATAATGAACCTTCCCTTTCTCTAAATCCTCTTCAAGTCGCTTAGCCAGAAATGACTTAGGGAAGGTTTTCATTTGCTCTTCAGTTAGCACCTGCTCTGGCTCTTCTGGCACCATGGTCCACCTAAAGGCATGCTTAGCGCCCTTTTCATCAACCATGTAAAAGGTATGCACACCAAAATAACGCGAAGACACATACGATGCTGGCGGGTTATGGCTTTGTAGCCAATTAAATTGCCCTAAGATACTCGGGTTTTGTTCTCTGTATGCTTTTACTTTCGCAAAATCGATTTGACCTGTTTTTTCGTCAGGTACTAAGGTACTTAGCAAACCAAAAAATGCTTCTGGGCTGTTGCCTGCAAATACTGGCGTAGTAAGCCCTGCAATATTATGTACATCACCATTTTCTAGCACAAACTGCACCCCCATTCCACGCGGCGAGCGTGATGTTTCATCAGCATGAGGGTTACCACCGCCCATAGAAAAACGAATATTTGCTTTTGACGGTGCGTTAAATAAAGGGCTGATTGAATACTGTTTTGCTGCTTGATTAGGTGTAAATGTGCCAACAGCGCACACCCCTTTGGCGTGACCTTTTCTGATTCCGGGCTGCTTTCCTGACAGCTTTTCAAATAAATTAATAAAATCTTGCCCGTTTACTGGTTGCTCAGCAAAACTTGCTGTTGGTAAAACAAGGCACATAGCACAAACTAAAGACTTAATTTTTAGCATTTATCCATCCTTTAAACTTAGTTCCAACAAAAATGACCAGACTAACCTCAAAATCATTTCATCAAAGCTAATAAATATTTTTACCAACAAAAACGCTACAAACATTTAATAAACTTAGAATATTTATTTAACTACAGTATTTTTAAAAGCTGCTAACTTTAAATTTAGGATCCTAAAAACTGCTGTGGCGCTCAGCATTTTAAAAATAATCCGTGGTATTAATCACGACTATGACTAGTCCACTTAATCGTGACTTTTGTGGCTTGGTCAAAAACAACAAGGACCTAATTATGGTGAAACAACATAAAAAAACCACTGCAAACGCTGATGTAGATATGACTCCTATGCTCGATATTGTGTTTATCTTGCTGATATTTTTTATCGTCACAACCTCATTTGTTAAAGAGCGCGCTATTGAAGTGAATCGCCCTTTAGCAAAACCAAGTCTTGAAAACCCTAAAAAACAAGCGCAATTTACTATTACTGAAAACGACAGTATTTATTTTGCAAACCGGCTTATCACACCAGAGCAAATAATCGCTAACCTTGCGTTATTTGCCGCACAGTTTGAAATGACCAACGTGCAAGTAACAGCAAGTGAGCAAAGCAGCCACAAAACCTTGGTCACCTTGCTTGATAAAATAAAACAATATCAAGATGTGCCAATTTCTATAAGTACGTCTTTATAACTAAAAAAGGGCCAAATGGCCCTTTGCAAAGTTAAATAATAAAAGAATCTAAAGGGAGTTTAGAACTTGTACTCTGCACCTACGTAATAGTACGCACCGTTAAAACCAAATGGTGCTGAACGACGTGAGTAAGTGAATACACCTGGGCTTGAAACAATTGTGTTGCCGCTTGCATCAACAATCGTACCCGAGCGTGAATTACCAATGGTGTTCTTATCTGGGTAAACATCAAATAAGTTATTTGCACCAATGTTAAATGACAGATTTTCGTTAAAGAAGTAGTTAACTTTTACATCAGTTAAGATTTCAGCACCGTATGTTTGACGACCACCGTCTTCAACTGTGTATTCGCCGTAACGGTTTAGTGATAGGTTTACAGTCCAATCTTCTAAACGGTAAAGCGCACTTAAGTTAATGCGGTCTTCTGGTTGCCATTCTTCAATAATTGAGGTTTCTTGCGCAGAAAACACATCTTCTACCGGAATAGTCTCAAGGCCACTGCCTGATGGCGTAAATAAATCAACCACATCTGTTTTAGTGAAGTTAGCAGCAAAGGTGAAATCAAGCGTACCGCCAAGGCCTTCTGTGTTCCATGTTGCAACTAAATCAACACCTTCGGTTTCGGTGTCTGCACCATTTAAGAAGAACTGCCCCGCACCTGCGCCTGAACTTTCAAGTGCAGCATCTAGCGTATCTGATAAACCTTTACCTAAACGGTTAGAAATAACGATACGGTCGTCGATATCAATCGAGTAGTAGTCAATGGTTAAATTGATATTGTCGGTAACGTTATACACAATACCTAAACTGCGGTTTTGTGATTTCTCTTCTTTTAGCTTAGGAATACCAATTGATTGCGCTAAGGTACTGTCGTTTCTGAACGTACCTACTTGCTCAGCGACTAAGCTGCCATCATCACCCACAACAAACTGTGTACTTACGTTATTAAAGTAAAGTTGTTGCATAGAAGGTGCTCTAAAACCTGTGCTTAGTGCACCACGTAAAGACACATCTTCAGTAATTGACCAGTTACCCGCTAGCTTAAAGTTAACTGTATCGCCAAAGCCTTTGTAGTTATCGTAACGTACCGCACCTGAGATGATGACATCATCGATTACATAGGTTTCTGCATCCATGTAGAATGAGATCACATCGCGCGACTCATCAACTGATGATGCCGGATCTGAGCCACCAAAACCTTGCGTACCACTTGCTGCATCAACACTACCAACACCGCCATTTAAGCCAGAGTAAATGCTAACGCCATCAACTGTGTCGTAATCACGGTATGCGTATTCACTACCTTCAAGAATGCGGAACTCATCAGTACGTAGCTCAGCACCCAGTGCTAATGAAAAATTGTCGTAGTCTTTAGTGTAATCAAGGTTGAGTGTTTGAAGCGATAATTCAAGGCCATATGCATACGCTGAACGCGGGATAGTGGCACGAATTTCATCAGCGCTTAAACCTTGGTTATAACGAAGGTAGTTTGCGTATGAGCCATTGATTGTGTCGCTTGTTGTGTAATCAATGCTGTTTTCACCATAGGTGTACGATAAATCAATGCTTGAATCATTATCAAACGACTTTTTAAAGCCCACGTTGTAAGACACGTCATCAATGATGGTATTAATCTTAGGTAAGAAACCCATAGGAATGGTTGCATCACCATCTTGTAATACTGGGTTACCATTTGTATTTGCGTTATGACGGAAAAACGCTGCTGATTCGTTTTCACGATTTGAATAAGTGATAAAGCCATATATCTCACCACCAGCAAGCTCATAGCCAGTATTAACAGTTAGAGCAAATTGCTGTGAATCTGCATCACCAATCCTAAACGTATCACGAGGTGCTGTTAACTCACGAGGGTCGCCAGCTAATAGTGTACCGTCATCAAGTTCTGTACAGCCGTAAAATTGACAAGAACCATGAAGGCCTGCACGGTTAGTTGGCGCACGGTCACGGTAATTAATTGTGGTGTTAAGATAACCTTCATCACCTAAAGCAAAACCTTTGTTGAAATCAACAGTAACCGTTTCACCATCGCCTTCTGAATACTCACCGTAGTTGATAGCAGCTTTACCGCCTTCTTCGGCGTCTTTTAATACGATATTGATAACACCTGCAATGGCATCTGAACCATATTGTGCAGCAGCACCATCACGTAATACTTCGATACGTTTGATTGCAGCAGCAGGGATAGCGTTCATGTCAGTACCAGCCGTACCACGACCTACTGACGTATTAATGTGGATAAGGCTCGCTTGATGGCGGCGTTTACCGTTGATAAGCACTAAGGTTTGATCTGGCCCTAAGCCACGCAATGTTGCTGGGCGAAGTGCATCTGTACCATCACTGATAGACGAGCTTGAAAAGTTAAACGATGGAGCGATTGCTTGAAGCATACGGCCTACTTCTGTTTGGCCTGTATTCTCAAGTGCTTCGGCACTTAAAATGTCAACCGGAACCGGTAAATCTTCAACCGAGCGTCCTGCTACACGGCTACCGACAACGGCAATTTTTTCGATGTTTTGTTCTGCTGCTTGATCTTCTGCTAATGCTTGCGTATTGGCGGCTAGCAGTAATGGCACGACTGCAGCGCTGACCCCTGATACTTTGATCATGTTGTTATCTTTCCTATCTACTTGTTTGAGTTTTATCCTCAGCAAGCCTTGTTGATCAACAACCGCATCAAGCTCAGTACCTTCTAGCATCGCATTCAGTGCATCGAGTTTAGTGTAAAAACCAAATAACGATTGTGCCTGATATTGCTTCGCTAATTCGAAAGAAAATATGACTGTTTGTTCGGTTTGCTTTGCAAATTCGATTAAAGCCAAATCAGCTCGTTGCGCTTTGATGTCAAATTGCAGCATTTGTTTTTCAGCTGCAATTGCTGTTTGGCCGACGGTAAGGCCATAAACAACAAATGAGGCTGGTAACAACTGCAATTGCTTACTGTGCAACTTAAACAAACAGGTGAGGGAAAAAAATCCACTATGTAAATTTAATTTTTTTTTAATTAATTTTTTGTGACGAGAAAGTGGCGCACAATTAACATCATAATATTGGCGTATTCTCATAGGCAGAACTAACCTTTTGAAGCGAACGTTAAGCTAACACGATGCTCACCCAAACGTTGATGATTAACTGACAAATTTGCCTGTAGTGAATCAAGTAGGCCTTTAATATCGCCAGCTTTAAACACACCAGCTACCTTTAAAGATGCAAGTTCAGGATCGCTAAGCTCAAATCTCGTTGCTGTATAACGACTAACTTCTTGAAGTGCCTCGCTTAATGGTTCACCACTAAAGATCAGCATTCCATGTTGCCATGCAAGATCGCGTTGCACATCATCTGCTGAAAGCTGCTTAATTGGCTCAGTTTTACTGTGTTTAATCAGCGCTTTTTCACCAGATATAACAACATTCGCTTTTAGTTTTTTTATGTCAGAGCTGTTATCTGAAGCACTTTTTAATCTGTCAAAGTCACTTGCATCTACATGAGTATTTGGATCGGCAATCATTACTTTGCCTTCAGTGACCACTAATTCTAAGTCTGATGCAGTATTTCGCTGAACATTAAACACTGTACCAAGTGCAGTAAAAGATTTATCACCCGCGATCACTGTAAATGGACGGCTTGCATCTTTAGCAACGTTAAAACGCCCTTCGCCACGGTTTAAAATTAACTGGCGACGAGTTCCCGTATAAGCCACTTCAAGTTTTGTATTGGTATTAAGTTGTACAATCGTGCTATCTGGCAAGACGAATGTAGCTTGCTCACCCACTTTTGTCCGGTAAATCTTATTAAATTTCGCGTAATCGTTCTCTTCACTTTGCCAATAACTAGAATAAATCAACATAATGCAACCAAACAGCATCACAATTAAAAAGCTGGCGGCTGTTGCCATGCCAAATACTGCGGGCTGTTTTTGTGGTGCTTTGTAAGGAAACAGGCTACTTAGCTCGTTAAGTACACTCATTTCATCCCACAAGGTTGCAAGCTCAAAAAGTGCTTCTTGGTGTGCAGCACTTTGATGGGCCCACATATGTAATTGGCTTACTTCATCTTTTGATAAACCACGGTCAATGGCGCTTATCCACTGACTCGCCTGCTCTTGAATCATTTCTTTTGATGAAAACGGGTGAACATTACTCATTTGTTCACCTCTTTAGCAGCGAACTCTGTGGTTGTAGGGTGACTGTGGGTTTGAACGTCGTGAGATTTCATTGCTCGGTGAACATGTAATAAGCCTTTGGCTATGTGTTTTTCAACAGTGCTTTCGCTGAGTTCCATTTTAGCAGCAATTTCCTTTTGGCTTAGGCCGTAGACTTTCTTTAAAATAAAGCATTTTTTTACTTGTGGACTTAGTTCGTTAGTTACTCGGCAAAAAAACAAAAAGCGTTCTTTTGAGGTCACTTCATCTTCTAAGGCCATTGAGCGCATTTGATACTCAACTTGTTGTTGCTCATCTAACGACTCTTTATATTTATTATCCCATTTAGCAATATGGTTTAGTGCTAAATGTTTTGCCGTTTTCAGCATATAACTATGAGTGTACTCGATATTTTGTCTAAGATCGGCCTCATAACTTTTGATAAACGTCTCTTGCACAATATCTTCTACATCATCAGGGCTGACGATACGTGATACAAAGCGCCTAAGCTTGCTCGATATCTCAGTAAAAGCAGTGATCACACCTGTTCTATCTGTCATCCTTAACTCACATTTATTATATTTTTATTGCTTTAGGGTACGAGATTTCAGTTTAATTACAAGCCATTTGTTAAAATTTTGTGCCTCACGTTAATACACCCAAATAAAATCATATTTATACCTTACATTTATTTAAGGAAAGCTGCTGATTTTAGTACATTTGTATAACCAACTTACCATCACAGCAAATCTAATAAACAATAACTAACCAAGCCTCAAAAGTAGATAAATATGATTTCTACTGGTTTACTTTGCTAACTCGTTTTAATAATCCTCATTAAAGTAGTTTTTTGTATCGATATAATCCGAGCAAAAGTAAACTAAAGGGTGTACCTTTTGCTATTTTGGGTATAAACTAATCGGACTTTAAAATTGCATAGGACTGCCTTTGAGTTTTGGATGGCATTTCTTTGCTTACTTGCTTAACAATTGGACTGTGGAGTAAACATGCGTCTGCCTTTCGCACCTGCCAAATTATCTTTATCTGCTTTATTATTGGTTACTGCACCTATACTTTTATCTGCTTGCTCTAAAGCACCGGAGCAGCAAGGTCAAATGCACCCAGCTGCGGTTGCCACAATGACCATGAAAACTGAAGATGTGCCTTTTACTATCGAGCTGCCTGCAACGTTATCTGGTTCAAAAGAAATCGAAGTTCGTGCTCGCGTTACCGGTATTCTTGAATCACGTAACTTTGAAGAGGGCCAACGTGTAGAGCAAGGCCAGTCATTATTCACTATTGATCTTGAACCTTATCAACTTGCGGTTGACCGCGCTCAAGCAGCACTTGATGGCGCAAAAGCAGCTTTAATTCAAGCAGAGCGTGATGTAAAACGTTTAGCAAAGCTACGTGCCGAGAAATCCGTTTCGCAGCGTGACTACGATAACGCAAGTTCAGCCAATGATATTGCAAAAACAGATTTAGCTGCCGCTAAAGTAGCTCTGAAAGAAGCACAACTTAATCTTGAATATGCGCAAGTTAAAGCCCCTGTCGCAGGTGTAATGGGTCGTGAGTTTGTTTCTGAAGGCACTTATGTTTCTGGCCCAGATTTATTATTAACGCAAATGACTCAGTTTGACCCGATTCGCATTCGTTTTGGCTTATCTGAGCGTGAACAATTACAAATGCGTCAAGATGTTAAAAATGGCTCACTCACTTTACCTGAGCAAGGCCACTGGCAAACACAAATCAAATTACAAGACGGTTCTTTATACAGCAAAACCGGTGAAGTTAATTTCTCTGATGTCCGTATTAACCCGAACACAGGTACCAGTGAGTTTCAGGCAATTATCCCTAACCCTGATTTCCAACTTCGCCCGGGGCAATTCGTTCGCGTTGAGTTAAGTGGTGCAGTTCGCAAAAACGCTTTCATCGTGCCACAACGAGCCGTGCTTGATAACGGCACCGGTAAGTTTGTTTATGTAGTAAGCAAAAACGAGCAAGGTATGGATGTTGCGTTACCTGCCCCTGTCACTGTAGGTGAATGGATCAAAAAACCAGAAAACGAGCAATACCAAAATTTTTGGTTGATTCGCAGTGGGTTAAAAGAAGGCGACCAAGTTATTGTTGATGGCATGGCACGTATTTTCTTCCCGGGTATGCCAGTCAATGTTGGCAAACCAACCACTAACTCAAGCCACGCAGAATAAGCACAGGGAGTCTTATGTTTTCTCGTTACTTTATAGACAGACCCATTTTTGCGTTTGTTATATCTATTGTTATTGTGCTTGCGGGCCTTGCTGCGATGCGTAGCTTACCAGTTGCGCAATACCCTGAAATAGCACCACCGGTTGTACAAGTCACCGCGGCCTACCCTGGCGCATCTGCAGGAGTACTCGAACAAACCGTTGCTACACCGATAGAAAATGCCATTACCGGTGTTGAAGGCATGATGTATATGTCATCAACGTCAACCAGTGCTGGTTCAACCACAATCGAAGTTACTTTTGAAATTGGTACTGATGTTGACCAAGCCGCTGTAAACGTAAATAACCGTGTAAAACAGGTTGAAGCACGTTTACCTGAAGAAACACGCCGCCAAGGTGTCGTTGTTCAAAAAGGCTCTTCTAGCTTTTTACAAGTGCATGCCTTTTACTCACCAGATGGTACACGCTCGAGTTTATGGACATCTAACTATGTCACTATGAACGTGCTTGACCGTATTAAACGAATTCCTGGTACAACGAGTGTACAAATTTTTGGTGCTAAAGATTACGCTATGCGTATTTGGCTACGCCCTGATGTTATGAGCCAATTAGGGGTTACGGTTGAAGAAATTGCCGGCGCAATCCGCGTACAAAACTCGCAATATGCCGCAGGTAAAATTGGTGCTACGCCAACAACTCAATCTCCTCAAGAACTGGTTTATAGTGTTACAGCACAAGGCCGTTTATCTGAGCCTGAGCAGTTTGAAAACATCATTATTCGTTCAAATACTGACGGCAGTAGCTTACGCTTAAAAGACGTTGCCCGCGTTGAGCTCGGTTCGAAAGATTATAACTTCAAAGGGACGATTAACGGTAAAGAAGCGGTACTGCTAGGTATCTTCTTACAGCCGGGTGCTAATGCTCTTGATGTGGCTGAAGAAGTAAACAGTGTTATTGAAGAAATGAAAAGCCAGTTCCCTACCGGTCTTGCTCATTTAACCTCTTACGACACAACCCGCTTTGTTGAGGTATCAATTCGTGAAGTAGTAAAAACATTGCTTGAAGCCATGGTACTGGTATTCTTAGTGGTGTATTTATTCTTACAAAACTGGCGCGCAACGCTTATTCCGACTCTTGCAGTACCGGTTTCACTACTAGGCACATTTGCTGGCATGTATATGCTGGGTTACTCAATTAACTCACTCACCTTATTCGGTATGGTGCTCTCTATTGGTATTGTTGTTGATGATGCCATCGTGGTACTTGAAAACGTTGAACGTATTATGCACGAAGAAGGCCTAGGTGCTCGAGAAGCTGCCGTTAAAGCCATGGGCGAAGTAAGTGGCCCAGTTGTGGCAATTGTTTTAGTACTTTGCTCTGTGTTTGTGCCAATTGCATTTTTAGGTGGCTTAACCGGTGAGTTATTCCGCCAGTTCGCAATTACTATTTCGATTGCTGTAAGTTTATCGGGTGTGGTTGCCTTAACGATGACGCCAGCTCTTTGTGTGCTTATTTTAAAACAAGAACACAAACAAACCGCCCGTTTTTTCTTATGGTTTAACGACATGTTTACCAAGATCACTGGCCGTTATGTAGGTGCTGTTGGTTTTATGGTGCGCCGTGGTCTGTTAGGTGTGATCTTAATGACGGGTATGGTTGCTGCTACAATTGGCCTTTGGCAAAATACGCCTGGTTCACTTGTACCAGATGAAGACCAAGGTTATTACATCTCTGCCATCTTCTTACCAGATGGGTCATCACTTGAACGCACAGAGCAAGTAACACAGCAAGTTGTCAAAGCCGTACAATCAAACCCAGCTAACGAAAACGTAGTGGCGTTTACAGGTTTTGACTTTATTGGCGGTGGTTACAAAAACAGTGCTGCAACCTTATTCGTGACTCAAAAGCACTGGGATGAGCGTGAAGTTGATACCAAAGCGCTAGTGCAAGAGCTCTTCATGAAAACAGCGGGTATTAAAGAGGCGCTTGTACTTGCCTTTAACCCTCCTGCTATTTTTGGTTTAGGTAACACTGGTGGTTTTGAATTCTACATTCAAAACAAAGGTGACAGTGACCCAGATAAACTACAACATGCAATGCAGTTGATGACAGCTGAAGCACAAAAAAGCCCTATCATCAGTGGCTTGCAAACACTTTGGCGCCCTGATGCACCACAGCTACGTGTTGATGTGGACCGTGAGCAAGCGCGTGCTATGGGTGTCGAAATTGATGACGCGTTCACTGCCCTTGCGGGTAACTTAGGTACTTATTACGTTAACGACTTCAATAAATTTGGTCGCGCATGGCAAGTACTGATGTCTGCAGACGCTGAATTTAGAATGAAGCCTGATGACATTGGTCGTATCTATGTTAAAAACAACCAAGGTACTATGGTGCCACTTTCAGCCTTTACCACTATTGAGTATAGCCGTGGCCCTGAAAACCTTAACCGTTATAACAACTTACCAGCAGTTAAACTAATGGGTAATGCAGCACCGGGTTACAGCTCGGGGCAAGCCATTGCTGAGGTAGAACGTATTGCACAAGCAGTACTACCACCTAATATGACCTACGAATGGACAGGCTCTGCATTCCAAGAAAAACGTAGTTCAGGTACCACAGGAATTGCCTTAGGCCTTGCTGTGATCATGGTATTTTTGATTCTAGCAGCTCTTTATGAGCGTTGGTCACTACCGCTGTCTGTCATGCTTGCCCTGCCATTTGGTACATTTGGTGCGCTTATAGCAGTATGGGTTGTCGGTATGACAAACGATGTGTATTTCCAAATTGGTCTTGTCACACTACTTGGTCTTGCCAGCAAAAACGCGATTCTTATCGTTGAATACGCCTTGATGAAACATCAACAAGGTTGGAGCGCAAGTACTGCTGCACTTGAAGCTGCACGTTTACGTTTTAGACCAATTATTATGACCTCTCTAGCCTTCATTTTAGGTGTTGTGCCGTTAGTACTGAGCTCTGGTGCAGGTGCGGGAGCTCGTCATAGTGTTGGTACGGGTGTTATGGGCGGTATGATGGCTGCAACATTCCTTGCGGTATTCTTTGTGCCACTGTTCTTTTATTGGTTAACGGCGCGTAAGTTAACTGAAAAACGCTCAAGACAAGAGCTTGCTGATGAGATAGCAAAACATCACCAGCAAGAACATGTCAAAACCCAAGAGGGTAACCTGTAAAAAATGAAGGGCAAACAATGAGTTTGCCCTTTTTTTTGATTATTTGATTACTAGCAATTTACTGCTTCGAGCGCTAGTATTAAGGAAAGATGTGTGGAGTGCAGCATGAATAATCAAAAATTAGCCGAATTTGAACAATTTTTTCAAATCAACGAGAGCAATCGCGTCAATTTATACGCCGTTGAACCTGAAGCTGTGCCAAAAACCAATGCTGAACTCGAAGCTGATATCCCCGCTTTATTTAAACTTGCTAACGAAGTAAATGAGCTTGAACAAGCAACCTTACGCCCGCTTAGAAACCTAGGTGATGTTGCACAAGAACTAGCACTATTTTTACAAGCACAATCACGTAAAATTGATTTAATTATGAGCCATATTTTAGCCTCTGAACAGCCAGAAGATGACGCTAACTATTGCGATAGCTATGGCGGTGGCGGGGTAAAATTAACCTCATCAGAAGTATATGAACTTGGACAGACATTTCGCACTAAATTATTCTTACAACACGAAGCATCTGCCATTTATTGCTATACCGAATTAGTCGCCATTGAAAAATGTGATGATGATAAATACCAATATACCTTATTGTTTACGGCGATTCGTGATGCTGACCAAGATTTAGTCGTAAGAGCGGCCTTACATGCCCAAACTCGCCAACTAAAAAAACGTCAACAAGAAAACAATTCGCAAGACAGTTAAAAATCACGCTTTATCGCGCACAAAAAGCTGACATCTATGGCTAAAATGCTAAACTAGCCCCACCTTAGTTTGTTTATTACCTTCATGAAATTTAGACTTTTACCTGAATGGGCTGAGCAAGATGCTGTTATGCTTACTTGGCCACACCAAGATACTGATTGGGCTGCAAATTTAACGGCTGTAGAGCCTGTGTATGTGGCACTTTGCCAAGCAATAAGCCAGCAACAAGATGTTGTGATTGTGGCCCATGATAATGCCCTTAAAGCACATATTGCCGGATTACTTGAAACCGCAAATGTTGATGCTAAGCGCATTCACTTTGTGGTGACACCCTGTAACGATACTTGGGCACGCGACCATGGCCCATTAACCTGTGCGAATATTGATGACGCAACAGAATTAAAAGTAATGGATTTTATTTTTAATGGTTGGGGCAATAAGTTTGCAAGTGAACTTGATAACCAAATTAACCAAGTGCTTGTAAAGCAAGTTGCAAACCCTAAAAATGGTTATCAGCAAAGTGAACTGGTTCTTGAAGGCGGCGGCGTCGAAATCAACGAGCACGGCGTACTACTGACTACAAGCGAGTGCTTGTTAAACCCAAATCGTAACCCAGCACTTACAAAAGCAGATATAGAAAAAACGCTAGTTGAGCAACTTGGCGCTACGTCTTTCCTTTGGGTTGATCACGGTTATCTTGCGGGTGATGATACCGACAGCCATATTGATACACTGGTACGTTTTGCACCAAACAACACCCTTGTATATGTACAGTGTGATGATAAAAATGATGAGCATTTTGCTGCCCTTGATGCAATGGAAAAGCAACTGCAATCATTTAAAACAGCAGAAGGTGAAAACTACACGCTGATTGCCTTACCTTGGCCAAAAGCAGTGTTCAATGAAGATGGTGACAGACTCCCTGCCACATACGCTAATTATTTAATTATCAATAAAACCGTTTTAGTACCAATTTATGGTGATGAAAACGACCAACTTGCGCTTGGTCAGGTTGCCAAAGCATACCCAGATCACACTGTGGTGGGTATTAATTGTGTGCCAATTATTCACCAATTTGGCAGCTTACACTGTATTACAATGCAATTACCGCGCGGCTTTTTAGCAGGAACAAACAATGACTAAACCAACGCATTTAAAGGTTGCTCTTGTTCAGCAATCAAACACCGATAATGCTCAAGACAATATGGCAAAATCTATTGCTGGTATTCGTGATGCAGCAAGCCAAGGCGCTAAGCTTATTGTTCTTCAAGAGCTGCACCGTAGTTTGTATTTTTGCCAAACCGAAGATGTAGACGTTTTTGATTTAGCAGAAACAATTCCGGGCCCAAGCACAGACACCTTAGGCGCACTCGCTAAAGAATTAAATGTGGTGATCGTGTCATCATTATTCGAAAAGCGTGCCACAGGTCTTTATCACAACACCGCTGTGGTTCTAGAAACTGACGGCAGTATTGCCGGCAAATACCGTAAAATGCATATTCCTGATGACCCAGGTTTTTACGAGAAATTTTACTTCACACCGGGTGATTTAGGTTTTCAGCCTATTCAAACCTCTGTTGGCAAATTAGGCGTGTTGGTGTGTTGGGATCAATGGTTCCCTGAGGCTGCACGCTTAATGGCAATGGCCGGTGCTGAAATTTTAATTTACCCAACAGCCATTGGCTGGGATCCGCGTGATGAAAAAGACGAACAAACACGTCAAAAAGACGCGTGGGTTATTTCACAACGCGCTCATGCAGTTGCCAACGGTGTACCGGTGATCAGCTGTAACCGTGTTGGTCACGAAAGTGATCCAAGCGGTCAAAGCGAAGGTATTCAGTTCTGGGGCAACTCGTTTATCGCGGGCCCTCAAGGTGAAATCTTAGCCGAAGCTAACAACAGTGATGAGCAATTATTGGTTGTTGAATTAGACCAAGCGCGTAGTGAAAACATTCGTCGAATTTGGCCTTACCTTCGTGATCGTCGTATCGATCACTATCAGGACTTAACCAAGATTTATCGAGACTAAGCAGTAAAAACAGTTTAAAGGAGTAGTAAATGGCGTTTGCGCAATGGGCAGCATTGCCTTGGGTAAAATCTGAAAAAGATAAAATTCAATGGGGACAACTTACCGGTAGCGGACTGAGCATCGCCATCGCAGAAGGTGTAAAACAACACAACGAGCTGGTTGTGATTGTCACCCCAGATACGCCAAGCGCCCTACGCCTTGAAACTGAGCTCGAATTTCTATTGCCTGAAAACCCAGTCATGGTCTTCCCTGACTGGGAAACTCTACCTTATGATCATTTTTCGCCGCATCAAGATATTATTTCTGCACGCCTAGCCACCTTAAATACATTAAAAAAAGAACAACAAAGCGTATTAATCGTGCCAGTATCAACCTTGATGCTACGTACAGCCCCTGCTTCGTTTATTTACGGTTCAACCCTTAACTTTAAAGTGGGCGATACCTTAGATACCCATACACTGCGTGAAAACTTAGAACAAGCGGGCTATTTACATGTACAACAAGTGATGGAGCATGGTGAATACGCTATCCGTGGTTCTATCGTTGACTTATACCCTATGGGTAGCCCTCACCCATTCCGTTTAGACTTTTTTGATGATGAGCTCGACAGCATTCGTTTATTTGATGTTGAAAGCCAACGCTCTGATGAAAAAGTCGACAAAATTGAGTTACTGCCAGCTCACGAGTTTCCAACTAACGACTCAGACATCGAGCGTTTTCGTATCAATTATCGTGAACAATTTGGCGCAAGTTCTGAGCAAGACTCAATTTATATGCAGGTTACCAAAGGAACTTGGCCTGCCGGTATCGAATATTACATGCCACTGTTTTTTGATGGACTGGCGACTATCTTCGATTACTTACCAAGCAATACGACGTTTATGCATTTTGGCGATATTGAACATGCTGCTGACCAATTTTGGCACGATGTAAATGTTCGCTACGAAAATCGCCGTGTTGATCCACTTAGACCACTACTTGAGCCAATTAAGCTCTATCAAAGTGTTAATGAGCTGTTTGGTGAATTTGGTAAATACGCACGTATTCGTTTATCGCAAGCCAAATTAGGCACCAAAGCAGGCCATACAAACCTTGCCAGTAAAGAGCTGCCAAATGTACGTATAGATCATAAGTTACATGAACCGTATCAAGGTTTAATAAACTATGTTGCTAGCGAGAAAAAACAAAAAGGCCGCGTGCTGCTCTCGGTTGAATCGGATGGCCGCCGCGAATCATTACTGACATTATTAAAACCAAGTGGTTTAAAGCTCAAAGAGTTTGAAACTTTTAGCGATTTTACCAATAGTACAAGCGATGTTGGCCTCATCGTTTCGCCACTTGAACAAAGTGTGGTGTTAGACGGTAAACCGCGTTTAACCATTATCACAGAGCAAGAATTATTAGGTATTAAGGTATCGCAGCGTCGACGCCGTAAACACAAATACGAAGCCAGCCAAGATGCGCTTATTCGTAACCTTGCTGAGCTACGTGAAGGCCAGCCAATCGTACACCTTGACCACGGTGTAGGCCGCTATCAGGGGCTTGAAACCATCGATGCTGCCGGTGTTATCACCGAGTTTGTTACCATCATTTACGCCAACGAAGCGAAGCTTTACGTACCTGTTTCAGCGTTACATATGCTGAGCCGCTATTCTGGTGGCGAAGAAGCCTCTGCCCCGCTCCATAAATTAGGCTCCGATGCGTGGGAAAAAGCTAAAAAACGTGCTGCCGAAAAAGTTCGTGATGTGGCTGCTGAGCTATTAGATATTTACGCAAAGCGCCAAGCAAAACCGGGTAACCAATTTAAGCTTGATGGCAGTGCATATCGTCAGTTTAGCGATAGCTTCCCATTTGAAGAAACTGACGATCAACGCAACGCCATTGAGTCTGTTCTTGGTGATATGCAAAGTAAACAAGCGATGGACCGTTTGGTGTGTGGTGACGTTGGCTTTGGTAAAACTGAAGTGGCAATGCGCGCAGCCTTTGTGGCCGTTAACGATAACAAGCAAGTTGCGGTGCTGGTACCAACGACACTGCTTGCTCAGCAACATTATGAAAACTTTAAAGACCGTTTTGCCGATTTACCAATTGAAGTTGGTGTTTTATCACGCTTTAATTCTACAAAAGAGCAAAAAGATACCCTAGATAAAATGGCTGAGGGTAAATTAGATATCGTTATTGGTACACACAAGCTTATTCAGCAAGATATCAAATTTAAAGATTTGGGCTTATTAATTGTTGATGAAGAGCACCGCTTTGGTGTGCGTCAAAAAGAAAAAATCAAAGCATTACGTGCCGATGTTGATATTTTAACACTTACAGCAACCCCTATCCCACGTACCTTAAACATGGCAATGAGTGGTATGCGTGACCTGTCAATTATTGCCACACCACCTGCAAAACGTTTAGCAGTTAAAACCTTTGTTAGACAAAGGGATGCAGAACTAATTCGCGAAGCAATCCTGCGTGAAATTAAACGCGGTGGTCAGGTGTATTTCTTACATAATAATGTTGAAACTATCGACCGTGTTGCTGAAGAAATCAGTGAATGGGTACCCGAAGCCAGTGTTACAACGGCACATGGTCAAATGCGAGAGCGCGAGCTTGAGCAAATTATGAGTGATTTTTATCACCAAAAATATAATGTCATTGTGTGTACCACCATTATCGAAACCGGTATCGATGTACCCACTGCCAACACCATTATTATGGATAGAGCAGATAAGCTAGGGCTGGCCCAACTACATCAGTTACGAGGGCGTGTTGGCCGAAGCCATCACCAAGCGTATGCATACCTTCTAACAGGTAATCCTAAGTCGTTAACCAAAGACGCTGTAAAACGTTTAGAAGCGATAGAATCGCTTGAAGATCTAGGCGCTGGCTTTGCACTTGCTACCCATGATTTAGAGATTCGTGGAGCGGGTGAATTACTTGGTGACGACCAATCAGGGCAAATGCAAACCATTGGTTTTAGTTTGTATATGGAAATGCTTGAGCAAGCCGTTAACGCATTAAAAGAAGGTAAAGAGCCAACTCTTGAGAATTTACTAGGTCAACAGACTGAGGTTGATTTAAAACTACCAGCCTTATTACCTGAAGATTATATTCATGATGTAAATGCTCGTTTAGGAATCTATAAACGCATTGCAAGCTGTGCTAACCTCAACGATATGGACGAATTACAGGTAGAGCTAATAGACCGCTTTGGTCTGCTACCTGATGCCACTAAAAACTTATTTAGTTTGCAGCAATTAAAACTGCAAGCAAGCAATATTGGCATTAAGAAAATTGAAGCAAATCCGAAAGGCGGTTATTTTGAGTTTAGCCAGCATACAAAGGTTAACCCTAGCTTCATTATAGGTTTGATACAAAGTGCACCACAGGTGTATAAAATGGATGGCGCGAATAAATTGCGCTTTGCGATTAGTGAGGCAAACCCTCGCGAACGCTTGAAAATGGTCACTGCAATGATTGCAGATTTCGAGAAAAAGGTTAGCCATTAATGTTGTTAAGAAATAGTTTTTTGTTGCTGTGTTGCTTATTTACAAGCTCATCGTTTGCAACGAGATGGTTTGAAATTGAAGTACTTATCTATAAACAACGCCCAGCACCTTATTTACAAGAAGATTTTTCTTTAAAGCATGATGAGATTACTGCTAAGCGCGAAAAAGATCTGCTTTCTCCAGCTTATACAGCGCAAGCTAGACAAGAGTGCTTAAATGGCGACAGTCGATTTCAGTCTACGACATTTGCAGATGCTATTATTACCTCGAATCCCCACTCTAACGTGTGCGATGAAAGTGTTGATTATTTATCTAGTTATGACGAATTACCCGTAACACCCGTAGTCGAAGCTCGCGACGACACGGATGAAATTTATCTACTCGCGCCCGAGCAGCTACAGTTTATCGAACAAAAAAAGCAACTAGATCGTAAAGGTCTCACGCCGATACTTCACACAGGTTGGCGTTTTCCTGAAATGAGCGAAAGTAAAGCCCCCAGTATTAGATTGTTTTCAGGTGATCACTTTTCACAAGCGCTCGATAGCCAAGCAACTACTGATAATGACTTTATTAATCTAGTTAGCCCGGTACAGCAATATATTCCCGAACAGTTACAAACGATACCGAAGTGGGAATTAGAAGGTTTGATGAAAATATACGTTCGCCATTACCTGTTTATTCATGCTGATTTTGATATTAGTCAGCGTTTAGAGAGTGGCGACTATGAAAAAGCACGTTTTTCACAATTTAAGCGTGTAATAAGTAATGAAATTCATTATTTCGATCACCCTCGCATGGGGATGATTGTACAAATAAGACGTTATAACCATTAATGGAAACTATTATGAAAAAATATATGGCAATTGCTGCTGCAACGGTAGCGCTTACTTTAGCTGGCTGTTCAAAAGTTAACTTAGAAAACTATGAAAAAATTAAAATCGGTATGGATAAAGCTGAAGTTGAAGCGATTTTAGGCTCAGCGGATAAGTGCGAAGAAAAAACACTTCATACTAATTGTATTTGGGGCAGCAAAGACAAAAATATCGAAATTACATTAGTTTCAGATAAAGTGTCGCTGTACAGCAAAACAGGTCTAGACGCTAAATAAACCTACCAGGGTGGTAATGTACCACCCTCGTTTCTCTTTATTTAACTGACGTCGAATATATCCTTTCAATATTAACAATTTTGCTGCGATTTAAGGTGATTTTGTAGCGCTGCATCAGTGTTTTTTCATCGTTTTGTGTAAAAACCAATACCATATTTAGTTGATACCTACGCTCAACTGCTTGCTTAGATATTTTATTGCTTTCAAGATGATAAAGTTTACCTTCACCGCGTTTTAAATAACGTGCGAATGGCGCTAAACTAAATTGCATCGTTTGTTGTAGGGTATCGTAACCCGGTAAAAACTCTTTAGCATTAACGTGTGTTTCACTAGCAAAATGTAACCATTGAGAAGCCTGCTTGTTCTGATGGCGACGCTTAGAGAATATTTGTCTAACCTCTTTAGGGATACGCTTAAAAGCTTCGTATTCTAGCCAAATATACTGACTAGCAATGCGGTCTTTAGTGATACTATTTCTAAATTGAAAACGCCATTTTGGCCGCCCTCTTACTATTGCACGCCATATAACGCGGGTAATATCCTCTTTGAATATCTCTCGCAACCCATAAATTACACCTAAAATCAAAATTAAGGTTGCAGTTACCTCAGTAAAGGTTGAACGGGCGTTTAACACAACTAACATTACAAAGGCCATGATAACAGCCGTTACAGATCCCTTTACAATGCGCTTTAAGTAGCTATTCAAATGTCGGGTATGACGAGTTAAAACCACACCATGTTCAATCAAACGTTGTAACAGGCGCATTTTATTAGTGATTCGATTGGCATCTTCAAGGGTTGATTGCGAGTTATATTCCTGCTCGTCACGGTAACTATTTTCAGTTTTACAAAACTCTAAAAGCTCGCTGCGCTCTTTTGCAAAATCGCTACTGCGTGGTCCTTCGTCTAGCAACTTTAAAAATGACTGTTCAACATGCCAACTTAAATAGTTATCGGCATTTTTATAAAATGGCAGTAGTTTTTCATCATCTGGTGTGTAGCGTCTCAGCTTTTTAAGCAGCCCTTTGGTTTGCTCACATAATTCAATGGCTGCAGGATAAAACTCTTCAGCTTCTTGGTATTTTAAGGTGTCTTTAATATCAGCATTCAGCGCTAAACGAACTTGGTAGCAATATAAGTTTAAATTTTGTCGATAATCTTGCTGCTCACCTTTGTTTTTACTAACAAAGCGACTTCTCACCAAGGGTAAATGAATATTGTTGGCGTTATAAGCTAAATGTGATTTGAAATGGTTATTAAAAAATGACTCTTCACTAAGTGTTTGTGGATTAACACTCATCTCATTAGGGATTGAGAAATACAGATCTAACCGCTGCTCTGCACGGGGAGTGAGTTCAGGCTCAATAATAAAAGATAGGTTTTCGTCTTGTTTAAGCAATATCACCTCGTTTGTTAAAAGTACCTCTACAGTTTACGCGTTGATAAGCTTTCAGACAATAAAAAAGCCCCGTAAAACGGGGCTTTAATAATCATTTCAAACTAGATTAGAACTTAACGTTCACACCAGCGAAGAAACGACGACCTAGTACATCGTATGTGTACGGGTCAGTGTTTGAGTCATTGTTACCTGAGTAGTAAGGTGCTTGCTTATCGAATAAGTTGTTAACACCTGCAGAGAATGACACTGTGTCGTTCATGATGTATGAACCACTGATGTCGTGGTATACAACAGTACCAACGCTTGGTACTAGACACTCGCTGTCGTCAGCAAGACATGCATAGCTGTCTAGGCCGTCGATCATACGTGCTTGGTATTGTGCATCCCAGTTGTCGCCAGACGCGTTAAGAGTGAAGTTAGACTTAACTTTCGCGTAGCTACCGATACCAGAAGTTACAAGACCTGTGTAATCGATTGTGCTTGTGCCTGAATCAACGATGTACTCATCAAGGATAGTTACATCAAGACCTGTGCGCCAGTTAAGACCTGCAGCTTCAAATGCATACTTGAAGTTTACGTCGTAACCTTTAGTCGATTCGTTACCAATGTTTTGTAATTGGTTGTTGAAGCTAATACGACCAGTGCTTTGGTTGAAGTTGATTGCAGAAGACTGACAAAGTGCAGTATCTTGGTTTTTGTATGAACCTGTAGCAGCGTCAAGACAGTTCTCAACGATGTATTGGTTGTTTACGCTTGAAATTGAGTTTTCGATTTCGATTTCATAGTAGTCAACAGTCATTGAGAAACCATCTAACCACTCTGGAGCGTATACGAAACCAGCTGTTACTGTATCAGCAAGCTCTGGCGTTAATTGGTCATTACCACCCACAGTTACTTCAGCTTGGTCTTGAGCGCCAGGGAAGTTAACTTGTTCGAATGAAGGTGATTTACCTTGGTAAAGCTCAGATACTGTAGGAGCACGGAATGCAGTTGAACGAACAGCACGTAGCATTAGTTCGTCGTTTACACGCCAAGTTAAACCTAGTTTCCAAGTCTCATCTGAACCAAATGTGCTGTAATCAAATGCACGTACAGCTGCGCTTAAGTCAACCATTTGTGCAAATGGTGCATCAGCTAGAAGTGGAACAGCAAATTCTACGTATGCTTCGTTAACGTCGAAACGACCACCTGTTGGTTCAACACGTGGGTCATTTGCAAGACCTTGTGAAGTTAGTGAATCTGGAACGTACCATGCTTTTTCTTCACGACGTTCGATACCCGCTGCGAAACCAACGTAACCAGCAGGAAGTTCCATTACTTCACCATTAAGGCCAGCTGAAAGAACTAATAATTGGCTACCACCTGAGTTGTTTTCAGTGTAGTTGTACTGTGCAAGGTTGCCAGCAGACCAGTCAGCTTGGTTTAGTGGGTTAAACTCACCTTCACCGATTGCATCTTGGATTGAACCCATGTTTAGAAGGTTTGTTGCACGGTCAACTGAATCGTTACGACCGAATACTACTGAAGTATCCCAGCCCCAACCGTTGTCGAATGAACCGTCTAGACCGATTACTGCGCGTACTGTGTCAACTACTTGCTCATAACCACGAGGACCTACGTCTGTCATACGACGACCGTAAGAGATGTCTTCTCCGTCAGCAACACCATGAGAAAGAAGTGAATCACCCATAGTTTCTGCATCGTATTTGAAGTCAAACCATACTGGCTGTGGAGCCATTTGTTGAGTTGACCAACGCTTAGAGTAAGTGAATTCAGACACTAGACGCGTTTCATCAGTTACGTCAAAGTGGCCGATACCTGTAAGGTTTAAACGACGCATTGGCGTGTATAGGTAGCTTGTTGCTGAGTAGTTGTATGCATCACCAGCAGCAGTGAAATCATGCCAACCACCATCTGCTTGACCTTGAAGGTCTGCATTTTCAGCCCAAACGTGGCCGAAAGGTGTATAAGAAGAACCACCACAGTAGAAGCTACCGTTGTCGTAATCTTCTTCGATAGGACAATCAGAGAAATCACGATCTGCTTGAGAAGCATCACCACGGTCAGTGTATTGTAAACCGATTACAACGTTACCACGGTCAAAGCTTGAACCCATTGTGATATCGAAAGACGTTTCGTCTGCATCGCCTTCACCAGTGATAGCACCGTTAAGGTTCATGTCTAGACCTTCGAAGTCGTCTTTTAAGATGATGTTAACAACACCCGCTACCGCGTCAGTACCGTATACAGCAGATGCGCCGTCTTTTAGTACTTCAACTTGCTTAATCATTGATACTGGGATTGTATTTAAGTCAACAGTAGATGCAGCACCAGTACCAGAGTTGATCATACGACGACCATTTACTAGTACTAGAGTACGTTGTGCACCAAGACCACGTAGGTCAACACGTGCGTTACCACCTGAACCGTTGTTAACAGCAGGGTTGGTCATTGCACCGCTTGCTGCAGTCATTTTTTGTAAAACGCCATCGATGCTTGATGCACCCATTGCTTTGATGTCATCTGCACCAATTAATGTTACAGGACTAGACGTCTCCATATCGGTACGCTTAATGCGAGAACCTGTAACTTGAATCTTTTCGATTGAATCTGCCGCATCTTCAGCAGCTAATACTTGCATGCTTGAGAACATTGGGATTGCTGATACAACAGCTAAACCAAGAATTGATTTTTTCATGTGAAAACCCTACTTGTTGGAAATTTACCTTAGTTAGGTAGCGCTCGTTATTATTCGAATCACGAGTCAGCGGCAGGCAACTTAGGCTCAGTTAACTGAACGAAAACTGAATGATAGAACAATAAAAAAACAGCCTAAATTTCTAGTTTCCAATTGGGGTAATAAGGTTTCACGATGTATCAATGTTAACAGAAAAAAACACTATAAAATCAGATTTCTACAATACTTTACAACCAAAAAAAATACGATTGAAATCAATTGCACGAACTTTGTAATCAAGTGTAACTAGGGCCGTATTGAGGCTACAAATGAAATTTTTACAACTTGATCACACATCGTTATAAAAACCGTAAAAGCTTGGTAAGACTGCTAACCATAGTTATTCACTAAAATTAACTAATTAGACAAAGTTAGTCGGTTAATCGCTGTATTGGAGGACGTTTTTTTAGATTTGTTCCAAAACTTTGTGGTTTTCTTGGAATAAGTTAGTTAAATGGCGTCGATTTGTAGGAAAACTAATTTGATGGTGTGTATCACTTAGTCAAATAAACAGTTACTTGGTGATACACATATAAATGTTGCGATATTAAGGTTGGATAGAATCGAAATAATAAAAAAGCGTGTGTGTTTTGTTACTAGCATCTTGATAGGTCACGGTCATCTTCCATGTCATGACGGGTTCTGAACACGCCCCTACCATTGTATTAGCAGTCCATATTTGTTCAGTGTTAGTAAACTGAACTGGGATGAACCCCATATACATAGATACACCTTCAAGTTTAGCTGAGGGATTTTTGGCATCATCTGGCAACTTCAAGTTAATTGTAAAAGGGGTTTCTGGGCTAACTTTAGAATTACTTAACCAAACTTCTACATTATTAGTAAATTGACATCGGCTATTATTTTCACAGCTTGTACTTGCGCTACCCTCTTCTATACTTTGGTAATCACACGCAGCAGTAAAAATACTGATCAGGAAAACTGGGAGTAAACTAATTCTCACTTTCTTTGCCTGTATAAAATAAAAGCGGATACTAGTCAGGTCATAGATAAAAGACAACTATGCTCGATGGAATAAGCTAATAAAAATACAATCACTGACAAAAAATAACCAACAAAACATCAAAAATTGATTGATGTCATAATTTTATGCAATTGACCTATCTTTTTTAGGTCAAAAATTTTATCATTTCCATCGCAAAAATAAGGGTTTCTCGAGTTTGTTTTCTGAAGCTAACACCTTTTAGCTAGCTTTAGGTAACACACTTGTGAAGTAATAGTAGGCCCCACTTTTATCAAGTGGGTAATTCATTTCTAAAACGCATTAATTGCAGCGGAAGCCAGAAAATGAGCCAAACAGTAGCATCACAAACTGAGTACAATTATAAAGTTGTACGCCAATTCGCTATTATGACAGTGATTTGGGGCATCGTTGGCATGAGTGTTGGGGTTCTGATTGCTGCCCAATTAGCTTGGCCAGCACTTAACTTTGATACACCATGGTTAACTTACTCTCGACTACGTCCGTTACATACGAACGCAGTAATTTTCGCATTTGGTACAAGTGCTCTTTTTGCGACGTCTTATTACGTCGTACAACGTACGTGTCAAACGCGCCTTTTCTCAGATAAACTAGCAGCCTTCACCTTCTGGGGTTGGCAACTTGTTATCGTACTTGCAGCGATCACCTTACCTTTAGGTATCACAAGCTCAAAAGAATACGCAGAACTTGAATGGCCAATCGATATTCTTATCGCCGTTGTTTGGGTTACATACGCAGTTGTATTCTTCGGTACGCTAATCAAGCGTAAAGTATCGCACATCTATGTTGCGAACTGGTTCTACGCTGGTTTCATTATTACTGTTGCCGTTTTACACATTGTAAACAGCATGGCAATTCCAGTTTCACTTACTAAATCATACTCTATCTACGCAGGTGCTGTAGATGCAATGGTTCAGTGGTGGTACGGTCACAACGCTGTTGGTTTCTTATTAACTGCTGGTTTCTTAGGTATGATGTACTACTTCGTACCAAAACAAGCAGGTCGCCCTGTTTACTCTTACCGTTTATCGGTAGTTCACTTCTGGGCACTTGTTTCTTTATATATCTGGGCAGGTCCTCACCACCTACACTACACTGCGCTTCCAGACTGGACGCAAAGCTTAGGTATGGTTATGTCAGTTATCCTATTCGTTCCATCTTGGGGTGGTATGATCAACGGTATCATGACGTTATCAGGTGCATGGCATAAACTACGTACTGACCCAGTACTTCGTTTCTTAGTTGTTTCTCTATCTTTCTACGGTATGTCTACGTTCGAAGGCCCAATGATGGCTATTAAGTCTGTTAATGCGCTTTCACACTACACTGACTGGACTGTAGGTCACGTACACTCAGGTGCACTAGGTTGGGTTGCAATGATTTCTATCGGTGCTATCTATCACCTAATCCCTGCACTATTCTCACAAGGCCGTATGTACAGTGTTAAACTAGTTAACACGCATTTCTGGTTACACACTGTGGGTGTTGTTCTATACATCGTAGCAATGTGGATCTCAGGTGTAATGCAAGGTCTAATGTGGCGTGCAGTGAACTCAGACGGTACGTTAATGTACAGCTTTGTACAGTCATTAGAAGCTTCGTATCCGTTCTATATCATGCGTTTCCTAGGCGGTGTTTTCATCGTAACAGGTATGCTAATTATGGCTTACAACGTTTATCGTACTATTGCTGCGAAGAAAGATTCGCTTCAATTAGACGCTGACGCACAATTAGCATAATGGAGTAGCACGATGAGCAATAATAATTCACAAAACAAACACGAAATAGTCGAAAAGAACGTTGGCCTTATGGCTATCTTGACTGTTTTTGCTATCAGCTTTGGTGCATTGGTAGAGATTACACCACTTATGTTCCAAGACGATACGACTAAACCTGTTGATGGCTTACGCCCTCTTACAGCGTTAGAAATGGAAGGCCGCGATATCTATGTACGTGAAGGTTGTTACAACTGTCACTCACAAATGATTCGTCCTTTCCGTGACGAGGTTGAGCGTTATGGTCACTACTCTGTAGCTGGTGAGTCAGTATGGGATCACCCATTCCAATGGGGTTCTAAGCGTACTGGTCCTGACCTAGCTCGTGTTGGTGAGCGTTACTCAGACGATTGGCACCATGCTCACTTAATGGACCCACGTGCTGTGGTTCCTGAGTCAAACATGCCAGCGTTTCCTTGGTTAGATGAAAACAGAGTCGATACAACCCATACTCTTAAAAAGCTTCAAATATTCCGTGATAGCTTCGGAATTGATAAATCAAGCGACCGTTACGACGGTAAAGGTTATGGTAGCGACGAAGAGTTAAAAGCTGACATTGCGAAAATTGAAGCCATGAACGATGGTAAAGGCGCGACTGAAATGCAAGCTCTTATCGCTTACTTACAACAGCTTGGCACACACTTGAAGTAATTATTATGGATTACGGAACATACAGAGGCATTTTAACTCTGGTAATTTTAGTACTGTTTATTGTGATTGTTGTATGGGCATACAGCAAGCGTAGCAAAAGTCGATTTGATAATGCTGCTAATGCCATATTTGAAGATGAAAAAAAACACAACAACACAATCTCTAACGAGGAAAAGGAGTCTGAGAAATGACTAGCTTTTGGAGTATATGGGTTATTGTATTAACCCTTGCGTGTCTTGCTATCATCTTCGGCCTACTTCTGTGGAACTTGAAAAACTACACAGGTGTTAAAGAAGGCGAAAGCTGTGGTCACGAATTTGATGGCATTGAAGAACTAAACAACCCACTACCAAAATGGTGGACTTACATGTTCTTCGCGACATTTGTATGGTCTGTTTATTACCTTGCAGCTTACCCAGGTTTAGGTAATTGGGAAGGTTTAGGTAAATGGACAAGTTCTAACCAAGGTATTACTTCTCTAGCTGAGTCTAAAGAAGCAACTGAACAAGCATTAGCTAATGGTGAGAACGTTCAATTAGACCAAGAGTTTATTGCAGCAGATGAGCGTTTTGGCCCAATCTTTGAGTCGTACGCGAAACAAGATATTGAAGCACTTGTAAAAGACGAAAAAGCGCTTGAGATTGGTCAACGTTTATTCTCTCAAAACTGTGCTCAGTGTCATGGTTCAGATGCACGTGGTGGTTTAGGCTTCCCTAACCTAACTGATAAAGATTGGTTATATGGTGGTACGCCAGACAAAATCAAAGAAACACTTCTTTATGGTCGTGTTGCTGCGATGCCACCTTGGGGTGATGCACTTGGTGAGCAAGGTATTAAAGAAATGACTGCTCACGTACTAAGCTTATCTGGCCGTACTGTAAACCAAAAAGATGCCGAAGCAGGTGCTGCGAAGTTCGCAATGTGTGCAGCGTGTCACGGTGCTGACGGTAAAGGTTCAGTTGCACATAACTTACCATTTGGTGCACCTAACCTAACTGATAACATCTGGTTGTATGGTGGCTCTAAACGTGCTGTTGAAGAAACACTTAGAAATGGCCGTGCAGGTGTAATGCCAGCATGGAAGGACATTCTAGGTGAAGATAAAGTACACCTATTAACAGCGTACGTTTACAGCTTATCGCAAGATAAATAACCACGTCGTTAATAAAATGTATAAACAATTAATCTTTTAATTCAATAGATTAATTAAGATCAAAAAAGTCTCCATCTGGAGGCTTTTTTTTAGTCTTTTGCTTTTAGATCCGATAAAATGCGTACAACATTTTTTAAGGTATAAGTACTATGAAACCGACTCCTTGGTATAAAAACTTTTGGCCATGGTTTTTAATCTCCTTCCCGCTTGCTGCAATTATCGGCTGTTTTGGTCTAATTTATATGGCTATTGGCAATGGCCCTGATATGGTTGTTGATGACTACTATAAAAAAGGCAAGGCAATTAACCTTGAACTCAGTAAATTCAATAAAGCCAAAGCACTATATCTACATGGTGATTTAGACGTAACTGATGATAAAGTTAGCTTTAAGTTTACTAAAGGTGATGCAAGCCAAGTTCACTCTTTAAAAATGTCATTTTATCATCGCACCATTAAAGCCAACGACTTCAATGTTAGTTTAATGAAAAACGCTCATGGTGACTTTACAGCCCTACTCGACACTCACGTTGACGGTGCATACACAGTGTTTATTGAACCTATCGATAATAGTTGGAAGTTAAAAGAAGACATTACTCTTCCTACTGATAAAACAATTTCGATTAGCCCTGAATATAAGTAGTAAACTCAAATGTCCGATAATTGCTTTCATTGTCTTGAAAGTGTGCCAAAAGGCTTTAATGCGACTGTCGAAATAGACGGTAAGGCACAACCTATGTGTTGTATTGGTTGCCAAACGGTTGCTGAGAATATCGTCGCCCAAGGCATGACCGATTACTATAAGTTTAGAACTGTGCGCTCTGGTAAAGTAGAACAACTTGTTCCAGAGCAGCTTGAGTTAATTAAGAGTTACGATAACGAAGATATACAAGATGAGTTTATTTCAGCCACAAATGACTTATCAGAAGTGCTTCTTACCGTCGAAGGTATCACCTGTGCTGCCTGTGCTTGGTTAATCGAGAAACAATTACTCAATTTAAAAGCAATTAAGCGTGTGGATGTAAATACATCGACTAATCGTGCGATGATCCAATGGGATAAATCGGTTACTCCACTTAGCCAAATTATCACCTCATTACACGAAATCGGCTATAAAGCTTACCCGTTTCAGGCTGATCTTGAAGCGAGTCAAAAACAACAAGCCGCTAAAGCCTATATCCGCCGATTAGGTGTTGCAGGTCTGATGACTATGCAAGTAATGATGTTCGCTTTTGCCATGTATTTTGGCATGTTCTCGGGCATGGAAGAAAACTTTGAACAGTATTTCCGCTGGATAAGCTTAGTTCTTGCTTCGCCGGTTATTTTATACAGCGCCCTGCCGTTCTTAACCAATGCAATTAATGGTTTAAAAGCCAAACAGCTCAATATGGACTTACCCGTATCTTTAGCGATTTTTGGTGCTTATGGTGCGAGCTGCTATGCCACATTAATGTCGGTTGGCGAAGTTTATTTTGAATCTATCTGTATGTTTACCTTCTTATTATTACTGGGTAAATATTTAGAATTTAGAGCCCGTTTAAAAGCCAGTGAATTTACTGCTAACTTACAAAAACTTTTGCCTTTAACTGCACGAATTATCAATAGCGATAATCAAGAATCAATTATTGCGGCTAAAAAGCTTAAATTAGGCGATGTTGTTTTAATTAAAGCAGGCGAAACCATTCCTGCTGATGGTGTTGTGATCAAAGGTAAAACAACTGTTGATGAAGCCATGATGACAGGCGAGCATCAGCCAGTTAATAAATTTATCAGCCATCAGGTTTACGCTGGTACTATTAACCACGATGGCGTGATCAGTATTGAGATCAACAAAATCGGCCAAAATACGCTGCTTAATCAAATTATTAAGTTACAACACACAGCATTAACCAAACGCCCTCGATTAGTTGAGATTACAGATAAAGTCGCGCAGTGGTTTGTTGCGTGTTTATTACTGTTTGCCTCCATTACAGCGATTGGCTGGTATCAAATAGACCCTGAGCATGCTTTTTGGGTTACTATTTCGGTGCTTGTTGCAACCTGCCCTTGCGCCCTTAGTTTAGCGATTCCAACTGCCCTAACCTGTGCCGTAGCCAGCCTTACAAAGCGTGGCATTTTAATTAAACAAGCCCATGTTTTAGAAACGCTACCACAATTAACAGATATCGCCTTCGATAAAACAGGTACTTTAACGCAGGGTCGTTTCACTATTGAGCGTGTTGAAATGGTCAGCAGCCATTATAGTGAAGCTGATGCATTACGATTAGCAGCGCAACTTGAAAGCTTCTCAGAACACCCAATTGCTAATGCGTTTGCAACTTACAACGACACGGTTAACCCTATCGAAAATGTCACAATCGAACCGGGTAAAGGTATTACAGCAGAGCTTAATAAACAGCACCTAGCGATAGGTAAAAGCGGCTGGTTTGATACCGAAAAAGCAGATGCACAAGCAACCTTGTATGTCGATAAACAAGTAGTTGCGCGCTTTTATCTCGCCGATAGCTTACGTAACAACGCAGAAAAACTAATCACAGAGCTGCACTCTCAACAAATAAAGTGTCACATGTTAACGGGTGATGCATCAAACAGTGGTGAGCGAATCGCAAAACAGTTAAATTTAGATACCGTGCATGCAGCATGTAGCCCTCGCGACAAACAAACTCATGTTGAAGCACTCGCAAACAAAGGCGCCATCGTTGCCATGGTGGGTGATGGAGTCAATGATAGCCCAGTATTTGCCAGTGCCCATTTATCTATTGCAATGGAAACAGGCGCTGATATTTCCAAAAACAGTGCTGATGTGGTATTACTCAATAGTGATCTAACCGCCATCGAGCATTTGCTCACAGTGTCGAAAAAGACGCGCCGTATTGTTAAGCAAAACTTGGCACTATCACTTATTTACAATGGTTCGATTTTACCACTGGCAGCCCTTGGGCTTGTTGCTCCTTGGATGGCCGTCATCGGTATGTCTGCAAGCTCCATTTTGGTTATTACCAACTCATTAAGGTTATTAAAACTATGAGTATCATCTACATGCTTATCCCGATTGCCATATTATTTGTGCTAATTGCTATTGGGGTGTTCTTTTGGGCTGTAAAGAGCGAACAATTTTCTGATTTAAACAAACAGGGCCACAGTATCCTGTTCGAAGACGATAAAGAGCAGCACAACAAAAGTAATGATTGATCCGCTGTTTATTAGTGCATTTGTAATGGGTTTGCTAGGCAGTGGTCACTGTCTAGCTATGTGTGGTGGCATTGCCAGTAGTTTACAACTTGCTGCTAACAAAAACCGCGCAGTCAGTTTTTCTGTTGCTTATAATCTGGGACGTGCGCTTAGTTACATGATTGCTGGTGCCTTAGTCGCTGGAATTAGCAGCCGTTTTGCAGCGCAAAATACCACTATTTCTATAGCATTATCGTTTTTAAGTGGTATTTTTATGCTCCTCGTTGGGGTTTATATTATGCGCTTAGCGGCGACCCTACAGTGGTTAGAAAAACTAGGAAAAACCCTAGTATGGCAGCATTTAGCTAAGCTCAATCGTTATTTATTACCGGTCGATACAACACCTAAAGCCCTACTCTATGGCGCTTTATGGGGTTGGTTGCCCTGCGGATTAGTTTATTCAGCACTGACTTGGGCTCTCACCAGTCCATCAGCACTACATGGGGCTGGAGTAATGTTATTTTTCGCGTTAGGAACCTTTCCTGCGATGATAAGCGTAGGTCTAGTCAGTCAAAAAATACACGCTATTTTCAACCATGTTTGGACTAGGGTTATTCTAGGCAGCGTAATAATATGGTACGGTATATACTTATTAATTATAGCAACCGATAAGCTAGTTCATTAATCTTACGCGTTGTTAACTTATTTGAATGGATTTGATGTATGGACTTCTCACAAAACAAGTCAAAAGGCTTATGCACAATTAGCTGTAATAATTGCAGTATTAGCCAGCTATGTTTGCCATTTTCATTAAACGGTCAAGAAATGGATCGTCTCGATGAAATCATCGAGCGCAAAAAACCACTGCACAAAGGTGACTTTTTATTTGAGTCTGGTGAAAGCTTAAATGCGATATATGCGGTACGCTCAGGTTCGTTTAAATCTTACACGTTATCTGAGCAAGGCGATGAGCAAATTACTGGTTTTCATTTAGCTGGTGATTTAGTCGGTTTCGATGCAATTAACAAAATGGCTCATCAAAGCTTCTCGCAAGCACTTGAAACCTCAATGGTATGTGAAATTCCATTCGATACCCTCGATGATTTAGCAGGTAAATTACCAAAGCTACGCCAACAAATTATGCGTTTAATGAGTAATGAAATTAACTATGACCAAGAAATGTTATTGTTACTCAATAAAAAGTCAGCTGAAGAGCGCCTAGCGAGTTTTATCTATAATCTTGCAGAGCGTTTCGGTGAGCGCGGTTTTTCGCGTAAAGAATTCCGTTTAACCATGACACGTGGCGAGATCGGTAACTATTTAGGCCTTACTGTTGAAACAATTAGTCGCCTTTTAAGCCGCTTCCAAAAAGCTGGTTTTATTAAGGTTGAAGGTAAATTTATCACCATTTTGGACCAGCAAGCACTTGCAACAACAGCAGCGATTAAATGTAAGTAGAGTTTGATTTAAAGCAACTTTCTATTGTTTGCCCCTTTAACTGTTCTAAATTTAGGTTACACTCAAAGTACTACTTTTTGCGGAACAGTTAAGGAGCAGCACATGGACGCAATTAAACGAATTTTAGCAGTTATAGACCCAACCAAAGAGCAGCAACACAGTTTAAGTCGCTCAATTGATCTAGCCAAAAAATCTGGCGCGACCATCACCGCTTTCCTCAGTATCTACGACTTCTCTTACGAAATGACCACGATGCTTTCTGCTGATGAGCGTGAAGCGATGCGTGAGGCGGTAATCAAAGATCGCCAAGCATGGCTAGACGAGCAAATTGCACTTTATCCTGAGCTTACCATTGATAGCTGTGTTGTTTGGCATAACCGTCCTTACGAGGCAATCATTAATACTGTTATTAATGACGGCTATGATTTAGTCGTAAAAGGTACCCATCAACACGATACGCTTAAATCAGTTATCTTCACACCAACTGACTGGCACCTAATTCGCAAGTGCCCTGCTCCAGTTTTACTTGTTAAAGAAAAAGAGTGGCCAGCACAAGGTAATATTCTTGCAGCAGTGAACGCGGTAAGTGAAAACGAGCAACACCTTGAACTTAACAAACGTATTATTAATGATGCTCGCTTCATTTGTGATTTAGCGAATGCCACTCTTAACCTTGTGAATGCATACCCTGCAACTCCGGTTAACATTGCTATTGAAATTCCTGAGTTTAACCCGGGTGTTTATAACGAATCAGTTAAGAAACATCACTTTGAATCAACGCTTTCGTTAGCTGAAGGGTTTAATATTGATAAAGCTCATTGCCACATTGAAGAAGGCTTACCAGAAGATGTCATTCCTGATGTTGCTGCACGGTTAAACAGCGAATTAGTAGTGATTGGTACTGTCGGTCGCACGGGGTTAAGCGCGGCGCTTGTCGGTAACACTGCAGAGCATGTCATTGATAGTCTTGATTGTGATGTATTAGCGTTAAAACCAGACGGCTACGTCAGCCCTCTTGCTAAATAACATTTTTAAAATGCATTAAAAAAGCCCCAGTTCGGGGCTTTTTTTATATACAGTTTGAGGGTTTTTATATATTTGTTACATCGATAAATAATGATTCATCAATGTTTGTCGATGAGACCACCGCCTCGCTAAAGTCATAGCTTTCACGATTGCCTTCTCTATCAAGTGGTAAGTTTTCAAAATCAAATAAGTTTCTGTCTGCAAGCTGACTTGGGCTAACATTCTGTAAAGACTTAAAAATACTTTCAACACGACCCGGAGTTTTCTTATCCCACTCTGTCAGCATGGCTTTAATTGATTGACGCTGAAGGTTTTCTTGCGAGCCACACAAGTTACAAGGAATAATCGGGAAATCTTTATGCTCGGCGTATTTAATTAAATCTTTCTCACGGCAATATGACAACGGACGAATGACTACGTTACGTTCATCATCAGAGCGTAATTTTGGTGGCATCGCTTTTAATCGTGAACCATGAAACATATTTAAGAACATTGTCTCAACAATGTCATCCATGTGATGACCAAGTGCTAGTTTTGTCGCGCCAATTTTTTCTGCGAATGAATAAAGTGTGCCGCGACGAAGTCGTGAACACAGACCACACGTCGTCTTACCTTCTGGTACTTTTTCCTTTACTAGTGAGTAGGTATCTTTATCAACGATGTAATACGGGATATTTAGCGTTTCAAAGTAATCAGGCAAAATGTGCTCAGGAAAGCCTGGCTGCTTCTGATCAAGGTTTACCGCAATCACTTCAAATTTAATTGGCGCTGCTTTTTGTAAATTAAGCAAAATATCTAGCATCGCAAAAGAATCTTTACCACCACTGATACACGCCATAACAACATCACCGTCTTCAATCATGTTGTAATCAGTAATCGCGTTACCAACATGCCTTCTTAGACGCTTTTGAAGTTTATTAAATTCAAGAGTTTCTTTTCTAGTATCAGTTTGATTCATTTGCTCTGCTCATACAGGCTTTGCTAAGCCATGTTTCATAGTAAAAAGTTCGGCGTGGATTATACGGACTTTTTATACGAGTTGAAATGATTAGCTTGGGATTATTGTCGTTGTACTCTGCAACTTAATTTATATAAAAGCACAAACAAATCGAAAACAATACATTCGTATTTTACTGTATACACATAGGCTCACTTTGAGCAGGTATAATGCTCCTCTTGGCTGTCATCTGCTGGTGTGCACCACTTTAACAATACCTCTTTTAGAGATTCATACTTTATTGGTTTAGCAATGAAATCATTCATCCCAGCATCAAAACAGCGCTGCTTATCTGCACTTAATACATTAGCAGTCAATGCAATGATAGGTGTTGATTTAAAGGCTTCTTTCTCGCGTATTTTTATTGTTGCCTGAGGGCCATCTAAAACAGGCATTTGCATGTCCATGAAAATAATATCAAATAACTGTTTCTCACATTGTAATATGGCTTGTTCGCCATCATTTGCTATTTTTATTGAGCTAATATTAAATTCATTTAGCATCGCTTCGATAACGACCTGATTGATTTCATTGTCTTCAACAATCAGAACATTTAGTCTTGAGAAATCAAAAGACTCATCTGGAAATTTCATCAGCGTTACCTCTTTTATATCAGCATGCTTAAAGCTCTGTTTTGCTACCATCTGAAAATAAAAACGTGAACCAACACCAGCTTCACTTTCAACATGTAAAGTTGTGCCCATCAAATTGAGTAACTTACTCGAAATAGCCAAACCTAACCCTGTACCACCAAAGCGACGTGTAATTGAGGCATCAGCTTGTGAAAAGGCTTCAAATAAATTACTCATGTGCTCTTTGACTATACCAATCCCAGTATCTATTACGTTAAACGTTAAGCTAAATTCATCATTACGTTGAGCAATTTCAACACTCAACGTCACATTACCCCGCTCTGTAAATTTAATTGCGTTACCAAGTAAATTAATTAGTACTTGTTTCAAACGCGTTTCATCTCCTAAGAAGATGGCCTCTTTGCCATCAGGGCTTGTTTCAATATTAAATTGAATATTCTTGCTATGTGCTTGTTCTAAAAATAGATGCTGGAGTTCATCTAACATACTGCTTAACTTAATTGGTTGAGATTCTAGCTCAATTTTAGAAGCCTCTATTTTACTTAAATCCAAAATATCATTAATAATCACTAATAAACTCGAACCAGAAGACTGAATAATAGCAAGCATCTTTGCCTGTTCTGTAGTGAGTGTTGTTCTACTCAATTGTCGAGCCATTCCTAAAATACCATTCATAGGAGTTCTTATTTCATGACTCATATTGGCGAGAAACTCTGATTTTACTTTTGTCGTGTGCTCTGCAACTTTTTTTGCTTCAGAAAGATCACGACTTAAAATACGAAAGCTATCTGCTGCGCTTGCAAGAACTCCAATTTCATCTTTACGGTTTAAATCATGTATTGGTGCCGATAAATCCCCTTCTAAAAAGCGTTGAAAACTGACAGTGAGCCTCTTGATGGCTTGAGATATTTGTAGATGAAAAAAAGCGGCAAGCGCTAACACATAAATAAACACGACAGCCGCCAGTGCTTTTAATATTTTTTCGGTTTTAGAAACTGTGATTTCCGCGTCTTTTTTGATCTGATTCAAATGGGCTAAAGAATTCTCTCTTAGCTTATTTGCTAGTGTACTAAACTCGATTGCATCCCCCGCCATTACAACATTTACCAAACTAAAGTAGTTGCGATTAGCCTGAATAGCTTTTGAAAAAGCGTTCTGATAAGTGCTCGCTAATGTCGCTGTTCTTATAATTTCACTCTGAACATCATCTTGTTGTGTCATAGCTAGATCATTATTAAGCCCAGATAACACTTGCAAAGCATTATTAACGGCAGTTCGTTTTGTATAGTCTTTTTTAGTTAAAAATTGATAGGCATCACGATGTAGCACATGCCACATATTGAGGCTTTCGGCGATGATCAACATTTGTTCGTTTGAAACAGCTAGCTTCTTTAGGTTTTCAAGATGAGTAACGGCCTCAAAATAAATGCTCGGAAGTTCAACTTCGATGAGCTCTGATCTAATTTCATATCGCTTCGTGAGCACACCTAAATTATCACTATATCTGTCGATTAACTCAGACATAGAGTCTAAATATACTTGGCTATCACTCTCATCTGATTTCAAGTTAACTTCATTTAAACGGCTTTTTACACTGTCGAAATTCTCTATGATTTTACTAAAAACAGCTTCACTTCCAGACGAGCCATAGACAGAGATATCTCTTTGCATTTCAACAATATCTTTGTTTATGCTTAAGATGCTTACTGCATAATTGCTTATACGGCTAATATCATTGAAAGACACTTCAATTGTTTTGAGGCGCTTGTTCATCACAACAAAGCTTATTCCCATGACTAATATCACCAGCATTAATGCAAGTAATACTTTAGCTGCCAGTGACTTAGAAATGATATTAATCAATTTAATTCCCTATGAGTTTAATAGCTCATACCACTTATCTAAGCTGTAATCATAATTAGGCATTACTGTATTCCAAACGGCAATATTCGAAAAACGCTTTATATAACTGCCACCATCTCGCATTTGGCCCGCTTTAACTGACACTTTTCCATCTGTACCTTGCAGGTCTATTGATGCAGCTTTTCCTTCATACCAATAATCCCATTCCGGCTTTGACATAAGCGGCTGACTGCGCTCGGGGTTAGAAATATAATATCCTTGGCGCGCAATAAATGCTCCAGGATAGCCAGATAACCACCAATTCATATACTCATATGCCGCATCTTTTACATGCCCTTGTGTATTTGAAGATAAGCACATAACCCCATGCCATGCACGGTACCCTTCTTTGGGAGAAGCATAGACAACAGGTATCCCCTGTCCTTTACATGCACTTACACCTGGAGAAAACATACTTTGAATATTGACCCGTTTCATTTTCATGAAATCTACAGACTGCGGAACAGACGTCCAAAAGCCAGCGAAATGACCTTGCCTTTTTTTCTCGAGTAGAATTGCAAATAGCTGATCTATTTCAGAAATACTCATATTGCCAATATCGTTGAAACGCATCAGTCCTTTGCCTTGAGCTGCTAAAGCTGCATCAAAGATTCCAATAGTGGGAGCATTCACTAAAGCCACTTTACCTTTGTTTTTTTCATCAAGTAACCAAGCCCATGACTCTGTTTCATAAGGAATACCTTGCTCTATAAAATTAGTGTTGTAGCCAAATGAATCAACATTATGGACATAAGGCATAAAACTAATTTGCTTTGTAGGTGTAGTTCCCAAGGAGCCATCGGCTTGAACATAAAGTAACTTGTTAGGTGAATCTCCGGCTCCTATGCTTGCTTCAGGTGTAATCTTGCCTGTTTTAGTCAAAGGGTTAATTTCTTGCCAATAGTTTAACCTATCAATATCTAATGGCTGTATTGCACCAGCTTGCCATAGTATGTTGATTGAATCAGACCATTGCTCATAGAGATCGAATGAATTTGGGTTTGCAGCTGCTTTTTGTAGTATAGCAGCACTGCCCATTGGGGTAAACTCAACATTAATGCCTAACTCACGCATTGCGCGTTGTCTGAGCTCTTCTTGTAATGTGACATGTGTCCCCATAACGCGCAAAGTGATTTGCTTTTTAGCAAAAACATAGGGGGCTTTAAACGCCAACGTTGATACCGCAGCACCTACGCTAAGAGTTTTCAAAAAGCGCCGACGATTTTGAGCATGATTCATTACATTACCCCAAATTTTTATATACATTAAGTATAGGTTAAATTTGAAGATAGCCTAAACTTAGGCAATCGCAATGTATTGTTAGGGTTAGGGATATAAGTATAAAATTGCTTTAAACCTTATGTTTAAAGCGCTAAATGTCCTTTTGCTGCAATAATGGATTGTTCAATTGCCGTATTTTTAACAGGCTTTGATACAAACAAATCCATCCCCGCTTTTTTACAGGCGGCTTTATCATCTGCAGAAGTATTCGCAGTTAATGCAATTATAAACGTTTTATTTTCAGGACAAATACCATTAGCTCTCAGATAACGTGTTGCTTCTAAACCGTCAAGTTCAGGCATTACGCAATCCATAAATATCAAATTGTAGTTATTTTGTTTGCATTTATTGATCGCATCGACGCCATCACATGCAAAGTCTGCAGTTAAGCCTAATTTTTCTAAATGGGCTTTCAAGACTAACCGGTTAATCTGATTATCATCAACGACCAAAATAGCGAGAGGAAGAGTTGTAAAATCAATATTACTTACATCTTGTTGTTGATGGCTTTGAGGTTGACCTTTTTCTAGAGGAAGTTTAATTTCAAAACAACTGCCTTTTCTATGTTCGCTCTTCACCTCAACTGTGCCACCCATATAATCAATTAGCTCTTTAACTATTGCTAGGCCAAGCCCTGTACCGCCTTTTTTTCGATCTTTACTTATCTCTTGTGTAAAGGGTGAAAATAGCGACTTCATAAAGTTTTCAGTCATTCCAATCCCTGAATCAGTGACTTTAAAAGACAGAAGCACTTTATCATTGAGCTCTTTAGCACTGGCAGTTAACGTTACCTCACCTTGCTCAGTAAACTTAAGTGCATTACTCAACAAGTTCGAGACTATTTGTGTAATGCGAGTATTGTCACTGAATGTCCAACACTCATCACTGATATCAATCGTCGCATCAAAGCTAAGGTTACTTTGTTGATACAAAGGAGAATACAAAGAAACAATATCAACAAAAATGGTTTTCAATAAGAAGTGACTAGGTTCAAGCTTAAGTTCGCCGTGATTAATTTTTGAAAAATCCAACACTTCATTAATAATATTCAGCAAAATATCTGCACTACGCAACGCTATTTTGAGTTTCTCTTCACGCTTTTGCTCTGATTTTTCATACAACAAAGTCGTTAACATGCCTGTAATACCATTGAGCGGAGTACGAAGTTCATGGCTTATTTTGGCAAGCAAAATGCTTCTATCTTCAAGTGTACGTTCTGCATCAGCTTTTTGTTTTTTAAGCTCTTCACGTAGCAGTACCGACTTAGTAACATCTTGAAAAGTACCAATTATCCGAACACACGCCTCCTCTTTAAATTCAGCTTTTCCGACTGTTGATACCCATATAGGGTTGCCTTTAGCTGTTATCAATTCAATTTCAATATTCCAATCTTTACCTTGCTCAATAGCTTCTTTGACAACTTTTTCAATGGCTTGGCGGCTTTCGCCTTGTTTGTAAAATTGAATAGCATTCTCGAGATCGGGCTTGAAATCTTCAGGGACTTCATGAATAACTTTAGTTTGCTTACTCCAGTAAAGATGATTGGTGATTAAATCTAGCTCCCAAGAGCCAATTTTTGCCACCTCTTCAACTTGTGCAAGCATAGAGTTCTTTTTAATTAATTTTTCTGATGATAAATTACGAGCAAACTCATTGCCCAACCATTGAGCAAAAAGTTCAACATAATCATGCGCCTCTTCTGTGAATGGTGCTGTAGATTGTGCCGCTGAAAAGTTAACCGTACCAAACACGCTTTTACCAATGTGGATAGGCGCACCAATATAAGATTCTAATTGGAAGTTCTTGTAGCAAGGGTGTTCAGCTATGTAGCTCTGTGATGCATGGTTAAATGATAATGCTTTATCTGCAGCTAATGTATGTGAACAATAGGTTCCTGCTACATCAAACTGAGACCCAACAGGGATCGCATCGTTTGGAGAAACCACGTGAATAACTGTATATACTTGTTCTTCAACACGACTCACAATTGCAAAATCAAGATTGAATATCGCTAAGCCAAAATGCAGCAATTGCGCCACTTTATCATCAAAATTAGTTTGCTGATTCGATACAATATCGTGAAATTGGCGCAGAAAGTTCACAGTCACTCCTTGTCATTTTTAAGCTGCGATTTTTAAGTTTTTAGCATACCAGTAAAATAGCTATTACACACTTTAAAACTTAGAATATAGAACTAAGATAATAACATTTAGCAACCCAAAAACATTATTAGTAGCCTTTGTTTTTATTATAAATTGGTAAAAGCCCGCATCTTAAACAATACTTTATACTTAAAAAATATAACTTTCTTGTCGTTGGTTTTTCTATGTCGCTTAGAACCCAGTTTTTAGCTTTACTAATACTATTGCTTTTATTGGTTACCACTAACACTGTTTTAGTTATGCTTTTAGATAAAGAAGGCAGGCAAAAGCACGAGGCAGTTGATCATACACACGAAATAATTGACGAATCAGAAAAACTTTACACCCAAATAGTTCATGCCGAAACAGGCCAGCGTGGTTATCTTCTTACACAAAATACATCTTATTTAACGCCCTACTACGACGGTATAAAAAAAGCAAAAACACACTTTTTAACCCTGACTAAAATTACAATACATCAGCGAGAGCAGCAAGAAAAACTATCTCAACTTGATGTTTTAATAAATAAAAAGTTTGACGAGTTAGATTTAACTATTAATTTAGTGATGCAAAACAGTCCCTCTGCAATCCAAGCAGCAATGGAGGTTGTACAAAGCAACGAAGGGAAAGAGTACATGGAGCAAATTCGCAAATTAATTTCTGAATTTCAAAATATACAACGTGAAAAGTTAGATATAGAGATGTCAGATTTTCAACAACACAGTTTGTTGTTAACGTATCTAATTTCAATTCAAATTCCACTGCTTATTTTATTATGCGTTTTTTCAGCAGTTTTTATTAATAAAAAACTCTTCATTCCGTTAAAGCAATTACTGCATATTACTGAACAATTAGAAAAAGGAGATAAACCTAACGTAAGTATTGTTTACAGGCATGATGAAATAGGTCACCTCCTTAAACGATTTCAACGTATGAGCAATATCATCCATAAACGAACTAAAAGATTAAATTTTCAAGCAAAACACGACCATTTAACAGGTGCTCTTAACCGCTCAGACCTAGAACCCCATTTACGCCAGGCCATTAATACTTGTTCAGTAGACAACAAACTGGCACTAATTTTTATTGATATAAATAAATTCAAACAATTAAACGATAATTATGGTCATAGTATTGGTGACAAGGTGTTAATTGAAACAGCAAAACGTATCAGCTCTACTTTTCGAGCCGATGACGCCATCTACCGTTATGGTGGAGATGAATTTATCATCATCGTAGAAAACATCTCAAAGATTGAATATATAGAACCTATGCTTAATCATTTATTAAAGAGTTTTGAAGTCTGTTTTGAAATAGAACAACATACTTTTGACATCGATTTAAGTATTGGTGTTGCTCTCGCTCCTGATCATAGTGACGATTGGAAAACGTTAATCAACCTAGCAGATAAAGCAATGTATAACGCAAAATTAAGCCACAACGCCTCATATTGTATTCATGGTCAAGCTTGAATGAAAAACTAATCGATTCAGCTACTTTTTACGTATAGTTTGCAAATATCATCATCACTATGTATAAAAAATAGACCAACTGTCTTCTAAGGTGTCACAATGCATATATTATTAACGGGTGGAACAGGTCTTATAGGCAAGCATTTGTGCCCATTTCTTTTAAACCATCATAAAGTGACTGTTCTTACTCGTAACCCTATCCAAGCGGCCGTCTTGCTTACTCACCAAGTTGTGGCTGTTAAGTCATTAGACGAGGTCGATTTTGAACAGATAGACGCAATCATTAATCTAGCAGGTGAGCCTATTGTTAATAAGCGCTGGAGTGATTCACAAAAACGAGAATTATTAGATAGTCGTATTAAGCTGACACAACAAATCACAAAAAAAATCAACCGCTGCAATTCACCACCGCACACTTTTATTTCTGGCAGTGCGATTGGCTTTTATGGTCGACAAGGCGACTGCAAAATAGATGAAAGCTTTAATGACATTTACCCCGAGTTTAGCCACGTACTATGCCGAGATTGGGAGCACGCAGCAACCAAAGCTGAATCGGAAAAAACGCGCGTGTGTCTACTCAGAACTGGTGTGGTGTTATCAAAACATGGCGGTGCGCTCGATAAAATGTTACCCGCATTCAAATTTGGTCTTGGCGGCCCTATAGGTCATGGTAAGCAAGGCATGTCTTGGATACATATAGATGATATGATCCAGCTCATTTTATTTGTACTGTCTCATCAAGACATCTGTGGCCCTATCAATGCAACAGCGCCTAACCCTGTTGATAATAATGAGTTTAGTCAAACCTTGGGTTCCGTTATTTCAAGACCAGCAATGCTAAGAATGCCTGCTTGGGTTTTAAAGCTAATGATGGGCGAAATGTCTGATTTATTACTTCATGGACAATTCGTGATCCCTGATAAACTTTTAAAACATAATTATCGTTTTCATTATCCAGAACTTAAACCAGCATTAGAGAGTTTAAGGCTTTAAGTAAAAATCATTAGTTGATTTAATCAGCGTGGTACATAATAATTAATTATGTCGTAAAGTGGAATTAGGGATATTCATGGTGGACTTACCCACCATAATCAGCATTTCGGTATTACTGAATGTGGTTATTGGTGCCTTCTTATTGTCTCTGTATTTTTTGAGACAGCAACAAAGCTATTTGTATTGGGGAAGTTCGTGCCTGATTTTTGTATTAGCCCAAATTACAGCCACCTCACGAGTGTTTATTGACCTTCCAATTTTGACACACTTTATAGCCAATTTACTTATAATAGCCGCTCCACTAGCTGCAGTCTTAGGTATTCATGCCTATAACAATAGAGAAAAATACTACTTAAAACGTTGCTTATATCTTCTACTAGCTACTGCAATGCTATTATTTCCCATGTTTCAACTTGGTTTTGATCAATTCGTCACGACTGCAATTCTTGCCTTTAGTTTTCTCTACGCAGCAAATGCTTTACGTAGACTAAATGTTGAGCGAATTATCCACTTGGTGCTCTTGCAGCTATGCTTTTTCATTCACAGCGCCATCATGTTTGTTCAATTTGGTCTTTTAGTGATGGAGCACTTTAACTACATAAAGGCAGACATATCACAAGTGTTTGCCATTATTCTAATTAGCCATATCATCATCACTACACTTACAGCAATGATCTGGCCATTACTCATGTTTTTAGAATCAGAACAAGTACTCAGTGATCTTGCTAATCGAGATTCATTAACTGGATTACTCAATAGACGAGCTTTTATAACTATTAGCAATAACTATTTGGAACAAGCAAACAATAGCCTCAGTGAATTATGCGCAGTCATGATTGATATAGATTTTTTCAAAAGAGTAAACGACAAGTATGGCCACGAAACTGGGGATGAGGCATTAAAGTGGGTCGCAAATAAAATAAAATCACAACTTAGAGAACACGACTTAGTAGCTCGAATTGGTGGAGAAGAATTTGCAGTTATACTTCCAAGCACTAACCAATTACAGGGTGAAAACTTATCAGAGCGAATTCGCTTAGCCATCAATAACGACTATTTTACTTTCAATGATCAACGCATAAAATTAACCATCAGCGTGGGCATAATCACCCATCAGTCAGGAAGCAATAATATAAACGAGTTACTTGCCCAAGCAGATAAAGGACTTTACAAAGCAAAAGTAAACGGTAGAAATCAAGTCGTTACTATGGCTTTTTAAAAATACTTTACGCTAAGCTTGTATTCAATGTACTTAATTCATTATTGACCCAGTTTTTGTCTAAACATTGCTCAAGGTTAAGCTCTGCGAACTTTAAGAAGCTACGAGCAGCATGAGAAAGATGACGATCAGTGCGCACCACGAAGTACCAGTGACTAGCAAGCTGAACATCAACTACATCAAGGATGCAAAAAGAGCTATCGTTTGTTGGCAATACATGGCGCGATACCACACCAAGCCCCATGCCAGAGCCTACAGCGACTCTAATCGCTTCGTTACTAGCCATTTGCACTGTATTACTCAATACTAAGCCACGACTTTGCAGCTCACTCTCAAATAGCATTCTAGTTGCAGAACCAGGCTCACGTAATAAAAAACGCTCCTTCATTAACTCTTTTAAAGTCACTTGCTGTTGCTGAGCAAGTGGATGGTGCATAGGAGCAATAAAGACAAGTGGATTTTGCAAAAATCGCCCAGCCTTTGCATGTTCTAGTGACGGCGGGTGACTAAATACATAAATGTCATCTTCTCCTCTTTCAAATCGAGCAAGTACTTCTGCCCTATTACCAATTTCCAGCGGTAATTCTACGTGAGGATGTAAATTACTGTATGGGCCCAGTAACTTAGGTAAAATATATTGTGCAGTGTTTACAATGGCTATTTTGCAACGCCCTCGCTCTCCTCCTCTAAGCTCAACTAAATAATCTTGATAATCATCAAATTGTCCAAATACTTGTAGGCACGTTTGATAAAGCGCGAAACCCGCTTCAGTAATATGAATTTTTTGCTGATTAACAATAATTAAAGGTTCACTAATACTTTCTTGTAAGCGCTTAATTTGTTGAGAAACCGTCGGCTGTGTTAAATGTAACTGCCTTGCTGTTTCACTGATCGAACGAGTTTTAACAACTTGCATAAACACTTCTAATAGCCGAAAAGAAATATGTCTTAGATCCATAACCACCACCCATAGATAAAAACCTATAAGATACTAGCATTTATTTAATTATTTACTATGCTTCTTTTTGTTTAAAATGACGACATTTTAAATTCAAAGGAGAATAAAGTGCCTGATATTGTTGTAATGTTTTTTATTTTGGGTCTAGCTGCAGGGTTATTGCGCTCAGATCTTAAAATTCCACAAGCAACTTACGAAACGCTGAGCCTACTGCTTATGCTAACAATTGGTTTAAAAGGTGGCATGGTGCTGCACGGCAGCTTGCATTGGAAATTACTGCCTGAAATGGGCGCGGTGATGCTTCTCGGTGCAGGTATTCCTCTTCTTGTTTATCCTATATTAAATAAATTGCTTGGTTTATCAGTAGCAAATAGTTCAAGTATTGCAGCACACTATGGTTCAGTAAGTGCCGGTACATTTGCTGTTGCTTTGGCTTATGCTGAGTCAAATGCTTTAGATGTTGGCGCTGAAGTAACACTGTATCTAGTCATGTTAGAACTGCCAGCAATTATTGTCGGTCTGCTGCTATTTCGCAGCCTTGGTAATGGCTCAAGTAAACATTTATCACTTAAAGCACTGTGGCATGAAACATTAACAAACAAAAGCGTCATATTGTTAGTCGGTGGCGTAATAATCGGCATGATGTATGGGACTCAACAAGGTAGTCAAGTAACCAGTTTATTAACCAACAGTTTCAAAGTCGTACTGGCCTTGTTTTTACTTGAAATGGGCTTAATGGCAGCTCAAACACTACGCCCTATCCCATGGCATCACTGGCGCTTAGCACTTTTTGCTCTTATTACTCCTAGTATTCTTGGCGCGATTGGAGTCGGTGTCGGAACCCTTTTACAGCTGGAACTTGGTTCAGTTGTTATTTTGGCAAGCTTAGTAGCAAGTGCATCATATATTGCCGCACCAGCAGCCATCAAAGCAGCCATCCCAGAGGCTGACATTGGGTTGGCTATGCTCTGCTCCTTGGGCATAACTTTCCCATTTAATGTATTAGTTGGTATTGGCTTGTATCACCATATGGCATTAAATATTTGATAAACGTGCACTTTATGAATGCGGTTTCAGAAAAAGTCGTTTACTATTGGTAGAAAATAATGTGCAAGGATATGCCATGTTCGATCAAGAGTTAAATTCTGAGCAGCAACATATAAGTGCAATTTTTCAACGCTTATGCGAAGTATACCAAGTAACCAATAACACTGAGCTTGAGCAAGCTTTAGCTCTCAATCAAGGCTATAGCAAAGAATGCATTCAAAGCGCTATTGTCCCATATGAAGTGATTGATAAAGCGAGTAAACACGCTCAGGTTAGTTTTGATTATCTACTAAGTGGTAAGAAAGATAATTTAATTAAACTAGAAGGCCCATTGTTACAGGCAATTAATAATGGGCTTTTAAAAAGTATCAAAAAAATGTCAATAGCGGGGTTAATCAAGGGTGAAAACCAAACTCAAGATGCACTCAAACAGCTAGCTGATATTCAAGTTAAACAGATAAAAAATGAACTAAAACTACAAAGCCAGATAAAATAATCTGGCTTTTAATTTTTTCCTTTATAGAGCTTGTTGTAGATCTCAGAAATATTATTTTGTTCATCGTAATACTTCTGCAACTCACCTAAAGATAGCTCTTTTAATTGCTGGTTTTTAAGATCAGTTGCTTCTACCCACTGAAACTTTTGAGGGCTTGTACTGTTATCCATCAGGCTACATATTTCGTTTTTCAGAGCCTCCGCTCTATTAAACAGTTTTATGGCTTTGTTGATATCCGTTTCTTGCTCTGCCTGTAGCGTACACCACACCACCTCAACAGATTTGCTTCTGATTTGTTCTTCAAAAATATTTTTGCGTGCTATTAGCCACGTGCTTACAGCTAGCAAAACTGCTAATACAACAATGGCTATGTAAATTAGTTCAAGCATGACGATCCCTCGGTAAACTAAATGTTACTATACACCCAAACTTAGTGCGCAAAACATCAGGAAAAAGCATGATAAATGAAAGTACAAGGCTGATATACAACACAATAAAACTGTAAAGATAATGTATATGGGCAAATTCTTGCTGCAAATCTAATACAACAAATTTAATCCAAATTATTAAATGGGAAAACGTTAAAATGAGGAAAAGCTTTGAAACCTTAAAGAATAATTCATTAAATCTATAACTAAAAACTATGTGAATTCTATACATTGCTAACAACATAATTGAATTTGCGATTACAAAGCCAACATATACATTTTGCGCTCCTGCTGCTGAATTATGATTTTTTACATACTCTAAAGCATATTCCATCATCAGCGCTGTTAATAAATAATTTACACAAACACTTGTTATAGTAATAAAGTTACTAAAGTACTCCCTCTCTTTTAAGGCCTTTCTCAAAGAGTTTAACAGAGCAATCAAATAACTTGTTGCTATTACAGCTTGAAATGAAAATGTATCCGTATATGGCTTAATTACTAACCATTTATTATAAAGCTCTTGCAGGAAGTCCACAGACGAAACTCTTTTTTCTTTCATATTAGAGTGTTAGGTACAAAAAAACCAGCTATATGCTGGTTTTATCTATTAATTTTCTTTCTTTTTTGGATTAAGAATAATAATTCCACCCGAGTTCTTTAAGTTTTCTTGTTTCTTCTTTGGGTTAAGAATGATTATACCTCCAGAATTGCCAAGTTTTTCAACAGAATAATTTGAAGCTGGAGTTGCGTCGAATGCTAAAGTAGATAGTAATAAAGCTGATAAAGTCATTTTTTTGTTCCTTCATTGTTAAAGATAGTTTTCGTTAGCAAATACCGAGCCACAGAATACAAAACAGCTCAAAAACTAACGACACCTCACTATATAAGCATAAAAATTAACCGCAAGGCCATTTTTTATACAGCTCGTGTTTATAAAAGTTACACTAAACAGCCACATTACGTTTTACTCTATAAACTAGCTAGGCTCTATGCCATAATTCTGACAATTCAGAAAATAACTCAAAACGGCTCGACGCTTAGCAAGGTTTAATGCATGGCTTATCCAGAACAACAACAACCAACAATTTACTGGCACGACTACGAAACATTTGGCGCAAGTCCGCAAAAAGATCGTCCAAGTCAGTTTGCTGGCATTCGTACCGATCTTGATTTAAATATTATTGGTGAACCGTTAATTGAGTATTGCAAGCCGGCGGCTGATTACTTACCCCACCCCGAAGCATGTTTAATAACAGGTATTACCCCGCAAATTGCGATGCAAAAAGGCTTAGTTGAAGCTGAGTTTATGGCAAAAATCCATGCTGAATTTAGCCAACCTAACACCTGTGTTGCGGGCTATAACAGCATCCGTTTTGATGATGAAGTCACACGTTACAGCTTATACCGTAACTTTTATGACCCATACGAACGTGAATACAAAAACAATAATAGCCGCTGGGATATTATTGATTTAGTGCGCGCCTGTTATGCACTGCGCCCAGAAGGCATTGAGTGGCCGCTTAAAGAAGACGGTACACCAAGCTTTAAACTCGAACACTTAACCGTTGCCAATGGCATTGAACATGCTGCCGCTCACGATGCTTTAAGTGATGTAACGGCAACTATAGCACTGGCTAAATTAATTAAAGAAAAACAACCAAAGTTGTATCAGTTTTTCTTTAGCTTACGTTCTAAAAAAGCACTGGCAGATTTAGTTGATGTGTTTAACATGACACCACTAGTGCACACTTCATCACGAATTCCAGCAAATCAAGGCTGCACCAGCTGGATTGCACCAATGAGCTTTCATCCAGTTAATAAAAACGCCATTATTTGCTTTAATTTAACTGAAGATCCGCAAGTCTTATTAGATTTATCTGTTGAAGAGCTACGCACGCGCCTTTATACAAAACACAGCGATCTTGGCGAAGACGAAGCACCAGTAGGCCTTAAACTAGTGCATTTAAATAAGTGCCCTATTCTTGCGCCAGCAAAAACCTTGTTACCAGAGAACGCGGCGCGATTAGGTATTGACCGCGAAAAATGTTTACAAAATCTCGCTATTTTAAAAGCCAACACAGAACTTCGCGACAAAGTAACCGAAGTATTTAACGAACAGCGTGATTACGGCGAAACTACCAACCCTGACTATCAACTTTATGATGGTTTTACCAGCCATGCTGATAAAGCTAAATTTGCCATTATTCGAGATGCAAGCCCTGAGCAATTAGCCTCAATGCAGCTTGATTTTGATGATAAAAAGTTTGCTACTTTGTTATTCAGATACCGAGCTCGAAACTGGCCACACACACTTAGCCAAGACGAGCTAGCAAAATGGCGCCAGTATTGCCAAAACAAGCTAATGCATGGCGAAGATAACCCTTCAATCAGTGGCCAAGATTTCATGATCACCCTTGAGAATCTGGCTCATGAAAATGATGATAACGAAAAAAATCTGCATATTTTAAAAGCGTTATACAATTATGCACAAAGCATGTAATAAAAAACGCGACAATAATTGTCGCGTTTTTTATTGATATTACTTTTTATGTAGCGCTTCAATACGCGCTAATAAACTTGAGGTGTCGTAGCGGCCGCCACCTAAAGCTTGTACATCGGCGTAATATTGATCAACTGTTGCCGTCATCGGCAAAGTTGCGCCGTTTGCCTTTGCCTCATCCAAAGCGATGCCTAAATCTTTACGCATCCAATCAACAGCAAAACCAAATTCGTATTCACCTGCCCACATTGTCTTGTAGCGGTTTTCCATCTGCCATGAACCTGCAGCACCTTTTGAGATGGTTTCAATCACTTTTTCACCATCAAGGCCCGCTTGTTTTGCAAAGTGTAACCCCTCAGCTAAGCCCTGCACCACACCAGCAATACAAATCTGATTTACCATTTTACAAAGTTGACCAGAGCCTACTTCACCTAATAATTGGCTAAAACGGCTAAACGCAGCCATTACAGGTTGAACAACATTAAAATCAGCTTCGTCGCCACCGACCATCACAGTTAATACGCCATTTTCTGCACCCGCTTGGCCGCCAGAAACAGGGGCATCTAAAAATGCAATACCTTGTAGTTTTGCCTGAGCGCCTACTTCACGTGCCACCTCAGCAGAGGTCGTGGTGTGGTCAACTAAATAGCTGCCCTCATGCATACTTGCCAGTACACCATTTTCACCATAAACAACTGAGCGTAAATCATCATCATTGCCTACACACATGAAAACGATATCAGCCCCTTTAGCGGCTTCACTTGGCGTTTCACAATAATTACCTTGATACTCTGAAACCCACTTTTGCGCTTTAGCCGTTGTGCGATTATAAACTGTCACGGTGTGACCTGCGTTGGCAAGGTGACCCGCCATTGGGTAACCCATTACACCTAATCCGATGAAGGCGACTTTCATTGACATAAAACTGACCTATTTGAGTGATAAATTAGTAACAATTTCATTATCTCAACCGAATAACTAAAAAGCGAATGAAAAAAAGTTCATTTAAACCGTTTAAAAACACACAGGTAAAACATGGATAGTATATATCGTTTCAATGCCCAGCTTACATCTGGTGAAAACTTTAGCCTTGAATCGTTACAAGGTAAAACAGCGCTTATTGTCAATATAGCCAGCAAATGTAATTTTTCAGTGCAAATGGCAAGCCTTGAAAAGCTTTATCAAGACTATAAACAGCAAGGATTTACCGTACTCGGTTTTGCCTGTAATCAATTTGGCCACAATGAACCTCTAGATGGCAATGAGCTACAAGCCTTTTATCAGCAACACTTTGATGTTAGCTTTCCCATTTTTAACAAAGTGTTAGTGAACGGCCCAGAGGCCCATCCTTTATTTAATTATTTAAAATGTCATACCCGTGGAATAGCACAAAACCGCGCAATTAAATGGAATTTCACCAAATTTCTTATAAACTCAGAGGGTCAACTCGTTGCGCGATATGCCCCGCGCACCAAACCCGAAACCCTCAAAATGGTGATAGAGAGTAATTTAAATGATGAAACTGGCCTTATTCAGTGCGCAAAAGTATGAGCAACCGTTTTTTGAAAGGAATCTAACTGAATACGCTGAGTCTGTTTCGCTCAGTTATTTTGAGCAATCCTTAAACATCAATACCACCCCCCTTTGCCAAGGCTTTGATGCTGTGTGCGTGTTTGTTAACGATACAGTCGACAAACACGTCATTGCTGATATGGCTGCCCTAGGCATAAAGGCAATCTTATTACGCTGTGCAGGCTTTAATAATGTTGATCTTGATGCTGCCAAAGAGCATAACATCAAGGTTTGCCGTGTGCCCGCTTATAGTCCAGAAGCCGTGGCAGAGCATTGTATTGCCCTTATGCTAACGCTCAACCGAAAAACCCATAAAGCCTTTAACCGAGTACGTGAAGGTAACTTTGATTTAAACGGCTTGCTTGGCTTTAACTTATTTAAAAAAACCATCGGGATTATAGGCTGCGGCAAAATCGGCCTAGCACTGGTAAATATCTTAAATGGCTTTGGAGCGAAAGTACTCGTGTGTGACCCAATGGCTGGTGAAGGCCCTTACACCCTATGTGATTTAGACACATTACTCACACAAAGTGATGTCATCTCATTGCACTGCCCGCTCAACGAGCATACCCATCATTTAATTGATGCTAGCGCATTTAAGAAGATGAAAGACGGTGTCATGCTGATTAACACCTCTCGTGGTGCACTTCTCGATACCCAAGCCTGTATTCAAGCGCTTAAGTCTAAAAAGCTGGGACACTTAGGGCTTGATGTGTATGAGCAAGAGTCAGAGTTATTCTTTAAAGATCACCGTGAAGAAATCATGCAAGACGATATTTTTTCACGCCTTATTAGCTTCCCGAATGTGTTAGTGACAGGCCATCAAGGCTTCTTCACCCAAGAAGCACTTAGCGAAATAGCCTGCACTACATTGCAGAGCGCCAATGAAATAAGCCAAGGTTTACCATTAACTAACGAAGTTATTTAAAGCAAGCGCACCTTAAATTAAAAAAGGCGTGAGGTTTAAACCCTGCGCCTTTTACTTTTCCCTTGAAACTAGAGACTTGTAACTCAAGTTTCTATTTCAACAACGCCACGTTCACAAATACCGCCGTCATTAATAGCGGACAGACAAAGCGAATGTACTGGGCAAACCAATAATGAGGGCCACTCGATACTCGATGCAATTTATTACCACGCTGCCATAACCAGCCAACAGTAATGAAGTAGAACAGTCCCATTAAAGGTAATTGGTACTGTGTAAGCACCATAATCACTAAGCCAAATAACCAGTCAAAGTTTAAGATGATTAGTGATGAAGCAATAAAGACGACTAGCGTCACAAATAAGGTCGCTTTTTTTCGCTCAATACTGTGATTCTCAACTAAAAATGCCACTGGAATTTCGGTCGATGAGATGGTTGATGTCACTGAGGCAATCGACATTAATACAAAGAATAATAAGCCAACGAGTAAACCCACTTGGCCCATAGTGCTAAACAGCTCAGGTAAAATCGCAAATATTAACTGCCCTTCACCAACCAATTTACCACCGCTAAATACCTCTACACCATTATGCTGAGCAACAAAAATAGCCGGAATAATTAATAAACCTGCTAAAAAGGCCACACCGGTATCAAGCAGTGCCACAGTGCCAGTTAATCTAGGTAGGTTCGCATCTGGTTTTAAATAAGAGCCATAAACCATCATACATCCTACACCTAACGACAATGAAAAGAACGCTTGCCCCATTGCCGCAATAATTAAGTTTGCATCAAGAATTTGACTAAAATCTGGTACTAAGTAGGCTGCAAAACCATCCATCGCACCATCAAGTGTAGCGATATAAGCAATTAAAGCCACTAATAACACTAGCAATAATGGCATTAAGCGGCGTGACCAAGTTTCGATACCTGATTTAACGCCTTTTAAAATAATACTCGCAGTGAGAATAAGCATCAGCGGTGTAAACACAAAGTTGCGTGCCATGGAGTCGCTGTGTAAAAAGTTACTTAACTCAGTAAAACCAAAGAAGTTTGCGATTGGCTCAAGCGCATAAGCGAGCATCCAGCCTGCGACAATCGAATAAAAGCTTAGCATTACAATCGCACCAAAGAGGCCAATATAGCCAGCTGCGGCCCCCACTTTAGGTGCTGTGTCTTGCCATGCATTTGATAATGCTTTTACCGGATTAGCTTGTGCTTGATGACCTAAATATAGCTCAGTATAAAGAGCCGGAAGCGCTAATAAGAAAATAACAATAAAATAAACAAGTAAGAATGCACCGCCGCCATGGTTTGCCGCTTGTGTTGGAAAGCCCCAAATATTACCTAAACCTACCGCCGCACCAGAAGCTGCTAAAACGAAACCTAATCGACTTTGAAAGCCGTCACGAACTTGTGCCATACATCTACAAATCTGTTATTATTTTTCCTCATTAAACCATAATTACAGTCAACTGCGTAAACTATTTACGTTTGTTCGTGCCTATAAATGTGCATCTGCTGTAAAAATAAACAAAACTAAATACGAGCCTTCGTGTAAGCGTTAAACCATGAGCAGCCACTACTTTTCGAATACTCTTATCATCGAGCAGCAAAGCCAAACAACGGCCAAAAAAATTATGCTGATGGATGCAGCACGTATTGATGTTGCAAGTTTACCCGTTGATAAATTACTCAGTGGGTTTGAATTGAGCGTACTTGAAAAACGCAAAGTTCCTAGCGCCAAGCAAGAGTACTTAGCGACTCGCCTAACGTTAAAGTATTTGTATCAACACGCTTACCCTAATGACGATTTAGCCCTTAATGAAATATCGAGCCAGTTTGATGACAAAGACAGTAAGCTCAAATTATATACAAAACGCAGAGAACCTGTGTGGGCCTGTTTATCACATTCAAATGGTTTAATTGGCGCTGCTCTTAACCCAGAACAGCAGCTATTTGGTTTTGATATTGAACAAAGCAGTAAACCTCGCCCTTTTCTCAAACTCGCAAAGCACTTTTATCATCAAGATGAAGTTGACTTAATTAGCCGTTTTGATGCTCCCGATGAACAAGCACAGTGCTTTTTTAGAATTTGGACATTAAAAGAGGCGCTTGCCAAAGCAAGTGCTCAGCCGATTGCGAAACTACTTGCTCCTAATGTATTCGAAGAATTGAGCAAACATAATTTCAGCGCGAGTAGTAACTCTATTGAAGGGTTTGATATAAGTGTTGTGGCACAAAAAAGCACTGACTGGCAGTGCTCTTTTATTAATTTTAACGACCTACGCCGCGACTTGGCTTTCTAATAGTCGGCTGTGAATAGCCTGCACGACTTCATCTGACTCACTTTGCTCAACTAAGAAGCACAGGTTATGTTTACTTGCACCGTGGCAAATTAAACGAATATTAAAATCACTCAATACCTGCATTAAGTTCATTTCTTGCTGACGTAATTGAATCTCAGAACCAATTAAAGCCACCAGCGTCAAGTTGTTCTCAACCGACACATGACAAAACTCAGAAAGCTTATCTAAACAGGCTTGATCAAGCTCAGGACGTGATGCATTTGGCGCATTATCTAAAGTAATTGCAACACTGATCTCTGAGGTAGTAACCAAATCAACCGAAATATTAAACTCACTTAAAATGGTGAATACACGCGCTAAGAAACCACTCGCAAGAAGCATTTCTGGGCTTTTAACGGTTAATAGAATTTGGTTTTTACGCTGCGTTACTGCACGAATACCCGGTTGCTGAGACTTTTCTTTTTCAATCCATGTACCGCCTAATTGCGGCTCACGGCTTGAACCAACAAACACACTAATATGGCTACGGCTCGCTGGTAAGATAGTTGCAGGATGCAGCACTTTTGCTCCAAACGTGGCCATTTCTGCCGCTTCATCAAAGCTTAAGCGAGCAATTGGGCTTGCTTTGGCGCATAAACGCGGATCAGTACTGAAAATACCCACAACATCGGTCCAAATATGCACGCTTTTTGCGTTAATTGCTTCAGCGAGTAATGCAGCACTGTAATCTGAACCACCACGCCCTAAAGTCGTTGTTTGATTATGTTCATTGCTACCAATAAAGCCTTGAGTTACAACAACTTGCTCATCAAGTAGCGGCACTAAATGCTCTTTAGCAGCCGCAGCGGTTGCTGCAACATTAGGTGTTGCTTTAGCAAATTGGCTATCTGTTTTTAGCACTTTACGTACATCAAAACGCACCGCATCAAGACCTTGACCACGTAATACTTGAGTGAACAAATACGATGATAAACGCTCACCAAAGCTCAGTAGCTCATCTTGCTCAGCTACTGACTTAACCCCTTCTGATGCCAAAGTTTGAAAAGCCTTAAGCGTTTCATTAAAGCCATGTGCTAAATCAGCATCGAGCGACAACTCTGCCAAAATTGCTTCTTGAATGGCGACTACGCCGGTAATGTGCTCATCACGCTCAACCGCGCTCAAATCACGTTTACACAATGCAACTAAATGATTGGTCACGCCAGCACTGGCACTCACAGCAACAATACGTACTTGGTTATCAGCACAAACGATTTCTGCGCAGCGGCTCATAGCATCAAAGTTAGCTACACTGGTACCGCCAAATTTTGCAACAACGTAATCTGATTTTGTATTGGCGGCTAATTGGGTATTCATGTCGTCTCCTTTTGTGGAAAACTATCCACAGTAAATCAAGAAGAACTCGGCAAGGGGGTGCTTTGAAAATAAAGAGTAGTCCATGCCAGAAGCTCTCCACCTAGTTTGGTGACAGTTTTGAGGATTCAGCCCCATAAACCGAAAAATAACCGTGACGTCCGGATAATTTTCTCGGCGAGTACTTCCCTCATTAATGGTCATCGGCGTTCGTCACCTCACATTAACTACCTAAGTATCGCACCTCTTCTGAATGTTAAGTTAACACCTGGTTAAAATAACAAAGCCTGCTGTTAAAAGCAGGCTTCGAAAGTTAACGTTTAGACGTCTAGCTGTCAAGTTGTTTTATGAAATTAAACTGCCCGCTAAGTGCGAACCGTAATAACCAACGGTATAAGCAATTAATAAATAAACCGACATTTTAAGATAGCTCATAAAGGTCAGTGCTTTGACCTTACTCATGGCAATAATACCTGCCGCAGAGCCGATAATAAGCATTGAGCCACCTACCCCTGTTGCGTAAGTAAATGATAGCCATTGCTGTGGACTCATCACAATATCTGCTTTTAAGAGTGCTGCAGTTAAAGGTACGTTATCTACCGCCGCCGATAATAGCCCCATTAAGTAATTGGCATATTCAGGCGCCATCAATTCATAAAGGTGAGTAAATTTAGCAAGCATGCCAACTTCTTTTAATGCGCCAACCAGCAATAACACACCCACGAAGAACAATAAGGTGTCGTACTCAATTTCACGAATATAATCGATGATTTTTTTGTTCACATCTTTTTTGCGCATTAAAAATTGCGCAACCAAAAACATCAGTGATAAACCAAATAAAAAGGTTAATAGCGGTGGCACACTATAAAGTACGCTTAAAGTTAACGTGGCTATGATGGTCGAGAAGAAGATAACCGCAATGGTAATATCGGTTTTTTCAATACGACGAGCTGTTTGCTTTTCAAATACCACATTACCCGACATACCCACCGATAACATTGCCGCTAACAATGCAACACTTGCAAGTGCAGGTACAATTAATAATAACAAGTTAGCAATGGTGACTTTATCGTCTAAGAAAATCATCAGTGTTGTAACATCACCGGTGATCAGCGACACCCCACCCGAGTTAACACTGAATACAATTAAGGTTGCGTATTTTATTAATTTTTTAGGATCTAACTTCAGTGACATCACTACCGCAAGCGAGATTAAAGTTGCCGTTATGTTGTCTGATATCGATGAAAATAAAAACGCAAAACCACCAATCAAAAACATCAGCTTTCGTTCACTGATTTGATTTGGCATAATTTTATGCACAATATTCTGGATAAAGCCTTTAGAGTTTAAATACGCTACAAAGGTCATCGCAGCCATTAAAAATAGCCACAAAGTCGCGATTTCTAATATATTGTGATCCAGTTGATGTTGCATGGTTTCTGGGCTTTGCCCATGAATCGGAGAGATAAATAAGATAATCCAGCATAAAGTGCCAAAAAAAAGCGTCGTTTTGGCCTTGTTTACATGGATAATATCCTCTATAACGATAAGCAAAAATGCCACCGCTATCAGGGTTAGGATAAGTGGGGTTACCATGGTGTTTGAACAACCTTTATAATAATGTAAAAATTGTAAGACGAGTGTTTCGGCGCGGATTCTAGCAGCATCGACAGCATAAAACTATTCTCAATTACATAATTTACTACTAATCGCTAACACCAAAGTCTGAATTTACTGGAGCCTTATGATCCCAGCTAAAAAGTTATTAAATACCCTTACAGAGCATTGGGGGGTGTTAGAACTATTATTTAAACGTTTTAAAATGGCTGATTTCAGCTTGAAAGACGTACAAAATGCGATAAAACAAAAACAACCTACTTGGTCAAATGAACGCATTTATAAAGAAACAAATCGTTTATTGAATCAAGACATCATTATTCCACTGGCTAAGTCATCGCAGTTAGAAATCAACCGCGCGATCGCCGATTTTGCAACTTTCTTGCTACAAGAAGAGCACCTAGGTCTTGCCCAAGAAATTAGTGTGCTCGTTGATGACCTTGCTCGCCTTGGTAACCGCCTTGCTAAAGCGGGTGAAATTGAAGATTACGACGAGCTACGCCGCTTTAGCCGCATTATGGATGATCGGGTTCGCAAAATAATGAAATTGTTTGCCCATAATGAAAACGCAATTTTAAATATTGTTGAACAAGCCAAAGCTAACAACGCAGTGCAATCTTTGCAAAAGCGCTATCAAGCAGTCATTGAAGCGTTCGATGAATACATCGAGCCTATGCTGGAAATGGTGGATATTCGTGGTGACTTTCATGCTTGCTTTCATACCATCGAATTGCAAATTAGCACGCAAATAGAGCAAATTGACCGCCTAGGTAAGTCATATCAAGACAAGCGCATGCTTGAACAATTACGTACCCGTATTTTAGAAATGCATTTAATTGGTCGTGAAAGCTTACGTAAAAGCGCCGATATGCTGATGCCGCTGCGTGAAGAATTACGCCGCAATAACCTAATTACTCGCCAAGCAGCTAAAGTGCTTGGTTTAGTGCGTAAAAATGGCGTCGATAACATGTTAAGTGCAGTACAGCCTAACTTTGTTTCAGACGCGCAACGTTTTTCACTTGGTCAGCAACGTCATATCGTGGCCTATATGGCAGGCTTAGTTGACTTTGAGCACGATGAATATCAGCTTCCTGAACAGGATGATGTACCTGCGTATCAAAGTCCGCATATTCCTGATTACAACGATGTTAAAACCCAATTTAGAAGACGCTTTAAAAAAGCCAGCAAAAAAGCTCAGCCACTCCTTAGTTTTTTAGATGAAAGCTACCCAGATCTTGAGGCTGACGAAATGCTGTTCTTGTATCAAAAACTAATTAGCGATGGCGACCTTGAGATTAGCCAAAGCCAAGAGAAAGTAAAAATAAAAATTGCCCAGCAACACTTCTCTCTTTACCCATTTAACTCATCGATTGCTGACGATAAAAAAGCAACAGAGCAATAACCATGACAGATATTAATTTAGATGATTTAACGCATCTGCAAGCTATTAATAAAAAGCTCACATCAGGCTACCACATTAGCGAACAAGACACGCTGATGTGGCAAGAGCTTGATCAACACATTGATGCTTATCGCGCGTTATTTAACACCCTTGGCCATGACTTACAACATGATAGCCGTGGCTTTTACTATTTTGGCAGCGACGAAAGCACCCCAAATATGGGTAAAATTTCGCGTGCCATCGCACTGACTATCTACATCTTGATTGAGCACTATGCCAATACTGGTAAAGATCCAATGCGGGCCTTGTTTGACGAAGTAAACGACCTTGAACTAATGCAAACCTTAGTGCAAATCAACAAGCACCTGTTTGATCAATTAGAAATCTTTTCAGGCTCAGATTTACGCAAAGACGTTTACCTTCGTATGGTACGTTTAGGTCTTGCTCGCGAAGTAGAAAATGGCTTTATGCTGCAAGCACCTATTTATCGTTATATCGATGCATTAATGGAAGTAAACGAAGAAACCTACCTAGGAGATGACGAATAATGCAAAGCCAAAGCCTATACGGACTCAGCAAACTTGCGCTTTTAAATACCGCTGGCTATGCAAAATGCGTGATCCCGCTGGATAAAAGTAGTTCAATCTGTGCACCTAATAATACCGGTAAAAGCTCGGTAATTAATGCCCTGCAATTTCCACTGATCAATGATTTACGTTTAACAGAATGGGATGGCCACGATTTAGACGAAACCCGAAAATTCTACTTTTCGTCAGACCAATCCTATATTTTACTCGAAGCTGACCTACCTAATGGCCCTGTGGTGATTGGTGTTGCCGGCCTTGGTAAAATTGCTGGTTACGCGCATCAGTTTTTTTGCTACCAAGGTAAGTTGAACCTTGAACACTACACTCAAGGCAAAACCATTGTAAAATTCACCAAGCTTTTTAATCACTTAAAAGAGCAAGGCTTCAATCCAATTGAATTAAAAGCGCAGGAGCTAAACGCCCTACTCACTGGCGGCGCAACCCCATTTGATGGCGATATCAACTTAAAGATGATCCCCCTCAATAACGTGCAAGATTCAGCAATTTACAAAGAAATTTTCCGCCGTATCCTTAACTTGCATAAGTTAGGTGCCAGCGATGTTAAACGCTTTATGTTACGCGTATTTGAGCGTCATATGTCAAACTCACGGGTCGACTTTTATGAAGTGTGGCGACGTTCATTCGATAAAGTGAATCGCGCTAAACGTGAATTAAAAGCCCTTGAGTCAATGCAAGAGCCTATCGCAGCTCTTGAGTCTATGCTTGAAAACCAAACAGTTTTAAAAGGTAAGCTTGCTGCCTATGCGCCAAAAATTGACCAAGCACTGATTGACTTTGAAACCTATCAACAAGAGCAACTATCTGAGCTAAATATTGCCCTTGAAGATATCGAACACGAAAAGCATGAGTTCGAACAAAAGCAGCAGCTGTATATTCAGCAATCACGTGATATTGAACGTAAGCAAACACAAATTGAACAATGGTTTTTAGACTATCGAGCGCTTAAATCTGAGTTTGAATTGGTGAATAAAGCCACTTTAAAAGTAAGCCTTACGCAACTTAAGCAAGATTATGAATCGCTATCGCATTCATTAAGCAGTGCCCAAGGTCAAAGCTTACACACCCTTGATTACCGCATTAGCGAAACACAAAAGCAAATTAAGAGCTTAAAACTGCAGTTAAAGAATCTCGAGTTCAATTTATTCACTCGTATGCGTGAAGATTTATCTTTGAAAGAAGTTGAAGAGATTTCGCGTATTCTAAACCCAGATATCTTATCGTTTGCCACCACCAGCAATGGTGATGTTGAGATCACAGACGAAGATGCCTTTGGTGAGTTTTTAGAGCAGTTATCGGCCAATGTTAAAGGCGGTGTACTGACTCTTCCTGGCGCGACGATTAAACTTAAAAAGCTAAGTCCTGTGCAGATGCAAACGGGCGAAAATAAAGAGCAATTAACCGCGCAACTCGCTGCTCTTGAAAACTCACTGAAAGAGTTTAAACAGCAGCGTGAAGTCGCTGCGAATGTCGCCGAAAAGCAAAAAGAAAAAGATGCCCTATATGATGAGCTAATGGCCTCTGAAGAAGCATTAAAACGCTTTGAACAATTTGAAGTGATGCAGCAATCTGTCGATGCACAAACTCTACTAAAAGAGCAATTAAATGCAGAGCGCGAACAAGTTGACGACTACCTGCAAGACATTCAAAAGAACAGTGGTTCAATCAGCGACCGTCGCTCAATTATTAAATCGAAAAAAGATCTGCTTGCGCGTCAAGCTGACCGTTTACGCCAAGTTAAATCAGAACGTATTGATCACACGCTTGATTTTTATTCAGGCAAAGTGACGCCATACATGATTGAAATCAGTATTGATTTTGATAATTTAAGTGATCTTATTCATCACTTTAACAAAGACTGCCAAGAACTACGCAACTTTGATATCAACGTACGTAACACCTACATGCATATTTATAATGCGGGTATTACTAAGTTTGATAACGAAAACGATGAGTTTACTAAATACGAAAAGCTTATTAGCGCGTTTCATAACATTGATAACGAGCGCGATGCTGTTGAGCGTCAAGGCCGAGTTGCGTTAACCGAAGTAGCCGCCACCATTAAAGGATTGCGTGAAGACTTAGACCGCCTACGCCGCGAAATGAACAGCTTTAATAAAGGCATCAGTCAGCATCGGATCTCTAACCTTCAAGCATTCAAAATTAATGTTATTCCGCGCAAGATGTTAGTTGATAGCATTGATACCATTATCAGTACCTCAAACCAGTTTGAGCAAGGCGATACTCTAGACCTATTAAGTCAAGAGCCTTATAGCGAGTCTGCGGTAAACGAAGCGAAAGATCATTTAATTAAACTTGCCTCAGAAAAAGCAGGTTTAACACTGACCGACTTATTTGATATTCGTTTTGAAGTAGTAAATCGTGCTGGCGAAACTGAACACTTCGAAAAAATAGACTCAGCCGGCTCTAACGGTACTCGTATCACCATTAAGCTACTTTGTGGCATGCTGTTTATTCGTTATTTATTAAGTGATCAAGAGCAAAACCTGTATCGTATTCCGATTTATATCGATGAAGCAGCTGATATCGACCCACAAAACCAAAAAGCAATTATCGAAACCGCTCTTAGCTTTGGCTTTGTGCCGATTTTTGCCTCAGTTAAACCACAAGTCAGCTGTGATTACATCGTCCCAATTCGTACAGTGAAAGATGGTGCGCAAAACTGGGTTGATGAAAAAGACTGGATAGAAGTTGAACACAGTGCTTAATTGCAAAAATTAATCATTGCTGTAGTCAAGGATGGTTATACCCAAGCCACCTTAAGATGCAGCATTCAGCGTTTCACAGGTGCTTAATATCAAGGCGTTACTTTGCAACAATGGCAGTCCCTTTTAAGAAGTAACAACGATGAGAGTAAGTGCCTGAGAAGCGCCCAAAGGGTTGCTTTAAAAGCGATTTATAACTGCGTTATTGATTTTACTATTACTTGCAATCAATGCCTTGCCTAAATCGCTTTTAATCCCAACTGAAACTCGCACTTTGAGGTGGTTTGGGTATTTATTACAAACTATTACTGACTCTTTTGTAAATTTACCGTAAATCATTTAGTTGAATTATTACTGTTTTATGTTATTAATTTAAATGATGGAAATTTTGCCAAGGAGCAAACAATATGAAGAACTTATTAATCGCGACGGCTGTATTATTTTTAGCGGCCTGTGCTAAAACGCCTGACTGGGATTACGACAAATCAGCAGATTTTAGTAATTATAAAACCTTCTCATGGGTACCTAATGCGAGCCTAACTGAAAACGTAATAAACTATCAAATTAGCCCTTTAACGGAAAAACGTGTGCGTGAGGCCGTAAATGCTCAGCTTGAAAAAAATGGCATGAAGTTAGTTGATATGGCACAAGCTGATGTACTTTTAAACTACCATGCCTCGGTTGATACCAAAATTAATGTTCAAACAATGAACATGGGGTATAACTATTGGGGTGTTGGCCACAACACGTATACTGTTACGAATGAATATGATGTTGGCACATTGATTTTAGATGTTGTTGACAAATCATCAAATCAACTTGTTTGGCGTGGAGCTAAAGAAGGTCGTTTAAAAAAGAAACAGTCACCACAAGAGCGCACTGATGCAATCGTAGATACAGTTGCAGATATTCTTAGTAGCTTCCCACCACAAAAAACTGATAACATCTAAATTCTGTTTTAGTTGAAAAACCGTGCGCCTAGCACGGTTTTTTATTGTCGTTTGAAAAGTTCACCTTTTTCTCCTACATCGTGCTTTATAAGTCAAAATAACTATAAATAATTCGCAATACTTTCTGGACGAATGAGTTAGATAGAGCTCAAACACAGCATTCAATCCGAAAATTAATCATTGATTCAGTCAAGGATAATTATACCCAAGCCACCTCAAGATGCAGAATTCAGCGTTTCACAGGTGCTTAATATCAAGGCGTTACTTTGCAACAATGGCAATCCCTTTTAAGAAGTAACAACGATGAGAGTAAGTGCCTGTGAAGCGCCCAAAGGGTTGGTTTAAAAACGATTTATACTGCGTTATTGATTTTAACAATAGAACCACTATTACTTGCAATCAATGCCTTGCCTAAATCGCTTTTAATTCCAACTGAAACTCGCATCTTGAGGTTGTTTGGGTATTTATTACAAACTATTACAGTACTTTTTTGTAAATGTGCCATAGTTTTTAAATAATCATTCCGTTGAATTATTTTTATGTTATGTTATCAATCAAGTAGTGGAAATTTGCCAAGGAGCAAACAATATGAAGAACTTATTAATCGCGACGGCTGTATTATTTTTAGCGGCCTGTGCTAAAACGCCTGACTGGGATTACGACAAATCAGCAGATTTTAGTAATTATAAAACCTTCTCTTGGGTACCTAATGCGAGCTTAACTAAAAACGTAGCGAACTACCAAATTAGTCCTTTAATGGAAAAACGTGTGCGTGAAGCCGTTAATGCTGAACTTGAAAAAAGCGGTATGAAGCTTGTTGATATGGCACAAGCAGATGTACTGATTAACTATCATGCGTCAGTTGATACAAAAATTGATGTAGATACCTTCAACGTAGGTTACGGTGCACGCTGGAATTACTGGGGCATGGGTTATAACACGCAAACAACGACTCGCGAATACGAAGTGGGTACATTAATTTTAGACGTAGTTGACCGCGCTTCTAACCAGTTAGTTTGGCGTGGCGCTAAAGAAGGTCGTTTGCAAAAGAATCAATCACCTGAAAAGCGCACTGAAGTTATCAATGAAACCGTTGCTAACATTCTAAGTAACTTCCCACCGCAATCTATTAATCAAAACTAAACACCGTTTTAGTAAAAAGACCGCGCAATAATTAGCGCGGTTTTTTATTGCCTGCTGAAATCTGGTTGGAGTGGTATAACTCAGTGATTCAGATACAATACCCGCAATTTTCAGTGCGCCTAACTAGCCCACTACCCCAGATTAAACAAAATCAAGAGAGTTTTAGATGGTACGCGCAGTACAGCTTACACTTCCCGCTTTATTCGTCACTTGCTCAGTGCTAGCAGAAGACACCAACAACATTGAACAAATCACCGTTGAAGTTTCAGCAACCGCAAATAAAGAACCTGTAGGTACTTTTGATGCGCCGGTATCAAATTTAGAATATGACCCACGTGTCGATTTGCAATCGCGCAATATGGCTGAAGCACAAGCTGATGTAACCATTCGTGGTGGTATCTTTGAAAATACCGGCTTTCGTGTTGGTAGCAGTACGTTATTTGACCCTCAATCTGGCCACTACTTTGCTGAAATTCCAATTGCCCCACAGATGCTAACAGGCCCTTCAGTACTTACAGGTGCTGATAATGCCCTTTATGGTATGAATAGCTCGGTTGGCACAGTTTCATTTGGCTGGCGCCCTATCACAAGCACTGGCAGCGTTTCACTTGGCACAGGTACGAATGGCTTTAATTTACAAAGCATTCATGCTGCCCATAGCCAAAAGCTGGATAGTAAACCAGATTGGCGATTAGGTTTTGAGGGTGAATACTCACACTCAAAAAGCGATGGCTCAATTGAGAATGGCGACCACGACTTTGAACGTGCCTCAGCGCGTATTCAACTTGCAAGCTCTACCTCGCAAACCGATTTTATGTTTGGACGCCAAGAGAAGTTTTTTGGTTGGCCAAACCTTTACACACCATTTAATTTTAACGAAACCGAAGATCTTGAAACCAAGCTTTTCATGCTCAATCACAAGCAAATTTATGGTAAGGGCAATAGCCTTGAAGTGACTGGTTATTATCGCAAACATAACGACCATTATGTATTATCTCGTGAAAACCCAGCTATTTTTGAAGCGTTTCACGAAACCACGGTTAAGTCATTGGCACTCTCTGGGCGTCACCGCTTAAATAACCGCTATGCTATTAATTATGCTGGCCAATTTATTGCTGATGAAATTGAATCAACGTCTCTTGAAAACAACTTTACGTCACGCAATTACACTAAGCTCAGTATCTTACCTGAGTACAAGGCGGCCCTTGCAGCTAACAAAGAGCTTACTATTCGTATTGGTGCTGCATTTGATGATACAAACCGTGATAGCTCAGCTACCTCATTTATTGCCGATGCAAGTCTGAAAGTAGCTCATCAAAATGGCAGTGAACATACCTGGTATGCATCATACGCCGAAGCAACACAAGTTCCTGGTTATACAGCAATTGGCGGCAGTGAAACGGGCGGATTATTCAGAAGTAACTACAGCCTTGAGCGCGAAACCACCGATAACCTTGAACTAGGTTTACTGATTGAACAGTCTTCGTGGCGTTTAGATTCAGCTATTTTCTACCGCAAAGATAAAAACCTTACCGATTGGACATATCGCTTTGATGCAACCTCAGCTCGTTTTGCAAACCCGGTTGATATAGACACCTTCGGTGTTGAGTTTTTAGCGAATAAATCGTTTGAAAGCACTGAGTTGATTGCCAGCTACACCTATTTAGAGAAGTCAGAAGACTATGGTACGGCAGATATTGATGCGAGCTTTTATGCGCTGAACTACCCTGATCACCGTGTAACACTGGGCGCAGTATGGCAACCGATGGATGTGCTTGAGCTACGTATCGATAACGAATGGCGTAAACAACACAGTAACCGCCTACGTAGCTCTGATGATGAAGCCTTCTTTACACAGTTAACGATAAAATTCACACCTGCCCAGCTTGATAATGTGTTTGTTACCTTTGCAGCTGACAATATTTGGGATGAATCATTCGAAGAAGTACCGGGTACCCCCGGTCGCGGCGAGCAATATACTCTTAGCGCTACTTATACGTGGTAAGCAAAAACAATAATGCCAGTCAATTGACTGGCATTATTACTATTCATAAATAATATTATCTAGCTAAAAATTACTCACAAGCTTCGGTATTAAGCTCAAATAAGAAAGGATATTTTCTTTGTGGCTAAATTCATTCACACTTTGTTGATCAAAAAATTGTAAGCCCGAAAGCTCATTCTCAACTCGGCCTTCGAATGATTTTAACAACTGGCCTTTATCTACATTTAGTTTGATATTAAAAACTATAACGACACTCATCGTATTAGTTAGAAGAAATGAATTAAGGTCTACCCAATCAATCATTGAACTGGATATATTCGCTTCTTCAAATGCTTCTTTTAGTATGTTCTTTTTAATATCATCGGCCTGCATTACTTCTAACTCATCCCTTTGAAGGCCACCGCCAATAAGGCCAAGAAAATAAGTGTCTGACTTTGTTGATTTTTTACCAAACACAAAAAAGTCATCACTTGTCGAAATTAACGATCCTGTATTTATATGGTATGGAAAGTAACAACTCGCTAGGCTCTGCTGTTTGCTTAATTTCATTAAAGAGCGAATTGTAGAATATGAGATAGTGCTCAGCTTTAATTGCAATGAACCTTGTTGTATTTCATCGATATTTTCTAATCGATAATACTGCCCATCCCAAATATCAGTACCTGCGCTTTGCGCATCTGCTATAACCTCATGCCAATAATCTTTTAGAACTTGTTCGTAAAGGGCTATATTTAGGCTCTATTCCGATGCAATAACATCATAAGTTTCAATCTCCGAAACATTTTTTATTAGTATTTTAGAATTAGGTATCACAATTAATATTCCAAAAATTGTTACTCTATGAAGAATGCATATAAGCTGATAACAAGCTCACTTAATCTCTGAGTTTGGCGGCCGTTAGCATAGAGTTAAGGCTGGATGATATCCACACACTTAAAAATATATCCATGATCATGATTCTTCATTCTACAAGCATCTATAAAATGACTTCTTCGATTACTATTAAGCAAATGGTAATAGCTTGGTTCATATATAGAAAGTTTTTTAATAACTATCTTACCCTTCGGGTAATTTGAAGCCTTGACATTTTTATCGCCCGCGGTCATAAGGTTAAAATTAATGTTACTGCGTGACTGCTCAGCGGAGATTTCTCCTTTTAAAATATACTCTGTATTTTCATAAAAATTCTTAGCTAAAAATGACAAATTAGCGTGGGGTAATTTTATACTAAAAAAGCCATATTCATCGGTAACTACTTTTTTAAACAGCTTTTTTCTATTTAAAAAATAAGAGAAGGTGATTTCAACATTACCAACTGCAACATTACTATTTGAAGTTGGAGCGGTCAGTTTTCCATCTAACCTATAAGTATCCAAATAGAAATTAACTTCTCCAAAATAATCAACGTCCACTTTTTTACCTCTAGCAGAAACCATTAAAGTGAGTTCGCCAAATATAGCCCTTGAACTAAAAAATGATTTAAACTCCTCGAAAGACTTAGGTGTAAGTATGCCATCCTCAACATGGAAATAATGTGATATATCAACAGATGATTGTTTTTCTAGATTTATTTCTCTACCGTCAACTCTGGCTAAATTAATGATAAAAGAGGGATTTTCATCTATATCTATCGGTAATTTATTATGTGAGAACGAAATGTCAAAACTCGAGAAGTTTTTATCTATCGTATTTTCTGTAATACTGGAGACAGACATATTTGCCCACTCAGCATAACCATGATTTTCATTAAGGGGAATATACACTGAATTAGTTTGGTAGTTCTCTTCAGTTAAAGTCACCTCGCCAAATGAAGACACCCTGCCAATTAACGAAATTCTATTTTCTATAGTTGGGTCAACATTGAGTGTGATATTAACCGTATCAACCATTTCACCGACAAAATCACCATTAATGAAAACAAGCATATCATCAAAAAGGCTTTCTGAATCATCTATCGAGTCCCCATAATAGCCATTGTTATAGCCCATAGTTACATCAACTGTTACTGTCTCTATAGATGAAGAATTACATGTAATAGGCAAAAGAAAACAGGTAAAGCATAGAAAAGCTGAAATACAATTGACCATTATTTAATCCTTTAAACTAATGTCATTTTTTAACGTTAAACTCATAAAGATGAAAGAGCAATTATAATTTATTTATTTATTTAGAAACCCTTTCTCCCGTCGGTGGCGAACAATATACTCTTAGCGCTACCTATACTCGCTGTTTAACCAGCACTCCTTGGTGACTCCTTCCTAGATAAGTAAGCGGCTAGTCCTGAATACACATCCATCAATATATGAATCAAAATAACTAAGATAATACTTTCAAAATAAAGGTATAAACCACAAAATACTAAGCCTATTAATGCTGTTTTAATTACATGCTGCCAGCCTAAGTAAACATGCCATAATCCAAAAACGAGACTGCTTCCAATAGCTGCTGTGATCCAATAGCTGTGTAATTCAATAACGCTTAATAGATACCAACGGAAAATAAGTTCTTCACAGACGCCCACAGTCACTGAAACAACAAAGGTGAACATAAAAAGTTCTGAACGAGACTTCGGCATTAAATCATTAAGATTGTCGCTGCTATGCTGTAAAGAAGTTACAATTTCATTCCTTATCTTTTCACTTTGTACAATTGTGTACATCACATAAATCATATAGAAAATAAATAAAAAAATAAGTGTGCCTGCAATTACAGTCTTCCATATAGTGCTCGGCAAAATGATTGGAGGAGTTACTGGGAGCTCACCTTGATAATATAAGAAAATTAGCAATCCAGTCAGGCACCACAGTACAGCTGATGTCTTACAATATTCAAAGTTTTTATTATTCGATTTATATTTTTCTAATACTAAATCTATAACGGGGAAAATAAGAAAAATAACGAGTAAAATAATTTCAATCGCTGACATCTAAAAATCCTTTTATGCAAATAGAATTGTTAACTAGTAAAGCACAACTTTTTAATTAGACAGCGATTTTACAAAACTTTAAGCAAAACTAAGTCATCTGCTCAAGTTCAGTAATTAAATAAAGTGCTTGTTCGTTAGTGGTGCCACACACATCAATAGTGGCAGAAAAGTCACTACACACCTTAGGCCTTGATTCATCGCCAAATAATTTACATAGATTATTATCATCAAGTTGAATACAGCGCTCTCCCGCCGCTTTCCCGTTGGGCATCCCAGGAATTGGAGAGCTAATACTGGGTGCAATACAACAGGCGCCACAGCCTAATCTACATGCCATTTTATCTGTCATTGAGTACCTCTTATAGAACCTTTGTAGCGCCTTTGTAATATGTGTAATGGTTTGTTACATCTTCGAACGCCTTGTAAACACTTTATTGCGTATGCTTAGCCTATCAAATTTATTTTTAATTACCGTCAACCGTGAGGGACTATCCCGTGGCTAGTAAAAAACAAATCATTCTCCCAATCGCCGTATTAGTCGGCGGACTAGGAATGGCATTCGCATTTGCTTCAATGAAGCAGCCGCCAGCAGAAAAACCAGAACAAGATACGCGTCCGCTTGTATCAATTAAACCTTTAAGTTTTGATGCTGTAACACTCGATGTAAAATCATACGGCATTGTCAAACCAAAAAACCACACAGACCTAGTTGCACAAGTGAGTGGCCAGGTTGTCTCGCTGTCTGAACAGTTTGTACAAGGCGGATTTGTTAAGCAAGGCGATATTCTAGCACGTATTGACCCAAATGATTACGAAGCTGCACTCATTGAGGCAGAAGCAGGTCTAGCGCAAGCAAGCTCTGCTCTTGAAATTGAACGCGCACAAGTCTCTGTTGCACAAGCTGAGTGGGACCGCATCAAAGGTGACTCAAACCAAGTTATCCCTTCTGAGCTTTATTTACGTAAACCTCAACTTGCGGAAAAACTTGCAAACTACCGTGCAGCACAAGCCAGTGTTAAACGCGCCAAACGCAACCTTGAGCGCACTTACATTAAAGCGCCATACGATGCGATTATTGACGAGCGACTAATTAGTTTAGGCAGTGTAGTAAACCCAGGCAATAGCTTTGGTAGCCTAAGCTCAACATCACTGGCTGAAATTCGCTTACCTGTTGCAGATAAAGACCTACAATACCTAAACAATCAAGGTATTGGTGCTAACGTATCAATTAACGCTGAATTTGCAGGTAAACAAACAACGTGGCAAGCGACTATTGTTCGTAGCGAAGGGGTTGTTGACCAACGCAGCCGTATGAATTACCTAGTAGCACAAGTAGCAACGCCTTATGAGCAAAAGCAACCTCTGCGTTTTGGCTCGTACATTAATGCCACCATTGAAGGCCATGCATTAGACAACGCAATTGTTGTTCCGCATCACTTAGTTAAAGACAATAAAGTAGCCGTTTTACAAGATGGCGAAACCCTTACTTTTAAAACACTTAACATAGTGCGCGAACAAAATGGCATGGTAATCGCCGATAATGGCCTTGCTAATGGTGAACAACTTATTACCTCTGCTCTTGAATACCCAACTGAAGGCATGGCAGTCAAGCTAGATAATGCAAAACTAAGTGTGCCAACAACGCAGTTAGCGTTAAAAGAGGAATAAGCCATGACCACGCACAGAGAAAAAGGGCTTATTGCCTGGTTTGCTCGCAACCCAGTTGCTGCAAACCTACTTATGATCTTCATTTTAGTGGGCGGCTTATTGACAGCAATGTCGGTGCGTAAACAAATGTTCCCACAGTTTGAAAGTAACTGGATCAGTATTCAAGCTGTTTACCCTGGGGCTGCGCCACAAGAGGTAGAAGAAGGTATAACCATTAAGGTCGAAGAGTCTTTAGAGGGCCTCGAAGGCATTAAACGTTTAATTACTTATTCAAACCGTGGCTTTTCACAAGCTTGGATAGAAATCGAAGAAAAATACGACCCGCAAGAAGTACTCGACGAAATCAAGATGCAGGTTGATTCAATCAATACCTTCCCTGCTGAGATGGAACGCCCTATTGTTCGCCGCGAAAAGTTTGAGCAAGAAGTCATGATACTCGCTTTGTATGGCGATATGAGTAACTACCAGCTCAAAGAGCTTGGTAACGACATAAAAGATGAGCTACAAGCTTTACCACAAATAAACTTGGTCAACTTTTACAGTGGCTTAAACTACGAAATTGGCATTGAAATCAGCCCAGATAAACTACGTGAGTATGGTTTAACTTTCCGTGATATTGCCACAGCCGTGCGTAGCTTCTCTGCCAATATGTCAGCGGGTCAAATTCGCTCTGAAAATGGCTACATTTCAATGCGTGTTGAAAACCAAGCATATCGTGGTAAAGAGTTCGAAAATCTGCCTTTATTACACCTACCTGATGGCGCACAGGTGTTATTAGGTGATGTAGCAACAATTAACGATGGCTTTGAAGAAGGCTTACAATACTCTAAGTACAACGGTAAAAATTCACTGACTTTTGAAGTAAATGCATCAAAAGATCAAGACATCACTAAAGTTGCTGCGGTATTAAAAAAATACCTAGCAGATAAAGCGCCACAGCTTCCTGCTGGTGTAAAACTATCACCGATTGTTGATTTAACTTACTACCTTGAAGGTCGTCTAAACATGATGATCGACAACATGGTGTGGGGTGGTATTTTAGTAATGGTGGTACTTGCCCTATTCTTGCCACTGCGCTTAGCATTTTGGGTCATGATGGGTTTACCTGTGTCATTCCTAGGTGCATTTTTAATGATGCCTCTGGGCTTTATAGACATCACAGTTAACTTAGCTTCTTTATTCGCATTTATACTGGTGCTGGGGATTGTGGTTGATGACGCCATCGTGGTTGGTGAGTCAGCCAGTGCTGAAATTGAAAAACACGGTCACAGCCTCGATAACGTAGTACGCGGCGTAAAACGCGTTGCTATTCCAGCAACCTTTGGGGTGTTAACCACAATTGCCGCATTCTTACCGCAAACATTGGCATCAGGCCCTGGCTCTGCGTTTTCTAAAGCCATTGGTGGTGTAATTATCCTTTGCTTAATTTTCTCATTGATTGAGTCAAAACTAATTTTACCGGCTCACTTAGCGGCTATGAAAAATAAACCTGCGAATCCTAAAAACCCGTTACACCGTTTACGCTTAGGTATGGATAAAGGCCTGAAAAACTTTGTTGATAATTACTACACTCCATTTATTGGTCGCTGTATTCACTATCGCTACACAGTGATTGTTGGTTTTATCTGTGTACTTATTGTCAGTGGCGGTATGTTTGCGGGTGGTTTAGTGAAATTTGTTGCGAACCCTAAAATTCCGCATGATTTCCCTCGTATCTCTGTTGAAATGAACTTATCGTCATCTGAGCAAGCAACTCTTGAGACAGCACAAACAATTGAAAAGCTGATTTTAGATGTCGATAAACAACTTGAAGAGCAATATGGTCAAGCAATGATCCGCGACTTATCGGTTAGTTTACGCGGTCGTACAAGTGCTCGTATCATGGCAATTTTAGTTGAACCCGATTTACGCCCTATTGATACATTCCAATTAAGTGCTATGTGGCGCGAACAAATGCCACCATTACCGGGGGTGAAAACACTTAATATTGAAGATAGTATCATGAACGGAGGTCGTGATGACGGCGATGTGAGCTTCCGCCTTGAAGGCAAAGATATCAACAAGCTAAAAGAGGTTGCGGCTAAGTTAAAAGAGAAATTAAATAGCATGGAAGGTGTGGGTGATGTTAATGACTCACTACAATCAGCAACCGATGAAGTACAACTTGAACTTAAACCGCTTGCTTACAGCTTAGGCTTAACGCTTTCGGATGTGGCATCACAAGTCAGCTTTAGTTACTACGGCCTTGAAGCACAACGTATTTTACGTGATGGTGAAGAAATTAAAGTAATGATCCGCTACCCTCGTGAATCTCGTGATGCAGTAAGTGACATTACAGATGCACGTATCATTACACCCACTGGCGTGGAAGTGCCGCTTGCTGAAGTCGCTAAGGTTAATATTGTTGATGGCGTAAACCGCATTCGCCGTGAAAATGCTAAACGTACCGTAAACGTATGGGCTGCGGTAAATACTGACCAAGCAGAGCCGTTTGCCATTGCTAAAGAAATTCGTGACGACTACTTACCTAGCCTATTGAAAAGTTACCCAGGTGTAGAAAGTAATGTAGCTGGCCGTATTCAAGAAGAAATGGACAGTGTCGCAGAGCAAGTACGTGATTTTGCTTTATCAATGATGATTATCTTTGCGTTACTTGCTATTCCACTACGCTCATACTCGCAACCATTCATTATTATGTCGGTTATTCCATTTGGCGTAATTGGTGCGATGTTCGGTCACATGATCTTAGGTATGACGATGAGTAGCCTATCGGTATTCGGTATCATCGCAGTTGCCGGGGTTGTAGTGAATGACTCGCTAGTAATGGTCGACTTTGTTAATAAAGCCCGCGCTGAAGGTGTAGCAATTAAAGAGGCTGTGATGCAGGCTGGTGGCCGACGTTTTAGAGCTATTTTATTAACCTCAATCACCACATTCATTGGTGTATTACCAATCATTATGGAAACAAGCTTACAGGCTAAAATAGTTATTCCAATGGCCGTTTCACTTGCTTTTGGTGTGTTATTTGCGACCGTTATTACACTGATATTAATTCCATGTCAGTACGTTGCACTTGAGGACTTTAAACGCCTAATAAGTAAGCTGAAAGGTAAAAAAACACCAACTGAATCTGAGTTACAGACAAGTAGTAACTAATAATATTCCACTATCCCAACCTAACGCTTGGCAAAGTAGTTTGCCAAGCGTTTTTATATCTATTCACTTAATTAACAGGTCTATTTTGAAACAATAAAACCTCGTTGATTACAAAGCAAAAACTTTGTTATTGAGTTGTTCTTGCATTGCTATTGCTCTGGTATTCATGCTGTCGTAATAAGTAATTTTTAACGATAGATTTAATTCATCAAAATGACTAAGAATTACTGCTTGGTAATATATCTACTCACTAGGTAAAGTGTTCTGTTTTTAATATTAATACGGATTACTATTACTAAAAAATAAGTAAATTTGTTCCTATATTTTGTATTGCTTTGCTAAGCTTAAATTAGCATTTAATAAATGAGTCTCTGGCTCAAACCTAATACGTTATAAGGACATAGCTATGAAATTTTTTCGTCAAACGGCTTTGGTTAGTTGTTTTTTATTAGGCACACCTGTATTAGCCGAAAACCAATACTTGCAACAACAGCTTGAACCTATTCTCATTGGTGAATCACACACCATTGAAGAACAGCAGATCCACTCCCCTGAAATGACCATTGCCACATACAAGGCAAATGGCTTTGAGCAAGTTTGGGCTGACATTAAATATGCAAAGCAAGTACTCAACTTAGTCGCACAGTCAGAACTTGAAGGTCTTTCACCCAACGATTATCACTTTGATACATTACTGGCACTTATAGATGAAGTAGATAAACGTGGCACTGATGCAGCCGAGGCACAGTTTGACGTACTAATGACTGACGCAATTATGACCTATGCGAAACATTTGATCCGCGGTAAAGTTAACCCAAAACAGCTAGCATCTACATGGAACTATGAACAATTTGATGTCAGCCCTGATGCTGCAGCAGCTTCTTTACTCAAACATGTAAAATCTAAGAGTCTTGATAAAGGATTAAACAACCTTAAGCCCGTATTACCCCATTATCAAAGGTTAAAGAAAGCGCTAGTATTTTACCGAGAGCTTGATGCAAAAGGTGAGCTACCTGCAATTTCCTTGCAAAGTAAAGCACTTAAACCGGGTCAAACAGACCCAGCAGTGCCGCTCTTAAAACAAAAACTACATCGCTTAAATTATTATACTGGTAACCTATCAGATGCTCACGAGTATGATGATGAACTTGTTGATGCTGTCAAAAAATTTCAATACGCTCATCAAGTTGATGACGATGGTATTATTGGCGGTGCAACTTTAAAACTTCTCAATAAAGACTACAGCGAATATGTGAATGATATTTTAGTTAATTTAGAACGCATTCGCTGGGTTGATAATACGCTCACAGAACGTTTTTTGATCGTAAATATAGCTGGTTATAAGTTGTATTTATTTGAAGATAACAAGCTTAAATGGCAAACCAACGTAGTAGTAGGTCGAAATTACACAAAAACGCCTATTTTTAAAGGTCAAATGAGTTATATCGTGATGAACCCAACTTGGACTGTTCCACGCAGTATTTCAGGTGGCATTATCAAAAAAATGAAAGAAAATCCTAACTACCTAAATGAAAAAGACTTTGTTGTGGTTGATAGCCGTCGTAACCCAGTTGATAGTGAGAGTATTGATTGGGCAAATGCAAGCCGGAAGAACTTTCCGTACTGGTTTGTACAACAACCATCAGAGAATAACTCGCTAGGCCAAATTAAATTTATGTTTCCCAATAAATACTCAATTTATTTGCACGATACACCAGCAAAAAGCCTATTTCAGCAAGACCAACGTGCATTTAGTCACGGTTGTGTAAGAGTCGATGATCCTTTCACCTTAGCTGAAAAAATCTTAGGAACCTCAGATAATTGGTCTCGCAGTGACATTGATGACACTATTGCCGCAAAAGAAACTAAAAAAGTTAGCTTATCTAAACCATTAGACGTGCTATTAATGTACTGGACTGTCTCAGGGAACGATCAGGAAGGTCTTCATTTTTATAGCGATGTTTATAACCGCGATGCAGAACTATTAAAAAAGTTAACTACGCCATTAGCTAATAATTCAATTTAAGGAAAATTATGAAATTAAGCCGTGTTATTTTTTATCTATTTTTCGTTATCAATGCCCAGCGGACTCTAGCCATTGAGCTAAGTGACACGTTACATAGTTTAATTTTAGATGCAAACCAAGTTCTGACTCTTGATAACACGGCTGATTTTACTCCTACTGCTGTTTCAGATGTTGAAACAGCACGACTAGGACCAACCAGCATTGCCATAAATGCGCCCAACAATGCGGGTTTCTACAACCTAGTACTGAGTAATGGTAAAGTCACTAAACACTTGCTCATTATCGTGAAAAAACCTTTCAATTCAGGCAATAAACAATTGAATAATTACCAAATAGGGCTATACCCTGCCCCTTATAAGAATTACCCACAGTACACTGCGCCAAACGGATTTATCGAAATTTTTGAAAAAGACTTATCACGTCAGCTTACTCCTCATGTACAAATTAAAAATGTAATTTGTAAGCAAGTGAGTAGCTTTCCAAAATATTTATATATAAATAACGACGGCTTGATGATGCTCGAAGAGTTACTCACGTTTGTACAAAGTGAAGGGATTAAAGTCAGCAAATTTGCCTTTATTAGTGGCTATCGAACTCCCCACTACAACCGCTCTATTGGTAATGGCAAACACAGCCGACACCAATATGGTGATGCCTTTGACTTATATATAGATGAGAATGGCGATGGCCGAATGGACGACTTAAATGGCGATGGAAAACTAACGATTGCTGATGTTGATGTACTTTATAAAGTGTTCGAAAAATTTCAAAAACAGAGCCGCTATAACGGCGGTATCGGTCGCTATAAACCCGCCTCTCACCACGGTGGTTTTGTTCACATAGATAATCGAGGATTTACCGCTAGGTGGTAATACAATCTTCATATAATCCTTGTTTATATATTATCCAATTGCATTACTGCTGCTTGATTGCTAAGTTATTGTGAGGAAGGGAAAATCACTGTGAAGAGGTGATTTGAGACAGTGGTATTGAAGAAATTTAATCACCCTACTCAATTACACACAACCATCAGTTAGAACAACACTCTATCTCAGCAACGGAGATCCAATAAGCCCCGCTGGTTATTGGCAAGCACTTCAAAATGGGAGTGTATCTGTAGTGCATTACAGTAATTTAGACCACACCAGAATGGTAAGCCTTATCAATCAAGCCATGCGCAATGAGGTTTTACATAGGTTAATGTAACCAACAAATAACAAGGACAGTAATGAACATATTCTGTAAGAAATTAAGGTTGCTTGTAGTTTTTTATTTACTCGCAACTTCAAGCATTGCACACAGCCAAAACAAGCAGGAAGAGATGGCTGATTTTATCCAAGGCTTTCATGACTACAAGCAGTTTAATGGTAATGTATTAGTCGCAAAAGATGGAAAAGTACTGTTTGAACAAAGCTTTGGCTATGCCAACTTTGAATGGGATATAAAGCATAGTGATAAAAGTAAATTTAGAGTTGGTTCAATTACCAAACAATTTACCGCTATGTTAATTCTGCAATTAGCACAAGATGGTAAACTTAAACTCGATGATCACCTTGCAAAATACCTACCTGACTACAGACATGATATAGCCACTAAAATTACTCTTCGCCAAATACTTAATCATACCTCTGGTCTTGGTAATTATACTCAAGCAAAATCGTTTCGTGATGAGTACAGCCGAAACCCCTACAGTGTTGATGAATTTATTCGCTTGCTATGTAGTGATGATCTAGTGTTCGAGCCTGGCACTGAATTTCGTTATAGCAATTCTGGCTACTTTATTTTAGGGGCGGTAATCGAAAAGGTAACAGGTCAAAAATATCAAGACGTATTACAGAAGAACATTTTAGATCCACTCGATATGAAGGATACAGGCTATGATTCTCACAATAAAATCATTAAATTTCGCGTATCGGGTTACGACAACGGCCTAGCAGGCTATAGCAATACTGATTATTTAGATATGTCTATCCCGTATGCTGCTGGGTCTATGTATTCAACAGCACGAGATTTACTAAAATGGGATCAAGCTCTTTACTCGGATAAGTTATTGAACAAAGAGTATAAGAGGCAGATGTATCAAGTTTCTGAGCAAAGAAATTATGCGCTTGGATGGGAAGTAACAAATCTTGATAAAAGCACCTATGGAAAAGCCCTAACACGTATTCAACATGGTGGTGGCATCAATGGTTTTAATGCATTTATAAGTAGGATAATCGAAGACAAATTACTGGTTATCATTTTAAATAACACCGGTGGTGCGCCACTCACTCCCATGACTAATGGCTTACTTGCAATCTACTATGGCAAACCCTACGAAAAAGCGACAGAGCATGCAGATAGTAAACTTTATAACGCATTTAAACATGAAGGTATTGCAGGGTTAAAGAAAACCTATCAGCAAATGGTGAGTGATGATAATACGCCAAGAGAAAGGTCGCTAAACTACTTTGGCTATGAATTAATGCAGATGGGTGAGCTAGACGCCGCAATAACAGTGTTTGAACTCAACAACCAATCTTATCCAGAGTCCGCAAATACGTTTGACAGTTTAGGTGAAGCATATTTAGCTGCCGGTGATAAACAAAAGGCATTAGCAAGTTACAAAAGTGCGTTAAAACTAAACCCTGACAGTGAAAGTGCCAAACAAGCAATTGAGAAATTACAATAAACAAGCTCAGCTACTCTATACCTAAAATAATTAGTTATCGAGTACCCGCTTATCTAAAATCCCTTTTTCAATCAGTTGATTGAGAATCGCCTTGGTTTTTTCTCGGCATATATCACGAACTAAACGAACTGCGGGTGTTATTGACTGACGGCTTGGGCATATTAGCCAAAGCTCTGCACATAAGTGAGGGTAATTTTGCATTACTGGCACTACCCGCCCACTTAGCAAATCATCACTGATATCAATACATGATTTAACCGCAAGGCCTTTACCAGCCACACACCAACGCCTTACCAAGTCACCATCGTTAGATGCTCGGCGGCCTTGCATTTTTACCTTAAAACGTTCGGTTCCATCGGTAAAATCCCAGACATTATTAATGATATCTTGAAGTTGATAAAATAAACCTTGATGCTGGGTTAATTCATCAGGATGTGTTGGCGCGCCATATTCGGCAATGTACTCTGGGGTCGCACATAACAGTCGTGGCACATTACAAATTTTAAAACCATATAAGTTTGAATCAGATGGCGAGCCATACCTAAGTGCGAAATCAACGGAGTCTCGGTAAAAGTCGACATTACTATCGCTAATATGCGGGCGCATACTCAACTTTGGATATTCATCGAGTAACTCATCTAACCAAGGAATAATAATATTGCGGCCTAAATCTGACGATAGTGCGACTCTTAGCTCCCCTTCGATTTCATCATGCTCACCTTTTAAAGCAAGTGTCGCTTGCTCAAGCATGAGCACTGCTTGCTGACACTGAGGTAAAAAGCGCTCCCCAGCCGCAGATAAGCGCAAATGACGAGTTGTACGAACAAATAACTCAGCACCCAGCGCTGCTTCAACACGTTTAATTGCCGCACTGGCGGTAGCGGCTCGCATGTCTAACTTTGCTGCTGCGGTTGTAATACTGCGAAACTCAGCAACCTTGAGGATTAATTTGAGATCTTCAACCAGCATATTAACTAAAATTTTTTGATAATGTTTATTCGATTATGCGCTTTATCGCAAAGTATGCAAGGCGTAAACTGCACCTAATTGTTATACATGCGGGAGCAAATCATGACACACCCTATTATTTCTGACTTACAACGCCGTTACACAAGTAAACGTTACGACGCTTCAAAGCACATTAGCCAAGCAGACTTAGCTGTAATTTTAGAAGCATTACGCTTATCGCCATCGTCTATTAATTCTCAACCTTGGAAATTTGTAGTCATCGAATCAGATCAAGCTAAGCAACGTTTGCATGATAGTTTTGCAAATAAGTTTCAGTTTAACCAACTACATGCTAAAACAGCATCACACACCATTTTATTTGCTTATAACCCAAGCTATAAACGTGCTGATTATGAAAAGGTAATCGATGCTGATATTGCCAATGGTCGTACAAAAGCAGAAAACAAAGAGCAAGCATTTGGCGCATTCGCTTTCGTTGATTTAAATACTGATGAGCAAGGAGTTAACGCACATTGGACAAAAGCTCAAACTTACATTGCTTTAGGTAATACCATGCATACTGTCGCTCGTTTAGGTATAGATTCAACCCCAATGGAAGGCGTAGATAAAGACTTACTTGGTGAGCTTTTTGCTGATGAGTTAGATGGTTATGTATGTGAAGTGGCACTCGCTATTGGTTATCACGAGCCAGAGCAAGATTATAATGCTGCATTACCAAAATCGCGTTTAGATAAAGATGCGGTGATTACTGTAGTTTAAAGCCTAAAGATTATGCAGGCTTTGCCTGCATAATTGTTATTTTAGGTCAGTCTTCACAACCACATTACTCGCCATACCTTCACACAAATCTGCTGTTATTGTGGCAACAGCACCATTAATTAATGCTAAATTAGGGGCTACGTGGCCAATGTCGGCATCAACAATAACTGGGAATAAATTACCTTTAAATGCGAGCTCTATTGCTTGGTATTCATCAAAGTAGCAGTCGTTATTAATTGCAGGGCTGCGGCCAAATACCACCGCATTTACATCAGTAAAAACATCATTCAACTTTAACGATAACAAACAACGTGCAAGAGCCATCGGACTAAGCTCTGCATTTTCTAGGTATAAAATTAATCCCTCAGGCGCATACTGCTTTTTAAATTCATGCAATGCATAGTAATTTGAGGGTAACAACAGACCTAACGTATCTAAACAGCCGCCAATTAAGCGTCCAGACACTTCAATTTGGCGTTTATCTTTATAGTTAATACATCGCCATTGGCTTGGAGCGGTATAGTCAAATTGAGCCTCAGGCTTAGCTTTATAATCAATAGGCTTTTGCTGATAAAAAGGCGACGCGACTTGATGCAGTTGCTGTTTTTCTTCAAGTGACATGGCACTGAATATATTTGCTAAATAAACATCGGGATCGTCAGGGTGAATTTGCATTAAATTTGCAGCGTGCAAGGTTGCCCAGCCACAACGAGTTGTTAATGCACACGCAAACGTGCTGATATCTGAAAAGCCAACCAACCATTTAGGCCTTGCTTTACTTATGGCATTGAAATCCAGAAGAGGTAAAATTTCCATGGTAAGATCACCGCCCCATGGCGGCATAATGGCTGCTATTGAATCATCAGTTAAATACTGCATTAGCTCATCAGCACGTTGCTTTGCACTATTGTGTGAATGACGTAAACAGGCACCTTCAATAACAGTAAAACCTTTGGCAGTTAAGCCATTAAGTACTATGTCTAAGCGTTCATGAAAGACTTTATCAACACCTGATGAAAAAGCACATATGGCTATTTTATCACCTTGCTCAAGCGGTTTAGGATATTGAATTTTTGCCATTATTACTCCTTCATTACGACTGTATAATAGCCAACGTACCGAATAAATCCACGCCTGTAAACAGGCATAAAAAAACCGCGGTAGTAAACCGCGGTTTTTATCAATGCTTGGTTAAGCTATTAAATATACTCAACTTCAATGATTTCGTACTCTACCTCACCGTTTGGTGTTTTAATGATAACGGCATCGTCTACCTCTTTACCAATTAAACCTCGTGCGATTGGCGAGTTAACAGAGATCAAGTTATTTTTGATATCTGCCTCATCATCACCTACGATTTGGTATTTCACCTCAGCGTCGGTTTCAACATTAACGATAGTCACTGTAGTGCCAAAAATAACCTTGCCAGTTTTTGGCATTTTAGTTACATCGATGATTTGCACATTTGAAAGCTTCGCTTCGATTTCTTGAATACGGCCTTCGCAGAAACCTTGTTGCTCACGAGCAGCATGGTATTCAGCGTTTTCTTTCAAATCACCATGTTCACGCGCTTCAGCGATATCAGCAATAATTTTTGGGCGTGTAACTGTTTTTAATTCGTTAAGTTCTTCGCGCAGTAATGCTGCACCACGAACTGTCATCGGAATTGATTGCATATTATTCTCACTTAATCCAAGGGTGAATGTATCACCCTTGGCACATTTCCTTAGTTCATTCGCTGGTGTAATTCCTGAACTGACGTCACACTGCTACGGTCGTCTGCTTGATTAGCAGTACAGTTAGCAAATGCCGCGTTCAGTGTCGTTGTGTAGTTTGTCTTGTGCTGTAATGCACCACGACGTAACACCTTCGAATCTTCAATCGCTTGGCGACCTTCAGTAGTGTTTACAATATAGCTGTATTCACCATTTTTAATTCTATCAAGAATATGAGGGCGGCCTTCGAATACCTTGTTCACGCGACGAACTGCAATACCTGCTTCTTCAAGGGCTTTAGCAGTACCACCTGTTGCATCTAACTCAAAACCAAGGTCAGTCATGGTTTTAGCTAGTTCAACAATACGTGGCTTGTCACTGTTGCGTACCGATAGTAACGCGCGACCACCGCGTGGTAAAGTGTTGCTTGCACCTAATTGTGCTTTAGCGAATGCTTCGGCGAAAGTTTCACCAACACCCATTACCTCACCCGTTGAGCGCATTTCTGGGCCACGGATTGGATCAACACCTTGGAACTTAGCAAATGGCAATACCACTTCTTTAACACTGTAGTAAGGAGGAATTACTTCTTTAGTAATACCTTGGCTCGCCAGCGACTGACCCGCCATACAACGTGCCGCTACTTTAGCAAGCGCGATACCTGTCGCTTTAGAAACAAACGGTACTGTACGTGCAGCACGTGGGTTTACTTCGATTAAGTAAACTTTACCGTCTTTCACAGCAAACTGTGTATTCATTAGACCTACTACGCCAAGCTCAAGTGCCATATCAGTCACTTGCTTACGCATCACGTCTTGAACTTCAGCTGTTAATGAGTGCGCTGGTAATGAACATGCTGAGTCACCAGAGTGAACACCTGCTTGCTCAATGTGCTCCATGATACCACCGATGATTACTTGCTCACCGTCACAGATTGCATCAACGTCAACTTCGATTGCGTTATCTAAGAAATGGTCAAGTAGTACTGGCGCTTCATTTGACGCTGATACTGCTTCAGTCATGTAACGACGTAAATCGTCTTCATCATATACCACTTCCATCGCGCGGCCACCTAGTACGTATGAAGGACGTACAACAAGTGGGAAACCGATTTCAGCTGATTTTGCAATCGCTTCTTCCATTGAAGTTACTGTTGCATTCTCTGGCTGAAGAAGGTTTAAACGCTCAACTAATTGTTGGAAACGCTCACGGTCTTCTGCACGGTCGATAGCATCTGGTGAAGTACCAATAACTGGCACACCGTTCGCTTCAAGTGCACGAGCAAGTTTAAGCGGCGTTTGACCACCGTACTGAACGATAACACCTTTAGGCTTTTCAACACGTACGATTTCTAATACGTCTTCTAGCGTGATTGGCTCGAAGAATAAGCGATCAGATGTATCATAGTCAGTTGAAACAGTTTCAGGGTTACAGTTAACCATGATTGTTTCGTAGCCGTCTTCACGTAAAGCTAATGCTGCGTGAACACAGCAGTAATCGAATTCAATACCTTGACCGATACGGTTAGGGCCACCACCGATTACCATGATTTTATCTTTGTCAGATGGGTTCGCTTCACACTCTTCATCGTATGTTGAGTACATGTAAGCTGTGTCTGAGCTAAATTCGGCAGCACAGGTATCAACGCGCTTGTAAACAGGCACGATATCTAACTGGTGACGCTTTTTACGAATTTCTGCTTCAGAGACACCAGCAATTTCTGCGATACGCGCATCAGCGAAACCTTTACGCTTAAGCTTACGTAAGAACTCAGCATTTAAACCAGCCATACCAACTTCGCTGATTGTTGCTTCGTCTTTTAAGATGTCTTCGATTTGCACTAGGTACCAAGGGTCAATCTTAGTTAGTTCGAAAACTTCTTCTACGCTCATACCGTGACGCATTGCATCTGCTACATACCAAATACGCTCTGCACCTGGCTCACGTAATTCACGGATGATTTTTTCTTTCGCTTTCGGGTCATCAAGAGCAACGATTGGGTTAAAACCCGTTGCGCCTACTTCAAGACCACGTAATGCTTTATGTAATGACTCTTGTTGGTTACGACCAATCGCCATAACTTCACCCACAGACTTCATCTGTGTTGTAAGACGGTCGTTTGAACCGGCGAATTTTTCGAAGTTAAAACGTGGGATCTTAGTCACAACGTAGTCAATTGACGGCTCGAAAGACGCTGGTGTTTTACCGCCAGTGATGTCGTTTTGTAGCTCATCAAGGGTGTAACCTACTGCTAGTTTTGCAGCGATTTTCGCAATTGGGAAACCGGTTGCTTTTGATGCTAGAGCAGATGAACGCGATACACGTGGGTTCATCTCAATGATAACCATACGGCCATCGACTGGATTCACACCAAACTGTACGTTTGAACCACCTGTTTCAACGCCGATTTCACGAAGTACCGCCATCGATGCATTACGCATGATTTGGTATTCTTTGTCTGTTAGCGTTTGCGCTGGTGCAACCGTAATTGAGTCACCAGTATGAACACCCATTGGGTCAAAGTTTTCGATAGAACATACGATGATACAGTTGTCGTTTTTGTCACGAACAACTTCCATTTCGTACTCTTTCCAACCGATTAATGATTCATCGATTAGAAGCTCATTTGTTGGTGATAAATCTAAACCACGCTCACAAATTTCATCAAATTCTTCTTGGTTGTATGCAACACCACCACCGGTACCCCCCATAGTGAATGATGGACGAATGATACATGGGAAACCTATGCGGCTTAGTACATCGTGTGCTTCTTCCATTGAGTGAGCGATTTCTGCACGCGGACACTCAAGACCAATGTTTTTCATTGCAGCGTCAAAACGCTCACGGTTTTCAGCTTTATCGATTGCATCAGCAGTTGCACCGATTAACTCAACGCCGTGTTTAGCCAATACACCGTGCTTATCTAAATCAAGTGCACAGTTTAATGCAGTTTGACCACCCATAGTAGGAAGTACTGCATCTGGCTTTTCTTTTTCAATGATTTTCTCTACCACTTCCCAGTGAATTGGTTCGATGTACGTCGCATCAGCCATTTCAGGGTCAGTCATGATAGTTGCAGGATTCGAGTTTACAAGAATAACTCGATAGCCTTCTTCTCGTAGTGCTTTACACGCTTGTGCACCAGAGTAGTCAAATTCACAAGCTTGACCGATTACAATCGGGCCTGCGCCTAAGATAAGAATGCTTTTTATGTCGGTACGTTTTGGCATTGTTACTCCGGTTAAATTAGTTTGAACGTGCTTGCATCAAATCGATGAAGTGGTCGAATAATGGTGCCGCGTCGTGTGGACCAGGGCTTGCTTCTGGGTGACCTTGGAAGCTAAATGCTGGTTTATCTGTGCGGTGAATACCTTGTAGCGTGCCATCGAATAGTGAAACGTGCGTTGCACGTAAATTCGCTGGTAATGTTGCTTCATCAGCTGCGAAACCGTGGTTTTGCGCTGTGATCATAACAACATTGCGGTCAAGATCTTTAACTGGGTGGTTACCACCGTGGTGACCGAACTTCATTTTTACTGTTTGTGCACCTGAGGCAAGAGCAAGTAATTGGTGACCTAAACAAATACCAAAAATTGGCGTGTCTGTTTCAAGGAAAGTTTTAATTGCTTCAATCGCGTATGTACATGGCTCAGGGTCACCAGGGCCATTTGATAAGAAGATACCGTCTGGGTTAAGTGCTAATACATCTTCTGCTGATGTTTGTGCAGGCACTACGGTTAATTTACAACCGCGGTCTACTAACATACGTAAGATATTACGTTTAACACCGAAGTCATAAGCAACAACGTGGAACTTCTCGTCTGCTGCTTCTAGCGTTTTAAAGCCTGAACCTAATGTCCAGCTTGATTCACGCCACTCAAAATTTTCCTTGGTTGAGACAACTTTTGCTAAATCCATGCCTTTTAAGCCTGGGAAGGCTTGCGCAGCTTCAAGCGCTTTTTTCTCATCTAACTCGTCGCCCGCGATGATACAACCATTTTGAGCGCCTTTATCACGTAAGATACGTGTTAATTTACGAGTGTCGATGTCTGCAATACCTAAGATATTGCGTTCTTTTAAGTAATCACTTAACGATTGCTCGTTACGGAAATTACTTGCTAGCAGTGGCAAATCACGGATCACTAGGCCTTTAGCCCAGATTTGACCCGCTTCTTCGTCTTCGCTGTTAGTACCCGTATTACCGATATGTGGGTACGTCAAAGTTACGATTTGTTCCGCGTATGAAGGGTCAGTCAAAATTTCTTGATAACCAGTCATAGACGTATTGAATACTACTTCGCCCACTGACATGCCGTCAGCGCCGATTGCAGTACCGCGAAACACTGTGCCGTCTTCTAGGACTAACAGAGCGGATTTAGTCAAGTTAACCTCCTAACAGTAAAAAACGGGAGTAAAGTCATTTGCTCTACTGCCCGTTTATAGCGATTGGAAACACGCATTTATGAATTTTTGGCAAATTGGCGCTATTCTACAGTAATTTAGCTTGTAGATCTAATCTTAATTAATAAAATAGTAAAAATAAGCGCTATTAACTAAAAACTCGCTGAAACTGCCAAAAATCAAACTAAACTACTTCAAGTCAAGCACATCTTGCATATCATAAAGTCCAGCTGGTTTATTTTTCAACCAGCCCGCAGCTCTTACAGCTCCTAATGCAAAGGTCATTCTTGAACTTGCTTTATGAGTTAATTCTAGCCTTTCGCCAGAAGTTGCGAAATATGCGGTGTGTTCACCTACTATATCCCCGCCTCTCATGACCGAATAACCTATTTCATTTTGCGATTTTGCATGTTCGTCATTGCTTCTGTCAAATCGTGCAACTTCATCGTGTTGCCAGCCTTTTGCCTCAGCAATTGCTTCTCCAATTGCCAGCGCGGTGCCCGAAGGTGCATCAATTTTGTGACGATGATGAGCTTCAAATATTTCGATGTCCATGTCATCGCCAAACTTCACAGCCGCAGTCTGCACTAAGTTAAGCAGTAAATTCACACCTACGCTATAATTGCGCGCAAAAACAATCGGAATATGCTTTGCTGCTTCATTTAAAGCATCAATGTCGTCTTGATTAAGACCCGTGGTACCAATTACCATCGCGATATTTTTTTCTACGGCTGTTTTTAAATGACTACGCATACCTGCAGGTAAGGTAAAATCAATCAGTACATCAGTATCTTTTACATCTGACTCTTTACTAAATGACACATCAGCTGTTGCGGCACTGTTTAATTGATTAACGGCAATATCTAAAAGTGGCGAGTTGTCACGAACATACGCGCCCGTTAAAGTTGCATCTTCTTTTTTTGTGACAGCTTCTAAAAGTGCCAGCCCCATACGGCCGTTTGCACCAAATACACCTATACGATTCATACTATTACCTTACCTATTCTTATTAGCTGGCTAGATTTTATCGAAAACTCATGTAATAGTCAGGTTAGCTTATAAAAAACACTGAGCTAATTTATGCTGAGTTTATGTTTTATAAAATAACAACAATAATAACAGATAGTCTTTGCATTTAGCCATCTATACATTTAAACTTCTTCCTTTGCGCCGATTTGGTCTTTGGCTTGCGGGCGCTGTTGATGTCTTTTAGACACAACTAAATACAGCTAAAAGAAGTCTTTGGCTGTGTTATTGGTTATCTAACGAGGAATATGATGCAGCCATCATTTAATAAAACAAAAGCAAAATTATCTTTGCTGCCGCTTTTGGTGTTTGTCGGCTTATTTTTAGGCGCTGGCTTATACTTACAATCTCAAGGTGTTGATTACGCTTTTTATCAATTACCTGCTCCAGTGGCAATTTTACCTGCCATCATGCTGGCGTTTATCTTAAATAAAAATACCATCAACCACAGTGTTGAAACCTTTATTAAAGGTGCTGGCCACAGCAATATCATCACGATGTGTTTGATATATCTTCTCGCTGGTGCGTTTTCTGCGGTTGCCGGTGCAACAGGTGGTGTTGATGCCGTTGTTAATGCAGGTTTATCACTTATACCGCCAGCATTATTACTACCGGGATTATTTTTAATCGCCGCTGTTGTGTCGACTGCAATGGGTACTTCAATGGGTACTATTGGTGCTATTGGTCCGATTGCTTATGCCGTCGCCCAAAAAACAGGTATTGATCCATCACTGATGGCAGGCACGATTGTATCGGGTGCCATGTTTGGTGATAACTTATCAATTATCTCTGACACAACGATTGCTGCAACCCGCACGCAAGGCTGTGAAATGAAAGATAAATTCCGCGAAAATTTAAAAATTGCACTGCCTGCTGCAGCATTAACAATCGGTTTGTTATTTTTCTTAACACCTACTGCAGAAGCTGTAGAAACTCAAGACTTCGATATTTTATTAGTATTGCCTTATGCCTTTATCTTGGTACTCGCGGTAATGGGCTTTAACGTATTTGTGGTGCTATTTAGCGGTATTATCTTTGCTGCACTCATGGGCTTTACTGGCAGCTATGAAGGGGCGAGTTTTGTTAAAGATGTTTATAAAGGCTTTACCGATATGCAGGAAATTTTCTTGCTATCGATGTTTATTGGTGGACTTTCAGAATTTATCCGTATTAATGGTGGTCTTGATTATATTGCTAACAAAATTCAAGCAATTACTAAAGTTATCGCTAAATGGCACCGTAAAGTTGCTGATCAATTAGGGATTGCAGCCCTCGTTATGACCAGCAACCTATGTATTGCTAATAATACGGTATCAATTATTGTTGCAGGCCCAATTGCTAAAAAATTAGCGGATGATGGCGAAATTACAGGTAAGCGTTCAGCAAGCTTGCTTGATATTTTTGCTTGTGTAACACAAGGCTCACTGCCTTATGGCGCACAAGCGCTATTGTTGGGTGCTACTTTTAAAATTAGCCCATGGGAAGTATCAACATCATCTTATTATTGTTTTATTCTTGCTTTTACTGCAGTAGCGGTAATTTGCTTACGTCGGAATAAAGCATAAGTTAAATAATTTTTGCCAAGATACGCCCAATTTAGGGCGTATCTGCTATAATCCTCCTGTATATACCCAAACCACCTCAAGATGCGAGTTTCAGTTGGAATTAAAAGCGATTTAGGCAAGGCATTGATTGCAAGTAATAGTGGTTCTATTGTTAAAATCAATAACGCAGTATAAATCGCTTTTAAACCAACCCTTTGGGCGCTTCACAGGCACTTACTCTCATCGTTGTTACTTCTTAAAAGGGATTGCCATTGTTGCAAAGTAACGCCTTGATATTAAGCACCTGTGAAACGCTGAATTCTGCATCTTGAGGTGGCTTGGGTATATAACCCTTTACACCATCAATATTGAGATATGAACTTGAAAAAGATCCTTTCTGTTGCTGCGCTATGTGCAGTAAGTACTTCAGGCTATGCCGCTAATTGGAGCTCTACGCAATTACACGTTAATAACGGTGAACACAAAAATCCGTTTTCATTAACTAAGTCAAATACCACGGTTGTTTCATTGCAACACGCTTCTGGTTACGACTATGGCGATAACTTCTTTTTTATTGATTACAGCAATGACGACCGTCAAGATGGCTATCAAGACAAAGACTTTTATGGCGAGTGGTATTCAACATTTAGCTTATCAAAAATCTCTGGCAATGACTTTTCATACGGCGCAATTGCCGATGTAGGCTTAACAGCAGGTTTTAATGCAGCGGGTGACGCAAAAGTACTGAAGTATTTACCAGGTGTAAAATTGAACTGGCAAGCTCCGGGCTTTAGCTTTTTATCTACCCTATTCACCGCTTACATTGATGACAGTGAAGGCGTAGCACGTGGTGGCGCACCAACTGAATCAAACAGCTGGATGATTGATGTTGCATGGGGTTACCCATTTACTATTGGCTCACAAAAGTTCAATGTAACAGGCCATGTTGAATACATCGCTGAACGTGAAAATGAATTTGGTGAAGATGTAAAAGCGTGGATTTTAGCACAGCCAATCATTACTTGGGATTTAGGTCATGCAATGAGCATGAAAGAAAATACCCTACTGCTAGGTCTTGAGTGGCAATACTGGCACAACAAGCTAGGTACAGACACTACTGAGTCAGTACCACAACTTCACGTTGAGTGGACGTTTTAACGAGTTGCTAGTTGCTAGTTGCTAGTTGCTAGTTGCTAGTTATCAAATTAAAGCCTGCAGTTATCTAAACTACAGGCTTTTTAAATTTTAGAGTAAAATTTGACATACATTCGATCGTGGTTCTACAGTTAGATTTTAGGAGAACCTCATGAATAAATCATTTATCATTAGTAGCTTACTAGCTTTAACTACTTCTTTCCTAGCCAATACAACTGAGCTTAAACCTGCAATAAAATGCGGTTTACCAAAACCTTACTCAATGCCAAAACTTGATCAAGTTACTTACGACGGAAAAGCCTGTTTTTGCCAAGAAAATGATTGTAATTGGAAAGATATAGATATTACTCTTTTAATTGAGGGTATAGCTATGGTTAGTCTGGCGCAAAAATGTGGTATTCCTGAGCAGCTATCCGCTCCTTCAATCGAGCAGACAACTTACCCAGGAAAAGTGTGTATTTATGAGAATAAAAAATATTATTGGCAAAATGTTGATATTCAACCTTTGCTCTATTGATCATAATTTACACTGCGGGGTTTTCCCTTTCGCTCTAGCCGCTTGTTGAGCTTTTAATGCATCTGACATGTGCTTTTGAAGCTCTTTAATTCGGTTACCCGGAGCTGGGTGAGTCGACATAAACTCGGGTGTACCACTACTACCTGCTGCACTCATATTTTGCCAAAGAGATACTGATTGCTCTGGGTTAAATCCTGCTTTTGCCATTAAATCTAGACCTACAATATCTGCCTCTGATTCATGTGAGCGACTAAATGGTAATACCACCCCATATTGTGCGCCTAAACCCAAAGCCTGCATGATTTCGCCTCGATATTGCACATTCCCCATATCAAGTGCCGCACCACCAACTTGTAAGCCAGTTTGTAAAAGTGCATTCTGTGAAACACGTTCATTTGAATGTTCAGCTATCACGTGTGCAACTTCATGACCTAAAACAGTAGCAAGTTGGTCTTGGTTTACCGCTACTTTTAATAAACCAGTATGAACCCCGATATAACCACCCGGTAAGGCGAATGCATTTGCAGAATCGTCTTCAAATACTACAACTTCCCAAGACTGTTTTGCATACTCATTTGGCAGTACAGAAATTACATCATCGGCAATACACTTAACATAGCTATTAACTCGTGGGTCTTTATTAACAGGCTGCGTTTTTTTCATTTCTGCAAAACTGGCTTGTCCCATTTGATTCATTTGTTGATCAGAGTAAAGCGCAATTTGCGTGCGTCCTGTTGGTGAGGTTTTACAACCAGCTAAAACAGCGGTAGCTAACACTGCCATCAATAACTTTTTCATACGAATCCTTGAAATACTTGGTGCAATAATCGCTAATATAGCAAAGCATTGCTTAATTTTATATGAAAATGAACGACCTCATTATCAGTTGTTGTTTTTTCGTTAATTCTTTTACTTAGCAGGCAAACTAAGTTCACCACAGGGGTTCACACTGCTACAATAGTGACCTAACTTTCGATTAATGAGTAACCAATGCCTTCCCCAGAGATTTTAAATAAACGCATTTTATTACCGTTACTGGCAAGTATTGTTGCAATTACCCCTCTTGCCATAGATTTATACCTACCTGCAATGCTGGTAATTGCAAACGACTTGCAAACGACGATGCCAAATGTGCAAATTTCACTGAGCATTTATCTTGCAGGTTACGCCCTTGGCATGTTGTTTTTTGGTCCAATTGCCGATGAGCTTGGTAGGCGACTACTTGCTAAAGTAGGCTTAAGTTTATTCGGTATTAGCTCATTGGCTCTGGCATTTTGCCAAAATATTGAATTGTTTTGGTCTTTAAGAGCCATTCAAGCTTTTACCGGAGCTGCTGCGACGGTTGTAGTGCCCGGGATCATTCGCCATATTTACCGCGAAAATACTGCTAAAGGTATGTCGTATGTGTCTATGATTATGATGGTGGCTCCACTGATAGCCCCTACCCTTGGCTCACTCATTATGGGCATCTCAACCTGGCAGGTTATTTTTATCGTTCTAGCAGGCTATAGCTTTACAATTTTAGCCTTAGTCCAAATACATCTGATCGATATTCCTATATTTAAAAGTAAACAGCGCGGTTTAGCATTGTTTTTCAATAGTTATAAAACGGTATTTTCACGCCGCAGCGCACTTGCCGATATTGCCAGCTCTATGTTTGCCTCATTCGCATTCTTTTGCTTTTTAACATCAGTGCCTTATGTATATCTCGATTTCTTCAAAGTAGATGAGCAATTGTTCGGTGTGCTATTTGCTTTTAACGTGTTGGCTTTAATGTTCGGTAACTTTATGAATACACGTTTAGTGCCACGTTTAGGCTCTCGTAAACTTTTATTTATTGGCCTTGGCATTGGCTTTGTTGCTGGCGGGGCATTGTTATTATTCAGTGTGATGCATTTATCGCTATATTTCATCGTTGCCACCATTGCACCATTAATGATGAGCTTAGGTATTGTAGCAAGTAATGCAGACTCATTGATTCTTATGCAATTTGAAGAAAAGTCAGGTACTGCAACAGCTGTTATTGGTACACTGAGATTCGGTAGTGGTGCTTTAGTTGGGCCTATCCTTGCTTTTGTTCATCCACAAAGTGCTATTCCATTTTCTGCGATGATGTTCAGCGCACTGATACTGATATTACTTGTACAGCTTTGGCATCGAAAACGATACCAATCGACTTAAATCTTGAACACAATTTTAATAAAAAAAATGCCTGTAATTTACAGGCATTTTTTCTATCTCTTTAAAGCTTATTCAGCTTCTTTCGATACCATAACCATTGCAGGACGTAATAAACGGCCATTTAATGTGTAACCTTTCTGCATTACTGCAAGAACAGTGTTAGGTGCTACGTCATTGCTTGGCTGAATTGACATTGCTTGATGAAATTCAGGATTAAATTGTTCACCCTGAGGATTAACAATTTCAACACCGAATTTTGATACCGCATCATTAAAACTCTTAACGGTCATTTCGATACCTTCAAGCACAGGTTTAAGCTGTTCATTTTCTTTATCAGAAAACTCAATTGCACGCTCTAGGTTATCGATAACAGGTAGTAATTCGTTGGCAAACTTTTCAAGTGCAAACTTATGTGCTTTTTCTACATCTTGAGCGGCACGACGACGCATGTTCTCAACATCTGCTGCAGCGCGAACAACACTGTCTTTTTGATCGTTTATAGTTTGCTTAGCAGCTTCTAACTCGCTGTGCAGTAGCGCGATTTCTGCTTCAGGGCTCATTTCTTCGCCTTCAACTTGCTCTGCTGCTTCAACGGCTGCATCAACATCCGCTTGCATTTGTTCAAATTCTTCGTTTAGTTCAACTTCTTGCTCTGGTGATTTTGTCTGCTCAGACATAGCTTACATGCTCCAATTCTTTACAACTGCGGTAATTATGGGGATTGAATAAAAAGATTCAAGAGGCTGATGAGCCGATTAACTCAAATTCTTGGATGATTGCTTCTATTTGTGCTGATTTTGGACAAATAACACAAAATCGACTCTGATATTCTTGGTTATTAAAGTATGGAACGCTGATAACCATTAGCTCATCACAATCAGTAAATGGTAGTTGTTCTGTATTAAGAACCGATAAACCATTTTTAAATGCCAACTTATCTTCAACGAAATTTAAAAATGATACGCCAATATTAAGACTGGTTTGGCAATCAACTTGGCGATAAAGATAATTTTCGCCCACCACAATGCTATTATCAGAGCCCAGTTTTTGACTTAACTGTCTTGTCCATTGTGTGAGTGAATCATGACAATTATGCGGTGCAGTGTTGGCCATCGCCTTCATGCGATACAATCCTTCCATCAGGGTTTGTTGACTGAACACCGTGTTTAGCCAAGTCGCAAATTGATAACGCACAGCATCACTTGAATCCTCAGGTTTAGTGATACAAATATTGTGGCTTTGCCCTGCTCTATCAAGCAACAAAATAAGCCAGTTGCTAGCATCAAAATCAAGTACTTCAACACGGAAAACCAGTTGTGAACTTACCTGTGGCAAGCCAACACAACAACAGACCTTGTAACGTTGACTCAAGCCATGAGCTAATTCAACAAGCTGGGCTTGCTGTGGTTGCCAATAAGTTGCAATTTGCGGTAACTCAAAAAACTCTGACAGCCAATATTCAAACCCTTCATTGGTGGGTACACGGCCAGCAGATGTATGAGGTGAATATAATAAGCCCTCTTTTTCGAGACGTGCCATCGCATTACGCACCGTAGCTGAGCACACAGCCATGCCTTTTTGTTTAGCAATTCGTGATGAAGCAACAGGCAACCCTTCACCATTACAATAAAGGCTCATTACTGCTGAAAATATTTGTTGGTCACGCGGATTTAATTTCATAATTAATACATCTTGCTCCTTGACCTTTGATATTTGGGCGCTGCAAGTTTATTTCAAGTTATTTTCAAAGCATTAATTTTTAATGTAATCTATTGCTATGAAAGTTTAAGTGCAATTAACATGGATTCACCGTTCAAGACCATAGGTTTGATTGGCAAACCTAATCACAGCGCCGCAGCCACGACCCTGCAACGCCTTCATACTTTTTTACTTGCCTTAGGCTTTGAAGTGCTCGTCGAGCAACGAACTGGACGCCAACTTGACAACGTACCAGCCGAAAACTTAGTTAAGTTAGTTGATTTAGGTGAACGGGCAGATTTAGCCATTGTTGTTGGCGGCGATGGAAACATGCTTGGTGCTGCTCGCGTTCTTGCGCGCTTTGATGTTGCAGTTATTGGTGTAAACAGAGGTAACTTAGGCTTTTTAACTGATTTAAACCCAGAAGGTTTTGAAGCAAGTCTTGAACACGTCCTGAGCGGACAATTTATCGAAGAAAAACGCTTTTTATTAGAAGTTGAAGTCTATCGTCATGCCGAACTTAAGAGTGCGAATTTGGCGGTTAATGAAGCTGTTCTTCATGCCGATAAAGTTGCCCATATGATTGAGTTTGAAGCCTTTATTAACAACGATTTTGTGTTCTCACAGCGCTCAGACGGCTTAATTGTCTCAACACCAACAGGCTCAACTGCTTATTCATTATCGGGTGGCGGGCCTATTCTAACACCTGAGCTGAACGCAATTTCATTAGTACCTATGTTCCCACATACTTTATCAAGTCGTCCCCTAGTGGTTGATGCCGATAACGAAGTGCGCTTAAAGCTCAGCCTCGAAAATACCGACAGTCTGCAAGTAAGCTGCGACAGTCATGTGGTTTTGGCGGTATTGCCCGGAGATGAAGTGGTTATCAAAAAGGCCGATAAACACTTGCGCTTAATTCACCCTAAAGACTATTCCTACTATGATGTTTTGAGAAAAAAACTTAATTGGGGAAGTCGGCTATTTTAAATAGCAATTTTTATCTTAAATAATTGCCAAGGCAGATTGATTAGCGCAAAATAATCATACTTAATGCTGTAATTTTTTAAGGATACTTCACCGAAATGAGCTATATCGTTTTTCTTGCTCTGTTATTACTTATCACCTTGCTAGGGTGTTACTGGATGGTTGAAAGCAACCGTCGTAAAGCGATTGAGGCTGAAAAGAAACGTTTTAACCAACGTGTAAAAGAAATTAATAATGACTTTAAAAGCAAGTTGATTGACTTTAGCGAAGGCAAACTTATTCGTCCGAAAAATGTTTCGCGTTTAAGTCAAATTACGAGTAACTTTTTTGTTGTTCAAGCTCATAATGAAGAAAACCTTGCTCACCTTGAATACATCAGTGATTTATTGATAAATACCATCATAATGGAAGCGAGCAAAGCGCAGACACCAGAAGAATTAGATCAATTAGCTGACCGCCTTCAATATTTCATGGCTGAACTTCCTTACAATGGCATCGAGTACAACAAGTCATTTTATCAGGAATCTTTGCCGTCGCTAATTGAAGTCATCAAGTATCAGCCGCCGACAATGCCCTCAGATGAACAAGCAAAAGAGCTGAACTCATCGAATCCAAAAGACATAAACCAAGAAAATCAGAACGCAGAATTAAGCAAAGTTTAAAATTTAATTTGCAAAACCCAAAAACACTGTATAAATTAACAGTTAATTAGCTGGATGGATAAACAGTATGTTAATTGGGTTAGAAATTAAAAATTTTGCCATCGTCAGTAACTTGAGTACTGAGTGGCACAATGGCATGACCGCCATTACAGGTGAAACCGGCGCAGGTAAATCAATTGCCATCGACGCGCTATCATTGTGCCTTGGTGAACGAGCTGATGCAGCTGCGGTTCGCCCAGGCTCTGAACGCGCAGAGATCTGCGCTGAGTTTGATATTAGCCAACTTCCGCTCGCCCAACAGTTTTTAGAACAGCATTTACTTTCAAATAACGACGGTGAATGTTTGCTGCGTCGAGTTATTTGTAAAAATGGCCGCAGCAAAAGCTATATTAATGGCAGCTCAGTAACCGCTGCGCAATTAAAAGAGTTAGGTCAGTATTTAATTTCAATTCATGGCCAACACGCCCATCAGCACTTGTTAAAGTCTGAGCATCAATTACATTTACTTGATGCTTATGCAGGCCACAACCAGCTATTAACTGATGTTAAAGAGCGCTACAAAGCTTACCAAGCATTACTCAAAGAATTTAATCATTTAGAGCAGCAGCAACAGCAACAAGCAGCTCAAAAGCAGTTATTAGAGTATCAGGTGGCTGAACTTGATGAATTTGCTTTACAGCCGGGTGAATTTGAGGAGATTGAAGCTGAGCATCACAAACTAAGTCATAGCCAAACTATCTTAGAGTCATGCCAGCGTGAGCTACAACACTTATACGAAAGTGACGAGCTAAGTGCTTGTTCAATGTTACAACACAGTGCGCAGCAATTTGCTGAGCTTGCTAGTTATGATGAAAGTTTATCGAGCATTGCAGCGCTACTTAGCGAGGCTGCTGTACAAGTTGAAGAAGCAAGCCGTGAAATTCGTAGTTATGTCGATGTAACTGACTTAGACCCCGCTCGCTTAGATGAAGTTGAAACACGGTTAACAGGTATTATGGACCTTGCCCGCAAGCACCATATAAAACCAGAAGAGTTAGTTGAGTTTCATCAATCTATCAGTGAAGAGTTAGCATCAATCAGTTATAACAGTGACCGTTTAGGTGCGCTTGAAAGTGAAATTGATGATGCGCTTGAGCAATACAAACAGGCAGCACAATTATTAAGTGAAAGCCGTCATAGTTACGCACAAACACTTAACCAATTAATTAGCGATAGCATGGCGAACTTATCGATGGAAAATGGCAAGTTTGCGATTGATATTCAGCAAGCTACCGATAAAGCGCCAAGCTCAATGGGCTTTGATATGGTTTCGTTTTTAGTATCAACTAACCCAGGTCAACCAATGCAAGCACTTTCTAAGGTGGCCTCGGGTGGTGAACTATCACGTATTAGTTTAGCGATTCAGGTTATTATTGCTCAACGTGTTACAACGCCAACACTAATTTTCGATGAAGTCGATGTGGGTATTTCTGGCCCAACCGCTTCAGCCGTTGGTAAACTTTTACGCCAACTCGGTAAATCGACACAAGTTATTTGTGTAACTCACTTGCCGCAAGTAGCAAGCTCTGGGCATCAACAATTTTTTGTGGCCAAAGAAATTGCAAACGGCGAAACATTTACGCAAATGAGTAAACTGTCTAAAGATGGCCGTATTGATGAAATCGCCCGACTACTCGCAGGTGACAACATCAGTAAAATGGCAAGAGCGAATGCCAAAGAGCTTATAAACGCGCATGCCTAATTTGAATGCTTGGGTGTTTAGCTGCTAAAGATTTATTAGTTTAGAGTTTATGAATGAATATTAAAAATATGTTTTTCACTGTGGTGCTTGGATTGGTTGCCTTAAGCTCTAACCATTCACAAGGTGCAACAGCTGCTCCGCCTTCTCAAAGCGCTCAGTTATTCGTTACGTTAATTGAATGTATATTATTTATACTCCCCACTACCGCATTTTTACTGATTGTTTGGAGTCGTTGGAAACATTTACGCTTTAAGCAGTTATTACAAACTGCATTAAATTCGTCATTGCTTTTGATGCTAATGAGCTTGGTAACGGTCAGTCTTTTAGCACAAAGTATTTCACCATGGATAATTGTGCTTGCAAGCTGCCATGTATTATTGGTGGGAGTTAATTATTTATTAGTTAAACAGCACACCAATAGAGTGAAAAACACCTTAACTGGTTGCTGGTGAATAATTTTATATTAAAAATCGCGAAGCACTTAAAGCTTCGCGATTTTTGCATAACCAGCAAATAGTTAGTCTATTTCACTGGCATAGTTAAACAGATTCATTAGTAGTCGGTCTGCCATACTGGTAACCGTAGGGCCTTGAGTGATGTTTTCTGCTTTATGTTGAAGTGTAAGCATACCGCTATCAGCCAAGATAATATCGCCTGTTGCAGGGTCTTTTACAATAGTTGGTAAGCCTTGTTGATTTACAGCTAAAATTTGTGCTCCAGCTGGCATCTGAGAAAAATAACCTCTTGCACTTCCAGCCTGATAAAACTCAGTTACCTCTCCAAATGGTCCTTCAAAAATTCTTTGTTGTTCTTGAGAACCTACACCATCAGGGTTTGGTTTACTTGGCCCATCCACATAACCATTGGCTGTTACCCTATAGCCCCATTTTGGATAAATCTTCTCTTCAGGGTAATCAGCATCACCTGCGATAATTGCGACATTACCCTTTTTTAGTGACCAATTATATGCTTCATTAAGTTCTGCATCAGTGAAATTACTCAATCTGAAGCTACCTATAAAAAAGATATCTGTATTGTAATTATCTAGTGCTTGTTCGGTAATTGAATTTGACGCTGCAAAGTCATGATTTATTGAAATTGGTTTATTAATTACACCATTTTCACCAAAATTTGCTGCGCTTGTTAGTTTTTCTAAAGACCACTCCATTAACCAACCATTAAGCGTATAACCAGCCCACGTAGCTTGTCTGGCTTGATCGATACTCGTGATAACGATTGACTCTGATTCTACGCTACAAATTGGCTCAGCATAACAAGCAACTGGTTTTAGTGTATTAACTGCTAAATCATTTATGCGCATTGGATAGGAGGCTACTTCACATGTTTTACCCGTGTCTATAGATGCCTTATATAACTTAGTTACGTTGTAATTACCTTGATCGTTAATCACTTCACGAGAAATAAGCAGCTCACCATTTTGATCAAGCGCAGCGCCTGTTACAGTAGTTAAACCATGTTCTGACTTTTTCGATAGTTCAAGTGTAGAGAGATCTAATGAGAAAATACTGGTTGCAGAAACTAAGTACACTTCCCCATTTTTAACAACCATATCACCGCGTAATATATCTGAGCTATTACCATAGCCAGTCATATTACCTACAAACTGGGTCTCGCCAGAATCAGGATAAATAATATAGAACTTACTCCCTTTAGAGCCATAAATAACATCACGGTCTGGATCATACGCTAAACGTGTCATTGGACTTGTTCGGGCAACTTCTGTGTGCGTATTTGTCTGCATATCAACGTAGGCTAATTTAGTGTATTTATACTTTTCGCCTTTAATCGGTAAGTCTTTCAATTCATCATCAGATAAATTCAATGAACTTGGGTCTAACTTATAAGTTAAAGCCCGTGGTGCTGACACATAATATAGACGATTACGAGTACTATCGAATGCCATTGCCGCTGAAGAAAACTTCGCTTTTGAGTGAATTGCTGCCGTTTTTGCTTGCTCATCAAGCGAAAACACAACACCTAAATGACCTCGGCCAGAGTTAATACCATACAGCTCGCCAGTACACATGTTTGCATAGGCACCTGACGAGAGAGCGCTGCAAAGTGTCATTATCGAAAAAATAGACTTTTTCATTTTATATTCACCTGAAAAATAAAACCAAACCTTATTTACTACTAATTGAAAATAAGAAAGGTAATAAATGTTAATTTTTTATTTAAATACTACAAAGTAGAATATTTACTTTTAAATCATTACAACACAATAGGAAAACCCTTATTTTTAGAGAGAACAATAAAAACAGATGATTAAAAACTAAAAAAGAAAAACATTAATATTAAGTAAAAATACAAAATAGAGAAGGAGAGAAAAAATAAATTGAGGAGCTATAATATTAAACGTTTAAATAATTAATAAAATTAAGTTTTCATATAATTAACCATCGTAAAGTAGTTTACTTCACGATGGTTAAAATGAAGCGAATTAATCTATATCACTAGCGTAGCCCGAATTCAGATAATAAGTGCACCACTCATGGTTAAACGGTGAGAAGAGATCAACTGCCTGTTGGTGGTACTCTATCGTCGCCAAACAAACAGAAGCATTTACCATGAGTTACAAGCAGTTGATCG